>Ga0326597_10000028_pt1 | contig 226697 bp, 179 predicted proteins | sample RVTome_12_FD_203789 | JGI IMG/M metagenome (GOLD analysis project Ga0326597, IMG submission 203789) | Soil microbial communities from uranium-contaminated site in the Upper Colorado River Basin, Wyoming, United States - RVT100D185 | ecosystem: Environmental > Terrestrial > Soil > Contaminated...
CCTGAACCGAAGCCACTGACGGAGAAAGCCGAAACGAATCTAGATGCCACCGAATTGACATGGTCATCCATATCAGGATGGGCAAAGCGCAGCGTGCCCAGCACCGGTGTCATCGCAGGGCCGCAGGCATCGACCCAACGCGGGCGGTGGGGGTGGCACGATCCAGGCGCCGCGGCCGTCGGATCGGCCCGAACTGTTGGGCACGCTGCGCTTTGCCCAACCTCCTGACTGTCGGACTTCAGTCCGACAAAGCCTGCAATGTCGGGCTGAAGCCCGACCCACAAATCGCCGTAGAGGTTTGTATTCCTGTGGGTCGGACTTCAGTCAGACGCGAACCTCAAAGAACGTCGGCCTGTCGGGCTGAAGCCCATAAATCGCCGCAAAGGCCTCTTTTCCTGTGGGGTTGGCCTGCGGGCCCGACCACCGCCGGCACCATCCTGCCGCAGCGCAAAATGGTAGAATGGCCGCCTTCTGACGCACCCCCGAAAGCCGTTCATGAGCGCCCAGCCGACCAGCCGGATCCGCGAGATCCCGTACAACTACACGTCGTTCTCGGACCGCGAGATCGTGCGCCGTTTCCTCGGCGCCGAGACCTGGGCGACCATCGAGCAGCTGCGCGGCGAGCGCCGCACCGGGCGTTCGGCGCGGATGCTGTTCGAGGTGCTCGGCGACCTCTGGGTGGTCACCCGCAACCCGTTCCTGCAGGACGACCTGCTCGACGACCGCCGCCGGCGCCGGGCGCTGATCGGCGCCATGCACCACCGGCTCGACCAGGTGGTCGCTCGCGCCGACGGCAACGCCGACGCTCTCGCCCTGGCGGCGACCGCGCGCGCGGCGGTGGCGACCTTCGCCGACGGCTTCGAGCGGCTGGCGCAGCGGCGCGAACAGGTCCGGCGCCGGCTGGCGCGGGTCACCCGGCGCGACAACATCGACTTCAGCGGCCACGCCCGGGTCGCCCACGCCACCGACGCCACCGACTGGCGCGTCGAGTTCCCGCTGGTCGTGGTCAGCCCCGACAGCGAGGCCGAGGTGGCGCCGGTGGTCGCCGCCTGCATCGACCTCGGCCTGACCGTCATCCCGCGCGGCGGCGGCACCGGCTACACCGGCGGCGGCATCCCGCTGCACGCCGACAGCGCGGTGATCAACGTCGAGAAGCTCGAGGCGCTGGGTCCGGTCGAGCGGCGCGTGCTGCCCGGACTCGAGCGGGAGGTGGCGACCGTCCGCGCCGGCGCCGGCGTGGTCACCCGGCGGGTGGCCGAGGCGGCGGCCGCGGCCGGCTGCGTGTTCGCCGTCGACCCGACCTCGCAGGACGCCTCGACCATCGGCGGCAACGTGGCCATGAACGCCGGCGGCAAGAAGGCGGTGCAGTTCGGCACCGCCCTCGACAACCTGGTCAGCTGGCGCATGGTCACCCCCGACGCCACCTGGCTGGAGGTGGAGCGGGTCGGCCACAACCTCGGCCGCATCCACGACCAGGCGACCGTCACCTTCCGCATCGCCCGCTTTGCCGCCAACGGCACCACCCCGCTCGGCGAGCCGGAACTGCTGGAGCTGCCGGGGCCGTCGCTGCGCAAGGCGGGGCTCGGCAAGGACGTCACCGACAAGGCGCTCGGCGGCCTGCCGGGCATCCAGAAGGAGGGCTGCGACGGCCTGATCACCTCGGCGGTGTTCGTGCTGCACCCACAGCCGAAAGCGATCCGCACCGTCTGCCTCGAGTTCTACGGCCGCGACCTGCGCCGCGCGGTGCCGGCCATCGTCGAGACCAAGGAGTACCTCGACGCCCTCGACGGCGTCGCCCTGGCCGGCCTCGAGCACCTCGACGAGCGCTACGTCCGCGCCGTCAACTACACGCCCAAGGCGCCGCGCGGCGAGCGGCCGAAGATGGTGCTGCTGGCCGACATCGCCGGCGACGACGAGGCGACGGTCGGGCGCGCCGCGTCGGAAGTGGTGCGGCTGGCCAACGCCCGCGACGGCGAGGGCTTCATCGCCGTCAGCCCCGAGGCGCGGCGCCGTTTCTGGGCCGCGCGCGCGCGCACCGCGGCCATCGCCCGCCACACCAACGCCTTCAAGATCAACGAGGACGTGGTCATCCCGCTCGACCAGCTGGCCGCCTACAGCGAGGGCATCGAGCGCATCAACATCGAGCAGTCGATCCGTAACAAGCTGCAGATGGTCGCCGCCGTGCGCGCCTACCTCGACGCCGGCCTGCGCGAGGCCGGCGGCCCGGAGTACGAGGCCAGTGCCGAGGCCGACGCCATCCTGGCGGCCAAGCGCAGCGCGGCGCAGCGCCACCTCGCGGCGATCGCCGAGGGCTGGGCGGAGCTGCTGGAGCACCTCGACGCGCCGGCCGCCGACCACCCCTACCTGCTCGACGAGACGGCCCGCGCCAGCCTCGCCCCGGGCGACACCCTGGCGGCGCTGCTGCTGCGCCGCGACCTGCGCGTCTCCTACCGCGCCGCCATCGAGCGGCCGCTGAAGGAGATCTTCTCCGGCCAGGAGCTGGCCGCGGTGCGCGACCGCCTCGACGCCATCCATGCCGAGCTGCGCTCGGGGCGGCTGTTCGTCGCCATCCACATGCACGCCGGCGACGGCAACGTGCACACCAACATCCCGGTCAACTCCAACGACTACGCCATGCTGCACGAGGCCGAGCGCATCGTCGACCGGGTGATGCGCCTGGCCACCGCGCTGGGCGGGGTGATCTCCGGCGAGCACGGCATCGGCCTGACCAAGTATCGCTACCTCGATCCCGAGCGGGCGGCGGCATTCGTCGACTACAAGGCGCGGGTCGACCCGCACGGCCACTTCAACCGCGGCAAGCTGCTGCCCGGGTCCGGGCTCGACGACGCCTACACCCCGTCGCTGCGGTTGGTCGAACAGGAGGCGCTGATCCTCGAGGCGAGCGAGTTCGGCGCCCTCAACGACGCGATCAAGAACTGCCTGCGCTGCGGCAAGTGCAAGCCGGTCTGCACCACCCACGTGCCGGCGGCCAACCTGCTCTACTCGCCGCGCAACAAGATCCTCGCCACCGGCCTGATCATCGAGGCGTTCCTCTACGAGGAGCAGACCCGGCGCGGCGTCTCGGTGCGCCACTTCGCCGAAATGAACGACGTCGCCGACCACTGCACCATCTGCCACAAGTGCGAGTCGCCGTGCCCGGTGGACATCGACTTCGGCGACGTCACCGTGCGCATGCGCGACATCCTCAAGGCGCACGGCCGGCGCAACCGCAGCCTCGGCGCCTGGCTGTCGCTGGCGTTCCTCAACACCACCGAGCCGCTGGCGATCCGGCTGCTGCGCGAGGGTGTGCTCAAGGTCGGCTACGCCGCCCAGCGCCACGCCTACCATCTCGGCCGCCGCCTCGGCCTGGTGCGCGACGCGCCGCGTCCGGCGGCGACCACCGGGCCGATGCGCGTCGGCGAGCAGGTAGTCCACCTGGTGCGCCGGCCGCTGCCGGTGCTGCCGAAGCAGGACCTGCGCCACCTGCTCGAACTGCAGGACCGCAAGACCGTGCCGATCCTGCGCGACCCGGGGCGCGCCGGCGACGACGCCGAGGCGGTCTTCTACTTCCCCGGCTGCGGCTCGGAGCGGCTGTTCAGCCAGATCGGCCTGGCGACCCTGGCGCTGCTCTACGACAGCGGCGTGCAGACGGTGCTGCCCCCGGGCTACCTCTGCTGCGGCTACCCGCAGACGGCCAGTGGCGACACCGCCCGCGGCAGGCAGATCACCACCGACAACCGGGTGCTGTTCCACCGCGTCGCCAACACCCTGAACTACCTCGACATCCGCACCGTCCTGGTCTCCTGCGGCACCTGCATGGACCAGCTGCTGGAGTACCAGTTCGAGCGCATCTTCCCCGGCTGCCGGCTGCTCGACATCCACGAGTTCCTGTTCGAGCGCGGCGTCAGCGCGCCGCCGGAGGCGGGCGTGCGCTACCTCTACCACGACCCCTGCCACTCGCCCTCCAAGACCCACAACCCGACCGCCGTGGCGGCCGGCCTGCTCGGCCAGGAGGTGCTGCTCTCCGACCGCTGCTGCGGCGAGGCCGGCACCTTCGCCGTGGCCCGGCCCGACATCGCCACCCAGGTCCGCTTCCGCAAGGAGGCCGAGCTGAAAAAGGGCATCGCCGCGGTCGGCGGCGGTGGCGCCGACGGCCCCGAGGTGCGGCTGCTGACCTCCTGCCCGGCGTGCCAGCAGGGGCTGTCGCGCTACCGCGAGTCGACCGGCCTCGACACCCGCTACCCGGTGGTCGAACTGGCGCGGCGGCTGCACGGCGACGACTGGCAGGAGACGTTCGTCGCCCAGGTCCGGCGCGGCGGCATCGAGCGGGTACTGCTTTAAAAAATTGGCTGGCAGTTCGAGGAACTAGAAAAGGGTGAAAAGATGAGATGTATTTGGCTTGCTTCCTACCCCAAGTCGGGCAATACCTACTTGCGCTTCCTTCTCTATCACTATCTCTTTGACCGGATGGAGAGTACGCGACAATTGAAGGAGCGGATTCCGGATATCCATCAGATGGCTGCTGATGGTGTGGCCTTCAATCCGGATGGTGCAGGTGATCTGCTTATAAAGACCCATTTCCTGTTTTCCGACCGGCATCCGTATGCCGATCTGTCCGCGACATTTATCTATATCATCCGCAATCCTCGTGACGTGATCCTGAGCAACAGCAGGTACACGGGCGCAGGTGGAGGGCCTGATGTGGACCGACGCAACTTCGTGCTGCGATTCATTCGCGACCGCGGCGTCGAACGTTGGCGTGACATTGGTTTCGGGACTTGGCCCGGGCATGTCGCGAGTTGGCTCCAGGCGTCAGAATCGATGCCGCATCTCTTTATCAGATATGAGGATCTGATCACCGATACACCAGCCGTACTCACCCGCGCACTGACGTTTCTCGGCTGTCAGATCGACACTGAAAAGATCGCTATGGCCGTGGCCGCAAGTTCCAAAGACGCCATGCGAAAAATGGAGCAGCGTGAGCGTACCCAGGAGGATGGTCCGGGTGTTTTTGCTGGACAAGCGGAAGGCAATGAGTTCGTGGGCCAGGGTGCAACCGGCCAGTCATTCTCGTTTCTGGGCGACGATATCGAAGAACTCTACCAGAACACTTTTGCGCGCACGGCGGCGTTGTTTGGCTATGCGTAATGGTCTTGTCGGATAGAGCGGCTCGACTGGCTGAGGTTCATCAGCCGCGGTCAGGTGGCTGCGAACCGTGTCAGCTATAGCCGAGAGCTTCCATGCATTCCGAGAATATTTCGTTAAGCGAGTCGATGGTCTCGGCCTTGAGTTTTTCCTTGTGGTCTCCCGGCGTTCCTTTTCTCTGATGGGACCACTTGTCCTCTTTTTTTCTTTCGATCGTTGACGCTTCGCTCGCCATGATCTGTTGATAAGCCTGGTCGTGTGGACTCAAGCCGAAAGCGGATGCGAAAGCAGATAACCAGCCGGCAAAGTCCTCGATCATGTCCTCATAGCGGAGCAGCGTGACATCGGGTTTACCGAGAAACTCTCGAACATACGCTTTGTAGCGACGAGCATAATTGCCGGCGTAGTCCCAGATGTGTGCACCGGTACCGTAGTCGCCGCGGACCGGGCTGGCCTCGGAGGTGGCCATGGCTAAAACAAAGCGGTCAATTCCAAGATCCGCCACCTCTTTTCTGTAACCGGTTGCGCCCGGGATTTCGCCAGGATGAGAATAGCAGTAAGAGTAAAACATCGATACCAGGGCGTCCCGAGGGTCGCGCAAGTGAAGCAGGACCTTGGCGGTTGCCGGTTCCGGAACCGGAACAGGCACTCTGATCGGGCAGAAGCAGCCTGGACGCCGCATGATCTCCTCGTTCGCTATAAACCCCCTGATCGGAACATGAACCCCGCCTGGATTCGGCGAGTAGTATTCCATGTTACTGGCCTGGGCAAATTTCAGTCCTACTTTATGCAGCAGCATGGAAGCGCACTTGTGGAGCGAAAAAACAAATATGCGGTCAGAATTCTTGGCCATGATGTTGCAGGATTTCGTGTTCGTTTTGAGACGTCATGGAGAGGGGGGATGCGCGTCGGCTACTGAGAATAGATTTCGCAAACACCGACGCCAGTATACCAATAAGGGAGGCGCGATACGGATAAAGAAAAGCATGCTTGGGTGTGATTCGGCGCCATGTCGATCCTGGGCACTGCAGGATTCGGCGACCTGCGCCAATCCGGCGAACGGCAGCCGGGCCAGGTCTCACCCTGGTTGCCATGTGCATGCCGGAGATGCGACATGGACGACTGCCAGCCATCACCATGGTGGTTAATCCCGTGGCACGATTAAAGTAAGCTACGTCCACGTTCGATTTGACCGCTACCCGAAATCCAGCAAGGTGAGGACTCCGATGAGCTACGAAAACATCCAGGTCGAGACGCACGGGCCGGTCGGCCTGATCCGGCTGCACCGCCCGCAGGCGATGAACGCGCTGTGCGCGGCGCTGGTCGCCGAGCTGGGCCAGGCGCTGGACGACTTCGAGGCCGACGCCGACATCGGCGCCATCGTGCTGACCGGCAGCGACAAGGCCTTCGCCGCCGGCGCCGACATCAAGGAGATGCAGTCCAAGAGCTTCATGGACTGCTTCCTCGAGGACTTCATCACCAGCAGCTGGGAGGTGGTCACCACCTGCCGCAAGCCGGTGATCGCCGCGGTCTCGGGCTACGCCCTCGGCGGCGGCTGCGAGCTGGCGATGATGTGCGATTTCATCCTCGCCGCCGACAACGCCAAGTTCGGCCAGCCGGAGATCACCATCGGCGCCATCCCGGGCGCCGGCGGCAGCCAGCGGCTGACCCGCTTCGTCGGCAAGTCCAAGGCGATGGAGATGTGCCTGACCGGGCGCATGATGGACGCCGCCGAGGCCGAGCGGGCCGGGCTGGTCAGCCGCGTGGTGCCGCAGGCCGAGCTGGTCGACGAGGCGCTCAAGGTCGCTGCCAAGATCTGCACCTTTTCGCGACCGATGGTCATGCTGGCCAAGGAGGCGGTCAACGTCGCCTACGAGACCACGCTGCGCGAGGGCATCCGCTTCGAGCGGCGCATGTTCCACGCCTGCTTCGCCTCCGAGGACCAGAAGGAGGGCATGGCCGCCTTCGCCGAAAAGCGCAAGCCGGCGTTCAAGGGCCGCTGAGCGGCCATGGCGGACGGCAAGTACGAGCTCGGGCTCGAGCGCCACCCGGCCAACCACGTCCCGCTGACCCCGCTCGATTTCCTCGAGCGCAGCGCGGCGGTCTACCCGGACAAGCTGGCGGTGGTCGACGGCGCGCGCCGCTTCAGCTATGCCGAGTTCCACGCCCGCTGCCACCGGCTGGCGTCGGCGCTGGTCGCGGCCGGGATCGGCCCGGGCGACACCGTCTCGGTGATGGCGCCGAACGGCGCGGCCATGCTCGAAGCGCACTACGGCGTGCCGCTGACCGGCGGCGTGCTCAATGCGCTGAACTTCCGCCTCGACGCCGCGGCCATCGCCTTCATCCTCGAGCACGCCGAGAGCAAGGTGCTGCTGACCGACACCGAGTTCGCGCCGGTGATCGGCGCGGCGCTGGCGCGGCTCGGGCGGACGCTCACCGTGATCGACATCTGCCACCCGGAGGCGACCGACACCACCCGCCTCGGCGACCTCGACTACGAGGCGTTCCTGGCCGGCGGCGATCCGGCCTTTCCCGGCCACTGGCCCGACGACGAGTGGCAGGCGCTGGCGCTGAACTACACCTCGGGCACCACCGGCAACCCCAAGGGGGTGGTCTACCACCACCGCGGCGCGTTCCTCAACGCCCTGGGCAACGCCCAGGCGTTCACCCTCGACCGTCACAGCGTCTACCTGTGGACGCTGCCGATGTTCCATTGCAACGGCTGGACCTACACCTGGGCGGTGACCGCCGCGGCCGGCACCCACGTCTGCCTGCGCCAGGTCGACCCGGCGGTGATCTTCCCGCTGATCGCCGAGCACGGCGTCAACCGCATGTGCGGCGCGCCGATCGTGCTCAACCTGCTGGTGCACGCCCCGGACGCGGTCAAGCGCACCTTCCCGCAGACGGTCCAGGTCGCTACCGGCGGCGCCGCCCCGCCGAGCGCGGTGATCGCGGCCATGGAGCGCATGGGTTTCCGCGTCGTCCACCTCTACGGCCTGACCGAGAGCTACGGCCCGGCGACGCTGTGCGTCTGGCAGGACAAGTGGGGCGACCTCGACCTGGCCGGCAAGGCCGAGGTGATGGCGCGCCAGGGGGTGCGCTACCCGACCCTGGCCGGGCTGCGCGTGGTCGACCAGGCGAGCGGGGCGGACGTGCCGGCCGACGGCCGGACGCTCGGCGAGATCTGCCTGCGCGGCAACACGGTAATGAAGGGCTACCTGAAGAATCCCGGCGCCACTGCCGAGGCGTTCCGCGACGGCTGGTTCCACACCGGCGACCTCGCCGTCATGCACCCCGACGGCTACATCGAGGTGCGCGATCGCTCCAAGGACATCATCATCACCGGCGGCGAGAACATCTCCAGCCTGGAGATCGAGAGCGTCCTCTACCAGCACCCGCAGGTGATGGAGGCGGCCGTGGTCGCCCGTCCCGACGACCACTGGGGCGAGACGCCGTGCGCCTTCGTCACCCTCAAGCCGGGGGCGGCAGCGACCGACGCGGCCGACATCATCGCCTGGTGCCGCGACCACCTGGCCCACTTCAAGGCGCCCAGGAGCGTGGTCTTCGGCGAGTTGCCGAAGACCTCGACCGGCAAGATCCAGAAGTTCGTGCTCAGGGAACGGGCGCAGGCGTTGGAGCAGGATGAGGCGTCGGACTTAAGTCCGACCTACAAAGAGACCAGCGAGAGCACGGATGTAGGTCGGACTTCAGTCCGACAAACCAGGGGACAAGGAATGTCCTACAACGAACTGCGCAAGGGACGCTGGTCGGCGCCCGGTCAGGAGTACCTGGTCACAACGGTAGCGATCAGAAGAGAGCCGCTGTTCGTCGACCTGCGATCTGCCCTTCCGGTGATTCGCGCCCTTCGCGACCTGGAAAGTGATGCCGCCTGTACCTGGCTGGCCTGGGTCCTGATGCCTGACCACTTTCACGGTCTGATCATGCTTGGCGACGGTTCAACGCTTGCCGACGTTGTGCGTCGGTTCAAGGGCGGTGCTGCGCGTGGATGGAACCGTGTTCACGGCCAGGCTGGCGCGCTGTGGCAACCGAATTTCCATGATCGAGCGCTGCGCATCGATGAGGACAGGAAGGCAGTGGCGAGGTATGTCATCAGCCTGGAGGGGTCGGAGTCGGTTGCCGCCTTGCCCAGCCGATACCGCTTCCCTGGGTCAACCGACTCCGACCCCTAAGTGGAGTAGGGTATCTAGAGTAGAAACCCCCGCAGCACATCGAGCACCGCGTCCGGCCGCTCGGCGGTCATCATGTGGCCGCAGCCGGGCAGCACGACGCTGCGCACGTCGGCGATGCGCTCGGCCAGCGACTTGGTCGCCCGCCGCGGCGTCAGCAGGTCCCGCTCGCCGAGCAGCAGCAGCGTCGGGCAGCGGATGGCGTCGAGCCTGTCCAGCGGCTCGCCGTAGCTGTTGCAGGCGTTGAGGTCGGCGTGCAGGACGCCGGGGGCGGTGCGCTCCATCAGCCGGGTCGCCTCGGCCATGACGTGGATGCCGGGGGTGCCGCTGCCGCCGAGCTGGCCGGCGAGGCTGTGGCCCCAGATCATCAGGCCGTCGATGGCGGCGTGGTCGTTGGCGGCGGCGGCGGCCAGCAGCGGCTCGGCCACCGCCATCGGCAGCGCGCTGCCGAGCAGGGCGATGCGCGTCACCCGGTCGGGATGGCGGGCGGCGGCATCGAGCGCGATCAGCGAGCCCATGCTGTGGCCGACCAGCGCCGCGGCGCGCACGCCGGCGGTGTCGAGCAGCGCCACCACCCAGTCGGCCAGCGTCTCGACGGTCGTTAGCGGCGCGCCGCCCGAGCGGCCGTGGCCGGGCAGGTCGACGGCCAGCACGCCCAGGCCGTGGCGGGCGAAGTGGCGCGCCGGCAGGGCCCACATGGTGTGGTCCATGGCCGAGCCGTGGAGAAAGAGCAGCGCCGGGCGCGCCGGGTCGAAGGGGCGGCCGCCGGTCGCGGCGTGGGCGGGGTGGCCGTTGACCTGGAGTTCCATGCTTGGCCTTTCTTTCGTTTGCTGTAGGTCGGGCTTCAGCCCGACATCGAGGCCCATGTCGGGCTGAAGCCCGACCTACAAAGAGCTGGCGAGGTGGCGTCGCTCATTCCTTCTGCGACCGGTAGAGCGCCTTGCCGAGGTCGTCGAGCAGGTCGTCGGGGTCCTCGAGGCCGACCGACAGCCGCACCAGCCCCTCCGAGATGCCGGCCGCGGCCAGCGCCTCGGCGTCCATGCGGCTGTGGGTGGTGCTGGCCGGGTGGATCACCAGCGACTTGGCGTCGCCGACGTTGGCCAGGTGCGAGAAGAGCTGCAGGCTCTCGATGAAGCGCACGCCGGCGGCGCGCCCGCCCTTGAGCTCGAAGCTGAACACCGCGCCGGCGCCCCTGGGCAGCAGCCGCCGGGCCAGGGCGTGGTCGGGGTGGTCGGGCCGCTCCGGGTAGTTGATGGTGGTGACCGCCTCATGGTCGGCGAGGAAGGCGACCAGCCGGCGGGTGTTGTCGACATGGCGCTGCATGCGCAGGCCGAGCGTCTCGACCCCCTGCAGCAGGTGGAAGGCGGTGGTCGGGCTCATGCAGGCGCCGAAGTCGCGGATGCCCTCCTTGCGTGCGCGCATCAGGAACGCGGCCGGGCCGTACTCCTCGGCGAAGTCGAGGCCGTGGAAGCCGGCGTAGGGTTCGGTCAGTTCGGGGAATCTGCCGCTCGCCTCCCAGTCGAAGCTGCCACCGTCGACCAGCACGCCGCCGATGGCCACGCCGTGGCCGCCGAGGAACTTGGTCGCCGAGTGCATGACCAGGTCGGCGCCGTGGTCGAGCGGCCGGCACAGCCAGGGGGTGGCGAAGGTGGCGTCGACCAGCAGCGGCAGCCCGGCGGCGTGGGCCACGGCGGCCACGGCGGCGATGTCGAGCACGTCGTTGCCCGGGTTGCCGAGGATTTCGCCGAACAGCAGCCGCGTTTCGGGGCGGATGGCGGCGGCGAACGCCTGCGGGTCGCGCGGGTCGACGAAGGTGGTGTCGATGCCGAAGCGCGGCAGGGTGTAGGCGAGCAGGTTGTGGCTGCCGCCGTAGAGCGAGCGCGAGGCGACGACGTGGCCGCCGGCGCCCATCAGGGTGGCGATGGCCAGGTGCAGCACCGCCTGACCGCTGGCCGCGGCGATGGCGCCGAGGCCGCCCTCGAGCGCCGCGACCCGCTCCTCGAGCACGGCGACGGTCGGGTTGGAGATGCGCGAGTAGACATGCCCGGTGCGCTCGATGTTGAACAGCGCCGCGGCGTGGTCGGTGTCCTTGAAGACGTAGGAGGCGGTCTGGTAGATCGGCGTCGCCCGCGCCCCGGTGGCCGGGTCGGGCTGCTGGCCCGCGTGCAGGCTCAGGGTGTCGAACTTGAGGTATTTCGGTCCGGCCATGCGGGCGCTTCCGGTGGCTGCTGGGGGAGGCGTGAGCAGCGTACGATACCGGCTCGACCGCCGTCAGGGAATCGGCGGCGCCCGGCTTGCATTCGGCCGCCGGCACCGATATGGTTTCCAGTTTACGTAAACGTCAACCTGGCCCTAAACGTCAATCTGGCCCGGATCGGGCCGACCCAACCGACGGAGTGACCATGCAGAGATCGATCGAGACCGTCGCCGTGCTCGGCGCCGGCACCATGGGGGCCGGCATCGCCGCGGCCTGTGCCGCGGCCGGCAGCCGCGTCCACCTGCTCGACCTCGACGCCGGACGGGTGGCCGAGGTGATCGGGCGCATGACCGAGGGGCGCGCACCGCTGCTCGACGATCCGGCCGCGGCCGGGCGGATCAGCGCCGGCAGCCTCGACGACCTCTCCGTGCTGGCCGACTGCGACTGGATCTGCGAGGCGGTGGTCGAGGACCTGGCGATCAAGCAGACGCTGTTTCGGCGGGTCGAGGAGGCGCGCAAGAACGGCTCCATCGTCACCACCAACACCTCAGGCATCCCGCTGCGCGACCTCGCCAACGGCATGCCCGAGCGCTTCCGCCGCGACGTCGCCGTGACCCACTTCTTCAACCCGGTCAAGGTGATGCGCCTGCTCGAGCTGGTCCCCGGCGCGGAGACCGACGACGATACCCTGGCCGCGCTGCGCGCCTACTGCAGCGCCAACCTGGGCAAGGGCGTGGTGCTGGCCAAGGACACGGTCAACTTCATCGGCAACCGCATCGGCTGCTACTGGATCCTCGCCGGGCTGCACCAGGCGCGCGCGGCGCTGGAGGGCGGCCTGTCGATGGAGACCGTCGACGCCCTGATGTCGGCCCCGGTCGGCCTGCCGGCGACCGGCCTCTACGGCCTGGTCGACCTGATCGGCCTCGACGTCATGGACCTGGTCGGCAAGAACCTGGCCGCCAACCTGCCGGCCGGCGACCCCGGCCTGGCCTGCGCCGCCTTCCCGCCGGCCGAGCAGGCGATGCTCGAGCGCGGCCAGCTCGGGCGCAAGAGCGGCGGCGGCTTCTACCGCGTCACCAAGCGCGACGACGGCAGCAAGCTCAAGGAGGTGTTCGACCTGCGCGACCAGGCGTGGCGCGTGGCCGACGAGGTGACCCTCGCCGCCCCGCACACCGAGGCCGGCGCGCTGCTGTTCGCCGACACCCCCGAGGGGCGCTTCGCCTGGCAGCTGATGGGCGGCACCCTCTGCTACGCCGCCGACCTGGTGCCGGAGATCTCCGACAGCGTCGTCGGCGTCGACCGCGCCATGCGCTGGGGCTTCAACTGGCAACAGGGGCCGTTCGAGCTGCTCGACGCCCTCGGCCCCGACCGGGTGATCGCCCGTCTGGAGGCCGAGGGCAAGGCGCTGCCGCGGATGCTGGCGGTGCTGCGCGACGCCGGCGCGACCGGCTTCTACCGCAACGGCGGCGCCGAGTGCCTCGGCCCGGACGGGCAGTGGCAGGCGGTGGAGCCGGAGTGAGTTCATCCCGTCAGCACTTTGTAGGTCGGGCTTCAGCCCGACGCGGTGTTTTGTCGGGCTCAAACCCGTCCAGCAGACGCCCAGCGGTTCGGAGTGGCCCTGTAGGTCGGGCTTCAGCCCGACGCGGCCTCATGTCGGGCTGAAGCCCGACCTACAAAGAGACGACCTCGAAACAGGGTTGTCCCGCGGAGCACGACCATGACCGACGCCTACATCTGCGACGCCGTGCGCACCCCGATCGGCCGCTACGGCGGCGCGCTCTCCGGCGTGCGCACCGACGACCTCGCCGCCCTGCCGCTGCAGGCGCTGATCGAGCGCCACCCGGACCTCGACTGGGGCGCGGTCGACGACGTCATCTACGGCTGCGCCAACCAGGCCGGCGAGGACAATCGCAATGTCGCGCGCATGGCCGCGCTGCTCGCCGGGCTGCCGGTCGAGGTGCCCGGCGGGACCGTCAACCGGCTGTGCGGCTCGGGCATGGACGCGGTCGGCATTGCCGCGCGCATGATCCGCGCCGGCGAGGCGGAGCTGGCCGTCGCCGGCGGGGTCGAGAGCATGTCGCGGGCGCCGTTCGTCATGCCCAAGGCGACCGCCGCCTTCTCGCGCGCCAACGAGGTCCACGACACCACCATCGGCTGGCGCTTCGTCAACCGCCTGATGCAGCAGCAGTACGGCGTCGATTCCATGCCGGAGACGGCCGAGAACGTCGCCGCCGAGTTCGCCGTCGCCCGCGCCGACCAGGACGCCTTCGCCCTGCGCAGCCAGCAGCGCTGGGCCGCGGCCCACGCCGCCGGCCGCTTCGCCGACGAACTGGTCCCGGTGACGCTGCCGCAGCGGCGCGGCGACCCGGTGGTGGTCGCCGCCGACGAGCACCCGCGGCCGCAGACCACGCTGGAGGACCTGGCGCGGCTCAAGGCGCCGTTCCGCGACGGCGGCACGGTCACCGCCGGCAACGCCTCGGGGGTCAACGACGGCGCCTGCGCCCTGCTGCTCGCCTCCGGCGCGGCGGCGGAGCGGCACGGCCTGACGCCCATCGCCCGGGTGGTCGGCAGCGCGGTCGCCGGCGTCGCCCCGCGCATCATGGGCATCGGCCCGGTGCCGGCGACGCAGAAGCTGCTGGCCCGCACCGGCATCGGCCTGGACGCCGTCGACGTCATCGAACTCAACGAGGCCTTCGCCGCCCAGGGGCTCGCCTGCCTGCGCCAGCTGGGGATCGCCGACGACGACGAACGGGTCAACCCCAACGGCGGCGCCATCGCCGTCGGCCACCCGCTGGGCATGAGCGGCGCGCGGCTGGTGACCACCGCCGCCTACGAGCTGCGCCGCCGCGGCGGCCGCTACGCGCTGGCCACCATGTGCATCGGCGTCGGCCAGGGCATCGCGCTGCTGCTCGAGCGGGTGTGAGCCGGACCAGGCATCGCGTCGGGCTGAAGCCCGACCTACAAAATGCGCGGCGACTCTGTCTTCTGTAGGTCGGGCTTCAGCCCGACAGTTGCAAATGTAGGTTGGGCAAAGCGCAGCGTGCCCAACGACCAGTCGCGAATCAAAGCCACGGATATTCGAACAGGAACCAACCATGAACCGCTTCACCGGCACCGACACCTACGTCGTCACCGACGAACTGATGCTCGCGGTCAACGCCGCGCTGGCGCTCGAACGCCCGCTGCTGGTCAAGGGCGAGCCCGGCACCGGCAAGACCATGCTCGCCGAGGAGGTGGCGCGGGCGCTGGACAAACCGCTCTACCGCTGGCACATCAAGTCGACCACCAAGGCGCAGCAGGGGCTCTACGAGTACGACGCCGTCTCGCGCCTGCGCGACTCCCAGCTCGGTGACGCCAAGGTGCACGACATCGCCAACTACATCGAGCGCGGGGTGATGTGGCAGGCGTTCGAGTCCGAGGTGCCGGCGGTGGTGCTGATCGACGAGATCGACAAGGCCGACATCGAGTTCCCCAACGACCTGCTGCTCGAACTCGACCGCATGGAGTTCCACGTCTACGAGACGCGGCAGACGATCAGTGCGCGCCACCGCCCGCTGGTGATCATCACCAGCAACAACGAAAAGGAGCTGCCCGACGCCTTCCTGCGCCGCTGCTTCTTCCACTACATCCGCTTCCCCGACCATGACACCATGACCGCCATCGTCGACGTCCACTTCCCCGGCCTGAAAAAGGAGCTGCTGAAGGAGGCGCTGGAGGTCTTCTTCCGCATGCGCGAGGTGCCGGGGCTGAAGAAAAAGCCGTCGACCTCGGAGCTGCTCGACTGGCTCAAGCTGCTGCTGGCCGAGGAGATCCCGCCCGAGGTGCTGCACTCGCGCGACGCCAAGACGGCGATCCCGCCGCTGCACGGCGCGCTGCTGAAGAACGAGCAGGACGTCCACCTGTTCGAGCGCCTGGCGTTCATGTCGCGGCGCCAGTCGCAGTAGGGCGCGCGGCGTGCTGGTCGACTTTTTCGGCCACCTGAAGCGGGCCGGGCTGCCGGTCTCGCTGCGCGAGTTCCTCGACCTGCTCGGGGCGCTGGAGGCGCGCGTGGTCAGCTGCAGCGTCGGCGACTTCTACGGCCTGTCGCGCGCCTGCCTGGTCAAGGACGAGCGGCTCTACGACCGCTACGACCGCGCCTTCGGCAGCTTTTTCGACGGCCTCGAGCTGGCCGGCGCGGCGCTGCTCGAGGCCGACATCCCGGAGGCGTGGCTGCGCGACCAGCTGGCGCGCCACTTCACTGACGAGGAGCGGGCCAAGCTGGAGGCGCTCGGCTTCGACGACCTGCTGCAGAAGTTCCGCGAGCGCCTGGCCGAGCAGGAGGGCGCCCACCACGGCGGCGGCAAGTGGATCGGCACCGGCGGCACCTCGCCGTTCGGCCACGGCGGCTACAACCCGGCCGGCATCCGCATCGGCGGCGGGCCCAACTACCAGGGCGCGCGCCGCGCGGTCAAGGTGTGGGACCGGCGCGAGTTCCGCAACCTCGACGACGGCGTCGAGCTCGGCACCCGCAACATCAAGGTGGCGCTGCGCAAGCTGCGCCGCTTCGCCCGCGAGGGGGCGGCGACCGAGCTCGACCTCGACGGCACCATCCGCTCGACCGCGCGCCAGGGTGGCCTGCTCGACCTGAAGCTGGTGCCCGAGCGCCACAACGCGGTCAAGCTGCTCGCCTTTTTCGACATCGGCGGCTCCATGGACGACCACGTGCGCGTCTGCCAGGAGCTGTTCTCGGCGGTGCGCACCGAGTTCAAGCACCTCGAGTACTACTACTTCCACAACTGCCTCTACGAGTCGGTCTGGCGCGACAACGTGCGCCGCCACGCCGAGCGCGTGCCGACCTGGGAGGTGCTGCACACCTACGGCAGCGACTACCGGGTGATCTTCGTCGGCGACGCCACCATGAGCCCGTACGAGATCGCCCACCCGGGCGGCAGCGTCGAGCACTGGAACGAGGAGGCCGGCGCGGTCTGGGTGCAGCGGCTGCTGCAGACCTTCCCCAGGGTGGCCTGGCTCAACCCGCAGCCGGAGAGCCACTGGCAGGGGATCTATTCGCTGCAGATGATGCACCGGCTGCTCGACGGGCGCATGTACCCGCTGACACTGGAGGGGCTGGGGGCGGCGGTGCGCGAGCTGGCCCGCTGACTCGGCCGCGGCGCGCTGGCCGGCGTTACGCCGGTCGCGCCCGGGCGACGTACTCCCGCCACATCTGCCGGTAGGCCGCCTCGACCTGGCCGGCGAACCCAGCGGCATCGCACAGCTGCGAACCGCTCAGAATGTCGCGCAGGCCGACGTGATAGGTCTGCAACCTGGACCGGTCTCCCGCCAGGTCAAGGGCCTTGGCGACATACTCGTCCGGAGTTTCCGCGATCAGTTCCGGCAGCCCGGCATGGCTCATGATGCTGGCGCCGACCCGGGCCGCGTGGCGGTCGCCGCGCATGGTGATCACCGGCACACCCATCCACAAGGCCTCGCAGGTGGTGGTGGTGCCGTTGTACGGGTGGCTGTCGAGCGCGATGTCGATACGGTCATACAGGCGCAGGTGTTCCTCGCGGTCCTTGAGGTGCCCGAGCAGTTCCACCTGCTCCGGCCGCAGCCCAAACTTGACCATGCGCCGGCGGAAGCGCTCGGCTATCTCCTCGTCGGTCAGCTGGTGGGCCTTGACCACCAGCCGCGCGGTGGGCAGTTCTTCGAGAATCCGGCCCCAGATGCACAGGGTCGTGTCGGTGATCTTGTAGAGATTGTTGAAGCTGCCGAAGGTGATGTGATCGCTGTCATCGTTTCGGCCTTGACCGGGTTCGAGCGGCAGGCCGCGGTAGCAGAGAAAACCCCTGGGCAAGCGCCACAGGGTCTCGGTGTAGTAGCGGTCATCATCCCCGGGCGGATCGGACACCGCGTCGCACAAGCGGTAGTCGATCGCCTCCAGCCCCGTGGTGTTCGGGTAACCGAGCCAGGTGACCTGGACCGGGGACGGGTGCAGAGCGAAGAGTCCCAGCCGGTTCTTGTCCGTATGTCCGGCAAGATCGACCAGGATATCGATGGCGTCGCCGCGCACCATCTGCAAGGCCTGCTCGTCGGTCAGGTGCTCGATAGGCCGCCAGCCGTCGGCGCGTTCGCGCAACCGTTCGGTGACCTCGTCGGTCCGGCTGCCGCTGTAGTAACAGAAGACTTCGACCTGGGTGCGGTCATGGAGTTCGAGCAGCGGTTCGATGAAGTAAGCGACCGAGTGCGCGCGAAAATCGGGAGAGACATAACCTATGCGCAGCTTTTTGTCGGCGGATGCCGGGTTTGCCACGGGTAATGGAGGCATCTGCAAGTTCGCCGTGTGGCGGGCGGCCCATTCGCAGTGGGCCTGGAAGGCCTGCTCCTTGCCGATCTGGTCCGAGATATTCATTGCCAGCAGGATATTGTCGGCCGCATTTTCGGCGCCCGGGCGATCATCTCCGGTCAGGATCTGGTCAATCTTGGGATGCAGCTGCGGTCCGAGTTCGACCAGCAGACGGCTGAGCCATGAGGTCAAGGCGGCGAGGTCGTAACCATCCTCTACCAGTTGCAGAAACGTTCGTTCCGCTTTGGCGTACTCACGCGCGCTCAGCTGCTGGAAGCCGGAAAGCGCGGTCAACGCCTGATCGTGAGGGTCTTCTGATTGCGCCTCTTCCAGTAGCGCAGCAGCAGCGCCCTGCCGTCCCACGGCGATGAGTCGACGTATCGATTCCACCCGTAAGCTCGCATAGTCTTGCTGGCCCGGGAGTTGCGCCAATTGGCGCATCGCTGACAGGGCCTCGCCGGCACGCCTGGATTCGGCCAGCGCCTTGATCAGGTTGGTGTGGACGACAATCGCGGACGGGTTCAGCGCCAGCGCCTTCTGCATCAACTGGATGCCGTTCGAATAATCCCCCAACGAAGCAGTGCATGAGCCCAGATCAGCCAGAATGGCGCTGTTTCCGTGGGCCAGTTCGTGCGCCCGAGCGAGCTGGTCAAGCGCAGCTTCCCGCTGATCAAGCGCCAGGAGCGCCAAGCCGAGAGCATGCAGCAGCGCTGGTTGGTTATGCCCCTGGGCAATGGCTGCGCGGCATAGTTGCTCAGCGGTATTGGCTTGCCCGGTCTCGATCAACGCTAGGCTGTAATTGTAGCTGTAGTTCGGCTCCCGGGGGGCCAGGGATTGGGCGTGGGCGAAGGCCTCGCGTGCCGCGTCGTTTTTCTGCTGCAGGCGCAGTGCCATTCCCAGTTCATGCCAGGACTGCGCGTGTCGCGGTGCCTTGGCAATGGCCTGGCGCAGATTTGCTTCCGCGAGGTCGATCTTGCCCGAGAGCATCTGAGCACGTGCGAGCAGTACCCACGCGTCAGGATCCCCCGGGGCCAGGTCGGTGAGACGCTGCGCCGTGGCTGCGGTTGCCTCGAGCTGGCCTTTGCGCAACAGCGCATGGGCGAGCAGTTTGTGGGCCTGGATATCCGCATTTCTTTGCCGCAGCAGCTTCTGGCACAAGCGGATAGTCTCATCGAACTGTCCGGTATGCAGGGCGGCGGCGGCCTGATTGAGCGTTTTGGTTCGTACACTCACGTTCGGGATCTTCCCGGATAATGCGGAGCGAGCCCATCGGGGTGGCAAGTTGGCGTGCGGTTCGAATCGATCATCTCGAAATTCTGGCGGCTCTGATTGTCGTGAAAGGGCCTGATAGTTTAAACCACCCTCGGGTAGAATCGCCCGCGATGGGCACCCTCCCTGCAGAACCTCGGCGGTGGCTCGTGGCCGCTCTCATCACCTGGCTCCCCGGCTCGCTCGCGCTGGCGGCCGAGCCGGCCGCCGTCAGCGTGCGCCCGCTGGCCGAGCTGGCGCAGGTCGCGGTCAGCGACGCGCCGGCGACGGTGCTCGGCCTGAACCGCGCGACCCTGAGCGCCGAGCTGGGTGCGCGGGTCACTCGGCTCGCGGTCGAGACCGGGGACCGGGTCGCCGCCGGGCAGCCGCTGGTCGAACTCGACTGCCGCGATTACCGCGCCCGCGCCGCCCAGGCGCGGGCCGTGCGCGACGGCCTCGACGCACGCAGCGGCCTGGCCGAGTACAAGCTCGAACTGGCACGCGCGCTGGCGCGCAGTAACGCCGTTGCCGAGGAGACCCTGCGCGAGCGCGAGAGCGAGGTGGCGGTGCTGGGTGCCGAACGGGCGGCGCAGCTGGCGGCCGTGGCCCTGGCCGAGCTGCAGGTCGAGCGCTGTGTCGTCCACGCCCCGTTCGCCGGGGTGGTGCGCGACCGCCAGGCCCAGCTCGGGGCGCTGGTCAATCCGGGCACGCCGCTGCTGGAACTGCTCGACGTGACGCAGGTCGAGGTGCACGCCCGGGTTCGCCGCGACCTGCTGGCCGAACTGCGCGCCGCGTCGGCGCTGGCCTTCGTCGACGGCACCGACCGGCTGCCGCTGGCGCTGCGCGCGGTGCTGCCCGACGTCGACCCGCGCAACGACGCCGTCGAGCTGCGCCTGACCTTCAGCGGCCCGCGGGCCGACCCCGGCACCCCCGGCCGGCTGGTCTGGCGGACCGCGGCGCTGGCCCTGCCGCCGGACCTGCTGGAGCGGCGCGACGGCCGGCTCGGGGTCTTTGTCGTCGACGGCGCGCGCGCCCGCTTCGTGCCGCTGCCCGACGCCCAGGAGGGACGACCGGCGGCCATCGACCTGCCGCCGGCCACCCGGCTGGTGGTCGACGGCCGCGCCGGGCTGGCCGACGGCGACCCGCTGCGCATCGTCGACTGAGCCCCGGTGCCAGCCTCGCCACGCCAGCTGCGCTGCCCCCTGGCCGCCCCAGGCGGCGTTGCGGGGCCCCCCAACAGCGCTTGCGTCGTGGTGCTGCCGCGCCGTGCCAGCCACGCCCGGGAGGCGTCTGGCGACGGCGGGCGATGCTTTCAGCGGCTCTGACGCATGTACGAACAGCTGCTGCGCAACCACGTCCTGACCAACCTGGCGTTCGCGCTGGTGCTGGTGATGGGCATCGTCACCTACGTCCAGCTGCCGCGCGAGCAGGACCCGACCATCAACTTCAACTGGATCCAGGTGCAGACGCTGCTGCCCGGCGCCTCGGCCGAGGATGTTGAACGGCTGGTCACCGACCCGCTCGAGGACGCCCTGGCCGGCCTGCCCGACATCCGCTTCGTCTCCAGCACCAGCCGCGACAGCAGCTCCAGCATCCTGGTGCGCTTCAACGACCTCGACGAACGCGAGTTCGACCGCCGCATCACCGACCTGCGGCGCGAGATCCAGAACCAGGTCAACAGCGAGCTGCCGCTCGAGGCCGAGGACCCGAAGATCCTCGAGCTGACCACCGCCAACGCCTACCCGACCGCCACCCTGGCACTGAGCGGGCCGGGGCGTGACGAAAACCTGCGCCGCGAGACCCGGCGCATCGAGCGCGACCTCGAACGGTTCACTGGCGTCGAGCGGGTCGACGCCCTCGGCTACCAGGATCCGGAACTGCAGGTGCGCATCCGCGGCCAGCGTCTCGCCGCCCTCGGTCTGACCCCGGCCGACGTCGCCGACGCCGTGCGCGGCCAGTTCGCCGACGTCGCCGCCGGCAGCGTGCGCCTGGGCGAGCAGGAGTGGCTGGTGCGGGTGCTGGGCAAGCGCGCCGACCCCGATTACATTGCCGCGCTGCCGATCCTGACCGCGGCCGGCGAGGTGCGCCTCGACCAGGTCGCCGAGGTGGTCCGCGCGCGCGCCGACGCCGACCAGCTGGTGGCGCTCGACGGCCGCCCGGCCAACATGCTCTGGGTGTTCAAGCAGGCGCAGGCCAACAACCTCGACCTGGTCGCCCGGCTGCGCGTCTACCTCGAGCGCGAGCAGCCGCGGCTGGCCGCGGTCGGGCTGGCGCTGACCCTGGTCGACGACCAGACCACCATCACGCGCGAGGCGCTGCGGGTGATGCAGACCAACGCCCTGCTCGGCCTCGGCCTGGTGCTGCTGGTCGCCTGGGCCTTCCTCGGCTCGCGCATCGCCCTGCTGACCAGCATCGGCATCCCGTTCACCCTGGCCGGCACCTTCTGGGTGCTCGGCGCCCTCGACCAGACGCTCAATGTCACCGTGCTGCTCGGCGTCGTCATCGGCCTCGGCATGCTGGTCGATGACGCCGTGGTCGTGGTCGAGGCGATGTACTACCGCATCGTCCGCGGCAGCGGGGCGATCGACGCGGCCCGGGCGGCGCTGCGTGAGGTGTTCGCGCCGGTGACCACCTCGGTGCTGACCACCATGGCCGCGTTCATGCCGCTGATGCTGATGCCGGGCATCGTCGGCAAGTTCATGCTGGTGGTGCCGATGGTGGTGACCATCGCGCTGGCGATCAGCCTGGTCGAGGCCTACTGGATGCTGCCGGCGCACGTCCACGTCTTCGGCCCCGGCTTCGACCGGCCGAGCCGTGGCCACCGCGTCCGCACCCGGGTGCTGCACTGGATCCGGCTCAACTACACCCGCCTGCTGCTCAAGGTGCTGCGCCGGCCCAAGCGCTCGCTGGCGCTGGTGCTTCTGGCGATGGTGCTGACGCTCAGCAGCTTCGCCGCCGGCATGGTGCGCACCGAGTTCTTCGCCTTCGACCCGGTGCGGCTGTTCTACGTCAACGTCGAGCTGCCGCCGGGCACGTCGCTGGAGAAGAGCCTGGAGCGCACCGTGGCCGTCGAGCGGGCGATCCGCGCCGAGGTGCGGCCGGGCGAGGTGCGCGGCGTGCTCAGCTACGCCGGCCTGATGCTGACCGATACCGAGCCGCTGTTCGGCGACCACCTCGGCCAGGTCTTCGTCAGCCTGCACCCGGCGGCGCCCGAACTGCGCTCGGTCGACGCCATGATCGACGACCTGCGCGCCGCCGCCACCGCGGTACCGGGGCCGGCCGAGGTGTCGTTCCTGCGCATCGCCGGCGGTCCGCCGGCGCAGCGGCCGATCAACGTCAAGGTGCGCGGCAGCGATTTCGTCGCCATCCGCGCCGCGGTCGCCGACCTGCGCGCCTTTCTCGCCAGCGAGCCGGCGGTGCGCGACATCGGCGACGACGACCGTGCCGGCATCCCCGAACTGACCCTGGTGCCCGACCACGACGCCCTGCGCCGCAGCGGCCTCGACCCGCTGCTGGCCGGCCGGGTCGCGCGCCTGGTCGCCGACGGCGAGGTGGTCGCCAGCCTGCAGGACCGCGGCGAGAAGGTCGAGGTGCGGGTGCGGGTGGCGCCGCCGGCGGCGGCGGCCGACATCACCGCGCTGCTGCGCCAGACCCTGCCGCTGCCGGGCGGCGGCGAGGTGGCGCTGGGCGAGCTGCTGACGGCGCGCACCACCCTGGCGCCGGTCAGCATCCGCCACTACAACTTCCGCCGCACCATCACCGTCGAGGCCGACCTCGACAAGACGCTGCTGGACACGCGTGAGGCCAATGCGCGGATCCAGGCCTACTGGGAGCAGGCGCGCACCCGCCACCCTGGGGTCGACCTCGACTTCACCGGCGAACTCGACGACATCCAGGAGAGCCTGGACGCCATTTTCGTGCTGTTCCTGTTCGGCGTCGGCCTGATCTACCTGATCCTCGGCACCCAGTTCCGCAGCTACTTCCAGCCGCTGATGATCCTGGCCACGGTGCCGATGGCGTTCACCGGCGTCACCCTCGGCCTGCTGCTCAGCGGCAATCCGCTGAGCCTGTTCACCCTCTACGGCATCGTAGCGCTGTCGGGCATCGCCGTGAACGCCGCCATCGTGCTGATCAGCGCCGGCAACGCCCGGCTGCGCCTGGGCATGAGCGTCACCCACGCCACCGTCTACGCCGCCCGGCGCCGGGTGATCCCGATCCTGATCACGTCGCTGACCACGGTCGCCGGGCTCTTTTCGCTGGCCACCGGGCTCGGCGGGAAGTCGCTGCTGTGGGGGCCGGTGGCCACCGCCATCGTCTGGGGGCTGGTCTTCTCGACCGTGCTGACGCTGCTGGTGGTGCCGCTGCTCTACCGGATCTTCATGGGCCGGGCCGGGGTCAGCACCGCCGGCTGAGGGCTCGAGCAGCGATCTGCTGCGCGGTCCGATTGCTCGCTACGATTTCTTCCCGAGCTCTGACGGCGGCGGGTCACGGCGCCGCGGCGCGCTCGAGGGTGGTGTCGAGCAGCCGGCGCAGCGCCCGGCTGTCGTCGTCGCCGAGGTCGTCGCGCAGCTGGCGCTCGGCCGCCTGCCACAGCGGGTAGGCCCGGTCGTAGACCCGGCGCCCGGCCTGGGTCAGGCCGACCGAGCGCTGGCGGCGGTCGCTACCAGTCGCCAGCAGGACCCAGCCGGCGCGCGCCAGCGGCCGCAGGTTGCGGGTCAGGGTGGTGCGGTCCATCTCCAGCCGCGCGGCCAGTTCGGTGATCGACAGGCCGCCGGTACGGGCGATGTTGGCCAGCACCGCGAACTGGGTCAGCTGCAGGCCGGCCGGGCGCAGCGCCCGGTCGTAGATCCGGGTCACGCGCCGCGCCGTGCGCCGCAGCAGCGCGCAGGTGCAGGGCGAGGCGCGGGTCGGCGACGGTTCGGACTGGTTGACATCCATCGGTCTGTATGTGCATATACACAGGTGTAGTTACACATGAATACTAGGCCCGGGAACCCGACCATGTCCACCACCCGCCCGCCCAGGCAGTACGGCCTGCCGCCAGAAGATGAGCTCAAATCGCTGAGCGGATTCGATTTCCTCTCCAGGATCCGGGACGGCCTGCTGCCGTCACCGCCGATGGCACGGACCCTCGGGTTCGAGCTGGTCGGCGTCGACCCGGGCCGGGTGCGCTTCGCCGGCCTGCCGGCGCACGACTACTACAATCCCATAGGCACGGTCCACGGCGGCTGGCCGGCGGCGCTGCTCGACTCCTGCATGGGCTGCGCGGTCCACTCCATGCTGCCGGCCGGCACCGGCTACACCACGCTGGAGTTCAAGATCGACATCCTGCGACCGATCACCGCCGCCACCGGTCGGGTCGAGGCCGAGGGCCGGACCGTGCGCGTCGGCCGGCGTGTCGGCGTCGCCGAGGGGGCGCTGCGCGACGGCGCCGGGCGCGTCCTGGCCCGCGGCAGCAGCACCTGCCTGGTGTTCACTCACTGACGGTTGCGTCGGCCCGGAGTACGCCCATGACCCGCACCCCTGGCGCCGACTGGCGCACCCCCGCGCTGGTGATTGTCGCCGGCTGCCTGATCGCCATGCTCGGCTTCGGCCCGCGCTCGGTGCTCGGCCTGTTCCTCGAGCCGATGACCCAGGCACGCGGCTGGAGCCGCGAGACCTTCGGCCTGGCGCTGGCGCTCCAGAACCTGTTCTGGGGGCTCGGGGTGCCGGTCGCCGGGGCGCTGGCCGACCGCTTCGGCCCGACCCGGGTGCTGATCGTCGGCGCGCTGATGTACGCCCTCGGCCTGTGGGGCATGGCGGTGACCGAATCGGACATGGTGCTGCACCTGGCCGGCGGCGTGCTGACCGGCCTCGGCGTCGCCTTCACCGCCTTTTCGCTGGTCCTGGCGGCGATGGCGCGGGTGGTCGGGCCGGAGAAGCGGTCGCTGGTGCTCGGCCTCGGCACCGCGTCGGGGTCGATGGGGCAGGTGGTCTTCTCGCCGCTCGGCCAGGCCGGCATCGTCGCCTTCGGCTGGCAGCCGGCGCTGCTGCTGCTGGCGGCCTCGACCCTCCTGATCCTGCCGCTGGCGCTGGCGATGCCATCGTCGACCACCGCCAAGGGCGAGCTGCCGAGCAACCAGAAACTCGGCGAGGCGCTGCGCGAGGCGCTCAGCCACCGCGGCTACGTGCTGCTGACCACCGGCTTTTTCGTCTGCGGCTTCCACGTCGCCTTCATCACCGTCCACTTCCCGGCCTACGTCAGGGACCTCGGCCTCGGCGCCCAGGTCGGCGCCTACGCCATCGCCCTGATCGGCCTGTGCAACATCGCCGGCTCGTTCATGTCCGGCGCCGCCGGCCAGCGCTGGAGCAAGAAGGGCGGGCTGGCGTTCATCTACTTCACCCGTGCCATCTGCATCACCGCCCTGCTGCTGGCGCCCAAGACCGAGCTGACCATCTACCTGTTCGCCGGCACCATGGGCCTGCTCTGGCTGTCGACGGTGCCGCTGACCACCGGCATCGTCGCCCAGGTGTTCGGCGTCCGTTACATGGCGACGCTGTTCGGCGTGGTCTTTTTCAGCCACCAGCTCGGCAGTTTCCTCGGCGTCTGGCTCGGCGGCCGGCTCTACGACACCATGGGCTCCTACGACCCGGTCTGGTGGGCCGGCGTCGCCCTCAGCCTGCTCGCCGCGGTCATCCACCTGCCGATCAACGAGCGGCCGCTGGCGCGGCTGGCGCCGGCCAGGGTGAGTTAAAGCACAGCCGATAGTCGTCGGGCTGAAGCCCGACCCACATTCCCGTGGCCAAGTCGGAGCGACCCCGGGGTCGGTCTTCGCAGCTTGGTAGGATGGGCAAAGCGCAGCGTGCCCATCACCGGTGGCATGGCCGTGGCGCAGGTTTCGACCCGGCGCGGGCGGTGGAGGTGGCACGATCCGGGCGTCGTTGCCGTCGGACCGGCCTGAAATGTTGGGCACGCTGCGCTTTGCCCAACCTACATCCCATACCCCGACCGGAGCACCCTGTGGGGCGGACTTCAGTCCGAGTCGGCCGAGGCCGGGCTATGAGTGACGCGGGCGAAGCGCGCGAGCAGGCCGCGGGCCTGCGGGGTGGCGCTGCAGGCGGCCTGGAGGCGGTCGGGGTCGAGCCCCTGTTCAGCCAGCAGTTCGCGGTACCAGGCGACATGGGCGCGGGTCACCGCAGCGTCGAACTCGGGATGGAACTGCACGCCCCAGGCGCGCGGGCGGCAGGCGAAGGCGGCGTGCGGATCGGCCGCGCTGGCGGCCAGCAGCACCGCCCCGGGCGGGAGTGCGAGCACCGCCTGGCGGTGGCTCATGTTGGCGTCGAAGCGCGGCGGCAGGCGGCCGAGCAGCGGGTCGTCGCGGCCGGCCGGCGTCAGCTCCACCGCCACCGTGCCGACCTCGACGCCGTTCGGGTTGTCGCCGACGCGGCCGCCCAGGGCGTGGGCCAGCAGCTGGTGACCGAAACAGATGCCGAGCACCGGCACGCCCGCAGCGACGGCGTCGCGCAGCCACGCCGCGGTCGCCTCGGCCCACGGTTCGTGGTCGCTGACCATCGCCGCCGAGCCGGTGACCAGCACCCGGGCGCAGGCCGCGGGCGGCGGCAGGCCGGCGCCCTGGCGGACGTCGACCACGCGCTCCCCGGCGGCCGCCGCGCCGAGGCCGGCCGCGATCCACTGCTCGAAATCGCCCGGGGTGGCGGCGAGGCTGGCGAGTTTTTCGCCGGCCTTGATGATCAGCGTCGTGGCGGACACGTCAGCCCTGGAAGGCCTCGTCCGAGGCGAGCCAGGCCAGCTCCTCCGCGGTGCTGGCGCGGCCGAGGATGGCGTTGCGGTGGGGGAAGCGGCCGAAGCGGCGGATGATGCCGTGGTGGTGTTCGGCCCAGCGGCTGTCGAGCCCCGCCGCCCGGTAGAGGGCGAGCGAGCGCTCCTGGTCGGCGAGCGCCTCGCCGTGCATGAACGGCAGGTAGAGGAAGCCCTTCTCCTCGTCGTCGAGTTCCCGGTCGAAGCCGCGCGCGATGGCCGCGTCGGCGATCCGGCGCGCCGCCGCCTCGGTCTCGAAGCTGCGCGGGCTGCCGCGAAACATGTTCAGCGGCAGCTGGTCGAGGACGATCACCAGTGCCAGCGCCCCGCGCGCCGTCTCCGCCCAGAGGTCGAGGGCGCCGTCGCGCGCCGCCTCCCAGGTGGTCAGGTAGCGCGCCCGCAGCAGGTCGTCGAACGCCGGGGTGGCGTCGAACCAGCGCGGTCTCGCCTCGTCGCCGAACCAGAAGCGGAGCAGGGCTTCGGGGTCGGCAATGCCCGGGTCAGCCACCCTGCGCGGTCCGGATCGGGCTGTCGATGAAGGTCTCGACCAGTTCGACCGGCACCGCGCCGACCTGCTGCGCCACCAGCTTGCCGTCGGGGTCGAACAGCAGGAAGGCGGGGGTGCCGTTCAGGGGGGTGCCGGTCAGGCGGTAGAAGAGTTCGCCGCCGCCCTGCCAGTCGGTGATCAGGTTCGGGTAGTTGAGCTGGTGGCGCTCGACGAACGCCTCGGCGTCGAACAGGTTGGCGCGGCCGTCGAGGCTGATGCCGACCATGCGCGCGTCGCTGGCCTGGTGGGCGGCGTGGAAGGCGACATAGGCGTGCGCCTCTTCGTTGCAGACGCCGCAGTCGGAGGCCCAGATCTTGACCAGCGTCCACTGGCCCTGGCCGGTCTGGTCGGCCAACTCGGCCGGCTGGCCGTCGAAGGTGGCCAGCGGCGCGGCGGCCGCGGGCAGGGTGAGGCCGAGGGCGAGCAGCAGGGTCAGCAGCAGGCGGGTCGGTGCGGGCATGGGTCTCTCCGTCGGGTTGATGTCTGGGTCACGGGCCGGTCCGGGCGGTCGTGGGCCCGTATGCCATCAGACCGTGCGCGCGGCCAAATGCTCACAGCGGCGGGTTGCGCCGCCACGCCCACAGGTAGCGGCAGGCGCGGCTGCGCCACGGCGACCAGGGGGCGGCGATGGCGTGCATCGCCGCCCGGCGGGCGCGGCCCGGCGGCGGCAGCGGGTAGAGCCGCTCCATGGCCCGTTCGATGCCGACGTCGTCGGCCGGGAACAGGTCCGGCCGCTCGAGCGCGAACATCAGCACCATCTCGGCGGTCCAGCGGCCGATGCCGCGGATGGCGGTCAGCCGCGCCAGCAGGGCGTCGTCGTCGAGCCGCTCGAGCCGGCTGCGCGCCAGGCGCCCGCCGCGCGCCGCCGCGGCGATGGCCAGCACGTAGTCGGCCTTCTGCCGCGACAGCCCGGCCGCGCGCAGCGTCTCCGGCGCGGTCCGCAGCAGCCGTGCCGGGGTCGGGTCGCGGCGCGGGAAGAGGTCGAGGAAGCGCGCCTCGATGGCGTCGGCCGCCTGTTTCGAGACCTGCTGGGCGAGCACCGCGCGCAGCAGGGCGCGGTAGGGGGTGTCGGGCGCGCGCCGCGGCGGCAGCCGGGTCGCCGCGACCACCCCGGCCAGCACCGGGTCGCAGGCGGCCAGGTGGGCGTCGGCGCGGCGGGCACTCACCGGTTGCGGGCGACGTGCAGCGGCTCGTAGTGGCCGGCGTGGACCTGGGGCCGGTCGGCCTCGACCGCGGTCAGCGCTTCGGCCGGCACCAGGGTCGCCAGGCTGCGCACCGCCAGCTCCTGGTACTCGCGGGTGCCCTGGCTCTTCCAGTCGATGTCGCGCTGGTCGAGTTCGCGCAGCACCTTGGCCGGGATGCCGGCGACCAGGGTGCGCGGCGGCACCGAGAACTCGGCGCGGACGAAGGCCATGGCGGCGACGATGCTCTCGGCGCCGAGGACGGCATGGTCCATGATCACCGCGTGCATGCCGACCAGGGCGTTGTAGCCGACGCGGCAGCCGTGGAGGATGGCGCCGTGGCCGACGTGGCCGTCCTCCTCGACGACGCAGTCGCCCGAGGGGTAGCTGTGCAGCACGCAGTTGTCCTGGACGTTGCTGCCGCGGCCGAGTTCGATGCGGCCGAAGTCGCCGCGCAGCACCGCGCCCGGGCCGACGTAGCAGCCGGGGCCGACGACGGCGTCGCCGATCAGCACCGCGGTGGGGTGGACGAAGGCGCTCGGGTCGATGACCGGTGTGACGCCGGAGATGGCATAGACCTGGGCCATGGGCGGGGTCCTGTGGCTGGCTGGAACCCCGACTCTAAAGCAGAACCGCCGCGCGGCGAAGTCGCCTCGGCGCGCGCCGCGTCACTCGTGCCAGAGCACCGAGTAGAGGTCGTGGCGCCGGTCCTTGAGGTTCTTGACCGTGCCGTTGTTGCGCGCCAGGTAGAGCGACTCCAGGCGCAGGTCGGCAAAGGCGACGGTCTCGACGTTGGGCGTGGTGTCGGCGGCGATGCCGTCACGGGCGAACGGGAAGTCGCACGGGGTCAGGATGCAGCTCTGGGCGTACTGGATGTCCATGTTGGCCACCCCCGGCAGGTTGCCGCAGTTGCCCGACATGACCACGTAGCACTGGTTCTCGACCGCGCGCGCCGCGCAGCAGTAGCGCACCCGCAGGTAGCTCTGGCGCTCGTCGGTGCAGAACGGCACGAAGATCAGGTTGACCCCCTGGTCGATCAGGTGGCGCGCCAGCTCCGGGAACTCGGCGTCGTAGCAGATCAGCACGCCGATCGGGCCGCAGTCGGTCTCGATCGCCTGCAGGGTGTCGCCGCCCTCGATGTTCCACCAGTAGACCTCGTTCGGCGTCGGGTGGATCTTGGGCTGCTGGTGGATGCTGCCGTCGCGCAGGAAGACGTAGCTGATGTTCTCGACCCGGCCCGAGGCGACCCGGGTCGGGTGGGAGCCGCCGATGATGTTGATGTTGTACTGCATGGCCATGTCGTGCAGCGCCGCGGTCAGGGCGTCGGTGTGCCGGGTCAGCGCCTCGATCGACTGCGCCGGGCTCAGCTTCTGGTCCTCGATCGACAGCAGCTGCAGCGAGAACAGCTCGGGGAAGACGACGAAGTCGGCGCGGTAGTCGGCGACCACGTCGACGAAGTACTCGACAAAACCGAGGAACTCCTCGAACGAGCGCACCCGGCGCTGCTGGTACTGCACCGTGGCCACGCGCACGGTGTCGGGCAGGCGGCCGCCGTAGCGCTGGCTGCGGTCGGCCGGGGGCGCCTCGGGGAGCTTGGGGTTGCGCCACAGCATGTGCACGGCGAAGCCGAGCGAGGCGTGGTCGCCGGGCAGGTAGCCGGGCAGCACGCCGAGGATCTCGAAGCCGTTGCGCAGCTGGAACGACAGCACCGGGTCGCGCGCCTGCTTGTTGCGCACCGCCTCGACGTAGGCCTCGGCGGTCGGGTACTTCTTGCGCCGCCGGGCCAGGGTCGGCAGGCGGCCGCCGAAGACGATCCCCTTGAGGCCGAGCTCCTCGCAGATGCGCTTGCGAGCGTCGTACAGCCGCTGGCCGATGCGCCAGCCGCGCAGCTCGGGGTCGACGCACACCTCCATGCCGTAGAGGTAGTCGCCCTCGGGGTCGTGGCGCGCGGCGTAGCCGTTGCCGGTCGCCTCGGCCCAGGTGTGGGGCTTGAGCGCCAGGTCGGCGCCGATGCGGAACGAGGCGCTGTAGCCGACCACCGTCCCCTGGTACTCGGCCAGCAGCGCCCCCCGGGGGAACTGGTTGATCTGGCCGCGCAGCATCGCCCGGGTGTAGCCGGGGATGTCGGGATAGACCTTGGCGATCAGCGCCTGGATCGCCGGGATGTCGCGGACCTCGGCGTTGCGGATCGTCAGCTGGGCCTTGCGTGCCGATGGGCTGCCCGGCTTGGCCATGTCGTGCTGCTCCTGGCGGGCGGCTGGGTGGAGCCCGCCAGCGCAGTGTAGTTCAGGCCGGCAGCGGGCCGCTCAGAGCTTGAGAATAAATCTACTGCGCGGTTCGATCGCTGCGTTGGGCGGTGCTCGCTCCTCGCCTATCGTCTTGATATGTCTCGTCACCGCGCTCCGTCCGCCTTGCGCTCAAACCGCTCGCTACGATCTCTTCTCAAGCTCTCACTGGTAGACCTTGACGCCGACGAAGGCCCGGGTGTCGAAGCGGTTCTTGTTCTCGAAGTCGGCGTAATCCTGGCCGATGTTCTGGACCACGCCGTAGAGCTCGGCCTGCCAGCCGGTGGTGAGCTGGAAACGGCGGGCGGCGCGCAGGTCGATGCGGGTGTAGGCCGGCACGCCGTCGCCGGTCTCGAGGAACTCCATGCCGCTGACGTGGTAGATCGACGCGCTCAGGGTGACCGCGTCGACCGGCCGGTGGATCGCCAGCAGGCTGAAGATGTGCGACGGCACCGAGCGGCTCCACTCGCGCCGGTAGTTGGCGAGGCGGGACGGGTCGAGGCGGAAGGCGTTGCTGCCGAAATCGGTGTAGGGGTAGTCCAGCAGCCCGGGCTGGGTGAAGTCCAGATTGCGCATCTGGGTCAGGGAGTAGGTGCCGATGATCCGGCTGCGGTGGCTCGGGCGGACCTCCAGGCTGGCCTCGGCGCCGTACAGGTCGAGGTCGATCTGGTTGGCGAAGCTCCAGGCGATGGCGGCGCCCGGTTCGGCGATCCGGGCGTCGCCCGGGTTGACGTTGCAGCCGGTCCCGAGCAGGCCCGGCACCGGGTTCTGCGCCGGGTCGCACACCGCCAGGTCGCCGCGGGTCAGCAGCTCGTAGGTGTTGCTGGTCAGCAGGTCGTGGTAGCGCTCGTAGAACAGCTTGACGTCGCCGCGCACCGGGATGCGCTGGGCGAGGTTGAACAGCCAGCCGAACTCGTAGGCCTCGACCGTCTCGTAGTCGGGGGTCTGGTCCGCCTTGCCGATCTGGTAGATCAGGTCCGGGGTGCCGTCGATGCCGGGCCCGGCGAAGGCGGTCAGGTCGAGGTCGAGCGGGTAGAACTGGTCCCAGCGTGCCTCCCACAGCGACGGCGCGCGCACCGAGCGCGACGCCGAGAGGCGGAAGCTGTGGCGGTCGTTGGGCGAGTAGTTCAGCGCCAGGCGCGGGGAGAGGGCGGTGCCGGCGACGTCGGTCTCCTCGACCATGGCGCCGGCGTTAAGGGTCAGCGTCGGCGCCAGGCGCCACTCGGCGTTGCCGAACAGCCGCAGCAGGGTGTTGTCGACCGGGCTGGCGGGGCCGAAGTAGCCGGGCGACTTGACCGTATCGACACGCACCTCGCCGCCCCAGACCAGGCGCAGGTCGGCACGCGGCTGCAGCAGGTGCTGGACCTCGACGGCGCTGCGCGCCTCGCGGCGGCTGTTGCGGAAGCCGACCGCCACATCGACCGGGAACGGGTTGTCGGTGTGGCCGGTGGGCAGCAGGGTCGGGAAGTCGTCGTCGTACTTGAGCCGTTCGACATAGGCGAGCAGGCGCAGCTGCTGGTCGTCGCCGAGATCGTGCTCCCAGTCGAACTGGCCGAAGGCGTGGTTGACCTCGACCGTCCGCGGCGGGTCGTCGACGGTCGGCTCGCGGCCGGTCACCACGCCGGTGACCGGGTCGCGGCTGATGTCGTAACCGCCGCTGAGCAGGTCGCCGCGCTTGATGCCCGCCTGGAAGCGCAGGCGATCGAGAGCGCCGGGAGTGTAGACCGCGTCGAAGGTGGCCAGGCCGAGTTCCTTGCCGTCGATCTCGTCCTCGTCGGGGATGTCGAAGCCCTCGTCCTGTTCGTGGCCGAGGGTGTAGCGCAGCGCCAGCGGGCCGCGCATGAAGCCGTGGCGCAGCACCCCCTGGCGGTAGTCCGGTTCGCCGCCGGCGGCGCGGGCGTAGAACCCCTGGCTGGCGTCGGGGTGGCGGGTGAGGATATTGACCACGCCGAGGAAGGAGTTGGCGCCGTTGGTGGCGCTGTTGGGCCCGCGGATCACCTCGATGCGCTCGATGTCGTCGATCGCCAGCGGCAGGTCGGACCAGGCCAGGCCGCCGAAGAACGGGGTGTAGACCGAGCGGCCGTCGACCAGCACCTGCAGCCGGCGGCCGAACTCGTCGACCAGGCCGTGGTAGCTGACCGCGCGCTGGTTGCCGCCGTCGCTGGCGACCACGAAGCCGGGCGCCAGCCGCAGCAGGTCGGCGATCTCGCGCGCGCCGCTGGCGTCGATCATGTCGCGGTCGATGACGAAGGTGGCCGCCGGGGCGTCCTGCGGGCGCTGAGCCAGGCGGGTGGCCGACAGCACCACCGGCAGGTCGATGAAAAACGGCTCCTCCGGTGGCGGCGAGACGATCGGGTCGGTGAATGCCGGCTCGTCGGATGGCGCCTGGGCGGCGGTTTGGCCGAGGGCCGGGTTTGCCGCCAGCAGCCAGGCCAGCAGCGGCAGGACGCCGGCACGGCAGCAACCAGCCCGTCCGGGGCGGAGGCCGTTGCTGGAGCTGGTGTCTGCCACTGGATCTGCTTGTTATCGAGACCGGCCTCCGCAATCCCCCGAGGCATGGTCTGTTTTATGTCCCGTCAGTGCGCTTGCCTGTCGGTTATTGATCTAGCTCAATTCGAAGATAACCCGGTTCCGCTCCGTGATCAATATCATATTTACCAATAAATACTTGAGCTTATAGCTAGGTTTAGCGACTCGGAATGGCATCATGACGGCAGCCTTGTGTCGTCTTGACGTGACGTCAAGGAGTGCAGACATGTCGTCCTGACACGACAGCCGGAGCCGGCTGGCTATACTCGAACCTTCTCCCGCCACGCCCCGGAGCGGACATGATCACGGCCCTGGTCCAGTTCACTCTGCCGCAAGCGGTGTCGCTGGCGCAGGCACGCACGCTGTTCGCCGGCAGCGCCCCCAACTACCTCGGCCTCGACGGGCTGGTGCGCAAGTACTACCTGCTGTCCGCGGACGGGCGCACCGCCGGCGGGGTCTACCTGTGGCAGACGCGCGCGGCGGCGGAGAAGTTCTACGACGAGGCGTGGGAGCGGTTCATCGAAGAGAAATACGGCGTGCTGCCGACGGTGACCTACTTCCAGTGCCCGGTGATCGTCGACAACCTGCGCGGCGAGATCCTCGACCAGGAGTGAGCGCGGGCGCCTACCAGACCAGGTCGTCAGGCACCTCGTAGCCGGCATAGGCGTCGTCGCTGGCCGGCGCCGCATCACCCGGGGCGACCACGCAGCCGGCATCCCGCTGGCGGATCTTTTCCGCCACCTCCCGGGCGACCAGGGCGTACTCCCGGTCGAGGGCGACGATGGCCAGTGCCCCGCCGGCGAGCTGTGCCTGCTGGGCCGCGCTCACCGGGAGGCTCCTGATCTTGCCGCCGTAGGTGAAGTGGTAGGCGATCTCGCCACCCTCGTTCGCCACCCGGTTCGATGCGACCAGCTGCCGGATCTGGGCCTGCAGCGCCTTGCGCTCGGCGGTGGCCTTGCGTTTGAGGTTGAGTTCGCGGTCTCGCTGCGCCTGGTGCTCGCTGGCGGCGCGGGCCGCGGCCTTGGCCTGTTCGGCGGCGGACGAACCGTTGCCCGGCTGCCGTTGCTGCTTCTGCTGCTGCTTACGCGCCTGGCTGGTCTTTTTCTTGTCGACCAGCCCGGCCTTGAGCAGCTGTTCCTGCAGTGACATGCCCATGGAGCGCCTCTTCAGTCGTCGTGCCGGGTACGAGTCCGGATTATCGACGCCTGGCGGGGCGTGGGGAAGGGTGCCGGCGCAGGCCGAACGCCGGGGCCGGGTGGGCGGGGTGATCGCTGCGCGGGGCAAGTTATGGCCGGGTCGTGGCCTCGCCGGTGAGGTGCGGGTACCCATCCCTGTCGCTGTAATCCGACAGGCGTGGTCCACAGATCCCTGCATACTCGACACCAACCCCGTGGTGTTGCACGGGAAACCACGACTCGCCGAGGCAGGACCGGATGGCACAGCGCAGCGACAATTTCAACTGGTTCCTGCTCATCGCCAGCGCGGTCTTCCTGGCCAACGTCCTGACCCTGGTCAGCGTCAAGGTGTGGCTCGACTACGAGGCGCGCGTGGCCATGGAGGCGGTCAACGCGCGCCTGGAGGAGACCCGGCGCCAGGTCGACCTGGCCATCGAGCAGAGCAAGCGGGAAGCGGCGCGGCAGAGCCCCGAGCAGCAGCATCTGGCCAAGGCGCGCGCCGAGGCGACCGCCCAGCGCGCGTCCATCCGCGCAAAGAACGACGAGGTCTGCGCCTACTGGCGCGGTCAGTTGAGCCAGAGCCGCACGGCCAGGCACCGGGCGCTGGTGGATGAGGCGTGCAGCAGGGCGCAGAATGACTAGCGGACGTTGAACTGGGGGCGTGAATGATCGCGATTGCAGGGTTCCAGCAGTTGGAGTGCCCCGTCTCATCCAGGTGGCTTGCCGGCGAAATGGCGGGGCGGGCGTGTGGCGTCGATGCTTAGCGGAAGCGAACAATGACCTTCACTCTTGCCAACCTCTGGCCATTCCTGCTGTTGGTCGTGGTCATCGGCTTGGCCTTTGCCGCATTGGCATTGAGCCGGTGGTGGATGGAACGGGGCAGGAGGCATCCCTTTTCGGCAGATATCAACCGCTTTCCAGGCCAGAGCCTGGGCAAGCGCGTGGATGACATCTTTGCCGATATAACTGCTCATTTGGCCGTTCTGTTCATGCTGCCGATGCTGTTTTACTGGTCCAATCAGGTCGGCTCCCAAGGCGTAAATCCGGCCTTGTCGGCGCTCATCAGCCTGGTTGGTTTTCTGGCTGGTCTTGCCTACCTGCTGACCAAACTGATTCGTGGCTTTCGTCAGCTGCGGCAGTATCGTCTCGGCATGTGGGGGGAGATGGCGACCGGTCAGATGCTCGATCTGCTGATGCTCGAGGGGCACCGGGTGTTTCACGACCTGCCGGCAGATAAGTTCAATATCGATCATGTGGTGGTGACCAACAGTGGCGTGTTTGCCGTTGAGACCAAGGCGCGACGTAAGCCGGACAAAGCGCGGGGAAAGATCGATTACAGCGTTGAATTTGATGGTCGGGTACTGAACTTCCCCGACTGGACCGATGCCAAGACCATCCAGCAGGCGACAAGGCAGGCGGATTGGCTGGCAAACTGGTTGCGCAGCGCGACAGGGGACAAGGTGCCCGTGGCCGCCGTCGTGGCCATTCCGGGTTGGTATATCAACCGCACCGGCCGCTCCAGGGTCTACGTGATCAACCCGAAGCAGATAGGCCAGCTGATCAAGGGGCTTGGAGGCGAACAGCTGCGGCCCGATCTCAGACGTAGAGTGATTCACCAGCTCGAACAGCGGTGTAAATATGCACCATGGCATGAACGGGAGTTGCGGGAATCTGCCTGAGCGGTGCGGCGTGAGCCGACGCTTGTCATGGTGACAGTTCCGTGGCGGGATGAACGTCGGTTGATAAACAGGTCAGCCGCATTTTTCTCCCGGCCTTTGGACGGAAAATCAGAATGCAAACCTGCCCCCACTGCCACACCCGGATCCGCATCAGCGAACTCCCCCACCAGGGCTTCTTCAAGAGTTTCCGGATCTGCCCGGATTGCGGTGGCAGCTTCATCGTCGACCGCAAGACCCGGCAGCGGCAGGCCGTGTTCATCGTCGTGGCGCTGATATCGCTGATCCTGACTGTCAAGCTGACCCACGGTGGTTCCGAATGGCTGCTGCCCGCACTGATCAGCTACGTGATCCTGGGTGTGCTGATTTACTGGGGCAACCGGCAGGTGGTCTTCGTCCCGTATGAAAATGGCCGCGACGCAAGCGGTGACGACCGGCGCTGAATGGGGCGGCAAGGTTGCCGGATGGGGCGGTGGCCGGTGATTCCCGGAGTTGATCGCCGGTGAAAGGTCACGGGCCCCCGGCGCTGGCGCTGCTGCTCGCGGCATCCCCGGTGGCAGCGGATCGACTGCCGGACGACGCGACGGCCTACCTGGAGCAGCGGGCGCTGTGCGACCATTTCCGCCAGGAGCCGTGGCCCGAGGAGGCGTCGGCCGAGGCGCGCGCGCGGAGGGCGTTCCTTGGCGGGCAGGTCGAGCGCTTCTGCACCGGAATCGATGAAGCCGGGCGGGAGCTCCAGCGCAGGTACCGCGACCGGCCGGAGGTGCTCGACAGCCTGGAAGGGGCGCAGGACATTGACCGACCACCCTCCCGTCGCGCCGGTGCCGGAAACCCGGAGTGATGCCGCCATGACCCGTAACTACGTCCACGGCTACCACCCCACCGAGGCGCAGCGCCTGCACGACCAGGCGACCACCCTGGTCGAACTGCTGCACGCCGACACCGCCTATCCCGATGGCCACGCGGTCCTGGAGGCCGGCTGCGGCATCGGCTCGCAGACGGTCACGCTGGCACGCACCAGCCCCGGGGCCGCGATCACCTCCATCGACCTCGCCGCCGAATCGGTCGCCGCGACGGCGCGCGCGGTCGCGGCGGCCGGGCTGGACAACGTCAGCGTCCGCCAGGCGGACATCTTCGATCTGCCGTTCGCGCCCGGGTCGTTCGACCACGTCTTCGTCTGCTTCGTGCTGGAGCACCTTGCGGACCCGGTCGCGGCATTGCGCGCCCTGCGCACGGTGCTCAAGGCCGGCGGCACCCTGACGGTGATCGAGGGCGACCACGGCTCCGCCTACTTCCACCCGGACAGCGTGCCGGCGCGGCGGGCGATCGACTGCCTGGTCGAGTTGCAGGCGCGGTCCGGCGGCAACGCCCTGATCGGGCGGACCCTCTATCCGCTGCTCGCCGGTTGCGGCTTCGACCGGGTGCAGGTATCACCGCGCCTGGTCTGGGTCGACGCCAGCCGGCCCGAACTGGTCGAGGGATTCACCCGGCGCACCTTCACCGCCATGATCGCCGGGGTCAGGGAGGCGGCCCTGGCCGCCGGCCTGATGCGCGCCGAGGAGTTCGACCGCGGCATCGCCGATCTCGAGCGCACCGCGGCGCCGGACGGCACCTTCTGTTACGCCTTCTTCAAGGCGACCGGCAGCAAGCCGGCCGCGCACGACCATGCGCCCCCCGCCGGCCAGCCGCATCACGGCGACCTATAATCGGTTCGAACACCACCGGATCCGGCGGCCCGGGTGGCGGAACCCGACTGACCACGCCCGTCCCGGCGGTTCCGGTCGCACCCGGGAGGTCCGCATGCCACGCAGACAACCGAAGGTGACCCGCGAGCGGCTGCTCGACGCCGCCCTGGAGCTGGCCGAGCGCGACGGCTGGGAGGCGCTCCGCCTGCACCAGGTCGCCGCTGCCTGCGCCGCCGGCCTCGACGACGTCCGCACCCACTTCCCGGAAAAGGACGACCTGATCGATGCCTGGCTCGACCGCGCCGACGCCGCCATGCTGCAGCATTTCGATCGCGGCGGGGTCGACGGCCTGCCGCCCCACGAGCGCATCCGCCAGCTGATCCTGGTCTGGCTGGAGACCCTGGTGCCGCACCAGCGGGTCACCCGCGAGATGATCGGCCACAAGCTGGAGTTCGGCCACGTCCACGTCCAGTTCCCGGCCCTGCTGCGCATCAGCCGCACCGTCCAGTGGATCCGCGAGGGCGCCATGCTCGACGCTCCGCTGCCGCGCCGCGCCCTGGAAGAGACGGTGATGACGGCCCTGTTCGTCAAGACCTTCCTCTGCTGGCTGCGCGACGACGCGCCCGATTTCCAGCAGACCCGGGAGCGGCTGGCGCGGGATCTCGACTGCCTGGAGATGGCGGCGCGCTGGCTGCCGGGCGGCCGCTTCGGTGGCGAGGCGGCGCCTGACCGGCGGCCCGTGGGCGGCGACGGGGCGCCGGGCGAGCAGGCGGCGGCGGGTTGAGCGTGGGCCACCGGGTGCCTCGCGGTCGCCGCGGCCCGGCCGTCGCCGACGACGCCGGCCCATGGACACCCTCACCCATGCGCTGAGCGGCGCGCTGCTCGGACGGGCGGCCGGTCGCCGGCAGCCCCGGCCCGGCGAGCCCCCGGCCCGGGTCCGCGGCTGGGTCGGCTTCGGCGCCGCCACCTTTCCCGACGTCGACGGCCTGCTGCGCCTGGTCGACGAACTGCTCTACCTGGAGTACCACCGGGGTGCGACCCACTCCCTGGTGCTGTTGCCGCTCTGGGCGCTGCTGGTCGGCGGCGGGTTCCACCTGATCTACCGGCGCCGCTACCGTCCGGCCTGGATGTTCGGCATCGCGGCGCTGGGTCTGGCCGTGCACCTCGCCGGCGACCTGATCACCGCGTACGGCACGAGGCTTTTGACCCCGCTGACCGACGTCGCGCCGTCCCTGGGCTGGGTGCTGGTGATCGACCCGTGGCTGACGCTGCTGCTGGTGCTGGCGCTGCTGGCGAGCCGCCAGCGGCCGCAGCCGGGGGGCGCGGCGGCCGGCTTGGCGCTGGTCTGTGCCTTCGTGCTGTTCCAGGGCGCGCTCAACCGCCACGCCGCCGGTTACGGGCAGGCGCGCGCCGCCGAACTCGGCTGGGACGACGCCAGGGTGCGGGCGCTGGCGGCGCCGTTCTCGCCCTTCAACCGCATGCTGATCGTCGAGCGCGACGGCGTCTACCAGCGGGCGCGGGTCAACCTGCTGCGCCGGGAGGTGGCGCGGATCGACCCGGACCGGTGGCGGCTGTGGCAGCTCTACCGGAGCTACCGGCCGGTCGACGACCCCGGCTGGCAGCGGTTCGGCCTGCTGCCGGAGTCGCCTGACCAGCGCGCCCTGGCGCGCGCGGCGTGGGCCAGCCCGGCGCTGGCGCCCTACCGGGCGTTTGCCCACCACCCGGTCTTCTACCGCCTCGACCGGGACGGGGAGACGACCTGCGCCTGGTTCACCGACCTGCGTTACTGGTACGACCCGCTGCCACCGCCGTTCCGCTTCGGCGGCTGTCGCGCAACGGCGACCGGGCGCTGGCGCCTGCACGAACTGCGTCTCGACGGCGCGCGTGCGCCGGTGCTCGGTCGCTGATCCGCGTTGGGCGTACACGTCCGCTTGCCGGATCTGGCGCGGTATGCGGCATTGCAGGTGGCTGCCGGCCGGCATCTGCAGCCCGACGCCAGTCAGTTGCCAGTCAGGTTGAAGGGGCTATCCTGCTGGGGACCGATGACCGTCTCGCGATCTTCGATGACCCGACCCGACAGCAGCCCCGGCTCCCACCCACGGCGGCACGTGGACCACGCCAGTGGGGCGGGCCCGGGGTGGGCCGGGGTTCTGCGCCAGGTGCTCCTGGCGACGCTGCTGGTCGGCCTGGTCGCCGGCTGCGCCACCCAGCCGCCGCGCAACCAGCACGATCTGTGCGCGGTCTTCACCGAGTATCCCGAGTGGTACGACTACGCCAAGGCGGCGGAGAGGGTGTGGGGGACGCCGGCCCATATCCTGATGGCCTTCGTCCGGCACGAGTCCGCCTACCGCGCCGACGCCCGGCCGCCGTTCGAGTGGTTCCTGTTCATCCCCCTGGGGCGGGCGTCCTCGGCCCGGGGCTACGCCCAGGCCCAGGACCCGGTGTGGCAGGAGTACCGGGATGAGCGCGGGCGCTGGTTCCGCGGCCGCGCCGACATGGAGGACGCGCTCGATTTCGTCGGCTGGTACAACGACCGCAGCCACCAGCGGCTGGGCATCTCCAAGTGGGATCCGAAGCGCCTCTACCTGGCCTACCACGAGGGCCATGCCGGCTACCGCAGCGGCAGCTACCGGAACAAGCCGCAACTGCTGCGCATCTCCGACCGCGTCGACCACACCGCGCGCGAGTACGGCGCCCAGCTGCGCCGCTGCGAAGAGCGGTTCCGCTGCCGTAAGTGGTACCAGGTCGGGCCGCTCTGCAGCTGAGCGTGGCCGGTCGGAGGCCGGGGGCAGGCGGGGCAGGGGCGGCATCGAAACACCGGGACAGGGCGTCTCATGAGGCGCCCGAGAGCCTGGATCTGCGTTTATCAACAGCGACTTGCGGCGACGGTCCAGCCCCGGCACGTTCCTGGAGGAAGTTCGGCGCCCGTTCAGGGGCCGATCCGGCGGCTGCCGGGCAGGCCGGAGTCGAACGGGCTGCGGACCCCCCTGCCACCCCGGTTGAGTACGTGGGTGTAGATCATCGTGGTTGAGACGTCCTTGTGCCCCATCAGCTCCTGGATGGTGCGGATGTCGTAGCCGTCCTCGATCAGGTGGGTGGCGAAGCAGTGACGCAGGGTGTGGCAGCCCACCGGCTTGGTCAGGCCGGCGCCCAGGCGGGCCTTTTTGATCGCCCGCTGCAGGGTCCGCGGAGAGGCGTGGTAGCGCCGGATCACGCCGTCCTCCCTGCCGGGCGAGCGGGTCGCCGACGGAAAGACGAACTGCCAGCCCCACTCCCGGTCCGCGGTCGGGTACTTCCTGGCCAGGGCCCCGGGGAGGGGCGCACGGCCGAAGCCGACCTCCAGGTCCCGGTCATGGAGCATCTTGATCCGCGCCAGGTGGCGCTGCAGGGGCTCCTCCAGGGCCCGCGGCAGCATGGTGATCCGGTCCTTTGCGCCCTTGCCCTCCCGAACCGTGATCTGGAGGGCGTGGAAGTCGATGTCCTTGACCCGCAGGGTGAGGCACTCCCGCAGCCGCAGGCCCGATCCGTACAACAGGCTGGCCATGAGCCAGGCGGCGTCATCGAGTTCGGCCAGCAGCCTGGCCGTCTCCTGGCGCGAGAGCACCACGGGCAGCCGCTTGGGTGTTTGCGCCCGGACGACATCTTTCAGTTCGGGGAAATCCCGACCGAGGACTTCGCGATAGAGAAACAGCAGCGCCGAGAGCGCCTGGTTCTGGGTCGAGGCCGAGTTCCTGCGCTCCACCGCAAGGTGGGTCAGGAACGCCGTGATCTCGGGTTCGCCGAGGTCGTTGGGGTGGCGCAGGCCGTGGAAGCGGATGAAGGCGCGTACCCAGTGGGCGTACGCCTGCTCGGTTCGGTAGCTGTAATGCCTGGCGCGGATGGCGCGGCGGAGCTGCTCCAACAGCTTTGGCTTGGCCATAAGGGTCCCTCCATGGACGTCTGGCGCATGTGCCGGATTCGGTTCAGTGTAGGAAAAGAAGTGGCCGTGATTCAGTAGTAGAAATCTGACAAGGATATGAGCAATTGGCCTACAGCACGCGAGTGGAAGGTGGTTTAGGATGAGGTAGGTTTGGCGTGTCGCAGTTGCCGGAATGACTTATCTCATAAGCCGCTCTAGAGCGTTGATAATGTTGAGCCTCGAAGTGATAGGTGACAAAGTGTCGTGTTACAAGGCGTCGATGTGACGCCTATTAGTAGTTGGGCGGACAGCGAGGCAGCTCGGCACTCGGGTTCAGCGACCTAAGCCAACCCTGGAAGTAGCGAATGACAGACTGGATGCAGATAGCCCGGGATCACGCAGTGCACAAGACCCTTCAGGATCTTGACAACGCGCTGTCCGCTTCGAACACAAAGGCCGCGGAGGTGGATCAGGCGCCAGCCGCGCTCGCTCGCCTGAGACATGTAGCCGGTTTCGCTGATCGCCGCCTTGCTGCCCTCGACCCCTTTCTAGTCGGACAGGTTACGCTCGATACGCTCAACAAGCTCCTCACTCAGGTGCTTGCGCAGGTGCGCGAGTTTGCGGCCAACGGCAATATCGGCCATCTCGACAACGCGAACAATGAGGCTGACAAGCTACTTCCGACGCTCATCAGCGTGGTTGTCCCCGACTCGCCGGGTGATATCGAGGCTATCCGTCATGCCCTGGAGGAGTTTGGTCGCGTCGCGAAGGAACGGATCGAATCTCTGATCGCGGTCACGACAAAGGGGAACGAGTCGGTCAGCAAGCTACAAGCCGATGTCACGCAAATTCAAGACACGATTAAGAACGAGAAGACGCGTATCGATCAAGCCATCGCCCAGCATCAGCAGCAGTTTTCTGAGGCACAGAACTCGCGGCAAGAATCCTTCACCAGTACGGAGAAACAGCGGACGGAGAAGGCCGAGGCCAACCTCACGTCGTGGAGTGCCAAGCTATCGGCGCTTCAAGACGAAAGCCAAAAGAAGGTCAGCGAGCTTGTCGCCAAGATCGAAAGTGAGTGGGAGGGGAAAAGCGAGGACGCCAGCCAGTCGGTGGCGACACTACTGAAGGACATCGAGTCGAGAAGAGACAAGGCAAAGGACATCGTGGGCATCATTGCCGGCACAGGTATGGCAGGGGGCTACCAGAAAGACGCTGATGGGCAGCGCAAGTCCTTTGTACTATGGAACCTGGCGACGATTCTTGGATTCGCGGGTCTAATTGGCTTCGCTATCTGGCTCTTCGTCGCATCGACCGGCGGAGGTGAGTTTGGGTGGTCGCACACTTTTGCACGTCTCCTTGCCATCGTCGCTTTCGGTCTATTTGCTGCGTACGCCGGGCGCATGGCCATGAAGCATCGTGAGAGTGAGCGACAGCAGCGACACAAACAACTCGCGCTTGAATCGGTGAATGCGTTCCTTGAGGATCTTGAGCCAGATGTGCAGAAGCAAGTGAAGCAGAAGATGGCGGATGTCTTCTTCACACAGCCTCAAGGAATCTCAGATACGGGTCAGGACGTCGCTCCGACGACGATCACAGAGCTGTTGAAGCTCCTCGGTCGAGCAATCGACAGGCTTGGCAAATAGCATGCAGCTCGGGTTCAGTGTGAACGCCGCCCAACATCAGCATGCAGCGGACGGCGCTGCGCGCCGCCGCTGATGCCGCGCGTTAGGAGCAAGACATGCTGGATCTCATTCTTTTGTTGGGCTTCATCTATGTCGCGGTACGTGTTGTTAGCTCGGTACGCAGAGAGTCGGAGGTCTTTAGAGAGTTCTCACAACCAAGAATACTTGCGTTACTGGTTTTCTTGTTTCCTGTTGGGCCAATCGCACTAATAGTGCTACCTCACAGGGTTGGCTGGCTACCCGCTGCCGTGTTAGGAGCGGCTTGTTACCTGCCCGCCCTAATTAGTTCGCGTAGGCTAGTCTCAGCATTTGATCGTTCGGGGACAAATCGGACTACAGTCGCGCTAAAAACAGCACATGAAGCGTTTGGGGCTGCTCTTGTTGGATTAATCTACGTGAGTGTTTTCGTGGTTCTCAGTGCAGGTGTTAGCAGTGTTGGAGGCTATGGCTCCTAACCATCGCGTTAACACTGACGCCCAACTGCGCTGCGCTTCGTTGGGCGCCGGTTACGCGGGCCGTTAGCTGGCTCGATGACCGCCCGATCTGAAATCGAGAAGGCCCAGGAAGAGATTGACGCTCTTCGTCGTTTCATCGCGCGCTCCGGCGTTTCGTTGGACGCATCGACCATTGAAAAGCGTACGCCACCCGAACCGGATCTCCTGTGCCAGGGCGTTGAGGGACCAATTGCGTTCGAGCTCGCCAATCTTTGCGATGGCGAAATTGCAAAGGTGCTCGCCGCCGGTGCTCGGGCCCGAACCGATGCCTTCTATACAGCCGATCCGTCCGAAGCCATCGTCAGGCGGAAACTGAGTCTCACTTACGAAACGCACTATCCAATCGAGCTGCTTCTCTACACGGACGGCCGAATCATCACGCCTGACGATGTGATCATTCCAACTGTTACGCCAATCCTGGAATCGCGAGACGGCCCGTACAGAAAAGCATGGTTTATGGGGGAGGAGGCTACGTGTCTACTGTGGGAAGCCAGCTAACAACACAATCGAGAGGGACGCGCGCAAAAGCAGCGCGCGCCCCTCATTGTGAACGTTATGTGTTCTGAGAAACGCCCTGTACCTGTAGCGCAGCGCGGCGACCACGTCGTCATCGTCCAGGACGTGAATGGGCAGAATCGCGTTCAAAGCATCGAGGCGGAATATACGTTTGCATTCGAGCTGCGCCAGTCCGCACGAGTCATGCTTAACTCTGCGCGAGTGACTCCGGACACACCCAGCACTCACTGGCAGTTTCGTGCGTTTGTTCACGGGTCGATCATTCTCTCATTCGCATCGTTGGAAGCCGCGCTCAACGAGATCATTCACCTAAACGCCTTGGAAAAGGGCAGCCCTCTGACAGAAGCGGAGCGAAAGGTCTTCTATACGATCGGACAAGAAGGGCTACAGTCTAGGGGATCGAACAACACACTTCAGCAATACAATATGCTGCTGCGCATCTTGGATAAGCCGGAAATGGATACGGGCAAGAATCCATACCAGGCAGTAAATCTTGTCCGAGTCCTACGAAACATGCTCGTTCATCCGTTCCCCGGCCGGGTCACTACGTTTATCGAAGACGATTCATTCGACTACTCTACCCAGCAAGATATCGTGAAGAAGTTAAAGCCAGCACTCGGCCTAAAGAGCGACGCGACCTTTCCGGACGGCGTATTGACGCCGAGATGTGCTGAATGGGCAGTTGATTCCTGTGAGACTTTTTTGCATCACTTCGTGAATGTCTCGGGCATCGACCCAGGCTTCATCACGGACCCTAATCATGCCCGCAAGCGCACATAACAAGGCATTCCACGGGACGGCCTCGCTCCGCTCGGTCGCCCGTGAACGCCGGCGTTATGTGAGCAAAAGGAGAAGAGACTCATGCCAATATTGACCTGGGGTGGCATGTCAATTTTTGACTACAATGGATGCGTAGATACTGGCACAGAAATACTATTTGGTGAAAATCAAAATCAAACTATATCCACACAACAGTGGCGGGCCCTGAGGCAACAATTCATAGGCAGGGTAGTTGAAATCGGAACGTCTCGTGATAATCCACCACCAGGAAGTATGGGCGAATGGTTTTATGCCAACATATTAAATCAAGCTTTAATGTCTTATGTTGGGGTAATTCTAGTGCGAGAATATTATGCAGTTAGGGAAAGCAATACGACTATTCGTGTTGTTCGATAATCACATAACAATCGCATGCACTTCCCCTCGCTGCGCTCGGCCGTTGTTGAAGAACATTAGAAATCATGAAGCGCTGTCCCCATTGCCAGAAGCACGGAATCCCTTGGCGCAGCTTCATCTTCTCCACTCCTGGGGGGCCAAGCACGTGCAGTTCGTGTGATGGTTTAGCATATCCAAATGGTTCATTCACAACGTTGTCGGCTGTACTTTCCAACTTTGCTCTCTTCGCAACTGGTTATGCCGCACTGTTGTACCGGTCTTGGTGGCCACTAATAGGTCTGTTTTTGTTCTACGTCGTCCTCAGCCCTGCAATTACATGTGCGCTACCAGCTAGCGGTACAACTGAAATTCGCGCTAGAAGATCGAGGCGAAACTTGGCAATTGGTGTTGTTCTCTTTATTGCAGCAGTTTTGCTGGCGGGAATCTTCGGCAATGAGTTCTAACACTCCGGTCGAGGCGCGGCTTCGCCACTGGGACGCCGTGCCGGCGAGGCCGGACCGTCGCCCCTCACCTTCACGTTAGGGTTTGAACTGATCGTAGTGCCCACCGATAGCGAAAATATATATGTATTGCTCGTCGAATTTGTATATCACCCGGTCCTTCTGACTGAGTCGGCGTGACCAAAAACCTGTCAGATTTTGGCGAAGAGCCTCAGGTTTTCCTGTGCCGGTGGCTGGATCATTGCGGAGCATTTCCTTCAAGATGACGCAAAGCGCGTTGTGTAAGCGTTTATCGCGCGTTCTGAGTTCTTCATAGGTGGCCCATGTATTACCTTCAAACACCAAGGATCTCATTGGTTTCCTCATCCGTTGGTGTGTACCCGGAACGTCCCGCATGTGTCCGGGCTGAATCGGCAATCTGCTTCATCAAACTGGAATTCTGGAGCACAAAAAGGGTTTCTTGCTCACGTTCCCAGTCTTCTGCGCTAATCACCACAAAATCCCTGCCATTTCGGCGGGTTACCTTAATGGGCATATGCTCGCTAATTACTTGTTCTACAAAGCTTTTGAGCTTATCCCGAAACTGGTTGACACTGATAGTATCCACGATTGCACCCTCAAATATGTACGGCAACACGGTACATCATAGCTTGTCAGCCCTAACAGTGCAATCAACTCGGACGCAATTCCCGCTACGCTCAAATGCGCCGGTTATTGCTGACGTTATATCTCGAGTGGTTGACTATTGCTGCTTCAAGTACCGCCCTCTCGACAAGCGTCTTATCGAGCAGATTGTCGGGTCGGAGATGCCTGTGCCAATGGGGGTGAGCCCGTTTGCCTACGGGCCAGGGGCGGAGGTAGAAGGTATCAAGCGCGGTTCCCCGGGACCGGGGCGGGTCGCCAGGGGATGCCTACATGCGGGGAATGATGCCTGGTGACGCGCCGCATGTCAGGTGAGGCGGCTGCAAGCGATTGAAAATGGTGGCCAGGGGCGGAATCGAACCGTCGACACGGGGATTTTCAGTCCCCTGCTCTACCAACTGAGCTACCTGGCCGGGGAGGGCGTATTAAAGCGGCCGCGGGGTAGGGCGTCAAGCAGCCGCGGGGGGCTGACAAATCAACGGCGCGGTCCTGGCGCCGGGCGGGACTCGTTCGTCGCCGTCCTCCGCCCGCCCGGCGCTCGGACCGCTCGCTGCGATCTCTTCTCGAACTCTCAGGCGCCCTTGCCGGGCGGGGGGACGTAACCCTCCACCTGCTGCACCTCGCCCTCGCCGAACAGGTAGGCGAGCATCTGCTCCTTGAGGAAGGCGCGCGCCTTGGGATCGAAGCCGGCCAGCCGGTGCTCGTTGATCAGCATGGTCTGCTGGGCGAGCCACGCCTGCCACGCCTCCTTGGAGATTTCGTTGTAGATCCGCTGGCCGAGTTCGCCGGGCAGCGGCGGGGCGTCGAGGCCCTCTGCCTCGCGTTGCAATTTCACGCAGTGGACGGTTCGGGTCATGGGTGCTCCGTTGCGGTCAGTTGGGCGGCCAGTCGCTCGACCAGGCGGCGCACCGGCGCCGGCAGGCCGAGGGCGAGGGCCGCATCCGTTTTATACCAGTCCGCCGCGCCGGCCTCCTTGACCAGGGTCGGGTCGGCTGCGACCGGGATCACCACCGGGGAGATGTCGAGGCGGAAGTGGCTGAAGGCGTGGCGCACGTCGGGCCAGGTCTCGACCCGTCCGCGCGGCTCCAGCCCGTGCTCCCGGCACCAGGCGGCAGGGTCGGTGTCGTGGCCGCACTCGGGCAGGGAGTGGAGGCCGCCCCAGACCCCGGTCGGCGGCTGCCGGTCGAGGCGCAGGCGGCCCTGGGCATCGACCAGCAGCAGCATGCGCGTCTGTTTCTGCGGCGCCAGCCGGCGCGGCCGCGGCTCCGGCAGGTCGTCGACCAGCCCCTTGGCCAGGGCCACGCAGGTCGCCGCCAGCGGGCAGGCGGGGCAGTCGGGCTGGCGCGGCCGGCAGACCAGGGCGCCGAGGTCCATCAGCCCCTGGTTGTAGGCGGCGGCATCGGTCGCCGGCAGGTGGCGCTCGGCCAGCCGCCACAGCTCGCGCTCGACCCGCGCCAGGCCGGGCCAGCCGGGGACGGCGAAGTGGCGGCAGAAGAGGCGGCGGACGTTGCCGTCGAGCAGCGCGGCCGGGAGGCCGTGGCCGAGCGACAGGATGGCGCCGGCGGTGGAGCGGCCGATGCCCGGCAGCGCCAGCAGGGCGTCGAGGGTGGCGGGAACCTGGCCGCCGTGGACGTCGCGGACGATGGCCGCCGCGCGCTGCAGGTGGCGGGCGCGGCGGTAGTAGCCGAGCCCCGACCAGAGGGCGTGCAGGGTGTCGTCGTCGGCCGCGGCCAGCGCGACCGGGTCGGGCAGGGCGGCGATGAAGCGCTCGAAGTAGGGGATCACCGTCGCCACCTGGGTCTGCTGCAGCATCACCTCCGAGACCCAGACCCGGTAGGGCGTGCGCGGCTGCTGCCACGGCAGGTCGTGGCGGCCGTGGCGCGCCTGCCAGGCGAGGACCCGGTCGGCCAGCCGGTCGCTGGCTGAGCGCGCCATCCGTCAGTTGCCGAACAGCTTCTCGAGACCCTTCTTCAGCGCCTCTTCTCTGCTGCTGCCGCTGTCGCCTTCAGGGGCCGTCCCGCCGCCGAGCTGCTTCTGGATCGCCTTGTCGAGCTCCTCGGCGGCGCGCTGCTTGACCTGGTCGGTCGCCAGCGCGGCGACATCGACCGAGAAGCCGGGGTCGGTCAGGGCGCCCTTGATGCGCACCGGGACGGTGACCCCCTTGAGGCTCTCCAGCTCCTTGCCGCCCTGGCCCTTGGAGGTGCCGACGATCGACGCCTTGACCAGGTAGTCGACCTGCTGTTGCGGCAGGTCGGCGGTGCCCTCGCCGGCGACGCGGAAGGCGGGCGACTTCATGCTCAGGTCGCGGTTGTCGACCACGCCGTTGGTGACCTTGGCGGTGCCGGTCAGTTCGGTGAAGTCGGTCTGTTCCGGTTCGCTGCCGCCGGCGGTCGCCTGGCCGCTGAGCTGGGCCTTGGCGTCGCGGATCAGCTTGGCCAGGTTGATGCCCTTGACCGCGCCGTCGGTGAAGGCGAAGGCGGCGTTGCCGTTGAGCGTCTTCTGGATCGCCTCGGGGGTGGCGCCGGCGGCGTTCAGCCTGGCGCTCATCTGGGCGGTGCCGGTCAGCTTCTCCTCCTTCTGGGTCAGATCGCGCAGCAGCGGGCCGACCTGCACCCCGGTCAGCGCCTCGTCGAGCGACAGTTTGGGGGTGTCGCTGCGCACGTCGAGGCCGATGTTGCCCTGGTAGCGGCCGTCGTACATCTCGGCCCGGGCCGGATTGAGGCGCAGCTGGCCGTCCTTGGCGGTGAGGCGCAGCACGATGTTGCGGCTGTTGACGTTGTAGGCCTTGAGCTGGCCGATCTTCAGCGTGCCGTCGGCGTCGAGGGCGCGCAGCGGTTCCAGCGGCAGCCCGGCGGCGCCGGCCACGGCGGCGCCGGGCGTGGCCACGGCGTCCGGCTTGTCTGCCGGCGGCGGCAGGTAGCGGTCGGCGTCGATGGCGTCGAGCTCGAGGCCGAAGCGGATCACCGGCTTGGCGAAGTTGCGCACGCCGGCGCTGCCGGTCAGCTTGCTCTGGTCGAGGGCCAGATCGAGCCCCTTGAGCTCGACGTGGTTGGCCGAGCCGCTGAAGTCGCTTTTCAGGTTCAGGCTGGTCAGCGCCTGCGGGTCGGCGGTCTCCAGCGCCTGGCCGGCGGCGGCGAGCAGCACCCGCGGGTTGAGGTTGCTGACGGTCAGGTTGCCGGTCGCGGTCGGTTCCTTCTTCAGATTGATCACCTGGGCCTTGGCCTCGAGCGTGCCGCCGGCGACGGCCACGACCAGTTGCCCCAGCTCGGCCTCGCTCTCGGTCGCGCTGAAGGTGGCGTCGAGCTGGGCGCTGCCGAGCTTGTCGGCCTGGACGTTGGCCGGCAGCTCGATGCCGAGCCGTCCGACCAGGGTGGCGAGATCGAAGCGGGCGACGGCGAGCTGGCCTTCGATTTTGGGTGCCTCCTGGATCCCGGTCGCGGCGACCTGGCCGCTGGCGTCGATGCCGAGGGTGGCCAGGCGCAGGTTGTCGAGGGCGGCGGTCTGCGCTTGCAGGTCGACGGCGATGTCGGTGGTCAGGGTGGCGTCGAAGGCGCCGCCGGGCAGGCCGGCGCCCTTGAGGTCGACCTTCAGCTCGGTGCCGGCGATGGCCAGGGTGCCGCGCCCCTGGTCGAAGGTGACCTCGCCGGTCAGCTCGATCCGGCCGGCCATTTCCGGCTCGTTGCTGTCGACGTCGAAGCCGAGGGCCAGGTCGACCGGATCGCCACCGCCGATGGCGCCGGTGGTCAGGTCGAGGTTCTGGACCGCATAGCGCTGGTCGTTCTGGCGGTCGTCCCAGGTCAGGGCGGCGTCGCGGATGTCGATGCCGCCGATCGCCAGGCCGGCCAGGCCGGCGCCGCCGCCTCGGCCGTCGCCGGCCTCCGGCTTGGTCTCCGCAGCGGCCTCGCCGGCGAGGTCGTCCCAGTTGGTGCGGCCACTGGCGTCGCGGGCCAGGTTGAGCTTGAGTCCGACCAGGCGGGTGGTCTGCATCTCCAGCCGCCTGGAGAGCAGCGGCAGCAGCTTGACCCGGATCTCGACCTCGCCGACCTCGGCGAACGGGGTGTCACCGAAGCCGGCGGCGTTGCTCAGGCGGGCGTCGCTGAGGGTGACGGCGATCCACGGGAAGACCGACAGGCCGAGGTCGCCGCCCAGGGTCAGGTCACGCCCGGTGTGCTCGCGTACCTGGCTGGCGATCTCCTCGCGGTAGTCGTTGGGATCGACCAGCAGCAGGACCGCCGCGGCGCCACCGGCGACCACCAGCACCAGCACCAGGACCAGACCGGCTATGATTTTCAATACCTTACCCATGAGATAACTCCGTTTGGCTCATTGCGGATCCACTCCGCGACCAGGGTGGGATTGCACTGAAGGTGCACTGAAGAATAGAACAGGGGTCTATAGATAGCAGGTATGCCCGGTAACCGCATGTCGCGTCTGTGTGCCAGCACACCCCTGCTGCTGGCGCTGCTGCTGGCCGGCTGCGCCACCACCCGGCCGCCGGCGCCGCCGGCCGTAGAGCCGGCCTCCGCTCCGGCCTGCCTGGAGTGGTTCGCCGCAGCCGATGCGGCGGTAGCCGCGGCCGGTCGGCGCGACGTCCAGGCGGCGCGGCTGCCGGGACGGCCGCACCTGCGGGTCGACCGGCTGCTGGCGGCGCTGGCCGCCGAGACGCCCACCGGCGACGCCTACGCCGCCTGGCTCGACCGCGCCGCCGTCCTGGCGCGGGACGGCTGGCTGGTGGAACTGGCCAACCTGCCGCCGGCGGCGCGCCGGGAGCTGGCCGCCGGCGGCGCGGGCGGGGATCCCGCGCCGCTGGCGGCGGCTTGTATCGACCGGTTGCGCGCGGCCGACGCGGCCGATCCGGCCCGGGCGGCGGCGCTGCTCGCCGGCGCCCGGGTGGCGGATGGCTACGCCGACTGGCAACGGGCGGTCGGCCTCTATCCGCTGACACGCTGGTGGGTGCTGGCGCGCTACCGCGCCTGGCAGGCGGGGATCGACGCCCTGTACGCCCGGCCGCTGGACGCGCTGACGGTCGCCGGCACGCTGCGCCGCTACGCCACCCCGGCCCCGGCGGCGTCCCCGGCTGTTGGCCCCTGGCAGCGCGACGCCCTCGGCTACCCGCGACTCGACGCGCGGCAGCGGGCGGCGCTGTTCGCCACCCACGCCCCGCTGTGGGAGGTCGACGACGTCAGCCGCGACGATCGTCCCGGACGGCCCTACTGGCCGTCCGGGAGCTGGCGGGCGCGGGTCGATGTCGACCGCCCGACCCTCTACCAGCACCTGTCGTTCACCCGGGTCGGCGGCCGCATCCTGCCGCAGCTCAACTACCTGGTCTGGTTCCCGGCGCGCACCCCGCAACGCGAGGGCGACATCTACGCCGGGCCACACGACGGCGTGCTGCTGCGCGTCACCCTCGACGACGACGGCACGGTCCTGCTCTACGACGCCATCCACTCCTGCGGCTGCTACCACATGTTCTTCCCCGGGCTGCGGCTGGTGCCGCGATCACTGGAGGAGGTCGGCGGCGAGGGTTACCACGTGCCGCAACGGGCGCCGCGCCCGGGCCCGGGCCAGCGCCTGGCGCTGCGGCTCGAGGCCGGGACCCACATGGTGCTGCGCCTGCACCCGGTCCCGGCCGCCACCCCGGCGACGCCGCTGGCCGTGGCCCCCTACGCCGCCCTGCGCTCGCTCCCCGACGGGGCGGACCGGCGCAGCCTGTTCGGCCCGGACGGCCTGGTCGCCGGCAGCGATCGCAGCGAGCGCTTCCTGCTCTGGCCGATGGGCGTGCCGTCGGCCGGGGCGATGCGCCAGTGGGGCCGGCACGCCACCGCGTTCGTCGGCCGCCGCCATTTCGACGACCCCGGCCTGGTCGAGGCCGGTTTCCGCCTGCGCGCCGCCCCGCGCCGGCAGCCGGAAGGTTGATCTGCTATACGTGAAAGGGCGCCCCCGGCCGTTTTCCCCGGCCGCGCCCCGAGACCGGAGAGAGCCGCGCATGTCCCACCGCCGAGCCGCCGCCAGCCTGCTGTTCCTATGGTGCAGTGCGGTGGCGGCGGAGGTGGTCGCCATTCCCGGGGAGCTGCGCGTCGGGCCGGCAACCGCCGCCGGCATCCTTGCCTGGGAACCGAAGAGCTTCGTCGGCGATACAAGCTATCTACTTGATTCAATTGAAGATCGAAACGCGGTCCGCGCCGACAGCCAGGCCAGCGCCTCGGCACTGCTGCACGAGGTCGCGATCGACCTCACCGCCACGCCGCTGCTGCGCTGGTCGTGGAAGGTCGGCAACCTGCTGCACGGCATCGACGAGACGACCAAGGCCGGCGACGACTACCCGGCCCGGGTCTACGTCCTGTTCCGTGGCAGCCGCTGGGATCCGCGGCCGCTCAGCCTCAGCTACGTCTGGTCCTCGACCCAGCCCCGGGGGAGCGCCTGGGCCAACGCCTACACCGACCGGGTGATCATGGTGGCGGTGCGCGACGCCCACGACCCGGTCGGCACCTGGGTCGCGGAGGAACACAACGTCCGCGAGGACATCCGGCGCCATTTCGGCAGGGAGGTGAACACCATCGAGGCCGTGGCCATCATGACCGATACCGACGACTCCGGGCAGCAGGCGACCGCCTGGTATGGCGACATCTCGTTTGCCGCCGAGTGAACCCGGAGCCCGTCACGCGGCCGGTCGGCCGACCGTGCCGCAACTCAACCTGGTTCAGGAGGTGCGTTGTATGTCGAACAACAGCTGTGTCGTCGTCTGCGCGGGCGGACATGCCCGACTCTTCACCCTGGAACCGGCCGCGCAGCCCGAACTCGAGTCGGGGCCGAACCTTGTGCCCCGGGGCGAGATCAGCAGCGCGGTCGTCGGCGAGCACGGCGCGGCACTGTGGAGCGACCTGAAGACCGGACGCAACCGCTCGGCGGTCTCCGGCGCGGCCCATGGCTACGACGACCACCGCGAACGCCACGCCGAGGAGTACGACCGGCGCTTCGCCCAGGACGTGGCCGAGCAGACCCGGCGCCTGCTCGACGGCAGTCAGATCAAGCACGTGGTGCTGGTCGCCCAGGGCAACTCCCTGAACCACCTGCGCCAGGCGTTCCGGGCGCAGTTCCACAACGGCACGTCGCTGGTCGAGTTGAACAAGGATCTCGGCCGGATGAAGCCGCAGGAGATCCAGGCCCACCTGGCGCGCGAGCAGCTGGTCCCGGCCCGCTGCACTCCGCAGCGCGCCGCCCACTGACTGGAGCTGGACAACCACCGGAGGTGCGGGGTCGCGCCACGGGCGGCCCCGCGCCGTTTCAGCCGCCCCTAGTGTCCTGTCACGGGTCTTATGGCGGGTTCAGAGCCACTCTGCCGGTTCCTGGCAAGGCGCCGACAGCGAAGGCATGGCGGGCCCTGTCGAGCTGTCGCAACGCCGCCAGGGGCCGGCAGAGTGGCTCCCTTCGGGCGCGGCGCAAGGACGGTCATGCGGCGTTGCCGCCCCTCAGCGTAGCCCCGCTACGCTTTCAGGACGGCGCCTTGCTTGACCGTCCTTGCGTCACGCTGAATCTGCCATAAGACCCGTGGCAGGACACTAATCGCCGACGAACGGGTTGCTGCGCCGCTCCTCGCCGAAGGTCGACAGCGGCCCGTGGCCGGGGATGAAGGTGACGTCGTCACCGAGTGGCCACAGCTGCTCGCGGATGGAGCGCAGCAGTGTGGCGTGGTCGCCGCCGGGGAAATCGGTGCGCCCGATCGATCCCTTGAACAGCACGTCGCCGACGATCGCCAGGCGCAGCCCGGCATGGAAGAAGATGACGTGACCCGGGGTGTGGCCGGGGCAGTGGCGCACCTCCAGGGTCTCCTCGCCGACCGTGACCGTGTCGCCCTGGTCGAGCCAGCGGTCGGGTTCGAAGGCGTCGGCGTGGGGGAAGCCGAACTGGGCGCTCTGCTCCGGCAGGCCGTCGATCCAGAACTTGTCACCGGGGTGCGGCCCCTCGATCGGCACATCCAGGCGCCGCGCCAGCTCGGCGGTGCCGCCGGCGTGGTCGATGTGGGCGTGGGTCAACAGGATGCGGGTGATGGTCGCCCCCTCTTTCTCCGCGGTCGCCAGGATCAGGTCGAGGTCGCCGCCCGGGTCGACCACGGCTGCCGCGCCGCTGGCGTCGCAGCGCAGCAGGGTGCAGTTCTGCTCGAACGGGGTGACCGGGATGACGGTGGCATTGAGCGCCATGGCGACTCCAGCGGTGACGGTCGCGCTGCGCCGGGCAGCGTGGCGGCGCCAACTTACCACAGCGCCCGCGGGCGGGCGAAGCAGTAAACTAGCCTGCCCCCGTTTGCCACCCGGAGAGTCCCGTGTCCGCTGCCGTCCGCCACCGCTTCCGCTTGCCACTCCAGGTCCGCTTCGCCGACACCGACTGCCAGGGGCACGTCTACTTCTCCAACTACCTGGTCTACTGCGACGAGGCGCTGTCGGCCTACCTGCACGACATCGGCTACCCGTGGTCGCGCCTGGTCGAGCAGGGCATCGAGCTCTATTTCGTCGACACCGGCTACCGCTTCAGCGGCTCCGCCCGGTTCGAGGAGCGGCTCGAGGTCCATGCCCGCATCGCCCGCCTCGGCCGCACCAGCCTGACCGGCGAGATGACCGTCTGCCGCGCCGACGGCGGCGAGGTGATCGGCCACGGCCACATCACCGCGGTGATGGTCGATCCGCAGACCCGCCGGCCGACGCCGATCCCGCCGCCGTTCCGCGATGCCGTCGCCGCCTACGAGGACGGAAGCTGAACACCGCCGCCCCGGCCCCAGCGACGCGCTGGGGGCTGGTCTGGCTCGCCGTCGCGGCCGGCATGGTCGCCGCGGTGCACATGGGCAAGGCGCCGCCGGCGCTGCCGGCGCTGCGCGCCGAGATCGGCCTGTCGCTGGTCGGCGCCGGCTGGGTGGTGTCGCTGTTCAACGTCACCGGTGGGGTGCTGGGGTTGGTCGCGGGAACCTTCGGCGACCGCTTCGGCAGCCGCCGGGTGGTGGTCTACGGCCTGGTGGCGCTGGCCGTCGGCAGCCTGGCCGGGGCGTTCGCCCACAGCCCGTGGCTGCTGCTGGGCGGCCGCTTTCTCGAGGGGCTCGGCTTCATCGCCGTGGCCACCGCCGCCCCCGGCATGATCGTCGCCGCCACCCGGCTCGGCGACCTGCGCCTGGCGCTCGGCGCCTGGAGCACCTACATGCCGGCCGGCAGCGCCGCGGCCATGGTGCTGGCGCCGCTGCTGCTGGTCGGCCTCGGCTGGCGCGGGGTCTGGGTCGCCGCCGCGCTGCTGGCGCTGGTCTGGGCGGTGCTGCTGCTCTGCTGCATGCCGCCCGACCGGCCGCACCACGAGCGCACCGACGGCGCCTCGCTGCTGCGCAACATCGTGCTGACGGTGACCCGTCCCGGCCCCTGGGTGCTGGCGCTGGCCTTCGGCTGCTACACCATCCAGTGGGTCTCGCTGATGGTCTGGCTGCCGACCTTCCTGGTCGAACAGCGCGGCCTGGCGATCGGCAGCGCCTCGGTGCTGACGGCGCTGGTGATCGCCGGCAACGTGCCGGGCAACCTGCTCGGCGGCTGGCTGCTGCACCGGCACCTGGCGCGCTGGAAGCTGATTGCCCTGAGTGGGGTGGGCATGATCGTCTGCCTGGCGGCGATCTTCGGCACGCTGCTGCCCGACACGCTGCGCTACCTCGCCTGCCTCGCCTTCTCCTGCGTCGGCGGCATGCTGCCGGCGGCGGTGCTCTCGGGTGCGCCGGTGGTGGCGCCGTCGTCGGCCCAGATCGCCACCACCAACGGCCTGCTGATCCAGGGTTCCAACGCCGGCCAGATGATCGGGCCGCCGGCGCTGGCGTGGCTGGTCACGCTGACCGCCGACTGGCAGAGCGGCTACTGGCTGCTGCAGGGGGCGGCGGTCGCCGTCGTGGCACTGGCCTGGGTCTACCGCCGGGTCGAGCGCCGGCTGCTGCCGGCCACGGCCTGAGACCGCCCGAGCCGGTCGTCTCGTCAAGCCGGACCGTAGACAACGGTGCCCTCGTCCAATGCGCCGGCGCCACCGGCCGGGCGGGCGTCGCTCGCCGCCGTCGGCTAAGCTTGGGGCAACCGTCAGGGGTCGGCGCCAGCCGTCACCGCCGCGCCGGTCCCGCAGCCAGAGGAGGGGTGCCATGGCCAAGGTCGCGATCTCTACCCAACTGCCGATGTCGGTCGAAGATGTCTGGCTGCTGATCGGCAAGTTCAACGCCCTGCCCGACTGGCATCCGGCGATCAAGAGCAGCGAACTCGAGCAGGGCGGCAAGGTGCGCCGTCTGGCGCTGGTCGGCGGCGGCGAACTGATCGAGCGGCTGGAGCGGCTGGACGACAACGAACACCTCTACCGCTACACCTTCGAGTCGGGCCCGCTGCCGCTCGCCAATTGCGTCGCCGAGATCCATGTCACCGAGAACAGCTCCGGGGGCTGCACCGTCGAGTGGAGCAGCGATTTCGCCGCCAACGGCGCACCCGAGGCGGACGTCTCCCGGGCGGTTCGTGACATGTACATGGCGGGCTTTGACAACCTGAAAAAGCTGTTCGGCGGCTGACCCTCGCCGTGGTCGATGCTCGCCCTGGCCGCGGCCCCGGGTGAGCGGTTGGTGTTGGGCTGCGCGTCACCCGACGGGAGCATTCCCGGGGGAGGTGGCAGCCGCCCGGCTAGACCGTTCAGCCGGTCCGGGTTGGCGGTACGGCGGCGGGTCGACTAGGCTCGACCCTCCGTCCATCGCCACCAGGAGCGCTCCATGAAGGTCGCCTACATCTTCTCCAGCCAGGGCCACACCGTCTCCTACAAGCTCGGCAAGATGATCCTGCCGCAGCTCGAGGAGGATGCCCACGGCGTCGACGTCGTCGGCATGTTCTTTTTCGAGGACAACAACTACGTGCTGGTCAAGGGCGACCCGCTGGGCGAGCGGCTGGCCGCGGTGGCCAAGCGCAAGGGCATCATGCTGATGGGCTGTGACCAGTGCTGCTACGAGCGCGAGATCGACGGCAAGCTGGTCGAGGGGGCGACCATCGGCTGCTTCCCGAACCTCTACCAGGCGCTGTCGGGCAACCTGCCGGACCAGGTGATCACGCTCTAGGCGCCTGAATCGATGGCCGCTGTCGAGCTGAAGCCCGACCTGCAAAGCTGCCCGGAACCTGCAGGCGCGCCGCCTTTATGCCCTCCGGGTACCCGGCGCGATGTCGACGTGCGGCGGAATCGCGGCCAGCTTCATAGGATGGGCAGGGCGTAGCGTGCCCATCAAATGGCCTGAGCCATGTTGGGCACGCTCCGCTTTGCCCAACCTACACCTACGGAAAGGCACGGATCGTTTCATCTAGGTCAGGCTTCAGCCCGACGCGGTCGTACCCTGGAACGGGCGGGTTGTCGGACTGAAGTCCGACCCACAAGGCAATCCATTCTTCCAGTAGGTCGGGCTTCAGCCCGACATGGGCCGTCCGGTGGGCCTTCCCTGGGACGGGCTTCGGCCCGACTGCCGCGATTCAGGCCATTACCGCATGGTCCCCGCGCGGAGGGCTTGGGCTCATCTGCTCGCGGCTGCGCCCCGCGACCGCTGGCCGCCGCGCCGGTCAGGAAGGCGGGACGGCGCCGTCGTAGAAGACGGTGCAGTCGCTTCCGGTCACCGAGTCGATCCCCTTCTTGATCAGGTTGCTCAGCGGGCCGAACATCGATGTCACGGCGCTGGTCTTCTTGATGCCGGGATCGTCGAGGGTGCCGACGATCTCCTGCTCCACCACCGCGCAGCCGTGCGTGTCGATGATGGCCATGGTAAAGCCGTCGAAGCGCCGGCTGGGGAGATCGATCCGGCCGGTCGCCGCCAGCCGATAGAGTTCGGTCGCCAGGGCCACGTCCCGGGTCAGCAGCCCGCCGTCGCTCACGCGCCAGTCCGAGATCATGGTGCGGATCCGGGTGGTGCCGCCACTCTCCCGGATCAGGCCGGTGTAGTCGTAGCCCTTGGTGACGACCAGGCCCACCGGGCCGGCCAGGATCAGGGCGCCGGCGTCGAGGAGGCTGAATTCCTGCGTCGACTGGTAGTTGGCGAGATTCTGGTCGAGATCGATTCCGTTCACCGTCAGGTCGGAGCCACGCACCGAGACGGTGCCGTCGGCGCTGCGGGTGAGCGCGTCTTCGGTCGTGCCGCGCGCCGTCAGCGTGGCGGTGAAGTCGAGTTGCCCGGCGGCCTGCGACTCCGGCGCCAGCATGCGCATGAACTGGTCGAGTTGCAGGCCGTCGATGCGGTAATCGAGCTGGTAGCCGGGGGGGGCGGCGGTGAAGTCGGCCCCGAGGGAGCCGCTGCCCCGGCCGCCGAGAACGGTCGCCGTCACCGGTTCCAGGCTGTAGCGGCCGGCCGCGCCGGTCAGGTTGGTGGCGACGTCGGTCAGGACCAGGTCACCGCGGGTCACGCGGTCACAGCCAATCTGGCCCTGGAGCTCGATGCGTGCCAGCAGGGAGCTGCCCTTGTTGGCGACCACCTGCAGCGCGGGCAGCGTGAGGTCGCACCCCTCGGCCAGGAGCTCGCTGCCGCTGGCCTGGTCGACATAAGTCAGGGTGGCGTCGATCAGATCGAGCGCGGACAGGCTGAACGACCCGTCGTCGTCGGCCTCGGCGTCCCCGCCGCCGAGGTTGAAGCGGCCGTCGGCATCGCGGACCAGGCGGATGTCGGGGCGGACCAGGTCGATGCCGGTGACCCGCGTCTCGCCGGTCAGAAGGGGCACCAGGGCGAAGCGCAGGCGGACCTCGTCCACCCTGGCGACCGGCGCGCCGTCGCGGTCCAGCCGAACCTGGCCGACCACCACCTGCGGCATGGGTCTCAGACGCAGCCCGATCGCCCCGTCGATGGTCACCTCCAGGCCGAGGAGGTCGGAGGCGAGGGCCTCGACGCGGGGTTTCAGGGTGTCGAGATCGACCAGGCGGACACCCACGACGGCGACGGTCACCAGGGCGACGGCGGCCAGCAGGTACCAGCGCGCGCGACCGTGACGTATTGGTTTTGCTTCCCGTTTAACCATCGGCGCGGTCCGTAAGAGCTGAGGGTGATGCGTCGCGAATGCCGCCCGCAGCCATTCTGCCCGGCGGGTACGGAACTGTCTGCGCTGATTATAGAAGGGGTTGACCGCCTCTCGGCGGACGGCTGCGGGGCGTCCGCAGTCCAACCCGACCTGACCCCGTCCTTTCGGCGTCGATGCGCTTCGCCGACGCCCAGGGTGGTCGACACCCAGGGTTGGGGCTTTAATCGAATATACGCCGATCGTTGCTGGTGGGTGCCGACGGCGCGGCTTGACGTCACCACCCACGATGCGGGTCCGGAGAACGAAAGCGTGACCGGAGTCGCGGTATCCGGTTACGGAAGCTGCACAATCGAAGTGCATTTGCCCGTGGCCACAGTTCCTCGCCGCCCTGGAGGCATGGGCGGCGACACCGCCTGGACCCCCGTCCCCGGGCGGAGTCGGGCAAGGCCTCTCCGGTTGGCGGCCCGCGCGGTCGGCCAGGCCGTGGACAAGTTCCCCTTTACTGATGGCAGGGGGTGTCGGATGGAGCGTCGTTTGCTGCTGGCGATGGCCCTGCTCTGCGTCGCGCCGCTCCGGGCAGGCGAAGACCCGCTCCGCGCCGACGTCCCTCCGGACACCACCGCCGGCTGCCTGCCGGCGGCTGCCGGCAGCGACGCACTGCTGCCGGACGCCACTGATCTCGCCGACGGCGTCCTCCATTACGGCGTTCTGCGCGACTGCATCGACGGGCGGCCGCCGCGGCTGACCCTCGATCTGGTCCAGTACTTCCAAGGGGCGGAGGCGGTGCGCGCGGCGGCCGCGGACGGCGTGGTCCTGGAGGCGGACGTCGATCCCGTCGTCCATGTCCGCAACCGCAATCCCAGGCTGCGGCAGCTGGGCGTCAAGCTCGATGCCCAGGTCCTGGCGTTCGACTGCGCCGCGCCCGGCTGCCCGCCCGGGCCGGTGCACCTCGACGCGCTGCCGAGGGGCGCGCTCTACCGGTTTGCGCTGCAGGACGGCCTGATCACCTACATCGAACTGCCGTACACGCCGTGACGGCAACAGCCGACGGGCATGACCAGGCGGAGGGAGACGAAATGAAACAGACCATTCGCACTGCCGGGATGCGGCCGACGCTCGGCGCCCTGCTCGGCCTGCTGCTCGCAGCCGGTGTCGTCGGCGAACTGGCGGCGGCCGAGCCGACTTTCGGCGGCAGCTGCGACGTCACCAAGCTGCTCGGCTACTGCATGGAGTACCGGGGGGCGGACTGGCAGACGCCGGCGGCCCAAGCCGATTGCGCCACGGCGCCCGACGGCGAGTTCAGCACCTCGCCATGCCCGTCGGCGTCGCGTGCGGGCACCTGTTCCTACCTGCCGCGCGGGACCGAGAGCAGCGAGATCGTGTACATCTTCTACCAGCCGATGGCCGCTTCGATGGCCGAGATGAGCTGCCCGGGCACGTTCACCCCGGGCCAGTAGCCGGCGCGTTCGGGGCACGATGGCGTGCTCCGGGCGGCCCCGTGCGAGAGGAGACACCATGAAAAACCACGGCACCACGCGCATCCCGCTGCTTTGTGCGGCCACCCTCGGTGGCCTGGTGGCGGCCACTCCGGTCACCGCCGGCGAGACGCTGGTCTGGAACCAGCTGCACCTGGCGGGCGCTTCCGGCGTGCCCGGCGAGCCCGATCACAAGTACATGTTCAAGGGCCAGTTGTCGATCCGCAGCAGCAGCTCGTCGACCGGCTTTTCCCTCAGCAAGGGGATCTACAGCACCTCCAAGACGTCGACGGCGACGTTCTGGGTCGAAGGCGTCGGCAGGTGGGACGCCTCGCGCAGCGAGGCATCGGAATCTCTGATCTTCCAGGGCGATGTGCAGGGGAATTTCCGCAGCGTGCTCAAGTGCAACGGCGACCCGTGGTTGAGCAGGCAGCCGTGCGCGGTGATCGCGACCTACTACAACAGCGAGCAGAGCAAGGTGCGTGACTGGCCCGGACTGGTCAAGCAGTGGCGCCTGCCGCTGACCGTGGAGGTGGTCACGCTGGAGGCGGCCACCCGGCTGTCGCGGGAGGCGACGGCCAAGGCACCACCACCGCCGCCGCCGCCGCCCGCGGCGCCGGAAGAGAGCTTGAGCGCGCCGCCTGGAGGGGCGAGCCGCGCGCTCAATCAGTCGACACTCGCGGTGAAGCCAGCCCGGTCGCTGGCGCAGCAGTCGACGCGTCCGGAGTCCGCGGCGATCGCCACGCCGAGCGCCCCGCAGGCGCGGCTCGAGATCGTTGCCGCCACGGCGCAGGTGCTGGCGAACTGCGCCGGTCCGAAGCCGGCGGCGACCGTTCGCGTCGAGCTGCGCAACAGCGGCCTGCCGTTGGCGGCCAACAAGGGAACCATCTATGCCAAGGAGATCGGCGGTGCCACCGGCCTCGGCAGCGCCGGCCTGCACCTGCCCGCGGTCGGCCCCGGAGAGACCCGGAGCGTGGACATTCCCGTCACCACCCACCAGTCGTACACGGCCCTCGGCGGCAGCCACCAGCTCGGCATCTACCTCAACCCGCTGGTCGCGGACGGCCAGCCGAGTTTCCGCAAGCCGGACAAACCGCACACGGTGACGCTGGTCGTTCCGGCCGATCACTGCCGCCCGCAGATCAAGGCACCGGTGACGGGCGGGCAGATCCTGACGCCGGAGGAGACGCGCGGACTGCGGCCGCAGCCGGAGCCGCCTGGGCGTGTGTTGACGCCGCTGACCCGGTGATGGCGGGGTGGCGGGCGTGAAGTCGCCTGCCGAAATTCCGCGCCCATGCGCTGCACCAAGGGCGGTGCGCCGGAATCGATGGGTCGGATGCGTGACTGCAGGGGTCGGTCGAGTCCGACCCCTGTCCCTGGATCGATCAGACCTTGTCGCCCACTTCGCCCTGCAGGATGAACAGGCTCGGGCCGCCACGGGGCACGATGACCAGCGAGCCTACACCACGCTTGCCGTTGAACTGGCCCGTGCCCCTGACCAACTCCCAGACTCCGTTGTTGAACAGTGCCGGTTTCCCCTCACCCTTCAGGAACACCGCCTTGACCGTCCAGTGCAGGATGGCGATATCGCCGTTCTGGGCGGTTATCTGCAGGTAGCCCTGGGGACTGCCGGAGACTGGAGGGTGAACGTCGTGCCAACCGAACTCGGTGACCGCCGCGCCGGCGAACACCCCGGAACCTTCCGCCACACCCGTGCGCTGGACGGCCAGGACGAAGTGTTTCGATCCATCGGCGAAATCGAATTTCATCTGTTCCTGTGGCGTGAGGAGGATTTCGACGGACACGGGAGCAGCGACGACGACGCTGCCGGCGAGCGCGGCGGCCGCGGTGATGGCGAGAATGAACGATGATTTCATGACGTGCTCCTGGTTTGGGTTTGAGTCACGCAGTTGAGCCTACGCGTGGTGCGCGGGCGGATGTATCGGCCGGAAGTCGCGCCACCTTGGGTTGACCGATCAGGGGAAACGGGGCGCGCGGCAGCGGTGCGGGCATGCTTTGGTCCTGGTCCTGAAGTATCATCGAGTTCGGCGGGAATCCGGTGCCAACCCGATGAAGATCCTTGTCGTCGACGACCATGCCCTCATTCGCGAGGCGCTGCGCGGTGTCCTGAGGGAGCTGGAGGACGACGCCACGATCGGCGAGGCGGCGGATTCGCACCAGGCGCTGCAACACCTCGCAGAGCACCCCGACGTCGACCTGATCCTGCTCGATCTATACCTTCCGGGTGGCAGCGGTTTCGACCTGCTCACCGATTTGCGTCAGCGCTTTCCGGCGATTTCCGTGGTCGTGCTCTCGGCCAGCAGCGACCGCGCCGACATCACCCGGGCGCTCGATCTCGGCGCCCTCGGATTCATCCCCAAGTCGGCCCGGCGCGAGGTGATGCTGAGTGCCTTGAAGCTGATCTTCGCGGGCGGGATCTACGTTCCACCGGAAATATTCGGCCGCCAAAAACCTGCGGCGACCATGCCATCGCCAACGCCACGGCCACACGCAGCCGCCGAGCTCGGCCTCACCGAGCGGCAGATGGACGTGCTCGAGCTGATGATGCAGGGCAAGAGCAACAAGCTGATCTGTCGCGCGCTCGGGATCGCCGAGCCGACGGTGAAGAATCACGTCACCGCCATCCTCAAGGCCCTGAAGGTGAGCAACCGCACCGCGGCAGTGGTTGCCGCCGGAGCGCTTGGGCTGGGCCAGCGGAAAGACTAGGTGTCCTGTCACGGCCCGTGACAGGACACTAGCTCGCCCCGCGGGGGCTCAGGAGCTGGTGGAGCAGGGCCCGCAGCCGAAGCGGCGACACCGGCTTGTGCAACAGGTGGAAGCCCTTGGCGCTGGCGTCACGGAGCCGTTCGGGCGCGGTGTCGCCGCTGATCAGCAGAGCGGGGATGGCGGCACCCAGCCGGTCGTGCAGGCGCTCGATCACTTGCAGCCCGCTCCTGCCGTTGGCCAGGCGGTAGTCGGCGATGATCAGGTCGGGCCGCCGCGGGTGCGCTGCGATCTGCTCCTGCAGCGCCTCCTCGGTAGCGGCGGCGATGACCTGGCACCCCCAGCCGTGCAGGATGTCCCGCATGCCTTCGAGCACCAGTGGGTCATCGTCGATGACGGCTACCCGTTTGTCGTGGAGCGGATCAGGCCGCAGCGGTAAATCAGGTACCTCAGACACGCCACGCAGTGCAGCGACCCGCGGGACTGAGACAGAAAAGCGCGTGCCGCGGCCGGGCTCCGATGCCAGGGTGAGCGGATGATCCAGCAACCGGCTCAGCCGGTCGACAATGGCCAGCCCCAGGCCGAGCCCGCCGCGGTGGCCGCCCCCGGGCAGTTGGTAGAACTCGTCGAAGATGTGACGCTGCTGGTCGGTGGGAATGCCGGGACCGCTGTCGCAGACGTCGATGCGCAGCTGCCCGCCCCGGCGGCGGACGCCGACGACCACCCTGCCGCGCGCCGTATAGCGCAGCGCATTGGAGACCAGGTTGAACAGAATGCGTTCGAGCAGGACGAAATCGCTGCGCACCCAAGCCGTGGACGGCACCACGGACAGGCGCAGCCCCTGTTGACGTGCGGCTTCGGCGAAAGTGGTCTCGATCCGTTTGCACAGGTGGGCCAGCGGGAACTCGGTGACCTCCGCCTCCAGGAGGCCGGCCTCGAGCTTCGACATGTCGAGCAGCGCCTCGAACAGCTCGTTCATCGCGCCGACGGCGGCATTGATCCGCCCGATCAGCCGGTCACGCTCGGCCGGGTCGGAGTGGACGGGAAGCTGGGCGACGAACAGGTTCAGTGCATGCAGCGGCTGGCGCAGGTCGTGACTGGCCGATGCCAGGAAGTGTGACTTGTAGCGGTTGGCCATCTCCAGCTGCCGGCGCTTGTCCTGGAGCTCCTCGAACAGGCGCGCATGCTGGATCGCCAACACCGATTGGGTGGCGAAGGTCTGCAGCAGCTCGACCGTGCTCGGGGGGAATTCGCCGGGTTGCTTGCGCCGGACCACCAGGGTGCCGACGATCCGGTCGACGCCGAGCAGCGGCACGAACAGCAGGGCACGGTAGCCGGTGCGGACGATGACATCGAGTACCGGGGCGGACGGATCCTGCTGTACGTCCGGGATCTGGATCGGAATACCCCGTACCGCAGCCTCGCCCACGGCCGTCTCGCCGAGACGCAATTGATGCTTCCGGATCTCGCCGATGACGGCCGCATCCATGCCGTAGGTCGTGCGCAACTGGAACTGCCGGCTGGCGTCGTCGTAGACGTAGATCGCGCCGGCCTCGGTATTGGAGAGCTGGGTCGCCTTGGCGACGATGGTGGTCAGCACGGTCTCGAGATCGACCGTCGAGTTGACCGCCTGGCTGACTTCGCCGAGGGCGCGCAGTTCCTCCACCGACTGGGCCAGCTCGGCCGTGCGCTGCTCGACCACCTGCTCGAGGTGCGCCGCCGCCTGGGCCTTCTCGGTCAGCAACGCGTCACGCTCAAGGGTGTTCTGGCGCAACACCTCGACCACGCGGCCCATCGCGGCGATCTCGTCGTCGCCCTGGACCGCGACCGGGGTGCGCAGCCGGCCGCCGGCGATGGCGAGCATGCCGTCGCTGAGTGCGGTCAGGCGACGGACGATGTTCCCGCCGACGTAGAGCCAGACGATCAGGATCGAGGTCAGCAGGCTCAGCGCGACGACGACGACCAGGGCGCGGGCGCTCAATTGCTGCACCGCCAGCGCGTCGCGGATCGCCTCACCGATCTCCTGCTTGGCGGCGCTCCCCAACCGGTCGACTGCGGTGCTGAGTCGTACCGACTGGGCGCCGATCTCGGCCAGCAGCGCCTCACCCTCCTCGACCAGCAGCAGTTCCTGCTCGCGGGCCTGTGCCATCGCGTCCGGCCCGGTGGCCAATTCCCGCAGCCTGGCCACCTGCTCCTGGAACAGCGGCCGCAGCCTGGGATCGAGACCGGCGGCGATGGCGTCGAGGTCGTTCAGGGCCAGGCCGAGTTGAAAAACCAGGATCGGCAGACGCCGGGCCTGCCCGGCGGTCGAGGCCTCGGCCAGCAGGTCGGTGATGACGGCGACCCGCGCCTGGGCGGTGCGCATCAGCCGCTGCGACTCGATCAGCGCCGTCAGCTTGGGCATCGGGTCGCCTGTGCCGGCCGCGCTGTTCTCGCGTGCTGCGGCGAGGGTGGCGACCTCGCTGCCGACGACCTCCAGCCAGGGTGCGAGCAGCCGCTGCATGTCGTCATTGGCCTGGAATACGCGGTGACGCAAGGTCTGGATGCGTTCGCTGGTCGCGAGCCGGCGGGCGACCAGCTCCTCGAGGGTGGTCAAGCGTGATGTCAGCGCGGCGACGACGGGTTCGATCTCATCGAGTGGCAGCGCCTGCGTTCCCGCGCGCTTCAACTCGCGTAGCCGGCCCTCCAGGTGCTCGACCTCGGCCGCCAGCGCGCCCTTGACCTGGTCGCGCTGCGTCCGGTCGGTCGCCGCGAGCAGCGCAGGCGCCGCGGCGATGATGCGTTCGGCCGAGCGTGACAGTTCAAGCGCCGAGAGGGTGGGCGGGATGCGGGTATCGACCACATCGAGGCGGTCGCCGACCTCGTGGAAGGCGTAGAGCCCCGCCGCCGCGGCCAGGACGGCGAAGGCGGTAATGCCGAAGAACGCCAGCAACAGCCGTGCGCGCACCCCGGGGCTCCGTAACCGGCGTGCCGCTTGCTTGGTACCCGCGGGTCTCTCAGTAGTCACGGGCGGTCGGCGTCACTGGCAATCTGTGTGTAAAGTAACAGCATGCCGGTTGCCTTGGCGCAGCAGAGCGGGGGGTGGTCGATGAAACGCAGAGATCTCCTGGTTGGCACCGGGGCAGCAGCCGCGGGAGCAGGCTTTCCGGCACCGGCGATCAGTCAGCGCCTGCGGGAATTGACCATGGTGACCGATTGGCCCGAAGGACCGGGCCTGCTGCCCAGTGCGCGACGGTTGGCGCAGGCGGTCGCCGCCGCCTCGAACGGGCGCATCAGGATCAAGGTCTCTGCTTCCGGTGCGGTGGTGCGTCCGTTCGAGACCTTCGACGCCGTGCAGGCCGGCGTCGCCGACATGTTCCATTCGCATATCGGCTACTTCGAAAAGAGATCGCCGGCGTTCCATCTCTTTTCCGGTGTCCCCTTCGGATTTACCGCCAATGAGCTGTTCGCCTGGGTCCACTTCGGCGGTGGCCAGGCGCTGTGGGACGAGCTTAGTGGACAATTCGACATCAAGCCGCTGCTCTGCAGCAGCACGGGGGCGCAGATGGGTGGCTGGTTCCGCAACGAGATCACCTCGACGGAGGGGCTCAAGGGACTGCGTTACCGGATGGCCGAGCCCGGCGCCGAGGTCTTTCGCCGCCTCGGCGCCACCGTGGTACTGCTGCCGGGGGCCGACATCGTGCGCGCGCTGAAATCCGGCGCCATCGACGCTTGTGAATGGCTCGGACCCTGGCTCGACACCGCCATGGGCCTGCATCAGGCCGCCCGCTTCTACTACTATCCCGCCTGGCACGAGCCGGGCACCGCCTTGACGCTCGGTATCAACCGCGCCGTCTGGGAGAGCCTCGAACTGGCCGATCGACGGCTGATCGAGGTGGCAGCGGCAAGCGAATACGCCATTTCGCTCGCCGAATTCAACACCAACAACGCCCGGGCGCTGCGCGACCTGCAGCAGGAGGGCGTCGTCAACCTGCGCCAGTTCCCCCCGGCCATGCTGAAAACGTTCGCCGAGATCAGCAAGGACGTGGTTGCCCAGACGGGCTCCGGTGACCCCCTCTCCGGAAAGATCTACCGGAGCTACACGGAGTTTCGCGCCCTGATCCGAGGGTGGAGCGATGTCGCTGAAGGCGCCTACCTGAGGCTGCGTCCGGTCGGTTGATTGTCGCTGTCGCGGCCTGCGGTGGCCCGCCGCCGGGCTACTTGCCGGCGATCTTCTCCGGCTGCGGCGCCTTGATCACCTGGCCGTCGAGACCGGCCTTCTTGGCGTTCATGCCAAAGGCGACGGAGAGCAGCTGCGAGGAATAGACGATCTCATTGCAGCGAAGCGGACTTCGGGGTCCGCCCTCAAATTTCTCCGCTCATACTTGATCCACCGGTGCAAAGGTGAGTTCAGGGAGCACGAGCTCCCACCGCTCGCAACTGACCGCATGGGCGTGTTCCGGCTGTGACTCATCTTGGCGACGAGTCACGACGGCCACGACTCTGGCCTGCACGCAGGTCATGTCGGCGGGCGCCCTGAATCCGGCGGCAAGACGGCCAGGCCTTCCGCGATGAGGGCCTGGTCGGTTGGGTGTCGCTGACGCGACGGTCTGTTGGGCACGCTGCGCTTTGCCCAACCTACATTTGAAGCGCGGGCTGAGTTGGTCCGCCGCCGGGCTACTTGCCGGCGATCTTCTCCAGCTGCGGCGCCTTGATCACCTGGCCGTCGAGGCCGGCCTGCTTGGCGTTCTTGCCGAAGGCGACGGCGAGCAGCTGCGAGTAGTAGACCACGGGGATGTTGAACTTGGTGCCGAACTTCTTGTTGATCTGGCCCTGGTAGACCTCGACGTTCATCTGGCACACCGGGCACGGGGTGGCGATCAGGTCGGCGCCGTTGTCGTAGGCGGCCTCGATGATCTCCCTGACCAGCGGCTGGCATTTGTCCGGCTCGGAGAACATCAGCGCGCCGCCGCAGCACGACACCTTCTTGTCGTAATTCGGGATGGCGTCGGCGCCGCAGCTCTCGATCATCCTGTCGAGGTAGACCGGGTTCTCGAACGACTCGCCGTCGATGCCGAACGGGCGGTTGGTCTGGCAGCCGACGTAGCCGGCGACCTTGAGCCCCTCCAGCGGCCGGGTGACTTTGGCCTTGAGGGCGTCGAAACCAAAGTCCTCGACGATCACCTCGCACATATGCCGCGCCTCGGGCGCCTGGTCGAGCTTGAGCCCGCCGGCGGCCAGCGCCTGGTTCATGTCGCCCATCATCTCGGCGTCGTGCTCGAGGCGGTCCTTGGCCTCGCGCGTGGCCAGCCAGCAGGCGGCGCAGGTGGCGACCAGGTCCTGGCCCGGGTGGGCCTGGGCCGACAGCGCCAGGTTGCGCGCCGACAGCGCCATGCGCGGCAGTTCGCCGCCGTCGCCGTAGCCGATTGACGCCGAGCAGCAGTTCCAGTCCGGGATTTCGTTGAGCTCGATGTCGAGCACGTCGCACATGGTCTTGACCGAGACGTCCATGTTCGCGGCCGAGCCGAGCTTCACCGAGGAGCAGCCCGGGTAGTAGGAGTACTGTCGCCTTGCCATGGTGTTCTCCTCAGGCCTGGTACTTGGCGGCCTTGGCCAGTTCGATCTCGCGCGCCTTGGCGAGGATGGCGTGCAGGCCCTTCTTGTCCTTGACGCCCTTGTGGGCGAACAGGCCGAAGGGGTTGAGGCGCTTGGCCTTGAGCATGCCGAGGCCGACCGGCAGCATCTCGATCGCCTTTTTCACCCCTTCGCCGAAGCCGTTCATGAAGTAGAGCTGGGCGGCCAGGGTGGTCTCGTTGCCGCGCCCTGAGCCGCTGAGGTTCTTCCAGAAGATCTTGGAGAACTTGCGCGTCGGCTGCTCCTTGGGGGCCAGGCCGAGGCGCTCGGCGTAGTGCGCCAGGCCGTGCATGATGTGGGTGATCGGCACCTCGCGCGGGCAGCGCACCAGGCAGTTGTAGCAGGAGGTGCACATCCACATCGAACTCGACGACAGCACCGCCTCGCGCTGGTTGGCGCGGATCATCATGAACAGCTCCTGGGGCGGATGCTCCCAGTGCGGTCCCAGCGGGCACGAGCCCGAGCAGACGCCGCACTGCATGCACATCTTGACCCAGTCGCCCTCCTCGACGTTGGCCTCGACCTCCTTGAGGAAGTCGTCGCGGTATCTGGTCACCATGGCCGCGTTCAGGTCGCTCATCGGGAACTCCTAGAACTTGAAGGGGCTGAGACCGATCTGCTCGATGGTCTTCATGTAGTCGTTGATGATCTGCGGGATGCGCTGGATGTCGGTGATCGCGACCTCGTGGGTCATCACCCGCTCGGACTCCAGCGACATGGTCTTGAGCGTCTCGTCGACCTTGCTGATGCGCTCGAGCGCCAGCTCCGAGCCGCGCACGAAGTGGCACTGGTAGTTGTCGCCCTTCTTGCAGCCCATCAGCAGCACGCCATCGTAGCCGCTGTTGAGGGCGTCGGAGACCCAGATCAGGTTGACCGAGCCGAGGCAGCGCACCGGCACGATGCGTACGTAGGGGCTGTAGTGCTGGCCGGTCATGCCGGCCATGTCGAGCGCCGGGTAGGCGTCGTTCTCGCAGGCCAGGATCAGCACCCGCGGCTTTTCCTCGAACTCGTCCGGGATATCGACGGTCTTGATCTGCTGGCCGACGCTGTCGACCGAGTAGTTCTCGAACGAGATCACCCGTACCGGGCAGGCACCCATGCAGGTGCCGCAGCGCCGGCAGCGGCTGGAGTTGAACATCGGGTAGCGCTTTTCGTCCTCGTCGATCGCTCCGAACGGGCACTCGACGGTGCAGCGCTTGCACTGGGTGCAGCCCTCCTTGCGGAAGGTGGGGAACGACAGGTCGCCGGAGCGCGGGTGGGCGGCGCGGCCGAGCGCGGCCCCCTCGACCGCCTGGATCGCCTTCAGCGCGGCGCCGGTGGCGTCCTCCTGCGCCTGCTGCATGTCCATCGGCCGGCGCACCGGGCCGGTCGGGTAGATGCCGGTGCGGCGCGACTCGTAGGGGAAGCAGATGAAGTGCGAGTCGGCGAAGCCGTGGCGCAGCTGCGGCACGTCCGGACCCTGGCGGTACTTGAGGTTGAGGATCGACTCCACCGGGATGGTGACCGTGCTGCCGGCGACGCGGCCCTCGGCGCCGGCCGCGGCGGCCTCCGCCTCTGCCTCCTCTTCGTCGAGCACGATGGCGTCGATGTCGACGCCGCTGTTCGGCACCATGCCGGTGGCCAGCACCACCAGGTCGGCGCTCAGGCTGGCCTGCTGGTTGAGGATCAGGTCGTTGAAGCGGACCTCGAGCGCGTCGCTGCCGGGCACCACCTCGCTGACGCTGCCCTTGCTGAAGGTGACGCCATGCTCCTGGCCGGCGCGGTAGAACTCCTCGCCGGCGGCCCCCGGGGTGCGCAGGTCGGAGAACAGCACCGTCGCGCTGGCGCCGGCGTCGCGCGCGTGCATCGCCTGGCGCACCGAGGTCAGGCAGCAGTGGCCGGAGCAGTAGGGGAGGTGGCCCTCCTGTTCGGAGCGCTGGCCGGCGCACTGGACGAAGACCACGTGCTGCGCCGCGCGGCCGTCCGACGGGCGCTTGAGCGGGCCGCCGTCGGCCGCCTTGACCAGCGCCTCGAAGCCGGCCTGGTCGACCACGTCGGGGCTCTTGCCGCCGCCCAGTTCGGGCAGCCTGGCCAGGTCGTAGTTGCGGTAGCCGGTGGCCATGACGATGGCGCCGAAGCGGGTGCTGGTGGTGGCGCCGCTTTCGGTGCCGATCTCGACCTCGAAGCGGCCGGGGGCGCCGCCGGTGGCGGTGACCGCGGCGTTGAGGCGCACCTCGATGCGCGGCTCGGCGTCGATGGCGGCGACCAGGTCGGCGACGCCGTTGCCCTCGGGCTCGCGGTACGGGGCGCGCTGCGGGATGCGCCGGTGGAGTGCGGCGGCATGGCCGCCGAGGGCGCCCGATTTCTCGACCAGGGTGATGGCGTAACCGGCGCGGGCCGCCTCGAGCGCCGCGGTCATGCCGGAGACGCCGCCGCCGACCACCAGGATGCGCCGGCTGGTGTCGGCCACTGGGTCGCCCTTGGGGGTGGCCATGAACTTGATCTCGGCGCAGGCCATGCGCAGGTAGTCCGCGGCCATCTCCTGGGTCGCCTCGCGCGCCTCGTCGCTGTCGGGCTGGCTCCAGATCACCCCCTCGCGCAGGTTGGCGCGGGCCATGGCGACGTCGTCGAAGGCGAACGCCTCGGTCTTGGCCCGGCGCGAGCAGGCGGCGATGACGACGTGGGTCACCTCACCCGCGGCGAGGTCGTCGCGGATCAGCTGCACCCCCTCGGCGTTGCACAGGAACGGGTGTTCGCGCACCACGCCCATCTTGCCGTCGCGGCTGGCGACGGTGACCAGTTCGGCGCTGTCGAGCCGCTCGCCGAGGCCGCAGCCGCTGCAGATGTAGGCGCCGTATTTCTTCTCGTCAGCCATCTCAGTTCTCCGTCGCCGCGACCCGGTTGACCACCTGGATGGCGCGCAGCGCCGCCGCGGTGGCGTTCTGTACCGCCCGGTTGACGTCCAGCGCCTCGCTGGCGCAGCCGGCGCCGAAGATGGCGCCGTCGGCGGCGACGAAGCCGAAGTCGTCACCGGTCACCGGACCCGGGACCTGCGCCGCCGGGACGCTCGGCTCCATGCCGGTGGCCAGCACCACCAGGTCGTGCGGGTTGCTGTAGCGGTGGTAGCCCTCGGTGTCGACGCCGTGCAGCAGCAGTCCCCGACTGGCCTGGTCCTCGGTGATGTTGGCCACCTTGGACTTGATGAACCTGACCTTCGGATCGGCCTGCACCTGGCGATGGAAGTCGTCGATGCGGTCGATGGCGCGGATGTCGATGTAGTAGATGGTCGAGCTGGCGTCGTCGCCGAACTGCTCGCGCACGTAGGTGGTCTGCTTCAGCGACGCCATGCAGCAGATGCGCGAACAGTGCAGCAGGTGGTTGCGGTCGCGCGAGCCGGCGCACTGGATGAAGGCGATGTTGCTCGGCGGCTGGCCGTCCGACGGGCGCAGGATCCTGCCGCCGGTCGGGCCGAACGGGTCGAGCATGCGCTCGAACTCCATGTTGGTGACCACGTTGGCGAAGCGGCCGTGGCCGTAGGGCTGGATCTTGCCGGCGTCGTAGGGCTTCCAGCCGGTGGCCCAGATCACCGCGCCGACCTTCAGTTCGAGCGTCTCCTCGGTCATGTCGAGGTCGATGGCGTCGACCTTGCACGCCGCCTTCGCCTTGTCCGCGTCGGGCGTGCCGAGGATCCGCGGATCGAGCACGTAGCGCTGCGGCCAGGCCATGTTGTAGGGCAGGTAGGCGCCCTTGCGCCGGCCCATGCCGAAGTCGAACTCGTTGTCGAACTCGCTCTCGACCGCGCGCCCGCAGTCGCCGCAGGCGGTGCAGTTGTCGTTGACGTGGCGCGGGGCGAGGCGGATGGCGACCCGGTAGTCGCCGGCGTCACCGTCGATCGCGGTCACCTCGGCCAGGGTCAGCACGCGCAGGTTGCGGTTGGCCTTGAGCCGGCGCAGGTTGATCTCCAGCCCGCAGGTGGGGAAGCAGAGCTTGGGGAAATACTTGTACAGCTGGGTGACCCGGCCGCCCACGCTCGGGCCCTTTTCGACCAGGAGCACCTGCTTGCCGCATTCGGCGGCCTCCAGGGCCGCCGTCAGGCCGCTGATTCCACCCCCCACGACCAGGATGGTCTGGTTGGTCGCGACTACGTCCGTCATTCGGTCTACCTCCGCCTGGGTCGTTCGGGCCGCGCGCGCGGCAGGCGCCGCCGCGGTCCGTCACAACAGGGGTTGCACGCTCTTGTTTTTTAACGCCGCCCCGCCAGCTTAGTCGTGCGCTCTGGCGCGGGGCATTTCCCATAGGGGATAACGCATTCCCGCGGGCGGAGGGGCCCCACCGTGCGTGATCGCCGGGAGAAAATCCAAGTGAAATTATCTAGGCACCAATAAGCAGGTCTTATCGATGCGTATGTCGCGGATTATGGATGGCGCCGCCCACCCGGGCGCCTGCCGCCGGAGGCGCCGGACGGGCGGCCGTGCCTGCTTTTAAAGATAATCAAAATATCAGAACGATGACGTCAGAAATGTTCGCTATCAGTCGTATATAAAGCCGAATATCCTGACCACGTAACGGAATGCAGTGGCATTACCAGCATCAGTAATATTAACCGACCAGGAGAACGAACATGACCACCAACGCCATCCATCGCCTGCTTGCGACCGACAGCCAACTCGGTAGTCTCGCCCTGCGCCTGCCGCTGGGCATCATCTTCATGGCCCACGGCGCGCAGAAGCTGTTCGGCTGGTTCGGCGGCTACGGCCTCGAGGGCACCGGCCAGTGGCTGGCCTCGATCGGCCTCGCCCCGGGCTACCTGATGGCGCTGCTGGCCGGTTCGGGCGAGTTCTTCGGCGGCCTGGCGATCCTGCTCGGCCTGCTGACCCGTCCGGCCGCCGCGGTGCTGGCCTTCACCATGGCCGTGGCCATCCTCAGCGTGCACCTCGGCAACGGCCTGTTCATGAGCAACAACGGCTACGAGTTCGGCCTCGCCCTGCTGGCGGGCAGCGTCGCGCTGGCCCTGCTCGGCGGCGGTCGCTGGTCGCTCGATCGGGTGCTGGCCGCCGACCGGTCGCAGGCCGCGGGCCGGACCGTGGCCGCCCACGGCTGACGGCAGCGTGCCGGACAGAGAAAGCCCCGCTACGGCGGGGCTTTTGCTTTGGCGCCGGGGGTGCGCTTCAGCTGGCGTAGCGCGCCTTGGCGCCGCCTTCGGTCAAGGGACGGGGACGTAGCATCATGTTTTCAACGGCCTGCGGCGATCGCCGGCCGGTTGGCCCGAAAATTGGACGGTTCTGGAATGTTCAGGACACAAGATGTTGTGTCTTGGTGCTGCGATGCAAGATCGTTCACGTAGGTCGATGAAATTCAAATATATTTCATAACATAATGATATTAATGAGTATTTTTTCTAAGAAAACGCCTTGACAAGGGGCGCTTGCGCAGCCTAATCTTTTTGGCAGAAACACAAGATCTTGTGTTCCACGTAGCCACCGGCCTGCCAGGGCCAAGACCTATAATCAACGAAGAATCTGGGGAAATGCCCGTGATGAAACCGGCTCGCCTTAAAGTCGTCTCGGATGCCGCCGCCACCATACCGCTGCAGGAGGCGTCGCTCGACATCTGGGACAAGAAGTACCGCCTCAAGAGCAAGGACGGCAAGGTCATCGACCAGGCCATCGACGACACCTACCGCCGGGTCGCCCGCGCGCTGGCCGACGTCGAGGCGACGCCGGAGCTGCGCGAGAGCTGGTACGAGCGCTTCGTCTGGGCGCTGCGCCAGGGGGCGATCCCGGCCGGGCGCATCGTCTCCAACGCCGGCGCCCAGGAGCACAAGCCGGCCACCTCGACCATCAACTGCACCGTGTCGGGCACTGTCCGCGACTCCATGGACGACATCCTGGCCAAGGTGCACGAGGCCGGCCTGACCCTGCGCGCCGGTTGCGGCATCGGTTACGAGTTCTCCACCCTGCGGCCGAAGGGGGCGTTCGTCGCCGGCGCCGGCGCCTACACCTCCGGTCCGCTGTCGTTCATGGACATCTACGACAAGATGTGTTTCACCGTCTCGTCGGCCGGCGGCCGCCGCGGGGCGCAGATGGCGACCTTCGACGTCGGCCACCCGGACGTGCTCGACTTCATCCGCGCCAAGCGCGAACACGGCCGGCTGCGCCAGTTCAACCTGTCGCTGCTGGTGACCAGGGAGTTCATGGAGGCGGTGCGCGATGACGCCATGTGGGCGTTGGCGTTCCCGATCTCGCGCCAGGAGGCGGAGGTCGACGGCCTCGACCTCGGCGACGCCGAACAGGTGACCTGGCGCGACTGGCCGGTGCAGCAGGGCTACGTCACCGACGCCTCCGGCCGGGTCGCCTGCAAGGTCTACAAGCGGCTGCGCGCGCGCCGCCTGTGGGACCTGATCATGACCTCGACCTACGACTACGCCGAGCCCGGGTTCATCCTGATCGACGCCTACAACGAGATGAACAACAACTGGTTCTGCGAGAACATCCGCGCCACCAATCCGTGCGTCACCGCCGACACCTGGGTGCAGACCGCGGCCGGGCCGCGCCAGGTCGCCGACCTGGTCGGCCAGCCGTTTGTCGCGCGCGTCGACGGCGGCGACCACGCCAGCGGGCCGCAGGGCTTTTTCCGCACGGCGCGCAAGCCGGTCGTGGAACTGCAGACCGTCGAGGGTTACCGGCTCAGGCTGACCGCCGATCACCGGCTGCGCCGCGTGGTCCGTTTCGACCGCCACGCGACGCAGACCGAGTGGTGCGCCGCCGGCGAGTTGCAGCCGGGCCAGCGGGTGCTGCTGCACGACCACCGGGCGAACCCCTGCTGGAGCGGGGCGCACGGCGAGGACGAGGGTTATCTGCTTGGCCTGCTGGTCGGCGACGGCACGCTGAAGGATGACGCGGCCGTACTCTCCTGCTGGCTGCCCCAGGCGGTGGCCAACGGCGCCGCGACCGGTCACGGCGGCGTCGGCGACGTCATGGCGCGGGCCGAGGCGGCCGCACGCACGCTGCCGCACCGTGCCGATTTCGCCGGCTGGCGGCCGGTGCCGGGGCGCAACGAGGTCCGCCTGACGACCGCGGCGCTGCGCGACCTGGCCCACGACCTCGGGCTGGCGCGTGGGCACAAGACCGTCACGCCACAGGTCGAGTGCGCCTCGAGCGACTTCTATCGCGGCTTCCTGCGCGGCCTGTTCGATGCCGACGGTTCGGTGCAGGGCACGCAGGCGAAGGGGGTTTCGGTACGGCTGGCGCAGTCCGATGCGGAGCTGCTGACCGGCGTGCAGCGCATGCTGCTGCGCCTCGGCATCGCCGCGACGCTCTACCGCGACCGGCGCACGGCGGCCAGCGCCGAGTTGCCAGACGGCCGCGGCGGCCAGGCGAGCTATCCGACCCGGGCGCAGCACGAGCTGGTGATCAGCGGCGACAACCTGCTCCGGTTCCGCGAGTGCGTCGGTTTCGGTGACGGCGACAAGGCGCGGCGCCTGGAAGCGGTGCTGGGCGCCTACCGGCGCCAGCTCAACCGCGAGCGCTTCACCGCGCGGGTGGCGGCCGTCGTCCCGGTGGGCACCGAGGAGGTCTACGACGTCCAGGTGCCGGGGATCAACACCTTCGATGCCAACGGCCTGCATGCGCACAACTGCGGCGAACAGGGCCTCCCCCCCTACGGCTCCTGCCTGCTCGGCTCGATCAACCTGACCAAGTTCGTCCGCGACTCGTTCACCGAGCGCGCGCGTTTCGACTGGGAGACCTTCGACCAGGTGGTCGGCATTTTCACCCGGATGCTCGACAACGTGGTCGAGATCAACGGCCTGCCGCTGGAGGGGCAGCGGCGCGAGATCCAGCGCAAGCGCCGCCACGGCATGGGCTACCTCGGCCTCGGCTCGACCCTGACCATGCTGCGCATGGGCTACGGTTCGCCGCCTTCGCTGGAGTTCACCGAGCGGGTGACGCGCGAGATGGCGCTGGTCGGCTGGAAGACCGCACTCGAACTGGCCGAGGAGAAGGGGCCGGCGCCGATCATGGAGGAGGAGTTCGAGGTCACCGCCGAGATGCTGCGCAAGCGTCCGGAGATGGCGCGCGACGGCATCAAGGTCGGCGCCAAGCTCAAGGGGCGCGTGCTGCACGCCCGCTACAGCCGCTACATGCAGCGCATCGCCAGCGTCGCACCGGAGCTGGTCGAGCGCCTGGCCGAGGTCGGCGCCCGCTTCACCCACCACAGCTCGATTGCGCCGACCGGCACCATCTCGCTGTCGCTGGCCAACAACGCCTCCAACGGCATCGAGCCGAGCTTCGCCCACCAGTACTCGCGCAACGTCATCCGCGAGGGCAAGAAGAGCAAGGAGAAGATCGACGTCTTCTCCTGCGAGCTGCTCGCCTACCGCATGCTGGTCGACCCCGAAGCCAGCGCCGAGAGCGCACTGCCGGACTACTTCGTCGCCGCCGACGACATCGCGCCGCGCCAGCATGTCGACGTCCAGGCGGCGGCGCAGACCTGGATCGATTCGTCGATCTCCAAGACCGCCAACGTGCCCACCGACTACCCCTACGAGCAGTTCAAGGAGATCTACTTCTACGCCTACGAAAAGGGGTTGAAGGGGTGCACCACCTTCCGCTTCAATCCGGCCGCGTTCCAGGGGGTGCTGGTCAAGGAGAAGGACCTGGCCAACACCACCTACCGCTTCGTCCTCGACGACGGCGCCGTGGTCGAGGTCAAGGGGAACGAGGAGATCGAGTACGACGGTGAAATGCACACCGCCGCCAACCTCTACGACGCCCTCAAGGAGGGCTACTACGGCAAGTTCTGACGCCGTCAGCAGCGGGAAACAAACGCACATGAGCATCAAGATCGAGCAGCAGATCGTCGACTACGAAGTGGTCGACGAAAAGAGCGAGCAGGCCGAGGCGGCCGCGGCCGGCGAGCGCGCCAGCGCCCAGGTCATCCACATGCACGAAAAGGTCGAGCGGCCGGAGATGCTGCGTGGCTCGACCTACAAGGTCAAGACGCCGCTGTCCGAGCACGCGCTCTACCTGACCATCAACGACATCATCCTCAACCCGGGCACCGAGCACGAGCTGCGGCGGCCGTTCGAGATCTTCATCAACTCCAAGAACATGGACCACTTCCAGTGGATCGTGGCGTTGACTCGGATCATCTCGGCGGTGTTCCGCAAGGGCGGCGACGTCACCTTCCTGGTCGAGGAGCTGAAGGCGGTGTTCGACCCGCGCGGCGGCTACTTCAAGAAGGGCGGCAAGTACATGCCGTCGCTGGTCGGCGAGATCGGTGACGTCATCGAGACCCACCTCAAGACCATCGGCCTGATCAAGGGCGACGAACTCGACGAGCACCAGCAGAAGTTGATCGCCGACAAGCGCGCCCAGTACGAGGCGGCCCGGGCCACGCCGCAGCCGGCGGCCGACGACGACAGCACGTTCCCGGACGGGGCCGAGCTGTGCTTCAAGTGCCAGACCAAGGCGATGATCCAGATGGACGGCTGCCTCACCTGCCTCAACTGCGGCGAATCGAAGTGCGGCTGACGCCATGCGGGTGATGATCGACCTGTGCGTCGTCCCGATCGGGGTCGGGGTGTCGGTGTCGGCCCACGTCGCCGCCTGCGAGCGGGTACTCGAGGAGGCCGGGCTCGCGCACACCCTGCACGCCTACGGCACCAACATCGAGGGCGAGTGGGACGCGGTGTTCGCCGCGGTCAAGCGCTGCCACGAGGTGGTCCACGCCATGGGCGCGCCGCGCATCACCACCACGATCAAGGTGGGCACCCGCACCGACCGGGTGCAGACCATGCAGGAGAAGGTCGACAGCGTGGTGGCGAAACTCGCCGCCGACTGATCCCGTGGGGCGCTGCCCGCAGCGGGCACGATGGCGTAGAATCGATCCGGACCTTACGCAGGAAAGATTCCGCCGATGGCCAACATCCTGATCGTCGACGACTCGCCGACCCAGATCGCCAACCTGACCCGGATCCTGGAGCCGCAGGGCCACCGGGTCACCACCGCGGCCAACGGCGAGGAGGGCGTCGCCAGGGCGACGGCCGACCAGCCCGACCTGGTGCTGATGGACGTGGTGATGCCGGGCCTGAACGGCTTCCAGGCCACGCGCAAGCTCAGCCGCGATCCGTCCACGCAACACATCCCCATCATCCTGGTGTCGACCAAGGACCAGGAGACCGACCGCATCTGGGGGCTGCGCCAAGGCGCCAAGGGCTACCTGGTCAAACCGCCCGACGCCAGCGAGTTGCTCGGCCTGATCAGCGAGTTGCTGGGCTGAGCGGGGGGGCGGCAGGCGTGGCGACGGACGCCTCCGGCGTTAGAATCCATCCGGCGCCGATCCGTCGCCGGACAGACGGTTGAGATCGATGGCCCGGTTCTCCCGAGGTATATCGCTGTTCACGGTCCTGCTGGTGTTCGACCAGCTGGTCAAGCTCGCGGCCATCTCCTCGCTCGGCCGGGACAACCTGTTCGCCACGCTGCCGTACATCTCCCTGTCCGCCAAGGTCAACCAGGGCACGCTGTTCGGCCTCGGCGCCGCGCTCGGACCGGGCTTCAACTGGACGGTCGTCGGCCTGGCGCTGGTGGCACTGGGGCTGCTCGGCTGGGGCGGCCGCGCGGCGCGGATCAGCGAAGGGGCCGAAGGGCGCGGCTGGTGGCTGGTGGCGGCCGGGGTCTGCGGCAACCTGGTCGACCGCATCTGGCACGGTGGCGTGCTCGAGATGGTCCATCTGCACCTGTTCGACTGGACGCTGTCGCTCAACCTGGCCGATCTGTTCATCGTCGCTGGCGTGGTGCTGCTGCTGCGCGACGCCACGGTGCGCATGCTGACGCCGCGTCACACCCAGGTACGCCTGAACCCGCCGCCGGAGTCGCTGCCGGACCTCACCAGCCTGCCGCGCGGCATCGACAACGTGCGCATCGACGTGCGCATCAGTCCGCAGTTCCTCAACGCCTTCCGCCGCCTGGTCTCCAGCCTGCTCTATCAGCACATCGGGCACGAGCGGTACGGCGCCAAGCCGACACCGCCGTCGCGCCAGGAGTTCCAGGATTTCCGCGCTTCCTACGCCGCTCTGCTCGGCGCCATGGTGCGCCTGGCCAAGCAGGAGCAGCGCCCCTACCCGGTGGTGCTGATGCAACTGTCGGTGCTGCGCCTGGTCGGGGAGATGGTGGCGCACGAGTTCGATGCCCAGATCGGTCACCTGCGCGGCATCCTCGGCGGCGGCGACACCCACGCCCGCGGCGGGCGCAAGCTGCTGCTGCACGAGCACATCACCACCCTGGCGCAGCGCCGCAAGTCGATCGAGCAGCAGGCGCGGCAGCAGCTGCTGGACGAGATCAAGCGGGTCGAGACCGGGCCCGGGGTCAAGCTGCGCGAGTCGCTGCTCGGCAAGTCGTGGCTGATCGACCAGGCACTGCTGTTCAATCCGCTGCTGGCCACGACCGACCCGCACGACCCGCAGGTGGTCATGCGCCACTACGTCCTGCTGGGCAAGCGCACCGCCGACTGGGAGGCGCTGCACCGCTTCGAGGTCTATGTCGAGCGGCTGTTCACCCGCGCCGTGCCGGCCCCGACCCAGAACGAGGAACGGCGCAAGGATGGCGGGCGCGGCGGCAGTTCCTGGCTGGCCGGCTCCGACTGGGCGGCGCGCGCCGAGAGCCTCGGCCTGGGCATCGACAAGCTCGACGAGGGCGAGCACAACCCGCTGACCGACGATCCGGTCAATGCCGACATCCTGTTCAACGAGAGCTTTCTCGACGCCTGGCTCGACGAAGTGCGTCGCGAGGGGGTGGCCGACACCGAGCAGCGCCTGCGCGCCCAGCGCCGGCTGCAGCGCCTGGCGCTGGGCCGGGTGCTGCGTTTTGTCGAGCGCGAGGAGCTGCTGCGCTGGATCACCGCGGCCTACGAACTGGTGCCGGTCTACCGCGAGCACTACCCGAGCCTGAACCCGCTGCTGCTGGTGCAGTACCTGGCCAGCAGCGGACGCGAGCGGCGCGGCGCGCTGCAGCAGCTGCGCCAGGCGCTGCGCAAGGGCGGGTCGCTGCGCCCGCTGCAGCAGCTCGACGGCCGCCTGCAGCGCCTCACCGAGCGCCAGACCCAGCATCACGTCAGCAACTTCATCCGCGACTTCCTCGCCTACCGCCGCGACCTGCGCAACTACTACAAGATGCAGGGGCTGTTCGAGCAGGTCCGGCTGCTCGAGGAGGCCGACGACATCCGTCTGTCGCGGGTCAACAACTGCCTGCACGAGCTGCTCTCCGGCACCGAGGACGAGCCCAAGCACGAGCGCATCCGCTGCCACGCCATCGTCAAGTCCGACCTGCGCGGCTCCACCACCATCACCCGCCAGCTGCTCGAGCAGGGGCTCAACCCGGCGACCCACTTCGACCACAACTTTTTCGCCCCGATCCGCGACGTGTTGCACAACTTCGGCGCCGAGAAGGTGTTCGTCGAGGGCGACGCCATCATCGTCGCCGTGCTCGAGTACGCCGACGACACCGACACCCACCTGCCGGTCGCGCGCGCCTGCGCCCTGGCACAGCGCATGATCGGCATCGCCGAGGCGCACAACCAGATCCTCGAAACGGTGGGCCTGCCGCGGCTGCAGGTGGGGGTCGGGGTGGCGTTCACCGACGAATCGCCGACCTACCTGTTCGACGGCGAGCAGCAGATCATGATCTCGCCGGCGATCGGCCGCGCCGACCGCCTGTCGTCGTCGTCGTGGCGGCTGCGCGAGCTGGCCGAGAGTCGCCAGCGCGACGCCCGCCGGGTGCGCGTCTACGAACTCGCCTCGGACCATCCGCTGCGCGGCGAAAAGGGTCAGAACCACCTGCGCTACAACGTCGCCGGGGTGGAGCTGGAGGGGGCCGGCTTCGAGAAACTGAAGCGGGAGATCGACCTGCGCCGGATCGAGATCGCCCAGCCCGGGGGCAGCACCTCGGCGGTGTTCCACGTCGGCAAGGCGCCGGACATCCACGGTGCCATGCAGACCCTGGTGCTGCGCGAATCGCGGGTGCAGATCTACGGCATCGACGGCCCGGGCGACGCCACCGGCGAGCTCTACTACGAGGTGGTGACCGATCCGCGCATCCTCGGCGTGGTCGAGCAGCAGAGCAGCGTCCAGTCCTCCGAACTCGACGTCGGCTAGGTGCCAGTCGCCGTCCGCTCCAGCCGCGCCCACTGCCGCGCCAGGCGCGGGGCCGAGACCGGCACGGCGGTGCCGAGCTCCTGAGCGAACAGCGACACCCGGTACTCCTCGATCAGCCAGCGGTAGGTCACGGCCTCGGGTCCATCCGCCGCGCCGCCGGCGCGCAACCGCCGCCACTTCTCCAGCCACGGCGCCAGCTCGGCCGCGCGCAGGCGCTCGCGCTGCGGCTCCGCGGCCAGCCGCGCCAGCCGCCGCCGCGCCGCCTCCAGGTAGCGCGGCAGGTGGCCGAGCCACGGTTCCGGCGTGGCGGCGATGAAGCCGGGATAGACCAGGCCGGCGAGCTGTTCGCGCAGCTCGCTGACGGCAGGACTGGCGCCGCGCGCGGCCCGCTCGGCCAGCGGCACCGCCACTGCGCGGTAGGCGGCGAGAATCGCGTCAACCCGGGCGGCGAGTGCGGTCGCACAGGCCTGCAGCCGCGGCCGCGCCGCGTCGAGGCGGGCCGTGAACCGCTCGGCGTCGCGCACGTCGTCGCTGACGCAGAGGCGGTCGACGCAGGCGGCGAGCAGGTCGCGCTGCAGGGCTGCGCCGTCGCCGACGGTGACGAACTGCAGTGCCAGGCGGTCGCGGTCGGGCAGCTGGCGCCAGAGGTCGCGCCCGGCGCGGCCGAGCTGGAGCAGGAACAGCCGGCGCAGCCCGAGGCGATGGGCCGCGCGGGCGCTGGCGGCGTCGCCGAGCAGCTCGACCGCCACGCCGTCCCCGCGCGGCACCAGCGCGGGCCAGACGTCGAGCGCGATGCCGCCCTGGTCGAGGGTGGTGCGCAGCGGCAGGGCGGGGCCGTCCCAGGTCGTCATCACCCGCCCCGGCTCGAGGCCGTCCGGGCGCAGCGCGGCGCGACTGGCCCGCGCCCGCGGGCCGAGCTGCTGTTGCAGCGCCGCGAGGTCGTCGCCATGGGCGATCTCCGCGCCGTCGGCGTCGACCACGCGCAGGTGCAGGTGCAGGTGGGTCGCCAGCGCCGCCCCGTCCCAGGCGCGCGGGTCGACCTCGATGCCGCGCCGCCGGCGCAGCGCCAGGGCCAGCTGGTCGGGCAGCGCCCCGGCCTCCGGGCGCAGCTCCTCGAGGCAGGCGGCCGCGGTCTCCGGAACCGGCACGCAGGCGCGGCGCAGGCTCTTGGGCAGCGCCCGCAGCAGGGCAGTCACCTTCTCCTCCAGCAGCCCCGGCACCAGCCAGTCGAGGCGGTCGGCGTCGAGCTGTTCCAGCGCCGCCAGCGGGACGCGGACGCTGACCCCGTCGTCCGGCGCGTCGGGGGCGAAGCGGTAGCTCAGCGGCAGGCGCAGGCGGCCGCAGGCCAGGCGGTCGGGGTAGGCGGTCGCCAGCAGCGGCGCGACCGGCGTGCGCAGCAGCTCCGCGCGTTCCATGAACAGCAGCCGCGGCCGGTCGCGCTCGGCCCGCCGCCGCCACGCCTCGAAGGTGCCGCGGTCGTAGACGGTGGCCGGCAGGCGGGCGTCGTAGAAGCGGACCCGGCTCTCCTCGTCGACCAGCAGGTCGCGGCGCCGGGTGCGCGCCTCCAGCGCCTCAATCGCGGCGACCAGGGCGCGGTTGTGGCGCAGGAAGCGGCCGCGGGTGTCGAGGGCGCCGTCGAGCAGCGCCGCGCGGATGAAGATGGCGCGCGCCGAGGGCGGGTCGATGGGGCCGAAGTCGACCCGCCGGCGTGCCACCAGCAGCAGGCCGTGGAAGGTGACCCGCTCGTAGGCGATGACCTGGCCGCGCCGGCGCGACCAGTGCGGCTCGAACTGCTCGCGTCGGGCCAGGTCGCCGGCCAGCTGCTCGATCCACCGCGGCCGCACCGGGGCGACGGTGCGCGCGAACAGGCGCCGGGTCTCGACCAGCTCGGCGGCGACGATCCACGGCGGCGGCCGTGCGGCCAGCACCGAGCCGGGGAACAGCCGCAGCGGGCGGTCGCGGGCGCCGCGGTAGTCGAGCTTCTGCTCGCGCCGCGCCACCTGGTCGAGCAGGCCGGCGAGTACGGCGCGGTGGATGGCGTCGGCGTCGGCTGTGGCTGGGCCCGGGTGCAGCCCCATGTCGCGCACCAGCCGATCGAGTTGCTGGTGGGTCTCCTGCCATTCGCGCAGGCGCAGGTAGCCGAGGTGGTGCTCCCGGCACCACTGGCGCTGCTTGCTGTGTGACCGGTGGCGGCGCTGCTCGCTCCAGGCCTGCCACAGGCGCAGCAGGCCGAGGAAGTCCGAGCGCTCGTCGGCGAAGGCGGCATGCGCCGCGTCGGCCGCCGCCGCCTGGTCGTGCGGCCGTTGGCGCGGATCCTGGACCGCCAGTGCGGCGACGATCACCAGCACCTCGGCCAGGCACGCGCCCTCGGCGGCGGCCAGCAGCATGCGGCCGAGGCGCGGATCGAGCGGCAGGCGGGCCAGCTGGCGGCCGCGCGCGGTCAGCCGGTGGTCGCGGTCGAGGGCGCCGAGGGCGGCCAGCTGGCGGTAGCCGTCGCGCACCCGGCGCGGGTCGGGCGGGTCGAGGAACGGGAAGCGCTCGATGTGGCCGAGGCCGTGGGCCAGCATCTGCAGCAGCACCGCCGCCAGCGGGGTGCGCAGGATCTCGGGCTCGGTGAACGCCGGCCGCGCCAGGTAGTCCTCCTCGCTGTAGAGGCGGATGCAGATGCCCGGTCCGAGCCGGCCGCAGCGGCCGAGGCGCTGGTCGGCGCTGGCGCGCGAGACCGGCTCGATCGGCAACCGCTGGACATTGCCGTGGGCGCCGTAGCGGCTGATCCGCGCCAGGCCGGTGTCGATGACGTGACGGATGCCGGGGACGGTCAGCGAGGTCTCGGCGACGTTGGTCGCCAGCACCACGCGCCGGGCGCTGCCGGGGTGGAAGACGCGCGCCTGCTCGGCGGCGCCGAGGCGGGCGTAGAGCGGCACGATCTCGAGCCCCGGCGGGTGGTGCTTGCGCAGCGCCTCGGCGCTGTCGCGAATGTCGCGTTCGCCCGGCAGGAAGACCAGGATGTCGCCGTGCGGGTCCTCGGCCGCCAGCTCGTCGACCGCGGCCAGGATCGCCGTGGTCTGGTCACCGTCGCCCGGATCGACGGCCGGCGGGCGGTAGCGGGTCGCCACCGGCCAGCCGCGGCCGCCGACCGCGATCACCGGGGCGGCGTCGAAGTGGGCGGCGATACGCCCGGTGTCGATGGTCGCCGAGGTGATGATCAGCTTCAGTTCGGGCCGCCGCGGCAGCAGCCGTTTCAGGTAGCCGAGCAGGAAGTCGATGTTGAGGCTGCGCTCGTGCGCCTCGTCGATGATCAGGGTGTCGTAGCGCAGCAGCAACCGGTCGCGCTGCAGTTCGTTGAGCAGGATGCCGTCGGTCATCACCCGCACCAGGGCGTCCGGGTGGCCGCGCTCCTGGAAGCGGACGCGGTAACCGACCAGGTCGCCGAGCGGGCTGCCGAGCTCCTCGGCAATGCGCGCCGCGACGCTGCGCGCGGCCAGGCGGCGCGGCTGGGTGTGGCCGATCTGGCCGAGCACGCCGCGTCCCAGCGCCAGGCAGAGCTTGGGCAGCTGGGTGGTCTTGCCGCTGCCGGTGGCCCCGGCGACCACCACCACCGGGTGCTGCGCCAGCGCGGCGGCCAGCGGGTCGAGGTGGGCGCTGATCGGCAACGCCGGCGGGAACTCCGGGCGCGGCAGGCGGGCGCGGCGGGCCGCGACCCGCTGGCGCGAGGCCGCCAGCGCCTGCTCCAGGCGCGCCGCGTCCGCCGGCTCGGGCCGGTGGTCGCAGCGCCGCAGCCAGCGTCCGAGGCGCGGCCGGTCGCGTAGCAGCGTGTCTTCGAGGCGTGGGTCGCGGGTGGCGGTCGTGGGCATGCCGGGAGGGATCGGCCGGAGGCGTCCGGGTTCAGAGCTTGAGAAGAAATCTACGGCGCGGTTCGATCGCTGCGTTGGGCGGGGCTCGCTCCTCGCCTATCCAGTTGACAGGTCTCGTCGCTGCGCTCCGTCCGTCTTGCGCTCAAACCGCTCGCTACGATTTCTTCTCAAGCTCTCAGCCCGCCGGGAGCAGGCGGCGGTCGAACAGGCTGGCGATGTTCGCCGCCGACAGCGGCCGGCCGGTCAGGTAGCCCTGGATCTGGTCGCAGCCGAGGGTGCGCAGGAGTCGGACCTGCGCCTGGTTCTCGACTCCCTCGGCGACCACCTTGAGGTTCAGGCGGTGGGCCATGTCGATGATCGCGGCGACGATCTCGGCGTCGTCGTCGTCGTCGGGCAGGCCACGGATGAAGCTGATGTCGATTTTCAGGCTGTCGATCGACAGCCGCTTGAGCGAGGCGAGGCTGGAGTAGCCGGTGCCGAAGTCGTCGATGGCGATGTGCACGCCGGCGTCGCGCAGCCGGCGCAGCTTCGGCTGGATCTCCTCGAGGTGCTCCATCAGCATGCCTTCGGTCAGTTCGAGCTCCAGCCGCTCGGGGGCGAGGCCGGTCTCTTCGAGGCAGGCCAGCACCGACTCGACCAGGTCGTCCTGATAGAGCTGGCGGGCGGCGACGTTGACCGCCATGGTGATCCCGGGCAGGCCGTGGTCGACCCAGGCACGCGCCTGGGTGCAGGCCTGGCGCAGCACCCAGTCGTTGATCGGCAGGATCATGCCGTTGGCCTCGGCGACCGGGAGAAAGCGGTCGGGGGTGACCGACCCGAGGTCGTCGTTGTGCCAGCGCAGCAGCGCCTCGACGCCGCTGGTGCGGTTGCTCTCGAGGTCGACCTTGACCTGGTAGTTCAGGCTCAGTTCGCCGCGCTCGATCGCCTGGCCGAGGTGACTCTCCATGGTCAGGCGCTCGACCGACTCGGCGTTCATCGCGCCGGTGTAGAGCTGGTGGTTGTTGCGCCCGAGCTCCTTGGCCCGGTACATCGCCGTGTCGGCGTTCTTGATCAGCTCCGCCGGGGTGTTGCCGTCGCTGGGGTAGAGGGCGATGCCGACGCTGGAGGTGACGTAGAGTTCGCGGTTGCCGATGCAGAAGGGCTCGCGCAGGCTGGCGATGATGCGCGTGGCCAGGTAGACGGCGTTGTTGGCGTCCTTGACGTCGGGCTGGAGGATGGTGAACTCGTCGCCGCCCATGCGGGCGACGGTGTCGCTCTCGCGCACGCACGCCTTGAGGCGCTCGGCCATCTCGCACAGGACCGCGTCGCCGACGTCGTGGCCGAGGGTGTCGTTGATGCGCTTGAACAGGTCGAGGTCGATGAACAGGACCGCCAGTTGCTGGCCGTGGCGCTTCATCAGCGGCAGCGCCAGGCCGAGCCGGTCCTGGAACAGGCGCCGGTTGGGCAGCCCGGTCAGGGCGTCGTAGTAGGCCAGGGCGCGGATCTTCTGCTCGGCGTCCTTGCGTTCGGAGATGTCGGAAAAGACCCCGGCGTACTTGTGCTCGCCGCCGAAGTCGTCGCGGATCTCGGTGATGGTCAGCCACTCGGGGTAGACCTCGCCGCTCTTGCGCCGGTTCCAGATCTCGCCCTGCCAGTAGCCGGTCTGGTGCAGGCTGCCCCACATCCGCTCGTAGAAGGTGACGTCGTGGCGGCCCGACCTGAGCACCGCCGGGGTCTTGCCGATGACCTCGTCGGCGCCGTAGCCGGTCAGCTTGGTGAAGGCCGGGTTGACCGCCTCGATGATCCCCTCGGCGTTGGTGATGACGACGCCGTCGAGGGAGGCGTCGATCACCTGCTTGGACAGGCGCAGGCTGCGCTGCGAGTCGATCAGCGCCTGTTCGCGCTCGCGCAGCACCTGTTCGAGATGCGACACCTGGTCGTGCTCGAGCAGGCCGAGGATGTCGGCGAACGAGAGCACGCCGACGATGTTCTGCGCCTCGTCGGTGATGCCGAGATGGCGGATGCCACGGCGCACCGACAGGTCGCGCGCCTGCAGCAGGCTGTAGTTGCGGTCGACCGTGAGCAGCGGCCAGGTGGCCGCCTCGCCGACGCTGCGCGCCACCGTGCGCTGCGCCACCTGGCGCACCAGGTCGCGCTCGGTGAGGATGCCGGGCAGGCCGTCGGCGCCGGGTGCGACCACCGCGGCGTCGACCCCGGCCGCGCGCATGCGCCGCGCCGCCTCGGCCAGCGTCAGGTCGGGCGGCAGCGTCAGCAGCGCCTTGCCCTGGGCGTGGCCGACGCGGCGCACCTGGAGGTAGCGCTCGAGGCCGTAGTTCAGCACCACGTCGGTCTGCGAGATGATGCCGGCGAAGCCGCCGCGGCTGTCGAGCACCAGCAGGTGGCGGATGCCCTCGTCGTGGAAGCGGTGGCCGATTTGGTCGATCGGCGTCTGCTTGGTGGTGGTCTTGACCGGTGCGCTCATCTGGGTGGCGATCGGCTGCTCGATCTGGGCCGGGTCGTCCAGGTCGAGGCGCACGGTGTCGTGCTCGGTCCAGATGCCGACCGCCTGCCCCGCCTCGACCACCAGCACCGAGCTGCAGCGCAGCTTACGCATGCGTTCGGCCGCCTCGTGCAGCGGGGTCTCCGGGGGGCAGGTCAGCAGCTCCTCGTGGAGCAGGTGGCTGACCAGCAGTTTGCCGCTCACGCGCCGGATCCGTGCATTGGGGTGCGGGCGGTGCCCTGGCTCACGCGGCGTTTCCTCTGGCTGGGTGCAGGCGGTCGGGTGGAGGCGCGGGCGCCTCCAGGCAGTCGTCGGCACGGGACCACGCGATGGTAACGCAGGTGCGCGCGGCGCTGCCATGGGGCGGGCGCCTTGACCCCGCGCATGACCACGCGATAATGGCGCCGCACCGGTGCACGACCCGGCCGAGGGAAGAGACGATGACACGGCATTACGACGTGGTGGTGATCGGCAGCGGCCCCGGGGGCGAGGGCGCCGCGATGACCCTGGCCAAGGCCGGCCGCCAGGTGGCGATGATCGAACGCCACAACATGGTCGGCGGTGGCTGCACCCACTGGGGCACCATCCCGAGCAAGGCGCTGCGCCAGACCATCCAGCGGATCACCGACTTCCGCGAAGACCCGCTGTTCCAGACCATCGCCGACAGCCTCGAGATCACCTACCCGCAGCTGCTGCGCAATGCCGAGGCGGTGATCACCAGCCAGGTGCGCATGCGCCGGCGTTTCTACGAGCGCAACAAGGTCAAGATCTACCACGGTGAGGCCCGCTTCAGCGATCCGCACAGCCTCAGCGTGACCTCGCCCAACGGCGGCCACAAGGTGCTCAGCGCCGACCACGTCGTCATCGCCACCGGGTCGCGTCCGTACCGGCCGGACGACATCGATTTCAGCCACCCGCGCATCGTCGACAGCGACACCGTGCTCGGCCTGCGCGAGACCCCGCGCTCGATCGCCATCTACGGCGCCGGCGTCATCGGCTGCGAATACGCGTCGATCTTCAGCAACCTCAACATCAGCGTGCACCTGATCAACACCCGCGAGACCCTGCTCTCGCACCTCGACCAGGAGATCACCGACAGCCTCAGCTACCACATGATCGACCAGGGCATCATGCTGTTCCACGGCGAGGAGTACGCCGCGGTCGCGGGTGACGACGACGGCGTCGTGCTGCAGCTGCAGTCGGGCAAGAAGATCCGCAGCGACATCCTGATGTGGGCCAACGGCCGCACCGGCAACAGCCAGGCGCTGGCACTCGAGGCGATCGGCATCGACGTCGACCACCGTGGCCACATCGCCGTCAACGAGCACTACCAGACCGCGCAACCGCACATCTACGCCGTCGGCGACGTGGTCGGTCCGCCGGCGCTGGCCAGCGCCAGCTACGACCAGGGCCGCTTCTGCGGCCGCCACATCATCGACAGCCGCAGCGACTTGTCGCTGGTGCGCGACATCCCGACCGGCATCTACACCAGTCCGGAGATCAGTTTCGTCGGCCGCACCGAGCGCGAGCTGACCGAACAGCAGGTGCCCTACGAGGTCGGCCGCGCCATCTTCAAGAACCTGGCCCGGGCCCAGATCACCGGCTGGACCACCGGCATGCTGAAGATCCTGTTCCACCGCGACACCCTGCAGATCCTCGGCATCCACTGCTTCGGCCACCAGTCCTCCGAGATCATCCACATCGGCCAGGCGATCATGGCGCAGCAGGGCGCGGCCAACACCCTGCGCTACTTCGCCGACACCACCTTCAACTACCCGACCATGGCCGAGGCCTACCGGGTGGCGGCGCTGAACGGGCTCAACCGGGTGTTCTGATGCAGGGGTAGGAGCCGGGTTGAAGTAGGTTGGGCAAAGCGCAGCGTGCCCAACAAGCGGCCTCGTTGGGCACGCTGCGCTTTGCCCAACCTACCCCCACCAAAGCAGGGGTCGGAGTCGGTTCACCGGTGTGCAGGATCGCAGAGGTCGGAGCTGGTGAACCGACTCCGACCCCTCCTACCGCGCTACGGGGTGGTGTTGGGCCCGCCCGGCAACTCGACGTAGAACACCGCGCCCTCGCCCGGCGCGCTCTCGGCCCAGACGCGGCCGTCCATGCGCTCCAGCGTCTTGTACACCAGGGCCAGGCCGATGCCAGTGCCGGGATAGTCCTCGGCGCGTTCGAGGCGCTCGAAAATACCGAAGATGCGGTCGTGGTAGCGCGGGTCGAAGCCGATGCCGTTGTCCTTGATCCAGAGCACGCTGCGTTGCGCCTCCGCGCGGCCGCCGATCTCGATCCGCGGCGGCGTGGCCGCGCAACTGAACTTCAGCGCATTGTCGAGCAGCTGCAGCAGCACCATGGCCAGGTCGTCGGCATCGGCGTGCACCGTCAGTGGCGGCAGGGTCAGCGTGATTTCGGCGCCGCAACGGTCGATCGTGTCCTGCAGTCGTTGGCGCACCGCGGCGACCGTGGGCGTCAGGTCGACCGCCCGCAGGTGCGGGGCGCGCCGCTCCAGCCGGGCGTAGGCCAGCAGGTCGTCGATCAGGCGCTGCATCTGCCCGGCGTTGTCGACGACCCGGTCGAGCAGGTTGCGGTCGTCGCCGGTCAGCCGCTCGGCGGCCTCCTCGCGCAGCAGCCGGCTGTAGCCGTCGATGCCGCGCAGCGGCGCCTTGAGGTCGTGGGCGACGGTGTTGGTGAACGATTCCAGTTCGCGAAGGACCGCCTCGAGGCTGGCGGTGCGCTCGGCCACGCGCTGCTCCAGGGTGGTATTCAGGGCCTGGATCTCGGCCTCGGCGCGGACCCGGTCGCCGACCTCCTCGATGATCGACATGACCCCGTCGATGACGCCGTTGGCGTCGCGGGTCGGGGCGGTCGACAGGCTGATCTCGAGCGATGTGCCGTCGCGGTGGCGGCGATGCAGGCGGATCCCGGTCGTGCTCTCGCCGGCGATGACGCGCGCCACCAGGGCGCGGAATTCGGGCAACGACTCCTCCGCCACGTACGGTGGCGGGCGCCCGAGCACCTCGGCCTCGCTCCAGCCGAACAGCCGCTCGGCCGCGGGGTTCCACAGGGTGACCCGGCCGCCGGCGTCGAGCTGGACGATCACCAGCGGCGCGGCCGTGAACAGCGCGGCAAAGCGGTTGTGCGCCCGGCGCAGCTCCTGCTCGACGCGCAGCCGCTCGCCGATGTCATGCAGGATCACGTGGGTCAGGCGGCGTGTGCCGTCGACGAACGGCGCGGCGCTGACCTCGACCGCGACCGTGCCGCTGTCGAGGCGCACGATGCGCTCGCTGTGTGGCGTCGCGTCGCGTTCATCCAGCTGCTGCAGGTGTGTCCGCAGTGCCGCGTGGTCGTCGCGATGGAACAGCGCGTAGGGCGATTTGCCCAGCAGCTGGTCGGGGCGCTCGGCGCCGCACAGCTCCAGGCAGGCGTGGTTGACCAGGGTGATGCGGTCGCCGTCGCAGACCAGGATGGCGTCGGGGGCGTGCTCGACCAGGCTGCGGTAGCGCGCCTCGCTCCGGCGCAGTTCGGCTTCGGCCTGCTTGCGCTCGGCGATCGGTTCGATCACCGAGATGAAATAGTCGGGCCGGCCGTCGGCGGTGCGCATCAGCGCCACCGTCAGCTGGGCCCAGAGCGTGCTGCCGTCGCCGCGCAGGTAGCGCTTTTCGAGACTGAATCTGTCGGCCTCACCGTCCAGCAGGCGCTGCACCTGCTCGAGGTCGGCGTTCAGGTCGTCGGCGTGGGTCAGCTCCTGGAAGGCGCGTCCGAGCAGCCGGGTTTCGGGGTAGCCGAGGATGGTGCACAGGCGTGAATTGATGCGCAGGAGGTGGCCGTCCGGGGCGACGTGGGCGATGCCGACGGCGGCGTGGCTGAAGGTGTCGCGGAACAGCCGTTCGCTGGCGCGCAGGTCGGCGGTGAGCCGGTCCTGGCGCCGCAGCAGGCGGGCCAGCAGCAGGTAGAGCAGCAGCGCGGTGACGGCGACGAAGCCCCAACCCTTGACCGTCTGCAGCCACGACAGCGTCGCCGGTGTGGCGGCGAGGCGGGCGATGACCTGGTCGCTGAACAGGATCCACAGGCTGGCGACCAGGGCGTAACCGCCGGCGATGGCCAGCGCCTGGCGGCGTGGCGTGGCGCTGCGGCGCCGCGACTCCTCGACCTCGGCCATGCGCGTCCCGGCCGCCGGCTCAGCGATCCGACAGAAAGTGCTGGGCGAACTCGGTCGCCGGGATCGGCCGGCTGCAGAGGAAACCCTGGTAGCTGCCGCACTGGTACTGGCGCAGCCAGGCGAGTTGCGCCTCGGTCTCGACCCCCTCGGCCAGCACCGCCAGCTTCATGGTGCGTGCCATCGCCAGGATGGTCTCGGCGATCGAGGCGCTGATGGTGTCGTCGGGCAGCTTGGCGATGAAGCTGCGGTCGATCTTGAGCTTGTCGACGGCGAAGCGGGTCAGGTAGGCGAGGCTCGAGTAGCCGGTGCCGAAGTCGTCGATGGCGATGCTGCAGCCGAGTTCGCGCAGCCCCTCGATCACCCCCTGCGCCTGCGCCCCCTGGGTCATCAGGCCGGTTTCGGTGATCTCCAGCTCCAGGCGGGCCGGCGGCAGGCCGCTGTCGGCCAACGCTGCGGCGACCGTGGTGACGATCTTGGCGTCACGCAGCTGCTGGCTGGCGAGGTTGACCGCGACCGAGCCCAGCGGGGTGCCGGCGTCGAGCCACGCCTTGGCCTGGCGGCAGGCCGCGCGCAGCACCCAGGCGCCGACCGGGACGATCAGGCCGGTCTCCTCGAGCACCGGGATGAAGGCGCCGGGCGGCACCAGCGCCTCGCCGGGCGGCTGCCAGCGCAGCAGGGCCTCGGCGCCGGTCACCGCGCCGGTCGCCACATCGACCAGCGGCTGGTAGTGGAGCACGAACTCGTCGTGATCGAGGGCGTGGCGCAGCCGGGTCTCCAGCTGCAGGCGCTGCTGCACCGCGGCGGTCAGGCTGCTGGTGTAGAAGGCGAAGGCGTGCTTGCCGACCAGCTTGGCCGAGTGCATCGCCGTGTCGGCATTGCGCAGCAGCCGTTCCGCATTGGTGCCGTCGTCGGGGAACAGGCTGATGCCGATGCGCGCCTTGACAAACAGCTCCTGATCGGCGCCGAGCACACACGGGGTGTCGAGCGTGGCCAGCAGGTCGCTGGCGACGACCGCCGCGGCGTCCACCGACTTGACCTGTTCGACCAGGACGACGAAGGTGTCGCCGCCGATCCGGGCCAGGGTGTCCTCGCGCCGCAGCCGTTCGCGAAAGCGCCACGCCACCTCCTTCAGCAGCTGGTCGCCGGCATTGTGGCCGAGGCTGTCGTTGACCGTCTTGAAGTCGGTCAGGTCGATGTAGAACACGGCGATCTGCAGGTCGAGCCGCACCCCCCGCTCCAGGGCGTGTTCCAGGCGCGACAGCAGCAGCAGTCGGTTGGGCAGGCCGCTCAGCGGGTCGTAGTGGGTCAGGTGCTCGACCTGCTGTTCGAAGCGCTTCATCTGCGACAGGTCGGAGCTGACGCCGACGTAGTGGGTCTTGCGCCCGTGGTCGTCGGTGACGGCGCTGATGTGGAGCCACTGCGGGTAGAGCTCGCCGTTCTTGCGCCGGTTCCAGACCTCGCCGGACCACTGGCCCTTATCGAGCAGGGTAGTCCACAGCTGTCGATAGAAGGCGCGGTCGTGGCGCCCGGACTTGAGCAGCCGCGGATTCTGCCCGACCAGCTCCTCGCGGCGGTAGCCGGTGATGGCGCAGAAGGCCGGGTTGACGTCGACGATGGTGCCCTTGAGGTCGGTGATCACCATCCCCTCCTGGCTGCTCTGGATCACCGCCGCATCCAGCCGCAGGCGTTCGGTCGCTGCGTGCTGCCCGGTGATGTCGCTCCAGGCACCGACCGCCTCCAGCGGCTGGCCGTCGGCAGCGCGCAGCAGGCGCAGCTCGTCGTGCGTCCAGTAGTAGCTGCCGTCGTGGTGGCGGAAGCGGTACTCGCGCGTCAGCCGGTCGTGCGCGAACAGCTGGCCGAAGCGGGCCAGTTCATGCTCACGATCCTGCGGATGGAGGTGGTCACGCCACCAGTCGTCGGCCAGCGCCTCGGCCACCGGGTAGCCGAGAATGCGGGTGATGTTCTCCGAGCCCCAGGTCACGCGCCAGCGGCCGTCGACCGGGCGCAGGGTGTAGAGGATGGTCGGGCTGACATCGAGGATGTGGTTCAGCCGCGTGGTCAGTTCGGCCAGGTGGTTGCGCTCGGCCGCCAGCTGGTGCTGGCGGTGGATCTTCTCCAGGGTCGACGGCAGGGCGTCCAGGTAGCCGGGGCTCTTGATCACGCAGTCGTCGAGCCCCAGGCGCAGCACCATCGCGATCAACGCCTCGTCGCCCTGGCCGGTCACCAGCACGACCGGCAGGCTGGTGCCGTGGGCCTCATGGACGCGGCGCGCCAGGTCGAGGCCGTCGCTGCCGGGCAGGCGGTAGTCGGTCAGCAGCAGGTCGTAGCCGTGGCCGGCGGCGTGCGCCGCGGCCAGCTGCTGCAGTGCCGTCTCGGCGTCGTTGGCGCTGTCGAGGCGGATGTGCGGGGCGGCCTGGGCGAAATGACGCCGGGTCAGGGCCAGGTCGTTTTGGTCGTGCTCGACATAGAGCACGCGCATTGGGCGGTGCTGCTGCCGGGCCCGCTCGCGGTGGCGGTGCAGCGCGGCGTCGAGCAGCGGGGGCAGCCGCTCGAGGTAGTCCTCGCGCTTGACCAGGTAGTCGTCGGCGCCGCCCTTGAGCGCCGCCAGCGCCGACGCGGTGTCGCCGGAGCCGGTCAGCATCACCACGGGCAGCGGCAGCTGACGATCGCGGATCTCGGCCAGGAGTTCGGTGCCGTCGCCGTCGGGCAGGTTCAGATCGAGCAGCAGGGCGTCGAACCCGGGCGCCGCGGCGAGCAGGGCGCGCGCCTCGGCCAGGCTGCCGGCGCCGACCACCTCGCAGTCGACGCCGTTGCGCTGCAGGGCGCGCTGCGCCAGGTCCAGGTCGGCCGGGTTGTCCTCGACGTAGAGGATCCTCACCGGGCCGCCTCCGGGGTGCGGTTGAGGACGCACCAGTAGAGTTCGATCTGCGCCGCGACGTCGAGGAACTTGTCGAAATCGACCGGCTTGACGATGTAGGAGTTGGCGCCCAGGCGGTACGCCTCGGCGATGTCCTGGCCCTCGCCGGAGGAGGTCAGCACCACCACCGGCAGGCTGGCCGTGACCGGATGGGCGCGCAGCGCGCGCAGTACCTCGAGTCCGGGCACCTTGGGCAGCTTCAGGTCGAGCAGGATCACGATCGGCAGCGACCGGCGGTCGGCCTCCCAGGTGGCCAGCCGCTCCAGCACCTCGCTGCCGTCGCGGGCCACCTCCACCGGGTTGGCCAGGTTGCGCTTGCGGAAGGCGCGCAGGGTCAGGTCGAGATCGACCGGGTTGTCCTCGACCAGCAGGATCGGGCGCTGTACCTGCTCCCGGTTGGCAGGGTCACGGGGCATTCGGCAACTCCAGGTGGAAGGTGGTCCCCTGGCCCGGCTGGCTCTCGGCCCAGACCCGGCCGTGCATGTGCTGCAGCGCCTTGTGCACCAGCGCCAGGCCGATGCCGGTGCCGGGATAGCTCTCCTGGCGCCCGAGGCGCTGGAAGATCTCGAAAATACGGTCGTGGAAGCGCATGTCGAAGCCGATGCCGTTGTCCCGAACCCACAGTATGGTCGAGGTCGCCTCCAACCGCCCACCGATTTCGATCCGTGGCGGAGTGGCCGCGGCGGTGAATTTGAGCGCATTGTCGAGCAGGTTGCGCAGGGCGATCGCCAGGCCGTCGCCGTCGGCCAGCACCCGCGCCGCGGGCACATCGAGCGTCAGCTCGACGCCGTTCTGCTCGATCGGCTGGTGGAACTCGGCGACCACCCGCGCAACCGCACCGCGCAGTTCCAGCGGGGTCGCTTTGAGTTCGCGCCGTTCCAGGCGCGAGTAGGCGAGCAGGTCGTCGATCAGCTGCTGCATCTGGCCGACCCCGGTACGGATGTGGTCGAGCAGGATGCGGCCGTCGTCGTCCAGCGCCGCGGCGCACTCGTCGGCGAGCAGGCGGCTGTAGCCGTCGATGCCGCGCAGCGGCGCCTTGAGGTCGTGCGAGACGGTGTAGGTGAAGGTCTCGAGTTCGCGGTTGACCGCCGCCAGGTTGGCGGTGCGTTCGGCCACCCGCTGTTCCAGCTCGCGGTTCAGCGCCTGCAGTTCGGCCTCGGCGCGGCGCCGGGCGGTGACGTCGTGGGCCAGCACCACCTTGGCCCGGTGGCCGTCGAAGTCGAGGGTGTGCGAGGCGATCTCCACCTCGAGCAGGTCGCCGGCGCGGGTGACGTGGCGCCAGACGCCGGATTCGTCGAGGCCGTCCCTGGCGGTGGCCACCTTTTCCAGCAGCGCCGGGACCTCCGCGGCCGGGCGGATGTCGGTGATGGTCATGGCCAGGAACTCCTCGCGGCTCCAGCCGTAGTGGACGATGGCGGCATCGTTGACCGCCAGGAAGCGCAGGCTGTCGCGGTCGTAGACCCACATCGGGTGCGGGTTGGCCTCGAACAGCTGGCGGTAGTGGCGCTCGCTTTCGCGCAACGCCCGTTCGGCCGCCAGCAGTTCGCTGACGTCGACCACCGTGCCGACGTAACCGAGGAAGCTGCCGTCGGCGGCGAGCCGCGGGGCGGCGGAGTCGATCGCCTCGTGGATCCCGCCGGCGTGGTCGACCAGCCGGTAGCGGATCTGGAACTCCGCCTGCCGCGCCTGCGCCTCGAGGAAGGCGGCATAGGTCGTGGCGCGGTCGTCGGGGTGCACCGCCTCGACCCAGCCGGCGCCGAGGCCGTGCTCCAGGGTCTGGCCGGTCAGTTCACACCAGCGCGGGTTGAGGTAGGTGCAACGGCCCTCGCCATCGGTGACCCAGAGCATGATCGGCGCATGGTCGGCCAGGTTGTGGAAGCGCTCCTCGCTTTCGCGCAGCGCCTGCGCCTGACGCTGCTCCCGGGTCACGTCGACGGCCATGCTGATCACCGCCCGGCGGCCGTCGTGCAGTCGGCCGAGCGGCGCCGAGCGGAAGTGCCAGATGCGCTGGCGGCCGTCGCGGCAGACGATCTCGAACAGCCCCTCGTCGTACGGCTCGGTCAGCCGGTAGAGCTTGCGGACGCCGGCCTGCACCGCGGCCGGGTCGCCGCGGTGGGTCAACTCGACCCAGGCTTCGATGTTCGGGAGATCGGCGTGGTGATAGCCGGAGAGCGTGGTCCAGACATCGCTCAGCAGCAGCACCTCGCCATCCTCGGCGTGCATGATGATCGGAATCGGCGCCTGGACGATGGCGTTGCGCAGCCGCTCTTCGCTCGCCTGGTGGGCGGCCAGCGCCGCCCGGGCGCGCGTCTCACGGGCGTCGATGTCGTGGCTGAGGCGGTCGAGCTGCGCGGCCAGGCGGGCCAATTCGTCCCGCGCCACGGCGCCGGCGGCCGGGGCGGGGCCGCCGCCGAGCCGCTCGGCCGCCTGGGCCAGCAGCACCAGCGGCTGCAGCACGATGCGCCGGGCGCCGACCCAGAGCAGGGCGGCGAGCAGGGCGGTGACGGCGCCGACCAGCGCCAGCCGGCCCAGCAGCGCCCGATTGATCGCGGCCGTGAGCTGCTGCTGGTCGGCGGTCACCGCCAGCCACAGGGCGCGGTCGCCGGCATGCAGGGGGGCGTGGCCGACCATGCGCTGGATGCCGTCGAAGCCCGTGGCGCTGGCCGTGCCGCTGTCCTCGGTGCGCGTGACCAGGGCGAACAGCGGGTGGTCGCCGACCGCGCTGCCGGTCAGCCCTTCCGGGTCCGGCCGGCGCGCCAGCACGGTGCCGGCCCGGTCGAGCAGCAGGACCGTATGGTTCTCCGGGATGTGCTCGACGGTCGACTCGGTGAGCAGGCGCTCGAGGTCGACGGCGACCACGGCGACCCCGGCGATGGCCTGGCCGGCATGGATCGGGGCGGCGAAATTGAGCCCGGCGCGGCCGGTGGCGCGGCCGACCTGGTAGTCGCCCATGGCCGGGCGGCCGCTGGCCAGGACGCGGCGGAACCAGGGACGGTCGCTCAGGTTCAGTGGCCCGGCCAGGGCGGCCGCGCTGCAGATCGCGTTGCCGCGCGCGTCGGTCACGCCGAGGTTGCCGAGCCGCGGGAAGTGCGGCAGCAGCGCGGCCAGCACCGGGTTGCAGACGGCGGGGTCGAGTCCGCGCAGCGACGGCAGTTGGGTCAGGGCGCTGGCCAGCGCCGCCGCCGCCTGCAGCTCGATGTTGATTTCGTGGGCGTTCCGTTCGGCCTGCAGCCGCAACAGGTCGTACTGGTCCTCCATGAGGTTCGCCCGGTGCGCCAGCTGTGACTCGACCAGCAGCCCCAGGCCGGGGAGGAGGGCCAGGGCCAGGGCCAGTAGCAGGCGTCCGCGCAGGGTGTAGGTGGGTCTCGCGTCCAAGCCGGGCGCTCCTTGCGCGTGGCGCGGCGTCGAGGGGTGCTCGCACCGGCGTGTCGTTGCCGAAGTATAGAGTCATTCGCTGCCACCTGCGGTTCGAGGGGGCCGCGTCACCCGCGGATCCAGTGGCGAAGTCCGGGTTTGCCGCCCCATCCGGCGCCGTTGCCGGCGGCCGAAAGGAAAAGGGGTCGGTGACGTTTTTCCAGGGTAAGGATGCCTAGGAAGAGGGCGGGAAAAACGTCACCGACCCCTTTATCCCCGAGCGGTGGCAACCGTCGCGACCGGGTCGGTGGGGAATCGACCCGGAGCGGCAGTGCAACCGGCCGGGCGGATCGGGCACAATGACCCGCTCTTGCGCACGGCCACCTGAGGAGCGACCTATGGCACGCATGGAAACCCCGATCTGCGCCTTCGACCAGCCGGCGATCGACTTCGACCTGCCCGGCACCGACGGCCGCAACTGGACCCTGGCCGACTGCCGCGGTCCCAACGGGCTGCTGGTGATGTTCATCTGCAACCACTGTCCCTACGTCCAGGCGGTCCGCGACCGCCTGATCCGCGACGTGGCCGAGCTGCGCGACCACGGCATCGGCGCCGTGGCGATCAGCGCCAACGACCCGGCGCAGTTCCCGGAGGACGACTTCGCCCACATGCAGGCGCTGGCCGAGGAGTTGCAGCTGCCGTTCCCCTACCTGTTCGATCAGAGCCAGGAGGTGGCGCGCGCCTACGGCGCCGTCTGCACCCCGGACTTCTTCGGCTACAACAAGGACCTCGGGCTGCAGTACCGCGGCCGGCTGGATGCCAGCGGCCGCGAGCCGGGGCCGACCGACGCCCGCCGCGAGCTGTTCGAGGCGATGGTGCAGGTGGCCGGGACCGGGCGCGGTCCGGCGCAGCAGACGCCGAGCATGGGCTGCTCGATCAAGTGGCGCGAGGCGGGCTGAGCGCTGCAGCGTGGCCGCTTGAGCATATAAGTTACGTTATTAAAGTAATCAAAATTATTTACTGTTATTTATGGTTCCCGCCCCCGTATAGTGCATGCCATCGCCGACCGGCCCGGTCCGTGGCCGGTTCCTATTGCACCTGAATCTGGGAGGCCGCCCTATGTCCACTGTCGCCAGGGAGATCGCCATGCCGTCACGCCGTGAACTCGCCAACGCCATCCGTGCGCTCAGCATGGATGCCGTCCAGCGCGCCAACTCGGGCCATCCCGGGGCGCCGATGGGCATGGCCGACATCGCCGAGGTGCTGTGGAACGACTTCCTGCGCCACAACCCGGCCAACCCCGGTTGGGCCAACCGCGACCGTTTCGTGCTCTCCAACGGCCACGGCTCGATGCTGGTCTATGCGCTGCTGCACCTGTCCGGCTACGACGTCGCCATCGACGACCTCAAGGCGTTTCGCCAGTGGCACTCCAAGACCCCGGGTCACCCCGAATACGGCGACACCCCGGGGGTCGAGACCACCACCGGGCCGCTCGGGCAGGGGCTGACCAATGCCGTCGGCATGGCGCTGGCCGAGCAGATGCTGGCCGCCCAGTTCAACCGCGACGGCCACCCGGTGATCGACCACTGCACCTACACCTTTCTCGGCGACGGCTGCCTGATGGAAGGTATCTCGCACGAGGCCTGCTCGCTCGCCGGCACCCTTGGCCTGGGCAAGCTGATTGCCGTCTACGATGACAACGGCATCTCCATCGACGGCCACGTCGACGGCTGGTTCACCGACGACACGCCGGCACGCTTTGCCGCCTACGGCTGGCACGTGGTGCGCGACGTCGACGGCCACGACGCCGACGCGGTCGCCCGGGCACTGCACGAGGCGCGCTCGGTCAATGACCGGCCGAGCCTGATCTGCGCCAGGACCGTCATCGGTTTCGGCGCGCCCAACCTGTGCGGCAGCCACGACTGCCACGGCGCCCCGCTCGGTGACGCCGAGATCGCCGCGGCGCGCGAGAACCTCTCCTGGCCGCACGCCCCGTTCGAGGTGCCGGAGGCGGTCTACGCCGGCTGGGATGCCCGCACCCGCGGCGCCGCGGCCGAGGCCGAGTGGAACGCCGGCTTCGCCGCCTACCGCGCCGCCCATCCCGAACTGGCCGCCGAACTGGAGCGGCGCCTGGCCGGTCAGCTGCCGGCCGACTGGGCCGAGCGCAGCGCCGCGGCGATCGCCGCCGTTGCCGCCGACGCCCCCAAGGTCGCCACGCGCAAGGCGTCGCAGCAGGCGCTGGAGCGCTTCGGACCGCTGCTGCCGGAATTCTTCGGCGGCTCGGCCGACCTGACCGGCTCCAACCTGACCGCCTGGTCGGGCTCGCGGCCGTTCAGCCAAAACGCCAAGGACGGCAACTACCTGTCGTTCGGCGTGCGCGAGTTCGGCATGGCGGCGATCGCCAACGGCATGGCGCTGCACGGCGGCCTGCTGCCCTACGTCGGCACCTTCCTGATCTTTTCCGACTACGCCCGCAACGCCATCCGCATGGCGGCGCTGATGCGCCAGCGGGTGATCCACGTGCTCACCCACGACTCCATCGGCCTCGGCGAGGACGGTCCGACCCACCAGCCGATCGAGCACGTCGCCAGCCTCAGGCTGATCCCCGGCGTCGACCTCTGGCGGCCGTGCGACGCGGTCGAGACCGCGGTCGCCTGGCAGCAGGCGATCGAGCGCCACGACGGCCCGAGCTGCCTGGCGCTGACCCGGCAGAACGTGCCACACCAGCCGCGCGACGCCGACCAGCTGGCGGCCATCGCCCGCGGCGGCTATGTGCTGCGCGACTGCGACGGCACGCCCGAGCTGATCCTGATCGCGACCGGCTCCGAGGTGGCGCTGGCGGTGGCCGCCGCCGAGCGTCTCGCCGGGCGCCGCGTGCGCGTGGTCTCCATGCCCTGCTGCGAGCGCTTCGAGGCGCAGGACGCCGCCTGGCGCGAGGCGGTGCTGCCGGCCGCGGTCAGCGCCCGGGTCGCGGTCGAGGCCGGGGTCACCCCGGTCTGGTACCGCTATGTCGGGCTCGGCGGCGCGGTGGTCGGCATCGACCGCTTCGGCGCCTCGGCGCCGGCCGGCGAGCTGTTCGAGCACTTCGGCTTCACCGTCGACGGTGTGGTCGCGGCCGCCGAGCGGGTGCTGGCCGGCTGACGGTGTCCCTGACCGGTGTCCGCGCCGGGGCAGTGCTGTATTCTTTGCCGTTCGCGCCGCCGTCGGCGGCGCGCACACCTTGAACCCCGGAGGGAGGACTGGACATGGCGATTCGCGTGGCAATCAACGGTTACGGGCGCATCGGGCGCAACATCCTGCGCGCGCTCTACGAGGGTGGGCGCACCGGCGAGATCCAGATCGTCGCCATCAACGACCTCGGTGATGCCAAGACCAACGCCCACCTGACCAAATACGACACCGCCCACGGCAAGTTCCCGGGCGAGATCAGCGTCGACGGCGACAGCATGGTGGTCAACGGCGACCGCATCCGCGTCTGCGCCGAGCGCGATCCGGCCAAGCTGCCGTGGCGCGAGCTGGAGGTCGACGTGGTGCACGAGTGCACCGGCTTTTTCGCCAGCAAGGAGAAGGCCTCGGCCCACCTGGCGGCGGGCGCCAAGAAGGTGATCATCTCCGCCCCGGGCGGCAAGGATGTCGACGCGACCATCGTCTACGGCGTCAACCACGGCGTGCTCAAGGGCAGCGACACGGTGATCTCCAACGCCTCGTGCACCACCAACTGCCTGGCGCCGCTGGTCAAGCCGCTGCACGACGCCATCGGCGTGGTCAACGGCCTGATGACCACCATCCACGCCTACACCAACGACCAGGTGCTGACCGACGTCTACCACTCCGACCTGCGCCGGGCGCGCTCGGCGACCATGTCGATGATCCCGACCAAGACCGGCGCCGCCGCCGCGGTCGGCCTGGTGCTGCCGGAACTCAACGGCAAGCTCGACGGCTTCGCCATGCGCGTGCCGACGATCAACGTCTCGGTGGTCGACCTGACCTTCGTCGCCGCCCGTCCGACCAGCACGGACGAGGTCGACGCGGTGCTGCGCGAGGCCGCCGCCGGCGACCTCAAGGGGGTGCTGGCGATCAACGACGAGCCGCTGGTCTCGATCGACTTCAACCACAACCCGCATTCGTCGATCTACGAGGCGTCGCTGACCAAGGTCTCCGAGGGGACGCTGGTCAAGGTCTGCTCGTGGTACGACAACGAGTGGGGCTTTTCCAACCGCATGCTCGACACCACCGTCGCGCTGGTCAACGCCGGCTGAGCGCGGACCGGGCAGGGAACGCAACCATGACGGTGCTGAAGATGACCGACCTCGACCTCGCGGGCCAGCGGCTGCTGATCCGCGAGGACCTCAACGTGCCGCTGCGCGACGGCGCGGTGGCCGACGACACCCGGCTGCGCGCGGCGCTGCCGACCATCCGCCACGCCAGCGAGGCCGGGGCGCGGGTGCTGCTGCTGTCGCATCTCGGCCGCCCGGTCGAGGGCGAGCCCGACCCGCAGTACTCGCTGGCCCCGGTGGCCGCGGCGCTGGGCGGCCTGCTCGGACGCCCGGTGCGGCTGGTCAGCGACTGGCTCGACGGCGTCGAACTGGCCGACGGCGAGGTGGCACTGGCCGAGAACGTCCGCTTCAACCGGGGCGAGAAAAAGGACGACGAGGCCCTGGCCCGGCGCATGGCGGCGCAGTGCGACATCTTTGTCATGGACGCCTTCGGCACCGCCCACCGCGCCCAGGCCTCGACCCACGGCGTCGCCCGTTTCGCCCCGGTCGCCTGTGCCGGCCCGCTGCTGGTCGGCGAACTCGACGCCCTGGCGCGTGCGCTGCACGAACCGGCGCGGCCGCTGGTGGCCATCGTCGGCGGCTCCAAGGTTTCGACCAAGCTGACCGTCCTCGACAGCCTGACCGGGATCGTCGACCGGCTGATCGTCGGCGGCGGCATCGCCAACACCTTCATCGCGGCCGCCGGCCACAACGTCGGCAAGTCGCTCTACGAGCCCGACCTGGTGCCCGAGGCCAAGCGCCTGATCGCCGCGGCCCGGGCCGCCGGTGGCGAGATCCCGGTGCCGACCGACGTGGTCTGCGCCAAGGCCTTTGCCGCCGACGCTGTCGCCGAGATCAAGCCGGTCGAGGCGGTGACCGACGACGACCTGATCCTCGACATCGGTCCGCAGACCGCCCAGCGGCTGGCGGCCTCGCTCGGCGCGGCCGGCACCGTGGTCTGGAACGGTCCGGTCGGGGTGTTCGAGTTCGACCAGTTCGGCGCCGGCACGCGCACCATCGCCGAGGCGATCGCCGCCAGCCACGCCTTCTCGATCGCCGGCGGCGGCGACACCCTGGCCGCCATCGCCAAGTACGCCATCGCCGACCGCATCTCCTACATCTCGACCGGCGGCGGCGCCTTCCTCGAGTTCCTCGAGGGCAAGACCCTGCCGGCGGTGGCGATGCTCGAACAGCGCGCCGGCTGAGGACGGCCATGCCGCGCCGGACCAAGATCGTCGCCACCCTCGGCCCGGCCGTCGACGCCCCGCAGACCCTGGCCGCGCTGCTCGCCGCGGGCATGAACGTCGCCCGAGTCAACCTCTCCCACGGCACCGCGGACGACCACCGCGCCCGAGTCGGGCGCCTGCGCGCGGCGGCGGCCGAGGCCGGGGTCGAGGTCGGCCTGCTGGTCGACCTGCAGGGGCCGAAGATCCGCATCGGCAGCTTCCGCGACGGTCCGGTCGACCTGGCCGAGGGGGCCGCGTTCGCACTCGACGCCGCCTGCGGCGAGGGAGCGGGCGACGCGACCCGGGTCGGCTACGCCTACGCCGGCCTGGCGGGCGACCTGGTCCCTGGCGACCGGCTGCTGCTCGACGACGGCCGCCTGGTGCTCGACGTGACCGCGGTCAGCGGCGGGCGCATCGACACCCGCGTGGTGATCGGCGGCCGGCTGTCGGATCACAAGGGCATCAACAAGCTCGGCGGCGGCCTGTCGGCGCCGGCGCTGACCGCCAAGGACCGCGCCGACATGAGCCTGGCCGCCGAACTCGGGGCCGACTACCTGGCGCTGTCGTTCCCGCGCACCGCGGCCGATGTCAGCGAGGCGCGCCGGCTGTTCGAGGCGGCCGGCGGCACCGGCCGCGTGGTGGCCAAGATCGAACGCGCCGAGGCGGTCACGGCGGCGGCCGAGATCATCGCCGCCGCCGACGCCATCATGGTCGCGCGCGGCGACCTCGGCGTGGAGATCGGCGACGCCGAACTGCCCGGGGTGCAGAAGCGGCTGATTCGCCTGGCGCGCGGCGCCGACCGGGCGGTGATCACGGCCACCCAGATGATGCAGTCGATGGTCAACGCCTCGCTGCCGACCCGGGCCGAGGTGCTCGACGTCGCCAATGCGGTGATCGACGGCACCGACGCGGTGATGCTCTCCGAGGAGACCGCGGTCGGCCGCTACCCGGTCGAGGCGGTGGCGGCGATGGCGCGGATCTGCGAGGGGGCTGAACGCCAGCGCGAGGCGATGATCGGGGGCTATCGCACCGACGAGGGCTTCACCCGGGTCGACGAGTCGATCGCCATGGCGGCCATGTACGTCGCCAACCGCCTGCCGGTCAAGGCGATCGCGGCGCTGACCGAGTCGGGCGACACCGCGCTGTGGATGTCGCGCGTCGGCTCCGGCATCCCGATCTACGCCCTGACGCCGCACCGCCAGACCCTGCGCCGGGTGACCCTCTACCGCGGCGTCTACCCGGTGGCCTTCGCCGCCGCCGGCAACGAACCGGCGGCGATCAACGCCGCCCTGATCGAAGTACTGCGCCGCGAGGGCGTGGTCGCCCCCGGCGACCTGGTGATCGCGACCAAGGGCGACCTGACCGGCGTCCACGGCGGCACCAGCGCGCTGAAGATCCTGCAGGTCGGTGCCGCGCCCGCGGCGGCCGCCTGAGCCCCGTCACCCGCTACCGAACCTGAAGAGGAGATCCCCATGGCACTGGTATCGCTACGTCAACTGCTGGACCACGCGGCCGACCACGCCTACGGGCTGCCGGCGTTCAATGTCAACAACATGGAGCAGATCCAGGCGATCATGCAGGCGGCGGACGCCGCCTCCAGCCCGGTGATCCTGCAAGGCTCGGCCGGGGCGCGCAACTACGCCGGCGAGGCGTTCCTGCGCCACCTGGTGCTGGCCGCGGTCGAGAGCTACCCGCACATCCCGGTCTGCATGCACCAGGACCACGGCTCGGAGCCGGCGGTCTGTCTGCGCTCGATCCAGTCCGGCTTCACCTCGGTGATGATGGACGGTTCACTGATGCCCGACATGAAGACCCCGGCGGAGTACGACTACAACGCCGACGTCACCCGCCGCGTGGTCGAGATGGCGCACGCCGGCGGCGTCTCGGTCGAGGGTGAGCTCGGCTGCCTTGGCTCGCTCGAGACCGGCGAGATGGGCGAGGAGGACGGCCACGGCGCCGAGGGCAAGCTGGACAAGGAGATGCTGCTGACCGATCCGGAGCAGGCGGCCGACTTCGTCAAGCGGACCGGGGTCGACGCCCTGGCGATCGCCATCGGCACCAGCCACGGTGCCTACAAGTTCACCCGGCCGCCGACCGGCGACATCCTCGCCATCGAGCGGGTCAAGGCGATCCATGCGCGCATCCCCAAGACCCACCTGGTCATGCACGGCTCCTCGTCGGTGCCGCAGGAGTGGCTCGAGATCATCAACAACTACGGCGGCGACATGGGCCAGACCTACGGCGTGCCGGTGGCGGAGATCGTCGAGGGGATCAAGCACGGCGTGCGCAAGGTCAACATCGACACCGACCTGCGCATGGCCTCCACCGGCTCGATCCGCCGCCACCTGCACGACAACGCCGCCAACTTCGACCCGCGCAAGTTCCTCAAGGAGGCGACCGGGGCGATGCGCGCCATCTGCCAGGCGCGCTACGAGGCGTTCGGCAGCGCCGGCATGGCCGAAAAGATCCGGCCGCAGTCGCTCGAGGTGATGGCCGAGCGCTACGCCAGCGGCGCGCTCGACCCCGAGGTCAGGTAGGCAGGATCGCCACCGGGACCCAAAGGGCATAAATACCGGGGGTTGAAATGTAGGTTGGGCAAAGCGCAGCGTGCCCAACATGCGGCCTCGTTGGGCACGCTGCGCTTTGCCCAACTACAGGAAGACCGCAAGCCGGTGTTTTGTGGGTCGGACTTCAGTCCGACGCGGCCTGGATGTCGGGCTGAAGCCCGACCTACACCCGTGTCGGGTATCTGACCGGAAGGTTCAGACCACCCCGGTCAGCCGCCGCTGTGCCTCGAGGTACTTCTCCGCGGTCTTGCGCACCACCTCGTCGGGCAGCTCGGGGCCGGGCGGCTGCTTGTTCCAGTCGAGGGTCTCGAGGTAGTCGCGCACGAACTGCTTGTCGAAGCTCGGCGGGCTGATGCCGGGGCGGTAGCCGTCGAGTGGCCAGAAGCGCGACGAGTCCGGGGTCAGCGCCTCGTCGATCAGCACCATGCGGCCCTTCGGGTCGAGGCCGAACTCGAACTTGGTGTCGGCGATGATGATGCCGCGCCCGGCGGCGTAATCGCGCGCCTCGCGGTAGATCTGCAGGCTGACGTCGCGCACCTGCTCGGCCAGCTTCGGTCCCATCAGCTCGACCGTCTGCTGATAGTCGATGTTCTCGTCGTGCGCGCCGACCTCGGCCTTGGTCGACGGGGTGTAGAGCGGCATCGGCAACTGTTCGGCCAGCTGCAGGCCGGCCGGCAGCGGGATGCCGCAGACCGAGCCGTCGCGCTGGTAGTCCTTCCAGCCGGAGCCGGCCAGGTAGCCGCGCACCACCGCCTCGACCGGCAGCGGCCGCAGCCGCTGGACGACCATCGCCCGGCCACGCACCTGCTCGCGCTCGTCACGGTTGGGCAGCACGTCGGCCAGCGACAGGGTGGCCAGGTGGTTGGGGATGACGTCGCGCATGCGCTCGAACCAGAAGCGCGAGACCGTCGTCAGCACCGCCCCCTTGCCCGGGATGGCGGTCGGCAGGATGACATCGAATGCGGAGAGACGGTCGGTGGCGACGATCATCAGGTGGTCGTCGTCGATGGCGTAGAGGTCGCGGACCTTGCCGCGCCCGATCAGTTCGAGGCTGGTCAATTCGGACTGGAAGAGGGTTTCGGGTACGCTGGTCATCGTCGCAACATCCTGGAAGTTCGGCAGAGGCCGCATTTAGCCACAGCCGCGCGGCGAGCAAAAGGGTGGCCGGAGTGGGGGTATGGGCCCCGTTCACGGCGGGTGGGCTACGCTTGGCGGTAGGGTGCTGCGGGGCATCTTTTGTGCATAAGTATAAAATGATGCATTAAATAAAAACAATTTACTGTAATTTATGGTTCAGGTGCATTAGATTGTGCTCCCAGGCAACCGGCTGAACCGCCATCCGGCCTACCCAGACCCGGACCCCGGTTCGCACCCAAGGAGAGAGAAGGAATCATGGCAGTCAAGACCTACAGCGCGGGCGTCAAGGAGTACCGGGAGACCTACTGGGAGCCCGACTACACGATCAAGGACACCGACCTCCTGGCCTGTTTCAAGGTCACGCCCCAGCCGGGCGTGCCGCGCGAGGAGGCGGCCGCGGCGGTCGCCGCCGAGTCGTCGACCGGCACCTGGACCACGGTCTGGACCGACCTGCTGACCGACCTCGACTACTACAAGGGCCGCGCCTACGCCATCGAGGACGTGCCCGGCGACGACGAGGCGTTCTACGCCTTCATCGCCTACCCGATCGACCTGTTCGAGGAGGGGTCGGTGGTCAACGTCTTCACCTCGCTGGTCGGCAACGTGTTCGGCTTCAAGGCGGTGCGCGCGCTGCGCCTGGAGGACGTGCGCTTCCCGATCGCCTACGTGATGACCTGCGGCGGGCCGCCGCACGGCATCCAGGTCGAGCGCGACATCATGAACAAGTACGGCCGGCCCATGCTCGGCTGCACCATCAAGCCCAAGCTCGGCCTGTCGGCCAAGAACTACGGCCGCGCCGTCTACGAGTGCCTGCGCGGCGGCCTCGACTTCACCAAGGACGACGAAAACGTCAACTCGCAGCCGTTCATGCGCTGGCGCCAGCGCTTCGACTTCGTCATGGAGGCGATCCACAAGGCCGAGCGCGAGACCGGCGAGCGCAAGGGCCACTACCTCAACGTCACCGCGCCGACGCCGGAGGAGATGTACAAGCGGGCCGCCTACGCCAAGGAACTCGGCGCGCCGATCATCATGCACGACTACATCACCGGCGGCTTCTGCGCCAACACCGGGCTGGCCAACTGGTGCCGTGACAACGGCGTGTTGCTGCACATCCACCGCGCCATGCACGCGGTGCTCGACCGCAACCCGCGCCACGGCATCCACTTCCGCGTGCTGGTCAAGATCCTGCGCCTGTCCGGCGGCGACCACCTGCACACCGGCACCGTGGTCGGCAAGCTCGAGGGCGACCGCGAGGCGACGCTGGGCTGGATCGACCTGCTGCGCGAGAAGTACATCAAGGAGGACCGCTCGCGCGGCATCTTCTTCGACCAGGACTGGGGTTCGATGCCGGGCGTCTTCGCCGTCGCCTCGGGTGGCATCCACGTCTGGCACATGCCGGCGCTGGTGACCATCTTCGGTGACGACTCGGTGCTGCAGTTCGGCGGCGGCACCCTGGGGCATCCGTGGGGCAACGCCGCCGGCGCGGCGGCCAACCGGGTGGCGCTGGAGGCGTGTGTCGAGGACCGCAACCGCAACGGCGCCGACGGCCTCGAGAAGCGCGGCAACGATGTGCTGCGCAAGGCGGCCGCGTCGAGTCCCGAGCTGAAGATGGCGATGGAGACCTGGAAAGAGATCAAGTTCGAATTCGACACCGTCGACAAGCTCGACGTGTCGCATAGGTAGGCACCCGCCCGGACCAACCGACGCTCCCTGTAGGTCGGACTTCAGTCCGACATCGTTGTCGGGCTGAAGCCCGACCTACACCGAATGAGGAAGAGATCATGTCTGAAGTACAGGATTACAAGTCGAGCCTGACCGACGGCTCCAGCCGCAAGTTCGAGACCTTCTCGTACCTGCCGGAAATGGATGCCGAGGGCATCCGCAAGCAGGTCGAGTACATCGTCAGCCGCGGCTGGAGCCCGGCCATCGAGCACACCGAGCCGGAGAACGCCTTCGACCACTACTGGTACATGTGGAAGCTGCCGATGTTCGGCGAGACCGACGTCGACCGCATCCTGGCCGAGGCCGAGGCGTGCCACCAGGTCCACCCGGGCAACCACGTGCGCCTGGTCGGCTACGACAACTACGCGCAGTCGCAGGGCACCTCGATGGTCATCTTCCGCGGCCCGTTCAAGGGCTGAAGCGGCGGGGTTGCCACACCCGGGGCCCCTGGCCGCCACGGCGGGCAGGGGCCTTTTGATTTTCACCCGCGCCGGCGGCGGACCGATCCGCGCCACCGGCGCGCCAGCAGGAGGCGGCCCGGGCCGCGACAGCGCAGCATGAGCAGCAGCGACAGCAGTCAGTACCAGGTCCGCGCCGAGCCCTACTACGCCCCGGTCGGCGACGAGGTCCCCCTCTACGAGGCGGCCTACGGCGCGCGCATGCCGATGATGCTCAAGGGGCCGACCGGCTGCGGCAAGTCGCGTTTCGTCGAGTACATGGCGTGGAAGCTCGGCCGGCCGCTGATCACCGTCGCCTGCAACGAGGACATGACCGCCTCCGACCTGGTCGGGCGCTTCCTGCTCGACGCCGACGGCACCAAGTGGCAGGACGGGCCGCTGACCACTGCCGCGCGCATCGGCGCCATCTGCTACCTCGACGAGGTGGTCGAGGCGCGCCAGGACACTACCGTGGTGATCCACCCGCTGACCGACCACCGGCGCACGCTGCCGCTGGACAAGAAGGGCGAGCTGGTCCAGGCGCATGCCGACTTCCAGCTGGTGATCTCGTACAACCCCGGCTACCAGAGCCTGATGAAGGACCTCAAGCAGTCGACCAAGCAGCGCTTCGGCGCGCTCGACTTCGATTACCCGGAAGAGGGGCTGGAGACGGCCATCGTCGCCCGCGAGTCGGGGGTCGACGAGGCGACCGCGGCGAAGCTGGTGCAGATCGCCCAGCGCGCGCGCAACCTCAAGGGCCACGGCCTCGACGAGGGCATCTCCACCCGCCTGCTGGTCTACGCCGGTCAGCTGATCGGCCAGGGCATCGCCCCGGTGGCCGCCTGCACCATGACCATGGTCACGCCGCTGACCGACGACCCGGACATGCGCGACACCCTCGACGCCGCCGTGCAGACCTTCTTCGGCTGAGAGCCCATGACCCTCGACCTGGCCGACTATCGCGACTGCATGCAGCAGGCCGATCCGGCCGTCGCCGACACCCTCGAGGCGGTCTTCCTGGAGGCGTCGCGGGTGATGTCGCCGGCCGGTCTGCACGACTACCTCGAGGGCGGCAAGGGGCTGTGCCGCCTCGGCCGCGGCAGCGGCGTGGTCATCGCCTACCTCGAGGAGATGCCGGCGGTGGTCCGGGAATGCGGCGAGGAGGTGATCCGCGACGTCGTCGAGGCGGCGCTGAAGCTGGCCTCGCTGACCTCGGGCGAGGTGATCGCGCTGCTGCTGGCGACGCTGCCGACCGCCGCCCGGCGCCTCGGCGATCCGGAACTGCTGCGCGGCTACCTCGGCTTCATCCACCAGCTCGCCGGGCGCGCCGCGCGCGGGCTGCGGCCGATGCTCAATCACATGGACGAGCTGCTGGCCAAGCTGACCCTGGGCGGCCTGCGCCGCTGGGCCCTGTTCGGTGCCGACGCCTACCGGCGCGACAGCCAGAACCTGCAGGCCTACTTCAATCTCGCGACCAGCGACAGCCGGGCGATGCTGCAGCAGCTGCGGCGCGGGACACTGTTCATCGACTCCCAACGCAGGCTCAATCTCTACCTGCGCGCGCTCTGGGGCCGCGACTTCTTCCTGCGCCCGACCGGCGCCGACCACGAGGGCTTCCGCCCCTACATCGAGCAGCGCGTGCTGCACCTGCCCGACGCCGTCGACGACTGCGGCGGAGTCAGCGGGCTCGAGCTCTACCGGGCGACCGCCGCGCACATGGCCGCCCACCTCTGCTACACCACCCGGGCGATCTCCGCCGAGCAGCTGAGCCCGGCGCAGATGTTCTTCATCGGCCAGCTCGAGGATGCGCGGGTCGAGTACGCCGCGGCGACTGCATTTCCCGGCCTCGGTCGGTTGTGGCGCGCTCTGCTGGCGCTGGAGCACCCGGCCGCCGAGCACCCGACCGTCGGCCTGCTCGAGCGCCTGGCACTGCTGCTGCGCGACCCCGACGCGGCCTGCGCCGACGCCGAGCTGAACGCCTTCGCCGCCCGCTTCCATGCCGGCATCGCCGCGCGGGCCGACGACCCGCAGTGGTCGTGGCAGCTCGGCATGGAGCTGTTCCAGCTGTTCGCGGCGCGGCGTGAGGTGCCGAGCCTGCGCCTCCTGCAGGGCCTGCGCATTCCCTACCGCGACGACAACCGCTACCCGTGGGAGTTCGCCGAGTTCGACTGGGCCAGCGCGGTCGAGTACGTGCCGGCCAGCCGGCGCCAGGTGCGGCGCCAGGTCAGCGCCATCGAAATGGCCAACGAGGTCGACTGCGAGTTCGCCGGCGACGACGCCCAGGAGATCTGGACCTGCGCCACCGAGCTCTTCCCCTACGAGGACCACGGGGTCAGCTACAACGCCATGTGGGGCCGGGAGCCGGTCTCCGACCCGTTCCATTACCCCGAGTGGGACTACCAGGTGCAGCTGCACCGGCCCGACTGGGTCACCCTCTACGAACGCCGCCAGCCGCGCGGCGACCCGCAGGCGGTCGACGCCATCCTGGCCGAGCACAAGGCGATCACCCAGCGCATCCGCCAGATCGTCGACCGGCTGACCCCGGCCGGGGTGCAGCGTCAGCGCAACCTCGAGGACGGGGACGAAATCGACCTCAATGCCGCGGTCGACGCCATGGTCGCGTTGCGCATGGGCCAGCAGCCGAGCCCGCGCATCACCCTGCGCAACGTCATCCAGCGCCGCGACCTGGCGGTGGTGGTGCTGCTCGACCTCTCCGAGTCGACCAACGACCCGGTCGTCGGCAGCGAACGCACGGTGCTCGAGCTGACCCGCGAGGCGGCCGCCCTGGTGGCGACCGCCATCGACGGCATCGGCGACCCGTTCGCCATCCACGGTTTCGCCTCGGACGGCCGTCACGACGTCCAGTACTACCGCTTCAAGGACTTCAACCAGCCGTTCGACGCCACCGCCAAGGCGCGGCTGGCCGGCATGCGTGGCGGCCTGTCGACGCGCATGGGCGCGGCGCTACGCCACGCCGCCAGCCACCTGCGGCGCCAGCCGGAACAGCGCAAGCTGCTGCTGCTGGTCACCGACGGGGCGCCGGCCGACATCGACGAGCGCGATCCCCAGCACCTGCGCCACGACACCCGCAAGGCGGTCGAGGAGCTGCACACCCGGGGCATCCTGACCTACTGCCTGACCCTCGACCCGCAGGCCGACAGCTACGTCAAGCGGATCTTCGGTGCCGGCCACTACACCGTGATCGACCACGTCCAGCGCCTGCCCGAGCAGCTGCCGACGCTGTTTGCCAGCCTGACCCGTTAGTCCGAACCGCGCACCCGCCGGCCGGCGGGTGCGCAGCCAGGGCATGGCCGGATGACCGAGACCTTCACTTTTTCACCGCCGGTGACCCTGGCGCCGTGTTCACGCCGCCGGCCGGCTGGCAAGATATCCGGGCGGGAGGCATGCTGCGACCATGAAACGCGACACCAGGCTCTACGCGGGCATCGACCGCGACGCCCACGGCGGCATGACACCGACCGGCAAGATCATCCGTGACGCATGGATCTTCGGCCTGCTGCCGGAGCAGGAGAACTGCGCTGGCTGGGACGCCCAGCGCATCGAGGCACTCTGGGCCCGGGTCAGCGCCGAGTGGGAGAAGTACGGCTTCAGCGTCGCCGCCCTACCGCCCCCGCTGCGTGAGCGCTTCGAGCGCATCCAGCAGGCGGCGCTGGCGCGCGCCCGTGCCGCCGGCTGGGACCCCGAGAGCGAGTTGGAGGAGGATTGATCCGGTGAGCTCCTACACCCGCCACGACGAGGTCCCGGTGTTCGAGTACCGCCCGGGGCGTCTCGACGCCAACCGCTTCAACCGCGTCACCCTGGAGCTCAAGCATGCCGGCCGTGGTCTGCGCCTGGGGTTGCCGACCCTGCGCCACCTCGACCTGATCCTGCAGCCCGACGCCTGGATCGTCGTCGACCGGGCGCTGAACGACATCCCGCTGCTGGCCTGGACCGAATTCGAGGTCGATTCCGAACAGCGCCTGCACCGGCCGGTCGCCTGCCGGCTGCGGCTGTTCCACGCCCAGGCCGGGCTGCTGCTGCGCCAGGTGCTGGCCGATCTCGGCCAACTGCTCGATGCGCGCTTCGGCGCCGGCGACGGGGGCGGGCAGGTGCTGCAGTTTCCCGGGCGCGGTTGACGTGATCGACTTCCTTTTATAAATATAAGAATATTCTGATATCATCCAGGCTTGATATAAGAAGCCGCGCCAGGCAGGGGGCACCGGGATGAATGTCACGTTTCGCCAGCTCAAGGTGTTCGAGGCGGTGGCGCGCCATCTCAGCTTCACCCGCGCCGCCGAGGAGCTGTTCCTGACCCAGCCGGCGGTGTCGATGCAGGTCAAGCAGCTCGAGCAACACATCGGCCTGCCGCTGTTCGAGCAGGTCGGCAAGAAGGTCAGCCTGACCGAGGCCGGGCGCGAGATGCAGTTCTACAGCCGCGCCATCATGCAGCTGCTCGACGAGGCCGACGAGGTGCTCGACGGGTTGCGCGGCGGCGAGCGCGGTCACCTGGCGCTGGCGGTGCCGAGCACCGCCAACCAGATGACCATGCAGCTGCTGGCGGCGTTCCGGCGGCGCCACCCGGCGTTCACCTTCAGCATCGACATCACCAACCGCGAGGGGCTGCTGCGGCGCCTGGAGCTCAACGAGTGCGACCTGGTGATCATGGGCAAGCCGCCCGAGGAGGCCAATCTCGATGCGGTCGCGTTCATGGAGAACCCGCTGGTGGTGATCGCCGCGCCCGACCACCCGCTGGCGGCGCGCACGCGCATCCCGCCGGCCAGCCTGAAGCAGGAGACCTTCGTCATCCGCGAGCCCGGCTCGGGCACGCGCATCGCCATGGAGCGGTTTTTCGCCGGCCACGGCTGGCACCCGGGCGGCGGCATGGAGATGGCCAGCAACGAGGCGATCAAGCAGGCGGTCGAGGCGGGCCTGGGGCTCGGCATCGTCTCGCTGCACACCCTCGACGTGGAGCTGGCCGCCGGCCGTGTCGCAGTGCTCGATGTCGACACCTTCCCGATCCTGCGCCACTGGTACATCGTCCAGCGCCAGAGCAAGCGGCTGTCGGCAGTCGCCAGCCGTTTTCGCGAATTCGTCATCAGCGAGGCCGGCACCGTCTGGCACACCCCGGGCGGCCTGAGGTCGGGCAAGGCGGCGGCCGTGCCGGCCGGTTGACGCCCCGGCCCAGGGCGGGTGGCGCCGGCCCTCACCCTGGCGGGGGGACCACGGTATAATGCGCGGCTTGTTCGGCCCCCTGGAACCGCCGTTGTCCACCTCTCCCGACCGATCGCCGTTGCCCGAGGGGCGCGTCATGCAGCATGCCGACGCGCGCCTGCAGGTGGCCGCGCTGGAGGTCCAGCGCGGCGACCGCCGGCTGTTCAGCGGCCTGGATTTCACCCTTGTTTCAGGCGAGCTGCTGCACGTGCGCGGACCCAACGGCTGCGGCAAGACGACCCTGCTGCGCGCCCTCTGCGGCCTGCTGCTGCCGCAGGCCGGGGAGGTGCTGTGGAACGGCACGTCGATCCGCCGCCTGGGCGAGGAGTTCACCCGTGACGTCATCTTTCTCGGTCACCTCAATGGCATCAAGCAGGAGCTGAACGGGATCGAGAACCTGCGCGTTGCCGCGACCCTGGACGGCGATCAGGTCGACGACGCCGCCATCTGGGACGCGCTCAAGCAGATCGGCCTGGCCGGCTTCGAGGACCTGCCGACCATGGTCCTGTCGCAGGGGCAGAAGAAGCGCGTCGCCCTGGCCCGGCTGCTGCTCAGCGGCGCCAAGCTGTGGATCCTCGACGAGCCGTTCGTCGCCCTTGACCGGCGCGCCGTGGCCCTGCTCGAGGCGCTGATCGTGGCCCAGGTCGGGCGCGGCGGTCTGGTGGTCATGACCACCCACCAGGAGGTGGCGCTGACCTCCGGCACCATCCGCACGCTCGATCTCGGCGGCCCGGTGCGGGGGGGCTGAGCGGCCATGTTCAGGACCTTCATGTGCATCGTCCGGCGTGACATCACGCTGGCCATGCGCCGGCGCACCGACATCCTGACGACGCTGTTCTTTTTCATCATTGTCGCCAGCCTGTTCCCGCTCGGGGTCGGCTCGGAGAAGGAGATCCTGCGCTTCCTCGGGCCGGGCGTGGTCTGGGTCGCGGCCCTGCTCGCCTCGATGCTGGCGCTGGAGCGGCTGTTCGCCAGCGACTACGCCGACGGTACCCTGGAGCAGATGCTGCTGACGCCGCAGCCGCTGTCGGTGCTGGTGCTGGGCAAGGTGTGTGCCCACTGGCTGCTGTGCGGCCTGCCGCTGGTGCTGATCGCGCCGCTGATCGGCCTGCAGTACGGTCTCGACGGCACCGCGCTGGCGGTGATGATGGCGGCCCTGCTGATCGGCACCCCGGTGCTCAGCCTGGTCGGCGCCATCGGCGCGGCGTTGACCCTGGGACTGCGCGGAGGGGGTATACTGCTCTCCTTGCTGGTGCTGCCCCTCTACATCCCGGTGCTGGTTTACGGCGCGGGCGCCGTGACCGTAAGCGCCATCGACCTGGCCGACGTGCAGCCGTTCATGGCGCTGTTGGCGGCGTTCCTGATCCTGGCCCTGGCCTTTTCGCCGCTGGCCACGGCCGCGGCGCTGCGGATCTCCGTCGAATGATGACCCCGGTAGTGCGACGATGAAGTTCAACTGGTTCCACTTCTCCTCTCCGGCCACCTTCTACGGCCTGGCCGGCCGCCTGACGCCGTGGTTTTTCGCCCTGGCGCTGGTCAGCGGCGTGGTCGCGCTCTACTGGGGCTTTTTCGAGACCCCGGAGCGGCTCGGCGGCTCCAACCCGCAGAAGGAGTACTACCGCATCATCTTCGTCCACGTCGGTTCGGCCTGGCTGTCGATGTGGCTCTACCTGGTGCTCGCCGCCTGGTCGGCGCTCGGCCTGGTGTTCAACACCCGGCTCTCCTACATGATGGCGGTCTCGGTGGCGCCGACCGGGGCGATCTTCACCTTCCTGGCGCTGGTCACCGGCGCGTTCTGGGGGCGGCCGAGCTGGGGCACCTGGTGGGACTGGGATCCGCGCCTGACCTCGGAGCTGATCCTGTTCTTCCTCTATGTCGGCTACCTGGCGCTGCACTCGGCGATCGACGACGCCCGCCGCGCCGACCGCGCCTCGGCGCTGCTGGCGATCGTCGGCCTGGTCTGCGTGCCGATCATCTACTGGTCGATCAACTGTCCCGACCCGAACCAGTGCGCCGCCCTGCACCAGCGTTCGTCAATGGCCGAGATCGAGGGCAACATCCTGTTCGCCATGCTGGCGCTGACCTTTTCGTTCTGGATGTACTCGTTCGGCACGTCGCTGCTGCGCGTGCGCAGCATCATCATCGAGCGCGAGGCCGGTACCAGCTGGGTCGACGACCAGCTCGAGCTGGAGGCCAGGCGATGATGGAGTTCCTCGCCCAGGGCGGCTATGCGTTCTACATCTGGAGCTGCTACGGCCTGGCCGTGGTGCTGCTGGCGGGGGAATTGGTCGCCCTGCGCCGGCGGCGGCGAACCATTCTGGCGCAATTGGGTCGATTAAGGCGTATGCATCAAGCCGAGGTAAGCCATGAAGGCTAGACACAAGCGACTGGTTTTCGTGGCGATCGCCATCGCCGGCGTGGCGGTGGCCGCGTCCCTGGCGATCAGCGCCCTGCAGAGCAACATCGCCTACTTCTTCAGCCCGACCCAGGTCCTGGCCGGCGAGGCGCCCGCGGACAAGGTGTTCCGTCTCGGCGGCATGGTCGAACAGGGCAGCATGCAGCGCAAGAGCGGCGAGATGACGGTCAACTTCGTGGTCACCGACACGGCCAAGAGCGTGACCGTCAGCTACACCGGCATCCTGCCGGACCTGTTCGGCGAAGGGCAGGGTGTGGTCACGCGCGGCAAGCTCGGCGGCGACGGCGTGTTCTATGCCGAAGAGGTGCTGGCCAAGCACGACGAGTCCTACATGCCACCCGAGGTCCAGGACGCGGTCGACAAGGCGCAGAAGATGGGCGTCTACCAGCCGGCCCCGGCGACCGGCGGCAACTACTGATCCGAGGTAACTCCCATGGTCCCTGAACTCGGCCACTTCGCGCTGATCCTGGCGCTCTGCGTCGCCATCGTCCAGGCGGCGGTCCCGCTCGCCGGCACCGTCTGGCGGGTGCCGGCCTGGATCGCCGTGGCGCGGCCCGCCGCCAGCGCGCAGATGCTGTTCCTGACGCTGGCCTTTGCCGCGCTGGCCTGGAGCTTCGTCGCCAACGATTTCTCGGTCGCCTACGTGGCCCAGAACTCCAACTCGGCGCTGCCGCTGGAGTACCGCATCTCCGCCATCTGGGGCGGCCACGAGGGCTCGCTGCTGCTCTGGGGGCTGATCCTCGGCGGCTGGACCTTCGCCGTGGCGCTGTTCAGCCGGCGCCTGCCGGCCGCCATGGTGGCGCGGGTGCTCGCGGTCATGGGCATGGTCAGCATCGGCTTCCTGCTGTTCATGCTGCTGACCTCCAACCCGTTCGACCGGCTGGTGCCGCCGGCGCTCGACGGCCGTGACCTCAACCCGCTGCTGCAGGACCCCGGCCTGATCTTCCATCCGCCGATGCTCTACATGGGCTACGTCGGCTTTTCGGTCGCCTTCGCCTTCGCCATCGCCGCCCTGATCGAGGGCCGCCTCGACGCCACCTGGGCGCGCTGGTCGCGGCCGTGGACCATCGTCGCCTGGGTGTTCATGACCTTCGGCATCGCCCTCGGCTCCTGGTGGGCCTATTACGAGCTCGGCTGGGGCGGCTGGTGGTTCTGGGACCCGGTCGAGAACGCCTCGTTCATGCCCTGGCTGGTCGGCACCGCGCTGATCCACTCGCTGGCCGTCTCCGAAAAGCGCAACACCTTCAAGAACTGGACCGTGCTGCTGGCGATCTTCGCCTTTTCGCTGAGCCTGCTCGGCACCTTCCTGGTCCGTTCCGGCGTGCTCACCTCGGTGCACGCCTTCGCCAGCGACCCGGGGCGCGGCCTGTTCATCCTGGCGTTCCTGGTCCTGGTGGTCGGCGGCTCGCTGGCGCTCTATGCCTGGCGCGCGCCGTCGGTCAAGAGCACCGGCCACTTCCAGCTGGCCTCGCGCGAGACGGTGATGCTGTCGGGCAACGTCCTGCTGGTCGTCGCCATGGGCGCGGTGCTGCTGGGGACGCTCTACCCGCTGGTGCTCGACGCCTTCGCTCTGGGCAAGATCTCGGTCGGCCCGCCGTACTTCAACTCGGTCTTCGTGCCGCTGATGGCGCCGCTGCTGTTCATCCTCGGTTTCGGCCCGCACATGCGCTGGAAACAGGACGACGCCGGCGCGTTGATGCGCCGCCTGCGCTACGTGCTGCTGGTCAGCGTGGCCGCCGGCATCCTGCTGCCGCTGGTCGCCTACGGCTCGGTGACGCCGGGCGTCGGTCTCGGCGTCGCCCTGGCCTGCTGGGTGGTCGGCGGCAGCCTGGTCGACCTCGGTCGCCGCGTGCGCAGTGTCAACGGCCTGCGCAGCGTGCCACGCAGCTACTGGGGCATGACCACCGCGCACACCGGCATGGCCGTGGTGGTGGTCGGGGTCACCCTGACCAGCGCCTACAGCATCGAGCGCGACGTGCGCATGGTGCCGGGCGAGCACCTGGAGATCTCCGGCTACACCTTCACCTTTGACGGCCTCGACCAGGTCGCGGGACCGAACTACGACTCCAGCTTCGGCCACTTCACCGTGACCGGCAGCGACGGCGAGGTGATCGCCAAGCTCAACCCGGAAAAGCGCATCTACCGCGTCCAGACCATGCCGATGACCGAGGCCGGGATCGACGGCGGCCTGTTCCGCGACCTCTACGTCGCCATGGGCGAGCCGCTGGGCGACGGCGCCTGGGCGGTGCGCATCTACCACAAGCCGTTCATCGCCTGGCTCTGGCTCGGGGCCACCCTGATGGGCCTCGGCGGCCTGCTGGCCGCCTCGGACCCCCGCTACCGGCTGGCGCTCAAGCGCGCATCGGAGCCGGCGGCCGGCCCGGCGGCGACCGCGCAGGGGGTGAGCCGGTGAAGGCACGCTTCCTGGTCCCGCTGGCGATCTTCGGCGCCCTGGTCGGGCTGTTCTGGTTCATGCTCAACCAGATGAACGCGGGCGAGTACAACCCGCGCGAACTGCCGTCGGCGCTGCTCGACAAGCCGGCACCGACCTTCGAACTGCCCGACCTGCACGACCCGGCCAAGAGCGTCGGCACGCCGAACTTCATCGGCCAGGTGTCGCTGTTCAACGTCTGGGCCAGCTGGTGCGTCTCCTGCCGCGTCGAGCACCCGTTCTTCATGGAACTGGCGCGTAGCGGCGAGATCCCGATCTACGGCCTGAACTACAAGGACACGCGCGCGGACGCGCTGCGCTGGCTCGACCAGCTCGGCGACCCCTATGTCGCCAGTGCCTTCGACGAGGCCGGCCGGGTCGGTATCGACTGGGGGGTCTACGGCGTGCCCGAGACCTTTGTCGTCGACCGCGCGGGCAAGATCCGCATGCGCTTCCCCGGGCCGGTCACGCGCGAGGTCTGGGAACGCAGGTTCTCGCCGCTGATCGCCCAGCTACGGAGTGAACAGGGATGAACCGAGGTCGTGCACTGCTGTTGGCCCTGCTGCTCGCTGTCGCGAGCGTCTCCTGGGCGGCGATCGAGTCGTTCGAATTCGACTCGCCGGAGCAGGAGGCGCGCTTCAAGCAGCTCTCCGGCGAACTGCGCTGCCTGGTGTGCCAGAACCAGTCGATCGGCGACTCCAATGCCGAACTGGCCCAGGACCTGCGGCGCGAGGTCTACCAGATGATCAAGGCGGGGCAGAGCGACGCCGAGATCGTCGATTTCCTGGTCGCGCGCTACGGCGACTTCGTGCTCTACCGGCCGCCGGTGACGACCACCACGGCGCTGCTCTGGGCCGGCCCGTTCCTGCTGATCGCCATCGGCCTGTTCTTCCTGCTCCGCTTCATCCGCACCCGGGTCGCGACGACCACGGCCGGTGACGGGGCGCTCAGTGCCGAGGAGCAGGCCCGCCTCGACGCCCTTCTCCAGAACTCCGCGAAAGACCCACGCCCATGATCCTCTTCTGGTTGCTGGCCACGGCCATGCTGCTCGTGGCCCTGGCCCTGCTGCTGCCGGCCCTGCTCGGTGCCGGCCGTGATGAAGGCGTGCGCCGCGACGCCCTGAACATCGCCCTCTACCGCGATCAGCTCGACGAACTCGAGGTGGATCACGCCGCGGGCACCCTGACCGATGCCCAGTTCGAGGCGGCACAGCGCGAGCTCAAGCGCGAACTGCTCGACGAGGCCGGGGCGGACGGCGACGAGGCCACGGGGTCGCGCCCGCGCGGGCGGCTGGCCGCCCCGCTGCTGGCGCTCCTGGTGCCGTTGCTGGCCGTCGGCCTCTACCTGCAGATCGGCCAGAGTCACCTGCTGACCGAGGCCGGGCAGGCCGAACTGGCGCAAACCGAACAGGCGGCGCACGACATGGCCAGCGTCGAGGGGATGGTGCAGCAGCTGGCGCAGCGCCTGCAGCAGGACCCCGAGAACCTCGAGGGCTGGCAGATGCTCGGCCGCTCGCTGTTGGCGATGGAACGCTATCCGGACGCGGTCCAGGCCTTTGCCCAGACCCTGCGCATCGGTGGCGAGCAGCCCGACCTGCTGGCGGACTACGCCGAGGCCCTGGCCATGGCCAGCGGCGGCCAGCTGGTCGGTGATCCGATGGAGCTGGTCGACCGGGTGCTGGCGCAGGAGCCGAACCACGAAAAGGGGCTCTGGCTGGCGGGCATCGCCGCCTTCCAGCAGAGCGATTTCGCGCGTGCCGTCGGCTACTGGGAGCGGCTGTCGCAGCGGATTGCGCCGGAACACCCCAACCGCGCCCTGCTGACCGACTACCTGGCGCAGGCGCGCAGCGCGCTCGGCGGCGGTGCGGGCGCGGTCGCGGCCAGCGACGATGGCATCCCCGCCGCCACCGACGCCGCCATCGAGGTGACGGTCGACCTCGATCCGGCGCTGGCCGATCGCCTGGCGGCCGGCGACACGCTGTTCGTCTTCGCCCGCGCGGCCCAGGGTCCGCGCATCCCGCTGGCGATCGTGCGCAAGCCGGCCAGCGGTTTCCCGGTCACCGTGACCCTAGACGACAGCACGGCGATGGCGCCGAACCTGAAGTTGTCGGGCTACAGCGAGGTGACCGTCGGTGCGCGGGTCTCGCGCAGCGGCGACGCCACGCCGCAGCCGGGCGACCTGCAGGGCAGCCTGGCCAAGGTGCTGGTCGGCGCCGACCGCCAGGTGCGCGTCACCATCAGCGAGGAGGTCGGGTCCAGCGCCGCACCCGCCGCCGCGCCGGTCACGGCAGCGCCGCTGGTCGCGGTGGACTCGGCGATCGAGGTGGCGGTGACCCTCGACCCGGCCCTGAGCGAGCGCATCGCCCCCGGCGACACGCTGTTCGTCTTCGCCCGCGCGGCGCAGGGACCGCGCATGCCGCTGGCCATCGTACGCCGCCAGGCCGGCGAGCTGCCGCTGACGGTGACCCTCGACGACTCCCAGGCCATGGCGCCCAACTTCCGCCTGTCGGCCTTCCCCGAGGTCAGTGTCGGTGCGCGCATCTCCCGGTCGGGCAATGCCACGGCCCAGCCCGGCGACCTGCAGGGCGCCGTGGCCGGCGTTCGCGTCGGTCGCGATCGCCGGGTCGAGCTGATCATCTCCGAGGCCCTCTGAGCCGGGCCGACGACCCGTCGAACGGCCTCGGCCAGCAGCGCGCGGCGAGGTGCCCCAGGTGACTGCCGAGTACTACCTGCCGTTGCGGGCCGTCCACCTGACCTGCGTGGGCCTCAGCCTGTCGCTGTTCCTGCTGCGCGGCTGGTGGCACTGGGGCGACTCACCGCTGCGCCGCTCGCGCTGGGCGCGGGTGCTGCCGCACGTCAACGACACCCTGTTGCTGCTGGCCGGCATCGGCCTGGCCGTGATCCTGCAGCAGTCGCCGCTGGCGGCGACCTGGGTGCTGGCCAAGCTGATCGGCCTGCTGCTGCACATCCTGCTCGGCATGGTCGCGCTGCGCGGCTGGCTGCGCGGTCGCCTGGCGGCGGTGGCGTGGCTGGGCTCGGTCGCCGCGTTCGCCTACGTGGTGGGCGTGGCGCTGAGCCGCGATCCCTGGCTCGGGCTCGCGCGGTTGGCCGGCTGAGCGGGGGAAGTGGAGCGGGTGAAGGGAATCGAACCCTCGTATGCAGCTTGGGAAGCTGCCGTTCTACCATTGAACTACACCCGCAGCGTGGTGAGGTCGCCGCTGGCGTGGCCTGCGGTCCACGCCCTCGGGTCCGGCATTTAAGCAGCGCCCGGACGGTTTGACAAGCGGGCCGGGCCGGCGGATCCGGCGTGGCTTGTGGTGCCGGTCAGAACGGGGAGATGGTGCTCGGTGGCGTCAGTGGCGTCTTGACCTTGGGCTTTTCCGCGCGCTCGAGAGCGAAACTGGTGAAGCTGCGGGTGGTGTCCAGCAGGTCGGTCAGGCGCAGGTAGTGCACCTCCTCGCCGAGCACCACCAGGACCTTGGTGCCGACGTCGTAGATCGCCGCCGGCGCCAGCAGCGCCGCCTGGTCGAGCTGGTCGATCGGTGCGGTGAGCAGCATGCGGAAGTACTCGCCGCCGGCGCCGGTGCCCTCGACGGCACGGCCGCCGACGGCCACCGCGCGGTCGGCCACCTTGCGCACGCCGATGCTCAGGCCGCGCCCGGGCAGGAACTGCATCCAGCGCACCGAGCCGATCGACCACGGCGTCGCGTCATCTGGGCGGTAGCCGATGATCTCGCCGACGCGGATCTTCTCCTGCGGGGTGTCGCCCAGCGACAGCGAGATGCCCCCGTCGCTGACGTCGAACTGTTGCCAGGTGGTGGTGCTGAATTTCTGCCGGAACTGCTGGTCGTAGCTGGTGGTCCGCTCGACGGTGTCCTGGCGCGTCTCGAACACCGTGTCCCAGACGTCGGCGCCGCCGAGGTCGGAACCCTGGAAGACCGAACTGCGCAGCGACATCCGGGCGCCGGCGTTGGTGGCCCACTGCTCCTGGTGGTCGGTCATCAGGCCGAGGGTGGTGCCGCCGCCGGGGCCGCTGCCGCCGGCGACCTTGAGCTCGGTCTTTTCGGGAGCGAATTCCGCTTCGCCGCTGATGAAGTGGTGGCTGCAGCCCAGGCCGACCATCACCTCGACCGGTTCGAATACCTGCAGCCGTTCGGATCCGCGCTCGCGGCGCGCCTCCCAGGCGTGCTTGAGGCGCAGCAGCATGTCGCGGCGCATGCGGTCGATCAGCGACAGACCGTTCTTGTCGACCCGGCGCTTCTGCTCCAGCGTCTCGATCGGCACGCTGGCCAGGTCGCTGGCGGCGGTGACGTCGATGCTGACGCCGTTCAGCGGTTTGGCCGGACGGGTGCCTGGCGCGTAGAGCGGCGGCCGGTCCTGGTCGGGGTCGATGTACAGCGTCCCGGCCACCTCGCTGCCGCCCGGGATCGGGATCAGCTGGCAACCGTCGACCCAGTGGTCGATTTCGCTGAACAGGGTGTAGATCTCGCCCTGCATCAGGTGGTACGGGTTGGCCAGGTAGAGCAGGACCATCTGCCGGTAGACGTGGTCGATGGTCTCCTTTTCGCTGCTGGCCTGGCCGCCGCTCGGCACCGGCGTCAGGTGGATCTTGGCCTGGCTGGCAAAGCGGTAGATGCGGTGGACCTCGCCCCAGATGTGCGCCGGTTCGGGCGAGTAGGCGACGTAGGCCTCGAGCAGTTCGTGGGTCAGCGCCTCGATCACCCGGTGGGCGGTGACGATCATCGCCTGCGGCACCCGGCTCGGGTCGCCCTGCTTGAGCAGGTCCACGAGGATGCGCTTGTAGGCGTGGGCGATCTCCTCCAGCAGACTGCCGTGCAGGGTGGCGAGCTGGCGGTTGCGCTGGCTCGGCTGGAACGCGGTCTTTTCGCGCTGTTTTTTCATGGCCTTGTCGATGCCGAGCGCCTTGGCGCGCATCTGTTCCATGATCTTGTAGCGGACCTGGGTGTCGATCGGGCTGCGGTTCATGCGCACCAGGACGTCGCGCATGCTGGCGGCCGCCTCCTCGACATTGGCCAACGGCAGGGCGTCGATCCAGGCGCTGATCTTGGCCGGGTCGGTCTTGAGCGTCTCGGCGTCCGCGGGGATGGTCGGGACGGTGAGACGGAGAACGGAAATGGTTTCGATCATGGCCCTGGGTGTGTCCCTTCATCCTGCGGATCGGTGGCAACCGGTCCCAACACCGGCCGCTCGTGAGCCCTTTCTTGACGGGCCCTCAAGGAATAATAGACAAACGTGAGTGTACATTGAATAAGGGCCTTCGGCAGGGGCCGGGCTGCGGCCGCTGACGGTCCCGCCAGCGGGCGCCGTTCACGGGCGGGTGATCACCCCGGGCTGTTGCGCCAGCCACGCCTCGGCCCGTTCGCGCTCGGCGGGTGCGAGTTCGGCCGCCAGCGTCTCGCGCTTGCGCTGCGCCAGTTTCTGACGCGGGACGTTGCCGTTGCGCTCGAAATTGAGCGCTGCGGCCGAGAACCATTTGTAGGCCTCGTAGGGGTCGGGGGCGGTGCCGAGTCCCTTGTAGTGCAACTGGCCGAGTTCGTACTGCCCCAGCGGGTCGCCGCTCAGGGCCGCGCGCTCGAACCAGCCGGCGGCAGCGGCGGGATCGGCCGGCAGGCCCTCGCCACGCAGCAGCATCCGGCCCAGCCGCGCCTGGGCCGCGCCCAGGCCGGCGTCGGCCGCGGCGCGGACCATCTCCAGCCCGGCCTTGGCATCGCCCGGTGTGCCGATGCCGTCGAGCGTGAGCAGGCCGAGGAGGTAGCGACCGGTGAGGTCGCCCCGGGTGGCGAGCTGCCGGCACTGGTCGACGGCGGCCGTGCTGACGGCCGCGTCCCGGGTCTTGCGCGCCTGGTCGTAGAGCGACGGGCAGTCCTGCGCCAGCAGCGCGCCGGAGGCGAGCAGCGACAACAGGCCCGCAGGCAGCAGGCGGCGCCGGGTTCCGTGGATCATGGCGTACGCTCCGTTGGCCGGATGGGCCGTCCAACCGAGTCTAGCAGGCAGCGCGGGAGACCCGGGAGCGGTCGTCAGCAGGGTGGCGGTGCGCTGGATTTCGGTTGCCGTCAGAACGCCCGATCGGAGCCCCAGCGCTGCGCGCTCGCCTGACCTGGCCACCAGGGGAGGCCTTGTCGACCCTCGATTCCGGGGCGCGGTGGAGCGGGTCGCCGCTGGGGTGACGAGGCCGTGCGGAGGGTTGCGGCCAGGGTCGCAGCTGCCGCAAGTCACGGGGAGTTGTGAGTTGCAGGCGGTCTGCCGGCGACGACGCTAGAATGGCGCGATGGACACGCAACAACGGGTGCTCGCCTGCCTGGCCGACGGCCGCTTCCACTCCGGCGAGGCGCTGGCGCGCCGGCTCGGCCTCAGTCGGGCGGCCATCTGGAAGGCGACCAAGGGCCTCGCGGCAGCCGGTCTGGAGGTGCACGCCGTGCGCGGCCGCGGCTACCGGCTGGCGACCGTGCTCGAACCGCTCGACGCCGGGCGCATCCGTGCCGAACTCGGGGGCGCGGCGGCGGCACTGCTCGACCGCCTCGAGATCCACCAGGAGATCGACTCGACCAACCGCCACCTGCTGGCGCGCGCGGTGGAGGGGGGCGGTCCGGGCTGGGCCTGCCTGGCCGAGAGCCAGCGCGACGGCCGCGGCCGTCGTGGCCGACGCTGGCATTCGCCGCCGGGGCGCAACATCTACCTCTCCGTGCTCTGGCGCTATGCCCAGGGTCCGGAGACGCTGGCCGGCCTGAGCCTCGCCGTCGGTGTGATCACCGCCGAGGCGGTGGCCGCGGCCGGGGTTGACGGCCTGGCGCTGAAATGGCCCAACGACCTGCTCTGCCGGGAGCGCAAGCTCGGTGGCGTGCTGCTCGAGAGCGGCGGCGAGAGCGGGAGCAGCTGCCACGTGGTCGTCGGCATCGGTCTCAACGTCGGCATGCCGGCCGCCGGCAGCGCGGACATCGACCAGCCGTGGTGCGACCTCGCCGCGGAGCTCGGACCGCGGACGCCGTCGCGCAACCGCCTGGCGGGGCAGCTGCTCGACCGCCTGCTGCCGCTGCTCGCCAGCTACCCGACGACCGGTCTCGCCCCCTACCGCGACGGTTGGCAGGCGCTCGATGCCCTGGCCGGCAACCAAGTCCGGTTACAACTGGGCGCGCGCGAGGTGTGCGGCCGGCATCGCGGCATCGACCGCGACGGCGCCCTGCTGCTGGAGCGCGACGGCCGCGTGCAGCGTTACCACGGTGGCGAAGTGAGCCTGCGGAGGGTGGAGTGATCCTGCTGCTCGACGCCGGCAACAGCCGGCTCAAGTGGGGCTGTTACGCGGGCGGGGAACTGGCCGTCGGCGACCCGGTGGCCTACGCCGGCAGCGGGCTCGAGGCGAACCTGGAGCGGGCGCTGGGCGCCATCGCGTCGCCGACCAGGGTGCTGCTGTGCAGTGTGGCGGCCACGGCCATCCAGCGCCGGCTGACGCGCTGGCTGCGCAACCGCTGGCACGCACCGCTGGCCGGCGTGGTGCCTGGGCGTCGTGGCTGCGGGGTACAGAATGCCTACCCGCAGCCCGGGACGCTGGGGGCGGACCGCTGGGCGGCGCTGGTCGGGGCTCGGGCCGGGGGCGCCGGGGCCACCTGCATCGTCGATGCCGGCACGGCGGTCACGGTCGACCTGCTGACGGCGGACGGTTTGCACGCCGGCGGGCTGATCGTGCCCGGGCTCGAGCTGGCCCGCGGCGGCCTGGACCGGCGCACCGGGCGCATCGCCTCGACCGCGGGCGCCGACGGTCCGGTGCGGTCGCTGCGGCTGGCGCGGAACACCCGCGATGCGGTGCGCACCGGCACGCTCTACCAGCTGGTCGCCCTGCTCGACCGCGTGGTCGACGACCTTGCGGCCGCGGCGGGCGCTCCGCCGCGCGGCCTGCTGACCGGCGGCGACGCGGCGACCCTGTTGCCGCTGCTGCGAACGCCGTTCGAACACCGTCCGCACCTGGTGCTCGAGGGGCTGGCCGAACTGGCCCGCAAGCGCTGCAACCAGCAGCCGGTGACGGATTGAGCGGGGTCGTGCGGGCCGGCGCGCTCAAAGTTTCATGAGGCTGCTGCTCGCCCTGTTGCTGCTGCTCAACCTGACGGCATTCCTGTTGCTGGGTCCTTACGAGCGCACGAACCTGCTGCCCGGGGGGCTGGCCGGAGGCGGCGGCGGGTCCGGGTTGACCCTGCTCAGCGAGGCCGATCCGGTGCAGTTGCAGCCGGCGGCCGACGCCGACGCCCCGCGGGCCGCCGGCGACCCCGGGACGGCGGCACCGGCGCCGCAAGCGCCGCCGGCCGTGATGTCCGCCGATGTCGCCGAACAGCCGCCGGTGACCGTGCCGCCACGGCCTGGTCGGGTAGCGATCTGTTACACCCTGGGTACACTGCCGGACCGGCTGCGGGTCGAACGTGTCCTGGGCGAGCTCGGCAAGCTCGGGCTGACCGCGGCGGTACGCAGCGAAGAGCGCCGCGGCGACCTGTCCGGGTACTGGGTCCTGCTGCCGGCACAGGCGAACCTGGGCGCGGCGCAGGGGCTGATGGCCGAACTGCAGCAGCGCGGGATCGACAGCTTTGTCGTCGGCACCGGGGAGTACCGCAACTCGGTCAGCCTCGGCTTCTTTCACGGCCGGCGGGCCGCGGAAGAGCTGGAGACCCGGATCCGCACCCAGGGCTACAACCCGCGACTGGTGTTGCGCTACCGCCAGGAGACCCAGTTCTGGCTCGACCTCGACGAGGCCGCGTCCGAACGCTTCAGCGACGCCCACTGGGAGGCGTTGGCCGCCGCCTACCCGACGCTCGGCCGCTACGTGCGCGACTGCGGTTGAGCGGCGGGGCTGCTAGAATCCCCCGGCAGCGCTGGCGTAGCTCAGTTGGTAGAGCGGCTGCCTTGTAAGCAGTAGGTCGCAGGTTCGACTCCTGTCGCCAGCTCCAGCTCCCGCACTCGATCAGGCGCCGCCCCCTGGTGGCCGGCGCCGGCTCAGCCGCGCAGCAGCGAGGCGACCGTGCGGCCCTGCAGGACCCGTTCGCCACGCTGGTTGTCGATCCAGGCATCGATGTCGATGCGCTCGTCCGCGGGGTCGATCGCGGTCACCTCGAACCAGGCGGTCAGCGTGTCGCCGACGTGGACGGCGCGCAGGAACTCGAGGGTCTGCGCGCGGTAGATCGCGCCGATCCCGGGCAGGTGGAGGCCGACCAGGGTCGACAGCAGCGAGGCCGAGAGCATGCCGTGGGCGATGCGGCCGCGGAAGAAGGTCTGGCTGGCGAAGGTCTCGTCGACGTGCAGCGGGTTGACGTCACCGGTGATGGCGACGAAATGGCCGAGGTCGGCGTCGGTGATGGTCTTGGTGAAGCTGGCGCGCTGGCCGACCGCGAGGTCCTCGTAGCGGGTCAGGGTATAGGGCATGATGCCGCTCTCTGCTGGTCAGGGTGGGTCATGGTGACCCGGTGGCCGCGGCCGGTCCAGTCCAGGCCGTAGACGATCGCATTCTTCCGGGAGCCGCGCGTGCTGGAACTGCTGCTGATCTACGCCGTCACCGGCGCCCTCTCCGGAACCCTGGCCGGCCTGCTCGGCGTCGGCGGCGGCATCATCATCGTGCCGGCGCTGGTGCTGGCGCAGGCGCTCGAGGGGGTCGCTCCGACGGTGACCATGCACCTGGCGGTGGGCACCTCGCTGATGGTGATCGTGCTGACAGCGATCTCCTCGATCCGTGCCCACCACCGGCGCGGCGCGGTGCTGTGGCCGGTGGTGGCCCGGATCACGCCCGGCGTCGTGCTCGGCACCTTCCTCGGGGCGGCGATCGCCGACGCCATGAGCGCGCCGCTGCTGCGTGCCTGGTTCGGCTGTTTCGCCCTGGTGCTCGCCGCCAACCTGCTGTTCGGCCGCCCCCCGCGGCCGCAGCGCACCCTGCCGGGTGGCGCCGGGCTGACCCCGGTCGGGGTGGTCATCGGCGCGGTCTCGGCGCTGGTCGGGGTCGGCGGCGGCAGCATGAGCGTGCCGTTCATGACCTGGTGCAACGTGCCGCTGCGCAAGGCGATCGCGACCTCGGCGGCGATCGGCTTCCCGGTCGCGGTCGGCGGCAGCATCGGCTTCGCGTTCGCCGGCCTGGACGACCCGGCGTTGCCGTCCCACGCCATCGGTTATCTCCACCTGCCGGCCGGGTTGCTGGTCGGTCTGACCAGCATGCTGTTCGCCCCGCTCGGGGCGCGCATCGCCCACGCCATCGACCCGCGCTGGCTGCGTTACGGCTTCGCCCTGCTGCTGTTCAGCGTCGGTGTGAAGATGCTCCTCGGCTGAGAGCCTGGTCCGGCCCTCACTCCGCCGGGTCCAGTGCCGCGGCCAGGGCCGCGAGTTGCGCCGGGTCGAGTTCGCCCCGCTCGCGGGCAAGCGCCAGCGTCGCCTGGCCGAGCGCCCGGTAGAGGGCACCGAGATCGGCAGCGTGCTGCGCCACCGCTCGAGCCTGGCGTTCGACCAGGGCGCTGTCGCCGCGGGCGATCGGCCCGGTCAGCGCCGCCTCCGGCCCCAACGCCAGCCCATTTTCGACCGCGCCGCGCAGCAGCGGGGCGAGCAGGGCGCGCGCCTCCGCCGCCGGGACGCCGGCGGCCTCGACCAGGCGCGTGGCGCTTGCCAGCAGGGCGATGACGTAGTTGGCCGCGAACACGCCGCCGGCGTGGTAGAGCAGCTTGGCCGCGGCCGCGATCCTGACCGGCCGGCCGCCGATGGCGGCGAAGGCCGGTTCCAGCCGGGCGACGGCCGGCGCGTCGCCCTCGATGGCGCAGAAGGTGCCGGCGAAGCTGGCCAGCGAGGCCGCGGGATCGGCGAAGCTGTGCAGGGGGTGGACGCTGGCGACGGCCGCGCCCGCCGCGCGCAACGGGGCCAGGAGCCCGGCGTCGAGCGCCCCGCTGCAGTGGAAGGCGATGGCGTCGGGCAGCAGCCTGGCATGGGTCGCCAGCGCCGCGGCGGCGGCGCCGATCCGGTCGTCGGGCAGCGCCAGCAGCACCACGTCACCGAGGGTCACGTCGCCGCCGGCGACCGGCCGACCCTGACCGATGAAGCGCACCGCCGCTGCCGCGGAGGCCGGGCTGCGCGTGACCACGTCGCCGATGGCGAACACGCCGTGCTCGGCCCACAGGCGGGCCAGGGTGCGACCGAGGCGGCCGGCACCGACCAGGGTCAGTCGCGGCGGCGCGGCGTCGAGGTGCATGTCAGACCGCGGCGCGGGGTCGCGGGACGGGCCCCGGTGCGAGGGTCCGCCGGGCGTCACCTGTCGGCGTGGTCAGCCGGGCCATGCTGTCACAGGCGCCCCTCGACGGTGGTCAGACCGAGCGACTTCCACGCCTGCATGCCACCGCGGTAGTAGCGGATGCGTGCCGCCGGGTAGCCCTCGCGCAGCATGGCACGGATGGCCGTCGGCGACTGCCCGCACCAGGCGCCGTTGCAGAACAGCACCACCTCGCGCGCCGCACTGCAGTCCCAGCCCGCGCCGGCGTGGCTGCAGCCGAGTTCGTCGAGGCGCATGGCGACCTCGGTGTAGGGGATGCTGAGCGCGCCGGGAATGGTCTCCCTGAGGTGGTACTCGAGGGTGCGGCCGTCGATCAGCAGGCCGCTGCCGGCGCGCAGGAACTCGATCAGCTCCAGTTCGCCGACCGGGGTGACCCCCGGGGCCGGGATCAGCGGCTGGATGCAGAACGGCGGGCAGCGGCGCGAGGTGAGCGAGAACTCCGGATCGATGGTGGCGTCGGGGTCCTGGTTGCGGCCGATGACCACCGGGCCGTCGACGGTCGGCACCTCGACCTCGAGCAACTCGGGGGTGAGGCGCACCTCGGCCAGCGCCGCGGCGCAGGGGGCGAGGAGGGCGAGCAGCAGCAGGCAGCGGGGCATGGCGTCGAGTCCGGTTGTGGTCGTGCCCCTAACTAGCACGATCGAAATCGTGCCCGCAACCGCGCGCAGGTGGATCCGGTACCGGCGCCATCCCGGTCGCCTCGGCGTGGCGGATCTGGAAGCGGTTCCTTGGCGGCCCCGGGGGGCTCGGGTATAACCGGGCTGGCGAGCGTCAATCTGCGCCCCAGGAGTCCAGCACGTGCCGATCGAACTGACCGTCGTCGTTCCCACCTTCAACGAGCGTGACAACGTCGTGCCGCTGGTCGGCCTGCTCGAGGGTGCATTGCAGGGCGTCGCCTGGGAGGTGCTGTTCGTCGACGACGATTCGCCCGACGGCACGGCCGCCGCGGTGCGCGCGCTGGCCCGCGACGACGCCCGCGTGCGCTGCCTGCAGCGGATCGGCCGGCGCGGCCTCTCCTCGGCCTGCATCGAGGGGATCATGGCCAGCACCGCCCCCTACGTCGCGGTCATGGACGCCGACCTGCAGCACGACGAGGCGCTGCTGCCCGGCATGCTCGACCGGCTGCGTGACGACGCCGCCGACGTGGTCGTCGGCAGCCGCTACATCGGTGGCGGCAGCACCGGCGAACTCGCCTCGGGCCGGGTCTGGATCAGCCGCATCGCCTCGGCCCTCGGCCAGCTGGTGCTGAAGGCCCGGGTCAGCGACCCGATGAGCGGCTTTTTCATGCTCCAGCGCACCTATTTCGATCGCGTCGCCCGCGACCTCTCCGGCAAGGGGTTCAAGATCCTGCTCGACCTGCTGGCCTCGGGCCGCCGCGACGTGCGCGTCGCCGAGCTGCCGTACCACATGCGCGCCCGGCGCCACGGCGACAGCAAGCTCGACACCATGGTGGTGTGGGAGTACCTGGTGCTGATCGCCGACAAGCTGTTCGGTCGCTACGTGCCGGTCCGCTTCGTGCTGTTTGTCGGCGTCGGCATGACCGGGGTCGCCGTCCACCTGCTGCTGCTCGGCCTGCTGCACCGCGGCCTGGCAGTCGGGTTCGTCCTCGCCCAGGCGTGCGCGACGGTGGTGGCCATGACCTCGAACTACTTCCTGAACAACGTCTTCACCTACCACGACCAGCGCCTGCGCGGACTGGCCATGCTGCGCGGCCTGGTGACCTTCTACCTCGCCTGCAGCATCGGCGCGGTGATCAACATCGAGTTCGCCGGCTTCCTGTTCGAGCGCGCCGTCCCATGGTTCGTCGCCGGCTTCCTCGGCGCCATTGCCGGGGCGGTCTGGAACTACGCCGTGACCGCGACCTTCACCTGGCGGGCCGCGCTGCCGAAGCCGTTCCGGGAAGGATGACCCCCGACCTCCCCACGGCGAAGCGGGCGTCCCCGCCGCCTCCGGGTCGGCTCCGGGGGCGCGTCGCCGCACTCTGGACGGGGCTCGGTCGCCGGCCGGAACTCGAAGCGTGGCACCTGCGCGACGAGTGGCCGTGGCCGGCGCTGGTCGCGCTCGTTCTGCTGCTGGTCTACGCCTGGTGCGCGCCGCGCACCGTGGCCCTCGAGGACGACGGCCTGTTCATCCTGGCGAGCTATTTCAACGGCATCGCCCACCCCCCGGGTTACCCGGTGTTCACGCTGATCGGGCATCTGTTCTCCCAGCTGCCGTTCGGCAGCGTTGCCTGGCGCGTGCACCTGGTCAGCGCCCTGTTCGGCGCCCTGACCTGTGCCGTGCTCTGGGGCATCGTCCGCAGCCTGGTGCCGTCGCGGGCGATCGCCACCGCGGCGGCCCTGGCCTACGGCTTTTCCGAGGCGTTCTGGTCGCAGGCGATCATCGCCGAGGTCTACACCCTCAACACCTTCGTCACCTTCCTGCTGGTGCTGTTGCTGTTGCGGCACACCGCGACCGGGCGCGCGGCCGGCGACATCGGTTGGCGCGACGCCGGGCTGCTCGGCCTGGTCTACGGCATCGGGCTCAGCAACCACTGGCCGCTGCTGGTGCTGTTCAGCCCGGCCTACCTGCTGCTCGGCTGGCCGCTGCTGGGGTCGCTGTGGCGGCGGACCCCGGCGCTGCTGCTCGGTCTCGGCCTCGGGTTGCTGCCCTACCTCTGGCTCTACCTGCGCTCGCAGATGGAGCCGGAGATCAGCTTTTTCGGGCCGATCGAGGGGTTGGACAGGCTGCTCCAGTACGTCAGCAGAAACAACTACGCGGGCTCTGATCATGAGCCTGGGGTGGGGTGGAGCGACAAATTTGGTTACCTCGGATTCCAGGGTGCTGCTCTGGTTGCGCAGTTCACCCCGCTCGGTGCCGGACTGGCCTTGGTCGGCCTGGTAGCACCTGGGCGCCACCTTAAGCCAGTGTTTTCACTATTGGTTGGGGCGGTGAGTGTCTCACTGTTGCTGATCATGTTGCTCGACCGCGAGTACGCGCCACTCGGCACCTTTGTCTACCGGGTCTACCCACTGCCGGCCTACGGGGTGTGCGCCGTGCTGATAGGGGTCGGCCTGGGGCGCCTGATGCCGCTGGTGGCGAGGCTGCCCACTCCGGCCGTGCGCAAGCCACTCGCCGCAGGGATGCTCGCTGCAGTCACGGGCTTGCCCCTGCTGGTGCACGCCGCGCAGAACTACCGTGGCGATTATGTGTGGGCCGAGCGTTTCGCCCAGGCGGCCCTCGATGAGGTGCCGGCTAACGGCATCCTGCTGCTGCACGCGGATCTGGACGCCCTGCCGGTCGGCTACGTCCGCCTGGTGCTCGGGAACCGCCCGGATGTCGAGATCTACTCGACGCAGAGCCTGCTGTTCAGAAAACAGCCTTTTGATCCCTGGATGACACGAGACGAAGGGAGCAGGCAAGCGGCGCTGATCCGGCTCGTCGATGACACGCAGCGCGATGTCTGTTTCATCGGCGTCAAGGGTCGGTTCGGCAACCGCTTTGGCCTCCGTTGGCATGGCCTGACCTCATGCTACGACCGCGAGCGCAAGGAGGTCACCAGCGGGGTCACCGACCAGTCGATCGAGCGCTACATTGCGCTGCAATCTTTCAGGGACGCCGACAGCTGGACCATGATGGGTGCGGACTCGATCGACGGGCAGATGGTTCACGTGCTCACCGCCGAATCGTTCTTCGCCAGTGAAGACGAGCGGCCGCGCCTTTACGAGGCGATCGACCGCGCCCGCAACGGTCTGCGTGGCAAGGTTGCATTCATCAGGTACTCCCTCGATGCGGGAGTGCCGTTGTCGACTGACGAATCTCTCGCGCTGCTCGCAGAGGCGCATCGCCAGGCCGATCGAGCCTATGTCAAGCAGGACCTGATCGATCTCTATCAACTCACTGCGCGCGAACTCGAGCGCGCCGGTCGCGCTGATGAGGCATGGCAGATGCGCTGGCGTGCCGTGGAGGTCAAACCGACCTGGCGGAACGAGCTCCTGCCGGAGGTGCTCACGGAGTTGTTCAATGCCAAGCGTGAGCAGGAACTCCGCACGCTGATGGCACTGGATCCCGATTTCGCGGTGCTCGGGGAGATCTACGACTTCTATGTCGCCAATCGTGACCGGGAGGGTTTCGGGCTCACGATGAAACGTGAAGGGGTGTTGCTCACGATCAAGGCCGATGGCACCTTCGAGATAAGGTAACTGCGGGACGCACAGCTACCGCCCCGGACTCTTCCGTGGCGCTGACTCAGCGCGATGCGCTGACCGGCTGGGTCAGCAGGATCAGGTCGGCGAGCACGCGACCGCCTTCCTCGAGCAGGAAATTCTCCTCGGCCGCGGGTTCGCGCGGGTTCCGGTACGCCGCGGCCTCGTCGGGGTCTTGGTCGTCGTTCGGCAGGACCTCGAGCAGCGCTTCGCCGAGCGCCTGGCGCCGCTGGTTCTCGAGCGTCAACTCGAATTCGCGCGCGGCCGCCTGTTCCTGGCGACGCTGGGTCTGGTCGAGTGACAGCGAGACGCGCCGGTTGAGGTCGCGCTGGCGCGCGATCCGCTCGTTCAGGATCGTGAACTCGATGTTGTCGGCGCTGCGCTCCAGGTGACGCTCCTGCAGCCGACCGATGAAGGGCGCGAGTTCGGTGTAGGCCTCGTATTCCGCCGGCTCGATGGTGTCCCAGGGCAGGGCCCCGTCGAGGGCGCTTTCGCCGATCTCGTCGGCATCGACCATTTCCGGGAAGGTGATGTGGGGGACGATCCCCTGGTGCTGGGTGCTGCCGCCGGAGACCCGGTAGAACTTCGCCATGGTCATCTTCAGTCGGCCGTGATCGAGAGATTTCAGCGTCTGCACCGTGCCCTTGCCGAAGGTGCGTCCACCGAGGATCAGCCCGCGGTTGTAGTCCTTGATCGCCCCGGCGAAGATCTCCGAGGCCGAGGCGCTGTGGCGGTTGACCAGCACCGCCAGCGGACCGTCGTAGGCAAAGGCGGAGTCGGGGTCGCGCATCACCGCGACCCGTCCGCGGGTGTTGCGGATCTGCACCGTCGGGCCGCCGCGGATGAACAGGCCGGTCAGGGCGTTGGCCTCCTCGAGCGAACCACCGCCGTTGTTGCGCAGGTCGATCAGCAGGCCGTCGACGCCACTGTCGCTCAGTTCGCCGATCAGGCGGGCGACATCCTGGGTGGTGTTGACATAGAAGGAGGGCAGGCGGATCACGCCGATGCGGAACTGCCGGCCCGCATGATCGAACTCGAGGATGCGCGAACTGGCCGCCTGGTCCTCGAGGCGCACCGTGTCGCGGTGCAATGAGATCATCCGGGTGGCGTGGTCGTCGGTCGCGTCGGCGGGGATGATCTCGAGCCTGACCAGGGTGCCCTTCGGGCCGCGGATCAGGCGGACGACCTCGTCCAGGCGCCAGCCGACGATATCGACCAGCTCCCCATCCTCGCCCTGGCCGACGGAGACGATCCGGTCGGAGGCCTGGAGTTGCTTGGACAGGAACGCCGGGCCGCCGGGGATGATGCGCACGATCTTGGTGTATTCGTTGTCGAGTTGCAGCGCGGCGCCGATCCCTTCGAGCGACAGGTTCATGTCGATCGAGAAGTCCTCGGAGCGCCGCGGCGAGAGGTAGGCGGTGTGCGGATCGAACTCGTAGGCCAGCGCGTTGATGAAGGTCTGGAAGGCGTCCTCGCTGCGCCCCTGGCGCAGACGCCTGAGCTGGCTCTGGTAGCGCTTGTCGAGCAGGGTGACGAGCTCCGCGTCGGACTTGTCGGTCAGGCGCAGGCCGATCACCGAATTTTTCAGCCGCGCCTGCCACAGGGCCTCCTGTTCGGTCCGATCGCGCGGCCAGACCGCTTCGCTGCGGTCGACCTCGATCTCGCCGGGGAGGTCGAAATCCATCCCCTCGAGTCCTTCCTCGAGGCGATTGACCATGTACGCCAGCTGTTCGGCCAGGCGCAGCTGGTAGCGGTTGTAGATCAGGTAGGCCGGCTCCAGGTCGCCGTCGCGCAGGTGGTCGTCGAGCTGGTGGCGGAAGCGCCCAAGCTCGTCGATGTCGGCGGCGGTGAAATAGATGCGCGCCGGGTCGAGCACGGCGAGGTAGCGGTCGAACACCTCGCCGGAGAAGGTGTCGTCGACCAGGACCCTGCGGTAGTGCCCCCGGGTCAGCCGCTTGACCACCTCGCTGGCGGTCGCGACATGCTCCTTCTCGGGGGTGAGCAGCTGCAGGTAATCAGACGGTTCGACCCGGGCCCAGGTCGGGGCACTGGCCAGGGCCAGCGTGAGGAGGATCGCGAGGCTTTTGGTCTGAGTCATGTTCGTGGTTACAGATGGGCTCCTGGGCCGGGGCGCCCGCATACCAGTGACCCGTCGCGGTCGTGGAAGTTCACCGCCGACAGTATAACCTGACTACGTCGCTCGGGTACCCCTGGTCGCACGGCGCCCGCCGGTTGGCTATCATCCGGGGCTTCCCCGCCGCGCCCTGGAGCGCCCCGTCACCATGCGCGTCCATCTGCAGATGCTCGGCTGCCGCCTCAACGAGGCGGAGCTCCAGGGCTGGGCCCGCGACTTCGCCGCCGCCGGCCACGAGCTGGTGCCGGCCGCCGCGGCGGCCGACCTGGTGGTCTTCAACAGCTGCGCGGTCACCGCCGAGGCGGTGCGCAAGTCGCGCCAGCAGATCCGTCGCGCACGACGCCAGAGCCCCCATGCGCGGCTGGTGGTGACCGGCTGCTACGGCACGCTCGAACCGGCCGCCGCCGCCACCCTGCTCGGCGTCGACCGGGTGGTCGACAACCGTGACAAGGAACGGCTGGTGGCGCTGCTCGACCCGGCGGCCACGCCGGGCCACTCGGCCCGGCAGGCCCCGCTGCCGCGGCTCGGGCGCAGCCGCGACCGCGCCTTCGTCAAGGTCCAGGACGGCTGCCGCTACCGCTGCGCCTACTGCATCGTGACCCGGGCCCGGGGCGCCGAGCGCAGCCGCCCGCTCGCCGAGGTGGTAGCGGAGGTCGCGGCGCTGCACGCCGCCGGGGTCAACGAGGTGGTGCTGACCGGGGTCCACGTCGGCGGCTACGGCAGTGACGGCAGCAGCAGCCTGGCGCAGCTGGTCGGCGCCCTGCTCACCGACACCGACCTGCCGCGCCTGCGCCTGGCCTCGCTGGAGCCGTGGGCGCTGTCCGACCGTCTCCTCGAGCTGTTCGCCGACCCGCGCCTGCTGCCGCACCTGCACCTGCCGCTGCAGAGCGGTTCCGACGCCGTGTTGCGGCGCATGGCCCGGCGCGGCCGGCGTGCGGGATTCCTGCGCCTGGTCGAGCGGGTGCGGGCCGCGGTCCCGGGGATCAACCTGACCAGCGACGTCATCGCCGGCTTTCCCGGGGAGCGCGCGGCCGACTGGGCCGCGACCGTCGACCTGGTCGAGCGGGTCGGCTTCGGCGACCTGCATGTCTTCCCGTTCTCCGCCCGTGCCGGGACGCGCGCGGCCGGCCTGCCCGACCCGGTGCCGGAGGCGGTGGCCGACGCCCGGGCGCAGGAACTGCTGGCCATCGCAGCCCGGTTGCGCCAGTGCCATCTCGAGGCGCAGGTCGGCGCCACCCGGGCGGTGCTGCTCGAAGGGGGCGGGGGTGACGGCGCCGGCGCCGGCTACACCCCCGAGTACCTCCGCGTCACCCTCGATCGACCCGAACCCGCGGCATGGCGTGGCACCATCCAGAACGTGCAGCTGGTCGCCGTCGACCCGGGCGGCGCGGCGCTGCTTGGCCGGCTGAGCCGTTGACCCGAGGGCGCGCAACGGGGGACGGGTGGCGATGAGCAACGATTTCCAGCGGGCGCTCGCCGACCTGCTGACGCCGCGCTTCCTGCTGCTGTCGCTGCTGCCGCTGGTCGTGGTCCTGCCGCTGGCCCTGGTGGCGCTGGCCTCGATCTCGGGCGGGGTGGCCGATCTGTTCCAGGGCGACGCGGCGCAGGGCAACTGGCTGGCCGACTGGGTCGCAACCTGGCCGCTGGTCGGCGGTGTGGCCGGGTTTGGCTGGGTGCGCGGTCTGCTCGGCCTGGTCGGCGCGGTCGCCGGCTGGCTGCTGGCCCTGCTCGGCGCACTGTTCCTCGCCGTGGCGGTGGTCGGCTTGCTGACGCCGGCGATCGTTGGCGAGGTCCGCCGCCGGCACTACCCCGACCGGGTCGCAGGCGCGACGGGCAGCCTGGCCAGCTACCTCGGCTTCCTGTTACGGACGCTGCTGGTCTTCGCCGGCCTGCTGCTGCTGATGCTGCCGCTGCTGTTCGTCCCCGGTCTCAACCTGGTGGCGATCAACCTGCCGTTCTTCTACTGGTTCCACCGGCTGCTGACCTGGGATGTGCTCGAGGTCGCCGGCCCGCCGTCGCCGCGGGATCCGGTCGCAGGCGCGACCCGGGCGGGGCTGCGGGCGCGCACGCTGCTGCTCTACCCGCTGTCGCTGGTACCGCTGCTCGGGCTGCTGCTGCAGGTCTTTTTCGTGCTGGTGCTGGCCCACTACCTGCTGGCCCGGTGCCCCGCCGGTACGGGCGCGGTGCCGGCCGACGCCAGGCCCGGAGGTGGCTGAGCACAGCCGCATGCCGTTCGATTGCGGGCGTCCTGGGTGGGGTGGATAATCGACAGCTGGTGCCGTCGCGGTTGCCGGCGCACCGTCACCGACAGGGAGGAGAGACCATGGCCACCCAGATCGAGAGCCTGCTCGGCGCCGAAGCCGAGTCGCTGCTGAGCCACACCTGCACCGGCATTCCGCGCGATCAACTGCAGCTGCCCGGGGCCGACTTCGTCGACCGCGTGGTCGCCATCTCGGACCGCTCGCCGGTGGTGATGCGCAACCTGCAGGGGTTTTTCGACCACGGTCGCCTGGGCGGCACCGGCTACCTGTCGATCCTCCCGGTCGACCAGGGGATCGAGCACTCGGGTGGGGCTTCGTTCGCACCCAATCCGCTCTACTTCGACCCCGAGAACATCGTCCGTCTGGCGCTCGAGGGGGGCTGCAACGCCGTCGCCTCGACCCTCGGCGTCCTCGGCGCGGTGGCCCGCCGCTACGCTCACCGCATCCCGTTCCTGGTCAAGCTCAACCACAACGAGCTGCTGACCCAGCCGACCCTGCACGACCAGACCCTGTTCGCCAGCGTGCAGCAGGCTTACGACCTCGGGGCGATGGCGGTGGGGGCGACGGTCTACTACGGTGCGCCGGAATCGCGCCGCCAGATCCAGGAGGTCAGCGAGGCGTTCGCCTACGCCCACGAGCTCGGCATGGTGACGTTTCTCTGGGCCTACCTGCGCAACAGCGGCTTCAAGAAGGACGGCGTCGACTACCACACCGCCGCCGACCTGACCGGGCAGGCCAACCACCTGGCCGCGACCATCGAGGCCGACATCGTCAAGCAGAAGCAGGCCGAGACCAACGGCGGCTTCACCGCCCTCGGCTTCGGCAAGACCCACCCGCGGGTCTACTCCGAGCTGACCAGCGACCACCCGGTCGACCTGGTGCGTTACCAGGTGGCCAACTGCTACATGGGCCGCGCCGGCCTGATCAACTCTGGCGGCGCCTCGGGCGATGACGACCTGGCCCAGGCGGTGCGCACCGCGGTGATCAACAAGCGGGCCGGCGGCATGGGCATGATCTCGGGCCGCAAGGCGTTCCAGAAGCCGATGCAGGAGGGGGTCGAACTGCTGCACGCCATCCAGGACGTCTACCTGGCGGCGCAGGTCACCGTCGCCTGACCGGGGTGGCTTGCCCCGGCCGCCGGCTTAGGGGCTAAACTCAGGCTTGGTCAGGGCCGGGCGCGCAGCACGTAGGAGCAAGACGGATGGAAATGGTCGGAATGCTGCAGGGAACGGAGCTGTTCAAGGGACTCGGGGCGGAGACGCTTGCCGACATTGCCGGGTTCTGCAAGCCGCTGCGTCTCGGCGACGGCGGCCTGCTGATCGCCGAGGGTCGGCCGCGCACGCCCGACCTCTACCTGGTGGTCAAGGGCGAGTTCGACGTCATCACCCGTCACCCCCGTGAGCCTGACGAGAGCATGACCCTGGGCAACCTCGGCTACGAGGTGGTCGGCGAGATCGCCTGGCTGACCGGGGCCACGCGCAGCGCCACGGTGCGCTGCCGCGGCGATCTGACCGCGATCCAGGTCAAGGGCCCCGAGTTGATGGCCTATCTCGAGGCCCATCCCGACGTCGGCTTCGAGGTGCTGCGACGGATGATGTGGGCACTGTCCCAGAAGCTGATCGACGCGAACTTTTTCCTGATGTGACGGCGACTTCCGCCGGTGCAACTGGCTTAATTGAGAGGTGGTGGACGATGGGTATCCTCGACGATCTGAAAAAAGAGGCCGAGCAGAAAAAGGTCAGGGAAGGCGAGGAATCGCTGCTGCGCGAGGAACGCGAACGCTTCATGCGCGAGGTCCTCGACCCGACCATGCGCGGGCTGTTCAATTTCTGCCACGACCTCTCCAAGCACCTCAATTACGTCAACCCGGACATCAACGCCCACTACCGCATCCCCGGGGTGCGCAACGTGCAGGACTTCAAGCAGGGCGAGTACTTCGTCGAGGATTACCACGAGGGTCACTTCACCTTCCGCTTCATCTGCAGCAACAAGCAGAAATACCGCATCCAGACCAACACCGACGCCGACCTCGAGCGGATCAAGGACTTCCTCTGGCGCCGCGGCCTGCGCTACCAGTCGCGCGAATACTTCGACTCGAGCTACAACAAGGCCGGCGAGTTCCACGTCGAGGGTCGGGTGCAGATCGACCTGGAGTTCACCGCCCGCCAGGACAACCAGTCGATCGAGATCAAGATCAGCAACTACGGCGACTTCGAGACCATGACCGTCTCGGTCGACCCGGTCGACGTCGACGAGCGCTTCCACGACGAACTCGGTCGCTTCGTCATGCGCCAGCCCAACCGGTTTCTCGATTACAACAAGTTCAAGTTCACCGACGAGCAGCGCCAGCAGTTGCGCCAACAGCTGCGCGAGCAGTTCCTCAAGGGCCTCGGTGGCGCCGAACCGCCCCCCGGCATCGAGCCCGAAGAGGCCAAGCCGGCAGCGGCCGGCGGCTCGCTGCTCGGCAACCTGTTCCGGCGCGACAAGTGATCGCCAGGGTGCGGTCGACGCTCCCGGAACGGCCGGGGGCAGGGGCCTGAGCGTCCGGTGAACGGCAACCGCGCCCACTGGGACCAGGTCTACCGGACGCGTCAGGTCGACGAGGTCAGCTGGCACCAGTCCCATCCGGCCACCTCGCTCCGGTTCATCGAGGCGTGTGCGCTTCGGCATGAGGACCCCATCATCGATGTCGGCGGCGGCGCCTCGCGGCTGGTCGACTGCCTGCTCGAGCGGGGGTTCGGCGACCTGACCGTGATCGACATCGCCCCGAGCGCGCTCGACCACGCCCGCGCCCGCCTCGGCGCGCAGGCCGCCGCGGTGGAGTGGATCGAGGCCGACATCACCGCCTTCAGTCCGCGCCGGCGCTACCGCCTGTGGCACGACCGCGCGGTGTTCCACTTCCTGGTCACCGAGGAGGCGCGGGCCGCCTACCGGGCGGCGCTGCTGGCGGCCCTGCCCCCGGGCGGGGCGCTGGTGCTGGCGACCTTCGCCACCGGCGGGCCGCGGCGCTGCTGCGGCCTGCCGGTGCGCCAGTACGACGCGCCGACGCTGTGCGCCGAACTCGGCGACGCGTTCGAGCTGCTCGACGCCACGCGCGCCATGCACCGCACCCCGGGCGATGCCGAGCAGCTGTTCGCCTGGTTCCGGCTGCGGCGGCGGGCCGCCGCCTGAAACCCCGCGGCGCGCGGTTCCCTGCGACCGGCGAGTCTGCGATCATGGCGCCCCGCCGGAGTGACCCCGGTCGAGGCTAGTGATGATCCTGAGCGAAGACGGCATCGAGAACCTCCCGCTGCGGGAGTTCACCGAAAAGGCGTACCTGGACTACTCCATGTACGTCATCCTCGATCGCGCCCTGCCGCACCTCGGCGACGGCCTCAAGCCGGTTCAGCGGCGCATCGTCTACGCCATGTCCGAGCTCGGCCTGTCGGCCGTGGCCAAGCACAAGAAGTCGGCGCGTACCGTCGGCGACGTCCTCGGCAAGTTCCATCCGCACGGCGACAGCGCCTGCTACGAGGCGATGGTGCTGATGGCGCAGCCGTTCGCCTACCGCTACCCGCTGATCGACGGCCAGGGCAACTGGGGCTCGCCCGACGACCCCAAGTCGTTCGCCGCCATGCGCTACACCGAGGCGCGGCTGGCACCGTTCGCCGACGTGCTGCTGGCCGAACTCGGCCAGGGCACGGTCGACTGGACGCCCAATTTCGACGGCACCCTGGAGGAGCCGACGCTGCTGCCGGCGCGCCTGCCGAACGTGCTGCTCAACGGCACCACCGGCATCGCGGTCGGCATGGCGACCGACATCCCGCCGCACAACCTCAACGAAGTGGTCGCCGCCTGCATCGCCCTGCTCGACGACCCCAAGATCGATCTCGACGGGCTGTGCCGGCACCTGCCCGGACCCGACTTCCCGACCGAGGCCGAGATCATCACGCCGGCCGCGGAGCTGCGGGCGATCTACGCCAGCGGCAACGGTTCGCTGCGCCAGCGCGCGGTCTGGGAGCGGGAGGAGGGCGACGTCGTCGTCACCGCGCTGCCGCACCAGGTTTCGGGGGCGCGCGTGCTGGAACAGATCGCGCAGCAGATGCAGGCCAGGAAGCTGCCGATGGTCGAGGACCTGCGCGACGAGTCCGACCACGAGAACCCGACCCGGCTGATCATCGTCCCGCGCAGCAACCGGGTCGACCTCGAGGCGCTGATGTCGCACCTGTACGCGACCACCGACCTCGAGCGCAGCTACCGCGTCAACCTCAACATGATCGGTCTCGACGGCCGCCCCGGGGTGCGCAACCTGCGCGAGATCCTGGTCGACTGGCTCGCCTTCCGCCGCACCACCGTCACCCGGCGGCTGCAGTACCGGCTGGAGAAGGTGAGCGAGCGGCTGCACCTCCTCGAGGGGCTGCTGGTCGCGTTCCTCAACATCGACGAGGTGATCGCCATCATCCGCGCCGAGGACCGGCCTAAGCCGGTGCTGATGGCCCGCTTCGGCCTCAGCGACCGCCAGGCCGAGGCGATCCTGGAACTCAAGCTGCGCCACCTGGCCAGGCTCGAGGAGGTCAGGATCCGCGCCGAGCAGGAGGAACTGACCACGGAGCGCGACCGGCTGCAGGCCCTGCTCGCCTCGCCGCGCAAGCTGACCCGGCTGATCCGCGACGAGCTGACCGCCGACGCCGCCAGGTTCGGCGACGCCCGGCGCTCGCCGCTGCGCGAGCGGGCCGCGGCCCAGGCGCTGGACGAGACCGCGATGGCGCCGAGCGAGCCGGTCACCGTGGTCCTCTCCACGGCCGGCTGGGTGCGCGCGGCCAAGGGCCACGACATCGACCCGGCCAGTCTCAGCTACCGTGCCGGCGACGGGGTCCTGGCCGCGGCGCGCGGGCGCAGCAACCAGCAGGCGGTCTTTTTCGACTCGACCGGCCGCTGCTACTCCCTGCCGGCCCACACCCTGCCGTCGGCGCGCGGCCAGGGCGAGCCGCTGACCGGCCGCCTGAGCCCGCCGCGCGGGGCCAGCTTCGTCGCCGTGAGCATGGCGCAGGGGCACGAGCAGCTGCTGGTCGCCTCCGACGCCGGCTACGGCTTCGTCTCCCCGGCCGGGAACCTGCTGGCCAAGAACAAGGCGGGCAAGGTGCTGCTGACCCTGCCGCGCGGCGCCCGCGTGATGCCGCCGGTGGCGCTCAGCGACCCGGCCAGCGACCTGCTCGCGGCGGTCGGTAGCAGCGGGCGGCTGCTGATCTTCCCGGTCGCCGAACTGCCGCTGATGGCGCGCGGCAAGGGCAACAAGATCATGGCCATTCCCGGGGCCAGGGTGGCGGCGCGGCAGGAGTTCGTCAGCGCCCTGACCTGCGTCCCCGCCGGCGCCAGCCTGACGCTGTTCTGCGGCAAGCGCCACCTGACCCTCAAGCCGGCCGATCTCGAGCACTACCGCGGCGAGCGCGGGCGGCGCGGGGCGGCCCTGCCGCGCGGTTTCCAGTCGGTCGATCGCGCCGCGGCGCGCTGACCGCGCGACCTTGTCCTGCACCCGGGGGCCGGTATGATCGGATACCCTCCCGGGTCCCGCAACGAGCCAGGAACGGATATGAGACTGATTCGCCCCTTCGCCGGCCTGCGGCCGGCAGCGGGTCGCGCCGCCGACGTGCTGGCGCCGCCCTACGACGTGCTGACCAGCGCCGAGGCCCGGGTGCGCGCCAGCGGCCGGCCGTGGAGCTTCCTGCACATCTCCAAGCCCGAGATCGACCTGCCGGAGAGCACCTCGCCCTACGCCCACGAGGTCTACGCCAAGGGGGCCGAGAACCTCGCCGTCATGCTCGAGCAGGGCATCCTGCTGCGCGACCCGGAGCCGTGTTACTACGTCTACCGCCTGCAGGCGGGCGACCACGTCCAGACCGGGCTGGTGGCGGCCGCCTCGGTCCCGGCCTACGACGACAACCGCATCCGCAAGCACGAATACACCCGGCCGGAGAAGGAAGACGACCGCGTGCGCCAGATCGACGCCCTGGACGCCCAGACCGGCCCGGTGCTGCTGACCCACCGGGCCCACTACGGCCTGCGCCAGCTGGTGACGGAGATCACCTGGACCGCGCCCGAGGTTGACGTCACCAGCGACGACGGCGTGCGCCACGTCCTCTGGCGGGTCAGCGACCCGGCCCGGATCGACGCCCTCAGCGCGCTGTTCGACCCGGCGGCCGGCGGCGACATCGACGCCCTCTACATCGCCGACGGCCACCACCGCTCGGCCGCGGCCTCGCGCGTCGCCGCCAAGCGGCGCCAGGCCGGCGGGGCGGCCTGGACCGGTGCCTGCGAGGGCTTCCTGGCCGTGCTGTTCCAGGCCGACGAGGTGCGCATTCTCGACTACAACCGGGTGGTGCGCGACCTCAACGGCCTCACTCCGGAACAGTTCCTCCAGCGCCTCGGCGAACGCTTTGCCGTCACCCCCGGTGCGACGCCGGTGCGGCCGGAACGGAGCGGCGAGTTCGGTATGTACCTGGCGGGCCAGTGGTACCGGCTGCAGCTCGACCCGGCACGTCTGCAGGTGGCCGATCCGGTCGCGCGGCTCGACGTCAGCCTGTTGGCCGACCACCTGATCGAGCCGCTGCTCGGCATCCACGACCCGCGGCGTGACCAGCGCATCGACTTCGTCGGCGGCATCCGCGGTCTCGGCGAGCTGGTGCGGCGGGTCGACAGCGGCGAGATGGCGGTCGCCTTCGTCCTCTACCCGACGTCGCTCGAGCAGCTGATGGGGGTGGCCGATGCCGGCGAGGTGATGCCGCCCAAGTCGACCTGGTTCGAACCCAAGCTGGCCGACGGCATGGTCTCCTACCCGCTGTGCCGCGGGCACGGGGCGGATGGGTGAGGGGTGCTCCGGGCGGGGTCAGTGCTTGAGAAGAAATCTACTGCGCGGTTCGATCGCTGCGTTGGGCGGTGCTCGCTCCTCGCCTATCGACGTGATATGTCTCGTCGCTGCGCTCCGTCCGCCTTGCGCTCAAACCGCTCGCTACGATTTCTTCTCAAGCTCTCAGTCGTTGCGGTCGAGGTCGTCGAGGACGCTGTCGATGCTGCCGTTGAAGACCGACATCTCGACGTCGCCCATCTCCTCGGGGCCGATGCCATCGAACGGGCCGGACCAGTCCTCGGGCGGGTCGATGGGGCTGATCTCGAGTTCGTTCCAGGCCTCGAGCTCGATCTCCTCGACGTCGCCGTCGAAGTACTGGATCCCGACCGATCCCTCCTCGGGGTCGTAGGCGACCACCTCGAAGGTCTGCTGCAGTTGGTTGCGGTACCAGTCACCGATGCGCGGTTCGTAGATGGCCATGGTTCGTCCTCTCCCTGCTCACTCGCCGCCGGGTGCCGCGCACGGTCGGCGGCGTCACCAGGCGTGAGACTAGCCTACGCCCTGAGGGGTGCAAGCGGAAGCCTCGACCGGTCCGGAAGCGGCGGCTGGGCATGGTCTCGCTGACCCGCGATCCTGCCGCCGACCAGGGCCTTGCCGGGCTGCTGGTGCTGGCCCCCGACTGCGATCCCGACCGCGTCGCGGCCGCCTGGCAGCGCCTCGAGGCCAGCGCCAGGGAGGCCGGTGGCGAGGCCGGTGACCTGCGCGACGCCCTCGGCGTGGCCCGCATCCTCGCCGACCTGCATCTCGACACCGAGTCGCTCTGCGCCGCCCTGCTGCACGCCCCGGTGGCGCGCGGGATGCTGGCGCTGCAGGAGGTGGCCCGGATCTGCGGCCCGCTGACCGCCCGCCTGGTCGACGGCGTGGTGCGCATGGACACCATCCGCGATTACGCCACCAGCGGCGCCGACGAGCAGCACGCCGAAAGCCTGCGCAAGATGCTCATGGCGATGGTCGAGGACGTGCGCGTGGTGCTGGTCAAGCTGGCCGCGCGGCTGCAGGCCATGCGCGGCCTGCGCGACCGGCCCGAGGCGGAGCGGCGCCAGGTGGCCGAGGAGACCCGCGCCATCTTCGCCCCGCTGGCCAACCGCCTCGGCATCTGGCAGCTGAAATGGGAGCTCGAGGACCTCGCCTTCCGCTACCTCGAGCCGGACACCTACCAGCAGCTGGCGCGTGCCCTGGCCGAGCGGCGGGTCGACCGCGAGCGCCACCTGCAGGCGGTGACCGCCACGCTGGTGCAGGAGTTGCAGGGGCAGGGGCTGATCGCCGAGGTCAGCAGCCGGTCGAAACACCTCTACAGCATCTGGCGCAAGATGCAGCGCAAGGGGGTCGGCATCGACGAGATCTTCGACGCCCGCGCGGTGCGCATCCTGGTCGAGGAGGTGGCCGGCTGCTACGCGGCGCTGGGCGTGGTCCACGGCCTGTGGCAGCACATCCCTCGCGAGTTCGACGACTACATCGCCAATCCCAAGCAGAACGGCTACCGCTCGCTGCACACCGCCGTGATCGGGCCCGAGGGGCGCACGCTGGAGGTGCAGATCCGCACCTTCGAGATGCACCAGCGCGCCGAGCTCGGCATCGCCGCGCACTGGCGCTACAAGGAGGGCGGCCGCCAGGACCAGGCGCTGGAGCGCAAGATCCACTGGCTGCGCCAGCTGCTGGAGTGGAAGGACGAGTTCGCCGCCAGCGAGGAGTTCGCCGACCACTTCCGCGTCGACGACTCCGACGATCGGGTCTACGTCTTCACTCCGCAGGGGCGCATCGTCGACCTGCCCAACGGCGCGACGCCGCTGGACTTCGCCTACCACATCCATACCGACATCGGCCACCGCTGCCGCGGCGCCAAGGTCGACGGCAAGATCGTGCCGCTGACCACCGCGCTGCAGACCGGGCAGCAGGTGGAGATCCTGACCACCAAGCAGCCGGCGCCGAGCCGCGACTGGCTCAACCAGCACCTCGGCTACCTGCGGACCTCGCGTGCGCGCAGCAAGGTGCGCCACTGGTTTCGCTCCCAGGACCACGACAAGAACATCGTCGCCGGGCGCGCCGTGCTCGACCGCGAGCTGAAACGGCTGGCCGCGGCCGAGATCGGCCACGAACGCCTGGCGCAGCAGCTCAAGTTCGCCCGGCCCGAGGAGCTCTATGCCGCGCTCGGCTTCGGCGACCTGACCACCGCCCAGGTCGCCGGCGCGGTCGGGGCGCTGCTCGACAAGACCGCTCCCGCGGTCAAGGCGGGGGGCGAGCGCCGGCGGCCATCGACCACCGCCGGGACCAGCTCGCCGCCGGTGCGTATCCACGGTGTCGGCGACCTGCTGACCCAGATCGCGCGCTGCTGCGCGCCGGTGGCAGGCGACCCCTGCATCGGCTTTATCACCCGCGGCCGCGGGGTGACCGTCCACCGTTGCGACTGCCCCAACATCCTGCGCCTCGACGAGGCCAAGCGCGACCGCCTGATCGAGGTGCGCTGGGGTGAGGAGGACGCGGCCGGGTTGGCCGCGACCCTCAGCGTGCACGCCTACGACCGCACCGGCCTGTTGCGCGACATCACCACCGTGCTCGGCAACGAGGGGGTCAACGTGGTCGCCATCAACAGCGCCTCCGACCGGCGCCGCCACACCGCCGCGATCCAGATCAAGGTCGAGGCGGCGGGAATCGAGCAGCTCAGCCGGGTGATGGCACGAATCGGGGCGCTGACCAACGTGCTCGACGTGGCGCGGGTCAGTTGACCGCCGTCGCACCGGGTCCGGATGGGCTGCTGCTAACATGGGGCATCGATCCGTAAACCGACCACCGCAGGAGGGTGCCTGGTGGCTGAAGACGAAACCGGTTGGAGCGCGCGTCCGCGAGCGATCACGCGACGCTTCCGGACAAGGACCGGGTCCGGGCTGAAGACGGCGTTGCTGGCGCTGACGCTGGTCGCCTGCAGCGGGACGCCCGAGGCGCCGACACCCACGGCCGTCTACGACGTGGCCGTCGACTTCCTGCAACTCGCCCAGGGGCAGTGCAAGGCGGTGTCGAGCTTCACCAACCGCTACCGGGAACCGCTGCGGATCAGCGGCGACATCCGCTTCCTCGACCGTGCCGGCGGGCGGGTCAGCAATGTCGCGCTGCTGACCGCGACGTTGGCCCCCGGCGAGAAGGCCAAGCTGACCCATTCGCTGATGCAGGTCTTCAACGACGACGACCTGGCCCGCTGTCGCTCCATCAGCAGTTACCAGGTCAAGATCTCGCTGTGCCGGACGGCCGCCGGGCGCTACCTCGACGGGCCGAACTGCGTCGGCGAACGTCGCGGTACTGTGGCCTGGTAACCCGGTTGCCGATGGCGTTCCGGGGCCCGCAGCGCGGGCGCAAGCACGGCCCCGCCACCCGCCTGCGCGGGGTGCCTCCGAGGTGACCGGCAGGCCGGTCACGGTCAGCCAGGCGGCGCCACTCCTGCTCGCGGCCCTGGTGGCAGTCGTCTACGCGCAGAGCCTGGGGTACGGCTTCCTGGTCTTCGACGACCGCTTGCACGTCTACGGCAATCAACAGATCGCCGAGGGTCTTGGTCTCGCGGGCCTGGAGTGGGCGCTCACCACGTTCGATAAGCCGTATTTCATGCCGCTGACGCGCCTCTCCCTGATGCTCGATTCGACGCTGTTCGGCATGCATGCCGGGGTGTTTCGAAGCGTCAATGTCGTGCTCCATTTCGTCAATGCCTGGCTGGTGTTCCTGCTGCTTCGGCGCCTCTCCGGGCGGGCGCCGCTGGCCCTGGTCGTGGCGGCCTTGTTCGCCGTCCACCCGCAGCACGTCGAGGCGGTGGCGTGGGTCTCGCAGCGCAAGGAACTGCTGGCGGCCCTGTTCGGGCTGCTGGCAACGATTGCCTACCTGCGCTATCGGCAGTCACCGCGCGTCGATCAAGGCGCCGGGTTCGTGCCGCGATGGGCCTACATGCTCGCGCTGCTGCTGTTCCTGCTTTCGCTGCTGGCCAAGCCGACCTGGATCATGCTGCCGGTCCTGCTGTTGCTGCTCGATTACCGGGTCGCCAACGCGCCGCCGCGGGCGTTTCGTTTGGCCTGGCTCGACAAGCTGCCATTTCTCCTGGTGACTGGCGCGGTGCTGACGATCCATCTGGCCTCGTCGGGTTATGCCGCCATCGGTCCCACCAGCGTCTCTCTCGGCGAGGTTGCCTGGCTCCAGCGGTTGGCGAACACCGTAGTGATCTACGCGATCTACCTGGCGAGCGGTGTCGTGCCGTTGTGGTCGAGTCTCTACATTCCCTACCCGGTCGAACCCTTCCCGCTGCCCACCTACCTGGGTTGCCTGCTCCTGCTTGCCGCGATCAGCCTGGGCGCCTGGCTGGGTCGGCAGCGCCAGGCGGATCTGTTCTTTGGCTGGGCCTGGTTCCTGGTGGCGCTGGTCCCGGTGCTCGGCCTGCTCGGGGCCGGCGAGGCGGTGCTGGTCGGCGACCGCTGGTCGTACCTGCCGCACATCGGCCTGCTCTTCGGGCTGGTCAGCCTGGCTGCCGGGCTTATGGTGCATGTCGACAAACGGCTGAAGTCGGCGCTGCTGGTCGCTGTCGTCCTCGGTTTCGCCTTTGCGGCGTGGTCGACGACCCGGGCCTGGGCGAACGACGAGGCCTACTGGGTCAGGACGCTCGCACAGACCGAGGGCAACCACTTCGCCCACTTCCAGTTGAGTGACGTTTATGCACGACGCGGTGACGGCGCGGCGCGCGAGCGACACCTGCGCGCGGCGCTCGACGCCAAGGGCGATGACCCCAAGTACCTGCTCAACCTGGTGATCCACCTCCAGAACGAGGGGCGTGACCAGGAAGCGACTCCCTATCTGGAACGCATGCTGGGCAGCGAGACCGTGCCCATCCCCTACAACCTCGCTCTCGGGCAGGTGTTGATGTACCGGGGTCAGCTGGATCTGGCGCTGCGTTTCCTGGTGCGGGCCGCGAGCCGCGAGCCTGGCACGCTTGCAGCCAGGCAGGCGCGTGACACGGCGCTGTTCACCGTCGCCCTGTTGCATGCCGTGCTCGACCGGCCGGATGCGGCCCGGGCGCTGTTCGACCGGCTGCTCGAGCTCGATCCCGGACGGCGGTCCGCAGCGTGCGACCGCTACCGGGCCGAGCTCGGGCATATGCCGGCCGTGTTCGATCTCACGCCCGCCAGGGGGGTGCTGGAAGAGGCGTGTGCCGGCGGCGCGGATGGACCGAAGTAGTGGTCACGACGCGCGGTGGGTGGCCAACGTCCATCGCCTAGCGGTGGCGAGGAGTGCCTGTCGTGCGCGGGGTATGGGAAATGCGCGGGCGAAGCGATGGACGGGGTGTGCCCCCAAGGGCTTCCGGAGCAGGTCGCAACGCGAATTTGCGTACGCTTGTTGCAGCACCTGACCGTGGCCGCGTAGCCGCAGCCAGGCCGGTTATGACCCCGTCTATTGAGAGTCGGAACCTGGCGACCATCGAGCAGAACAGACGCTGCCCGGTTCCCTTGGGAATCTCGAGCTGCAACCTGAGTTGTCTGGCGCCCCGGTCAGGATTCGAACCTGAGACCTTCCCCTTAGGAGGGGGATGCTCTATCCAGCTGAGCTACCGGGGCGTGTAAGCGATTCCTGGCTGGCAGGGTCTATTCTAGGGCAACGGACCGGGCACGGGCCAAGGCGGCCGGCCGCGGGCGGGTGACAAACGACCGCGGGGCTGCCAGATGACAGCCCCGCGGCGAGTGAGGCAGGGATTTTGGTGGAGCCGAGGAGGATCGAACTCCCGACCTTCGCATTGCGAACGCGACGCTCTCCCAGCTGAGCTACGGCCCCATTGTGACGACCACCGGTCGACGGCGGAAGCGGATTCTAGCACCCGCCTGCCCGGTTGAACCAGACCTCGCGTGGCCCGGAACCCGGCTTGTCGCTGGCTCCCGCGCGTCGCTAACATGGCCCGCAGCAACGCGCGCCGACAAGGAGACCGCATGCTCTCGACCCAGGCCCTGCTCGCCGAGACCGACTTCCCGTCCCTGCGCCGCGACCGTCTCGCCACCCTCCAGGTCAACCTGGGTTACCGTTGCAACCTGCAATGCCAGCACTGCCACGTCAATGCCGGGCCGAAGCGGCAGGAGGTGATGCAGCGGGCGGAGGTCGACACGGTCCTCGCCTACCTGGCGCGCTGGCAGGTGCCGGAACTGGACCTGACCGGCGGCGCTCCCGAGCTCAACCCCCATTTCACCTACCTGGTGGAGCGGGCGCGGGCACTCGGCACCCGGGTCATCGACCGCTGCAACCTGACCGTGCTCGAGGAGCCGGGCCAGGAGGCGACCGCCGCCTTCCTCGCCGCACAGCAGGTGCGCATCGTCGCCTCACTGCCCTGCTACCTGGAAGAGAACGTCGACCAGCAGCGCGGTCGCGGCGTCTATGAGGCCAGCCTGCGGGTGCTGCGCATCCTCAACGACCTCGGCTACGGCCGCCCCGGCAGTGGCCTCGAACTCGACCTGGTCTACAACCCGCAGGGGCCGGTGCTACCGCCGCCGCAGGGGCCGCTGGAGCTCGACTACAAGCGCCACCTCGACGCGCACTACGGCGTGTGCTTCAACCGGCTGCTGACCATGACCAACATGCCGATCAACCGCTTCGGCGGCATGCTGCTGGCCAAGAACACCTTCGGCGACTACATGACGACGCTGCGCGGCGCCCACCGCGACGAGAACCTCGGCGCGGTGATGTGCCGCTCGCTGCTGAGCGTCGACTGGCGCGGCCGCGTCTACGACTGCGACTTCAACCAGATGCTGGAGATGCCGCTCTCCGGCTGCGCCGCGCCCGTGCACCTGGGCGATCTGATGGAGACCCCGCTCTCCGGCCTGCCGATCGCCACCGCCGGCCACTGCTACGGCTGCACCGCCGGGCAGGGGAGCAGCTGCGGCGGGGCGTTCTAGTGTACTGCTTCACTCTTGGAGGCACCTTCAGCGAGTTGCTGGCCGGTCAGCTGCAAGGCGCGCTTGCGCAGGAATGGCAGGGTCCTTTCAAGCAAGCGCAACGCCGCAGATGGCCGGCCAGCAGCGCGCCCGAAGGGAGCCCCCCGAAAGCACCATGACCGCGTTGCGGTGCTTGACAAGGACCGGGCCATTGCCTGCGCACCGCGCCTTGTCCTGGCACTTTCGGGGGGCTCTGAATGTACCTCCAAGAGTGAAGCAGTACACTAGTACCGTGACCCATAGATTTCGCCACGACCAGCGAGTCGCTGACCGGTCAGATGCAAGGCGCGCTTGCGCCGGAAGGGCGGCCCCCCTTTCAAGCAAGCGCAACGCCGCAGATGGCCGGTCAGCGGCTTGCCCGAAGGGAGCCCCCCGGATGCGCCAGGCCGGCGTTGCAGCGCTTGCCAAGGGCTGGGCCATTGCCTGCGCGCTGCGCCTTGTCCTGGCACATCCGGGGGGCTCTGGTTGTATCGAAATCTATGGGTCACGGTACTAGGGCCCGGGCGGGCGTCCTGGCGGATGCGCCTCTCGGTCATCGTGCCGACGCTGAACGAGGCCGGGACCGTCGCCGCCACGCTGCTGGCGCTGCAACCCTGGCGCGGTGACCGCTGCGAGCTGATCGTCGTCGACGGCGGCAGCTGTGACGGCACCGTCGCCTGGGCCGCCCCACTGGCCGACCGCGTGATCGCCTCTGCGCCCGGTCGGGCGCGGCAGATGAATGTTGGCGCCGCGGCGGCCGGTGGCCAGGCGCTCTGGTTTCTGCACGCCGACACCCGCGTCCCGCCCGCTGCCGTCCCAGCCTTGCGCGCGGCCCTGAACGAGGCAGGCTGGGGCCGCTTCGACGTGTGCCTCTCCGGCGGTCACCCGCTGCTGCGGGTCATCGAACGGGCGATGAATCTGCGCTCGCGCTGGAGCGGCATCGCCACCGGTGACCAGGGGCTGTTCATGCGCCGCGACTGGTTCGAGCAGGCCGGCGGCTTCCCCGACATCGAGCTGATGGAGGACGTGGCGCTGAGCCGCTGCCTGCGCCGGCGCGGCCGGCCAGCCTGCCTGGAGGTCGCCCTGGAGACCTCCAGCCGGCGCTGGGAGCGCGACGGCATCCTGCGTACCCTTTTGCTGATGTGGTGGCTGCGGCTCGCCTTCGCCTGCGGCGCCGACCCGGCCGCCCTGGCCCGGCACTACCGGCATGGCTGACCACGGCGCGGCGCGCCGGCTGCTGGTGTTCGCCCGGGCGCCGGTGCCCGGGCTGGTCAAGACCCGGCTGATCCCGGCGCTGGGCGCGGCGGCTGCCGCGGCGCTGTACGGGCGGCTGCTGGAGCGGACCCTGGCGACCGCCTGCGTGGTGGCGCCGGGCCAAGTCGAACTCTGGTGCACGCCCGACACCGGCGCGCCGGCCTTTGCCGCCGCGGCGGAACGCTGGGGCGTTTCGCTGCACCCCCAGCCGCCGGGCGACCTCGGCGTGCGCATGCACACGGCCCTGGCCGCGGCCCTCGATCGCGGCGCGCGGGCGCTGCTGGTCGGCTGCGACTGCCCGGCCCTGACGGCAGACGACCTGGAGCAGGCGTTCGCCGCTCTCGACGCCGACGACGTCGTTCTCGGGCCGGCGGCGGACGGCGGCTACGTCCTGGTCGGCGCGCGGCGCCTGTCGCCGCTGCTGTTCATGGGCATCGACTGGGGGGGTCCGCGCGTCTTGCGCCAGACCCGCGCCCGGCTGGTGGCGCTGGGTTGGCGCTGGCACGAGCTGCGCACGCTGTGGGACGTCGACCGGCCGGAAGACCTGGCGCGCCTGGCCGAGGTTGGCCTGTCCTGAGAGCTTGGGAAGAAATCGTAGCGAGCGGTTCGAGCGCAAGTTGGACGGAGCGCAGCGCCGAGACCGCCCCACTCCGTAGGGGGGCCTTGTGGTCTCCCGGTGACAGTACCCCTACGGGATGGGTTGCCTCGGCGTCCTTGGCAGGCACAAGGGTTGCCTCTACGGGATGTGACCGCTGAACGCAGGCCACGCTGATCGCCTGAGCCGCGGCGCGGGTTCCTGCTATCATCGCTTCCCTTTTCCGTCGTGCGGCGCCGGCCCCCGGCGCCGCGGGACGGTCACCCACGGATCCGCAGGCAGCCACCATGCAACCGGTCATCGCCCTCGTCGGGCGCCCCAACGTCGGCAAGTCGACCCTGTTCAACCGGCTCACCCGCAGCCGTGACGCCCTGGTCGCCAACCTGCCCGGCCTGACCCGGGATCGCCAATACGGCCTCGGCCGGCTGGGCGAGCGCAGCTGCCTGATCATCGACACCGGCGGCCTGACCGGCGAGGAGCATGTCCTCGACGAGGCGATGGCCCGGCAGACGCTGCGCGCGGTCGACGAGGCCGACTTGGTGCTGCTGCTGGTCGACGGCCGCGCCGGCATGACCGCCGCCGACGAGCAGATCGCGCAACGGCTGCGCCAGCTGGGCAAGCCGCTGCTGCTGGTGGTCAACAAGACCGACGGCATCGACAGCGAGAGCGCCTGTGCCGAGTTCCACGCCCTCGGCCTGGGCGAGCCGCAGCCGATCGCCGCCAGCCACGGCCGCGGCATGCGCCAGCTGACCGAGTCGGTCCTGGCGCGGCTGCCGGCGGAGGAGCCCGAGGCGACCGAGACGCCGGGCGAGGTGGGGATCAAGGTCGCCGTGGTCGGACGGCCGAACGTCGGCAAGTCGACCCTGATCAACCGCATCCTCGGCGAGGAGCGGCTGGTCGCGTTCGACCAGCCCGGGACCACGCGCGACGCCGTCGCGGTGCCGTTCGAACGCGACGGTGTCCACTACACGCTGGTCGACACCGCCGGCCTGCGGCGCCGCGGCAAGGTCATCGAGACGGTCGAGAAGTTCAGCGTGGTCAAGACCCTGCAGGCGATCGAGCGAACCCACGTGGTGATCCTGGTGCTCGACGCCCGCCAGGGGGTGGCCGACCAGGACGCGGCCCTGCTCGGGCTGGTGCTCGACAGCGGCCGGGCAGTGGTGGTGGCGATCAACAAGTGGGACGGCCTGACCCCGGCCGAGCGCGACGAGGTCAAGCGGGTGTTCGACTACCGCCTCGGCTTCCTCGACTTCGCCGACATCCACTTCATCTCCGCGCTGCACGGCAGCGGCGTCGGCAAGCTGTTCGCCTCGGTCGACCGCGCCTACGCCTCGACCACCATCGACTGCAAGGCATCGCAGCTGACCGAGATCCTGCAGCAGGCGGTGCAGCAGCACGCGCCACCGCTGGTCAACGGGCGCCGGATCAAGCTGCGCTACGCCCATCAGGGCGGGCGCAACCCGCCGATCGTGGTCATCCACGGCAACCAGACCGACAGCGTGCCCGGCAGTTACCGCCGCTACCTGGCCAACACCTACCGCAAGGCGCTGCAGCTGACCGGCACGCCGGTGCGGATCGAGTTCCGTGCCGGCAAGAACCCGTTCGAGGGCCGCAAGAACCCGCTGACCGCGCGCCAGCAGGCGCACCGCAAGCGCCTGCTGCGCCACGTCAAGAAGTGACGCCCGGCCGTGGGTCCGGCGCCCGTCAGGGCTTGCCGGCGCCCGATGCGCCCGGCGCCGCCGCGGTCGCTTGCGGCAGGAACAGCGCCGGGTCGACGTAGACGCCGTTCAGGCGCACCGACAGGTGCAGGTGCGGCCCGGTGACCCGCCCGGTGGCGCCGACCGTGCCGACCCGCTGCCCCTTGACGACCACGTCGCCCGGCGCGACGTCGATCCGGTCGAGGTGCATGTACAGGGTCATCAGCCCCTGGCCGTGGTCGACAAAGACGGTGTTGCCGTTGAAGAAGAAGTCGCCCGCCTCGGTGACGCGGCCGTCGGCGACCGCCACCACCGGGGTGCCGGTGGGCATGGCGATGTCCATGCCGCCGTGGGGGCGGCGCGGCTGGCCGTTGAAAAAGCGGCGCAGGCCGAAGCTGCTGTTGCGCGGGCCGGCCAGCGGGGTGACGAAGTCGAGGTCGGGATTGGGCACCTCGCTCCACTCGGCCAGCGCGGCGTTGATGCGCACCCGTTCGGAGGCGATACGCTCCATATCCTCGGCGTTCGGCTCCACCTTGCGCTTGTCCTTGATGGTCAGGCGCTGCTCGGCGTACTGCTTGGCCAGCACGTCGATCGGGCGCGTGGCGGGCTTGCCGTTCCGCGGGGTGACCTGCAGCAGGTGGCGGCCGGGCTCGAGGTCGAGCGCCAGGCCGACCACCGCCTGCCAGCGTCCGTCCCGGGCCAGCACCAGGACCGGCTGGCCGGCGAAGCGGGCGTCCGGCCGCGGCGCGCTCGCCGGTCCGAGGTCGACCAGGGCGACGCCGCCGGGGACCTGCGCCACCTGCGGGCGGGCCTCGGCCTGGCCGGTGACCAGCAGGGCGGCACAGGCGAGCCCCAGCAGCCAGTGAGGCAGAGCGGGGCGGGGACGGACGGGGAACCGTTCGGGCATGCTCAGGACTCCTCTGGGGGCAAAATCGATGTCACCCGGCAGGCCAGCCGCCCGTCGGCCAGCCGCGCCTCGACCACGGCACCGGTCCGGGTGTCGCCGGCGCGGCGCAGGATCTGCCCGCGGTCGTCGCTGACGATGGCGTAGCCGCGGCCCAGGGTCGCCAGCGGGCTGACCACGTCGAGCGCGCGGCCGCTGGCGGCCAGCGCCTGGCGCCGCCGCGCCAGCTCCTGGCGGACGGCCAGGCGCAGGCGGTGGTCGAGGCCGCCGAGGAGGCCGCGCAGCGCGGCCAGGCGGGCGGTCGGGGTGTGCCGGGCCAGCGCGCCGCGGGCCACGGTGAGTCTGTGGCCGGCACCCCGGGCGACGCCCGCCCAGCCGCGCTGCAGCCGCTGTTCGAGGCCGTCGAGGCGCTGCATGCGCTCGCGCAGCCGCTGCGCCGGGTGCTGCACCTGCAGCCGGCGCCGCAGCCAGTCGAGCCGTTCGCGGCGGCGTGCGAGCGCCGCCCGCTGGCCCTCCGCCAGGCGGGCCGCGAGCCGGGCGAAGGACTGGCTCCAGGCGGCGCCGTCAGGGCTTGCCGCCTCGGCGGCGGCCGACGGGGTCGGCGCGCGCAGGTCAGCGACGAAGTCGGCGATGGTGAAATCGGTCTCGTGGCCGATGCCGGTGACCACCGGCACCGGGCAGGCGCGGATGGCGCGCGCCAGCGCCTCGTCGTTGAATGCCCACAGGTCCTCGAGCGAACCGCCCCCGCGCGCCAGCAGCAGCAGGTCGCACTCGGCCCGGCGCACGGCGGCGGCCAGCGCGGCCCGCAGCGCCGCCGGGGCCTCCTCGCCCTGCACCGTGGCCGGGTAGAGCACCACCGGGATGGCCGGGAAGCGGCGGGCGAGGACGTGCAGCACGTCGCGCAAGGCCGCCCCGCTGGGCGAGGTGATGACACCGATCTGGCGCGGCAGCGCCGGCAGCGGCCGCTTGCGCTCCGGATCGAACAGCCCCTCGGCGGCGAGCCGGTCGCGCAGTTCCTCGAAGGCGCGCTGCAGTGCGCCGTGGCCCGCCTCCTCCATCGACTCGACGATCAGCTGGAATTCGCCGCGGCCCTCGTACAGGCCGACCCGGGCGCGCAGCAGCACCTGCAGGCCGTCGGCCGGGCGGAAGCGGAGCACCCGGTTGCGGTTGCGGAACATGGCGCAGCGCACCTGGGCGCGCGCGTCCTTGAGCGAAAAGTAGAGGTGGCCCGAGGCGGGGCGGGCGAGGTTGGAGAGCTCGCCCTCGATCCAGAGCAGCGGGAAATGGCCCTCGAGCAGGGTGCGGGCCTCGAGGTTCAGCCGCGACGGGGTGTAGATGTCCCGCTCGGCCGGGGTCCGTGGTTGCATCGGGCCATGATAACGCGCCGTCGCGCGTGATAAAGAGCGATGCTAGAATCCCCGGCTACTTCACGCTCCCCGGGTGCCGTTCCATGCTCCGCATCGCCGAAGAATCCCTGACGTTCGACGACGTCCTGCTGCTGCCCGACTACTCCTCGGTGCTGCCGAAAGATGTCGGCCTGGCCACCCAGCTGACGCGCACCATCCGGCTCAACATCCCGCTGGTCTCGGCGGCGATGGACACCGTCACCGAGGCGCGCCTGGCGATCGCCATGGCCCAGGAGGGCGGGCTCGGCATCCTGCACAAGAACATGACCGTCGAGCAGCAGGCCGACGAGGTGCGCAAGGTCAAGAAGTACGAGAGCGGCATGATCGTCGACCCGATCACCGTCGGTCCGACGGCCAGGATCGGCGACGTGCTCGAACTGACCCGACGTCACAACATCTCCGGCGTGCCGGTGGTCGACGGCAAGCAGCTGGTCGGCATCGTCACCCACCGCGACCTGCGCTTCGAGACCCGCCTCGACGCCCCGGTCACCAGCGTGATGACACCGCAGGAGAAGCTGATCACGGTCAAGGAGGGGGCCGACCTCGACGAGGTGCGTGCGCTGCTGCACAAGCACCGCATCGAGAAGGTGCTGGTGGTCAACAGCGGCTTCCAGCTGCGCGGCCTGATCACGGTCAAGGACTTGCAGAAGGCCGAGGACAAGCCCGACGCCTGCAAGGACGAGCGGGGCCGGCTGCGCGCCGGGGCCGCGGTCAGCGTCGGCGCCGGCACCGAGGAGCGGGTCGCGGCGCTGGTCGAGGCCGGTGTCGACGTCATTATCGTCGACACCGCCCACGGCCACTCGCGCGGGGTCATCGAGCGGGTGCGCTGGATCAAGCAGAACTACCCCGACGCCCAGGTGATCGGCGGCAACATCGCCACCGCCGACGCCGCCCGCGCCCTGGCCGAGGCCGGCGCCGACGCTGTCAAGGTCGGCATCGGCCCGGGCTCGATCTGCACCACGCGCATCGTCGCCGGCATCGGCGTGCCGCAGATCAGCGCCGTGGCCAACGTCGCCGCCGCGCTCGAAGGCACCGGCGTCCCGCTGATCGCCGACGGCGGCATCCGCTTCTCCGGCGACATCGCCAAGGCGCTGGCCGCCGGCGCCCACGCCATCATGATCGGCAGCCTGCTGGCCGGCACCGAGGAGGCGCCGGGCGAGGTCGAGCTGTTCCAGGGCCGCTCCTACAAGTCCTATCGCGGCATGGGCTCGCTCGGCGCCATGTCACAGCAGCAGGGCTCCGGCGACCGCTATTTCCAGGAGGGGGCCGACCCCGACAAGCTGGTGCCGGAGGGGATCGAGGGGCGGGTGCCGTACAAGGGCACGCTGGTGCGCGTGGTGCTGCAACTGATGGGCGGCCTGCGCTCGAGCATGGGCTACACCGGCTGCGCCAGCATCGACGAGATGCGCACCAAGCCGCAGTTCGTGCGCATCACCAACGCCGGCATGCGCGAGAGCCACGTCCACGACGTGACCATCACCAAGGAAGCGCCCAACTACCGTGTCGACTGACGCCGCCGCGGTCGCTCCGGCGGCCAACATCCACGCCGACCGGATCCTGATCCTCGACTTCGGCTCGCAGTACACCCAGCTGATCGCGCGCCGCGTGCGCGAGGCCGGCGTCTACTGCGAACTCCATCCGCACGACATGAACCCGGCGGCGCTGCGCGCCTTCGCCCCGTCCGGGGTGATCCTCTCCGGCGGCCCGGCCTCGGTGACCGAGGCTGCAACGCCGCGCGTCCCGCCCGAGGTGTTCGAACTCGGCGTGCCGGTGCTCGGCATCTGCTACGGCATGCAGGCCATGGCTGCCCACTTCGGCGGCCGGGTGATCACCGCCGAAGACCACGAATACGGCTACGCCCAGGTCCGCGCCCGCGGCCACTCGCGGCTGCTGCGCGACATCGAGGACCACACCACGACCGAGGGCTACGGTCTGCTCGACGTCTGGATGAGCCACGGCGACCGGGTCGAGAGCCTGCCCGACGGCTTCAAGCTGATCGCCAGCACCGACAACGCCCCGGTCGCCGGCATCGGCGACGACGCGCGCGGGCTGTACGGCATCCAGTTCCACCCCGAGGTGACCCACACCCGCCAGGGGGCGCGCATCCTCGAACGCTTCGTGCACGACATCTGCGGCTGCCGCGCGCTGTGGAACCCGGGCAACATCATCGACGACTCCATCGCCCGCGTGCGCGCCCAGGTCGGCGCCGGCAACGTGCTGCTCGGGCTCTCCGGCGGGGTCGACTCGTCGGTGGTCGCGGCGCTGCTGCACCGCGCGCTCGGCGGCCAGCTGACCTGCGTCTTTGTCGACAACGGCCTGCTGCGCCTGGACGAGGGCGACCAGGTGATGGCCACCTTCGCCGAGCACATGGGGGTCACGGTGATCCGGGTCGACGCCGAGGCGCGCTTCCTCGCCGCCCTGGCCGGCATCGACGAGCCCGAGCGCAAGCGCAAGGTGATCGGCAACCTGTTCATCGAGATCTTCGAGGAGCAGGCGGCGCAGCTCAGCGACGTCGCCTTCCTCGCCCAGGGGACCATCTACCCCGATGTCATCGAGTCGGCCGGGGCGAGCACCGGCAAGGCGCATGTGATCAAGTCGCACCACAACGTCGGCGGCCTGCCCGCGCACATGAAGCTGCAACTCGTCGAGCCGCTGCGCGAGCTGTTCAAGGACGAAGTGCGCAAGATCGGCGTCGAGCTCGGGCTGCCCTACGACATGGTCTACCGCCACCCGTTCCCCGGGCCGGGGCTGGGCGTGCGCATCCTCGGCCAGGTCACCAAGCCCTATGCCGACCTGCTGCGTCGGGCCGATGCCATCTTCATCGAGGAGCTGCGCCGCCACGACCTCTACGACAAGGTCAGCCAGGCGTTCGCCGTCTTCCTGCCGGTGAAGTCTGTCGGCGTCACCGGTGACGGCCGCCGCTACGACTACGTCGTCGCCCTGCGCGCGGTCGAGACCATCGATTTCATGACCGCGCGCTGGGCGCACCTGCCCTACGAGTTCCTCGACCTCTGTTCGCGGCGCATCATCAACGAAGTGACCGGCATCTCGCGCGTCACCTACGACATCTCGGGCAAGCCGCCGGCGACCATCGAGTGGGAGTAGGATTGTAGTAAGCTGCTGTTTGTTCATGAATAAATGCGCTGGTTGAGTATGTGACCACATAATCAACGAGTGGGCGAATCATGAATATCAATGACTTGGCAGTTCTTGGTCGGGTAGCTCTCCTTTTCGATGGCATCGTCAATGGTATCCGGAAACTACCCGATCACCGATCTATGCCTACCATTCCCTGATCTTGTTTTGCGCCGGGACATCGTTCCGCATGACGTCTGGTCCCCATCTCAGTCTGCATCAAACCGCTCATATCAGGCCGGGAGCCCGCCCGCTTCGAGCGGGTCGTGGGTGATCAGCCCCAGGATCTCGTTGGTCGCGAAGCTGAGGGCCATGGGTCGCGCTACGCCGGCCACCACGCCCACGTCATAGAGCTCCGTCACAGCACCATCGAGGCGGAACCAGTGCACGCAAGTGCCGCTATCGAGATCGATTACCTGCACGCCGCACCAGGGCTCCGAATCGGTCTCGGCGAGCCTTTGATCGAGCGCCAACCCCTCGAAGCGCTGATAGCGCGGCTTGGACAATCCCACGAGGGCGTACTTGCCATGGAAGGCGAGCCCGCGCACGAAGCCGGGGCAGAAGGCGAGCACGTGGAACTTGGCCCCGCCGGCCTTTGCGCCCGGCTCGATCCAGCCGAGCTCGCCGGCGCCCGAGTTCAGCACCCAGAGGCGGTCGCGATAAATTCTCGGCGAATGCGGCATGGAGAGGCCGCCGATGACGATCTCGCCGGACCCGACATCGATGACGATGCCGCCGTCAAAGCGCCGGTCGCGCCAGCCGTCAATGGTGTCGGACTTGCTTGCCGCCGTGACGTAACGGGGGACGCCGTTCTCCATTGCGAGGCCGTTCAGGTGGCAACGATCTTCCTTGATGATCCTGGAGATGAAGGGCGGCTTCCAGAGCGGCGTGAAGCTGTGGCGCGGCGAGGGCGTCGCGAGGCAGTTGTAGCGTGTGTTGACGAAGACGACGCGGCCGTCCTCAAGCTGGCCGATATCGTGGGCGTCGAGCTCGCCGGTGACGGAGATCTCGCGCGGCACATAGCAGGCGCCGAACATGCCGTTGATCTGCTGGTTCTCATCGAGCACGTTCCGGAACCTGATGATCTGAAACAGCGTCGCCAGCAGGATGGTGTCCTTGTCCGGCACGCAGATCCCCATGGCCTTGCGGAAGAAGCGCTCGTCGACCAGCAGCCCGCCATCGACGCTCTGGCCGAGCAGATAGAACTTGCCCGACTGGTAGGACGAGATCGCGAGCGCGATCCTCTGCGACCCCAGGAAGCCGGAGAGCCCCGGCGACATGGAATAGGTGACTGGCTCGGCTGCCGGCCGCAGCCCCGCCGGAGCAGCCTCGATGCCCGTGTCGGTCGCAATCGATTCCAGCTTCGCATCGTCGCCCACGACCGGCGACGGGTCGCGGTCACGCTCTGCCATTCGTGTCCCCCCATTTATCCGACACCATTCTATCAATAGACTTACGGCATGTTCAGTTCTTTGTAGATTTCGTGATAAGTTCCACCTTTGCATTGATTGGGGCCGGCCCTGGAAGGGCTGGAAGGGGGGGGGATGGCGGGAAGATCACTGCGGCGGCAACTCCTATGGTCGAGCACGTGCTTAGTGGGCGCGCTCACCGGTTATGTCAGCCGCGTCTACGGCGCCTGCGTGAACACCGGCGGTTCGACCTATCAGTGCTCGGGCGCCGTGACGACCACTCAGACGATCACCGCCGACAATGCCGACGTGGACACGGTCGCCGGCTTCAGCGTCGACACCAGCGCCGGTATCGGTGGCAATGCCATCGAAATCAGCGGCGACGGCGCCATCTCCTATACCGACCTGAACAATTCACCTCTCACCGCCACGCTTTATAATTACGAGGCCACCGCTCTCCGGATCACATCGACCGGCGATGTTGTGGCCGGGAACCTCGGCAGCGTTACGGTCGACACCGACGGCACGCTCACCGGCTACTCTCGCGGCATCGATGCCTACAACTACGGGAGCGGAGCGCTCACCATCACCGCCAACGGCGATGTCACCGGCACCACCGCCTTCGGCATCTTTGCGCGGAACGGCAGTTACTTTGCCGGCACCGATCTCACCGTGACGACCGGCGCGGGCACCACGGTCATCGGCAACTCAGGCGGCATCAATGCCTACAACTACGGGAGCGGGGCGCTCTCCATCACCGCCAACGGTGATGTCACCGGCACCAACGCCTTCAGTAACGGCATCTATGCGGGGAACGCCGGCACCAACCTCACCGTGATCACGGGCGCGGGCACCACGGTGACCGGCGGTTCTGACGGTATCGATGCCTTTAACTTCGGGAGCGGAGCGCTCACCATCACCGCCAACGGCGATGTCACCGGCACCAACGGCAGAGGCATCTTTGCGTACAACTCCTACGCCGGCACCGATCTGACCGTGATCACGGGCGCGGGCGCCACGGTGACTGGCGGTTCTGACGGCATCAATGCCTACAACTACGGGAGCGGGACCCTCTCCATCACCGCCAACGGCGATGTCACCGGCACCAATGATGCCGGAATCTATGCGCGGAACGGTGCCGGCGGCCCAATCAACATTACCGTCGGCGCCACGAGCACGGTAAGCAGCACCAGCGCTTTCGCACTCGACATCACCGGCGGCCCCGGCACCGTCATGCTGGCCGGCACGCTGAACGGCGGCGCCGGCGGCGCTCTCCGGTTCGATCAGTTTGCCGCGCTCGACGACCGGCTCGACCTGGAGACGGGCGCCGTCGTCAACGGCGCCGTGCTCGCCGGGCCGGGCGCCGACACGCTGGCGCTGACGGGCACGGGGACGGGCAGCTTCGATGTCGGCACGATCGGGGCAGGCCAGCAGTTTCTGGACTTCGAGACCTTCCGCAAGGAGGGCGCCGGCACCTGGACCTTGACCGGCACCAACACGACGATCTCCGATTTTACAGTCGATGGCGGCGCGCTCCTGGCCAACGCCACCATGGCGACCACCTCGTTCACGGTGAACAGCGGCGGCACCCTGGGCGGCAGCGGCACACTCGGAGACGTGACAGTCAACAGCGGCGGCACGCTCGCGCCCGGCAACTCCCCCGGCATCCTCACCGTCGACAGCCTGACGCTTACGCCCGGCGCCGTCACGCAGATGGAGATCGACGGTCCGACGCCGGGCACCGGGCACGACCAGATCAACGTCACCACCACCGCGACGCTCGACGGCACGCTCGACCTCGTGTTCGGCTTCGTGCCGGCGGACGGCGACCAGTTCAACCTGATCAACGCCGGCAACCTGGTGCTCGCCGGTGATCCCGCCACCGGCTTCGCCACCCTCACCAGCAACTTGGGCGCGGCACTCCTCGCCACGCCGGTGATCGACCCGACCACCTTCGACATCCTCATCGCCCTCGACCAGCAGAGCTTCGTGACGGTGAGCGGACCCGGGATCACCGCCAACCAGCAGAACGTGGCGACGGTCCTCGATGTGATCGCTCCCTCCGGCCAGGCCGCCGATCTGATCGCCGCGCTCAACATGCTGTCCGCCGGCCAGTTGCCGGGGGCCTTCGACAGCCTCTCCGGCGTGCAGAGCACCCATGCGCAGACGCTCGCCATCGCGGCGGGACAGCAGCTCCAGGGGCTGCTGTTCGGGCGCCTCGGCGGCGGCCTGGTCACGGCGGACAGCGGCGTCCGCAACATCCAGCTCGCTTTCAACGGCAACGACCAGCTCCGTGAGCTCGGAATCGTGCTCGCGGCGGCCGACAACGGCGGCGCGGGTGGTGGCCTCGAGCGCGGCCTGTGGGTGCGCGGCTTCGGCAGCTTCGGCGAGATTGACGACACGGTGAGCGCCAGCGGCGCCGATCATGACAGCGCCGGCGTGGCCGTGGGCGTGGACAGGGAATTCGACGCCGGCCTCGTCGCCGGCGCCGCCTTCGGCTACCTCAACACCGATGCCGACACCGCCCAGGGCGACCTCGACATGGACAGCTTCCAGGGCGCCCTCTACGGCGGCTGGACGCGCGCGGCCTACTACCTGAACGGCTCGGCGCATTTCGGCTTCCACGACACCGACTCGACGCGCCGGGTGACGGTCGGCGGCTTCGACCAGACCGCCCGGGCCGACTTCGACGGCTGGACCGCGGGCTTTGCGACCGAGACGGGCCTGCACCTCGCCCTGGGCGGCACCGCCACCCTGACGCCATTCTTCGGCCTCGACTACACCCATCTCTGGCGCGACGGCTTCACCGAGACGGGCGCCGGCTCGGCCAACCTCGCGGTCGATGACGAGGACCAGGATTCCTTGCGTACCCGCCTTGGGCTGCGGCTTGAGAAGACCTTCACCACCAGCGGCGGGCTCGCCATCCGGCCGGCGGTCGAGGCCGCATGGGTGCACGAGAGCCTCGACGACGACTCCCGCATCACCGCCGGCTTCGCTGCGGCCCCTGGGACGAGCTTCCGCATCGCCGGCCCCGACCTCGACCGCGACCGCGCGCATGTCGCCGCCGGCGTCACGGCGGCGCTCACCGAGACCCTCGACCTCGACGCCGGCTATACCGGCGATCTCGCCGGCAGCGATAGGAGCCACAACTTCGCCGCCACCCTCAGGTGGCGGTTTTAGGGCGTGTCAGAACAGCCAGTCCAGATCGTCACTGAGCCAGGGCAGCGTGCTTCCAGTGGCCTGATGCGATGCGGACGCTTGTGAGCCGACGCCCCCGGCGATACGCCGCGATGACCATTCTCGGCTTGGCCATGGGCATGCCGGTCTCCGGCTCCGGGGCGCAGGAAACGAGCGGCCTGCCCAGCGGGGCCACTTCGCTGCGAGAGACGCATGGCGACTGGACCATCGGCTGCAGCGCCGGGGCTGAGCGCGGCAAGGGTTGCACGCTCTTCCAGCAGCAGGTCGACCGCCACTCGCGTCAGCGGGTGCACGCGATCGAATTGCAGCCGGAGGATGGCGGCGTCAGAGGGACGCTGGTGCTACCCTTCGGCCTCGCCTTCGAAGCGGGTGTGGCGCTGCAGATCGACGGGACGGATTTGGGCCAAAGCTTGCACTTCCGCACCTGTCTTCCGCGCGGATGCCTCGTTCCCACCGACTTCGATTCCCGGACGGTTGCCAAGCTGCGCAGGGGTGACGTGCTCGAAGTGGCGGCGACGGTGGCCGACGGCGGCAAGAAGACGGCATTCTCGATCTCGCTCAAGGGCTTTGCCCGCGCGCTCGATCGTACCGCAGAACTCCTCAGACCGGTTGGTCGATGAACGGCAAGTACAGGAAGAATTAATGCCATTTTTAGCCAAGTCCATCGGTGGGTTACCGTCAGAGACCCGCCGCGGCAACCGTTCGATCGTTCTGAACAGGGTTTGAATTCCGCTCCTATCGTCAACAATCCACCCGCTATTTTTTCATCGGCCCCCTTGTCGGCCATCAGGCATGACGAATCCAGCCGTACTCTACAACTGTCCAGCGCGAATTCGAGAATTACCTGAAATGTGGCCGCTTGGAGTGCGGTTTTCTCTGTATGCGCTGCGGGTCCTGCCATGCCGGGTAGCTGGTCGCCTTCAGTTGTAAACGCCGCGGGTTTTGCCCAGTTGCGGGGCGCGGCGCCTGGCCGAGAGTGCGGCGCTACCGGTCGCTGAAGTTCTGCCCGAGCAACCCAGCGGCAGAGGGTGTTTAGTTTCCCGTAGCCGTTGCGCTTTTTGTTCGCCAGCCGAGCGGTGATCATGGGCCCGACGTTCAGCATCGTTTACCGCTTCATCGCCAGGTCAGCCAGGCGTCTGCCGTCTTCCTGCCGGTGAAGTCGGTCGGCGTTACCGGCGACGGCCGGCGCTACGACTACGTCGCCCTGCGCGCGGTGGAGACCATCGATTTCATGACCGCGCTGGGCGCGCCTGCCCTACGAGTTCCTCGACCTCTGCTCGCGGCGCATCATCAACGAAGTGACCGGCATCTCGCGCGTCACCTACGACATCTCGGGCAAGCCGCCGGCGACGATCGAGTGTGAGTAGGGGCATCGCCCCTCGTTGATCATCGCGCCCCGCTCATGTCCGGCGCCACGTCTGTGTAGTGAAAGTATCCACCTGACCCTTGGCCGACGGCTGAGAGGCAGTGGTGATGCCGCCCCTGACGGGCCAAGCATGGAGTTGGACTACTCTGTGATTGGCCTGGAAGGAGACGGCATGACCAGTAGGTAGCACGCCACAAACTGAGCCTGCCGGGCCATGGGCTACAGCCGCCAGCAGTTCTACGAGATCCGCCGCAACTTCCAACCTGTGGCGACGGCGCCGAAGCACGCCAGGCCGTCGGAGTGAACAGTCGATCCGGCAACCCGCTGCACTTGGCTCCAGCGCGCGATCTCTCACGAGCGTAGCCCCCTGACCTTGTAGAAATCCATCCGCTGGGGGCGCCTTTCATCGTCGGTTTCGACGGTCGCAACGAGCGGGGTCTTGCCGCCCGTGTCACGCCCGAGCTTGTAGCCACGGCATCGGCCGACCAGGTAGGCATCATCAACGAAATGACCGGCATCTCGCGCGTTACCTACATCAGGAAACACTACCGGTGGTAATCAGGATATTTTGTGTTAGGTGGCGTACAGACGTTCGATTCGCACCTCCTTAACCTTTGTCCAGTGTTCGAAACCTCGATCCAGTCGCTTGTCGGATGCAAGCCGTTTTCGATTGCCTGGCCAATTCGATTTTGGTCGGTGAGGCAATTCTGATCGAAGCATGCATCTGCAAGAAGAAAGCAAGAATCGAGAAGCAACTCGGTGTGGGTCACGACCGCGCGTATTACCGTGCGGCACTTGAAGAGATGGGCTACAAGGTGACATCGGTCAATGAGAGCGACGAGGACACTCTGGAAATGGAGGTCGTAAAGGGCGACACCAGCTACGAAGTCGAAGTGGATTTCGATGACAAGACCAAGAAGTCCACCAAGGTCGATGTGTCTACCAACATGTGGGAAACCGACTACACTGAGGTGGCAAAGGGCGAAAACTGATCGCAATGGCGATATCGCCGACATTCGCGCCAGTTCGGGCGGGCAGCAAGCGTCGCTTGCTGCCCGCCTCTGTGCTTGCCTGCGCTCCGGGCCTCTGCCAGATGCAGGCTCCTGGCGCCCACAACCCGGCGCCCTCTCGAACCGGAATCGCGTGCGCTCGGGTCTGGCGAGCCCGATACAGGCCCCCCTGACCCGCCGCGGAGCGGTATCGATATGCACTGTCCGTGGCCATCCGGCAATCTCCGCTCGTCGCAGTCGAGTACCTGATTACCAATGAACTTCAGCCAGCTTTATGAACCGGTAGGGCATAGGCGGCGTCGGTGTGGCCGCGGTCACCTGTCGCGCAGGTTGCCTGCAAGAACGTAGCGTCGGTTGGAACGATCATTCAATTCACTCCATGTGCATCCGGGCGCTGCCCGTATGTGGTCCCCATTGGCTCACTCGCCGAGCCTCGGTGGTAATCGGGTTGGTCTATGTCCACAGCCAAACTCATGTTGCCGGGCAAGGAGCATCTCATAACCATCAAAGCGTTCGATTTTTCGGCGCACTCTCGCAATGCGCTGCGCCATGATCGGGATACCGAGTTGCTGCGCGCGGAGCTGTTCAGTATCGAGCAACTGGAGCGTCACGCGGTCACCTTGGCAGGCCAGCACAGGATCGATCCGCGTCCCGGTCCGGACCGGTTACTGCCACGGCTGGCGGACAATGCGCGGGTTCTGCTGACGGCGTATGACGTCGTCACCGCCGTCGCCACCCAGGGGCAACGGATCGTGCCGGCAGAGGCCTGGCTGCTCGACAATTTCTACCTGATCGAGCAGCAGATTGGCCAGGCGCGCCGCCACCTGCCGCGCGGATACAGCCGACAGTTGCCGCGGCTGGCCGATGGCCTGTCGGCCGGCTTCCCCCGCATTTACGATCTGGCGCTGGAACTGATCTCCCACATGGACGGCCGCGTCGACAGCGACAACGTCACCCAGTTCATCGCTGCCTACCAGACCGCAGAACCGCTGAAGCTGGGCGAATTGTGGGCCTTCCCGATCATGCTCAAGCTGGCGCTGCTGGAAAACCTGCGCCGTGTCGGGGTGCAGATCGCCCAGCGACGCGAGGAGCGCGAGGCGGCCATCAAATGGGCGGACCGTATGCTCGCCACGGCCGAAACCGAACCCAATCGGCTGATTCAGCGGCTGGCCGAGTTTGCCAATGCCGACGTTCCGCTGACCGCGCCGTTTGTGGAGGAGTTCTATGCCCGCCTCCAGTCCCAGGGCCAGGTGATGGCGTTCGTACAAACCTGGGTCGAACATAAACTGATCGAACAGGGGGTGACCGCATCGCAGTTGTCGGCGGCGTCTGGCCGCAACGCCGCGGCCAATCAGTTATCGATTGCCAACAGCATCGGCAGCCTGCGTTTCGTCGGTGCCATGGACTGGAAGCATTACGTCGAGTCGCTCAGCGCGGTCGAACGGATCCTGCGCGAAGACCCGATGGCAATGCACGCCGGCCAGGATTTCGCCACCCGCGACCGCTGCCGGCATGTCGTCGAGGATGTGGCGCGCGGCAGTGCGCGCAGCGAACCGGAGGTGGCACGCGAAGCCGTCGTTCTCGCGCAGGCGGCTGCCGCGCAGCGGGAACGGCACGACCGCAGCGCCCATGTCGGCTACTACCTGATCGACCGCGGCAGGCGGGACCTGGAGCACGCGGTCGGCTGCCGGCTGTCATGGAGATCCAGGATCGGGCGGGCGAGCCGGCAGGTCCGCCTGCGCCTTTATCTCGGCGCCATCCTGCTGCTTACGCTGCTGGCGACAGCGGTCGCGCTGTCCGCCCCCGGCCTCGAACCGGGCGGGGTCGATGTCGGCGACTGGCAGATCTGGCTGCTGGCCTTGCCGCTCGTCATCGGCGCCTCGGCGCTGGCCGTCGCGCTGGTGAACCTGCTGGTCACGCTCGTCCTGCCACCGTGCAACTTGCCGCGACTGGACTTTTCCCAGGGGATTCCGGACAGCCACCGCACCATGGTGATCGTCCCCACCCTGCTGGCCAGGCCGCAGGATGTCGACGATCTGGTCGAGGCCATGGAGATCCGCTATCTCGGCAATCGTGATCCCAATCTGTTTTTCGCCTTGCTGACGGATTATGCCGACGCCCCCGAGCAAACGCTGCCGGACGACGAGGCCCTGCTCGAGTATGCGCGCGCGGCGGTCGCGGCGCTCAACGCGACCTACCGTGAGGATCGCCCGTGCATCTTCTATCTGTTCCACCGGCCACGGGTGTGGAACCCGTTCGAGCAAGTGTGGATGGGCTATGAGCGCAAACGCGGCAAGCTGGAGCAATTCAATGCCCGGCTCAGGGGCGAGGCGCAAATGGCCTTCTCGCACATCATCGGCGAGGAGTCCCTCCTTGGATCGATCCAGTACGTCATCGCCCTGGATACCGATACGCAACTGCCACGCGACGCGGCACGCACCCTGATTGGCAACCTCGCGCATCCGCTCAATCGGCCAGTGTACGATGCCGGCAAGGGCCGCATCGTCGAAGGCTACGCGATCCTGCAACCGCGCGTCTCGATCAGCCTGACCAGTGCCGGCCAGTCGCACTTCACCCGGTTGTTCGCGGGCGACTCGGGTCTCGACCCCTACACGCGCGAGGTGTCGGACGTTTACCAGGATCTGTTCGGGGAAGGCTCGTTTATCGGCAAGGGCATCTACGATGTCGATGCGTTTCGCCAGGCTGTCGACGGCCGTTTTCCTGAAAATCTGATCCTCAGCCACGACCTGCTGGAAAGCGGCTATGCGCGTTCTGCGCTGGTGACCGATGTCGAACTCATCGAGGAACATCCAGCCAGTGTCACCATTGAGGCTAGCCGGCGCCACCGCTGGGTACGCGGCGACTGGCAGCTGGCCGGCTGGCTGCTGCCACGCGTGCCGGGTCCCCCCGACCTGCATGGCGAGAAGGCGAAGCGGCAGGCGAACCCGCTCTCGGCCCTGTCGCGGTGGAAACTTTTCGACAATCTGCGCCGCAGCCTGGTGGCACCTGCGCTGCTCGCCCTGTTGGCCGGCGGCTGGCTGTTGGGTCCGGGGCCCGTGTGGCGCTGGACCTTGCTGGTCGTGGCGGTGATATTTCTGCCCACCCTGCTATCTGCCGCAATCGAGCTCGTTCGCAAGCCCGAAGAAACCGACTGGCGAGTGCACCTGAACCTGACCGGCAGTTCCGCGGGCCCCCCGCTCGTGCTCGCCGTACTGACCCTGGCTTTTTTGCCCTACGACGCGCTGATCTGCCTGGGGGCAATCCTGCGCTCGGGGGTGCGTATGCTGTTCACGCGACGCGGGCTTCTGCTATGGAAACTGACGTCCTACGCACGCCGCAACGCGCGCCGCACGCTGGTCGAATTTATCCGGGAGATGTGGATCGCGCCGGTGCTCGCGGTGGCACTGGGCGTGGCATTGGCCACGGCAAACCAGCCTGCGGCATGGCTTTTTGCAGCCCCCATCCTGCTGCTGTGGCTATCGTCGCCTGGCGTCGGCTGGTGGATCAGTCAGCCGCTGACCGCCCCTGTCCCGGGCTTGAGCGTCGACCAGGAAGCCTTCTTGCGGACGTCAGCGCGGCGCACCTGGCGCTACTTCGCGGACTTCGTCGGCCCGGAAGACAACTGGCTGCCACCCGACAACTTCCAGGAATACCCGGCACCGGTTATCGCCTCGCGCACCTCGCCCACCAACATCGGCATGTCGCTGCTGGCCGACCTGGCTGCGGTCGATTTCGGCTACATCACGGCCGGGGAATGCCTGCAGCGCATCGGCAATACGCTCGCCTCGATGGAGAAGCTGGAACGCTACCGTGGCCATTTTTACAACTGGTACGACACGCGCACCCTGCAACCGCTGCACCCGCAGTACGTCTCGTCGGTCGACAGCGGCAACCTGGCCGGCTGTCTGCTCACGCTGCGGGCCGGGCTGGCCGAGCTGAAAGACCAGCCGGTGCTGTCGGCAAACGTATTGCAGGGGCTGCAGGATACTCTGCAGGTGTTCGCTGAACAGTTGCCTGCTTCGGCTGATCCGGATCTTGCAAACAGGATCAAGTTGCTGCAGGAAACGCTGTACGCTTTCACACTGAACGGCTCGCCCCAGACACTGGCCGCCGCCGAGCACGCTCTGGATGGGGTTCATCGTGTCGGCGGGGAGCTGGTTGACTGGCTGTTGGTCGATATCAATAGCGATGGCGAGCTGGTTTACTGGGCGCGGGCATTCGACCGGCAATCCCGGGCGCTTCGGGATGAGCTTCGGTTCCTGGGAGCCGAGTCACGGCACTTCAGCACGATCCCGACATTGGCGGAATTGGCTGGAGCGCACGGAAAGAATCCCGAGGCGCGCTCGTCCGTCGCGGCCGAACGCATCGGCGTGATCGACAATTTGGTGCATCGTTGCCGCGCTCTGGCGGCTATGGACTTTGATTTTCTCTATGACACGGCGTACGGCCTGCTGGCCATCGGCTATGACGTGGGCGAACGGCGCCGCGATCCGTCCTGTTACGACCTGCTGGCATCGGAAGCGCGCCTGGCCAGTTTTCTGTTGATTGCGCAGGGGCAGCTGCCGCAGAAACACTGGTTCTCGCTCGGCCGCCTGCTGACCAGTCATGGCGGCGAGGTCAGTCTGATTTCGTGGAGCGGCTCGATGTTCGAGTACCTGATGCCGCAGCTGATCATGCCGAGTTACCCCAATACCCTGCTGGAGCAGACCTGCAAGGCCGCGGTATCGCGCCAGATCGAATACGGCCGACAACGCGAGGTGCCGTGGGGCATTTCCGAGTCCTGCTATAACGCTACCGACGGGCACCAGGTCTACCAGTACCGGGCATTCGGCGTGCCCGGCCTCGGCTTCAAGCGCGGATTGGGCGACGATCTGGTGATCGCGCCCTACGCCTGTGCCCTGGCACTGACGGTGATGCCGCAGGCAGCCTGCCGTAACCTGCTGACGCTGGCCGATCGGGGATTTCTCGGCGCCTACGGCTTCTACGAGGCGGTCGACTACACGCCCTCGCGGGTGCCGCGAGGCAAGCCGCACGCCATCGTGCAGGCATTTATGGCACATCACCAGGGTATGAGCCTGCTGGCGTATGCGTATGTCTTGCTCGACCAGCCGATGCAGCGACGCTTCATGTCAGACCCGTTGACGCACGCGACCGAACTGCTGCTGCAGGAGCGGGTGCCGAAGAAGGGCGCCACCTTGCATCCACACGCAGCCGAAGTGAGCGCTGCCGCCCGCCCCCCCAGTGCGGACGTCGGCTCGATCATGCGCGTGTTTACCAATCCGAACACGCAGATCCCTGAAGTTCACCTGTTGTCAAACGGCCGCTACCACGTCATGGCGACCCATGTGGGTGGCAGTTACAGCCGCTGTGGCGACCTCGCCGTCACCCGCTGGCGCGAGGACGTCACTGCCGATGACTGGGGCACTTTCATTTACCTGCGCGACCGTGACAGCGGTAAGTATTGGTCGACCGCTCACCAGCCGACTTTGCGCCGCGCCGATCGCTACGAGGCGATCTTCGTCCAGGCGCGGGCTGAATACCGGCGACGCGATCAGCTGATCGAAGCGCACACCGAGATCAGTGTGTCGCCCGAGGATGACGTCGAGATTCGTCGCGTCACACTCACCAACCAGTCGGCGCGTATCCGTCACATCGAGGTGACGAGCTACGCGGAAGTGGTGCTGGCGCCGTTGCATGCCGATCTGGCGCACCGTGCCTTCAGTAACCTGTTCGTGCAGACCGAAATCCTGCCCGAGCGGCAGGCGATCCTCTGCACCCGGCGTCCCCGCACACCAGGCGAGCAGGTGCCCTGGATGTTTCACTTGCTGGCCGCACCGGGCGTGTTGGCCGACGCACCGTCCTACGAAACCGACCGCGTCCGCTTCATCGGGCGCGGCCGCACCGCGGCCAACCCGCTGGCGATGGACAGTGGCGACAACCCGCCTGCCCTGTCGAACACGGCGGGGTCGGTGCTCGATCCCATCGTGGCGATCCGCCGCACCCTGACCCTGGCACCCGACGAATCAGCGAGTGTGCAGATCATCTCCGGTATCGCTGACACACGCGAGGCCGCACTGGCCCTGCTGGAGAAATACTGCGACCGCCACTTCGTCGAGCGTGCGTTCGAAATGGCCTGGTTCAATAGCCAGGAGGTGCTGCGCCACCTCAATATCACCGAAGTGGATGCCCAGATCTACGGCCGCCTGGCCAATTCTGTGATCTACGGCAATGCACTGCGCCGCGCCACACCCAACGTCATTGCGCGCAACCAGCTGGGACAATCCAGGCTGTGGCGCTTTGGCATCTCGGGTGATCTGCCGATCGTCCTGCTGCAGATCCGCGACCTCAACCGCATTGATCTGGTCAAGCAGGTGCTGCAAGCGCATGCCTATTGGCGCAGGAAAGGCCTGGCCGCCGACCTGGTGATCGTGAACGAGGATTTCTCGAGCTACCGGGCGGTGCTGCAGGACCTGATCATGGGCCTGATCAACTCAGGTCCCGAAGCGCAGGTGATCGACAAGCCGGGCGGCGTCTTCGTGCGCCGCGCCGAGGAACTGTCCGAAAACGAACGCGTGCTGCTGCAGACGGTCGCCCGCATCGTCTTCAGGGATACCACCGCGACCCTGATCGAGCAGGTGGATCGCCGGGTGTCGCCAGAACGTGAGTCGGACCTGCTGCAGCCTTCGCAGCAGGCGAGCGCCGAATCGGTTGCCCCGCTGGCGCCGCGTGAACGCATTTTCTGTAATGGCCTGGGCGGCTTTACGCCCGACGGTCACGAATACGTCGTCACCCTCGAACCCGGACAGACCACGCCAGCGCCCTGGGCCAACGTGATCGCCAGCCCGCACATCGGCACCGTCGTCAGCGAGAGCGGCAGCGCCTATACCTGGGTGGGAAACGCGCACGAATTCCGCCTCACTCCCTGGCACAACGACCCGCTGTCCGACAGCAGCGGCGAAGCGCTCTACATCCGCGACGAAGAAACCGGCGCGTTCTGGTCGCCGACGCCGCTGCCCGCGCACGGCCGCTCCGGCTACGTGTGCCGGCACGGCTTCGGCTACAGCGTGTTCGAGCACTTTGAGGCCGGCATCGCCTCGGAACTGTACACCTACGTCGCCATGAATGCGCCGGTCAAGTTCGTGGTGGTCAAGCTGCGCAACAAGTCGAAGCGTGCCCGCAGCCTGTCGCTCACCGGGTACTGGGAACTGGTGCTCGGCGAGTGGCGGCACGCCAACCTGATGCACATCGTCACCGAAATCGATCCGAACACTGGCGCGCTGTTTGCCCGCAATGCCTACGGTCGCGAATGCGCCAACCGGGTGGTGTTTGTGCAGGCCAACGAGCGCGCGCGGTCGGTGAGCGGAAACCGCACCGAGTTCATCGGTCGCAACGGCTCGCTGGCGCATCCGGTGGCAATGCGTCGCAAGCGCCTGTCGGGTCGAACCGGTGCTGGCCTGGACCCGTGTGCCGCGATCCAGGTCCGGATCGAACTGGCCGCAGGGCAGGAGCGTGAGATCGTGTTCGTGTTCGGCGCGGCTGGAAACGCCGATGAAGCACGTCACTTCATCCAGCAATTCGGCGGGCACGCAGGCGCACGGCAGGCACTGGAAGCCGTGTGGGAACACTGGAACCGCACCCTGGGCGCGGTGAATGTGGACACGCCGGACCCTGCGCTCAACGTGCTGGCCAACGGCTGGCTGGTCTATCAAACCCTGTCCTGCCGGTTGTGGGGACGCAGCGGCTATTACCAGTCCGGCGGCGCCTACGGCTTTCGCGATCAATTACAGGACACCATGGCGTTGATCCACGCGACACCGTGGCTCGCCCGCGAGCAGTTGATCAGGCACGCCGGGCGCCAGTTTATCAAGGGCGACGTGCAGCACTGGTGGCACCCGCCCCACGGCAAGGGCGTACGCACCCATTTCTCCGACGACTATCTTTGGCTGCCGTATGCCGTCTGTCGTTATGTGCTCACGACCGGCGACACCGGCGTGCTCGACGAGTCCATCCATTTTCTGGAGGGCCGCGAGTTGTATCAGGAAGAAGAGGCCTACTACGACCAGCCGCAAAGCTCCCCGGAAGCGGCCAGCCTCTATGAGCACTGCGTGCGTGCCCTCAAGCACGGCCTGCGCTTCGGCGCTCATCAATTGCCGCTGATGGGCTGCGGTGACTGGAACGACGGCATGAATCTGGTCGGCAAGGAGGGCCGGGGAGAAAGCGTGTGGCTGGCGTGGTTCCTGCTCGAGAATCTCGAGCTGTTTGCCGGCCTGGCGCGCGACCGCGACGACGCCGATTTTGCCGAGCTGTGCCGCGCGCAGGCCGCCCAACTGCGCAGCAGCATCGAGGCCCAGGCCTGGGACGGCGGCTGGTACAAGCGCGCCTGGTTCGACGACGGCACGCCGCTCGGCTCGTCCAGCAATGACGAATGCCAGATCGATTCGATCAGCCAGAGTTGGGCGGTCATCTCCGGGGCAGGCGATCCGGTACGCGCACACCAGGCGATGATGGCGGTCGACCAGCGCCTGGTGCGGCGCGACCAGCAGATCATTCAGCTGCTCGAGCCCCCCTTCGACAAATCAGACCTGGAGCCCGGCTACATCAAGGGGTACACACCCGGTGTGCGCGAGAACGGCGGCCAATATACCCATGCCGCGATCTGGACCACGATGGCGTTCGCCATGCTGGGCGACACGGACCGGGCGTGGGAATTCTTTGCCATGCTCAATCCCATCCACCACGGCAGTGCGCCTGAGACCATCGAACGCTACAAGGTCGAACCCTACGTCATGTGCGCGGACATCTATAGCGTGTCGCCACACATCGGACGCGGCGGCTGGAGCTGGTATACCGGGGCGGCGGGCTGGATGTACCGGTTGACCTTGGAAACCCTGCTGGGGCTGCAACGAGAAGTGGACCATCTGCGCATTGCGCCGTGTGTTCCGACCGCCTGGGATGCCTACAAAATCCATTACCGCTATCGTGACACCGTCTACCACATCACCGTCAGGCGCGTCGGCGAAGCATCGGGGCAGGTGATCCGCGTGAGGGTGGACGGCACCGAACGTCCCGATACACGCATTCCCCTGGCCGATGATCGCCGTGAACACTTCGTCGAGGTGGACCTGGGGAAGCTCTGAACAAGTCCATCCTGGACTTCTCAGAGCTACCCCAAGGGTATCTTTCATGGTATCGACACTTGCGCGCACCGGGAAACTCGCGCAGTGCTGGCTTTCCGCGGCCGTTATTTCAAGCGAGTGTGAGTGCGGTGCGGCTCCGTGCGATCCACCGTCAGGCCTGCCGGGACCGGTTCGACCGGCAGCCCGGATGCGGCTCACTCGCGCAGCCGGCGCATGCACTCCTCGAACGGGATCTCGCCCGCCTGGTAGGCGGCGACGACCTTGGCCTGGCTTTCCGTCGGCACCACGCCCTCGGTCCAGGCGTGGCAGAGTTCGGCGGCCAGTTTCGGTGAAGTGCCTTTCGCTGCCAGAAAACCGTCGTCACCGCAGCCGTAGAGGATGGCAGTGGCAGCAATGGACAGGAGCGTCATCTTGTTCATGTTCGACCTCATGCAGTCCCCGCCGTCGGCGCTGGCCCGGGATGCGGTTCTCGCGAACGTGCGCTGCACAACCTTGCGGTGGGTAACGCCATGGATCCATGGTCAATGGTAGCCCTTCATGGCACGGCTTGCGTCGACCGCGTGGCCGTTGACCGGTATGGTGGCGCCAGGGTCGTGATGGGGTGCGCCCGGTCTGTGGCCGCCGCCGACCTGTACTGACCCGCCGCCACGCCACCACGGGACCGGCCCGATGACCGACCTCGCCACCGACCAGCACTGGATACGCCGCGCGCTCGAACTCGCCGCCGCCGGCGCGGCGGCCGGCGAGGTTCCGGTCGGTTGCGTCATCGTCCACGCTGGCGAGGTGATCGGCGAGGGCTGGAACCGGCCCATCGGCGCCCATGACCCGACCGCCCATGCCGAGGTGGTCGCCCTGCGTGCGGCCGCGCAGCGGCTGGCCAACTACCGCCTGGTCGACACCACCCTCTACGTCACCCTGGAGCCGTGCGTGATGTGTGTCGGCGCCATGGTCCACGCCCGGGTCGGCCGGCTGGTCTACGGGGCGACGGACCCCAAGACCGGCGCGGTCGAGAGCGTCTTCCGGCTGCTCGACGGGGCGCAGCACAACCACCGCATCGAGGTCGTCGGCGGGGTCCTGGCGGAGGCGTGCGGCGAGCGGCTGCGCGCCTTCTTCCGCGCCCGCCGGCTCGGGGATTGAGAACAGTTCGCAGCGGTCGTGCCGCGCAGTGGCTTGGTTCTCAAGTGCTCAGAACGCCAGCGGAGTGAGGGTCGGCACCGCGATCAGGCCGCGACGCGCGGCCACCGCCTCCATCTGCAGCCGGCGCGAGAGCAGGTCGAAGTAGGTGCGGATGTTCTCGACGTAGGTCACTGCCTCGCCGCCGCGCGCGTAACCGTGGCGCAGGTTGCTGTAATACTCCTGCCTGGCCAGCAGTGGCAGGTTGCGGCGGACATCGACCCAGAGGTCGGGGTTGCCGCCTCGCCGCTGGGTCAGGATGCGGGCGTCCTCGAGGTGGCCGAAGCCGATGTTGTAGGTGGCCAGAGCGAGCCAGGTGCGGTCGGGCTCGGTCACCCGCTCGGGGATCTTGCCCTTGACCCAGCGCAGGTAGTCAGCGCCGCCGGCGATGCTCTGTTCGGGGTCGAGGCGGTCGTCGACGCCGAGCTGCCGGGCGGTGTCGTGGGTCAGCATCATCAAGCCACGCACCCCGGTGGGCGAGCGGGCGCGCGGATCCCAGTGCGACTCCTGGTAGCTGATGGCCGCCAGCAGCCGCCAGTCGATGTCATCACCGGAGGCCGCCTGGAACAGCGGCAGGTAGGTCGGCAGCCGGCTGTCGATGCGCCGCTGGAATTCGCGCATCTCGACGAAATCGAAGTCGCGGAAGTGGCCGAAGTGCTGCTCCAGCAGCGTCTGCAACTCGCCGCTGGACTCGAGTTCGTCGAAGAACTCCTGCAGGGCGAAGATCAGGGCATCGTCGGCGTCGGCCGGCAGGGCCCAGGCGAAGTCGCGCGCCTCGCCGACGCTGAAGGCGACGCGCAGTTCCGGATGGATGCGCTGGGCGATCTCGACCTCGTGGCTGTAGGCCATGGTGTAGGCCAACTCGCCGTCGGCGACCCGCTTCAGCAGCTGCGAGCTGCTGGCCTGGTGGTCGATGATCCACTGCAGCCGCGGATGCGCCGGTTGCAGATCGTCGAGCTGCTCGGCATGCCCCTCGCCGTAGGCAACGGTCAGTGGCCCCTGCAGGTCGTCGAGTGACTGCGGGCGCGGGTCGCCGAGGCGGTAGACCAGCTTCGGTTCGGCCCGGTGGAACGGGCGGGAGAAGTGCAGCTGCTCGCTGCGCAGGCGGGTGATCGGGATGGCGAACGCACCCAGGTGCCCCTCGCCGTTCTCCAGCACCAGCCGCATCTCCTCGATGTCCGGGGTGACGATCGGCTTGAGCTCGACGCCGAGGTGGTAGGCAAAGCGCCGGGCGATGGCGTACTGGAACCCGGCTGGCCCGGTGAAATCGCCGCGCATCGCCGGCGGCAGGTGGCGCAGGGCGACCCGCAGTTCACCCTTCTCGGTGATCTGGTCGAGCTCCTGCGCCTGCGTGCAGGCCGCGAGCAGCGCGAACAGTGGAACCGTCAGTAGGCGCATCTGGGCAACATCGACCTCCGAGGGAAGTGTACTTCCCGTCGGGCCGTTCGTGTAAAATGCGCCGGCCGATGCCCGGGAGAGGTGCCTGAGTGGCCGAAAGGGCTTGACTCGAAATCAAGTGTACGTTCTGCGTACCGTGGGTTCGAATCCCACCCTCTCCGCCATTTTCGGCAGTGACAGGCGTCGAAACGAGACAATGTGCGACGTGGTGGCACGTCGAGGGTGGGTGAGAACCCACGCGGGTTCGACAACCCGGCAGAGCCGGGTTGAACGTCGCCGCGCAGCGGCGGCGGCCCCGCAGGGGTGAGGCGCGCAGCGCCGAATCATCCCACCCTCTCCGCCATTTTCGGCAGTGACGGGCGTCGAAACGAGACAATGTGCGACGTGGTGGCAAGTTAAGGGTGGGTGAGAACCCACGCGGGTTCGACAACCCGGGCAGAGCCGGGTTGAACGTCGCCGCGCAGCGGCGGCGGCCCCGCAGGGGTGAGGCGCGCAGCGCCGAATCATCCCACCCTCTCCGCCATTTTTGGCAGTGACAGTCCGACTTGTCGGTATAAATTCGCAGTTAAAGGCTCTATTTAGGGAGAAATTTACCACTTCTCCACCGAACTTGAGTATTGCGGCGCCGGGCCGCCAGGCGGGGCCCATCGGGGCGGCAGGGCGACCCGATTGAAGCGCCATCAAATACCACAAAGAACCATCAATTCGGCTTATATTGCAGTTTATATACCACTATATTGCCATATTCAGCGTAATTAGGTGGCGATCGGTCATGTTTCTGGGCGCATGATCGATCCCGATCCAGACTGGCCCACACCGGGTATGACCGGACAGAACAGAGAGCGTGACCATGGCCTTTCCCAAGCCGTTTTACCGTTGGCGCCCCCATCCCTGGCACGGCCTCGAGGTCGGTCCTGACGTTCCCAGCGTGGTCCACGCCTACATCGAGATCACCCCGTTCGATACCGTCAAATACGAGATCGACAAGATCACCGGCTACCTGATGGTCGACCGGCCGGCGCGCACCTCGTCGCTGCCGCCGTCGCTGTACGGCTTCATCCCGCGCACCTACTGCGGCCCGCGCACCGCGGCCCTGATGGAAGGGGCCAAGAAGGGCGACGGTGACCCGCTCGACATCTGCGTGGTCAGCGAACGACCGATCTCGCGGGCCGAGGTGATCCTGAAGTCGCGGGTGGTCGGTGGGCTGCCGATGCTCGACGGCGGCGAGGCCGACGACAAGATCATCGCCGTGCTCGACAACGACAACCTCTGGGGCAGCGTCAGGGACGTCTCCGACCTGCCCGTCGCGCTGGTCGACCGGCTGCGCCACTACTTCTCGACCTACAAGCTGATCCCGGGCGCGCCGGACCACGAGGTGGTCATCGGTCCGACCTACGGCCGTGAGCATGCCGAGCGGGTCATCGCCGCCAGCGTCGAGGACTACGAGCACGAATTCGGCGGCTGAGCGCGCCGCGGCCGGAGCGGCCGCCGGGGCCACCCGCGGGTGGCGGGGCGCAAGCCGGGGAGGGTGTCATGCAGTGTCCCGCCTGCCGTACCGAGACCGCGCTGGGCTGGGCCCGCTACCTGGGCAGCCCGCTGGGCAACCACACCTGCCCGGCCTGCGCGGCACGCCTGCGCCCACGCACCACCTGGCGCTTCTACGCCGCGGTCGTGACCACCTGGCTGCTGGTGCTCGGCGCCAGCCTGTGGGCGATGGCGGCGCACGGCCTGGGGCTGGGCGTGACCCTGGCGCTCCATTTCGTCCTCGGTTTCGGCATCCTGCTGCCGATCGATCGCTGGCTGGACGATCGGGTGCGGCGGGTGGAACTGCGCGGCGGGCCGTGAACCGGACGCCCGTGCTAACTTGGCGTGCCCGGGACGGCGGTCCGGCCGCCACCTCGACCCGCGGCCACGGTCGCCGACCTGCGTCCCCCGACCTTGACGAGCACGAAGCGACGACATGAAGCAGTGGACCCCCGACAGCTGGCGCCAGTACCCGGCGCTGCAGCAGCCCGCCTACCCCGAGCCGGAGGCGGTAGCCGACATCGTCGCCCAGATCTCCCGGCTGCCGCCGCTGGTGACCAGCTGGGAGGTCGAGTCGCTGCGCGGCCAGCTGGCCGCGGCGGCCCTCGGCCAGCGCTTCCTGCTGCACGGCGGGGACTGCGCCGAGCACTTTGGCGACTGCACCCCGGAGATCATCACCAACAAGCTGAAGATCCTGCTGCAGATGAGCCTGGTGCTGGTGCACGGCCTGCAGCGCCGGGTGATTCGGATCGGCCGCCTGGCCGGCCAGTACGCCAAGCCGCGCTCGGCCGACCTGGAGACGCGCGCCGGCGTTGCGCTGCCCTCCTACCGCGGCGACCTGGTCAACCGGCCGGAGTTCGACGCCGCCGCCCGCCGGCCCGACCCGTACAACATGCTGCGCGGCTACACCCGCGCGGCGCTGACGCTGAACTTCGTCCGCGCGCTGGTCGACGGCGGTTTCGCCGACCTGCACCACCCGGAGAACTGGGACCTGGAGTTCATGGACCTGGCCCCGGCCGCAACCGACTACCGGCGCGTGGTCGCCGAGATCGGCCGCGCGCTGAACTTCATGGAGACCGTCTCCGGGCAGACCGCCGGTGATTCGGGCCGGGTCGACTTCTTCACCAGCCACGAGGCGCTGCTGCTGCCCTACGAGCAGGCGCAGACGCGCACGACCCCCAAGCGCCCGGGCTGGTTCAATCTCGCCACCCACCTGCCGTGGCTGGGCGCGCGCACGGTCGACCCGGGCGGCGCCCATGTCGAGTACCTGCGCGGCATCCGCAATCCCATCGGCATCAAGGTCGGCCCGGAGCTGGCGCCGGAACAGCTGGTCGAACTGCTCGAGCGGCTCGATCCCGAGCGCGAACCGGGCCGGGTCACGCTGATCCACCGCTTCGGTGTCGCCAGCATCGAGGCGCGGCTGCCGCCGCTGGTCGAGGCCGTGGCTCGCGACGGCCGCCTGCCGCTGTGGGTCAGCGACCCGATGCACGGCAACACGCGCACCACCGGCGACGGCCTGAAGACCCGCCGCTTCGAGGATATCCTGGGCGAACTGGAGCACGCCTTCCGCATCCACCGCGCCTGCGACAGCCGGCTCGGCGGCGTCCACTTCGAGCTGACTGGCGACAACGTCACCGAGTGCACCGGCGGCGCCCGCGGGCTGGCCGACGGCGACCTGCACCGCGACTACCGCTCGCTGGTCGATCCGCGGCTGAACTACGAACAGGCGCTGGAGATGGCGCTGCTGATCGCGCGCCTCGACCAGCGCCAGACGTAAGCCCGGCCCGAGCCATGGACCACCGGCACAACCTGCTGGCGATCTACCGGGCCGCGCTGGCCGCCGTCGAGGGGCGCGCCGCCACCCGGCGCCATCTCGAGGCGCACCCGCCACCGGGCCCGGTCCACCTGCTCGCGGTCGGCAAGGCGGCGACGGCCATGGCGCTCGGCGCCCACGACGCCCTCGGCGACCAGATCGTCCGCGGCCTGGTGATCTGCAAGCACGGCCACGGCGACCCGGCCCTCGCGGAGATCGCGGGTCTGCGCTACCTGGAGAGCGACCACCCGGTGCCCGGCGCGCGCAGCCTGGCCGCCGGCCAGGCGCTGGTCGACTACCTCGACGCCACGCCGGACGACGCCCGCTTCCTCTGCCTCGGTTCCGGCGGCGCCTCCAGCCTGGTCGAACTGCTGCCCGCCGGCTGCGACCTCGCCTGGCTGCAGCGGCTGACCGACTGGCTGCTCGCCGGCGGCTACGACATCGGCACCATGAACCGCGTGCGCAAGGCCTTTTCGCGCATCAAGGGCGGGCGCCTGCGCCGCTGGCTGCGCGGCCGCCCGGCGCTGAACCTGCTGATCTCCGACGTCCCCGGGGACGACCCGGCGGTGGTCGGCTCCGGCCTGCTGGTGCCCGACCGCGCCGCGCCGCCACCGCTGCCCGCCGAACTGCCCGCCTGGGTCAAGGCGCATCTGCGCGACGGCGACGACGACCCGCCCGGGGCCGGCGACGACTCCGTCGAGACCGTGCTGGTGGCGCGCAACGCCGACGCCTGCGCCGCCGCCGGTGCCGCCGCCCGCCAGCTCGGCTACGCCGTCGCCGCGACCGCCGGCGTGCTCGACGGCGACGCCGAGGCGGCGGCCCGGACCGTGGTGGCCGAACTGGCCGGCGGCGCCCCCGGCCTGCGCATCTGGGGCGGCGAGACGACGGTGCGGCTGCCGCCCGACCCCGGCCGGGGCGGGCGCAACCAGCAGCTGGCGCTGGCGGCGGCCATCGCCCTGGCCGGCCGCGACGACCTGCTGCTGCTGGCCGCCGGCACCGACGGCACCGACGGCCCGGGCGAGGATGCCGGCGCCCTGGTCGACGGCGGCACGCGGGCGCGCGGCGAACTGCACGACGGTCCCGCCGTCGACGCCCTGCGCCGGGCCGACGCCGGCACCTTCCTCGCCGCCGCCGGCGACCTGCTGCAGACCGGGCCGACCGGGACCAACGTCATGGACCTGGCGCTCGGGCTGCGCCTGGAGGCCGCCGGCGAGTGAGAGCTTGAGGAGAAATCCACTGCGCGGTCCGATCGCTGCGTTGGGCGGTGCTCGCTCCTCGCCTATCGACCTGATAGGTCTCGTCGCTGCGCTCCGTCCGCCTTGCGCTCAAACCACTCGATGCCACTGCTGTCCCACAAACGAACGGTGCCAATAGTTACAGGTTGCTGACATGCATTGGTTCTTCAATGTGCTGTGAAGCGCGATGACATGAAAGAGTGAATCCGTGCGTCCCTTCTCCCCCAGGGAGAAGGACAGGATGAGGGGATCGAGAAATCAGAGGGTTGGCTGGATTCACCCCCTCACCCCAACCCTCTCCCTGAGGGAGAGGGAGTTTATGGGGACAGCAGTGACTCGCTACGATTTCTTCTCAAGCTCTGAGCTGGCACGGAGGATCGACGGTTCGGGTGAGGCGCCCCGCGCCGAGTGCGGATCAGCCGCCCTTGCCGGGCAGCGGCGCCGCGGCCAGCGTCTCCAGGGCCAGGTCGGGATGGATGCGCACCAGTTCCAGCATGCCGTCCGGGGTGCAGCGCAGCATCGAGCCGCCGGCGTCCCAGTCGCCGACCACGGCGCGCTCGAGCGGGCTGCCGTGCAGCGCCGGCCGGTGGGTGTGGCCGTGGATCATCAGCCGCGCGCCGTGGTCGGCCAGCGCCGCCTGCACCGCCCCCGGGTTGACGTCCATGATCGCCTCGGGCTTGTTCTGCTTGCTCGCCTCGCTGCGCCGGCGCAGGGCCTGCGCCTCGGCCTGGCGCTCGGCCAGCGGTCGGGCGAGGAAGTCGGCGCGCACCTGGGGTTGGGCGACGTGGGCGCGAAAGCGCATGTGGTCGAGGTCGTCGATACAGAGCCGGTCGCCGTGGGTCAGCAGGGTGCGCACCCCGCAGAGATCGATGGCGGTCGGGTCGGGCAGCAGGCTGCAGCCGCTGCGTTCGGCAAAGCGGCCACCGGCGAGGAAGTCGCGGTTGCCGCAGATGAAGCGGGTCGGGGTGCCGGCGGCGACCAGTTCGCGCAGGCCGGTCAGGATCGGTTCGTGGCCGGGCGAGTCGTCGTCGTCCCCGACCCAGACCTCGAACAGGTCGCCGAGGATGTAGAGCCGGGCGGCGGCGTGCGCCGGGCCGCGGAGGAAGGCGAGGAACAGCGCCACCGTCGCCGGCCGCACCGCTGGATCGAGGTGCAGGTCGGCGATGAACAGCGTGGCGTCTTGCATCGGGCCGGCGGGTTGCCGTCAGGCTAGTTGGCGTCGACCACGCTGGCGCGGGTGATCACCACCGCTTCGCGCGGCACGTCGCGAAACGGGCCGCTCTGCCCGGTCGGGACGTTGCGGATGGCGTCGACCACGTCCATGCCGGCGGTGACCCGGCCGAAGACGGCGTAGCCGTACTCGCGTGGGTTGGGCGCGCGGTGGTTGAGAAAGTCGTTGTCGACCACGTTGATGAAGAACTGCGCGGTGGCGCTGTCGACCACCGAGGTGCGCGCCATGGCGACGGTGCCGCGGTCGTTGCGCAGCCCGTTGGCGGCCTCGTTGGCGATCGGCGCGCGCGGCTGCTTCTGCTGCATGTCCGGGGTGAAGCCGCCGCCCTGGATCATGAAGGTCGGGATGACGCGGTGGAAGATCAGGCCGTCGTAGAAGCCGTCGCGCACGTAGCCGAGGAAGTTCTCGCTGCTGATCGGCGCACGCTCGGCGTCGAGTTCCAGCTCGATCACGCCGAGCGTGGTCTCGAGGCGGACGCGCGGGTTGTCGGCGGCGAGGGCGCCGCTGGCGCAGGCCAGGGCGAGGGCGGCGAGCAGGGTCTTCAACGCAGTCATCGTGGGGGGCTCCCGGTCGGGTGGCGGGGCTGGGAATGATAAGGCGATTCGGCGGCCGGGAACACCCGCGATTGCTGCCGTCTTTGTTCGCCGCCGAGCCTTTCCGGTACCATGCGCGGGCTCCCGGCGACCCTCCGGGACCGGAGAGAGAGCGATGTTGACCATCCACAACAGCCTGACCCGCGCCAAGCAGCCGTTCGTGCCGATCGAGCCGGGCAAGGTGCGCATGTACGTCTGCGGCATGACCGTCTACGACTACTGCCACCTGGGCCACGCCCGCGCGCTGGTGGTGTTCGACGTCATCACCCGCTACCTGCGCTGGGCCGGCTACGACGTCACCTACGTGCGCAACATCACCGACATCGACGACAAGATCATCGCCCGCGCCAACGCCAACGGCGAGGGCTTCCGCGACCTGACCGCGCGCTTCATCCAGGCCATGCACGACGACTGCGCCGCCCTCGGCGTGCTGCCGCCCGACCACGAGCCGAAGGCCAGCGACGCCATCGACGGCATGCTGGCCATGATCCAGACGCTGATCGACAACGGCCACGCCTACCTCGCCGGCAACGGCGACGTCTACTACGACGTCAGCCGCTTTCCCGACTACGGCAAGCTCTCCGGCAAGAAGGTCGAGGAGCTGCGCTCCGGGGCGCGGGTCGAGGTCGCCGAGGCCAAGAACGACCCGCTCGACTTCGCCCTGTGGAAGGCGGCCAAGCCGGGCGAGCCGAGCTGGACCTCGCCCTGGGGCCCGGGCCGCCCCGGCTGGCACATCGAGTGTTCGGTGATGTCGACCGCGGCGCTGGGCAACCACTTCGACATCCACGGCGGCGGCCGCGACCTGCAGTTCCCGCACCACGAAAACGAGATCGCCCAGTCCGAGGGGGCGACCGGCGAGCCGTTCGCCAACTACTGGATCCACAACGGCTTCGTGCGCATCGGCGAGGAGAAGATGTCGAAGTCGCTCGGCAACTTCCTGACCATCCGCGACATCCTCACCCGCTACCGCGCCGAGGAGGTGCGCTACTTCATCGTCAACAGCCACTACCGCAGCGCCCTGAACTACAGCGAGGAGGTGCTCGGCCAGGCGCGCGGGGCGCTGGAACGGCTCTACACCGCCCTGCGCGACCTGCCGCCCGACGACGCCGTCGACGACGCCTACCGGGCGCGCTTCGTCGCCGCCATGGACGACGACTTCAACACCGCCGAGGCGGTCGCCGTGCTGTTCGAACTGGCGCGCGAGATCAACCGCGCCCGCGACAGCGACCCGGCGCGCGCCGTCCGTCTCGGCGCCACCCTGCGCGGCCTCGGCGGCGTCCTCGGCCTGCTGCAAGAGGCGCCGGTCGCCTTCCTGCAGGCCGCTCCCGGCGCCGGGGAGGGCCTCGACGACGCCGCCATCGAGGCGCAGATCGCCGCGCGCAAGGCGGCGCGCCAGGCGCGCGACTTCGCCACCGCCGATCGCATTCGCGACCAGCTCAAGGCGGCCGGCATCGAACTCGAGGACGGCGCCGGCGGGACCACCTGGCGGCGCGGCTGAGGCAGCCTACCCACGCCCACAGGATGTAGGCCGGACGCCATTCCGTCGCGCATCCAGGATTCGGCCTGGCCCCCTGTCGGGCTGAAGCCCGACCTACAAAGACCGGGCCGGACGGGTTCCTGTGGGTCGGACTTCAGTCCGACGCGGCACCATGCCTTGCCCGGAATGCTGGCGGGCTGAAGCCCTGCATTCGGATCCCGGTTTCGTAGGATGGGCAAAGCGTAGCGTGCCCATCACCGGCGCCCTGGCCATAGCGCAGGCATCGACCCGGCACGGGCGGCGCAGGTGGCACGAAGCGGGCGGGTTGCCGTCGGGTCGGCCCGAAATGTTGGGCACGCTGCGCTTTGCCCAATCTACGTATGTGTCGGGCTGAAGCCCGACCCACAAAGAACGGGTCGGCCGGGTCCTGGCGGGAGTTCTGTCCGACGCGGCGCTTTGCCGTGCCCGGAATGTTGTCGGGCTGTAGCCCGACCTACATGAAGATCCACTCGCCGATGCTCACCGCCGGCTCTTTGTGGGTCGGACTTCAGTCCGACGCGGAAATCAGGCGGGCAGAAGCCCTGCCGACAGGACGGCTACCGCTCCGCCGCCGCGTCGCGCCGGTCGGCCGCGTCGGCGGTGTTCTCGAGCAGCATCGCCACGGTCATCGGTCCGACGCCGCCGGGCACCGGCGTGATCCAGCCGGCGCGCGCGCTGGCGGCCTCGAACTCGACGTCGCCGACCAGGCGGCCGTCGGCCAGGCGGTTGATGCCGACGTCGATCACCACCGCCCCGTCGCGGACCCAGGCGCCGGGCACGAAGCCGGGTCGGCCGACGGCGCTGACCAGGACCTCGGCGCGGGCGACGTGGCCGGGCAGGTCGGCGGTGCGCGAGTGGCAGACGGTGACGGTGCAGCGGGCGTGCAGCAGCTCCAGCGCCATCGGCCGGCCGACGATGTTCGACGCCCCGATGACCACGGCGTCGCGCCCGGCCAGCTCGATGCCGGTGCGCTCGAGCAGGGTCATCACCCCGCGCGGTGTGCACGGGCGCAGCAGCGGGCTGCGCAGCGCCAGGCGGCCGATGTTGTAGGGGTGGAAGCCGTCGACGTCCTTGGCCGGGTCGATGCGCTCGATCACCGCCTGCGGGTCGATCTGCGCCGGTAGCGGCAGCTGGACCAGGATGCCGTCGATCGCCGGGTCGGCGTTGAAGCGGTCGATCAGCGCCAGCAGCTCGGCCTGGGAGGTGGTGTCGGGGAGGTCGTGGGCCTCGGAGTGGAAGCCGACCTCGGCGCAGGCGCGGCGCTTGCTGCCGACGTAGACGCGCGAGGCCGGGTCGTCGCCGACCTGGACCACGGCGAGCCCGGGCTGGCGGCGGCCGGCCGCACGCCGGGCCTCGGTCCTGGCGGCCACCGCCGCGCGCACCTCGGCCGCGATCTGCTTGCCGTCGAGCAACCGTGCGGCCATCTGGAATCTCCCCCGGAAAGATGCCATTTTCACACGCCGCCCGGAGCCCGAACAAGGCGCCGGGCGGCCCGATTGACCCCCTCGGCGGGCTGCGCGTATCATGCGCGGTCTGCGTGCGGTAACCGTCTGATGCGCTGTGGTATCATCCCGCGCGTTCGGGGTATAGCGCAGCCTGGTAGCGCACCTGCTTTGGGAGCAGGGTGTCGGGGGTTCAAATCCCTCTACCCCGACCAAACCGGTAATGGCGAGGCGACCGATTTCGATTGCCCCGGTAGCTCAGTGGATAGAGCAGGAGCCTTCTAAGCTCCTGGTCGGGGGTTCGATTCCCTCCCGGGGTGCCAACCCGTGAGGCAGGCGGATGCAATGGTGGGCGTAGCTCAGTTGGTAGAGCCCCGGATTGTGATTCCGGTGGTCGTGGGTTCGATCCCCATCGCTCACCCCATTTCGATATTTGGGCCGTTAGCTCAGTTGGTAGAGCAGTTGACTCTTAATCAATAGGTCGTAGGTTCGAATCCTACACGGCCCACCAAATAACGATCGAGCCCGGGTGATACCACCCGGGCTTTTTCGTTCCAGCTGCAAATCGACGCCTTTCGCTTGCCCGCGGTCGCTCGGCCCGGACGTCATCGGTTCCCTATACTTCGCTAGCGCACCGCTGCCGCAGACCCGGACCATGACCACCACCGCCGACCTCCGCTGCATCACCTTCGACCTCGACGACACGCTGTGGGACTGCATGCCGGTGATCGAGGCGGCCGAGCGGGCGGCCTACGCCTGGCTGGCCGAGCACTGCCCGCGGGTCACCGCGGCGCTGGCGCCGGCCGAGGTGATCGCCGGGCGCCAGGCCTACATGGCCGCCCGCCCGGAGCTGCACCACGACCTCACCACCCTGCGCAAGCGCTGGATCGCCGAGCTGGTCGCCGGTTACGGCTACGGCAGCGAGGCGGTCGAGCCCTGTTTCCACGCCTTCTGGCACGAGCGCAACCAGGTGGTGCTGTTCGAGGAGGCGCGCGCGGCGCTGGACGCGCTCTACGGCGAGTTCCGGCTCGGCTCGATCACCAACGGCAACGCCGACGTCCACTACATCGGCATCGGCCACTACTTCGACTTTGCCATCACCGCCGCCGGCGTCGGCGCCGCCAAGCCGGACCCGCGCATCTTCCGCGCCGCGGTCGACGCCGCCGGGGTGCGCCCGGACCAGCTGGTCCACGTCGGCGACGACCCGCTGCGCGACGTCGCCGCCGCCGCCGCGCTCGGTCTGCGCACCGTCTGGTTCAACCCGGGCGCTGCCGAATGGCCCGGCCCCGGCCCCGGCCCCGACCGGACGATCGTGCGCCTGGACGAACTGTGGCCGCTGCTGCGCGCCTGGCGCGGCGACCGGCCGGCACCGGCCTGAAACGAAAAAGGCCGCCCGGGTGGGGCAGCCTTGGGCTGGGCCCGGGGCGTTGCCCGCTTACTTGGTCGCCGCGGCGACCTTGGCCTTGATCTCTTCGATCGACTCGTTGAAGCGCTGCTGGATCGCCTCGATCGCCTCGCCCTGTGCCTTGCTGGCCATCTCGGCGAGTTCGCGCATGTTGGCCAGCGCCTGCTGGAACGCCTCCTGGGCCAGCTCGGTCTGCTGCGCCAGGCGCTCGGTCGGGTCGCTGGCCGGGTCGAAATTCTGGAACAGCTTGCCGGTCTCCTCGAACGAGCGCTGCAGGATCTCGGTCTGGCGCTGCATCAGCGCCTGGACGCCCTCGAGGGCGATGCGGTTGGCGGCGGTGACCGCCTCGACATTCTTGCGCTGGGACTCGAGGATCGCCGACATGTCGACGCCCGGGACATTGAACGACTCCAGCGAACTGCGCCACTGCGCCATCATCTGCTGCGGGTCGAGGTTGAACATCTTGGATGGGTCGAAGTTGGGCGGGTTCTTGCTCTTGGCCATGGCGTACTCCTTGGCGGGGTAGAGTGAAGAAGCCGGGTCGGGACGTGGCTCCGTGTCAGGAAGGATTTTGGCATCAATCGTCCCGGGAGGACAGGCACGCCGGTCCGCTGCCGGTCGCACTGGCCGGCCGCGGGCAAGTAACCCGGGTGTTACGCAGTCGATACACAACGGCGATGCACCGACATCGCGCCGATACATGGCGCCCCTAACCTTGGCTCCGACCTGGCGAACGCCGTTCGCCGGCAACGCAACCGAACCAAGGAGATCGCCATGACCACCACCACCACCCACGAAGCGACCCGGGCCAGCTACGGCAAGTGCATCGCCACCTCCAAGCGCGTGCGCTGGGACATCGACGCCGACGTCCTGCGCGGCCGCGAGTTCGACTATGACCTGCGCTTCCTGCCCGACGGCCTGTCGCGGGTCGACAGCCTGGAGTTCCTCGACGCCGACGCGCGCCGCTTCCTGACCCAGGTCCAGGGGCGCACCTACGCCAACACCTTCGGCCTGGTCGAGCGCTTCATCGGCGCCAAGATCCTCGAGGTGAGCCGCGACCACGCCCTCGGCGACCAGGTGGCGCTGGAGGCGCTGCTGCGCTTCGGCGACGAGGAGCTCAAGCACCAGGAGCTGTTCCGCCGCCTCGACGCCCAGCTGGCGACCGGCATGCCGGCCGGCTACCGCTTCCTCGCCGAGCCCAACGCGGTGGCCGGCGTGGTGCTGGCCAAGTCGACCTGGGCGGTGCTGGCGCTGACCTGCCACATCGAGATCTTCACCCAGGTCCACTACCGCGAGAGCATCGCCAGCGCCCACGCCATCGACCCGCTGTTCAAGGACGTGTTCCGCTTCCACTGGCTGGAGGAGGCGCAGCACGCGGTGCTCGACGAGCTGGAGTGGGAGCGCGAGAACGCCCGCCTGACCCCGGCCGAGCGCAGCCGCGCCGTGGGCGAGCTGATCGAGCTGGTGGCCGCGATCGACGGCATCCTGCAGGCGCAGGCGGTGGCCGACGTCGACTACTTCGTCGCCCACGCCGGCCGCGGCCTGAGCGCGGAACAGGTCGAGCAGGTGCGCGCCGGGACGCTGGCGGCCTACCGCTGGCAGTACATCGTCTCCGGGGTGCAGCAGCAGCGGTTTGCCGACCGCCTCGGCGGCATGATCAGCGAGGGCGACGCGGCGCGCATCGGCGAGGCGCTGGCGCCGCTCATGCACTGATCCTGCCGGAGGTGCTCCGGTGTGGACCCGCGGCGGGTGCGTCCGCCGCGGGTCCGCGCCGTTTCAGCGTCCGGCCACCTCGCTCAGCAGCTGCATCAGCTCGCCCAGGTCAACCGGTTTTTTCAGGCAGCCGGCCAGCCCCGCCGCCGCCAGGTCCGGTGCAGAGAGCTGCTCGCTGTAGCCGGTGTAGAGGATGGTCGGCACGTCCCAGCGCCGCTCGCGCAGGGCGCGGGCGAACTCCAGCCCGGTCATGCGCGGCATGGTCTGGTCGGTGATCACCAGGTCGGGCGCGGCCGGCGCCTGCTCGAACCACTCCAGGGCGGCCTGGCCGTCGACCGCCTCGCTGACCGCGTAGCCGCGGCTTTCGAGGAAGTCGCGCATGAAATCGCGCACCGACTCCTCGTCCTCGACCAGCAGCACGTGGCCCTGGTGGCCGGTCCCGGGGACGGCATCCGGCGCCCGCCGCGCGGCGCCGTTGCCGCGCGCCCGGCCGGCGGCCGGCTGCAGCAGCACGCGGAACAGCGTCCCGCCCACCGGCGGCGACTCGACCACGATGTGGCCGTGGTGCTCGTGCACCAGGCCGTGGGTGGTCGCCAGCCCCATGCCGCTGCCCGCGCCGACCGGCTTGGTGGTGAAGAACGGTTCAAAGATGCGGTCGAGCAGCTCGTCGGGAATGCCGCAGCCGTCGTCGTGCACCGCCAGCTCGACGTAGTCGCCGCGCACCGCCTGGCGGCAGGCGGTGCAGACCAGGTCGAGTCCGCGCCGGTGCGCCAGGGTGATGGTGATCTGGCCGCGGCTGTCGATGGCGTCGCGGGCGTTGATGCACAGGTTGACCAGGATCTGCTCGAACTGGATCGGGTCCGACATGATGCGCGGCACGTCGGCGGCGAGGTCGAAGCGCAGGTGGATGGTCGACGGGAAGGTCGAGCCGAACAGCTTGAACGTCTCCTTGACCAGCGGCGCCGGGTCGATCGGCCGCGACTCGCCGCGCTTGCCGCGGCTGAAGGTCAGCATCTGCCCGATCAGGTCGCGGGCGCGCTCGCCGGCGCGGCGGATCTGTTCGAGCTGGTGCAGCAGCTGGGCGTCGCCGCTGGCGGCCACCCGCTCCTCGGCCATCACGGCGTAGCCGAGGATGCTGGTCAGGATGTTGTTGAAGTCGTGGGCGATGCCGCCGGTCAGGTGGCCGATGGCCTCCATCTTCTGCGCCTGGCGCAGCTGCTCCTCGAGGCGCGCGCGTTCGTTCTCGGCCTGCTTGTGCCGGGTGATGTCGCGCAGGTAGCCGATGTAGACCGGGCCGTCGGGCCCCTGTGCGGTGTTGATCGCCAGCTCGGCCGGGAACTCGCTGCCGTCGCGGCGCAGCGCCTGCACCTCGACCCGGCGGCCGAGGTAGGGGCCCTCGCCGGACGCCAGGTGGTGGGCCAGGCCGCGCTGATGGGCCGCGCGCTGACCGGCCGGGATCAGCAGCTCGGCCAGCGGCTGGCCCAGTACCTCCTCGCGGCGGTAGCCGAAGCAGGCCTCGGCCGCCGGGTTGAACTCGATGATGCGGCCGGCCGCGTCCATGCCGACGATGCAGTCGAGCGCCGCCTCGACCGTGGTGCGGAAGCGCTCCTCGCTCTTGGCCAGCGCCGCCTCGCGCAGCTTGCTGTCGGTGATGTCGCGCACGATCACCAGCAGGTGCGGGGCGCCGTGGTAGTCGATCAGCGAGCCGCGCACGTCGACATCGAACACGCGGCCGTCGCGGCGCAGCCCCTTGGAGACCGCGTGGAAGGCGGCGTGCCGGCGCACGTCGCGCAGGAACCGCTCCAGCGCCGGGTGCTCGCTGGCCGGCATCAGGTCGCGCGGGCCGAGCCGCAGCATCTCCTCGCGGCTGGCGCCGTACATCTGCTCGACCGCCGGGTTGAGGTCGACCAGGCGGCCGTCGAGGGTGTGCACCAGCATGCCGTCCAGGGCGCTGTTGAAGATCACCCGGTACTGCTGCTCGCTGGCGCGCAGCGCCGCCTCGGCCCGCTCGCGCTCGATCTCGGCGGCCGCCCGGGTGGAGAAGATGCGCAGCATCGCCTCGATGGCGTCGCGGTCGCGCAGCTTGCGCGAATCGGAGATGGCGATCAGGCCGAGTGGGCGGCCGTCGCTGGTGAACAGCGGGTAGGCGGCGTAGCTGACCAGCCCCATCTGGATCATCATCAGGTCGGCCGGGTAGCGCTGGCCGAGGTGGTCTTCGACAAAGACGAACTGCTTGCCGACCACCGTGGCGCACGGCGTGCCGGCGAGGTCGTAGTCGAAGCTGTCGAGGAAGTGGTCGCGGTGCCAGACCGCCAGCGCCTGGGCCGACCGGCCGTGGGGTTCGTCGATGATCGACACGAACGCCAGGTCGACCCCCAGGGTGGTGGCGAGGAAGCGGACCATCTGCCGGTAGATCTCGCCGCCGCGCGCCCCGGAGACGCCGAGCGCGGCGTTGCGCAGCGCCTGTTCGTAGCGCTTGCGTTCGGTGATCTCGCCGCCGACCACGCACAGCCCGGCGACCTGGCCGGCGGCGTCGCGCAGGATGAAGCGCGAGGTGAGGAAGGTGCGGTCGATGCCGTGCAGGGTGAAGGTCTGCTCGTAGACGTTGGGCTGCTGGGTCTGCAGCACCGCACAGTCGTCACGGTGGACGGTCTCGCCGATGGCGCCGGACAGCGCTTCGCGCGCGGTCTTGCCGATGACGTCCACCCCGAGGCTGCCCCAGAGCCGTTCGAGCAGCTTGCTGACTCGCTGGTAGCGCCCCGCGCGATCCTTCAGCGCGACGATCAGGTGGTCGTTGGCCAGCAGCTGTTCGAGGAACAGCTCGCTGGCCAGCAGGGCGTCGAGGTCGCTGGCGGGCGGCAGGGTGTCGGGTCGGGCGTCGCGGGTCATGGCGGCTCGGCTGCGCACGCCCCGCGGGAGCGGGGCCGTTAGCGTTAGTGTCCTGTCAAGGGTCTTTTGGCGGGTTCAGAGCCACTCTGCCGGTTCCTGGCAAGGCGCCGACAGCGAAGGCATGGCGGGCCCTGTCGAGCTGTCGCAACGCCGCCAGGGGCCGGCAGAGTGGCTCCCTTCGGGCGCGGCGCAAGGACGGTCATGCGGCGTTGCCGCCCCTCACCGTAGCCCGCTACGCTTTCGGGACGGCGCCTTGCCTGATCGTCCTTGCACCACGCTGAACCTGCCAAAAGACCCTTGACAGGACACTAGACTAGCACCGCCGCCGCGCCGCGCCGGGCGCTGAAACGATGCTGAAACAAATGATACCGGGCGGAAACCGCGCCGGCGTGCCGGGCGGTGCCGGCCTCACTCCGGCACGAACATGTAGCCGACCCCGCGCACGGTGCGGATCAGCCGGGGCTGGTCGGGGTCGGCCTCGATCTTGCGCCGCAGCCGGGCGATGCGGATGTCGACGCTGCGGTCGTACGGGTCCCAGTCGCGGTTCTGGGTCAGGTTGAGGATCTGGTCGCGGCTGAGCACGCGGTTGGGGCGCGAGCCGAGCGCCAGCAGCAGGTCGAACTCCATCTGGGTCAGCGGCACGTCGCTGCCGTCGCCGGCGGTCATCCGCCGCGCCTCGGGGTCGAGGGTGTAGGCGCCGAAGCGCACGGGCGACGCGCCGCCGCCGGCGGGCGCCGGCGCCTGGCGGGCGCGGCGCAGCACGCTCTTGATCCGGGCCAGCAGTTCGCGCGGGTCGAACGGCTTGGCGAGGTAGTCGTCGGCCCCCATCTCCAGGCCGACGATGCGGTCGACCACGTCGCCCGACGCGGTGACCATGATCACCGGCAGGTCGTGGTGCTCGCGCAGGTAGCGCGCCAGCGCCAGACCGTCCTCGCCGGGCAGGGTGATGTCGAGCAGCACCAGGTCGGGCCGGGAGGCCGTCAGCGCGGCGCGCATGGCCGTGCCGTCGGCGACCGCCTGAACCCGGTAGCCGTGCCCGCCGAGGTACTCGGTCAGCAGTTCGCGGATCGCCGGCTCGTCATCGACGGCCAGGATCGACTCGGCCTCGCCCATCGTTCGCTCCCCTGGGACCGGCATGCCGGTTGCCTGCCCGAAGCTTAGTACCGTGACCCATCGATTTCGACACGACCGGCGAGCCGCTGACCGGTCAGCGGCCAGGCGCCGGGCGCGCCGGCGGGGCGACCACGGCGCCGCGGCCGCTGAAACAGAGCGGCTACAAAACGGCGTGCCGGTGACATCGGGATGAAACACGCCACCGCCACGCTGGCCTCCACGACGTCCGGCGGCGCCGGGCGAACGACGACAACCAGCGAAACGGAGGCGAGCGAGATGAACCTCATTACCCTTTCAGACCGGAGTGTGGCGGCCCGCGAGCCGGTGCTCTGCCTCCATTCGAGCACCGCGTCGGGGGGCCAGTGGCGGGGTCTGCGGGAGGCCCTGGACGACCGTTACCGGGTCTGCGCCCCGGACCTCTACGGCTACGGCGATGCCCCGGACTGGAACGGTCCGGGGGCGCTGCAGCTGGCCGACGAGGTGCGCCGCCTGGAGCGGCTGATCACCGCCGCCGACTCCGGCGTCCACCTGGTCGGCCACTCCTACGGCGGTGCCGTCGCCCTGCGCGCGGCCCTGATGCATCCCGGCCGGGTGCGCAGCGTCACCGTCTACGAGCCGGTGCTGTTCGGCCTGCTCGAGCAGTACCGGCCGGGCAGCGCCGCGCTGGCCGAGGTCTGGGCCGTGGCCAGCAGCGTGCTCGACCGGCTCGGGCAGGGCGCCGCGCCGGCCGCGGCGCAGGCGTTCGTCGACTACTGGAGCGGTCCCGGGAGCTGGACCTGGCTGCCGGCCTGGCAGCAGGACGCGATCACCCGGCGCATCGGCAAGACGGCCCACGACTTCACCGCCGCGTTCGCCGACCCGATGACCCTGGACGACCTCGCCCGGCTGCCGATGCCGCTGCTCTGCCTGCACGGCGGCAACGCACCGCTGGCGACCCGGACCATCTGCCACCTGCTGGCCGACAGCGGCTTTGTCAGCCGGCGCATCGAGCGCGCCGGCCACCTCGGCCCGCTGACCCACGGCGTGGCCGTCAACCGCGAAATCGAGGCCTTTCTCGACGCCGCCGTGCCGCCGGCCCGCAGCGTGCTCGCGGCCGCCCGCCACGCCCCGGCGCCGGCCCGAACCGCCACCACCCGAGGAGCCACGTCATGACCACGAGTGCCACCGCCCTGGCCGAACGCCGGGCCGCCGCGGCGCCGCCCGCCCGGCCGGCGCCCGTCCGCCAGATCGCCCGGCCGTTGCCGCGGCCGCTGCCCGAGGAGCAGGCGTGGGCCCGGGCCGCGGCCGCCCGCAGCGGCTTCGGCGCCAGCGAGACGGCCCTGACCCCGCCGCCGGCCTGAGCCGGCCGGGTTCACATTCGCCTCGACCGGTCGGGCACCTGGATGGCCAAGACGGTGCACACGGTCTCGGTACTAGCGGCTGAGCGTCCAGCCCAGCGGCCCGCCGTCGCCCCGGGTCAGGGTCGGGCCGGCGGCGCTGAGCACGATGCGCGGGCAGAGTTCGGCGCCCTGGTTGGTGGTCGTGAACTGCATGCAGAAGCGGTAGTCCTCACTCCACCATTTCCCGCTTTCGCGGAACGTCGGCTTTCCGGGACGCTCCAGGGCCAGGTCGGCCGTGCCGCCGGGCTGCAGCACGACGGTGAACGGCCGGCCGTCGCCCTTGCGCGTGGCGTGGACGGTCAGGCCGCCGACCAGGTCGGCGATGGCATCGGCGCGCAGGTCGTCGCTCGATCCGACCTCCCCCTGGGGGGCGATGGCGCTCCGACCCGCGGGGGTGCGGGTCAGGCTCCAGTCGAGGGCCGCGCCGTTGGGGCGATGGGCGCTGAGGCGGTCGCCCTCGCGGCGGATCACCGGGCACGCCTCTTCGCCCTGGTTGAAGCCGCGGAACTGCATGCAGAACAGCCCGTCCGCGACCCGCCAGCTGCCGCTGGCGCGGAAGGTGGTGCCGGCGCCGGGGCCGCTGCGCGGGAAGCTGTAGCTGGCCCGGCCGGGTTCGTGCAGCTCGATGACGAACGGCTGGCCGTCGTTCTGACGCGTGCCGCGGATGGTCAGGTCGCGCATCAGGGCGGCGATAGCGGCGGCCGGGAGGTCGCTGGTAGCGACCGGTTGCGGGGGCGTGACCGGGGCCGGCGCGGTCGTTGCATTTGGCGCGGTTGGCGCGGTTGGCGCAGTTGGCGCAGTTGGCTCAGTTGGCGCGGTCGGCGCGGTCGGCGCGGTCGGCGTCGCGGGGACTTGTGCCGCGCCTCCGGGCGGTTCCGGTGCTGGGCGCGCTGTCGCGACGGGGGGCGCGGCGGGCGCGGGTGCCACTGCCCCGGGCTCGGTGGTCGCCGGCGGCGTGACCGGTGGCGGCGCCTGGCGTGGGCGCAGCTGCCAGGCACCGGCGGCGATCACGGCGACCAGCGCCAGGGCCGCGACCAGGCGGCCGGTGGCGGGGTCCCGGCGGGCCGGCGCGGTGGCGGCGGGGCGGCTGACGGCGACCGGCGCGCCGGTCAGGCGGAAGGCGGCGACCGGGTCGGGGAGGTTCTTGACCGCCTGCGGGCCGAGGTCCTCGAAGCCGATCGACAGCTTGTTCTTGACCTGCTCGAAGGTGCTGCCGGAGATGCACACCCCGCCGGGCGGGGCCAGCCCCTCGAGCCGGGCGGCGACGTTGATGCCGTCGCCGAGCAGGTCGTCGCCGGCGCTGATGACGTCGCCGATGTTGATGCCGATGCGCAGCAGCATCCGCCGCTCCGTGGGCAGCTCGGCGTTGCGCACCCGCAGTTCGTCCTGGACGGTGACGGCGCAGCGCACCGCCTCGACCGCGGAGCCGAACTCGGCCAGTACGCTGTCGCCGGCGGTGTTGAATATGCGCCCGTCGTGGCGGGCGATCAGCCGGTCGATGATCGCGCGGTAGACGTGCAGCGTACGCACCGTCGCCTCCTCGTCCGCGGCCATCAGCCGGCTGTAGCCGACGACATCGGCGGCGAGGATGGTGGTCAGCCGGCGGGAGGTTGCGGGAGGCGCCATGGTTCTGTCCTGCCTGCGCGCGGGAATCAGCCTGAGTGTATCCCGCCCAGCGCAACCGGCAAGCGCGGCGCGGCTGCCGGCAGCCGCCGCCGGCTACCTGCTGGCGCTGACCGGTGACATCGTCACCATGCCGGGGCTGCCGCGCGAGCCGGCGGCGTGGCACATCGACCTGGCCGACGACGGCAGCGTCACCGGCCTCTGAGCCGGGCCGTCGGCCCTCCGCAAATGGGGTCGGAGTCGGTGCCCCGACTCCGACCCCTAAGCACGGCCCCTAAGCAGTCCAGGCCCTCAGGCCAGCAGCGGCACGAAAAAGGCGGCGCCGAGGGCAACCGCCTGCGCCGGGGTATAACGCCGGCGCGCGTCGGGCGCCTCCGCCTGCCAGTCGGCGGCGCAGGCATCGTCGGCGAGAAAGATCATCTGCCGGCACAGGCTGTGGGCGGTGTGGCCGCTGGGGGTGGCCCAGTGGATGCCGACCTCGAGGGTCGGCGGCGCGCAGGCGGTGATCGTGCTCCCCTGCAGCGCCACCCGCACCGGCCGACCGCTTACCACGCAGGTCGACTCGACCCGGGTGCCGGCGCCGAGCATGGCCGCGACCGCCAGGGCATCGACCGCGCACATGGCGTGGACGGTGACGCCGTCCAGCGTCACTAGGTGGGCGGTCGCCTCCGCGGTGAACGGGTAGGCCCCGGCGACCTCGCCGGCGGCATCGAGCACCGCCAGGTCGTCGGCGGCGAGCCGGTCGAGCAGGGCCCCGGCGTCGTCGATGCCCGGCCGCGCGGCCAGCTCCGCCCGCAGTGGCGGGCGGCCGTGGGCGGCGTAGCCGGCGAGCAGCGCCCGGTGGGCGTCGCGCCAGGCCGGCGGCAGGGCCTGCTGGCGGGCGGCCAGCGGGATGATGGCGGTGAGCCGGTCGTAGCCGTCCCGGGCGTGGGGGTCCATGGGTGTGCGGTCTCGTAGTCGGTGGGGGTCGGGGCAAGTATGCCGGGGCGGACGGCGGCGCGACAGCGGCCGCGCCGGGTCGCCCGGGCGCGGCCATCAAGGCCGGAGTTGCCCCAGGTCAAGTTGAAGTCGTACCGGGCGCGTTCATCCCTTGCGCTGGGGGGGCGCGGTCATAAGCTTGAGGCTGTTGCATCCTGCCGAGGTCACCGCCATGCCCCACCTGCGTTTCGTTCTCGCCGCGCTCGCCCTGTCCGCCTGCACCGCCGCCCTGGCCGGGCAGGAGGTCACCTACAGCCACGCCGGCACCACCATGCACGGCTACCTGGCCAAGCCGGCCGCGGCCGGCAAGCACCCGGTGGTCCTGGTGGTCCACGAGTGGTGGGGGCAGACCGACTACATCCGCCGCCGCGCCGACCTGCTCGCCGAGTTGGGCTACGTCGCCCTCGCCGTCGACATGTACGGCGACGGCAAGATCGCCGACCACCCGAAGGACGCCGGGGCTTTCGCCGGCGAGGTGCGCAACAACATGGACGTCGGCGAGGCCCGCTTCCGCGCCGCCATGGCGCTGCTGGAGGACCAGCCCGAGGCCGACCTGAGCCGCGCCGCGGCCATCGGCTACTGCTTCGGCGGCGGCGTGGTGCTGGAGATGGCGCGCCGCGGTCTCGACCTCGACGGCGTGGTCAGCTTCCACGGCAGCCTCGGCACCAGCAGCCCGGCGCAGGCGGGGGCGGTCAAGGCCCGGGTGCTGGTCCTCAACGGCGCCGACGACCCGTTCGTCAAGCCCGAGCAGATCGCCGGCTTCAAGCAGGAGATGGAGGCGGCCGGGGTCGACTACCGCTTCATCGACTATCCCGGTGCGGTCCACGCCTTTACCAATCCCGGCGCCACCGCCAAGGGCAAGGAGTTCGGCCTGCCACTGGCCTACAACGCCGACGCCGACGCCGCCTCGTGGACGGAGATGCAACGCTTTTTCGCCGCCACCCTGAAGCCGTAGAAGGCACGGCAAGGAGAACGGAATTGGACCAGCGGATCATCACCCTCTACGACGAGTACACCCACACCCCGCTCGGGCGGCGCGCCTTCCTGCAGCGGCTGGCCGAGCGGGCGATGGTCGAAGATGATGATCGGCGAGGGGCTCGCCTCCTACAGGAAGAGGGGCTGGTTTTTTGTAGGAGGCCAGCTCCTGGCCGATCGGGCATCGGTCGAAGCCGAAGAACGGCGAGGGGTCGCCGCCTACCCGGAATGCCGCGGACGCTGCACCTCTCCGGCATCCGGTTGGCGCTGGCGATGAGCCAAGCAAGTCGTCTCCGGATGGGTGCCAGGCACAGGTAGCCCCAGCCGCTTTTGGACTCCCCGCTATGCCGCCAGCGGCAGCCGGGCGCCGTCACAACAGGCGCGGTGACGCTTGCGCCAGCTCTCAGGCGTCGTCGTCGCGCAACAGTTCGACCTCGAGCTCGCCGCGCGCGTCGACCCGGACCCGTACCTGCCACGGACGGCAGCAGACGGCGCAATCCTCGACGTACTCCTGTACCCCGTCGATCTCCTCGACCAGCAGTTCGCCCGGCTCGCCGCAGTAGGGGCAGGTGACCGTCAGGGTCGTGAGTGGTGGCATGCGGGGGACTCCGTCGCTGTCGGCGCGCCGTGGCGCCACGGACAAGCGTAGCCGAGGGCCGTGCTGTCCGGTGCCCGCCGGCGCGCATGGCCGGAGCCGGCGTGCCGCGAGCGAATCGGTACACTGGGTGCAGCCCAGCCACTGCCGGACACGCCGATGACCGAGTCCATGACCGCCCCCCGGCTGCAGGCCCCTCCCGGCGCCTGCGACACCCACATGCACTTCTATCACGACCGTTACCCGGTCGCGCCGACGGCGCTGATCACGCCGCCCGAGGCGTGGCTCGACGCCTACCGCGCGCTGCAGCGGCGCCTCGGCCTGCAGCGCGTGGTGCTGGTGCAGCCGACCACCTACGGCCACGACAACCGCTGCCTGCTCGACGCCCTGGCGGCGTTCGGCGAGGCGGCGCGCGCGGTGGTGGTGGTCGACCAGACGGTGAGCGACGCCGAGCTGGCGCGGCTGACCGCGCTGGGGGTGCGCGGCGTGCGCTTCCACATGCTGCCGGGCGGGGCGCTGCCGTGGTCGGAGCTGGAACCGGTCGCGGCGCGGGTGGCCCCGTTCGGCTGGCACCTGCAGCTGCAGCTGAACGGCCACGAGTTCCCGGACCGGGCGGCCCGCTTGCGCCGGCTGCCGTGCCCGCTGGTGGTCGACCACGTCGGCCGCTTCATGCCGCCGGTGGCGGTCGACCATGCGGCCTTCCGCAGCCTGCTCGACCTGGTCGACGGCGGCCGCTGCTGGGTCAAGCTGTCGGCGCCGTACGAGTCGTCGCGCCAGCCGGATTACGGCGACGTCGCGCCGCTGGCCCGGGCGCTGGTCGCCGCCGCGCCGGAACGGCTGCTCTGGGCCAGCAACTGGCCGCACCCGGGCCAGGCCGCGCCGGCCGACGACGCCCGCCTGCTCGACCTGCTGTTCGACTGGGTCGACGACGCCGCCAGCCGCGACCGTATCCTGGCCGCCAACCCGGCGCAGCTGTACGGCTTCCAGGAGTCGGCGCTGCTGAAAAAATAGCCTCTACAAAGAGTCGGGAGACCGCCTCTTCCGCCGTATGGCTTACCGAGCATCGCAGCCGGCCAGGGATTCAGCCCGGAGGGGCGCGGCAGGGATGCCGCGCGTTGACCGTCAGCCCAGGGACGGGCTGTCGGTCAACCTCCCTGGCCGGCGAGACAAATCGGCAGGAGCCGATTTGCACGGCCGAAGGCCGCCCGCAGGGCGAGCTGCAGGATGCAGCGAGTGAACCACAGGGGACCCCGAAGGGGTAAGCCATTTGGCCACGCGTTTCTGATGAGCGCCATCCATGGCGCTCACCCTGCGGGCGCGCTACGCGCGTCCAAAATCGATCCCACGATTTTGTGGTTACTTTTGGGGCGCCACCAATCCGCATGGAGCGGATTGGAACAGCCGCAGGCTGGCCCGAAGGGCGAAGTCCAGGGATGGACTGAGTAAAAGTAACTCGCCCGCAGGGCGAAACAGGTTGGCGCTGTCGTTGAACAAGGATTTCGCCCGTTGGGCGAGTCACCTTTCTTTTCTCGCCAAAAGAAAGGTGACCCAAAGAAAGGGCGCCCGATGACTTGCCCCTTCGGGGTGCCCTGCGCGTCTCGCCGAAGCGGGGCTCGCCAAACGGGGCTTCCTGCCCCGTTGGCTCGTGCGCGCATCCCTGCGCGCACCCTGCGGGCCGATCCCGCTTCGGCTGCGATGCTCGGCGGCGTCAACGGGATTTCGGGAGATGACTCCGCACGGTCCCCCGGATTTGCGCGCAGACTCCTAGCCGACGCGCACGGTCGCCAGCATGCCGCCCTGCTGGTGGTCGAGGACGTGGCAGTGGAACATCCACTCGCCCGGGTTGTCGGCGACGAAGGCGATCTCCGCCGTCTCCTCGGGGCGCAGCAGCACGGTGTCGCGCCAGACCGGGAACGGGGCCGGCAGGCCGTTGCGGCTGACGACGCGGAAGACGTGGCCGTGCAGGTGGATCGGGTGGTCCCAGGCGGAGTCGTTGCGCAGCGCCAGCAGCACGTGGGCCCCGAGCGGCAGGTCGAGCAGCCGCGCGTGGGTCCCGTGCCCCGAGGCGACACCGTTGATCGCCCAGGCCAGGCCGTGCTCGCGCACCAGGGTGCGCAGGTCGGTCTCGACGCCGTCCAGCCGGGCCGACGCCAGGCCGCCCATGGCCCCGCCGGCGAACACCACCTCGTGCCGTTTGGCGCGGGCCAGGTCGGGCTCGGCGACCGGGTTGGCCGGCAGCGCGATCGGCGCCGCGGGCACGCGGGCACGCAGTGGCGCGTCGTCGATGTAGCTGATCCGGACCAGGTCGAACGGGGAGCGCGGGTAGTAGTCGTCGGCCACGGCGAACGCCACGCCCGGCTCGTGGATGCAGTCCAGGACCAGGTCGGCGCGCTGGCCGGGCGCCAGCACCACGCGCCCGGTCGGCGCCTCGAACGGGGTGACCGGCTGGCCGTCGAGGGCGATCACCCGCGGGGCGTGGCCGTTGAAGCGCAGCGCGAAGGCGCGCGCGGTGGCGGCGTTGACCAGGCGCAGGCGCAGCCGTTCGCCGCTGCGCACCGGGAAGGTCGCCTCCGGGTCGGCGTAGACGCCGTTCAGGGCGACGGCGTTGCCGATGCGGCCGGCGTGGGTCATGTCGTGCAGGTCGCCGAAATCGTCGACCTGGGCGACGTCGCCGTCCAGGCGCCAGTCGCTGAGCACCCAGGTGAGGTCGCGGTCGACCGCGATCGGGGCCGTCTCCTCGACCACCAGCACCCCGTACAGGCCGCGCGCCACCTGTTCGTGGCTGGCGTGGTGCGGGTGGTACCAGTAGGTGCCGGCGTCGGGCAGCGGGAAGGTGTAGTCGAAGGTGGCGCCCGGCGCGATCGGCGGCTGGGTGACGCCGGCCACGCCGTCCATGGCGTTGGGTAGGCGCAGGCCGTGCCAGTGGACCGTGGTGCCGTCGGCCAGGCCGTTGGCGACCCGCATGCGCGCGGTCGCGCCCTGGCGGAAGCGCAGCTCGGGCCCCGGCACGACGCCGTTGTAGGCCCAGACGTCGGTCGCCGGGTAGCCGTCGGGGCCGATCTGCACCCGGCCCGGCGCGGCGCTCAGGTCGAACGGCGCGTCCGCCGTGGCGGCCGCGGCGAAGCGGGGCAGGCTGGCGGCGAGGGCCCCGCCGCCGATGCCGGCGAGGAAGTGGCGACGGGTCAGGTGCATGGCGCGGGGCTCCGTGGCGGGTGGTTGAAGGGAGGGTTCAGGGGCGGCTCGGGTCGGCGGCGAAGCCGAGGCGGCCGATGCCCGGCAGCTTCAGCGCTGGCGGGTAGGCGTCGGCGCCGAAGACCAGGCCGAGCAGGTTGACCTCGAGCCCCTCGCGGCCGCCCAGCAGCAGGCCGCCGTAGCCGCCCAGCGACAGCTGCAGGCCGCCGCCGCTGGGCGCGCTGGCGGTCCAACGGCCGGCGCCGAGGTAGTCCTTGCCGATGGCGGTCACCGGCAGCTCGAGCTCCAGCCCGGGGACCTCGCGACCGATGTAGGCGGTGAAGGTGTTGCTGTTCGGCCCCGGCCAGAGGGTGTACTCGTCGGCGTGAGGGTAGCGGGCGATGGCGGCCAGGATCTCCGGGATCAACCGTGCCGCCGGCGCGCCGCGCAGGTCGAGCAGCAGCTCCGGGTCGGCGTCGTACCAGCGCCGGTCGGGCAGGTCGGGGGCGGAGACCACCACCGAGCGGCCGTTGCCGCGGCGCCAGCCGACCACCTGGTGGACGCTGTAGTGGTCGGCGCCGGCCGGCTTGGTCGCCAGCCAGGTGTGGACCGCGAGGATGCCGCGCCAGTTGAAGGCGCGGGCGGCGTAGGCCTGGATCACCGCCTCCGGGGTGGTCGCCGGATCGGGGGCGATGCCGGCGCTGGCGCGGCTGGCGGTGCGCCAGTCGCGGCCGAAGTGCGCCTGGCTGCAGGCGGCGACCAGCAGCGGCACGAACAGCAGCAGGATCAGCGGCAGGAGGATCCGTTTCAGCCTTGGCATGGCCCGTTCCGGGGTCCGCCGGAGTGGCGGGCATGCCCTGTAGGACCATGCCGCGGGCGGGTCGTTCCGGCCGCCGCCGCTCACCCGGGACAACCGGCGGTGGCGACCCGCAGCGGCATCCCCGGTGCGCGTGCGGCCAGGGCGGCTGCCAGCGGGTGGGCGAACGCCGCCGGGCCGGCGAGGTACAGGGCGCCGTCGCCGGCGGCGAGGTGGGCGGCGGCGAAGGCGTCGGCGTAGCGCGCGAGGGCCGCGCCCCGCGGCGGGCCGGCGCGGGCGGTGTAGCTGAGGTCGTCGAAGGCGTCGACCCAGCTGCGGCAGAGGTTGTCGAGGTAGAGGCCGTGCGGCGGCAGGGGCAGCCGTTCGAGGTGGATGCGCGGTGCCTGCTCCAGCGCCAGGGCATGTTCGACCAGGCTGCGGACCGGCGCGAAACCGGTGCCGATGGCGACGAACACCAGACCGCGGTCGGAGTCGCGGTCGAGGACGAAGTCGCCGCGCGGGCCGTCGACGGCGATGGCGCTGAAGCGGCGCAGCTCGCCGTCGAGCAGGGCTGCCGTCAGCGGCGCGTCGGCCAGGCGCGGGACGTGGAACTCCAGGCGCAGCTCCTCGCACGGGCAGCTGGCGATGGCCAGCTCCAGCGGCGGCAGCCCGGCGGCGGTCAGGGTCGCCCGCTGGCCGGCAAGGAAGCGCAGCCGCTGGCTGCGCGGCGAACGCAGCGACACCGCCGCCAGGTCCGGCCCCAGCGACCGCACGTCCAGCAGCTGGGTGCTGATGCGCTGGTCGGGGATCTGCGCCACCGAGGCGGCCTCGCCGGCCTCGATGACGACGTCGCCGAGTGGCGCCACCGAGCAGGCGAGGATGGCGCCGGCCAGCCGCTCGGCCTCGCCGAAGGTGAACTCGGGTTGGCGGATCCGCCGCACCTCGCCGACCAGCAGCCGGACGCGGCATTGGCCACAGAGGCCGTTGTTGCAGCCGTAGTCGAGGGCGAGGCCGGCGCGCAGGGCGCCTTCGAGGAGGGTGTCACCGCCCTCGACGACGAACTCATGGCCGGAGGGTTCGATGCGCACCCGGTGCGTCATGGGACCGAGAATAGCACCGTGCTGCGGCGCGCGTCCGCCCCGTGGCCGTGACCGTGGCCAGTGGCGATAATCGAACAGCAGCAGCTTCGACCAAGGAGTCTGCGCCGGAGAAAAACGCGTAGCGAAAAAGTGTGAGAGTGAGGCCGATGCTGCGATCGTTTGAGGAAGATAGTGGTTCGATCTGACGAAAAGGATCGCAGCAGCGGACCGCTATCCCGCTTTTGCGGTACCGTTTCTTTTTCCGGAGCAGACTCCAAGGTGGCCCCATGACCTCGCCCTACGCCTGGCAGCCCGACGCCCGCCGCGTCGCCGACGCGACCCTGACGGCGTTCATCGCCCGTCACGGCCTGCCGGACTACGCCGCCCTGCTGGCGCGTTCCGAGGCCGACCCGGCGTGGTTCTGGGATGCACTGATCGCCGATTTCGGGCTCCGTTTCACCACCCCCTACCGCCAGGTCATGGACCCCAGCGACGGCGCGCCGTGGACCCGCTGGTGCGTCGGCGGCGAACTCAACCTGGCGGCCAACTGCCTGGCCCCGGAGCGCCACGCCGACACCCTGGAGGCAGTGGTCTGGGAGAGCGAGACGGGGGCGGTGCGGCGCTGGAGCCGGGCCGAGCTGCGCGCCGAGACGGCGCGGTTGACCCACGTCCTGCGCGCCGAGGGGTTCGGCCCGGGCGACGCCATCGGCCTCTACCTGCCGATGCTGCCGGAGACCATTGCGGCCTTCTTTGCCGTCGCCGCGCTCGGCGGCATCGTCGTGCCGCTGTTCTCCGGTTTTGCCGCCGACGCCGCGGCCGACCGCCTCAACGATGCCGGCGCGGTGGCGCTGCTGACCGCCGAGTCGACCCGGCGCCGCGGCCGTCGGGTGGCGCTGAAGCCGGTCGCCGACGCCATGGCCGCGCGCGTGCCGACGCTGCGCCGGACCCTGGTGCTGCGCGACCCGGAGGCCGCGGCCGGCGCGTCGGCCTCCTGGGATCACGCACGCGACCGCGACTGGCGGGCGCTGTGCGCCGCCGCCCCCGCCGACTGGGCGCCGCTGGTGCTGCCGGCCGACACGCCGTTCATGCTGATCTACACCTCGGGCACCACTGGCAAGGCCAAGGGGACGGTGCACACCCACTGCGGCTTCCTCGCCAAGCTGACCGCCGACTTCGGCCTGTCGCTCGACTTCCACGCCGGCGACCGCTTCCTCTGGATGTCGGACATGGGCTGGGTGGTCGGGCCGATGCAGGCGGTGGTCGCCACCTTCCTCGGCGGCACCCTGGTGCTGGCCGAGGGGGCGCCCGACTGGCCCGATCCCGGCCGCCTCTGGCGGCTGGTCGAGCGCCACCGGGTCAGCTACCTCGGCGTCGCCCCGACCGTCGCCCGGGCGCTGATGCGCCACGGTCCCGACCCGGTGGCCGCGGCCGACCTGACCGGCCTGCGCACCGTGGTCTCGTCGGGCGAGCCGTGGAACCCCGACTCCTGGCGCTGGTTCTTCGATCACGTCTGCCGGGGCCGGGTGCCGATCCTCAACGTCAGCGGTGGCACCGAGATCGGCTGGGGCATCCTCACCGGCACGCCGCTGCACCCGCTCAAGCCGTGCGCCTTCGCCGGCCCGTGCCTGGGCATGGGTGCCGACATCGTCGATGGGCAGGGGCGGCCGGTGACGGTCGGCGCGGTCGGCGAACTGGTGCTGCGGCAGCCGTCGATCGGCCTGACCCGCGGCCTCTGGCACGACCCCGAGCGCTACCTCGACAGCTACTGGCGCACCCTGCCCGGGCTCTGGGTGCACGGCGACTGGGCCAGCCGCGACGGCGACGGCATGTGGTACATCCACGGCCGCTCGGACGACACCATCAAGCTCGCCGGCAAGCGCACCGGGCCGGCCGAGATCGAGTCGCACCTGCTGGCGACCGGGCGCGTCGCCGAGGCGGCCGCCTGCGGCATCAGTGACCCGGTCAAGGGGCAGGCGGTGGCGCTGGCCGTGGTGCCGGCGGCCGGCGAGAAGGCCGGCGCGGCGCTGGCGGCGGACCTCGCCGCGGCCGTGGTCGCCGGCCTCGGCGCCCCGTTCCGCCCGGCACGCATCGTCTTTGTCGACGAACTGCCCAAGACGCGCAGCCAGAAGGTGATGCGCCGCGTCGTCCGTGCGGTGTTGGAGGGGCGCGACGCCGGCGACCTCGCTGCACTGCTCAACCCCGAGGCCGTCGCGGCATTGCAGGCGCGGGTCGCGGCCGACGTTCCGGCCTGATCGGCCCCGGTTTCGTCCCGGTCGCCTCGGTCCGGGGATCCGGCGTGTCCGCGGGGGTAAGGAAACGGGGAGGGCGCGGGTCCGATTGGCTGCAGGCTGCATCTTCTCCTGTCCCCTCGGGTTCGCTTCGGCGGCCCCTTTTTTTGCTTGTTCGCACGGCTCCATGGCCGGAGGCGACGCGCCCATTTGTTGCATCGCAGTTGCTGGCGCCGGCTTGTCGAGCGGCCCGTGAGTTGCTATATGTCAAGACGTTTCGTTGACGGGGCACCCATGGCCGCACCGACCGACACCGACGCATGCCACTCGGGTGCGTCGCCGCGGCGACCGCTGCGCTGGCTCGCGGCCGGCCTGGCGCTGTGGCTGGCCCTGCCCGCCGGCGCCGATTTCCTCGGCCACGGCGGGCCGGTGCGCACGCTCGACCTCTCCCCCGACGGCAGCCGGCTGCTCAGCGGTGGCTTCGACTACACGGTGCGGCTGTGGGAGTTCGGCACCCAGAGTGAACTGGCGGTGCTGCAGGGGCACGACGCGCCGGTCAACATCGTCACCTTCCTGGCCGACGGCCGCCGCGCCCTGACCGGCGGCGCCGAAGGCAAGCTGATCCTCTGGGACCTCGAGCGGCAGCAGCCGCTGCAGCAGGTGACGGCGCACGCCAACCAGGTCAGCGCCTACGCCTTCTCCAGCGACGGCCGCCTGCTGGCCACCGCCGGCTGGGACCGGACCCTGGCGCTGTGGAGCGTCGACGACCTCGCCCTGCAGGCGCGCTGGCCGCTGGAGAGCAACGCCAACGCCCTGGTCTTCGGCGTCGACGACGCCCTCTACAGCGGCCACCAGGACGGCCAGCTGCTGCGCCGCGACAAGGCCGACGGCTACGTCAATGCCGAGTTCATCGGCCACGGCCTGCCGGTCACCAGCCTGCTGGCCACGCGCGACGGCAAGCGGCTGATCAGCGCCGCGCTGGACGGCACCCTGTGGCTCTGGTCGATCGAGCAGCGGCGCGCGGTGCGCCATTTCGTCGGCCATGACGGCCCGGTCTACTCCCTGGAACTGGTCGACGACGAGGCCACCCTGGTCAGCGTCGGTCGCGACGGCGTGCTGCGCGAATGGGAGGTCGCCAGCGGCAAGCAGCGCACCACCGTGGCGGCGCACGAGGGGCCCGCCTGGTCGGTCGAGGTCACTCCCGACGGCCGCTTTGCGGTGACCGCCGGCTCCGACGCCTCGCTACGGGTCTGGCACCGCGCCACTGGCGACCGCATCGGCATCCCGGTGGCGGCGACGGGGCGGCCGGAGCCGTGGCTAGAGAGCGACGCCCCCGGGCCGAAGATGTTTCGCAAGTGCGCCGCCTGCCACGCCCTGACCCGCGACGAGCCGGCCCGTTCCGGCCCCCACCTGGCCGGCCTGTTCGGGCGCCGGGCCGGCAGCGTCGAGGGCTACCGTTACTCCTCGGCCCTGCGCCGTTCGCGCCTGGTCTGGAACGACGAGACCTTGCGCGCGCTGTTCGCCGAGGGGCCCGACGTCTACCTGCCGGGGACCAAGATGCCGGTGCAGAAGATCAACGACTCCGAGCGGCTCGACGCCCTGATCGCCTACCTGCGCGTGCTGACCGCCGACTGAGAGTTTGAGAAGAGCTCTACGGCGTGCTTCGATCACTGCGTTGGGCGGTGCTCGCTCCTCGCCTATCGACCTGCTATAGGTCCCGTCGCTGCGCTCCGTTCGCCTTGCGCGCAAACCGCTCACTACGATTTCTTCTCAAACTCTGAGCCAGGCCCTGGCACGTTGCGGTCGGACTCTGCCGCACGGCAGCCCGGCGACTTGGTGCCGTCCCGCCGGCACCTCCCTGACCGCCACTGCCGCGCCGAACCGGGTGGGTGACCATTCAGGCCCGGTTCAGTCCAGCGGGGTTATTTCTGTAACCGTCACACAACCGGAGACCAGAGATGAAATCTGCACACCTGATCGCCACCATGGCCCTGACCACCGTCCTCGCCCTGCCGGCCCTGGCCGCGGCCGAGCGTCGCGGTGACCACGCCTCCGGGCACGCGTTCGCGGCCACCCCGGCGCAACTGGTCGTCACCAACGACACCCGCGCCCGGTTCATCCGCACCCACGCCGACCGGCGCGACTGGAAATCGCGCCACCGCGGTGGCGACCGGGGGCGGCATGGCCACAAGCTGAGCCATCGCAACCGCCATGACTGGCGTCCCTCCTACCCCCGGTACGGAGCGTACGGGGCGTACCGTGGGTCGGCTCCCAGCGTCATTTTCCGTTTCCGCCTGTACGACCACCAGGACTATGCGCCGCGCCGCTGGTAGTCGCCGTGGCGCGGCGGCCGCCGGTCGGGCGCTCGCTCCCGACCGGTGGGGGCCCGCGCCGCGGGCAAAAAAAACCCGCCGTTGGGGGCGGGTGAGGGGTCCACATGATCGAAGAGGTTGGGCTTCTGTGGTCGGTGACGTCCTTGGCTGTCCAGCGGATTCCGGTTGGTCTCCGGTGGTCAGGTCGATGACCCGGCCCGGGGCAATCCCTTGCAACCAGAGCGTAGGGCTTGCCGATGGTCGTGACTACCGCCAGCCACGGAAGTTGGTGTAAGCACAGTCTGAACCGGATGTAAGCCGATGCTTACATCCGGGCTCGGGCGACCGCGCCTGCGGCGGCCGGCAGCCGCCCGGCCGATCTGCTACCCTCCGAGCCGGTGCCCGCCTCCCGGATAAGGACCCGATGGCCGACATTCGCCCGCTGCTGGAACTGATGGCGCTGCTGCGCCATCCCGAGCGCGGTTGCCCGTGGGACCGCGAGCAGACCTTCGCCAGTATCGCCCCCTACACCCTGGAAGAGGCCTACGAGGTGGCCGACGCCGTGGCGCGCGACGATCCCGAGGCGCTGCGCGACGAGCTCGGCGACCTGCTGTTCCAAGTGGTGTTCCACGCGCGCATGGCCGAGGAGGCGGGGCGCTTCGATTTCGCCGACGTCATCGCCGGCCTGCTCGACAAGATGGTGCGGCGCCATCCGCACGTCTTCGGCGACGCGACCGTGGCCGATGCCGCGGCCCAGACCCGCGCCTGGGAGCAGCACAAGGCGGCCGAGCGGCAGGCGCGCGACCCAGCGGCGGCGAGCGCCCTCGACGGCGTCGCGCTCGGCCTGCCGGCGCTGCTGCGGGCCGAGAAGCTGCAGCGCCGCGCCGCCCGCGTCGGCTTCGACTGGCCGGAGATCGGGCCGGTGCTGGCCAAGGTCGACGAGGAGCTGGCCGAGGTGCGAGCCGAGCTCGACCCGGGCGGCCCCGACGAACGGGTGGCGGCCGAGATCGGCGACCTGCTGTTCGCCGTGGTCAACCTGGCGCGCCACGCCGGGGTTGATGCCGAGGCGGCGCTGCGCGGCAGCAACGCCCGCTTCGTCCAGCGCTTCCACCACGTCGAGGCGGCCTTCGCCGAGCGCCCGGAGGGGCTGCGCGGTGCGTCGCTGGAGCAACTCGACGCGGCCTGGGAGCAGGCCAAGCGCGAGACCTCCTGAGCAACCCATGGGGCGCCAACCTGGCCACGCGGGCGCTGGCAGCGACGGCAAAAGCACGTACATTTACTCCTGCAGCGTGACCTCCACGCCACCCATCCCCTACGGAGGCGACCGATGAGTGATGACCTGCGTGAGCGCGCCCTCGAGTACCACCGCGAGCCGTCGGCCGGGAAGATCGAGGTGGTTCCGACCAAGCCGCTGTCGAACCAGCGCGACCTGGCGCTGGCCTACTCGCCCGGCGTCGCCGCGGCCTGCGAGGCGATCGTCAACGACCCGAACGAGGCGCGCACGGTCACCGCGCGCGGCAACCTGGTCGCGGTGATCACCAACGGCACCGCGGTGCTCGGCCTGGGCGCCATCGGCCCGCTGGCGGCCAAGCCGGTGATGGAAGGCAAGGGGGTGCTGTTCAAGAAGTTCGCCGGCATCGACGTCTTCGACATCGAGGTCAACGAAAACGACCCCGACCGTTTCGTCGAGGTGGTCGCCGCGCTGGAGCCGACCTTCGGCGCCATCAACCTCGAGGACATCAAGGCTCCGGAGTGTTTCGAGATCGAGCACAAGCTGCGCGAGCGGCTCAACATCCCGGTGTTCCACGACGACCAGCACGGCACCGCGATCACCGTCGCCGCCGCGGTGATCAATGCGCTGAAGATCGTCGCCAAGCCGATTTCGGAGGTGCGCCTGGTGGCGTCGGGGGCCGGCGCCGCGGCGGTCGCCTGCCTCGACCTGCTGGTCGACCTGGGCCTGCTGCCCGAAAACGTCCTGGTGGTCGACCGGCGTGGGGTGATCCACGCCGGGCGCGGCGACCTGGAAGCGAACAAGGCGCGTTACGCCCGCGCCACCGAGCGGCGCACCCTGGCCGACGCCATGGCCGGCGCCGACCTGTTCCTCGGCCTCTCCTCGGGCGGGCTGCTGAAGCCGGAGATGGTCGCCAGCATGGCGCCCAGACCGGTGATCCTGGCGCTGGCCAACCCCAACCCGGAGATCCTGCCCGACCAGGTCGAGGCGGTGCGCGATGACGCCATCGTCTGCACCGGGCGGTCGGATTACCCCAACCAGGTCAACAACGTCCTCTGCTTTCCGTTCATCTTCCGCGGCGCCCTCGACGTCGGCGCCACCACCATCAACCGCGACATGGAGATCGCCTGCGTCCACGCCGTGGCCGAACTGGCCCACGCCGAGGCGTCCGACGACGCCGCCCGCGCCTACGGCGGCCTGACCCTGCGCTTCGGCCCGAAGTACGTGATCCCGCGGCCGTTCGATCCGCGCCTGATCAGCGCGGTGGCGCCGGCGGTGGCGCGCGCGGCCATGCTCAGCGGGGTGGCGACGCGGCCGATCGAGGATTTCGACGCCTACCGGCGCCGGCTCAAGACCTTCGTCTACAAGTCGGGCCAGGTGATGCGTCCGCTGTTCGAGCAGGCCAAGGCCGAGCCGATGCGCATCACCTACGCCGAGGGCGAGGACCTGCGCGTGCTGCGCGCGGTGCAGGAGGTGGTCGACGAGGGGCTGGCGATCCCGATCCTGATCGGCCGGCCGAAGGTGATCAGGATGCGCATCGAGCGCCTCGGCCTGCGCATCCAGCCGGGGCGTGACTTCACCGTCGTCGACCCGCAGAACGACCCCCGTTTCCGCGACTACTGGCAGCTCTACCACAGCCTCATGGAGCGCCGCGGCGTCACCCCGCAGCTGGCCCGCGTGGTGGTCACCACGCGCACCACCGCGATCGCCGCGCTGGCCCTGGTGCGCGACGAGACCGACGCCATGATCTGCGGCCTGACCGGCCGCTTCCTCAGCCACCTGCGCCACATCCAGGAGATCGTCGGCCTGCAGGAGTGTGTGCGCACGCCGGCGGCGATGACCGCGCTGATCCTGAGCAAGGGCACGCTGTTCATCACCGACACCAACGTCAACGTCGACCCGACGGCCGAGGACCTGGCCCAGATCGCCATCCTGGCGGCGCGCGAGGTGCGTCATTTCGGCATCGAGCCGAAGGTGGCGCTGATCTCGCACTCGAGCTTCGGCAGCTTCCACGACGCGTCGGCGCAGCGCATGCGCGGGGCGCTGCAGCGCATCCGCGACATGGCGCCCGACCTCATGGTCGAGGGCGAGATGCACGCCGACGCCGCGCTGTCCGAGGAGATCCGCCTGCAGATCTTCCCGAACTCGAGCTACAAGGGCGCGGCCAACCTGCTGGTGATGCCCAACCTCGACACCGCCAACACCGCCTTCAACATGCTCAAGATGCTCGGCGACGGGGTCTCGGTCGGGCCGGTGCTGCTCGGGGTCAAGCATTCGGCACACGTGTTGACCGCGTCGGCGACGGTGCGCACCATCGTCAACATGACCGCGCTGGCCGGGGTCGACGTGCTCAAGGCGCGCAGCCCGCAGCTGTTCGACAACCTCTGCCTGGCGAACGGCGCCGGCGCCTGACCGGGAGGTACCGCATGAGCCCCAAGCCCGCCTTCGGCCCGATCGAGGCCTGCGTCTTCGACGCCTACGGCACCCTGTTCGACGTCGCCGCCGCCGCCGCCCGCTGCCGCGACGACCTGCACGGCAAGGCCGACGCCCTGGCCGAGGTCTGGCGCACCAAGCAGCTGCAGTACAGCTGGCTGCGCAGCCTGATGCGCCGCTACGTCGACTTCACCCAGGTGACCGGCGACGCCCTCGACTACGCCCTGGCCGCGGTCGGCATCGACGACCCGCCGCTGCGCGACCGGCTGCTGGCGCTGTACATGGAACTCGACGCCTACCCCGAGGTGCCGGCCATGCTGCGCCGCCTGCGCGCCGGCGGCCTGAAGACCGGCATCCTGACCAACGGCTCGCCGCGGATGATCGACGCCGCGGTCGCCAGCGCCGGGATCGGCGACCTGCTCGACGCCGTGCTGACGGTCGACGCGGTCGGCATCTACAAGCCCGACCCGTCGGTCTACCGGCTCGCCCCGGACCATTTCGGCCTGCCGGCCGAGCGCATCGCCTTCATGTCCTCGAACGCCTGGGATGCCGCCGGCGCGGCCGACTTCGGCATGACCGTGATCTGGGTCAACCGCTTCGGCCAGCCGCCCGAGCGACTGCCGGGCACGCCGGTGGCCGAGCTGACTTCGCTGGAGGGGCTGCCGGCGCTGCTCGGCCTGGAGTGAGTCGGGGCCGGCCTGCTGGCCGGCCCCGTGCTATCCGAACGCCGCGTGCGGCGGCGTCAGCGCTGCTCGACCTGCGCCGGCGTCGCCCGCGCCTGGGCCAGGAACGCGCGCAGGTGGGCGACGTCCTGGCGGCCGAGGGTGTGGCCGTGGTGCGGCCGGTGCAGGGTCCCCTCGACGCCGTTGAGCACCACGTGCAGGCGCGCACCGGAGAGGTTCTCGACCGTCGCCCCGAGGTGGTGCAGCAGCGACTCGATCTCGCGCCAGTGGAGGTTGCCGCTGGGCGGGTCGCGGAACAGGCTGCGCAGCAGCTGCTGGTGCTTGTGGCTCATCCCTGACCTCCTGCCCCCAGCGTAGACGAGGCGGGCGCGGTCGACGAGCCGCCGCCGCGGCGCACTTCAGCCCTTGCGCTCGGCCGCCTCGGCGCAGGCCAGGCACAGGGTCGCGGCCGGGTCGGCCTCGAGCCGCCCGGCGGCGATCGGTTCGGCGCACTCCAGGCAGTCACCGTAGCTGTCGTCGTCGAGGCGGCGCAGCGCGGCGTCGATGCGCAGCCGTTCACGCTGCTGGCGGCGCAGCGTCTCCTGGGCCATCGCCTGGCCCTGCAGGGCGTCCATGCGCGACAGCCGGCCGACCCGGGCCTGGTCGAGTTCGACCGTCCCGGCCGCCACGCTGGTGGTGGCGTCCTGCGCGGCCAGCGCGGCGCGGCGTGCCAGCAGCCGGGCGCGGATGGCGGCGGTCTCCATGGGGCAGGGTGTGGCGCAGGACCGGGACGGTCCTACTCCGATCCCGGCTCCCCGAGCTTGGCGCGCAGCAGTTGGTTGAGCTGCTGCGGGTTGGCCTGGCCCTGGGTCGCCTGCATCGCCTGGCCGACGAAAAAGCCGAGCAGCTTGCCCTTGCCGGCGCGGTACTGGGCGACCTGCTGCGGGTTGGCGGCGATCAGTTCATCGACCAGCTGCTCCAGCGCGCCGCTGTCGCTGACCTGCCGGAGGCCGCGCGCCTCGATGATGGCGTCGACCTCGCCCGCGCCGTCGCACAGCGCCTCGAACACCTGCTTGGCGAGCTTGCCGGAGAGGGTCTGGTCGGCGATGCGGGTCACCAGGTCGCCGAGCCGGGCGGCGCTGACCGGTGCGTCGCCGATCTCGCGGCCGCTCCGGTTGAGCACGCCGCCGAGCTCGACCATGACCCAGTTGGCGGCGAGTCTGGGTTCGTTGCAGGCGGCGACCACGGCCTCGTAGTAGGCGGCCAGTTCCGGGCTGGCGGTCAGGGTCGCGGCGTCCTCGGCCTTGAGGCCGTAGCGGTCGATGAAGCGCTGGCGCAGGGCGTCCGGGAGCTCCGGCAGGGTGGCGCGCACGGCGTCGATGAAGGCGTCGTCGAGCACCACCGGCAGCAGGTCGGGGTCGGGGAAGTAACGGTAGTCGTTGGCCTCCTCCTTGCTGCGCATCGACCGCGTCTCGTGCTTGTCGGGGTCGTACAGGCGGGTCTCCTGGACCACCTGGCCGCCGCCCTCGAGGACGCGTGCCTGGCGCTCGACCTCGAAGTTGATCGCGCGCTCGACAAAGCGGAAGGAGTTGAGGTTCTTCAGCTCGGTGCGGGTGCCGAGCGCGGTCGCACCGGGGCGGCGCAGCGAGACGTTGGCGTCGCAGCGGAACGACCCCTCCTGCATGTTGCCGTCGCAGATGCCGAGGTGGCGGACCAGGGCGTGCATGGTCTTCATGTAGGCGACCGCCTCGGCGGCCGAGCGCAGGTCGGGTTCGGAGACGATCTCCAGCAGCGGCGTGCCGGCGCGGTTGAGATCGATGCCGGTCATGCCGTGGTAGTCCTCGTGCAGCGACTTGCCGGCGTCCTCCTCGAGGTGGGCGCGGGTGATGCCGATGCGCCGGGTGGTGCCGTCGTCGCGGGTGATGTCGAGGTGGCCGCGGGCGACGATCGGCAGCTCGTACTGGCTGATCTGGTAGCCCTTGGGCAGGTCCGGGTAGAAGTAGTTCTTGCGCGCGAACACCGAGTGGCGGCTGATCTCGGCGCCGACCGCGAGGCCGAACCGCACCGCCAGGCGCACCGCCTCGCCGTTGAGCACCGGCAGCACCCCGGGCAGGCCGAGGTCGACCGCGCACGCCTGGCTGTTGGGCGCGGCACCGTAGGCGGTCGCGGCACCGGAGAAGATCTTCGAGCGGGTTGCCAGCTGGGCATGGATCTCCAGCCCGATGACCACTTCCCAGTCCATCTGTGTCTCCTCAGCCATCTCAGACGCAGGCCGGCGGTAGCTGCCGGTGCCAGTCGGTCGCCTGCTGGAAGCGGTGGCCGACATTGAGCAGCCGCGCCTCGCTGAAGTGGTCGCCGAGCAGCTGCAAGCCGACCGGCAGTCCGGCGGCGAAGCCGGCCGGCAGCGACACCCCGGGCAGCCCGGCGAGGTTGGCGGCGATGGTGAAGATGTCCGACAGGTACATGGTGATCGGGTCGTCGAGGCGCTCGCCGAGGGCGAAGGCGGTGGTCGGCGCGGTCGGCCCGGCGATCAGGTCGACGGTGGCGAAGGCGCGGCGGAAGTCGTCGCCGATCAGCCGGCGCACGCGCTGCGCCTTCAGATAGTAGGCGTCGTAGTAGCCGGCGGACAGCGCGTAGGTGCCGATCATGATGCGTCGCTTGACCTCGGATCCAAAACCTTCAGAACGGCTGCGCTTGTACAGCTCCTCGAGGTCGCGCGGGTCGGCGCAGCGGTGGCCGTAGCGGACGCCGTCGAAGCGGGCCAGGTTGGACGAGCACTCGGCCGGGGCGATGACGTAGTAGGCCGGCACGGCGAGGTGGCTGTTGGGCAGGCTGATCGCCACGGTCTCGGCGCCGAGCGCGCGCAGCTGGTCGAGCGCGGCCTCGACCGCGGCGGCCACGCCCGGCTCGACGCCGTCACCGAAGTACTCGCGCGGCAGGCCGATGCGCAGCCCGGCGAGGTCGGCGCCCAGGGTGGCCGCGTAGTCGGGCACCGGGACGTCGACGCTGGTCGAGTCGCGCGGGTCGAAGCCGGCCATGGCCCCGAGCAGCAGGGCCGCGTCCTCGGCGCTGCGGGTCAGGGTGCCGGCCTGGTCGAGGCTCGAGGCGAAGGCGATCATGCCGTAGCGGGAGACGCGGCCGTAGGTCGGCTTCAGGCCGGTGACGCCGCACAGCGCGGCCGGCTGGCGGATGGAGCCGCCGGTGTCGGTCGCGGTCGCCGCCGGCGCCAGCCCCGCGGCGACCGCCGCGGCCGAGCCGCCGGAGGAGCCGCCGGGAACGCGGGTCGGGTCCCAGGGGTTGCGCACCGGGCCGAAGTGGCTGGTCTCGTTGGACGAGCCCATGGCGAACTCGTCCATGTTGGTCTTGCCCAGCAGCACCGTGCCGGCGGCGCGCAGCCGTGCCACGGCGGTGGCGTCGTAGGGGGCGACGAAGTTCGCCAGCATGCGCGAACCGCAGCTGGTCAACACCCCGTCGGTGCAGAAAATATCCTTGTGCGCCAAAGGGATGCCGGTCAACGGGCCGCCCTCGCCGCGGGCCAGCACGGCGTCGGCTGCCTGCGCCTGGTCCAGCGCCAGCTCGGCGGTGACGGTGATGAAGCTGTTCAGGTCCGGGTCGAGGCGCGCGATCCGCTCGAGGTAGGCCCGGGTCAGTTCCACGCTCGACAGCTCGCGGGCATGCAGCGCCGCGGCGAGTTCCGCGAGCGTGGCGGTGGCGATCTCCATGCGGACTCCTGACCGGCGCGCGGGCGTCAGTCGATCACTTTGGGCACGAGGTAGAGGCCGTCCTCGACCGCCGGCGCCAGGGCCTGGAAGCGCGCCCGCTGGTTGCTTTCGGTCACCGCGTCGGCGCGCAGCCGTTGCACCGCGTCGAGCGGATGGGCCATCGGCGTCACCCCGGCGGTGGCGGCGGCGTCGAGCTGTTCGACGAAGGCGAGGATGGCGGACAGGTGGCGGGTGTAGGCCGGGACGTCCGCCGGGTCGAGCTCGAGCCGGGCGAGGTGGGCGATGTTGTCGATGTCGGCGCGCGCGAGGGCCATGTCGATCTCCGGGCGGTGGACCACGGCAAAGGGCAGCAAAGTACCACAGATGGCAGCTTGCCCAAAGTCCCGCCCGTTGCTAGATTAGCGCTCTTTACCCGGCCGGAAGCTCGATTCCATAACCATGTTCAAACTCCTGCGCGGCCTCTTCTCCAACGACCTCTCGATCGACCTCGGCACCGCCAACACGTTGATCTACGTGCGCGGCAAGGGCGTGGTGCTGAACGAGCCCTCGGTGGTGGCGATCCGCAGCGGCGGCAGCGGCGGCCGCGGCAAGACCATCGCCGCGGTCGGCCTCGAGGCCAAGCGCATGCTCGGGCGCACGCCGGGCAACATCACCGCCATCCGGCCGCTGAAGGACGGCGTCATCGCCGACTTCACCGTCACCGAGAAGATGTTGCAGTACTTCATCAACCGGGTACACGAAAGCCGGGTGCTGCGGCCCAGCCCGCGGGTGCTGATCTGCGTCCCCTGCGGCTCGACCCAGGTCGAGCGCCGGGCGATCAAGGAGTCGGCGGCCGGGGCCGGCGCGCGCGAGGTCTACCTGATCGAGGAACCGATGGCGGCGGCGATCGGCGCCGGGCTGCCGGTGGACGAGGCGCAGGGCTCGATGGTGATCGACATCGGCGGCGGCACCTCCGAGGTGGCGGTGATCTCGCTCTCCGGCATCGTCTACTCGTCGTCGGTGCGCATCGGCGGCGACCGCTTCGACGAGGCGATCGTCAACTACGTGCGGCGCAACTACGGCACCCTGATCGGCGAGGCGACCGCCGAGCGGATCAAGCACGCCATCGGCTCGGCCTACCCGGGCAACGAGGTGCTCGAGATCGAGGTCAAGGGGCGCAACCTGGCCGAGGGCATCCCGCGCAGCTTCATGCTCAACAGCAACGAAATCCTCGAGGCGCTGCAGGAGCCGCTGTCCGGCATCGTCGGCGCGGTCAAGACCGCGCTCGAGCAGACCCCGCCGGAACTCGGCGCCGACGTCGCCGAGCGCGGCATCGTCCTGACCGGCGGCGGCGCCCTGCTGCGCGACCTCGACCGGCTGCTGATGGAGGAGACCGGGCTGCCGGTGGTGATCGCCGAGGATCCCCTCACCTGCGTGGCCGTCGGCGGCGGCAAGGCGCTGGAGATGATCGACGCCCGCGGTGGTGACATCTTCGCCCTGGAGTGAGAGCTTGGGAAGCCATCTACTGCGCCGCCCGATCGCTGCGTTGGGCGGTGCTCGCTCCTCGCCTATCCAATTGATATGTCTCGTCGCTGCGCTCCGTCCGCCTGGCGCTCGGACCGCTCGCTACGATCTCTTCCCAAGCTCTGACGCCATGCCCCGCGGCCGCCTGACGGGCCGTCCGCGCTGCCCCGCCCGCGGTCGGGAGCAGACCCATTAAACTGCTGTTCCTGCGCGGGCCGTCGCTGAGCGCACGGCTGATCGTGCTGCTGCTGGCGTCGGTGGTGCTGATGACCGTCGACCACCGCTACCATCATCTCGAGACCGTGCGCGCGGTGCTGGCCACCGCGCTGTCGCCGCTGCAGACGCTGGTCGACCTGCCGTTCGAACTCGGCGACTGGGCCGGCGAGACCTTCGCCTCGCGCCAGCGCCTGCTGGAGGAGAACGCCGAACTGCACGCCTGGCGCCTGCAGCAGCAGGCCGGCCTGCAGCGCCAGGCCGCCCTGGAGGAGGAGAACGCCCGCCTGCGTCGGCTGCTCGGCGCCTCGCAACGGGTGCCCGAGGAGGTGCTGGTGGCCGAGCTGGTGGCGGTCGACGTCGACCCCTACCGCCACCAGGTGGTGGTCAACAAGGGGCTGATGCACGGCGTCCATCTGGAACAGCCGCTGCTCGCCGCCGAAGGGGTGATGGGCCAGATCCTGCACCTGGGCGCGTTCACCTCCACCGCCATCCTGATCACCGACCCGAGCCACGCCCTGCCGGTGCAGATCAACCGCACCGGCATGCGCACCGTGGCCCGCGGTTCGGGCACCGCCAACCGGCTGCTGCTGCCGCACGTGCCCAACGACGCCGACATCCGCGTCGGCGACCTGCTGGTCACCTCCGGCCTCGGCGGGCGCTTCCCGCGCGGCTACCCGGTCGGCGAGGTCGCCGTGGTCGAACGCGATCCGGGACGGCCGTTCGCGACGGTGATCGCGACCCCGAGCGCCCAGCTCGACCGCAGTTTCGAGGTGCTGCTGGTGCAGACCCGGGACGAACCGCCGGCGGCGAGCGACCCGGCGGTGGGCGACCCGGCGGTGGGCGAACCGGCGGCGGGCGACCCGGCGGTGCCGGAACCGGCCCCGGCGACCGGGGCGGCGCCGGCCGCGGCGGGAGGTGCGCGGTGACCCTGGTGCGGCAGCACGGCGGCGGGGCGATCCTGCTCACCCTGGCGTTGGCGCTGCTCCTGGCGATCGTGCCGCTGCCGGAGTGGGCCCGGGCGGTCCGGCCCGAATGGGTGCTGCTGGTGCTGATCTACTGGTGCCTGGCGGTGCCCACCCGGGTCGGGGTCGGGGTCAGCTGGCTGGCCGGGTTGAGTGTCGACGTGCTCACCGGCAGCCTGCTCGGCGAGCACGGTTTCGGCTACGCCCTGGTCGCCTTCCTGGTGGTCAAGACGCACCAGCGCCTCCGTGTCTACCCGGAGTGGCAGCAGGCGGTGGTGGTGCTGCTGCTGCTGCTGCTCCACCAGCTGACCTGCCTGTGGGTGCTCGGGATCACCGGGCGCGCCCCCGACGACCTGCTGCTCTACCTGCTGCCGTCGGTCGCCGGCATGCTGCTCTGGCCGCTGCTGTTCCCGCTGCTGCGCGGCTACCGGCGCCGCTTCGCCATCACCTGACCCAGGGCCCGGTATGGGCGGCGGCGACCGGTGCCGGCCGCGCCGACCGGACCTGGGAGGCCCTTCCCGGCACCCGCTATACTGGCGGGGCCAGGCACCTGCGACCATGAACTACCTCGCCCACCTCTATCTCTCGGCCGGCTCCACGGAGGCGCTGGTCGGCGGCCTGCTCGGCGACTTCGTCAAGGGCCCGCTGCGGGCCGACCGCTTCCCGCCGCGGGTGCTGGCGGCGATTGCGCTGCACCGCCGGATCGACAGCTTCGTCGACGCCCACCCGGCGGTCGGGCGCAGCCGGGTCCGCTTCGCTCCGGGCTTTCGCCGTTACGCGGGCATCCTGCTCGACCTGTTCCACGACCACTTCCTGGCCCGGGACTGGGACCAGCATACCGACGAGCCGCTGCCCCGGTTTACCGCCCGCGCCTACCGCGCCTTCGCCCGCCACGAGGCGCTGCTGCCGGCCCGCGCCCTACGGGTGACCCGGGCGATGGCGCGCGACGACTGGCTCGGCGCCTACGCCGACCCCGACGGCATCCGCCGCGCCCTGCACGGCCTGTCGCGGCGGCTGTCGCGGCGCAATCCGCTGGCCGCCGGGCATGTCGAGCTGGCACGCGACTACCGCGCGCTGGAGGCCGATTTCCACGAATTGTTGCCGGCGGTGAAGGCGTTCGCCGCGGAACGGCAGGGCTGATCGGTGCGTATCCTGGCCCTGGTGTTCGCCGCCGCGATGCTGCTGCTCGCGGTCGGCATCCTGGTGCGGCCGGGCGACCCGCGGCTGGCGCGCGTGCTGTTTATCCTCGCCGGCCTGCTCGGGCTGCTGCTCGCAGGGGGCTTTTTCGGCCTGTTCGGCGGCGGTTGAGCGCGGCCTCAGAGCCTGCGAACGAAGGGCCTCCCGTCACGGCTCTCCCTCAGGGAGAGGGTTGGTTCCAGGTTGGCTGCGAAGCTGAAGATCGGCGCCTCTTTCTCCCTCTCCCTCAGGGAGAGGGTTGGGGTGAGGGGGTTTCAAACATCCAGCATCGTCGCTCGATCGAGACGCCGATGGCCGCCCCTCACCCTGTCCCTCTCCCGCGGGGAGAGGGGACGCTTCGTTCGGGGCCGGCAGCGAAATCTGCCGATCGGTACCTCTTCCTCCCTCTCCCTCAGGGAGAGGGTTGGGGTGAGGGGATCAAACAAACCAACTTTCTGATTTTTCGATTCCTCATCCTGTTCTCCTCCCTGGGGGAGAAGGGACCCTTCGTTCGGGGTCGGCAGCGAAACCTGAAGATCGCCGCCTTTTTCTCCCTCTCACTCAGGGAGAGGGTTGGGGTGAGGGGAGTCCAAACATCCAGCATCGTCGCTCGATCGAGATGCCGATGGCCGCCCCTCACCCTGTCCCTCTCCCGCGGGGAGAGGGACGCTTCGTTCGGGGCCGGCAGCGAAATCTGCCGATCTGGACCTTTTCCTCCCTCTCCCTCAGGGAGAGGGTTGGACCTCCCCCGAATTGGTGGACACCTGAGATAGGGCGACAATGCCCCACGGAGGTGTCCCATGACGAGAAAGCGACGCGGATTCAGTGACGAGTACAAGGCCGAGGTGGTCAAGCTGGTCAAGGA
>Ga0326597_10000029_pt1 | contig 225654 bp, 142 predicted proteins | sample RVTome_12_FD_203789 | JGI IMG/M metagenome (GOLD analysis project Ga0326597, IMG submission 203789) | Soil microbial communities from uranium-contaminated site in the Upper Colorado River Basin, Wyoming, United States - RVT100D185 | ecosystem: Environmental > Terrestrial > Soil > Contaminated...
CCGAGCGGAAGGGTGCCCGCCCGCCCGTTCGGTTGCGCGCTTAGGCCTCCGCTTTCTTCTCCCCAAGCTCCCCTCTCGCTCGCCGATCCCTCCGCATTCGGCTATATCTTCCCCGCGCTCTCTTGACCACAGTGCTTCCTGCACCGTTTGCACCGCCCTCACCACCTCGTACTTCCTCCGTCCCGCCGCACCGAACCCGTGGCGCGGCATCCGAGAAGGGGTCACGCATGAACCTCGGTCGATTCGGCGCCGTCGGCGCCATCATCGCCATCCTCGTCGGCTTGGCGCTCGTGGCCGTCGGCATCAACAACCGCCTCGTCGGGCTCGACGAGGCCGTCGACGCCGCGTGGAGCAACGTCGAGAACGTGTACCAGCGGCGCGCCGACCTCATCCCCAACCTCGTCGAGACCGTCAGCGGCGCGGCCGACTTCGAGCGCGGGACGCTGCAGGACGTCGTCGACGCGCGATCGCGCGTCGGGCAGGTCAACCTGAGCGGCGCGCCCGATGCCACCCAGCTCCAGCAGTTCCAGGCGGCGCAGGATCAGCTGTCCGGCGCCCTCTCGCGGCTGCTCGTCGTCGTCGAGAACTACCCGCAGCTGCGCGCCACCGAGGGCTTCCTGGAGCTGCAATCGCAGCTCGAGGGCGCGGAGAACCGGATCGCGGTCGAGCGCAACCGCTTCAACGAGGCCGCGCAAGCGTACAACACCGCACGGCGCCGCCTTCCCGCCGCGCTCTTCGCCGGGATGCTCGGCTTCGAGGAGAAGCCCTACTTCGAGTCCGCACCAGGGTCCGAGATCGCCCCCGAGGTCGACTTCTCCGACGACGACGGTTGACCCCGGCCCCCGCATGACAATCCGGCAGCTCTTCACCGACGCCGACCTCGCCGCCATCCACCAGGCCACCACCGCGGCCGAGCGACGGACGTCGGGCGAGATCGTGGCGTACGTCGTCGGGCGCTGCGATGGGTACCCCGAGCTCGGCTGGATTGGCGCCGCGCTCGGGGCGCTGGCCGGCGCCGGCCTGGCCGGCGCGGTGCACGCGCTCGGCGGCATCTGGGGCGCGGGCCCGTTGTGGCTCACCGTGCCCACGTTCGGCGGTGCGGCCGTCGGGTTTGCGCTTGCCGCGCGCGTAGCGGCCATCGGCCGCCGGCTCGTGCCGCCTTCAACGCTCGATCATCGCGCCCGGCTCCGCGCCGAGGCGGCCTTCCTCGAAGAGGAGGTCTTCAACACGCGCGAGCGCACCGGCATCCTCGTGTTCGTCGCGCTCTTCGAGCACCGCGCCATGGTCCTCGGCGACGCCAGCATCAACGCCGCAGTCGCGCCCGAGGCGTGGCAGGGCATCGTCGACGGCCTGGTCGACGGCATCCGCGCCGGCCGCCCGGCGGCGGCGCTCCAGTCAGCTGTCGAGGCCTGCGGCGCGCTTCTCGAACAGCACGTCGTCGTCCGCCGCCTGGACGACTCGGACGAGCTGTCCGACGCGCCGCGGATTCGGGAGCGATGACCGCGCCGGCGCGCGGGCGCGCCATCTCCACGCGTCGGCCCGTGCTTCTCCGCGCTGTCCGTTCCACCCTCGCCGGGCTCGCCGGGTTCGCCGCCTTCGCCGTCCTAGCCGGCCTCACAATCCGGCCGGCGCTTGCCGTCGGGCCCGAGGTGCCCCTGCTCACCGGGCGCGTGAACGACTACGCGGAGATGATCTCGGCCGACGAGGAGCTGGCCATCGAGGCGCTGCTCGAACAGCTGGAAACCGACCTCGGGGCCCAGGTCGTCGTGCTGACCATTCCCAGCCTCGAGGGGCTGCCCATCGAGGACTTCGGCATCCAGGTGGTCGAGGCCTGGCAGCTCGGCCGTGCGGCGGAGGATGACGGCGCGCTCCTCTTGGTCTCGCGCGACGATCGGGCGCTGCGCATCGAGGTGGGCTACGGCCTCGAGGGCGACCTGACCGACGCCCGCTCCAAGCGCATTATCTCCGACGTCATGCTGCCGCGCTTCCGGGACGGCGACTTCGGCGGCGGCATCCTGGCCGGCGTCGAGGCCATCGGCGCGACGATTCGGGGTGGCGATGCCGGGCTGGCCGCGCTGGCCAACCCACCCGAGGACGCCGAGCTGGACGGTGCCGGGCGCGCCATCGCCATCGTCATCTTCCTCGTCGTCAGCTGGGCGCTTGGGCTGCCCGCGCTGTTTGCGCCCGGGTTCTTCGCCTGGATCGTATACGCGGTGCTTACGCCCATGTACTTCGTGTTCCCGGCGGCGTTCTTGGGCGTGCCTGCCGGCCTTGCCTTCCTCGCGCTTTGGGTCGTCGGCTTCCCAGTCCTGCGCTTCCTTCTACGCGGCGCGCGCAAGGGGCTCAAGTGGACGTCCGGCCCGGGCGGTTGGTCCGGCGGCGGGTGGACAGGCGGCGGAGGGTTCTCCGGCGGCGGCTTCTCGGGCGGCGGGTTTTCCGGCGGCGGCGGCAGCTTTGGCGGCGGCGGGGCATCCGGCAGCTGGTAGGCTCGGCCCGTATGGGATGGGACTGACACAGGAGGATCCATGAACAGCATGCACACCCTGATCCTAGGCGGCGGCTTCGGCGGCCTTGCCGTGGCCAACGCCCTCCGCGCCGAGCTGCCGGCGGAGAACGCCATCACGGTCGTCGACGCGGCCGAGCGCTTCCACGTCGGGGCCGGCAAGACGTGGTTGATGCTGGGCGAGCGGACGTTCGAGCAGATCTCGCAGGCCCGCGCCGCGTTGCTCGACCCGGGCATAAGGCTGGTCGAGGCGCGCATCGATGCCATCGACTTGGCGAGCGGGCACGTCAAAGCGGGCGACGACGAGCTGACATGGGACTACCTGGTCGTCGCCCTGGGCGCCGACCTCGACATGACCGCGGTGCCGGGCCTGGCGGACGCCGCCCACGCCTTCTACACGGTGGAGGGCGCGGAGCGCCTCGCGGCCGAGCTCGAGCGGTTTGTCGAAGGGGACCTGGTGATCCTGATCCCCAAGACACCGTTCAAGTGCCCGCCGGCGCCCTACGAAGCCGCCATGCTCATCCACAGCGCGCTCGAAGCGCGGGGGCTGCGCGACCGCGTGCGCATGTCCGTGCACACCGTCGAGGGCGCGCCGATGGCCACGGCGGGTCCCGCCATGGGGGCGTTCATCCAAGACCAGCTTGCGGCGCGCGGGATCGCGTTCCACCCCAAGCGGGCCACAGCGCACGTCGACGGCGCGGCGCGGCGCGTCGTGTTCGAGAGCGGGGACGAGGCGCCGTACGACCTGTTGATCGCCATCCCACCGCACATCGCGCCCGGCGTCGTGCGCGACGCGGGCCTGGTCGATGCCTGGGGCTGGATTCCGGTTGACCCGCACACGCTGCGCGTCCAATCGCCCAGCGGCGCGGAAGGCATCTACGCCATCGGCGACGTGACCACGTTGCCGCTGCCCGGCCGGTTTCACCCGGATGCCCGGCTGGTCCTGCCCAAGGCGGGCGTGTTCGCCGAGGCGCAGGGGCTCGTCGTTGCCGATCAGATCGCGGCTGAGGTGCTCGGCCGCGCCCCGCGGCAGGCGTTCGACGGCCGGGGGTACTGCTATCTGGAGACGGGCGCGTCCCGAGCGGTGCGCGCCGAGGGCGCGTTCTTCGAGCTGCCGCACCCGGTCATGGCCAGCGGCCAGCCGGACGAGGCGCAATACCAGGACAAGCTCGCTTGGGTGGAGCGCCTGCTCCAACCCAGGGGCTGACGCGCCGTGGCCATGCGCGCTCCCCGCGACCCGTACCCTGCCGCTGCGCACCCCGGCTGCGGGCGCGGCCGGTTGCTGCCACGCGTTGCAGCCGTGATTGCCGCCGCCACGCTGTCGCTCGGCGCCTCGGCGAGCCAGGGGTCGGCCGACCTGCCGCCCCCGACGGCCGGTGCGGTCGTCCTGCTCCACGGCCTTGCGCGCGGCTCGACGTCCATGGCGCGCATGGCCGGCACGCTGCGCGCGGCCGGTTACCGCGTGTGCAACGTGGCCTACCCGTCGCGCCAGCACACCGTGGAGGTCCTGGCCGAGCGCTACGTCGCGCCGGCCGTGGCCGAGTGCTACCCGGATCCCGTGGAGCCGATCCACTTCGTCACCCACTCGCTGGGCGGCATCATCCTCCGGCACCTTGCTGCCGACGGCGCGCCGATCCCGATCGGCCGGGTGGTGATGCTCGGCCCGCCCAACCGGGGGAGCGAGGTCGTCGACGTGCTGCGCGAGCAGTGGCTGTTCCAGGCGCTGAACGGTCCAGCCGGCAGCCAGCTCGGCACCGGCGCGCACGCCCTCCCCGAGCAGCTCGGCCCCCCGCCGTTCGCCGTCGGCGTGATCGCGGGCACCCGGTCCGTCAACGGGATCCTCTCAATGCTCATCCCCGGGCCGGACGACGGAAAGGTAGCCGTGGAGCGTGCCGGCGTCGACGGCATGGCGGACTTCGTCGTGCTGCCCGCCAGCCACACCTTCATGATGCTCGACGCCGCCGTGCTGCGGCAGACCAAGCACTTCCTGGCGCACGGAGCCTTCGAACGCCGATCGTGATCCAGGCCAGCTGACCCCGCGAGGGTCCCGCCGGGCAAGCCGGTGCCATGCGTCGACGTGCCCGGCTGGTTGTCCGTGCGGAAGGCCGATACACTCGGTCCATGCCCTTGCTCGCTCGCCTGTACGTGCGCGCCGGCCTGTTGTACCTCGTGGCCGGCCTCGGTGTCATGGCCGCCGTCTCGGCCGCCGCGGCCGGCTGGCTCGCGCCGGGATGGTTGGCCTGGCGCCCGACGGCCCTGCACATGCTCACCGTTGGCTGGCTCACCCAGCTCATCTGGGGCGTCGCGTTCTGGATGTTTCCGGTCGCCTCGCGCCAGCGGCCGCGCGGCCGCGAGCAGTGGATGGTCACGGCGTTCGTCCTGTTGAACCTCGGGTTGCTGCTGCGCGTGGCCGTCGAGCCTGCGCTGCGCGACGCGCCCTGGGGTGGTGCAGCCCTCAGCGCCTCCGGCGCGCTGCAGTGGGCCGCCGCCGTGCTCGCGGCTGGAGCGCTCTGGCCGCGCGTCCGCGCGGTCGGCCCGGTGCGGTGAGGGGATGCTGCCGCGGCCCAGCGCGTGGTTCGTGCGCACCGCGCTCGTGTATCAGGTGCTCGGCTTTGGCCTCGGAGCCTACGCGCTCGCGGGCGGCCCATGGCCGACCGGCAGCATCTCGCTCGTCGAAGCGCACGTGACCACGGTCCTTATGGGCTTCGCGCTCCAGCTGGCCATGGGCGTTGCCTATGCGGTCCTTCCGCGCCGACGGGGCTCGCGGGGCGATCCGCGGCTGGCATGGGTGGCGTACGGTCTGGTGAACGCCGGGATCCTCTGCGCCGTGGTGCCGTCCATGGCGCCCGGCCAGTGGGCGTGGCGGGCTCTGGGCCAACTGGCCATCGTCGGCGGCGCGGGGTTGTTCAGCGCCGCGGTCTGGAGGCGTGCGCGCCGTGCCCAGGAAGGCGTCGTGAGGGGGCGGTCCCGCTAGCCTTCCGGCTCCGGGCGCTGCCGCAGCCGCTTGATGTCCGCGTGCCGGCGCTTGGACGCGAGGCGCTCCTCGCGCGCGGAGCGGCTCGGGCGGGTGCGCTTGCGCGCGGGGGCCGGTGGCCGGAGCGCTTCGGCGACGCGCGCCGCCAGGCGCTCCGCCGCGCGCGCGCGGTTCTGGCGCTGGCTCCGGTCGTCCGCCGCGACGATGCGCAGCCCGCCGTCGGCGTCCAGCCGCCCGCCCAGCGACGCGAGCAGGCGCATGCGCTGTAGCTCGGTGAGCGCTCCCGACGTCCGCACGTTCCAGCGGAGCGCGACCCGCGTCTCGCGGCGGTTCACGTTCTGCCCTCCTGGGCCGCCTGCGCGCGCGAACTGCCACTCCAGCTCGGCTGAGGGGATGGTCAGGGCGTCGTCGACGACCAGATCGTCGGTCGGATCCATCACGCGTCGCCGGTCGGGTGATCGAGGGCGCGGGCCGCGTGCCGGGCGGGGGCGATCACGCTCATACCGGCGGCCATGGCATGTGGCGCCGGTCGGCCGCGGGCGCCGGGAAGATGCCATCATCGAGCAGCTGGCGCACGCGGCGTGCAAGCGCCGCCCGCTCGCCGGGAGCCAGGAGGCCGTCAAGGTGGATGGAGAGCGTGCTCTCCGCCGCGCCGAGCTCCGCGAGCAGCTGCTCGATGCCGGCCGCCACGTCGCGCGGCAGCGGCTCGCCGGCCAACGACCAGATGACCGTGCGCAGCTTGGGCTCGACGTGGAATGCCACGCCATGGTCGATCGCCCACAGCCGGCCGTCGCCCGCTTGGAGCACGTGTCCGCTCTTGCGATCGGCGTTGTTGATCACGTGGTCGAACGCCACGAGGCGCGCTACGACGCCCGGGTCAGGCCGGTCGAGCGCCAGGAAGTGGACGTCGGGATCATGGGCGACGTACAGCTGCACCATCCCGCGGCCGAACGGACCGTTCCGTAGCGCCGTCGGCGGCACGAGGGACCAGCCCATGGCCTCGCTCACCGCGTACGCGGCCACCTCGCGCTGGCACAGCGTGCCGCTCGGGAAGTCCCAGAGCGGCCGCTCACCGCGCCGCGGCTTGTAGATGGCGTGCGCTGAGGCCTGGTCGTCCTCCAGGACGCCGAGCAGGGTGGCGTTGGAGCCCCAGCTCAGCTGGCCGACGAGGCTCAGCGTGCCGCGGCGGACCAGCTCCAGGGCGCGCTCGCGCGCCAGCGGGTGCGCGTTGACGAGGGCCGCCAGACCACCGGCGTCGTCGATGGGCTCGCCGCGCGTGGCGGGGAACGTGGTCCAGGCGCCCGCGCCACCCGCCCCCTCCGGCGCCGTGGCCGCTCCGGTCGCGCCCTCCGGCGGCCGGCGCACCCTGCTCACCCGTCCGGCAGGCGGTGATGGCCGTTGCGGCGCGGGCAGAAGTGGCCGTCCGGGTCCATCGGCTCGCCGCACGTCGGGCAGCGCGGGCGGCCCCCACGCTCCGCGATGTCGACGGCATGGTGGGCGAGGGCGAGCATCTGCGCGTAGGTGGCGGTGAAGCGGGCGCGCGGCACCGGTTGGCCATCCGGTGCCAACGGTCGCTCGGCTTCTTCGACCGCCTCGAGGTCCAGGTCGTCCTCGTCCTCGTCGTCCGACGGCTGGCCGCCCTGCGCGACCAGGACCATCAAGCGCCTGTCCTCGTCGACGCCGATGCCCATCTGCGTGACCCGGAATCTGGGTACGATGGGCGTGAGCAGGGCCAGATCGCCCTCGGCTGGGCTGAGGTCCTGGACGTGCTCCGGCACGTGCTCGTACAGCTGCGCCAGGATCTGCTCGATCCCCTCCGCCAGCGCCGTGGCCTGCTGCTTCTCGATGAGCAGGGAGACGATCTGTCGGCCCTGGGCGGCCTGCAGGAAGAACGTCCGGTGGCCTGGTGGCCCCTCGGCGCCGACCGTGATGAACGACACGGGATCCAGGTCGAAGTCGAAGCGTGAGGGCATGCTCACTCCGGGACGGGTTCCGCCGAGCGCGCGGCCGAAGCGGCGGCGGCATCGCCGGTCGCCGGCTCGTCGCGAGCTTCTTGCGGGACAGGAGCCGGCAGGGTGCCGGCGTCGTTGATGGTGACCACGAACGGGCGGTCGAGCTGGAGCTGGAGCACGGAGACGGACGTCGGGGCGACGAGGATGCGCTGGAAGTGGTCTATGTGGGCGCCGACGTAGTGGGCCAGGAGCAGACGGATCACGTCGGCGTGCGAGACGACCGCGACGCGCCCGTCCGGATGGGCCTGGTGCAGGCCCTCTATGGCCTCGACCGCGCGGGCCTGCGCTGCGCGAACGGCCTCGCCGCCCGGGAACCGCGCTGCCGACGGGTAGAATTGGACGGCCGCCCAGAGCGGGTCCTTGCGAAGCTCGACGAGCGCCTGCCCGGTCCACTCGCCGAAATCGACCTCGATGACCCCCGGCAGCGGGACGACGGGCAGCCCATGCGGCCGTGCGATGAACGCCGCCGTCTCCATGGTGCGCTCCAGCGGGCTTGCGTACACTGCGTCGATCCGGTGGGCGGCAAGCCGCGCGGCGAGCGCCCCAGCGTCTGCACGGCCCGCTTCGTTCAGGTGAACGCCTGGCGTCTGGCCGGCGAGACGATCGCCGACCCAGCTGTTGCGGGCGTGTCGAATGAGGAGGATCTGCGTCATGGCGGGGGCTGCCGAATGCGGGCCAACATGGGGTGACCCCGGAGTATATCACATCAGCGCCGTCCGTTTGACGGGTCCCAAGGGTCGGCTACACTTGGCGGCGACAGCAAGACAGGCACGAGCGAGGCCAGATGGCAGCCAAGACAACCGCGATCATCGAGGCCGCGCTCGCCCACCTCAAGGGCCAGGCGGAACAGCGCGGCTTCGTAACCTCTGTTGAGGTGCTCGAAGCCATCCCTGCCTCCGACCCCTCGGAGGCATTGCTGGAGGACCTCAACGCGGCGTTGGCCGAGGCGGGCATCACCGTCAACGACGACCTGATCGACCTCGGCATCTCGCTCATCGACCCGCTGGCGTCGGGCCGTGGCAGCCGCACGATGCCGCTCGACCTGTCGCAGGCCGACGGCGATGACACGATCAGCCTCTACCTCCGCGAGATCGGCGCCATCGACCTGTTGACGGCGGAGGACGAACGCGGGTTGGCTCAGTGCTACGAGACCGGCCGCGAAGCGCACGCGCGCTTGGTCGACGCCGACGATCAGGCGACGGAGGCGGAGCGGGTCGAGCTGCAGCGGCTGATGGACCGCGGCCTGACGGCGCGCGAGCGGCTGATCGCCGCCAACAGCCGGCTGGTCGTCCACATCGCCAAGAAGTACACCAACAACGGCGTGCCGCTGCCCGACCTCATCCAGGAGGGCAACCTGGGCCTCATCCGGGCCGTCGAGAAGTTCGACTGGCGGCGCGGCTTCAAGTTCTCCACGTACGCCACCTGGTGGATCCGCCAGGCCATCACGCGGGCGCTCGCCGATCAGGCGCGCACCATCCGCGTTCCGGTTCACATGAGCGAGCAGATCGCGCGGCTGATGGCCATCACGCGCCGCCTCGAGCAGGAGCTCGGCCGCGAGCCCACGCTCGACGAGGTGGCCAAGGAGATGGAGATCACGCCCAAGCGCGTCGAGCAGATCCGCGAGATCGCCCAGCGGCCGCTCTCGCTGGAGATGAAGGTGGGCGAGGAGAACGACTCCGAGCTCGGCGACTTCCTACCGGACGACTCGACGCTTGCGCCCAACGAGTGGGCCGGCCGCGAGCTGTTGCGCGAGGAGCTCGAGCACGTCCTTGCCAGCCTCTCCGAGCGCGAGTCCGAGGTGCTGTCGTTGCGCTACGGGCTGACCGACGGCAAGCCGCACACCCTCGAGGAGGTCGGGGCTCGCTTCGGCGTCACGCGCGAGCGCATCCGACAGATCGAGACCAAGGCCATCCGCCGCCTGCGCCACCCGACGCGGAGCAAGAAGCTGCGCGACTACTTGCGGTAGTCGTAGAACCCGCGGCCGCTCTTGCGTCCGAGCCTGCCGGCGGCGACCATCCGTCGCAGGAGCGGTGGCGCCGCGTAGCGGGCCTCGCGCGCCTCGTCGTACATGGCGTCGGCGATGAACAGAACGGTGTCAAGGCCCACGAAGTCCATGAGCGCAAACGGCCCCATGGGGTGGTTCATCCCGAGCGTCATGGCGGTGTCGAAGTCCTCCATGCTCGCCACGCCCTCCTCCAGGGCGCGGATGGCGTCCAGGCCGTACGGCACGAACAGACGGTTGACGATGAACCCGGGGGCGTCCTTCTGACACACCACCAGCGTCTTGCCCAACCGCCGGCCGAGCGCGCTGGCCGCGTCGAACGTCGCGTCGCTGGTCTCCAGGCCGCGCACCAGCTCGAGCAGCGGCATGACCGGGACGGGGTTGAAGAAGTGCGTGCCGATCACGCGGTCCGGCCGGCCGGTGGAGGCGGCAATCTTGGTGATGGAGATGGACGACGTGTTGGACGACAGGATCGCTTGCGCCGGCATCAGGGCGTCGAGCGCCGCAAAGAGCGCCCGCTTGACGCTCATGTCCTCGACGGCGGCCTCGATCACCCAGTCGCACGCGCCGAGGTCGTCCAGGTCGGTCGTCCCGCGGACGCGGTCGAGGGCGGCGGCGTGGTCTTGGACGCTCAGCTTGCCGCGCTCCAAGCCCTTGTCGAGCGAACCGCGCAGCCGTGCCAGGCCGCCGTGCAGCGCCTCCTGGTCGATCTCGCGCACGACGACCGAGAGGCCGCTCCGCGCGCACGCCTCGACGATGCCCGACCCCATGAGGCCGCAACCGATCACCCCGATCGTTTCCACGTCCACCGCGCACTCCTCCGTGAACCGACCGCGCGCATTCGCCACGGCGGGGACCAGGATGGTAGCCTAGCCGTGTTTGGGCGGCGATCGACGGGAGAGAACGAGGCGTGAACGCGTTCCCACACTGGCTTCCGGCAGCGGCCCTCGTGCTGGCCGTCGCGACCGGCTTCGCGGCCGGCGCCTGCGCTCCGGGCGACCCGCCCACCATCACACCGGCCGCCCAGGGCCAGACGGTGCCGAGCGCGTGGGCCGCCGGCGAGCTTCGGAGGATCGAACAGCTGCACGCGGCGGGGCGCATCGACGAGGCCCTGGCCGCGGCCGAGGCCATCGCCGCGCGCGAGCCTAACGCGGCGGAGATCCACTACACCCTGGGCGTGATGCGCGGATCCAAGAACGACCTCGACGCCGCGGTCGTCCAGTTCCAGGCCGAGCTGGCCGGCAACCCGGCGCACCTGCCCAGCCTAAAGGGGCTGGCCACGGCCTACGACAACCTGGGTCAGCCAGCGCTGGCTGCCCAGACCGCCGAGCGCTTCCTTGCCAGCACGCCTTCCGATCGGCCGATGGCGCTCCTGGCCGGTCGCAGCCTGGTGGCCTCCGGCAGGCCGGCCGATGCCGAGCGCTGGGTGGCGCCGATCGCCGACGCCGGGGACTCCGACGCCCTGGTGATCATGGCTGCCGTCGCCCGCGAGGCGCAGGACGAGGCGAAGGCCGAGGCACTGCTCCGCCGGGCGCTGGCCGCCGACGCGAGCAACCCCGAGGCCAACCGCCAGCTCGGCCAGCTGCTGGTGCGAACGAGCCGCGGCGAGGAAGGCGAGCGGTTGCTGGCGCGCCATGCCGGGCTGGCCACGCTGCGCGATGCCCGCGAAGCTGCGCAGGCCAGCGTCGCTCAAGCCGGCGCGGGCCCCGAAGCCTACATTCGCCTAGGCGACGTGCTGCGCGCTCAAGGCGATGTTCTCGGGGCCGATGCCGCGTATCGCCAGGCGCTGGCGCAGGACGGGTCGTCGCTGCTGGCCATGTTCGCGTTGGCCGAGGTGGCGCTGGACCAGGGCAAAGGGGCCGATGCGGCGCGCTGGGCCGAGCGCGCCGTCGGCCAGGACGCGGCCAACGCCCAGGCCCAGCTGCTCCTCGGCGCGGCCCGATTGCACACCGGCGATCGCCAGGGTGCCGAGGCCGCCTTCGAGGCCTCGCGTGCGCTTCGGGCGTGGACGAGCGCGAGCTGGCGCTCGGCTGGCGATGCCTATCGCGCGGCGGGGGACCTGCCGGCCGCGGGCGAAGCCTACGCGGCGGCGCTGGCCGAGAAGCCCGACGACGGGCGCGCGCTCCTCGGCCTCGGCATCGTTCGGCTGGCAGAGGGCGATGGCAGCGGCGCGCGCGACGCTCTGGCGCAGGCCGCGGAGTCGGCGCCGGATGACCCGGCCGTGGCCATGGCCCTCTCGGCGGCGCACGCCGCCTTGGGCGACGCCGAGGCCGCGGAGGCCGCCGTGCGCGACGCCGGACGCCGCGCCGACCGCGTCGGCTGGATCGAACCCGAGGCCCTCGGGCGGCGCCTGGCCGGCGCACCGGATCCCGACGGCCTCGTCGCGCGGTTCCGTGCGGCGATGGGCGCGCCGTAGGCGGGCGGGCGAGCCGTGGCAAATGCGGACCTGACGGCCCAGCTGGCCAGCCTTCCGGCCAAGCCGGGCATCTACCAGTACTTCGATGCCGAGGGCGAGATCCTGTACGTGGGCAAGGCCATCAACCTGCGCAGCCGGGTCCGGTCGTACTTCCACGCCTCGGCGGCGCTGTCGCACAAGACGCGCCGCCTGGTCGAGAAGATCGCCTCCGTGGAGTGGATCGTCACCGCGTCGGAGCTCGAGGCGCTGCTCCTCGAGATGAACCTGATCAAGCGCCACCGCCCGCGCTACAACGTGCTGCTCAAGGACGACAAGCGCTATCCCTATATCAAGGTGACGTGGAACGAGCCGTTCCCCAAGGTCTTCAGCACGCGCAAGGTCCGCCAGGACGGCGCGCGGTACTTCGGCCCGTACACGTCGGCGGGCGCCATGCGCGAGACGCTGCACGCGCTGCGCAAGGTGTTTCCGTTCCTGGACTGCGATCGCGTGATCGACGGCCGCGACGCGCGCGCGTGCCTGTACCACGACCTGGGGCTGTGCCTGGCGCCGTGCATTGGCGCCGTCGGGCGGGAGGGCTATCGCGCCATGATCGACGCGCTCTGCCGCTTCCTCGACGGCGAGACGGGCGAGGTCATCGGCGGGCTCGAGGCGCGCATGGCGGAGCACGCCGCGCGACTGGAGTTCGAGTTGGCCGGGCGGGTGCGCGACCGCATCCGCGCCATCGAGCAGGTGATCGCCCGCCAGCGGATCATCGCGCCGACGCTCTCCGACCAGGACGTGATCGCGGTGGCACGCGACGACGGCTCGGCGCTGGCGCAGGTGTTCTTCGTGCGCAACGGCAAGCTGGTCGGCCGCGAGTCGTTCCAGCTCGAGGGCGCCGACGCTGACGCGCCGGACGAGGCGCTGCTCGCGGCGTTCGTCAAGCAGTTCTACGACGAGACGAGCAAGGTCCCGGGCGAGATCGTGCTGCCCGAGCACATCGTGGAGAGCGAGATCATCGAGCGCTGGCTCGGGGAGAAGCGCGGCACTCGGGTGCGGCTGACGGTTCCCCGCCGCGGCCACAAGCGCGCGCTGGTCGACGTGGCCGTGGAGAACGCCGCCGAGACGATGCGCGCCCTGCGCGCCGCCCATGCGCTGGAGAGCGGCGAGGGCGCGGCCCAGCAGGCGTTCGACCAGCTCGTCGAGGCGCTGGACCTGCCCCGGCCACCACGGCGGATCGAATGCTACGACGTCTCCAACCTCCAGGGCACGCACGTCGTCGGCGCGATGGTCGTCTTCCAAGACGGCGTGCCGGCCCGCGGCGACTACCGGCACTTTCGCATCCGGACGGTCGAGGGCCAGGACGATTTTGCCTCGATGGCCGAGATGCTCAGCCGGCGCTTTGGCCGTCTGGTGCGCTACCGCGAGGCGGGCGAAGCCGATGGCGCGGCCGATGTGGCACCGGGCGCGCAGACGGGGGCGTTCGAGCGGACGCCCGACCTGGTCATCGTCGATGGCGGCAAGGGCCAGCTGCGGTTCGCCAGCGAGGTGATGCAGGCGCTCGGTCTGGACGACATCCCGCTGGTGGCGCTGGCCAAGCGCCAGGAGCTGCTCTACCGGCCGGGCCACCCCGACGCGGTGGCGCTACCGGACGCAAGCCAGGCCCTCTTCCTGGTCCAGCGCGTCCGCGACGAGGCCCACCGCTTTGCCATCTCGTACAACCGCAAGCTGCGCTCGCAGAGCGGCCTGCGCTCCACGCTGGACGCCATCCCGGGCATCGGACCGCATCGGCGGCGCGCGCTCTTGGCGCACTTCGGCTCGATCGAGCACATCAAGGCCGCGTCGATCGACGACCTGGCCGCCGTGGCCGGGATGACGCGCAAGGCGGCTGAGCAGGTGAAGGCGTACTTGTGAGGCGATCGGGCGCCTATACTCGCTTCGGCCCGGCGGCGTAGGCCGCGCCTTCACCGCGAGAAGGAGCCGCCCGTGACCCACCTGACCGACGATCAAGCCGCGCGCGAGGATGCGACCCCCACTGGCCAGACGGCTGCGGATGCGGCCCGCGACGGGATTGCCGCGCATCTGGCGGCGACCCGCCTGTTCGCCAACCTCGCGCCCGACGAGCTGGCGCGCCTGGCCACCGCGTTCGAGGCCGTGCGCGCGTCGCCCGGCACGATGATCGCCCGGCAGGACCACGTGGACACGGCGCTGCACGTGGTCGTCGACGGCGTGGTGGTCATCGATCAGCGCGACGAGGCGGGCCGCGTCGAGGTCCTTGGCTACGCCAACTACGGCGCGGTCATCGGCGTGCGGGGCGTCTTCACGGATGTCCAGCGGACGACGGGCGTCATGGTCCTCGAACCTGCAACCCTGCTCCGCATCCCGCGCGATGCCCTCTGGATTGCCCTGGCCGCCGACCTCGATGCCGCGCGCCGCCTCGTCCTGCCCGAGGAGGCTCGACGGCGCGTGCTGGCGCGCCAGGCCGAGGGCGTGATCGCGGGCGAGTACGAGGTGGCCCGGTATCGCCGCCACTGGACAGCGCTGCTTCGCCACATGCTCCTGCCCGGCGCCCTGCTCGGCGCCAGCCTGGTGCTGTCCGGGGTCTCCGCGCTCGCGCTCCAATCGCCGACCACGGTCGCCGCGCTGGCGCTCGTCGCTCTGGCGGTCCCGGTCGTCGTGTCCGTCTGGGCGTTCCTGGACTACTACAACGACCAGCTGATCCTGACCAACCGTCGGGTCATCCACATCGAGACGACGCCGCTCATCGACACCGAACGCGTCGAAGCGCCGCTCGCGCGCGTGCAGGACATCCAGGTGACGGTGCCCAGCGTCGTGGCGCGCGTGCTCGGCTACGGCACGCTCATCGTCCAGACCGCGGGGAGCCAGAGCGGCATCGTGTTCGACGCGCTGCCCGCGCCCGAGGACGTTCGTCAGGCCATCGTCGAGGTGGCGCGCACGGCGCGCGAGGCGGCCGAGCGGGAGCACGACCGGTGGGTGGAGCACCGCGTGCGCGAGGCGCTGGGGTGGGCGCCGCCGGCGGGCGGCCCGCCGCTCCCGGGAACGGCTCCGGGCATCGCCCTGCGGCGTTCATCCGGCGGCTGGTTCGGCAGCGTGGCAGCGTACTTCTGGCCGCGCGTGCGCGTCCAGGACGGGGTGGCGGTGACTTGGCGCAAGCACTGGTGGTTGCTCTTCAAGCCGACGCTGTTCCCGGCGCTCCTGTGGACGCTGGTTGGGGCGGCGATCGCGCTGCGCGGCTGGCGGGCGCTCGCAGTCGACCCGGCGGCGGTGGCCCCGTTCGTCGGGACGGGCTGGCTGGTCGCGGCTTGGGTGGTCCTCCTGGCCGTGTTGCTCTACCTCTACGAGGACTGGCGCAACGACCGTTACATCCTGACCGACGAGCACATCATCGACGTGGACGCCAAGCCCCTCGGGCTCTTCGCGCACCGGCGCCAGGCTGGGCTGAACCAGGTCCAGGACATCCGGTTCCGCGTGCCGAACATGTTGGCCACGGTGCTCGGCTACGGGGACGTCTTCATCGAGACGGCCGCCGAGAAGGGGAGCTTCACGTTCGAAGGCGTCTACCATCCGGCGGCGGTCCAGCAGGAGATCTTTGCGCGCATCGACGCCTTCCGGGCGCGCGAGGAGGCGGCCGCGCAGTCACGCCAGGCCGAGGAGCTGACGCGCTGGATCGCCGCGTACCACCAGATCACCGGCGATGAGCCGCCGCCCGCCGCGCGCCCGTCTGCCAAGTAACAGCAAGATTAAGAGAACGCTTGCATCCTGCGGCGGAATCGGTTAGACTGGCCCTTAATCAATCTCTAACCGCCGGAGCCAACGTGCTGCGGCTCGCGGGTCGGACGCGTGCTGGCCAAGCGGTGGAGGCAAGTCCACCGCCCGTAACCAAGCGGTTGGCCTGCCGTCTTCACTCTCGCCGACCGGGTGCCCCGCCCGGCCGGAAGCCCCTGTGCGTCGCCCCTTGGGGTGGCGAGGCGCTGCAATTTGGAGGAGTCAAGGATGATCGAGCGACGGTCGACGATGCCCTACACCGGCAAGTCCCGGTCCACCGCCCGCGGCGCGGTCATCCGCTCCGCCGTGACCCTATCCGTGCTCTTGGCCAGCGGCGCCGGCGGCTTCATGGCCGGCGGCGTGCAGGCGCTGCCCAGCAATGCGCCTGCCGCCGCGCCCGCGGCGCAGACCACCGAGCGGATCACCACGCTCAGGATCTATGGCGAGACCAACGTGTGCACCTCGTGCAACGAGGGCGACGGCAACCGACCCGTAGCCGCCGGTTCCAACACGGCGCTCGATCCCAACACGGGCAACGTGCCGGAAGATCCACCCTATACGGACCCGGCCGGCCCGTTCGACCCGCTCTCGCCCGAGGCCCCGGAGCACGACTACGTGACGTGGAACCCTGCATGGATCTCGGAGCAGCTGGGCGATCGGCGGCTGCGCGAGATGTGGCCCGGCCTCGACGGCATCGACGAGGTCAGCCGCGGCGCCAACATCCGCATGGGCGGGCTGAACGGCTCGGAGAAGGTCTGGCTGCGCCACTGGTACGAGCCGACCCGGCTGGACAAGGACCTGAACGCCGACGACTGCCTTACCGACAACAACGACAACGGCCAGCCCGATGCCTCGGTCAACCCGACGCCGAGCAACGTCGACGAGTGGTATCCAGCCATCATGACCGAGCTCACGTACATGCTGCTCGACAACGACATCCCCGAGGCCGTCCCGGCCCCGCGGGACCTCGACGACTCGGCGCCGCGGCCCGCGTGCGGTCGTGCCGGCGGAACCCGCATGGTCTTCCCGGTCGGCACGGACCTGGACGCCCTCGATCCGACCGGCGACCTGGAGGGCCATGGGCTGACCAGCCTGGACGTAGACTTCGACGGCCGCAACGACGTGGTCAACGTGGCCAGCGAAGCCTCGCTGGCGGCCGACCTGGGCGTCAACCTCGACTTCGACGGCGACGGCGCGCTCGAGCGGATCAGCGAGGACGGCGTCCCGCTGTCGTGCGACGACCTCGTCGTGCTCCACACCGACGCCGTAAGCCTCGCGCGCGGCGACACGCTCCAGTTCCTGGATCACTACATCAAGATCCAGTCCGTGGCCGACTCCTCGGCCGTCCTCCAGGTGTGGTACAACGGCGACCTGCTGCCGCGCTCGGTGCAGGTCCGCTCGATCGGCATCGGCGCTGCGGCCCTGGCGGCCGATGTCGGGCCGCTCCAGATCATCCAGCCGGGCGGGGGCAACGTCGGCACGGTGCCGATCGGCCCCTGGTTCGTCTACCTCCAGGACGCGGACGTGCGCGACGGCACCGTGACCGTCATCGTCGGCCGCGCGCTCGGCGCGCCGTGCGCCTCGATGGAGGCCGCGCCCAACGTCCCCAACCGCTCGTCCGGCGGCCCGTGGTTCCTCAAGCGCATGTACGTCGACGGCCACGAGTACAACGTGGTAGCCATCCAGACGTGCTCGCCCGACGAGATCCAGTACCTCACGCTCCGCGCCCCGCTGCCCAAGGTCGACGTGACGATCGAGCAGCACTCCGTGCGCCTCCAGGGCTACGGCCTCAACGACCCGCTGGCGCTGCCGCCGCCGTTCAACCACGAGCACACGATCCTGGAGGACGTCGTCGCCTTCGAGGCGTTCGAGCCCGTCGAGATCGAGCCGGGCGACGAGCCCATCGACCGCCCGCAGATCCTGTACATGGGCGGTCCGATCGGCCCGGTCGCCCCGGTCCTGCACGAAGACGACCCCCTCACGTACACCGGCCGGGACCCTGACCACCCCGTCGGGCCCTACCAGGATTACCTGGCCAGCCACTGGTTCTACGTCGACGAGACGGTCAACCGATCCTTCCTCGGCCAGCTCCGCGAGAAGTACGGCGCCATCGACAACGACGTCACCTCGCCGCCCGGCGGGCTCGCGGCCTCGCAGGGCTTCTTCTACAACGAGCAGATCTTCACGCGCCCGTGGAACTTCACCGAGTTCGTCCTGCCCAACCTACCCGACCCACCGATCGACGCGGCCACCGGCGAGCCGCCGTGGGACCCGGACAACTACTACCTGACCAGCGGATGGATCAACCCCACCGCGCGCTGGCGCGTCTGGGAGATGCCGGATGCCGGCGTGCCCGCGACGATCCCGCCGTTCCCGCCCGACCTGGCCATCAACAACGACCGCTTCGACACGAGCACCGACCAGTACGGCGCGCCGCGGCGGGCCAGCATCGAGTTCGATCCCGACCAGAGCGGCAAGGTCATCCTGGACCGGGATGGCACGCGGCTCTTCGGCGGCTTCCCGATCGACGACTGGCTGGACGACCTGCGCATCTGCTCCGACGCCTCCGACCGCCCGTCGATCGTGCTCGGCGCCGGCGACATCGACATCGTCGCCGACGCGGCCGGCCTGCCGGTCGAGGTCTTGCCGTACACCGATCCGTTCGCGCCGTTCAACCCGCAGCACCCCGACGCGCCGCGCACGGACTCGCTGACGTTCAACCCGGCCTACATGGACGAGTTCCGCAACAGCGGTGAGCCGCTGCGCAGCCTGTACCGCCAGCTGTCCAACAACGGGGCCAACGCGCGGGAGAAGGTGTACCACCGCCTGTGGTACCAGCCGGACTACGTCACCAAGATCCGCAACCCGAACGACTGCGACCGGGACCTCACGTTCCTGGCGATGATGCAGGAGTTCACCTACCTGCTCATGGATACCACGGACAACCCGGTGGCGCTCCCGCCGGGCGTCAGCCGCCTCGTGTTCCCGATCGGCACCGGCGCGAGCGAGCTCCCGATGCCCCGTCGCGGCGGCACGCTGCCGGCCGGCGGCGCGTTCGGCTACGGCCTGACCACGTTCGATGCCGACTTCGACGGCGCGGACGAGGCCGTCACCATCCACACGGAGCAGACGCTCCAGTCCTTCATCGACACCCAGTGGCAGAGCAACCGGCCGATGATCCCCGGCATCCCGGTCCTTCCGCTCGCCGGCCCGATCCTGGACTTCGACGGCGACGGCGCCGTCGACGACCTCGACGAGGACTGCACGTCGCTGAACGGCAACGAGCTCGTCGTCTTCGCGATCGAGAGCATCGTGCTCGACCTCGACCCGAACACCACCGAGAGCGGCGCGGCCATGTTCCTGGACCACCTGGTCACGCTGGAGAACGTCACGCCCGGCTCGCGCGCGCAGTTCCGCTTCTACTTCACCGGCGGCAACCCGACCAACGCGCGCCCCGAGGTCATCGGCGGCTTGCGCAGCCTCGACATCGGCGACTCGGCCATCGCGGACCGCTTCCAGGACCGCGTGACGATCGTCAGGCCGGGGCAGCAGAACCCGGGCACCGACGGCGCCTGGTTCGTGTTCCTCGAGGACGTGGCCACCGACGCCGAGCGCGTGACCATCACCGTCGGGCGGGCGCTCGGCGCAACGCACTCGGCCATCGACGACGGGGCGGGCAACCACGACCTGACGCCCGGCGACCCCTGGTACCTCAAGCGCTTCTACGTCGACGGCCACGAGTACAACGTCGTTGCGCTCATGACGCAGACCACGCCCGGCGCCGACCCGCTCGACGGGGCAGTATGCAACGAGAACTTCGCGTTCATCACGATCCGAACGCCGGTGCCCAAGGGCAACTTCTTCAACCCGCAGGACTCGCTGTTCCAGCAGGGCTACTTCCTGGACGGGCTGCCGGCGCAGATGTCGGTCATGCCGCCGTTCAACGTGGACCACACCATCGCCGTCGACATCGAGCGCCAGAACCCCAAGGACTTTGCCAACCTGGGCGCCTTCGACAAGTGCGTCGGCGACCTTGCGGCGGCCGGCCCGCTGGCCGAGACGATCGTCGAGGAGGAGCGCGAGCCGCGCTTCGGCACCGAGCTGCGCGAGACGCTGAGCGAAGGCGACGGCGACGGCCAGGCCACGCGCGATGGCTGGCGCACACACCAGACCATCGTGACGCCGTGGGACTTCACGGATGTCAACGTCCCCGAGGGCCAGCAGTACCTGTTGACGCTGAACTGGCGCTCCACCGTGGGGCAGCTCGCGTTCTACGGCTGCACGCGCCAGGCGCCCGGACCGTTCGATGACGACAACCTGCCCGGCCTGTCCCACCCCGACATCGCCATCGCGGCACAGGGCTGGCGCGACGGGATCATCCCGTTCCCGAATCAGCTCGATCCGCCGCAGACGGTTCCGGAGCTGGACGAGGGCGTCGACGCCATCCAGCCGTACTACGATGCTGCGTGCCCGCTGGGCGAAACCGTCCGCGTCAAGGTGTTCTACGACCCGGCTCTGGACGACGACATCTTCGTCAACGACCGCGACGTCGACCTGCCCATCTCCTTCGCCGACCTCTCGATCGAGAAGCGCGCCTCGACGGAGCGCCCCGCGGCTGGCTCCGAGCTGATCTACACGCTCACCGTCCAGAACGACGGCCCCGACGACGCCACGGGCGTCTTGGTCACCGACATCCTGCCGCCCGGCGTCACGTACGTCGGCGACACCGACGCCTGCGTCCAGGGACCGCCGGGCACGCTGACGTGCACCGTCGGGGACCTGGCGGCCGGCGCTTCGACCAGCTTCGCGCTGATCGTCCTGCTCGACCCGGCGCTGGCCGAGGGCACGGAGCTGCTCAACGTCGCCGCGGTTGGCTCGCCCTCGACCATCGATCCCGACCCATCCAACAACGAGGACGAGGCCACGGTCGTCGTCGCCGGCGCCGCCGATCTGTCCATCACCAAGGGCGCGTCGGACGTCACGCCGCTGGCCGGCCAGCAGCTGGTCTACCTGTTCAGCGTCAACAACGCCGGTCCGTCGGTGGCCGACGACGTCGTGGTGGTCGACACGCTGCCCGCCGGGGTCACGTTCGTCTCGAGCACCGGTGGCTGCGTGCAGGGACCGATCGGCACGCTGACGTGCAGCCTCGGCGACATCGCGGCCGGCGCGTCGCGCAACTTCGGCATCACCGTCATGGTCGACGGCGGGGTGCCGCCGGGCACGGTCCTGCTCAACGTGGCCACGGTGGACGCCGCGACCGACGATCCCGACCCCAGCGACAACACGGACGACGCCGCGGTCATCGTGACGGCGGAGGCCGATCTGTCGGTCGACAAGACCGCATCCAGCGCCTCGGTCGTCGCGGGCCAGACCGTGACGTTTACGATCCAGGTCACCAACAACGGCCCGTCCAACGTCGGGTCGGTCACCGTGGTCGACACGCTGCCGGCTGGGCTCACATACGTGTCGAGCACGGCCGCCTGCGTCCAGGCGCCCGCCGGCACGCTCACCTGCACGCTGGGCGCGCTGGCCGCCGGCGCATCGAGCAGCTTCCAGGTGGTCGCCATGGTCGGCGCGGGCGTGCCGGCCGGCACCCAGCTCACCAACGTCGTCGTGGTCGACTCGCCCGGCATCGACGACCCGGACCCCAGCGACGACGACGACTCGACGACCGTCACGGTCGTCGCCGCGGCGGACCTGGCCATCGACAAGCGCGCCCCGGGCGCGGTGGTCGCCGGCGATCCGCTCGTCTTCACCATCGAGGTCACCAACGACGGGCCGTCGACGGCGACGGGCGTGGTCGTGACCGACGTGCTGCCCGCCGGGGTCACGTTCGTCTCGAGCTCCATTGGCTGCGTGCAGGGGCCGGTCGGCACGCTGACGTGCAGCCTCGGCACCATCGCCCCGGGCGGCGTCGTGACGTTCACCATCACCACGACCGTCAGCGGCGCGCTTGCGCCTGGCACCGACCTGGTCAACACGGCCACCGTCAACTCGCCGGTCGCCGACCCGGACCCGTCCAACGACCAGGACCAGACCACCACCACGGTGGCGCTGCGCACCCAGGCTGACATCAGCGTCATCAAGCGCGCGCCGAGCACGGTGCAGCCCGGCGGCGGCATCACGTACCTCTTGCAGGTGACCAACGGCGGGCCGGCCACGGCCGTGGACGTCGAGCTGGTCGACACGCTGCCGGCCGGCGTCACGTTCGTGACCGCGTCACCCGGCTGCACCAACACGCCTCCGGGCAGCCAGACGGTGCGCTGCGACCTGGGCGACCTTGCCCCCGGCGCATTCCGCAACATCCTCATCACCGGCCAGGTGGGCGCGGGCGTCGCCCTGGGCACCGTGCTGACCAACACCGCCGTCGTGACCAGCACGACGCCGGACCCCGACGCTGGCGACAACAGCGATTCCGCCAGCACGACGGTGACATCGGGCGGCGGCGGCGGAGGGGGCGGCTCGGTCGACCTCTCCGTCGACAAGACGGCCGCCGCCACCGTCGCGCCGGGCGCCACGCTGATCTACACGATCCGCGTCCGCAACCTCAGCGTGGCCAACTCGGCCACCGATGTGGTGGTCAGCGACCTCCTGCCCGACGGCGTCACCTACGTCTCGGACGACAGCCCGAACGGCTGCGACCCCAGCGTGGGCGACCCGAGCACCCGCATCTGCAGCCTGGGCACGCTCGCCCCCGGCGCGGACATCACGTTCCACATCACGGTGGCGGTCGACCCGGGCGCCGACGACGGCGACGTGCTCATGAACATGGTCGCCGTCACCGCCGACCAGCCCGATACGAACCCGGCCAACAACCAGGACGCCGTAGTGACCACCGTCGACGACGACGGCGGCACGGGCGGCCCGTCCGCCGACCTGGCCATCAGCAAGGTGGCCAGCCAGCCCACGGTCATGGCCGGGGAGATGCTGGTCTACACGATCACCGTCCAGAACCTCGGCCCCTCGCTGGTGCCCCAGGTGATCGTCACCGACACGCTCCCGGTCGGCATCACGTATCTCTCGGACACCAGCGCCCCGGGCGGCGTGAGCGGCTGCACTCAGGGCCCGCCGCTGCGTCTGGTCTGCCCGCTCGGCATGCTGGCCTCGGGTGGCACGCGCACGTTCGCCATCATGGTCCAGGTCGATGCCGGCGTGGCGCCCGGCAGCGTGCTCGTCAACACCGCGGTCGTCGGTCAGCCCGGCGCGAGCCCGTTGGCGCTTGACGTGGACGGCTCGGCCGTCGCAAGCCCGATGCAGGAGCCGATCCCTGATCCCAACCTGGGCAACAACACGGCCACGGCCACGGTCAACGTGGCCACCCAGGCCGACCTGGCGCTGGAAAAGGACACACTCAACCTCAACCCGGCCGCGGGGAGCGTGTTCGCCTTCGAGCTGCGCATCAAGAACGCGGGCCCGTCCGATGCGCTCGGCGTCGCGTTGACCGACGTGCTGCCGGCCGGCCTGACGTACGTCTCGGCCACCGCGCCGTGCGATACGACCGGCCTGCCCGAGCTTTCGTGCGCGCTCGGGACCATCACCGCCGGTGCGACGCGGATCGTGACGCTGACGGTCCAGGTGGGTGCGGGCGTCTCGCCGGGCACCACGCTGACCAACGAAGCCGAGGTGGCGTCGCCGACCCCCGACCCCGACCTGTCGGACAACGAGGACGATGCCTCCGTCATCGTCGCCGATGGCACCGGGATGGGCGCGGACCTGCTCATCACCAAGAACGCCTCGGACACGACGCCGACGCCGGGCGAGGTGGTGACGTTCACCATCCGCGTCATCAACAACGGCCCAGAGACGGCGCAGTCGGTCGTCGTCACGGACACCCTGCCCGCGGGCCTCACGTACCTGTCCAACAGCGACAGCTGCAGCACGGCCGCCCTGCCCACCGTCGTCTGCACGCTCAACCAGATCGCTTCCGGCGTGGCAATCGAGTTCGAGCTGATCGCCCAGGTCGGCGCCGGCGTGCCGGGCGGGACCACCATCACCAACGTGGCCAGCGTCGGCTCGACCACGGAGGACCCCAACCCGGGCAACAACGAGGCCGCCCGCAGCCTGCTCGTCACGGTCCCGGCCAACAGCGCCGACCTGGTCGTGCGCAAGACGGCGTCCTCCTTGACGGTCACCGCGGGCGAGCTGGTGACCTTCACCATCCGGATCACCAACACCGGCCCGGCGGACGCGGTCGGCGTGACGCTGACCGACGTGTTGCCGGCCGGCCTTGCGTACGTCAGCGACAGCGCCGCCTGCAACACGGCCGCCTTGCCCACGCTGACGTGCGCACTCGGGACGATCCCGGACGACACGGCCCGCACGATCACGCTGGTGGCCATGGTGTCGCCGTCCTTGTCGACCAACGCGCAGCTCACCAACACCGCCAGCGCGACCGCGACGTCGCCGCCGGACCCGGACCCCTCGGACAACAGCAGCTCCGCCACCGTGCTCGTCCAGCGGCGCTCCGACCTCAAGGTGACCAAGACGGTGGCGCCCAACCCGGTGACGGCCGGCGCGCAGGCGGTGTTCACGATCCAGGTCGACAACCTGGGACCGTCGGATGCCGGGCCGGTCACGGTCACGGACGTCCTGCCGGCGGGCCTCACGCACGTGTCCAACACCGGCAGCTGCAACACGGCCTCGCTGCCGACCATCACGTGCAACGTGGGGACCGTGGCCGCCGGCGGGTTCACCAGCGTCCAGATCACCGTCCAGGTGGCTGTCGGGGCGGCGGGCATGATCCCAAACACCGCCACCGTCTCGTCGCCGTCCGTCGACCCCGTGCCGGGCAACAACTCCAGCACCGCCATCGTGAACGTCACCGCCGGACCGACGGCCGACCTGCGCATCGTCAAGGGCACGTTCGACGTCGATCCGGCGCCCGGCGAGCAGGTGACCTACAACGTCCAGGTGATCAACGACGGCCCCAACGCCGCCGCCGAAGTGGTCGTCGCGGACACGCTGCCGGCCAACGTCACCTACGTCAGCAACACGGGCGGGTGCAGCATCGCCAACCTGCCCACGCTCAGCTGCGCGCTCGGCGCCATGGCCAGCGGCGGGCAGGCCAGCTTCAACATCGTCGTCACGGTCAACGCGGGCGTGCCCAACGGGACCCAGGTCGTGAACACGGCCACCGTGAGCGCCAGCACGGCCGACCCTGACCCGTCCGACAACTCGGACGGCGCGCAGTTCATCGTCACCATCCTGCCCGGCGCTCCGACCAACGCGGCGTGCCAGGTGATCGGCGGGACCCAGATCCGCATCTCGTGGCTCGACGGATCGACGTTCGAGAACGAGTTCCTGCTCGAGGTGAGCATCGACGGCTCGCCCTTCGTCCCGCTCGACGTGGTGGGCAGCACCACCCAGGGAGCGACGGGCGCCAGCTATATGTACATGACCGCACCGCTGCCCTCCTCGACCAGCTACCAGTTCCGCGTGCTGGCGCGGAACACGATCACGGGCCAGACCTCGTCGTACTCCAACCTCACCAGCATCTGCACGACGGCCAGCCAATCGGGCAACGACACCGGCTGCTACAAGGGCAAGATCGACCTGCAGGGGCGATCGGATCACGCCGGCGTGCTCATCTACATGGACAAGATGCCGGTCGCCGTCACCGACGCGAACGGCAACTACCAGTTCTGCGGCGTGCCGCACGGCAAGCACAAGATCAAGGCCAGGGCGGCCTGCTACCTGGATGCCTACAGCGGCACGAACCTGCAGCCCAGCCGAACCCTGGTGATGCCGTACACGGCGCTGCCCGGCGGCGATGTCAACAACAACGGCCGCGTCGACCTTTACGACCTGGTCAAGGTGGGCGCTGCTTACCGCACCACCCCGCCGTCCGATCCGGCGGCCGACTGCACGGCCGACCACGCCGTCAACCTGTTCGACCTGGTCATGGTCGGCTCCAACTTCGGCCGCGTCGGCCCGGTGCCGTTCGGCTTCGATCCCTTCGGCCTGGGCACGCCGCCGGCCGGAGACAGCGGGCCGCTGGACGTCCCGGCGGCTACGCTGGAGGCCGTGGCCGATCGGCTGGCCGAGGTGTTCGGGGACCGATTGGGTCGCCGCATCGGCCCCTCGCCGGCGGCTGGCCCCGGAAGCTCGGCGAGCGGCGCGCTGCGCCCGAGCGATCCGGCCGGCACGCCGCTCGGGCTGCGCGTCGTCGCGCAGTCCGAGGACGAGGTGACGGTCGAGGTCTCCGCGCGCGGAGTTCGCGGGCTCTACGGCGCGGACTTCCAGCTGGGCTACGATACCGCGCAGGTCGAGGTAATCGACAGCCTGGTCGGTCCAGGCGTGCAGGTCGAGCCCGGCGAGGCGTTCCAGACGGGCGTCGGGCTCGTCGCCGAGAACCGGGCCGATGCCGAGGGGGGCACGGTAGACTTTGCCGCCACCCGCCTCGACCCGGCGCCGCCGCTGGATGGCGATGTCGTGCTGGCCACGATCCGCTTCCGCAAGCGCGTCGGGCAACCGGCGGGCGCCTGGCAGCTGACCGAGGCCCTCTTGCTCGACAAGGAGGCCAACGACCTGCCGGTCCGGCTCGAAGGGACGGACATCGTCGGGACGCTCGACTGGACGCGCGGCGAGTTCGTGATCGCGCTGCCGTTCCTAATGCGCGAGGCGGAGATGCCCGCGCAGCCGTGAAGGCGGCCGATCGCACCTTCCGACGGGCACAGCAAGGGCGCGCGACCTCGGTCGCGCGCCCTTCATGCCCGCTTTGAGACGCTCGTTGTATCTGCTGCGTAACTAAATCCTAAGCTATGCGTCGTGAGCATCGCGCTATACAATCCCCGACCCCAAGCCGCCCCTATCATGGCTTGGAACCTATGAGGTCGCTGCAAATCAGCGCGCGGCGAGCCGACGCCCCTCGGCCCGTTCGCGCCTGCAAGACGACAACCCAGCTCATGCAACCCTCGATCGCCGGCCTCCCCCACGGGCTGGTCATCGCCAAGCTCTCGACGACCGAGGAGGACCGGATGCCAAGGCACCGACGCGATCGCTTCCCCCAGACGCGTGTGAACTGGCTGCGCACCCTATTGGCCACAGCGACCCTTGCTGCCGCCGGACTCGTGGGCGTGCACGCTGGCACCATCCAGGCCGAGCCAGTCGCCGCCCCGGCGGGCGCGCCCGCTGCGGCACCGCCGCTGGCGCCGGCGGCTCAAGCGGCGCCGCGACTGCCGGCGCTCAGGCTCTACGGCGACACAACGGTGTGCAGCACGTGTGATCCTGGCCAGGCCAACCGGCCCTCTACTGCCGGCTCGAACACCGTCGTCGACCCCAACACGGGCAACGTGCCCGAGGACTCGCCGTACACGGACTCAGAAGGCCCGTTCAACCCGCTCTCACCGGAAGCGCCGGAGTTCGACTACGTCACGTGGGACCCGGCGTGGATCTACGAAGGGCTCGACGATCCCGCGCTCATGGCCGAGTGGCCGGGGCTTGCCGGCATCGACGAGGTCAGCCGCGCCAGCAACATCCGCGCGGGCGGTATCAACGGCTCGGAGAAGGTCTGGCTGCGCCATTGGTACGAGCCGACCCACCTGGACAAGGACCTGAACGCCGACGACTGCCTCACCGACGACGACATCGACGGCGTGCCCGACGCGCGCCTCAATCCAGACGATCGCGGCGCGGACGAGGACGAGTGGTACCCGGCAATCATGACCGAGATCACCTACATGCTGCTGGACAACGACGTGCCGCAGCGCCTCCCGCGTCCCGCCGACCTGGACGACTCCGCGCCGCGCCCCGCGTGCGGCGTTGCCGGCGGCACGCGCATGATCTTCCCGGCGGGCGTGGCGCTCGAACAGGCCGACCCGACGGGACCTGCGGAAGGCTTCGGCCTGACGCGCCTCGACGTCGACTTCGACGACGCCATCGACATGGTCAACGTGACCAGCGAAGCTCAGCTGGCCGCCGATCTTGGCGTCGATGTCGACTTCGATGGCGACGGCGTGCTGGACGACATCGACTCCGACGGCACGCCGCTCTCGTGCGACGAGATGGTCGTCCTCCACAGCGATCCGGTCACCATCGGCATCACCGGCACCGTGCAGTTCCTGGATCACTTCGTCCGCGTGCGCTCGGTCTCCAACAGCTCGGTCAACCTCACGGTGTACTACAACGGCGACCTCCAACCCCGTGCGCTCGGCGGCGGCACGATCGGCGTCGGACGCGTGGGCTTGGCCGGCGACGTCGGCAGCGTGATCGTGGTGCCGCCGGCCGGCAACTTGGGCACCGTCCCGATCGGCCCGTGGTTCGTCCACGTCGACGCCGTCGATTCCACGGACGGCACCGTGACGCTCACCGTCGGCCGCGCGCTCGGCGCGCCCTGCGCCTCGATGGAGAACGCCCCGAGCCAGCCCAATCGGTCCGCAGGCGGTCCCTGGTTCCTCAAGCGCATGTACGTGGACGGGCACGAGTACAACGTCGTGGCCATCATGTCCTGCGACACCGACGAGTTCCAGTACATCACGCTGCGCGCGCCGCTCCCCAAGGTGCCCGTGACCATCGAGCAGCACTCGGTGCGCCTCGAGCCCTACGCGCCGGTCGAGGCGCTTGCGCTGCCGCCGCCGTTCAACTACGAGCACACGATCCTCGAGGACGTCGTCGCCCTCGAGGCGTTCGACGACCTGACGCCGGAGCTGGGCGGCCCGTCGATCCCGCGCCCGACCATCCTATACATGGGCGGGCCGATCGGCCCCGTCGCGCCCGTGCTCGGCAAGGGCGATCCCTTGGGCTACGCGGGGCGCGATCCCGACAACCCGGTCGGGCCGTACAACGGCATCGCCGACTTCTTCGCCAGCCGATGGTTCTACACCCAAGAGGATGTCGAGCCGGCGTTCGTCGGGCAGCTCAGCGAGAAGTACGGGGCGGTCGACAACGACGACGGCGAGCAGCCCGGCGGACCGCCGGGCGGCCTGGGCGCGTCCGAGGGCTTCTTCTACAACGAGCAGATCTTCACGCGACCTTGGAACTACACCGCGTTCGTCCTGCCCAACCAGCCCGATCCGGACCCAGGTCCAGGCGGGGAGGACCCACCGTTCAACGCCGACGGCTACTACGTGACCAGCGGCTGGATCAACCCCTACGCGCGCTGGCGCCGCTGGTCGATGCCGGACGGCGGCGTCCCGTCGCTCGTGCCGCCGATCCCGCCGGATCTCACGGACGACAACACGTCGTTTGATCCCATCACCGGCACGTATGGCGCCCCGCGCCGCGCCAGCTGGCGCTTCGATCCCGACGAGACCGACAAGATCCTGCTCGACGAGGAGGGCGTCCGCCTGTTCGGGGGCTTCCCGCTCGACGACGAGGTGGACTGCTCAAACGGCGCAGGCGCGCGCCCGTCGATCGTGCTCGGCGCCGGCGACGCGGACGTGCTGACCGATCCGGTGTCGGGCAGCCCCGTCGAGATCTTGCCGTACACCGATCCGTTCGCGCCGTTCAACCCGCAGCACCCTGACGCGCCGCGGACGGACTCGTTGACGTTCAACCCGGCCTACATGGACGAGTTTCGCAACACGGGCGAGCCCGAGCTCCGGCCGCTCTACCAGCAGTTGGCCAACAACGGCCAGAACGCCCGCGAGAAGGTCTACCACCGCACGTGGTACCAGCCAGACTATGTGACCAAGATCCGCGACGCGGACGACTGCGACGACGACCTCAGCTTCCTGGCCCTGGTCCAAGAGTACACGTTCCTCATGATGGACACCACCGACAACCCGGTGGCCATCCCGCCCGGCACCAGCCGCATGGCGCTGCCCATCGCCACGCGCGCCGACGAGCTGCCCCGGCCCAACGCCGGCGGCACGCTGCCGGCCGGCGGTGAGTTCGGCTACGGCCTGACCACGTTCGACGGCGACTTCGACGGCATCCAGGACGCGGTCACGGTGCACTCCGAGGAGACCGTGAACGCGCTGCTCGACCAGCTCTGGCAGAGCAACAGGCCCATGATCCCGGGCTTCCCGGTCCTGCCGCTGCCCGGCCCGCTCCTCGACTTCGACGGCGACGGCGTCGACGACGACCTCGACGAGGACTGCACGTCGCTCAACGGCAACGAGATGGCCGTGTTCACGCTGGAGAGCATCGCGCTCCAGCGCGGCCAGAGCGCCATGCTGCTCGACCACCTGGTGACGCTGGAGAACATCACTGCCGGCAGCCGCGCCCAGGTGCGCTTCTACTTCACCGGCGGCAACCCTGCCAACGCGCGCCCCGAGGCCGTCGGCGGCGTCCGCTCGCTGGACGTCGGCGACGCGGCCATCGTGGACCGCTTCCAGGACAGCGTGCTCATCGTGCGACCTGGCCAGACCAACCTTGGCACGGACGGCGCGTGGTTTGCGTTCGTCGAAGACGTGGACACGGGCGGCGAGACCGTCACGCTCACCATCGGCCGCGCCCTCGGCGCCGCGCACTCGGCCATCGACGACGGCGTTGGCGGCCACGATCTGGCGGCGGGCGACCCGTGGTACCTCAAGCGCTTCTACGTCGACGGCCACGAGTACAACGTCGTCGCGCTCATGACGCAGACCGCGCGCGGCAACGATCCCCTCGACCCGGCCGAGTGCAACGAGAACTTCGCGTTCATCACGCTGCGCACGCCGGTGCCCAAGGGTAACTTCTTCAACCCGCAGGACTCGCTGTTCCAGCAGGGGTACTTCCTGGACGGGCTCCCGGCAGAGGTCTCCGTCCTGCCGCCGTTCAACTTCCGCCACACGATCGCCCAGGATATCCAGCGCATCGACGCCCTGGACTTCGCCAACGCCTCGATCTACGCGAGCTGCGTCGGCGCGCTGGCCGCGGCCGACCCGCTGGTCGAGACCATCGTCGACGAGGCCCACGAGCCGCGCTTCGGCACCGAGCTGCGCGAGACGTACAACGACCTCGTCGACCCGCCGCGGGACCAGGTCGGGTGGGAGACCCATCAGACCATCGTGACGCCCTGGAACTTCACCGAGCTGAACGTCCCGGAGGGCCAGCAGTACCTGCTCACGCTCAACTGGCGCTCGCCGGCCGGCCGGCTGGCCTTCTACGGCTGCACGCGCCAGGATCCCGGCCCGTTCGACGAGGACGACCCGCCCGGCCTGTCGCACGCCGATATCGCCGGCATCGCCCTCGGATGGCGCTCCGGGATCATCCCGCCCGTCAACCAGGTGCTCCCGCCGCAGACGCGCCCCGAGCTGCCGGGCGGTGAGCTGGCCATCGTGCCCTACTACGACGCGACGTGCAGCGTCTCCGACACCGTGCGCGTGAAGATCTTCTACGACCCGGCCGATGCCGACGACCTGTTGCTCAGCGACGAAGAGGTGATCCTCCCCATCACCGAGGCCGACATCCGGCTCCAGAAGGGATCCAACGCCACCACCGCCAACGCGGGCGAGGACCTCACCTATACGATCGACGTGACCAACGGCGGCCCGGACAACGTGCCAGAGGTCAACGTGCGCGACCTCCTGCCCCCCGGCGCCACGTACCTCTTCGATTCGGACAGCTGCGTCGAGGCGCCGCCCGGCCAGCTCACCTGCACCCTTGGGCCGTTGGCGGCCGGTGCCACGACGTCCTTCGACCTCACCGTGCGCCTCGACCCCTCGCTGGCCACCGACACGGCCGTGGTCAACCTGGCCGAAGCGGTCCTGCCGCTGACGCTCGACCCCGACCTGTCCAACAACTTCGACGACCACGTGGTCTCGATCGGCCGGTTGAGCGATCTGCGCGTCGTCAAGACCGCGTCGACGGCCGCGCCGGTGGCGGGTCAGGCGTTCAGCTACGAGGTGACCGTCTTCAACGACGGCCCCTCGGACGCCAGCGCGGTGACGATGCGCGACCCGCTGCCTGCCGGCGTCACGTTCCTCTCGCATACCGGCGGCAGCGCCTGCCAGCTGCATCCGGGGAACGTCGTGGACTGCTTCTGGCCGCTCATCGCCGTCGGCGACTCGCGCACGGTCACGATCAACGTGCGCGCCAACGCGGACGTGCCGCCCGGCACGATCCTCCGCAACGAGGCCAGGGTGTTCGCGCCCTCGGACGATCCCGACCCGACGAACGACACGGACGATGCCACCGGCGTCGTCGTGGCGCGCGCCGACCTGCGGATGACCAAGGAGGCCTCGGGCAGCCCGATCCCCGCCGGAGGCACGGTGGTCTACACGCTGACCGTCCAGAACCTCGGCCCGTCCGACGCGCCCGGCGTCGTCATCCAGGACACCCTGCCTGCCGGCACCACGTTCGTCTCGGCGGCGGGGGCCTCGTGCGGCGGCGTCGCCCCCGGCGGCACCGGCACGCTCACGTGCAACCTCGGCACGGTGGCGGTCGGCGCCACGCGCGTCGTGACGCTCACGGTCCAAGTCGACCCAAACGTGCCGAGCGGCACCGTCATCGCCAACGTCGCGACCGTCTCCTCGCCCAACGTCACCGACCCGGTGCCCGCCGACAACACGGACGTGGCGCCCTTCGAGACGTTCCTCGAGTCCGACATGAGCGTGGTCAAGACCGGCCCGGCCACCGCCGCGCCCGGCAGCCAGATCGATACCACGCTGACCGTGCGCAACAACGGCCCGTCTAACGCCACCGGCGTCACCGTCGTCGACACGCTGCCGGCCGGCATGACGTTCGTGTCCTCTTCCGTGCCGTGCGTCCCGCTCGGTGGCGGCCAGTACGAGTGCTCCGTCGGCAACCTGGCTGCCGGCGCGCAGCTTGCGATCATCATCCGCGTGGCCATCTCTGGCGCGGCAGCGGACGGCACGATCCTGACCAACCAGGCCTCGGTCTCGGCCACGCCGCTGGACCCGGACGCCACCAACGACCAGTCGTCGCACTCGGTGACCATCGTCCGCCAGGCGGACCTGTCGATCGCCAAGACGCTGCTCAACCCACCGGCCGTGGCCGGCGGCACGGCCACGTTCCAGATCGCGGTCCAGAACGGCGGCCCGTCGTCGGCCAGCGGCGTCGTGGTCGTCGACCAGCTGCCGGCCGGGATGACGTTCGTCAGCAGCTCGGGCGCGTGCGCTTCCACGGCGCCGCCCGCCGGAGAGGTGACGTGCACCGTCGGCACGGTCGCCGTCGGCGCCACCGTGACCTTTACGATCACCGTCCAGATCGATGGCGGCATCGCGGCCGGCACCACCCTGACCAACAACGCCACCGTCGCCGGCGCCGAGCCCGATCCGACGCCGGGCAACAACGCGGTCGCGCTGCCGGTCGTCGTGCAGCGGCGCGCGGACCTTCGCCTCATCAAGGACGCCGCGCCCAACCCGGTCGTCCCCGGCAGCCAGCTGGTCTACACCGTCACGGTGACCAACGGCGGGCCGTCGTCGGCCAGCGGCGTCGTGGTCGTCGACCAGCTGCCGGCCGGCGTGACCTTCGTCTCCAGCACGGGCGGCTGTGCCTCCAGCGCGCCGCCGGCCGGCGAGCTGACGTGCAACGTCGGCACGCTGGCCTCCGGCGCCAGCGCCAGCTTCACCATCACCGTGCTCGTCGGCGCCGCAGTCGGCGACGGCATCGCGCTGCTCAACTCGGCCACGGCCTCGTCGCCGACGACCGACCCCGACCCGTCGAACAACGCCGACACCGCGACGGTGGTCACGGACGCGCAGGCCGATCTGCGGATCGCCAAGACCGCGTCGCCCACCACCGTGACGGCCGGCGGCCAGGTCACCTACACGCTCACCGTGGGCAACGGCGGCCCGTCCTCGGCCACCAACGTCGTGGTCGTCGACGTCCTGCCGGCTGGCCTCACGTTCGTGTCCAGCCCGAGCGGCTGCTTCGCGACGCCGCCGCCCGCCGGCGAGGTGACGTGCAACATCGGCACGCTGGCGCCGGGGGCCACGGTCGTCGCCACCATCGTCGCCCAGGTCGCGCCATCGGTCCCGGCCGGTACCGTGCTCACCAACAGCGCCGCCGTCACGGCCGGCCCCGACGATCCGGATCCCGGCAACGACAGCGACGACGCGCCGGTGACCGTGCAGACCCGGGCCGACGTCGGCGTGACCAAGACGGCCCCGACCACGGTCGAGCCGGGCGAGACCATCGTCTACAACGTGACCGTGAGCAACGCCGGCCCGTCCGACGCGCTGGCCGTCACGGTCGTCGACATCCTCCCGCCGGGCGTGACGTTCGTCTCGAGCACGGGCGGCTGCGCCGCTACGGCGCCGCCGGTGGGCGAGGTCACGTGCAACCTGGGCACGTTGGCGCCCGGCGCGGTCGTCAACTTCAGCATCACCGGCACCGTCGGCGGCGCCGTCCCGGACGGCACCCTCCTCAACAACGACATCGCCGTGTCCACGACGACCACCGACCCCGACCCCTCCGACGACAGCGACACCGCGTCCACCACCGTCATGCTGGCCAACGAGGCCGACCTTTCCATCGTCAAGACCGCGCTCCTGGCCAACCCGGCTGCCGGGGAGCAGTTCGCGTTCCAGATCGCGGTCACCAACAACGGGCCGCGCCCGGCCACCAACGCGACGGTCGTCGACGTCCTGCCCGCCGGCCTCACGTTCGTGTCCAGCACCGGCGGCTGCATCCAGGCGCCGGTCGGGACGCTGACGTGCAACGTCGGCACCATCAGCGTCGGGGCCACCGCGATCTTCACCATCACGGTCCAGGCCGCGCCCTTCCTCTCCGAGGGCGCAGTGGTCACCAACGGCGCGACCGTCGACTCCGACCTGCCCGATCCCGACCTATCCGACAACGCCGACGACGCCTCGGTGACCATCACGCGCCGCGCCGACCTGGCCGTCAGCAAGGACGACGCGGTCGACCCGATCCGCGCCGGCAGCCTCCTCACCTATACGGTTCACGTCACCAACACCGGCCCGTCGTCGGCCTCCAACGTGATCGTCACCGACACGCTGCCGGCCGGGACCAGCTACGTTTCGAGCACGGTCCCGTGCGCTTCGGCGCCTGGCAACGTGCGCCTCTGCTCCGTGGGCGCGTTGGCCGCCGGCGCCATGACCAGCTTCCAGATCGTGGTCATGGTCCCGTCCAACGCCAACGCAGGCGTGATGGTCAACCAGGTCGCCGTCGGCTCGCTGGCCGTCGATCCGGACCCGTCCGACAACAGCGACGCCGAGACGACCATCATCACGACCGAGGCCGCGCTGTCCATGGACAAGTCCGTATCGCACGCGACGCGGGCGCCGGGCGACGTCATCACGTACACGCTCCAGGTGACCAACATCGGCCCCTCGGACGCCGTCGGCGTCCAGGTGACCGACGTCCTGCCGGCGGGCGTGACGTACGTCTCGGACGACGCGGGCTGCGACACGTCGGGCCTGCCGACCATGGTCTGCACGCTGGGCACCCTCCCGGCCGGCGGCATCGCGACGGTCACGATCGTCGTCACGATCGACCTTGCGACGCCGCCTGGCACGGCCCTCCTGAACACGGCCACCGTCGATGCCAGCACGGCCGACCCGGATGCGGGCGACGACGAGGATACGACGACGACCACGGTCGTGTCGTCGAGCGACCTCGCCGTCACCAAGACCGCGGTCGGCGAGGTGATCCTCTCCGGCAACCCGCCGAGCGTCGTGTTGTCGCCGGGCGCGGTCACCGCGGGCCGGCGCGTTACCTACACCCTGGAGGTTACCAACGACGGCCCGAGCCCGGCGACCGGCGTCGTGCTCGTCGACACGCTGCCCGCTGGCGTCGTGTTCATCTCGGCCCCGGGCTGCACCACCGCGCTCCCGCAGGTGAACTGCGCCATCGGCGGGTTGGCCTCTGGGGCCAGCGCAATCCGGACGATCGTGGTCGACATCCCGGCCAGCACGCCGGACGGCACCGTGCGCACCAACACGGTGACGGCCACCGGCGCCCAGCCGGATCCGGACAGCGCCAATAACACGGCCAGCGCGCCGGTCACGGTCAACCGCCGCGCCGACCTGGCGGTCAGCAAGGCCGCGTCGCCTGACATGATCGCCGTCGGCGGGACGGTCACGTTCACGCTGACGGTGACCAACACCGGCCCGTCGGACGCCATCGCCGTCACGCTCGTCGACACCCTGCCGGCCGGCCTCGCGTTCGCCTCGGCCGGCCCGGGATGCTCGGCCGTCGGCCAGACGGTCACGTGCTCGATCGGCGCGCTGGCGGCCGGGGCGACGGCGGTGCGCCAGATCCTGGCCACCGCCCAGCCGGGGACCGAGGGCCAGACGCTCACCAACGGCGTCACGGCCTCGTCGTCCACGATCGACCCGCAGTCCGGCAACGACGCGGACACCGCCGACGTCGACGTCTCGGCGGCGGTCGACCTGTCCGTGGTCAAGACCGCCTCCGCCCAGGTCGTCACCGGCCCGCCGCCGACGACGACGCTCTCGACGACGTCGGTGACCGCCGGCGGCCTCGTCACCTACACGCTCACCGTGGCCAACGCCGGCCCGTCTGCCGCCACGGCGGTGGAGCTGGTCGACACGCTGCCGGTGAGCACCACGCTCGTCAGCGCCAGCGGCGCCATCTGCATCCTCTCGGCCGGCGTGCTGACGTGCGACCTGGGGTCGCTCCCGTCCGGCGGCAGCGCCGTCGTCGTCATCGTGCTCGAGGTCGAGCCTGGAGCGCCGTTGGGCGCCGTGCTCACCAACGAGGCGGCGGTCGATGCCGCCGAGCTCGACCTGGACCCGTCCGACGACCAGGACGCGGTCGACCTCACGGTGGGCGTCACGGCCGACCTGGGCCTGATCAAGGAGGCCTCGCCGGCTCCGGTCGGCGCGGGTAGCCTGCTCACCTACACGCTGACCGTCGCCAACGCCGGGCCGTCCGTCGGCCACGACGTGACGATCAGCGACACGCTGCTAGCCGGGCTGACCGTCGTCAGCGCCGACCCGCTCTGCTCGCTGCTCGGCCTGCCCCTCATCACGTGCGACCTCGGTGACATCGCGCCCGGCGGGTCGATCTCGGTGACGCTGGTCACCCAGGTTGGATCCGGCCTTGCGGGCACGGTCATCACCAACACGGCCGAGGCGGTGCTGGGCATCGGCCTCGATCCCGACCCGACCGACGACAGCGACTCGGCGTCCAAGACCGTCCAACCGGTGGCCGACCTGGCCATCATCAAGTCGGCCGAGGGCCAGGTGGTCCAGAGCGGCAGCCCGCCGGTCGTCGTGGAGGTCGCGGACGCCGTGACCGCGGGCGGCCTGCTCACGTACACGCTGTCGGTCACCAACAACGGCCCCGATTCCGCCACCAGCGTCGTCCTCACGGACGTGCTGCCCGGCAACGTCTCCCTGATCTCGGCCGCCGGCTGCAACACCGCATCGCTGCCCACCATCACGTGCAGCATCGGGACGCTGGCCAACGGCGCTTCGGCCGTGCGCACCATCGTCGTCCAGGTCGACCCGGACGCGCCGGGCGGCGTGGACATCGTCAACGCGGCCTCGGTCGACGCGGCCGTCCTGGACAACACGCCGGGCAACGACGGCGACTCGGTCGCCGTCGACGTGTCCGTCGTCGCGGACCTGGCGCTGGTCAAGACGGCGTCCGCCGGAAGCGTCGTCTCAGGCGGGAGCCTGACGTACACGCTGAGCGTCCAGAACCTGGGGCCGTCGTACGCGCTGGGCGTCGTGGTCACCGACACGTTGCCGGTCTCGGGCACGGTCGGCACGTTGCCCGCGGGGTGCAGCGAATCTGGCGGCGTCGTAACGTGTACGCTGCCCGATCTTGCGCCGGGCGGGAACACGTTCGTCGAGTTCCCGGTCAGCTTCCCGTCCGTGCCGGTCGGCGGCGACATCGACAACACGGCCACCGTGAGCCTCGGCGTCGGCATCGACCCCGACCCCAGCAACGACACCAGCTCCACGACCACGCCGGTCATCGCGTTCGTCGCGTTCAACGCGCAATCGCGCGGCGCGACAGACGTCGATCTGACGTGGGAGACGGAGAGCGAGGACGGCGTGTTCGGCTTCCGGGTGTTCCGGTTCGCCGCGGAGCAGGACACGTGGGTGGGCTTCGGGACGCGGATTCCGGCGCGCGGCATCGCGGGCGACGGCGCGTCGTACCGGATGACGGATCGGCCAGGTCCGGGGACGCATGCGTATCGCTTGGTGATGTACCGGCTGGACGGCACGATGTGGGAGTACGGGCCGGTGCGGGTCAGGATGCTGGCCATCTACGTCCCGGTGGCGCAGACGCCATGACCTAGGGCTTGGGCCGCCATCGGCCAGCTGTCGCGATGAGCTGAGCAGCGGGCGCGGCGGGGACAACCCGCCGCGCCCGCTCCCGTTGACCGGCCGCGGGGCGGTCGATACAATCGATCGGTTGACATACCCTTCAGCCAGGCTAAGCGCATGGAGATCCCGGTGAAAGAGACCCCCCTCCACGCGGCTCATGTGGCGCTGGGCGCGCGGATGACCGAGTTCGGCGGCTGGGACATGCCCGTGTGGTACCAGGGCATCCCGGCCGAGCACGAGGCCGTGCGGACGCGGGTGGGCCTGTTCGACGTCAGCCACATGGGCGAGTTCGTGGTATACGGGGTCAAGGCGGAGTCGGCGCTGCGACGGCTGCTGACCAACGACGTGGCCGAGCTGTCGCTGAACGAGGCGCAGTACACGCTGCTGCCCAACGAGGCCGGCGGCACGGTCGACGACCTGCTGGTGTACCGGCTCTCCGCTGAGGCGTTCGTGCTGGTGGTCAACGCGTCCAACGTGGACAAGGACCGCGAGTGGCTGCGCGCGCACCTGGGCGACCCGCGCTCGGCCGGGTTGGACGACCACTCGGACCGCAAGGCGCTGCTGGCGCTCCAGGGGCCCAAGGCGGTTGCGGTCCTGGCGGCGCTGACGCGGCTGCCGGTGCACGCCATGCCCTACTACCACTTCGACCGCGGCGAGGTGGCGGGCGCGGAGGTCCTGGTCTCGCGCACCGGCTACACGGGCGAGGACGGCTTCGAGCTGATGTGCGAGAACGACGATGCGTTGGCGCTCTGGGACGCCGTCATGGCGGCCGGCAGTGCGCACGGCATCGCACCGGCGGGCCTTGGCGCCCGCGACAGCCTGCGGCTCGAGGCGGCCATGCCGCTCTACGGGCACGAGCTGGACGATTCGACCAGCGCGCTCGAGGCGGGGCTCAAGCGCTTCGTCGTGCTCGAGAAGCCCGGCCTCACGGCGCCGCAGATGGGCGGCGAGCGGCTGCGGGCCGAGGCGGCGGGCGGAACGGCGCGCAAGCTGATCGGCCTGGAGCTGACCGAGCGCGGCGTGCCGCGCGACGGGTATGCCATCCACGCCGGCGTCGACGGGCCCAAGGTGGGCGCCGTGACCAGCGGCACGCTGTCGCCGACGCTGGGCAAGGCCATCGCCATGGGCTACGTCCCGCCAGAGCACGGGGCGGTGGGCACGGCGCTGGCCGTCGAGATCCGCGGTCGCCTGGTGCCGGCCACCGTGGTCAAGCGCCCGTTCTACCGGCGCGCGCGCTAACCCCGGTGGCGACCCGGATCGTGCCAAGCGGAGCGGAGCCCCTGCGCACGGTGCGCACCGTGCTGCCGGCGGTGCGGGGCGAGCGGGTGACGCTGCGGCCGTACGCGGCGGGCTTCGACGAGGAGGCGCTGCGGGTGCTGTACCGGTGGGCACGCGACGGCGAGATCCTCGAGCTGTCCGGCGGGATGCCCATCCAGATGCCGTTCGGGCGCTTCCGCGACTTGTTCCTGACGCAGCTCCCCCGGCGCAACGGCGGCGGCGAGGAGCTGTTCGCCGTGCTGGACGAGCACCACCGCCTGATCGGCCGCACGGGCCTGTTCCGCATCGGCAGGCTGGCGCGCACGGCGGAGCTGGGCATCGTCATCGGCGAGCGGGACGCGTGGGGGCACGGCTACGGCCGCGACGCCGTGCGGACGTTGGCCCGCCACGGCCTGGCCAACCTCGGGCTCGACCGGATCGTGCTCTACACCTTCCCCGACAACGTGCGCGCCCAGCGCGCGTTCGCCGCCGCGGGCTTCCGGCACGTGCGGACGCTGCGCCGGTTCACCATCGAGCGCGGGACGCACGAGGAGGTGGAGATGGAGATGCGGCGGGGTGCCGCCGCAGGCGCCCGATCGCCAAACGGCGCGCGCTGACGGTCAGCGGGCGAGCATTGGCGCGTACCCGAACCACGTGAGGTACGCGCCGACCACGAAGCACACGACCAGGACCACGTTGAGGAAGCCGGCCTGCCCGAGGAGCCGCGCCTTGGCCATGACGGCCTTGGGGAACAGGATGAGCGCCGACGCCTTGAGCAGCCCGCCCCAAGCGACCAGGCGGACGATCCAGCCCGCGGGGCTGGACAGGTCGTCGTGGTGGAGGGCCAGCGCGGCGCAGACCATGAACAGCGCGATCGGGAACAGCGAGAACGACACGGTGGTGATCTCGCGCTCGAGGCCATCGAGCATGGCCCCGAAGTGCGCGCGGTCGAGCACGATCGACAGCGCCCGGAGCAGCAGCACCGGGCCGACGAGCTGGGCGAAGAGCAGGGTCAGGTCCATGGGCGGTTCCAATGGGCGATGCGGATGCGGCCGCAGCGACCGAGGGCGCGTTGGTCGAGCCGCACGGCAACCTTGCGCGATCGCGCCCGGAAGATCAAGCGCGCCGGACTGCAAACCAAGCCGCGGAGGAGCGGAAGGTGAGCGGGACGAGGAACGTTCGTCATCGCGCTAGGACTGCAGGGCGAGCGCCGCGGGACGGGAAGGCGGGCAGTGCGAGGCACGTGTCTCGCGCGGCGCACTGCTCGGGTTGACGGCGTCCTGTTCGGTGCACGATGACCCGCCCTGGTTGGTCTCTTGAAGTCCAGTACAGCTTTGGGTTACCGGTCACCCATACGCGGATGGACCCCGCTTCGCAGTGAAGAGCGGACCGTGGTGCGCTGCTGCGACGGCGATGCTCGTTCAATGTGCCCCGCTCGACGGCGCCCGGAAGCGGCCTGCGCCGCGACAGGACGGCACTGCGACGGCGGCCCGGAGTTCCAGAAACGGGACCGCAGCGGGCACGGCCAGGCGGCGCGGAGGCGTCCGGTAACCCAAATCCCAATCCAACACTCACCCAAGTTTTGGCCACACTCGCGTGCCACAGCCCAGGCCGTGGAGCGCGAATGCGCGGCCTACCCTTTCCGCTCCCCCAACCACCCCACCAACCGCTCCGTCGCCCACGTGTTGATCACCGCCTCGGGCGGCACCCACCCTCGGCGCGCCACGTCGACGCCGAACGACAGGAAGTCGTAGTGCTCCACGCGGTGGGCGTCCGTGTTGATGGACAGCATCACGCCCAGCTCCATGGCCCGCCGCACGTACACGTCCGGCAGGTCCAGCCGGCGCGGGTTGGCGTTGATCTCCAGCGCGGTTCCCGTCTCGCGCGCCGCGCTCAGCACGGCATCCATGTCCAGGTCCGCGCCCTCGCGGTCCGGGAGCAGCCGGCCCGTGGGGTGGCCCAGGATGTCCACGTGCGGGTTGCGCAGGGCGGCCAGCGCCCGCGCCGTCACCTGCTCGCGGGGCTGGCGGAGCGCCACGTGCAGGGAGGCGACGACGACGTCGAGCGCCTCCAGCACGTCGTCGGGGAGGTCCAGGGTGCCGTCGGCGCGGATCTCTACCTCGATGCCCTGTAAGAGCTGCAGCCGGTCGCCCAGCTCCTGCTGCACCGCGTCGATCTCGCGGCGCTGGCGCAGGAGGCCCTCGGCGTCCACGCCCTGCGCGATGCCCAGGCCGAAGCTGTGGTCGGTGATGGCCAGGACCCGGTAGCCGCGCGCGATGGCGCCCTCGGCCATCTCGCGGATGGTCGCTTTGCCGTCGCTCCACGTGGAGTGGTTGTGCAGCGCGGCGCGAACGTGTTCCACCTCGAGGCGCTCGGGCAGGGCGCCGCGCTCGGCGGCGCGGATCTCGCCGGTGGCCTCGCGCAGCTCGGGCGGGATGTAGGGCAGCCCCAGCGCGCGGTGCACCTCCTCCTCGGTGGCCAGGAGGATCTCCGGGCCGCCGTCCGTCGGGGTCAGCGCGTGCTCGGAGAGCGAGAGACCCCGCGCCAGCGCGCGCTCGCGCAGGGCCACGTTGTGCTCCTTGGAGCCCGTGGCGTGGACCAGCGCCGTCCCGAAGCGCTCGGGCGGGTGGACCCACAGCTGCGCGCGCAAGCCGTCCTGGAACTCCACGGACGCCTTGGTGTCGCCGCGCCCGAGGACGCGCGCCACCGACGCCTGGCCGGTGAACGCGTCCATGGCGGCGGTCGGGTCGCTGGCGGCCACGAGCAGGTCCAGGTCGCCCACCGTCTCGCGCCGGCGGCGGAGGCTGCCCACCGCTTCCGCCCGCACCACGCCCGGGACGGCGCGCAGGCGTTCCAGCTGCGCCTCGGCGGCCGGGAGCGCGCGGCCCAGCGGCGTCCGGCCGCTGCGGCGCGCCAGCGAGGCCAGCCCCTCCAGCAGCTTGGCCTCCGACTTGGGCCCCATGCCGGGCAGGTCCCGCAGCGTGCCCGCCTTGGCGGCGGCCTCGAGCGCTGCCAGGTCGGTCACGCCGGCCTTCTCCCAGAACAGCTTGATCTTCTTGGGACCGAGGTCGGGCACGCCCAGCAGCTGCGTCAGCGAGCGCGGCACTTCGGCCTCCAACGTCTCCAGATAGACCAGGCGGCCCGTGTCGAGTAGCTCGCCCACCTTGAGGGCGATGGCCTCGCCCACGCCTGGGACGGCCTCCAGCGCGCCCTCGCGCCGGACGTCGGCCACGTCGCGGCCCAGGTTCAGCAGGCTCTCGGCCGCGCGCCGATAGGCGCCGACGCGGAAGCGCGACTCGCCCTTGATCTCGAGCAGGTCGGCGATGGTCTGGAGCGTGGTGGCGATCTCGCGGTTGGTCATGGCCGGGATTATACGGGAGCCGCAGGGCTTCGATCAGCGGCGCTTGGACGCTGCAGGCAAGTCGCGCAGCGGCTGGCGGGCGATGGCGACGAACGGCTTCCGCCGTCCTGAGGCCGTCAGACGGTGGTACGATTCGGCCATGACCACCCCGCAGCCTGCGACGCCCTTGCCGCCTCACCATCCCGTCCTCGACCGCCGCCCCGCCAGCTACTTCGATGTGCCGGACGTCGTGCGCGCCATCGCCAACATCAAGGGCACGCGGCGCAAGGAGGTGGCCATGGAGCACCTGGTGGATGGCCGCCTGGCGCTCCTGGACTCGCAGCTGCTCGCCGAGTCGCTGGAGGGCGACGTGCACGGTGCGTGGACAGGCGTCCACCCGTCGTTCTTCGGCGGCGAGGCCCTGCCCGACGCGCTGCCGGGCGAGGTCGAGATCGCGCGGGTCGTGCTCCAGGCCGATCCGGACGCGCGCGGTGAGGCCATCAGCGCGCGCGCGCGCCCGGCCGAGGCAGGCGGCGTGGTTCTCCGCGTCGTCGACGAGCACGAGCGCGCGTACGCGCTGGAGCGCGCAGAGGTGCCCGAGCCGCTCAGCCTCCGGGAGCTGGTGGCGCTGCTGGACAGCGCGCGCCGGCCCGACCTGGGCGCGGACGGCATCGGCCTCGTCGACCGCTTCCGCGCCGGCCGCGTCAGCGACGGCGAGCTGGTCGACCGGATCCTCGGCTTCGTCCGGCCGATCTCCGTCTTCTACCCTGCGCTGGCCGCGCACTTGGACGACCGCGCTGACGACTGGCTGGCCGGGCTCGCCACGCGCTGGCAGATGGTGCGGCGCATCGAAGGCATCGCGCAGCCAGCGCCGACCCTGGCCGTGCTCGGCGGCGGGCGCAGCCTGGCCGTGGGCTCGGGCGCGCACCTCCTGTTCGTCGACGCCGAGCGCGACGCGCCGACCGTCGCGGTGGCCGCGCACGAGGGCGCCGTCACGGCCCTGGCCGTGGTCGCCGGCCGCGAGGCGCTGGTCACCGGCGGCGCGGACGGCCGCGTGCGCGTGTGGGCGCCGGACGGCGCCGCCCTGGCGGTGATGGGCGACGACGGCCCGGCGGAGCCCGTGACGGCCGTGGCGGCGTCCGGCGCGACGGCTGTGGTGGCCGTCGGCCGCGGTGCGGATGCGGCCGGGGCGCTCGGCCTGTGGGATCTGGAGACGGGCGATGCGCTGGGCGCCCTGCCGGCCGAGGGGCCGGTCGGGCCGCTGGCGTTCCTGGCCGGCGGCGAGCAGCTGGTCGCCGTCGACGCGGAGGGGCTGCGCGTTTGGGACGTTGACCGCGCGGCTGCGCGCCTGGCACTGCCGTGGGCGCCGCAGGCCGTCGCAGCCGCGCCGCGCGGCGGCTGGTTCGCCGCGGCGGACGGCGCGGTGGTGCGCGTGCTGGATGCCGCCAGCGGCAGCGTGCTGCGCGAGCATGCCGCGCGCCGCCCGTCTGATCCCACGTTGCCGTCGCGCGGGCTCGTCGCCGCCGTGGCGGACGGGCGCACGCTGGCGCTGGCCGATGGGGATGCCGTCGTCCTATGGGACCTGGTCACGGGACAGGAGCGCCAGGTGCTGGACGGGCTGCCGGGACCGCCGCTCGCGCTGTCCGCGGCGCTGGACGCGCATGCGCTGGCGGCGTCGTTTGCGGATGGGACGGTCTGGCTGTGGCGCCTGGTCGTCGGGGCGGGGTAGGGGCGCACGGTCGTGCGTCCCAATCGGACCGTTGACGCGGACGCGTGGCCGGCGGGGCGTTAGCCGATGCCGAGGATCCGGAACTGCACCGCGCCGTTGGGCGTGTTGGCGGTGACCACGTCGCCGACGCGCGCGCCGAGCAGCGCGCTGCCCAGCGGCGAGACGTTGGAGATGAGCCCATCGGCCGGGTTGGCCTCCTGTGCGCCGACGATGCGGTAGGTCTCGTCGTCGTCCTCGCCGTCCACCTCAGCTACCGTCACGTGCGCGCCCATAGAGACCACGTCGCTGCCTACGGGGGCGTCGATCACCTTGGCGTGCCGGATGAGCATCTCCAGCTCTTGGACCCGGCCCTCGTTGAACGCCTGGTCCTCTTTGGCCGCGTGGTAGTCTGCGTTCTCCTTGAGGTCGCCCATCTTGATGGCGTCCTGGAGGCGCGCGGCGATGGCGTGTCGCCGGCCCTCCGCGCGCTCGTGGAGCTCCTCGCGGAGCTTGGCAAGGCCCTCGGGCGTGACGTAAACGGCTTCATGAACGCGCATCGTGGGTGGCTCCAACATGCTCGGTGCCCTTGGTCGAGGTGGCCGGGCGTGAAACGAAACGGGCCGCGCGATCCGGATGGATCCGCGGTCCCCGTCGCGCGCGCCGCAGCGCGCTACCGTCCGAAGTATAGCCCATGGCGCCGCGTTGGACGATCCACCCGCCCAGCCGTAACGTTCTGCTCACCATGAGCGCCGCTGAACGTCCGCCGCAGGCTCCCCCCGGCCACAACCCGGTCATCGGGCTGCTCGGCGGCGCCGTGCTGCTCCTCGGGCTCGTCCCGTCGCTCGCCATCCTGGGCGTGCCGCGGCTGGCGCCCTTCGAGAACCTCTGGCGCACGTCGTTCGGCATCCTGGCCATCCCGATCGCCTTCGGCTTGGTGGCCGTCGGGAGCGGGCTCCTGTCCCGGCGCTTCGCCAACCCGTGGCGGCTGCCGTGGGGGCGCGCCCTGGCCGTGGAGCTGCTGGCGCTGAGCGCGTTGGCCCTGCTGGCGCTGGCGGCCGCGCCGGATGCCGTGCCGCCCGGCGGTTCAGGCGGCCGCATCGGCTGGGCGCTTGCCGCGGCCGCTGAGGAGGCGGCTGGGCGCGTGTGGGCGATCGCCCTCTGGTTGGGGGCGGGCATCCTGGCCACCCTGTGGTCGTTCCGCGTAGGCGCCGCGACCATCCGGGGCTGGCTCGGGAGCGAGGAGAGCCCACTGGGGGGAGAAGACGGGGCGCCGGACGCGCCGTCGCCGGACCCAGCGGTCCAACGGCCGATGCCCACGGGCCATCCAACGAAGGACCCGAGCCGGACGAGCCCCGCCGGCGCCGAGCAAGGCGCCGGCGGTCGAGCGGTCGCCGAGCGCGCGGCGCAGCGCGGCGCCGACGTCGACCAGGGGCAACCCGCTGGCGATGCCACGGCGCGGGGGCAGCCCAGCCGCATCATCACAGGCTCGCCGCGCCGTGCCGACGTGCCCGGGACCCTCGCGGGCCGCGACGTCGGGCGCGCGCCGGGCACTGCTTCGGCGCGCGCGGCCGAGCCCTCGTCCGGCCGCGGCGCCGGGAGCGCACCCGGCTCCGCTTCACAGCCCGCGGCGGAGCCGACATCCGGCCGCGGTGGCGTGCGGCCGCCTGCGCCACCGCCTTCGCAGGCGCCAGCGGCCGCCCCCACGCCCGCCCGGGCGCCCAGGACTTCGTCCAAGCGCCGGCCGCCCACCGTCCGGCGCGCCATGGGACAGCCGACGACCGCACGCCGCGTGGCGCGCGGCGGGGCGCTGCCGGAGATCGCGCTGCTGGGCGAGGACGCGGCGGGCGGCGCGGACGCCGACGTGCTGCGCAGGCTGGCGACGCGCCTGGAGGAGACGCTGGCGGCGCTGGGCGCGCCGGTCCAGGTGACGGACATCGAGCAGGGGCCCACTGTGGCGCGGTTCCTCCTGGTGCCCGGCTACGTCGAGCGCGGCGGCGAGCGGCGGCGCGTGCCCATCGCGCGCATCACGGCCGTACGCAACGACCTGGCCCTGGCGCTCTCGGTGCCCACGCTGCGCATCGAGGCGCCGGTGGCGGGCCGGCCGGTGATCGGGATCGAGATCCCCAACCCCGAGTCCACGGCTGTGTCGCTGCGCGGCCTGGTGCAGGATCGCGCGTTCCGGCAGGTGGCCGCGCGCAGCGGGCTGGCGCTGGCCATCGGCCGCGCCGTGTCCGGCGCGCCCATCGTGGCCGACCTGGAGCGGCTGCCGCACCTCCTCATCGCCGGCGCGACCGGCAGCGGCAAGAGCGTGGGGCTTGCCGCGCTGCTGGCCAGCCTGCTCTTCCAGAACACGCCCGACGCGCTCCGCCTCATCCTGATCGACCCCAAGCGCGTGGAGCTGGCGCGCTTTGGCCGGCTGCCGCACCTGCTGGCGGCCATGGTCACGGACGTGGTCGAGGTCGTGGGCGTGCTGCAGTGGCTGGCCTTGGAGGTGGACCGCCGCTACCGGCTGTTCGCCGACGTCGGCGCCCGCGACCTCCGCGCGTACAACCGGCGGCTGCCGTCCGGCGCGGCGCCGCTGCCGCGCCTGGTCGTGGTCGTGGACGAGCTGGCCGACGTCATGCTCCGCGCGCCCGGCGAGGTCGAGCCACTGCTGACGCGCCTGGCCCAGCTGGCGAGGGCCACGGGCATCCACCTGATCGTGGCCACGCAGCGGCCCTCGGCCGACGTCATCACCGGCCTGATCAAGGCCAACTTCCCGGCGCGCCTGGCCTTTGCCGTGGCCAGCGCCATCGACTCGCGCGTCATCCTGGATGCACCCGGCGCGGAGAGCCTGCTGGGCCGCGGCGACCTGCTCTTCCAGCCGCCCGACACGCCACGGCCGATCCGCGGTCAGGGCGCCCTCATCTCGGACGATGAGATCGAGCGTCTGTCCGCGTTCTGGATCGGCTCGCCGTGGCCGCCGCCGCCGCGCCTTGCGCCGTGGGTCGACCTCATCCCGCCGGACGACCCGGAGGAGGCCCTCTACGACCGGGCGATCGAGCTGGCGCTGGCGGAGCCCGGGATCAACGCCTCGGTGCTCCAGCGCCGGCTCGCCGTGGGCTACCCAAAGGCGCGCGCCATCTACGACCGGCTGCGCAGCGAGGGCGTCCTGGACCGCGACCCGTACGAGCCGGTCGAGCCGGGCGCAGGGCCGGATCCGGGCGACGACCCGGGCGCCGGCGGGACGGGTGGGGCCGGGCGCGGGGAGAGCGCTGGCCTGCCGCCCTTGCGCCGCGACGACCTCGGCTGGGTCGACGACGAGTTCGACGGGTAGGCGCCGCTAGGCGGGCGGCATATAATCGCGGATCACTCTGAGAGGAGCACCTATGTCCGGCCATTCCAAATGGGCCAACATCAAGCACCGCAAGGACCGCCAGGACAAGGCGCGCGGTGGTTTGTTCACCAAGCTGGCGCGCGCGGTGACCGTGGCGGCGCGCGAGGGCGGCGCGGACCAGATGACCAACTTCGCCCTGCGCCTGGCGGTCGACAAGGCCCGCGCGGCCAACATGCCCAAGGACAACATCGAGCGGGCCATCGAGCGCGGCGCGGGCGGCGCGGGCGGCGACAACGTCGAGCGCCTGACCTACGAGGGCTACGGCCCCAGCGGCTCGGCCATCCTGCTGGAGTGCACCACGGACAACCGCAACCGGACGGTCGGGGCGGTGCGCAGCCTGTTCACCAAGTTCGGCGGCAGCCTGGGGGAGAACGGCAGCGTGGCCTGGCAGTTCGAGCAGCGCGGGACCATCGCCATCCCGGCCGACGACATCGACGGGGACACGCTGACGCTGGAGGCTATCGACCTGGGCGCGGTCGACGTCGAGGTCGACGACGAGACCATCACCGTGCACACGGCGGTCCCGGACTTCGCGCGCATCAAGAACGCCCTGGCCGACGCCGGCTACGCCACGGAGGACGCCGAGCTGGCCATGATCCCGACGTCGCCGGTGGCGCTGGACGTCAAGGCCACGGTGTCGGTGCTCAAGCTGGTCGAGAAGCTGGAGGACCTGGACGATATCGACCGCGTCTGGACCAACGTGGACATCTCGGACGCGGCCATCGAGGCCTTCGAGGCGGCGTAGGGGGCCATTCTCCATGAAGGTGCTCGGCATCGACCCCGGGACCGCCACGCTCGGCTTCGGGCTGGTCGAGGGCACGCCGGGCGCCTCGGATGGCGCCACGCTGGTCGACTGGGGCGTCATCCGCACGCGCCCGCCCACGCCCATGGCCGAGCGGCTGGCGGAGATCCACCACGCCCTGGCCGAGCTGATCGCAGAGCTCAAGCCGGACGCCATGGCGGTGGAGGAGCTGTTCTTCTCCAGCAACGTCACCACGGCCATCACCGTCGGCCAGGCGCGCGGCGTGGTGCTGCTGGCCGGGGCGCTGGCGGGGCTGCCGGTGGCCGAGTACAAGCCCAACGTGGTCAAGAGCGCCCTGACGGGCTACGGCGCGGCCGACAAGCGCCAGGTGCAGGACATGCTGCGCGTGGTGCTGGGGCTCCGCGAGATCCCGCGGCCGGACGACGCGGCGGATGCGGTGGCGGTGGCGCTGTGCCACCTGCAGCAGGCGCGGCTGTTGGAGCTGATGGGGTAGGGGGGCGGGCAGGCCACGATCGCCCAGCTGAAGGGCCGGGCTGGGCGGGACGAAGCCCGCTGACGCGGGCTCGGTGTCGGTAAACCACGTCTGCGCGGTAGGCACCGGCTCGCGCATGTCGGCTATACGTGCACCGAGATTCTGATAGCGGTGTAGAGCTCGCGCTCGTAGAGGTCGGTGCTCAGCATGCTACGCCACCAGGTCCGGCCGCCGCTCGGCCAGCCACCACACGACGAAGTCCAGCCCGCGCCGGCGGCTCTCGGAGCGGACGCGCGCACGCGAGCGCGGCCAGCCCTCCGCGAGCGCCCGGAAGCCGAGCAGGCGGACGATGTCGGCGTAATCACCGTAGTCGAGCAGCCGCACGGCCGCCCAGTCGCGGTCGAGGCGGCCATGCGTGCGCTCGTCGGCGAGCAGCGCCTTGAACGCCGCCTCGTCCAGGTCGTAGTCCCAGACGAAGGGCAGGCGGTGCGCCGATGGCGGCGGGGACGGTGATGCGGCTGGTCGTGCAGTGGTCATGGACGGCATTTTATCGCTGGGCGGGCAGGGTGGCCATTGCGGTGCCGCGCGGGCGCCTGTGATCCGTGGGGTGTTCGATGTGGCGGGGGTGGTGGGGGATGTGTTACGATTCGTCGATGGTCGGGAGATCTTGGGATGAGCCGTCGGGGACCTCCGTTGCGCTGTCTATCTGGTGGAATCCACGCTCCGTCGAATTGACGAGCCGAGACCACACGACGTTGTCCATGTTGGAGGCATGACCCATGCCGGACCTCTCATCTCTCCCCACGATCCCGCAGTTGCTCGACCGATACGACTCCGACCCGACCGTCCGCGACACCGTCCGCCACAACGCCGAGTACTACAAGCGCACCCAGGGCGGGCGTCGGATCGTCAAGCGCTACCGCATACACTTCGATGGGCGTAAAGACTATTGGCGGCCGCCCGAACGCCGGATGCTCGTCGCGTACTTCTCCCATCGATGGCATCGGAAGTATGCGCCGGCCGCCTCGCTCCGATCACACGCGCTTGCCTTGTTCACTCACTTCCAGCGGGGTCGCGACGACGGGTTGTTTCCTTGGCACACGGTCGACTACGAGCGACATGGTGGATGGGAATCGATTGCCCGGGCGTTGATCGAACATGCGCGGTCGATCCGTGACACCGATGCGTGGAGCCGTCTCCAGGACGTTTGGCGGATCGGCAACGGCGCTTCGGAGCATCTCGTATCGTTTCTCGATCGGACGATCGCGGAGGGTGAGCTTCATGTGAGTGAGCCGTCGTTCTCAAAGCGCCTGCCGTGGTTCGCATATCTCGACTGCCTCGATGTGGAGACGTTGGCGGACCGCCAACACTTCTTCTTCGGCTATGCGCATCTCCTCACCTCGACAAACGCCTACACGGTCGGTGGTGCTCAGACGTTCGCCTCGGTGATTCAGAACACCGACGCCGATACGATCCTTGGATCGCTGGAGGCGTGGCCGGGGCGTCACGACTTCCAAGCGCTCAGTAAGAACGTCGACGAACTCCAGGACATCTCGCACTACACCATGGTCGCAGAGCTTTTTGGCTTCCTTCACCTTCACCTCATGCCGTTCATCAACAGCAAGACGACCTCCATCTTGGCAGAGGCTTTTGGCGTCACCGATCGCTACGCATTGATGCGTGCCGCGGGAGAGCACTGGGGCTCGATGCTTGCGGAGGCAGGTGACGCCGTCGAACGCTTGACCGGCATCTTCGACGACGAGCTCGAGCGCCCGTTCGACCAGCAGAGCGTCGTCATGGAGGGGCTCGCGAGCGCGAATGCCGAACGACGCGCCAAGGAGACACAGGGCGATCGGATCGACGGACAGCTCTATCTGGAGCTCCATTCCGCGGCTCTCGAACACGCGGCCGAGCTCTCCCCTTTCGAGCGTGCGCAATGCGCGATCCACTTGTTGCTCGACGCCGACCTGTATCACCGCGAAGTGCCGGAGTCCGTGGCGGCCTCGCCAGCGCCCAGCGCTTCCGATCGGGTCGCCGCCGTCGTCTCTCGGAGCGAGCCGCTCGCTCTTCCGACGGAGCTCGAAGGCGTCGCCGAGCGCGCTCTCGCCTATCTCAAGGCGGGGATGCATGTTCTGTTCGCGGGTGCGCCGGGGACCGGGAAGACGACGCTGGCACAGATGGTGGGCTACGCCTGGGACCACCGGCTCGACGCACCGCCGGCCCAGATCGACATCAGCGATGCACCGTTGACCACGGTCGGCAATTCCGCCTGGTCGCCGTTCCATACCATCGGTGGCCTCATGCCGAATCCCAAGGCCGAAGGTGGGTACTCGCCGCACGCCGGCATCTTCATCGACCCGGCGTCGGAGGCGGGTGACCAGTGGACGCTCCGCGCGAGCTGCGTCGTGCTCGACGAGATGAATCGCGCCGATCTTGATCGCTGCATCGGTGAGCTCTACCCGCTCCTCAGCGGCAGCGTGGCCGTCGTGCACCCGGCCGGCCTGCCCGGCGTGAGATCGATCGCGGACCATCCACGGTTCCGGATCATCGCGACCATCAATGACGCGACGCTCGACGACATCGTATTCCCGATCAGCGAAGGTCTCGCCCGGCGCTTCCTGCGCATCGCGCTCCACGGAGCCGCGCAGGAGTCGGTCGAGGAGTATCTGCGCCCTTCCGCGGCCGACGACGAGCTGCGCGCACGCTTCGATGCCGCCAAGAGCGTGGTCGGAGAGCTCTACCTTCACGCCGGCGAGGCGGGCCTCCTGGATACCGTCGCCGAAAGCGATCGGCTCTCTTTCGGGGTCGGCTACTTCGCGCTCCTCCGGAGTTGGGTCGCCGGCCGGCTTACGGTGCCCCCGATGATGGCTGAGCACGACCTCGAGCAGCAGGGCCGCATGCTGTTGCGCGACGCGCTCGCGACGCTCACCCGCGACGAGAACCTGCGCGCCCTCCTCGATAAGCTCGATGGTTGAGACTGAGATCGGGCTTGCCGAACAGGCGCGCGCCCAACGCTTTGCATCCGAGATTCGCGACTTCCTCCTTGGCCGTGTGGGAGCCCGACCGATCACCAACGACCTTGGCGGGTGGTTTCCGACTGGATTCAATGGATCACTCCACGGCTCGCCGATCCTGCCGTGGTGGGTGCTCGAGGGCCAGCGTTTCGGTCGGAAGAAAATGACGCTGTGCGAATCGTGGCCCGCCCTCGTCCGCCAGGCGCGCGTGCTCCTCAAGGCGTACAGTCCGCGCCTCCGGGTTACCGACTCGCCGGACGGACCCGTCGATTGGATCGGGACGATCCAAGAGCGCGCCGGGACCGGATCGAGAAGCTACGTGTGCCTTGCGTCGCACGTTGGCCTGGGCGAAGACGAACGACGGGCACTGTGTGGTTGGGCCGGTTGGGTGTCCGGGATGTGGCGCGGCTATTGCGCTGAGGTGCGCAAGGATCGTTCTCCGGGGGAGGTTGAGCCGTTGGAGCGCATTGCAGAGATCACGTCGATGCGAGGCGAGTCACCCGGGATTGCCCAACTCCACCGTTGGGCCCATATCGCAAGGCGGTCCCGGTGGCCTCTTCTTCGAAACACCGTCGCGGAGTCGCTCAGGAGCGCGATCGACATCCGTCAGATCGATCGCATCCCGCTCCCCGCCGACACCGCGGTGCTGTTCGAGCTGCTCTGCCTAGTGCGTGTGCTGCGCACGATCGAGCCCAAGCCGTCCGCCATCCGATGGATGATGTCCGAAGTGGACAACAGCACCATCGCCGTTCCTGGATTGACCGCCCACTTCCAACTGACATTCACACGGACCGAAGTTCTCGAAAGCGGAACAGGCCGTCGATGACGACGCCGCCGACGCCGCCGACCTCGTGATCTTCTCGACGGCGGATGAGATCGAGCGAGTGGTGCGGGGGACGGTCGGATTGGGGTAGATCGTTGTACTCGCTGAGGTAGTGCGAGCGGATGGCGCGAGAGGGCTGATAGGGGCGCATGGCGCGGGATGGCGAGTGGGGCCCGCGACCGGAGCCGTCGACCGATTCATCCGACACCGGAAGGGAGGCATCACCCGATGCAGTTCATCACAGATCAACGCCGTCAATCTGCTTGCGGGGCAAAGGGACATCGTCGGTTGTCGCGTATGGAGGCGGTCGAGTCTCCGCCCGGTCAGGCGCCCTTCGCCAGCAGCTTGACCACGTCTTCGTGCGCGAGCGCGCCGCCCGCGCGCATGCGCGCGCGGACCGCGTCGCACTCTGCGATGAAGGCCGGGTTGCGCTCCAGCAGGTAGTCGAGCAGGTCATCGTCCAGCGGCAGGATGGCGAGGCTGACGTGCTCGTCGATCTCCACCAGAACACCATCGGTCTTGCTCGCGTCATCGAGCAGTTCGCCGATCGGCGTGTTGCGATCGCGGATGTGGATGATAGTCATGGTTCAACCTCAAGGTATCGGAGGGAGTCCGCTTTCGTCAAGATGCGAATGATATAGACAGCGTCGGGCTCGACATCGAAGTAAACCCGGATGTTCCCGACGCGCAGGCGAAACCCGGTCGGCGCGGGCTGCCGAAGGCGCTTCACGGCCCCCGCCTCCACATCCGCGTCCTTGGTGAGTCGCCCGAGCACTGCCCTGAGAACCGCGGCCCGATCATGCGCTCGCAGGCGGCGCACGTCGGCAATCGCCTCGGCCGAGTATAGTATCGGTCGGGTCATCGGCCAATCCCCCCGTCGCCGGACCCGCCGCCGCGATCCCGAGCGGCGGCGTCCTACTCGTAGAAGTCCTGCTCCAGATCCGCCATCTCCGGCATCGTCGCCAGATTCGCACTGAGCCAGGCATCCGGCTCGCGCTCTTCCAACACTGCGATCATACGGCGGACGTGCGGGCTGTCCAGGCTCGGGGAAAGGAGGGCAATCTGGTTGGGATCATCGACCACACGCCGCGCGACCAGATCGGCGACCAGTTCCGCGATCTCGGCGCATGCGTCTACGGGCTTGGCCGGGTGCCGCGGCGGGTCGGGTGCGGCCGGCTGGGACGGACGGGCCAGGCGGCGAGGGCGCGGAACGGCGGTTGACGCGGTGCTGGGCGGGGCTTATGCTGGCGGCGGTGACTGCCCGCTTTGCCAAGGGACCGGTGGTGTTGATGAACAGGGCCACGCCCCAGGCCGTCCTGGTTTCGCCCCAGCAGTGGAACGCCATTCTCGACCGCCTGGAGGAGATGCAGGATGCCATTCTGACCCTGCGCACCGAGCTGGAGGTCTCCACCGGCCAGATTGATGTAGAGACTATCGAGGATGAAGACGCTTTCACTGCAGAGATCTTGACTGCACATGAGCCCGTATCGACTTGACATCACTGCCAGCGCAAAACGCCAATTGAAGGCGGTTTTTCCTGAATCTTTGCGCCAGGAGATATTGGATACTGTTGGGGCCGCATCGGGACAGTGCCCGTACAAGAGGACCTCCAACGTGCACTCTACGTCGCATCCAAGCTCACGCCCGGTGGCTACCCATGCCCCGCCGCCGCTCGCCGCCCTGGCCTGCCTGTCGCTGCTGGCCGCGCTCCTGCTCGTCGTCCGGGCGCAGCCGCCGCGCGCCCTCCAGGAGGTGCCAGACCCGGCCGGCAACCCGCTGATCTCCATCACCCTGCCGCGCAGCCGCCTGGTGGTCCAGAACCTGGAGGCGGACCGCCCGCTGGACGGCGTCGTGGAGTTGCGCCGGCCGGACGGGGGCCTGGCGTCGCGCATCCCGCTCGAGGCCGTGCCGCCCTTTGCTTCCCGGTCGATCGAGCTGGACCAGGTGCCTGGGCTGCCGGTGGGCATCTACAGCGCGGCGATCAGCGGCACCGGCCGTCTGGCCGCGCTGGCCCGCCACGCCTGGAGCCTGGATCCGGAGGAGCACACCGACGACCTGGCCATGGCCTCCGGGAGCGCCGCCGACCGCGACCTGATCCTGCCGTACGTGGCGCTCAGCGGGACGGTCGAGAGCTCGGTGCTCAGCGTGCAGAACCCCGCGACCGACACGGTAGCGGCCGTCGACATCGCGCTCCACCCGTTTGGCGCGGAGGGCGCACCGGCCGCATGGGCGGGACGGGTCGAGCTGCCAGCCGGCGGGAGCGCCACCCTCGATTTGGCCAGCACCGGCTTCGAGTCCCTCACGGGCCGATTTCATGGCTTCGCGCGGGTTCGGTCCTCCGAGCCGGTGGCGGCCAGCGCCCTGATCATCGCCGCGGGCGGTGGCCGCCGCATCGCCGCGGCCTTGGAGGCGCTCCCGGCGTCGGCGGCGTCGGATGCGTTCGTCGGGTACTTCAGCTCGAGCATCGGCGGCCGCCCGGCCAACGAGATCATCGTGGTGAACCCGGGTGCGGCGGCGGCGCGCGTCCAGGCGACGTACTTCCCGACGCACGGGCTCGGCGACTGCGGCACTCTGCCCATCAGCCCGCCCGTCTGGCAGCTAGCACCTGGCAGCGCGTTGGCGATCCGGAGCGATGAGGGCGCCGTGCCGGGCGTGAGCAGAATTTGCGCTGGTCAGTTCGAATTGGAGGCTGAGGTCGGACACGTAATGGTCACCTCGGTGTTTCGCTCCCCGCCGGGTCAGTCCGGCGAGAACCACGGAACCGCCGCAGCCTATCATCTCGCCCCAGCACTCGCGACGCGCTGGGCGATTCCGCACCTTCGATGGTTTCCGTGGGAGGATCCGAACGCTCCAGCCCGCTACTCTACGTACATCGGCATGGAGAATCCGAGCGACCAGCCCATTTCCGCCTCTTTGGTTACATACGACAGCGCCGGGCGCATCGTACCTGCGCCGGGGCACACCGAGGTGACGGTCTGGGTGCGCGCCAGCGCTTCGTTTTCCGTTCGTCCGAGCATTGCGCCCGAACAAGCCGTGCGCTTCGACGGTGGCGGCCTCGTGGAAGCCTCTGGGCCGCTTCATGCCTACGTCTTCGAAAACACCGACTGGGATGCCGATGCCGCGGCGTACGCGGCAGCGGATCCTGGCCTGGCGACCACTTCGTCCGCGGTCCCCTTCCTCGCCCGCGCGCCCGCTTGGCCCACCGGGCCGGCGCAGCTCACGCCGCCCGCCGATCCGACGGCCACCCCGACCGGCGTCACCATCGTCCCCCCAGAGCCGCGCTCCGAGCCGACGCAGGCGCCGCCAAAGCGGCGGGCAAGCATCGCCATCCCAGAGCGCGAGGGGTGGATCGGCTGCTGCATCGGCCTGGCCTGGACGCGCGACGACGTGCTCTGGGGGGTGGAGTACGGCGATGGCGTCGGCCTGGACGTGCAGCGCTACGACCTGACGGGCCGGCTGCTGGGCGCGCTGCCTGACGGCAATTGGGCCGATCGCGTGAAGGAGGCACCGGACGGCTCCCTGCTCGTCTTGGACAGTCACTGGTCGGGCACGCTAAGGCGCTACGACGCCCAAGGCCGGAGCTTGGGCGAGGTGCCGTTGCCCAAGCGCGACACGTGGGACCTACGCGACGTTGCCGTCGCACCGGATGGCTCGCTGTGGCTGGTCGACAACCGGGGGCTGGAGGCCCACCACATCGCGGCGTCGGGCGAGCACCTGGCCAGCTGGAGCTTCGCGGCTGCGCTCCGCTACCCGCCGGGTGACGGCGGCTACCGCATTGCCGTATCGCCCGACGGCGCCAGCGTCTACGTCCTCTCGTGGGCCCGCGTGCTGCGCTACGATCCCGACGGCCGGCTGCTCGCCGCCTGGGGCGCGCCGCGCTTCGAGCTGGGGCCGGACGACTTCCAGGCGCCGATGGACCTCGCCGTCGACGCCGGCGGTCGGGTCTACGTGCTGGAGGGGACGGGCCGGCTGCAGGCCTACTACCCCGATGGCTGGCGCGTGGCGGCCTGGCACGCATTCGACCGGCAGCGCGCGCTGGACGACTGGACCGTCGCCGCCCTGGCCATCGGGCCGACGGGCCAGGTGGCGGTCGCCGACCTCGAGGCCGGCCGCATCCACGTCTACGCCGCGCTAGCGAACGCGCCCGGTCCGACACCGATCCGCGGCGCGTTTCGGGCGTTGCTGCCGTGGGCGGGGAGCGATGGTGATGGGTTGGCCACGCGGTTGGAGTCCGCGGACCGCTAGACGCAGGGCAGGCGCGTGGCTATGCTGGCCGGACGATGGGCGCGACTTGCCTGCGCTCAGCGATCGAACTCCACCATGGGGCTGGGATCATGCTCACAAGCCTGCATGACAATCGCGAACGCATCGCCGATGAGATCGAGCGCACGAAGCAGTCGCTCTATGCCGCGTAGAGCGGCCGCGTACCTCGCGGACATCATCGCCGGCGAGGCCATGGCCGTGCTCGCCCTCGCCTCGCTCCTCGCTGTCCTAGCCGCCGCCGGGCACGCCGGCGCGCGTCCTGCGGGCATATCGGGCGCCGGCGCGTGCGTGCTCGACGCTGTCAACCGCGATGCCACGGCCGAGGTCGCCGCCGTGTTCCAGTTCTTCCGCCACGGCTCAGCCGGGAACCCGGAAGTGCGCTCCCTCATGCCCAGCGCGCCGCGCCGCCATGTCACGTTCGACCCGGCCGCCGCCGGGCTCATGCCGGGCGCCTGGGCCGCCATCGCGGTGGGGACCGGCCCGCTGGGCGTGGTCCGCCGTTGCGGCTGGCCGACGTCGGGCGGCGCGATCGCGGGCGGTGCGGCCCAAGACGGCACGGTGCTCGTCGCGCCGTTCGTCCGCCAGGCCGGGCGCGACGAGGTGGCCGTTCTCTCGATCCAGAACGCCGACGCGGCGGCGGCGGCCACGGTCGAGCTCGGCGTGCACGTCGGCGGACCCAGCCCAGCGCTGACGGTGACCTACACCATCAACCCCGGCACGGCGGTGACCATCGACACGGCCCGTGACCCCAACTTCGTCGGGCTGCCCGACATCGGGGTGGGCGCCATCGTCGTGCGCGCGCCGTCGGCCATCGCCGGCGACCTCCTCGTCGACCTGACCGCGAGCGCGCGCGGCGTGGCCGACGCGGCCTTCCAGCGCGCCGAGGACGCGGCCACGGCGCTCGTCTTGCCCCGGCTGCGCCGCGGTGCCGACGGCGACGGCACGCGCGTCCAGCTGGTGAACCCGGGCGAGGGCGCGGGCCAGGCGAGCCTGCGCGTCGTCGGCACCGCGGGCGCCTGCGCCGGGGCGGACTACGACGTCGGGCCGGTCGATGTGCCGGCCGCGGGCGCCGTCGAGATCGACCTGACGGGCGCGGCGGCGGGGCTGCCGGAGGGCTGCACGGCGGCCGGCGTGCTGACGAGCACGATCGCGGTGCTAGGCGTGGCCCTGGAGACGGCCGGCGCTGCGCGCGACGCCGGAGCCTACGAGGCCGTGTCGGTGGCGTCGGCCCAGCGCGCGCTCTACGCGCCGCGCTGGACGGCGGGCACCGGCGGCTCGACGCTGGACCTGTTCAACCCCGGCCCCGAGGCCGCCGACGTGACGCTCACCCCTCTGGGCCCGGACGGCGCTGAGGTGGCCTGCCGGGCCGGCTGCGCGCTGACGCTGGCGCCGGGCGCCGGCGCCCGCGTCGCTGCCGCCGACCTCGACGACGACCTGCCGGATGGCGCGGTCGGCGCGCTGATCGTCGAGGGCTCGGCGCCGCTGGCCGCCGTCCTCGGCGAGGGCGGTCCCGGGTCGGCGAGCGACCTGACGTTGATGGGGCTTGTCGGCCTGGACCCGCCGGCGGGCGGCCCGTTCGCGCCGGAGCGGTGGCACGTGCCGCTGGTGCTGGTGCCCCGGCTCCCGCCGACCGCGACGCCGCCATCCAGCGCGACGCCGACGCCGGGCGGGTCGGCGACGATCGTTCGGCCCAACCAGACGCCAACCCCCGATGGGACCCAACCGACCGCCACGTCGACGGCGACGCCTACCCCGTCGCCGACGCCGGGCGAGCCGGAGCCGACGGGGGTCGCGACCGATGTAGCGACGCCCGGCGAGCCGGCGCCCACGAGCGCCACGACGCTGACGCCCGGCGAGCCGGAGCCGACCGTCGAGGGGACCCAGACCGCGACACCGAATGGCCCAGTGCCGACCGCGCCGCCGCCGACGGAGCCGCTGCCGACGCCGAGGACGCCCTCGCCCGATCCCGGCGCCGTGGCGCGGGTGTTCCTGCCTTGGGGCGAGCGATAACACGAGGGCGGCTTGGGTCCGCCCCTAGACCGCGCGACACGGCGGCCGCATCATGGCCGCGCGCCACGCCGTGCGTTCTCGATACCGACGGCGGGCGATGTCGCCCTCGCCCATGCCATCGCACGCCACGACGCCTGACGACGCCAAAGGAGTGACCCCGATGCACCCGACCACGCTGTCGCCGCTCCGCGTGCTCTGCGCTGCGGCGCTGCTCTCGCTCGCCGCGCTGCTCGCCGCTCTCGTGCCCGCCTCGGGCGCGACCGCTCGCCCTGACGGCATCGCCGGCGGTGGCGCCTGCGCGCTCGACGTCGTCAACCGAGACGCAGGCGCCGAGGCAACCGTCATCGTCGACTTCTACAGGCACGGCTCCGGCGGTCCGGCGGTGGTCGTCCCGATGCCGCCGGTCGCGAGCCTGCGCCACGGAACGCTGGACCTCGGGGCGCTCGGACAGCTCCCGCTGGGGGCATGGGCCGCCATCGTGTCCTCCGACCGTTCGCTCGGCGTGGTCCGCCGCTGCGCGTGGCGGCAGACCGGCGCGGCCATGGCGCGCACCGCGTCCGAGCCGGGCACCGTGCTCATGGCGCCCTACGTGCGCCTCGATGGGCGCGACGACGTCGCCTTGTTCACCATGCAGAACACGGACACGTCGACGGCCGCGAACGTGGTCATGGACGTGCACTTCGACGGCCCGAGCCCGACGATGAGTCAAACGTACGCAGTCCAGCCGGGCCGCGCCATCACCATCGACACGGACCACGACCCCATCTTCACCTCCCTGCCCGCAGGGGCGATCGGCGCGATCGCGCTGCGCTCGTCGACGGTGCTGGCCGGCAACTTGATCGTCGACTTCGTCGACAGCGCCCGCGGCGCGGCCGATGCCGCGTTCCAGCCGGTCGACGCGGCGGCCACCACGCTGCTCGCCCCGCGCGTGCGCCGCGGGACCGAAGGCGACCGGACGCGCCTCCAGCTGGTCAACCCGGGCGTCGACGACGGGGAGGCGCACCTGCGCTTGGTGGGGACGGAAGGCGCGTGCGCGGGCACGGCGTACGACGTCGGCCCGGTGGCGCTGCCGGGGCACGGCATGGCGGAGATCGACGCGGCCGACCCGGCCGCCGGCCTGCCGGAGGGCTGCGTGGCCGCCGGCGTCGTCACGGCCACGGTCGGGGTGCTGGGCACGGTGCTGGAGACCGCCGGGGCCGGACGGGACGCCGCCGCCTACGAGGCCGTCGCGCCCGCCGTTGCCGAGCGCTGGCTCCTCGCCGTCCGCTGGGCGGCCAGCGACGTGTCGGAGGGCACGACGCTGGATCTGTTCAACCCCGGCGCGGAGCCCGCCGAGGTCAACCTGGCGCCCATCGGCCCGGACGGCGTGCAGCGCGCATGCAGCGCGGGCTGCGCGCTGTCGATCCCGCCCGGCGCCGGCACCCGGGTCGCTTCGGCCGACCTGGACACCGACCTGCCGCCGGGCACCGTCGGGTCGCTGTTGGTGACCAGCGGCGCCCCGATGGTTGGCGTCCTCGGCGAGGGTGGACCCGGCGCGACGCAGGACCTCACGCTGATGACGCTGGTCGGCGTGGAGGACGGCGCGAGCCGCCCGCCGGGGCCCGTGTTCGTCGCGCTCCTCCTGAACGAGGAGGTGCCGCTGGCGACGGCGGTCCCGACGCCGGGCGGCGGCACACCGTCGTCGACCACTCCGCCGCCGACGGCGACCGCGCCCCCGCCGACGGCGACGACGGCCGTGCCGCCGACCGGCACGGTTCCGGGTCCGACCGCCGCGCCCTCGGCGACCCCGCTCCCGGCTGGCGGCCCGAGCGTCGCCCCCGGCCTGGCGGGCCGGGTGCCCGCCGCGGCAATTGCGGCGGCGCTGGCCGACCCGTCGTCGGTGGCGGGCTGGGACCGGCCGTGCAACCCGAACGTGCCGGATAGCCCGCGCAACGGCCGGCGGCGGACGCTGCGCCTGCAGAACCCCAGCGTGCCCTACCACCCGCTCTTCAACACGCTGGTGTTCACCTGCGGGTAGGCCATCCGTGGGCAAGCGATAGCGCTTCCACCTTCCATCCGGGCAACGCAGCAGGGATAGCGTTATCCCACCTCGCTCGGTGCTCGGTGCTCGGTGCTGGTGACCCGCCCTGCTCGGTTTGGTGACCTCCAGTACAATTTTGGGTTACCGGTCACGCATACGCCGATTGGCGACGGCGGACCGGAGATCCAGACAGGGGACCGCAGCGGGCACGCCCAGGCGGCGTGAAGGCGTCCGGTAGCCCATATGTCGTGCTCCTCCCGCAACGGCACACTTGTTGCCTGGCGCGCGGCAAAGCATCCTTGCGCCGCTAAGCGCCCAACAACGCCCACCAGCGCCTGCCGGACGATCGGAGCCCGCAATGCCACGCCGAACCCTGCCGATCGTCCGGATCCGCGCACCACACATCGGCGCGGGGCCGTTCGGACCGGCCGGAAGCGCGCTGGCGGTCAAGGTGGCCGGTATTGCTGTCGCCGTCGCGCTGGCTGGGCTCGGTACGCCGCAGGCGACCGCTCAGGCGCGCCCGGCGGCGCAGGCGCCCTCCGGTGCCAACAGCTCCGCCGGAGCGGGCGGGGCGCAAGCCATCTCGATGCAGATGGCGCTGACGCTCGGCGGCCGTTGCGACATCGGACGCTGGACCCAGCTGGACGTCCGGCTGACCAACACCGGCCCTGCGGTGGCCACCACGCTCGTGGTGAGGAGCGCAGGGCGCGCCATCATCAAGACGGCGGTCGAGCTGCCCCGGAACGCCGACAAGCGGGTGCCCATCGCGGTGCCGTGTCACCGATCGATGAAGGATGTCATCCTGTACCCGGGCGATCGGACCACCGGCACGCCGCTGGCCGAGCAGGACGTCAGCGACTTTGTGCTCGACGGGTCGGCCTTGATCGCCGTGCTCGGGCCGGGAGACTACCTTGCGGAGCGCACGTCCGGGATTGCGCGCGGGACGTTCGCGCGCGACGAGGTCGTGCTCCTCGCGCCCGAGTCGCTGCCCGAGAACAGCCTGGCGCTGGCCTCCGTCGACCACTTCATCGTGGCCAGCGACCTGTCGCGCCTGCGCCCGGCCCAGCAGCGGGCGCTCTACGAGTGGGTGGCGCTGGGCGGGCAGCTGACGGTGCCGGGCGGCCAGCCGGCCGTGGCGGCGCTCCAGGGTCTGCCGGACGCGCTCCGGCCGGCCGAACCCGGCGAGATCGTCGACGCGGCCATCGGGCCGGCGCTGCGCGACGTGCTGCTCGACGAGGATGTCGACGCGGCGCCGACAGATGACATCGGCGTCACGCCCTTCGTTCGCCTCCGCCCGGCGCCGGGGGCAGTGACCGACGGCGACCTGGACGGCGCGCCGCTGGTCGTGCGCAGGGCGGTGGGCGAAGGCGCCGTCGTCGCGCTGGCCTTCGACCCCAACCAACCGACCTCGACCGGCTGGTTGCGCTACGAGGCCGTTTGGGCGGCCGCGCAAACGCCCCGGACCCACACGGCGTGGGTCGAGTCGGCGGGCGGCTTGCCCGACCTCGGCCTGGCAGCTGCCGCCATCCAGGGCCTGCCCGCGTTCAGGCGGCCGCCCATCAGCCTCATGGCGGTCCTCATCCTGGGGTACGTGTTGGCCATCGGCCCGCTCAACTACCGGTACCTCAAGCAGCGCCGCCGGCTCGACCGCGCCTGGTTGACCATCCCCGTCCTCGCGCTCGTCGCCAGCGCGGCCATGTACGGCGTGGGCTACGCCTACTTCGGGAACCGCGTGCGCTGGTACGTCGTGTCGGTCGTACGCGCCGTTCCCGAGGCCGAGGTGGCCCACGTGCGCGGCTACGCGAGCATCTTCTCCCCGACCGCCCGCGACTACGCCCTCGATCTCGGCGAGGCGCTGGCGGTCGACCAAGGGGTCATGGGGGCGCTGGGAGGCGTGGGGATCATGGGCGGCGGGTCTCCGTTCATGATGGGCACCAGCGACTTCACGGTGGTCCACGGGGCCTCGACGCGCGCCGAGGGGCTGGGCGTCCACCAATGGGCGCACGACGGCCTGGGCTTCGAGGCGGTGATCCCGTGGCCGAAGGGCGAGGCGGTTGGCCTGGCGATGACCGGCAACACGGCGCGCGGCGAGCTTCCGCGTCCGCAAGATGGCGAGCTTGCCAACGCCAAGCTGACGGTGGGCAACCAGGAGCAGCTGGTGCACTGGATGGGCGATACCGCGCCGGTGCGCATCGAGTCCATCCGTCTGGCAGGCGTGCCGCCCAATGCCTATGGGACGCGGTACCCGCCCTACCCGGGGATGTGGAACAGCCCGGGCACCGGCCTCGGCGCGCGGAACATGTCGCCCAGCGCGACGCGCCGGTTGCTGGCCGGCCAGCTGCATGCCGGCGTCGTGGCCAGTCGCGCGGCCATCGACCAGCACGTGGCGATGATCGATCAGCGCCGCGGGGGGTCTGGCGGCGATAACGCCATGAGCGCGGACTGGCACGGCATGGGCCGGCAAGCGTTCGCGCGGAGCGGCCTCCTCACATTCGAGTCCGGCCGCGCGCCCGTCCGTGTGCGCCTGGACGGCGTCGCCAGGCAGGCGCTGGTGGCCACGCTGGTGACGCAGCGCGTCGCGCTCACCGGCGCCGTGTTCGAGCGCGACGCCACCTCCGACGGCGCCACCGACCCTCCGATCGACGACCCCTCGAGCGACCCGGCCAGCGCCTATCCGCCGCCGCCGGTGATCCGGGTGAGGCCGTGACCGCGCCCGTGCTGGCCGTGCAGACCACCCGCCTGACCAAGTACTTCGGCCCGCACGTGGCCGTCAGCGACATCGACCTCGAGGTACCGCAAGGGGCGCTGTTCGGCCTGATCGGCCCGAACGGTGCGGGCAAGACCACCACGCTGCGCATGCTGGCCGGGCTGACCCGGCCCACCAGCGGCACCGTTCGGCTTGGCGGGGTGAGCGTCGACGCCGGGGATCGGGCGACGCTGACGCGCAAGGTGGGCTGGGTGCCCGATGGGTTTGGCGTCTACGAGGATATGCGGGCGTGGGAGTACCTGGACTTCTTCGCCCGCTGCTACGCGGTGCCCGCCGCCGACCGGGCGCGGCTTGTCGACGAGCTGCTCGACCTGGTCGACCTCACCGAGAAGCGCGACGCGGACGTCAACACGCTCTCGCGCGGCATGAAGCAGCGGCTGTGCCTGGCCCACGCGCTGGTCCACGCGCCCGACGTGCTGCTGCTCGACGAGCCGGCCGCCGGCCTCGACCCGCGGGCGCGGATCGAACTGCGGGCGCTCCTGACCGAGCTCACGGCGTTGGGGACGACCATCATCGTCAGCAGCCACATCCTCTCGGAGCTGGCCGAGATGTGCGACGGCGTGGCCATCATGGAGCGCGGCCGGCTGCTGGCGCAAGGTGACGTCGGCGACCTCGTGCGGCAGGGCCACAGCCAGGCGGTGCAGGTCGTCCGCGTCGAGCTGGCGCGTTCCCATCCGGCGCTGCGGGATACGATCGACGGCTGGGAGGACCACCGGGTGGTGCTGATGGACGACGCCGTCGACGCCGACGGCGACGGCGCCGAGCGCGACGCCCGCTGGCTGACGATCGAGCTTCCGGCCGGTGACGAGGCGCGGGCGGCGCTGCTCGCGCGGCTCGTCGGCCAGGGGGCCGCGGTGACGGCGTTCGTCCCGGTAACGCGCGGGCTCGAGGACGTGTTCATGGCCATCACGCGCGGCGAGGTGAACTGATGCGGCGCACCGTCTCGCTCACGCTCTGGCCCCCGCGCTTGCCCGCCGCCAACCCCGTGCTGGTGCGCGAGCTGCGCGGGCGCTTTCGGGGGCGCGAGGCGTTCATCGTCCTCACGCTTGCCCAGCTGGCCATGCTGCTGCTGGTGCTCTTGGCGCTCCGCAGCCTTCAAGGCTATGGGAACTACTACGGCAATCCAACCTCGGTCCCCGGCGCGATGTTCGGTCAGACCATCCTCTCGACCTTGGCCTTTACGCTGCTGTTCATCGTCTCCGTCATCGCGCCCGGCCTGTCGTTCAACACGATCAGCGGCGAGAAGGAGCGCCGAACATGGGACCTGTTGGTGGCCACGCCGCTGGCGCTGCGCTCGATCGTGCGGGGGAAGTACCTGGCGGCCCTCGCCTACGTGGCTCTCCTGGCGTTCAGCGCGCTCCCATTCTTCAGCCTTGCCTTCCTGTTCGGCGGGATCACGCCGTGGCGCGTGCTCAACGTCACCGCGATTCTGCTCTCGGCCGGCGCGCTGTACGCGGCCGTGGCGCTGTTCGTGTCGACCGTCGTCGGCCGGACGGGGCGCGCGGCCGTGGTCAGCTTCCTATCCGTGGTCCTGGTGACCTTCGCGCCGTTCTGGCTGGCCTGGCTGTTCGAGATCCTCGGAGACGTCCTCGGAGTTTCGATGGGATGGGACTGGTTCTTCGGAGGCGATACGGGACTTGCCTGCCTGTGGCCGATCGCACGGCTCTTCGGCGTTGTCGGGGGTTCCTCGGCGATGGACACCAGGAGCCTCGGGATAGTCGTCGTCCTGGGCACGCACCTGGCGTGCGCCGAGGCGCTGATGTTCGGCGCTGCGGGCAACATCCGCGCGCAGCTCGAGGGCCGGCGGGGGATGCTGGCCGGTTTCGGGTGGCTGGCCATCGTCGCCATCATCTGGGGCATCGCTGCGGTGCTCATGCAGATGATCGTGACGGCCACTGGGAGCTGCTGACGTGGACCCCGCCGAGCCGATCGCCCGCTGCCTGACAGCCGCGCGCCGCCGCCATCGGACGGCCGACGCGCTCTGGGCCGGCTCGCGCCTGGCGCCGCTCGGCGCCGGCTTGGCCCTGGGCATGCTGGCCCTGGCCCGCGTACAACCCGTGCCGGACGACGGCGCCATCGCCCTGGCGCTGGCCATCGGCGCCCCGGCCATCGCAGCGTTCGCCGCCTTGGCCGCGCGCCGCACCCCGCTGGCAACGGCCCGCCGCCTGGACGCCGACTGCGCGCTGCACGACCGGCTGGCCACGGCCGTACACCTGGCGGGCGCCGGCGATCCCCCGGCCGCGGCACCGTGGGCCGGGCAGTGGGGGGAGCGCGCCGACGCCGCTGCCGACGCAGCCCGCGCCGCCGCGGACGCCGTCGACCTCGTCGTTCGCCAGCGCCGGGATGCCGCCGCCGTGGCGGAGGCCCTGGACATGCCGCGCGCCGTGCCGTACCGCGTCGATCGTCGCCGCGCGGGGCTGGCCGGGGCGCTCGCGGTGCTCGCCCTCGCCCTAAGCGCCGTGCCCAACCCGCAGCATGCCGTCATCGCCCGCCAGGCGGCCGTCCGAGACGCGGCCAGGGCCCAGGCGACCGCCATGGCCACGACCGCCGCCGCCTTGGCCGCCGCCACCGCCGTGCCCGAGGCCGATCGCGCGGCCGCCGCGGAGGCCATCGCGGCCCTGCGCGACCAACTCCGCGCGTCGCGCGGCCGCGCCGCCGACGACCTGGCGGCCGTGGCAAAGGCCGAGGCGGCGCTCCGAGCGCTGCAAGACCCCGTCGCCGCGGCCAAGGGCGATGCGGCCGCGCGGCTTGCGGAGCAGCTGAACGCGCTGGCCGGCCGGCCGGCTGGCGATGCGGCCGCAGGCGCCGCCCCCGCGTCTGGCGAGGCGAGCACGGCCGGCGCTCAGGCGGCCTTGGATGCGCTGGCTGCCCAGATGGCAACGATGGACGAAGCGGAGCGCGCGGCGCTGGCCGACGCGCTGGCGGCCGCCGCCGCGGGGGCGGCCAACGCCGCGCCCGCCGCTGCCGAGGCCCTTGATCGAATGGCCATGGCCGCACACGACGGGGATGCGCCGGCCGCTGCCGCGGCCGCGCGGGCCGCGGCCGACGCGTTGTCCGAAGCCGTCGCCTCGAGCGCCGGGGCATTGGCGCTGGCCCAAGCGCTCGCGGGGCTCCAACAAGCCCGCGCCTCGCTGGCGTCGGCGGGTAGCGGCGGCGCGCTGGCTCAGGCTGGCCAGAGCGGCGCCATGGGGCAGGCGGGCTCGGCGGCGATGGGCGATGCGCGCGACGCGGGGTCCGAAGGACAAGGCGGGACGGGCGAGGGGCAGGGGCAAGGTGCCGGAGAGGGGCAAGGTGCGGGCGATGATGCCGGCGAGGGAAGCGGCGATGGGCAGGGCGCGGGTGAGGGCCAGGGCAGCGGGTCCGGCGCGGGCGACGGGCGTTCGGACGGCGGCGGTGGGGGGAGCGGCGGCGGGTTTGGGCGCTCCGGCGAGGGCGGTGGGCAGGGCCAAACGGGCGGCGCGGCGGCGGCCGGGCAACCCTACCGGTTCGACGGCGCGGCGCAGGACGATGCGCGCGGCGCGCCGCTGACCGTCTACGCCTCGCCGGACGGGCCGCGGATGCCCGGGCGCGCCGAGCACCTGCCGGGGCAGATGCGCGGCGACGTGGCGAGCCCGTCGCGCACCAACGAGACGCGCAACCCCGGCCTGGCGCCGCCCGCGCTCATGCCCTACGACCAGGCGTTCGCGCGCTACCGCCAGGCGGCGGGCGAGGCCATCGACCGCGCCGCGGTGCCGCCGGCCATGCGCGACTACGTGCGGATGTACTTCAGCCAGCTCGAGCCATGAGCCGCGCCCACGGGCTCTGCAGCCAGCCGGGACGGCACGATGCGATGGAGAGGACGGCACCATGAGCGACGACGTGGCCACGTTCGGGATGCCGCGACAGGACGCGCTGTCGCCTGAGGCGTTCGGGGAGCTTACCAGGCGGATCGAGACGGCCGTCGGCGCAGTGATCATCGGGCAGCACGCGCTGGTGCGCGACGTCCTGACGGCGCTCCTGGCCGGCGGCAACGTGCTGCTCGAGGGCGTGCCCGGGCTGGGCAAGACGCTTTTGGTGCGCACGCTGGCCGACGCCCTGGAGCTTACGTTCAGCAGGATCCAGTTCACGCCCGACCTCATGCCATCCGACATCGTCGGCACGACCATCCTGGACGAGCACGATGGGCACCGGAGCTTCCGGTTTGCGCCCGGCCCGGTGTTTGCCAACCTGGTCCTGGCCGACGAGATCAACCGCGCCACGCCCAAGACGCAGTCGGCGCTGCTGGAGGCCATGCAGGAGCGGGCCGTGACCGTGGGCGGCGACACGCGCGCGCTGCCCGCGCCGTTCGTCGTCCTGGCCACCCAGAACCCCATCGAGATGGCCGGGACCTACCCGCTGCCCGAGGCGCAGCTGGACCGGTTCCTGTTCAAGCTGAAGGTCCCGTTCCCCTCCAGCACTGAGCTGCGGCAGATTGCCGAGCTGACCACGGGCGAAGCCCAGCCGCGCGCAGCGCGCGTGGCGGGCGTTGAGGACGTCCTGTCGCTCCAACGCCTGGCGCGCCGCGTCCCGATCGCCCCGCACGTCACCGAGCACGCCGTCCGGCTGGTCGAGGCCACCCACCCCGACCACCCGTCGTCCCCGCCCGAGGTGCGCCGCTTTGCCGCCTGGGGGGCCAGCCCGCGCGCGGCGCAGGCGCTGGTGCTGGCCGGCAAGGTGCGCGCGCTCCTGGACGGGCGCTTCAACGTCAGCGCCGCCGACCTGGACGCCCTGGCGCTCGCGGTGCTGCGCCACCGCATCGTGCTGAACTTCGAGGCCCGCGCGGACGGCATCGACGCGGACGACGTCGTGGCGGCCGCGCTGGCCTCGGCGCGCGTGGAGGCGTGAGCACCGTCGACCGGGGCGGCGCGCACAGCGAGGCGTCGGGCGATCCGGGCCGCCATCTGCCGCCGGGCAGGGCGCCCTCGGCCGCGACGACCGGCCCAGTCCCCGGCGAGGCGGCCGTGCTCGAACGGGAGGCTGCCAGCGAGGCCGACGGCCTGCCCGCCGCCGACCCGGAGGCGCTGCTCGGCGCCGCGCTGCGGGCGTCTTTGGATCGCCTGGCCTTGGTCGTGCGCGGCGTGCGGCCGGGCCGGCTCCAGGGCGAGCGCCAGAGCCCGCGCCGCGGCCGGAGCGTGGAGTTCGCGGACTTCCGCCCGTACGCGCCGGGCGACGACGTCCGGCAGATCGACTGGCGGGCGTACGCCCGGCTCGAGCGGGTGTTCCTCAAGCTCTTCGTCGAGGAGGAGGACGCGTGCGTCCACCTGGTCGTCGACCGCAGCCGATCGATGGCCTGGGGCCGGCCGCCCAAGCTCGACGCCGCGCGCCGGATCGCCGCGGCGCTGGGCTACGTGGCCCTGGCCGGCCCCGACAGCGTGGCGCCGGCGGGCGTGGCCATCGGCGGCACGCCTGGGCGCGGCGATGGCCAGCCTCTCCGCGGCCGCGCGGCCGTCCCGCGCCTCCTGGCCGGGCTCGACGCGCTGCAAGCCGGCGGCGGCACCGACCTTGTGGCCAGCCTCCGGCGCTACGCCGCCGCCGCGCGGCGCCCGGGGCCGCTGGTCCTCCTGAGCGATCTCAGCGACCCGCGCTGGCAGAGCGGCCTGGCCGCCGCCCACGCCGCCGGCTACCTTCTCACGGTCGTCCACATCCTGTCGCCGGACGAGGTCGCGCCGCCCTTGGAAGGTGACCTGGCGCTGGTCGACGACGAGACCGGCGAGACCGTCGAGGTGACCGTGGACGCGCGGGTGCGCGCGGCCTACGCGGCCGCGCTGGCCGCCTGGCGCGCCGACATCAAAGGGTGGTGCCGGTCGCGCGACGTGCCCTACGTGCCGGTCGAGAGCGATGTCGACGTCGCGGCGCTGGTGACGGGGGCGCTGCGGCGCCAGGGCGTGGTCGCCTAGCGCGGCCGGCCAATGCCGATGGGACTTGCCGCGCCGTTCGCCCTGGCCCTGCTGCCGCTCCTCGGCGCCGTCGTCGCGCTGCACATGCTGAAGGTGCGCCGCACGACGCGGCGCGTGCCCAGCGTGCTCCTGTGGCAGGCCATCGCCGACGATCCACCGGCCAGCGCGCTGTGGCAGCCGCCGCGGCGGAGCTTGCTCCTCCTCCTGCAGCTCCTGGCGTTGGGCGCGGCCATCGCCGCCATGGCCCGCCCGTTCCGCTGGACCGACGACGTCGTCGGCGACCGCGTGGTCATCGTCGTCGACCGCTCGGCCAGCATGGCGGCCACCGACGTCGCGCCCCATCGCCTGGCAGCCGCCGTCCGCCAGGCCCGCGAGCTGGCGGGCGCAGCGTTGGGCGCCGGGGCGCGCGTCACCGTCATCGCCGCCGACGCGGCCGCCGAGGTGCGCGTGGCAGAGTCGACGGACGCGGCGGCCGTGACCGCGGCGCTGGACGACCTGGTCCCGCTCCCGGTCCACGGCCGGCTGGACGATGCGCTGGCCCTGGCCGACGCGCTGGCCGGCGGCGACGGGGGGAGCGTCGTCGTCTTCACCGATGGCAGCGGGCGAGAGGCCGTGCAGCCGCTCGAGTCGCCGCTGCGCGTCGTGCGCATCGGTGCCTCGGCCGAGAACCAGGCCGTCACGGCCGTGGCGTTCGACGTGGGCGCCGGCGCGGCAGGCGATGGGGCGAGCGGCGACGCTAGATCGAGCGGTCCGCCGGCGCTCGGCTTCGCGCCCCCGGGCGCCGGACCCGGGCGGGCGAGCGGCCCGTCGCTCTTCGTGCAGGTGGCCAACTTCGGCCAGGGCGCAGCGACGCGGCGGGTGGTCACCGAGCTCGGCGCGGCGCTGCTGGACGCGCGCGACCTGACGCTGCCGCCGGGCGCCCGGACGTCGTTCGTGCTGCCGCTCCTGCCCGCGGACCTTGCGGCGGGCGCCGACGGGCTGCCGCCGGCGGCCGGCGTCCGACTGGAGGGCGAGGACGCGCTGCCCACCGACGACGTCGGCTTTGCCGTGCCCGCCAGCGACGCGACCCTGCGGGTCACCCTGGTCACGGCGGGCAACCGCTTCCTGGACATCGCCCTCGGCCTCCTGCCCGACGTCGGCCGCGTCACCCGCGTCGGCAGCGCCGAGCTCGACCAACCGCTCGGCCGGGCGGATGTCGTCGTGCTGGACGGGCTGGCCCCGGAGGCGCTGCCGCCCGCCAACCTGCTGGTGTTCGACCCGACCCCGCTGCTGGCGGGCTCGGGCGACGCGCTCTTGGCCGATCTCACCGTGGCAGGCTCCATCGAGGCGCCCGTCCTCACGGTCGCGCAGCCCGACCACCCGCTGATCGCCGGCCTGGCGCTGCACGAGGTGGCGGTCCGGAGCGCCGCGGCGCTCCAGCTGGGTGGTGGCTGGTCGACGATCGTGTCGGCCGAGTCGGGCGGCAGCGTGTGGCCCATCATCGCCGAGCGGGCGCACGGCGGCCGGCGCGCCATCGTCGTCGCGTTCGACCTGCGCCAGTCGGACCTGCCGCTGCGGCCGGAGCTGCCGCTGCTCGTCGCCGCCGCGCTGGATCGGCTGGCGCCCGCCGCCCTGGGCGCACCCGCCCTAGCGGCGCCCGGCGAGCCCGTGACGATGCGCCTGCCCGTGGACGCGCGCGGCGCGATCGTACGCTCGCCGGACGGCCGGTCGCGCGCCATCCAGATCAGCGGCGCCGGGGGCGAGGCGTCGTTCACGCCGCTCCAGACCGGCGTTCATCGCGTGGAGGCCACGGTACCGGACGGGGTCCGGCGCGCCTCGATTGCGGTCAATCTGGCCGGCGCCGACGAGTCGGACATCCAGCCGGGCGACGTAGTGGTGGCTGGCGTCGATGGCACGATGGCCGCGGCCGGCACCGCCGCGGCCCCCAGCGGGACGCGGGGGCGGCGCGAGGCGTGGTGGCCCCTGGCGCTGATCGGCCTGGTGCTCCTGGCCTTCGAGTGGGGCCTGGACCATCGGGCCGCGTTGCCCGGCTGGTCCAGCCGGCCGCGGCGATGAGCGTGGCCTTTGGCGCCCCCGGCGCGCTCGGGCTGCTGCTGCTGGTGCCGGCATCCGTGTGGGTGGGCCGGCGCGCGGGTAGGCGCCGTGTGGCGCTTGTGCTTCGCGCGGTCCTGCTGGCCGTCTGGGTGCTGGCGCTGGCGCGCCCGCGCTGGGTTCGCGCCGCGGACGCGCTGGCCGTCGCGTTCGTGCTCGACGTCTCGGACAGCGTGCCCGCCGCCGAGCGCGCGCGGGCCGAGCAGCTCGTCGCCGACGCGCTGGTGGCCGGCGGCGTCGAGCGCGCGGCGGCCGAGGCTGCGAGCGCGGCGCCGGTCACCGGCGGGTTCGGGCGACGCTCCGGCGACGATCGACGCGCCTCGGTGGTGGTGTTCGGCCAGCGGCCCGCCGTCGATCGGACGGCCCGCGGCGGGGCCTTCGAGCCGGTGCGCTCGGTGGTGGCGACGGGCAGGACGGACCTGGGCGCCGCGCTCCGCGTGGCCCTCAGCACGCTGCCGGCCGATGCCGGGCGGCGCCTGGTCGTCCTGTCGGACGGGCGCGCGAACCTGGGGTCGCTGGAACGGCACGTCGGGCTGGTGCAGGCCGCTGGCGCGCCCATCGACGTCGTGCCGTTGGCCGCGTCCATCGGCACCGACGAGATGCTGGTGCGCGCACTCGCCGCGCCGTCCCATGCCCGGATCGGCCAGCGGTTCGACCTGACGGCCACCGTGGTGGCCACCCGCGGCGGGCGCGCGACCCTGCGCCTCTTCGACGGCGACGCGCCGGTGCTGGAGCGCGCCCTGGACCTCGCGCCCGGCGAACAGCAGCTGAGCACGCCGATCACCATCGCCGAGCCGGGCTTTCGGCGGTTCCGCGCCGAGCTGGTGCCCGAACCGGGCCGCGATCACTGGCCCCAGAACAACGCGGCCTCGACGTTCACGATGGTGGCCGGGCCGCCCAAGGTGCTCGTGGTGCAGGGCGCCCCCGATCGGGCTGAGCCGCTGCTTTCGGCGCTGACGGCCGCGGGGCGCACGGTCGAGGCCTTCGACGCCGCGGCCGCGCCGCGGACGCTGATCGAGTTGGGGTCCTACGAGGCCACGGTGCTCGTGGACGTGCCGGCGCGGGCGCTGCCCCCGGCGTTTGCCGCGCTCCTGCCGGCGTACGTGCGCGACCTGGGCCGCGGTCTGGTGATGATCGGCGGCGAGGACGCCTTCGGCGCCGGCGGCTACCGCGACACGCCGGTCGAGAAGGCGCTGCCGGTCGACATGGCCGTGCGCGACAAGCAGAAGCGGCCGGGCATCGCCATCGCCTTCGTCGTGGACAAATCGGGCAGCATGGGCAGCGGCGACGCCTTCGATGGGCGGGTGGCAGGGATGCCCAAGATCGAGCTGGCCAAGGAGGCGGTGCTCCAAGCCGCGGCGGTGCTGGAGCGACAGGATTCGGTGGCGGTCGTGGCCTTCGACGACCGTGCTCACCGCGTGCTGCCCGTCCAACCGGTCGACGAGGCGCGGGGCAAGTTCGGCAGCGTGCGGGCGATCATGGCGGGCGGCGGGACGAACATCGTCGCCGGCCTGGCCGCCGGCATCGATGCGATCCAGCGGGCCGAGGCGCCGCTCAAGCACGTTATCCTGCTCTCGGACGGATGGTCGGATGCTTCGGGGTACGACGCGCTGCTGGCGCGGTTGAACGATCAGGGCATCACGCTCTCGATCGTGGCCGTCGGCCGGGACGCCTCGCCCGACCTGGCCAACCTGGCCAGCCGCGGCGGAGGTCGCCACTACGCGGTGGCGGATCCGGCCGACATGCCGCAGGTCTTCGTCGAGGACACGATGACGGCGCTGGGGTCGTACGTCATCGAGGAGGTCTTCCAGCCGGTGCCCGGCGTGCGCAGCGAGATCCTCTCCGGCCTTGACGCTGCGAGGCTGCCGCCGCTGGGCGGCTACAACGGCACCTCGCCCAAGGACGGCGCCCAGGTGGCGCTCTGGTCCCATCTGGACGACCCGGTCTTGGCGCAATGGCAGTACGGCCTGGGCCGCTCGGTGGCCTGGACCAGCGACCTCAAGCGCCAGTGGGCCACTGAGTGGTTTGCCGGCGATCGGCTCTCGACGCTCGTGCTCCAGATGATCGACTGGACGCTGCCCGCAACGGACAGCCCCGGCCTGGCCGCCACGGTGGCGCTGGACGGCGGCCACGCCACGCTGTCGCTGGCGGCGGACGACGATGCGGGCCGCGCGGTCAACGGCCTGACGGTCCAGGCGCAGTTCGTCGGCCCGGACGGCACCGGTCCGGCGGCCACGCTGGCGCAGTCCGCGGCGGGTCGCTACGCCGCCGAGCTCGACCTCCCGGCCGAAGGCGCCTACCTGGTGCGCTTGACCGCGCTCCGCGACGGCCGCCATGTCGGCGCGACGACGACGGGCGCGGTGGTGCCGTACTCGCCAGAGTACGCCGACCCGAGCGGCGCTGCCACGGACCCACGCCTGGCCGCCATGGCCGCCGCCACCGGCGGCCGCGTCATCGGCGCGCCCGACGAGGTGTTCGTCCCGGTGCCCGGCGCTCTGCGCCGGACCGAGGTCTGGCCGTGGCTCATGCTGATGGCGGCGCTGCTGCTGCCGGTCGACATCGCGGCCCGGCGGCTCAGGCTCGACGGAGCGGACGTAGCGCGCGCGGCGGCGGCGGTGAGCGCGCGCGCGGGCCGCCTGGCCCGGCGGCGCGGAGCGCCGGGGCGTGCGGGAGCCGGCGGGTTGGACGCAGCCACGCCCATCGCGCGTACGGGCGCGGCGATGCACCAACCGGAGCTCGGTCCGGACCCCGAGCCGGAGCCAGGGCCAGAGCCGGAGGCGAAGCCCGATCCCCAATCGGAGCCCACGGACCGCATGGCACGGTTGCGCCGAGCCAAAGAGCGCGCGCGGCGGCGCTGAGCCAAGCGCGACGACCTGCCGCCGCGCGTGTTGACGTCGACCATCACATCGGCATCCTGCGATGCGCGGTCGGTCCTGAGCGACCAACAGGTCCTCCGAACTCGAGACGAAGCGACGGACAGGGCGCTGCCCGAGGTGCTCAGGCGGCTCGTTGCCAGCTCGTTCGGTCGTCCGGCGCTTAACCAATCCACCCTTGGTTGAACCCCATCGCGCCGAAACGCTGTATGTGATGCTGCGTCGTCCGGCGCGGGGAGCACCGGCAACCAAACGGGGTGGGGCGATGGGCGAGAAGCCCAAGGTTGATGCGCTTGCGCGGGCCGTCGCGGTCTTTGGCAACCCGTGGTGCTGGGCGGCCATCGCCGCCCTGATCGTCAACGACCATCTCCTCAAGGCCGCCGCGCCCTCTTGGCTCACGGGCAAGCTGAGCGATGTCGCCGGGTTGTTCTTCTTCCCGTTCCTCCTGGCCGTCCCCCTTTCGGCCCTGGCGGGACGACGCGCCGGCGCGTACGCCGTGGGGGTGCTCGCGTTTGCCGTTACGGCCGGTTGGTTTGCGGCGATCAAGACGCTGCCGGCCATCAACGGGCTCACGGCCAAAGCCGTCGGCGCCCTCCTCGGTGGCGGCCCCGTTCGTATCGCGTTGGACCCGACGGACCTCGTGGCGCTGGTCGTCCTATGGCCGGCGTGGCGGCTCTGGCGGTCCGTTCCCGGCAGGGCCGCGCCCGCCGGACGCGTGCGGCGGCTGGCCGGCACGGCGGCGCTGGGCGTGGCGGTGTTGGCGACGATGGCGACGAGCCCGCCGACCAACGCGGTGGTCACGCACCTGGCGGTTGACGGCCCGATCGTCTATGCGAGGGTCACCTACCGTGCGGGCTCCTCTGCTTCCGTCGATCGGAGCGCGGATGGCGGGGACACATGGTTCCAAGCGGGGCAGCCGCCAGACGATCCGTTGCCCGCGCACGTGGAAACCTCCCTGGCGGCCAATCGCGCGCAACCGGTGATCCAATGCGTGCCGAGCGACGACGCAACCTGCTACCGCACCGCTCCCGAAGGGCGAGTGGAGGTCAGCCACGACGGCGGCCGAAACTGGTCGACGGCCTGGTCACTGCCACGACAGGACTACCGCCGGCGCAGCAACAACCCGCTCTTCAGCCCGATCGGTCCCGATCAACCGTTCGATCCAGGCCCCTACGACCTGGTCGTCGTGCCCTCCGGGCCAGGGCATCGCGTCATCGTGGCGCTGGGCAGCGAGGGGGTCGTGGTCCGGACCCAAGACGGTGCATGGGCACAGCAGCAGGTGGGCAGCGCTGCGCCATCGTCGCCGCGTGCGGCAAGCCTGACCGAGGCCCTCGAAGCCGTCGCCGGGGAGCTCTTCTTGGCTCTGGTCTTGGCGCCGGCGGTGGCGCTGGCCTTGGCAGCGGCAGCCACGCGCAGTGGGCTGTCTCGCCAACGCGGCCTTGGCGCCATCCGTTCGGCCGCCGTCATGGCCATGGGCGCGGCCGCCGTCGCCCAGACATGGTGGTTCTATACGGGTGAGTGGTGGTGGTTCGCCCTGGTCGCGGCCCTCACGCTCAGCGGCGCCGGCCTGGTGGCCATGGTGCTGCGAACGCAGCGGCAGGCGCCCGGCGAGGTCGCCACGGTCAAGCCGCCAGTGCTCGCCGCCGCCGCCGCCGTCTTCCTGGCCGCCTGGCTTCCGTTCCCGCTATGGGCGCTCGGCCTCCTGCCGTCGTACGCGTCGGCCGTAGCCGTAGCCGCATGCGGTGCCGTGATGACGCTGGCGTGGGGGTGGAGGCGGTCAGGGCGGCTTTGAGGAGGGCTTGGCCAGCGGCACCTTGGCGTACACCTCGGAAAGCGCCACCGCGGCCCCGATCGACGTCAGCTCCGCCATCGCGTCGAGCCTGACGTGCTCGGTCATCGCCCACCGCTCGCCGTCGCGCACGAAGACCTCGATGCGCGGCCGGTCTTGCGCGACCAGCACGTACGCCTGAAGCGAGGCGAGCGCGCGATATCGGGCGAACTTCTCGCCCCGGTCGAACGCTTCCGTCGACGGCGACAGGATCTCGACGAGCAGCGTCGGGTTGAGGAGCGTGTCCAGCTCGGCATCCTCGAACGCCGGCTCGCCGCAGACGGCCGAGACATCCGGGTACGCACAGAGGCTGCCATCGGCCACCCGCACCCGCAGGTCGCCGCCATGCACCTCGCAGGATCGCGACCGGAGCTGCGTGGCCAGCTCCCGAAGGAGGTTGGTGGCGATCAGGGTGTGCGCCCTGCTGGCGCCGGCCATGGCGATCATCACGCCGTCGACGAGCTCGCTCTTGGCCTCAGCCGCCCGTTCGAGCGCTAGGTATTCCACGCTCTACATGCCTCCAGGCGTTCTACGCGACCTCGAATTGGATTTGCCTGAGGTTGGCGCCAGGAACCCGCTCCTTCAGGCCGAGAACCTCGATGCCCACGACCTGGCCCGCGGCGTTGAAGTCGAGGATGATGCCCGGCTGCACCTCGTCGGACCCCTCGATTGGTGAGTCGTCCAGGCGCAGGTAGAGAGCATCGCTCTCTTCGTCGTAGTGCAACCTCACGGCGATCTCCTCGCTCGTCGATCGAAGAACACGGCTGGAATGGTGCGCTCTTCCATTACCCGCCGCGCGTGTGCCGAGAGCACATAGGGATCCATTGGCTAAGTATAGCCCCCAGGGCGCGGGCGGGACGTCGCTCGGCAGGGCATCGCATTCTCGCCGGGCAGCGGCGCCCAGCACTTCAGTGCTGGGCGTAGGCCGATCAGAATGCGATTGCCCTGCTTGGGGATGCAGGTGCACGGCGGGTATCATGCTGGCCCCAGCCGACCCCGCCGCCTCGCCGGGAGCCCGCGCCCCATGCGCTACGCCTTCGCCCTCTACGACGCCCCAATGCCCGCCCTGGCCGCCCTGCGCGGGCTTGCGCGCGCTGGGTTTGCGCCGGCGGACGTGGCCGTGCTGGCCACCGACGTGCCCGCCGAGGCACGCGGGCTGGCGGGCGACCGGATCCTGCCGCGCGATCTCGGCCCGGAGCCGTGGGCGCCGGTCGACGGCGCGCTGGCCATGGACGAAGCCGCGATCGTGCGCGCCCTCGAAGCGCGCGGGCTCGCGCCCGACGACGCCGCGACGTGCGCCATGGGCGTAGCGCGCCAGCGCGCGCACCTCGTCGTCGTCTGCTGCCCGACGCTCTCGGCGCCGCTGGCCCAGGCGGCGCTGGACGTGGCCATGCCGCCGCCGCTGGCCGTCCACCGCGCGCGCTGGGCCGGCGCCGGCACCGCGAGCGTGCTCCGGCCGGCGTGAGCACGCCGCGCCTCGTCGTCCCCGTCGACGACCTGGTCCGCTCGTTCCGCCTCGACCCCAAGTTCCGTGCCTGCATTGAGGCCGTGCGCGAGCTGCCGGCCGAGCCGCCGCGCTACGCGCCCTGGCCGCAGGATCTCGACCCGCGCGTGCGCACCGCGGCCGCCGAGCGCGGGATCACCGTGCCCTTCGTCCACCAGGCCGAGGCGATCGAGCGGGCGCTCGTCGGGCCTGAGCGCGCCGTCGTCGTGGCCACCGGCACGGCGTCCGGCAAGAGCCTGTGCTACACGCTGCCCATCGCGCACGCCGCGCTGGCAGAGCCCGGCGCGCGCGCGCTGCTGCTGTTCCCGACGAAGGCGCTGGCGCACGACCAGCTGGCCGCGCTCCAGGGCTGGGACGCCCAGCTGGGCGGCGTGCTCCGGCCGGCCGCCTACGACGGCGACACGCCGTCCGGCGCCCGCGCCGGCATCCGGCGCAGTGCGCACGCGCTGGTCACCAACCCCGAGATGCTCCATGTGGGCATCCTGCCCCACCACGCCGCGTGGGCGCCCTTCCTGCGCCAGCTGCGCTGGGTGGTCGTGGACGAGGCGCACGTGTACCGCGGCGTGTTCGGCAGCCACGTGGCCAACGTCATCCGGCGCCTGCGCCGCGTGTGCCGCTTTCACGGCGCCGACCCGCGCTTCGTGCTGGCCTCGGCGACCATCGCCAACCCCGGCGAGCTCGCCCAGCGGCTGACCGGCGAGCGCACCAGCGTCGTCGACGACGACGGGGCGCCGCGCGGGCGGCGGGTGTTCGCGTTCTACAACCCGCCGCTCGTCGAGCCCGCGCTGGGCATCCGCCGGAGCGTCGTCCTGGAAGCCGAGCGCGTGGCGCGGCACTTCCTGGCGGGCAACGTCCAGACCATCGTCTTTGCGCGCACGAGGCAGGCCGCCGAGCTGATCGTGCGCTACCTCGGCGAGGCGCGGGACGACGCCCCGGAAGGCGCCCCGCCCGTGCGCGGCTACCGCGGCGGCTACACGGCCTCCGAGCGGCGCGCGACCGAGGCCGCGCTGCGGGACGGCGCGCTGCGCGGCGTGGTGGCCACTAACGCCCTGGAGCTGGGCATCGACATCGGCGACCTGGACGCGTGCGTCATGGCCGGCTACCCCGGCTCGATCGCCAGCACGTGGCAGCAGGCCGGGCGCGCCGGCCGACGGGCGACCACATCGGCGGCCGTGTTCGTGGCCGGGCCGTCGCCGCTCGACCAGTTCATCGTCCGCCGCCCCGAGTTCGTCCTCGGCCGGTCGCCGGAGTCGGCGCGCATCGACCCCGACAACCTGCTCATCCTCCTGGACCACGTCCGCTGCGCCGCCTTCGAGCTGCCGTTCGATGCCGACGAGGCGGCGCGGCCGTTCGGCGAGCCGCCGCAGCCCGTAGCGACCGATGTCCAGGCGCCAAGCGACGCCGCCCTTCAACCAATCGACGCCGCGCTCGGTCCGATCGACGCCACCGATGTTCCGGCCGTCGCGATCGACGGTCCTGTCGATGGCGCCCGTGGTCCGACCCTGGCTGCCGACGATCGTCCCGATGCCGCCGAGGGTGCCGCCGACGCCTTCGGACCGCCCACCGTCGCGCAGCTGCTGGCCGTCCTCGAGGCGCAGGGGGTGGTGCGCGAGGTCGGGGGGACGTGGTATTGGCTGGCCGACGCGTACCCGGCGCAGGCCGTCGGGCTGCGCGCCGTGGGCGGCGACGGCGTCGCCATCGTGCGCCCGGACGCCGGCCAGGCCGACGGGTGGCGCGTGCTCGGCACCGTCGACCGGAGCCGCGCGCCGACCACCGTCCACGAGGGCGCGGTCTACCTTCACGACGGCGCCGCGTTCCGCATCGCGGCCTTGGACTGGGACGCCGGCCGCGCCACGGCCCTCCCCACCGACGGCGCCACCTACACGCGCGCCGCGTCGTCCGTGTCGCTCCGCGTGCTGGACGTGCGCGCCACGCGCCCGGCCAAGGGTGCCACCTGCCACCACGGCGAGCTCGAGGTCACCACGCGCGCCTCGCGCTACCGCGAGGTGGCTTTCCGGACGCACGAGACCGTCGGCTGGGGGCGGATCGACCTGCCGCCGCACGTCTCGGTCAGCGGCGGGTATTGGTTCACGCTGGACGATGCCACCATCGAAGCCCTGCGCGAGCTCGGCACCTGGCAGCACGACCCGCTGGCAGACCGCGGCGCGAGCTGGCCCGCGCAGCGCCAGCTCGCCCGGGAGCGCGACGGGTTCGCGTGCCGGCTGTGTGGCGCGCCCGAGCCCCCCGGCCGCCAGCACGACGTCCACCACATCCGGCCGTACCGCGCGTTTGCCGGCGGGCGGCCGCCTGCTGGCCGCGGGGCCCAGGCTCCGGACGGCGCCAACGACCTGGACAACCTCATCACGCTGTGCCAATCATGCCACCGCGCAGCCGAGCGCGCCCTGGGGCTGCACGGCGGGCTCACGGGTGTCGGCTACGCCCTGCAGCACATGGCGCCGCTCCTCCTCATGTGCGATGCCGGCGACCTGGGCGTGTCCGCCGAGAGCCATGCGCCGTGGACCCGGCGGCCCACCGTGGCCGTGTACGAGCGCGCCGCGGGCGGCGTCGGGTTCGGTCCCGCGCTCTTCGAGGCCCACGAGGATCTCTTGGCGGCCAGCCGCGACCTGGTGGCCGGCTGCCCATGCCCCGCGGGCTGCCCGGCGTGCGTCGGGCCGGCCGAGGGCGACGACGCCGCCAAGGCGCACGCGCTGGCCGTGCTGGAGGCGCTGGCGGGCTGAGGCCGGTGCTAGAATCCGGTGTTGGCCGGCGCGAGGCTGGCCGAACGAACTCCCGCGCGAGGAGCCCACCATGGACCGCCAGCTCGATGCCCCCCCCTATGACCTGGACGAGCGCGAGGCCGGGTACGCGCCGCTCAACGTGCGGTCGGCCGTCGGGCTAACGTACGACGACGTCCTGCTCGTGCCCCGCTACTCCGAGATCCGCTCGCGGGGCGACGCCATCACCAGGACGTGGCTCACGCCCCGGATCGCGCTGGACATCCCCATCGTCAGCGCCAACATGGACACGGTCACCGAGACGACCATGGCCATCGCCATGGCGCGCTCTGGCGGCATCGGCGTCATCCACCGGTTCCTGCCCACCCAGCGCCAGGCCGACATGGTGCGCCGCGTCAAGCGCACCGAGGCCTTTGTGGTGCGCGAGCCGCTGACGCTGCCGCTCGAGTCGACGGTGGGCCAGGCGCGCAGGGCCATGGCCAACTACGAGGTCGGCGGCGTGATCGTCGTCGATCCGGAGCGGCACGTGCTGGGCATCGTCACGCGGCGCGACGTCATGTTCGCCGACGACGACCATGCGCCGGTGGCGTCGGTCATGACGCCGCGCGAGCGCCTGATCACGGCCGGCCCCGAGACCTCCGTCGAGGAGGCCCGGCGCGTGCTCGACCGCGAGCGGGTGGAGAAGCTGCCGCTCGTGGACGCCGCCGATCGGCTGACGGGCCTGATCACGGCCAAGGACATCGAGCACCGCATGAACTTCCCCAACGCCACCAAGGACGAGCACGGGCACCTGCGGGTGGCGGCGGCCGTCGGCGTTCGCCCGGGCTACCTGGATCGCGCCGAGGCGCTGCTGGAGGCCGGCGCCGACGCGCTGGTCATCGACATCGCGCACGGCGACTCGCTGCTGGCCACCGAGGCGGCGCGCCAGCTCCGGGGACGGTTCCCGGGCGGCTGGGCCCTGATCGTGGGCAACGTGGCCACGGCCGACGGGACGCGCCGGCTGATCGACGCGGGCGCCGACGCGGTCAAGGTGGGCATCGGGCCGGGCTCGATCTGCATCACGCGGCTGGTCACCGGCTTCGGTGTGCCCCAGCTGACGGCCGTGGCCGAGTGCGCCGAGGTGGCCGCGGCGGTCGGGGTGCCGATCATCGCGGACGGCGGCGTCAAGTCGGCGGGCGACGTGGTGAAGGCGCTGGCCGCCGGCGCCTCGACGGTCATGGTGGGCAGCCTGCTCGCGGGCACGCGCGAGAGCCCCGGCATCGTCGTGGTGCGCAACGGCCGGCGCTACAAGCTGACGCGCGGCATGGCCAGCCTTGGCGCGACGATGTCGCGGGACACCAAGGAGGAGGAGGCCGACGTGCCCAAGCGCGAGTACGAGCGCGTGGTGCCCGAGGGCGTCGAGGCCAAGGTGCCGTACCGGGGCCCGGTCGACGACATCCTCCACCAGATGGTCGGCGGCTTGCGCTCGGGCATGAGCTACTGCGGCGCGGAGACGCTCTCGGAGCTGCGGCGGAGCGCCGAGTTCGTGCGCATCACGCCGGCCGGCATGCGCGAGAGCGGCCCGCACGACGTCGACCAGCTCTGACGTCGACCAGCTCAGACGGCGGCGGGCATGCCTCTTGCTAGCGCCGTCGCCCAGCCTGGGCTCTAAGGATCGCGCCATGACAGCACGCGAGAGCGCGGCACGTACTGACGGCCGGCGTCGCTACCATCCCACAGAATATGGCCAGCGCCCTTGGCAGGCGCTGCTGGGCTTCGCGCTCGAGCGCGCCGACGCCTTCACCTGCGCCCTGCCCTACCGCGTGGTGCGCCAGGACTTCTTCGGGGCGCGCCTGCCCGTCCCGCTGCTCGAACGCTTCCGCGAGGATATCGAGGCGCGCTACGCCAGCGTGATCCGGTGGGGCATCCTGCGCGAGCAGCCCACCGAGTTCGTCACGCTGCGCCTGTCGCCCGAGCTCCGACGGGCCATCCAGACCGTGCGGCGCCTGGAGGAGTGGTCGTGGGACCACGGCCGCCCGGAGGACCCGACGCTGCTGCTCGGCGACGCGCCGATCCTGGAGACCGAGAGCGTCGACGGCCGCGTGACGCTCTACGCCACCGCGGACGAGATGGCGGCGCTGGTGGCCAACGGCGTCCGGCTCGTCGAGCCGCTGGGCGTGCGCGCTGAGCCCTGGCCTACCCCGTAGGGCGGGACTGAAGCGGCGGGACGGCGCGGCGCGTCGGTTCGACCGAACGCCTCGGACAGCGTAGGATTGCGGCCTGCCACCCGTCCAGCACGCGGAGCCCGCCCTCATGCGCCCTCGACCCCTAGCCGCCCTCGGCCTCTTCATCCTGCTCGGCGTCGCCGTCCTCGCGCCCCGCCTGGCGCGCACCGAGACGACGCCGGAACCGGTGCCGTTCGAACCCGTCGGCTTGGACCAGCACCCGCTGGGCGAGTACCTGGAGGGCAACGCGTCGATGGAGTTCCTGGCGCCCGACGTCGCGGGCGCACAGGCACCGGCGCAGGCGCCGGGCGCCCCGGTGGAGCTGCCGGCGCCCGAAGGCTACGCGCTGGGCTTCGACCACTACGCCACGCCGGAGCAGATCGAGACCTTCCTGCGCCAGCTGGAAACGGACTACCCGAGCCTGGTCGAGGTCTACGAGATCGGGCGCAGCTGGGAGGACCGGCCGATCATGGCGGCGCGCGTGACCAACGAGGCGCTGGCGGGCCTGGAAGGCCGCCCGACGATGTACACGGACAGCCAGCACCACGCGCGCGAGCTGATCAGCATGGAGGTCACGCTGTACACGCTGTGGTGGCTGGTCGACGCGTACGGCAGGGACCCGCTGGCCTCCTACCTGGTCGACACGCGGAGCTCTTACTTTGTGCCCAGCGTCAACGTGGACGGCAACCACCGAGTGCTCAACGACAACCAGACGTGGCGCAAGTCGTCCAACCCCACGTGCTGCGACGACGACGCCGACGGCGCCTACGACGAGGACCCGCCGCTGGGCTACGGCTACGGTACGTTCAACCTGGATCGCTACACGTTCGACCAGGAATGGGCGGACGCGCACCCGGACGATCCGTTCGTCCAGGGCTGGCGGTCGCACCAGATCGGCCAGGCGGAACGCGTCGGCCCGTACACGGGCGCGCTGGGCGGCCCGCAGCGCCCGATCGCGCGCGCCGATCGCGACGGCGACGGGTCGAGCTGGGAGGACCCCATCGGCGGCACGGACCACAACCGCAACTACGACTTCTACTGGGAAGAGGGCGACCAGGAGGTCCGCGCCGAGACGTATCGCGGACCGGCGCCGTTCTCCGAGCCGGAGACCCGAGCCGTGCGCAGCTTCGTCCAGGAGCTCGACCACCTGGCCACCGGCCTCTCCTACCACTCGGGCACCGACCTCATCCTCCACCCGTGGGGCTACAGCCGCGAGGCGGAGCTGCCGGACGAGCCGTGGTTCGAGGTCATGGGCGAGAAGGGCAGCGAGCTGACCGAGGTCTACGGCTACCGCGGCTCCACCCATGTCTGGACGGCGCGCGGCCTCTACGGCGCGTTCGGCAGCACCATGGACTGGCTCTACGGCACCCGCGGCACGGTGGCGTTCAGCCCGGAGGTCTACGGCGCCAGCGGGCGGGCGCTGGTGCAACGCGTCGGCACCACGGGTACGTACTCGGTGGGCAACGCCATCGGCTTCAACTTCAACCCGCGCCCGGAGGACATCCTGCCCGCGGTGGACCGCTGGCGGCGCTTTGGCGTCTACCTGCTGGCGGCCACGCCCAACATCGAGCTGAACGACATACGGGTGGTGGATGGCGAGCTGAAGCTGACGTTGGGCAACGATGGGCTGCTGCCGGTGGAGGTCGCCTTGAAAATCTATTGGGCGCCCGACTCTGGGCCGCCGGCAACGGAGGCCATCACTCTCTCGGCGACCAGCCACACGTGGTCGGTACCGCTCGCTGACCTGGCAGCCCTTGGTCCACACTACTTACTGACGGCACGCGCGATCTCCCACTCGGGCGGCATTACGCACACCGTCGAGCTGGCCGGGTGGACCTTCGACCTCGACCCCGACGGCACCGTGCGTCTCACAGCGGGCGAGCTCGTCCCCTTCGTCGACCTCGGCGCCTACGTCGGCGGCTGGCGCGCGGGCGACGTCCGCTTCCGCGAGAACGGCTACGCGTGCGCAGGCCAGCCCCCGTGCATCCGCCTGGCCACCGCCGAGCTCCCGGAGCCGACGCCCGGCCCGACCCAGACGCCGCGCCCGCCGCGCGCCATCGACTGGCCCACGCCCGAGCCGCGCCCGACCCGGACGCCGTGGTCGATCGAGAACCCGCCTTGGGTGGCGCCAGTAACAGCCACGGCGACAGCCACGGCAACCCCCACCGCGACCGCGACCGACGGCGGGCGCGTCCATGCGGTGTGGTTGCCGTGGGCGAATCGGGCGCCTTGACCGCAAGTGTGGCCAAAACTTGGGTGACTGCCGTACTCGGCTTTGGGTTATCGGACGCCTTCACGCCGCCTGGGCGTGCCCGCTGCGGGCCCCTTTCCGGATCTCCGGACCGCCGTCGCAATGCCGTCCTGTCGCGGCTGAGGGCCGTCGTACCGCGGTTCGAGCGGGCTACATTGAACGAGTGTCGCCGTCGCTGCAGCGCACCACGGTCCGCTCTTCAATGCGAAGCGGGGCCTATCGACGTATGCGTGACCGGTAACCCAAAGCCGAATACGGCAGACACCCACGTTTTGGCCAAGCTCGCGTGCCATCGCTCGCGGCATCCCTTCGCTACCGCCCGAGCAACCCCGCGATCAGCCACTTGGTCTTCCAGCCCTCAAAGCTCCACCCCGTCCCTTGCGTTCCGGCGTCGATGAAGACGTACCAGCAGTAGAGCGTCTCCATCTGGAAGCCGGGCGGGGGTGAGCCCAGCTCGTAGCGCCCGACGTGCCCGAGCGGGCTCGTGCGGTACAGGCTGGCTTCCTCGCGGCGGTTCTCGTTGCAGCTCGCGTCCTTGAACAGCGACCAGCGGTAGCTCTCGTCGCGCACGTCGTCGCGCGGGGTCCACCGGTACGTGACCGGCAGCGAGAAGTGGACGTCGTTGCCGGGGCCCGTCAGCATCACGTTGCCCAGCTCCATCGTACCGAGGTCGACGTCGGTGCCGTCCCCGAAGGCGGCAATGCGCCGGCTGGACCAGCGGCCGACCCACTCGTCGTAGCCGGTCAGCGATGTGTTGGTCCACCACACCTGGTACACCTGGCCGCCCTCGAGCGCCGGGGGATCGACGAACGCAAAGCGGCCGTCCTCCACCGTCTCCCCGTTGGCCACCTTGGTCCACGTGCCGCCGTCCTGGCGCTGGAGCTCGATCTGCGGGACGCCGGGCGCGCCGAAGCCGGCGGCCATGGGCTCGCCGCGCGAGACGTAGCGGCCGGAGATGGTGCCGGTGCCCGGCTTCTCGGTGGGCGTCGGGGGCGGGTCGGTCGGCGTGGGCGCCGGCTCGGTCGGCGTCGCGGTGATCTCGGGGCTTGTCGTGGTGGCCGTCGCGCTCGGGGGCGCGAGCGTTGGGCGGGGCTCGGCGACGGGCGGTGGCGGGAGCTGGGCGTCGTCGAACGCCAGCGGGAGGTAGATCCGCTCTGTGAGCTGCGCGTTGAGCGCGGGCGCGCTCGGGCGGGCAGCGGTGGCGATCGCGAAGAGCGCGAGCACGATGACAGCGCGGGACATGCGGGTCCCGCTCATCGGGCCACCCCGCCAATACGGTCGAGCGGCCAGCGGCCCATGCCCAGCGGGTTGAGCAGCCGGCTCACGGCGTCCTGGACGAAAAACCAGAGCATGCGCGTCTCGTAGCTCATCCCGTAGCTCCCTCCGGTGCCCCGGACGTGGACGTACCAGCAGTACTTGTTCTCGATGCCGATCTGGAAGCCCGGCGGGTAGTTGTTGAGCTCGTACTCGTCGCTGTTGCCGACCGAGGGCGAGTGAAAGTTCGGCCGCCCGCTCTCGCGCAGGTGGAGCCCGTCGCCGCAGCAATCGCACAGCACGTACTCGTACTCGTCGTTGGGCCGGGTCTCCCAACCAAACGTGATGGGCAGCCCTTGGAAGCCCGTGCCGTGCGTCGGGCGGAGCAGGAAGATGTTCTTCAGCTCGATGTCCTCGACCTCGCGCACCTCGCCCTCGGCGTAGTCCACGATGCGCCGGCTGAACCAGGCGCCCAGCCACTCCTCGATGCCGAAGAGGTCCTGGAACGTCTCGTTGAGCCAGTACACCTGGTAGTACTCGCCGGGCGCGAGCGCCGGCGGGTTGGCAAACCGGTAGCGCCCCTCGCTGTCGGCGACCGAGGTCCGGCCGACCCTCGGGCATTGCGTGCCGCTCCGCCCTGCGCCGCACTTGATGAGGAACAGCCCCGGTCCGATGCCCTCGCCCAATCCCTCGACGGCAGGCTCGCCGTCGACAAGGAGCCGGCCGGTGATGCCGCCCTCGCCGGACGGCGTGGCGGTCGCGGTCGGTTCGTCCGTGGCCGTCGGCGGCACCGTGGGCGGGTCCGCCGGCGTCGTGGCGCTGGGCCGGATGGTGGCGGACGGCTGGACCGTGGGACCGGACGTGCGCGTCGCGCCGACGGCCGGCGACGGGACGGCGGCCAGGTCAGCGCGGCTCGCGACGAGCGGGAGGTAGATCCAGGCCTCCGCCTCGTCTCCCTGCCCGAGCACCTGGCGGGAACCGTCCCACCAGCCGGCGGTGGCGGCGACGAGCGTCGCGACCGCGATCCCCGCGGCCGCTCGCGACCATGGCAAGCGCATGCGCATCCTCCTCGATCCCGACCCAAGCACCGGCGCGGCCTGCCGGGAGCGGCAGGGTAGCACAGGCGCGATGCGCCCGCCAGGGAGAGGGCCGACGAAGCCCCGACGAGCGCGAACCATCGGCTGAGCGGAAGTGTCACATTGTCTGACAGGGCCGCCAGCGCTGCCGCCCGGTCGCGCACCGAGTGCGTCGCTTGGAACCATGCCTTGCGGCAGCAGGTGGTTTTCCGATAAGGTAGGGCGATGGCTAGGAAGGGATGCAGAAATGCGCGTGTCGCGATCGATGGCGGTGGGGCTCCTGCTGGTGGCGAGCCTAGCGGCGGGCCCTGCCGGTCCCTCGGCCCACGCGCAAGCGCCCAGCACCCTGCTCGTCGAACCGATCGTGAAGAGCGCCGGCTTTGTCGGCTGCATTGCCACCGTCCAGATCGGCGATCTTGCGACGGGACTACACGTGGCTACGGGAGTACGGTATATAACTCCAGGCAGGTTGGCCGTCGATTGGACCAGCGGTTTGATTCTCAGCGTGCAAGTGGGAACGTCTTGGTTTCCGCAGCATGCCGACCCGCCACCCTGGTTTCTCAATCGGGCGATCGTCTACACCATGTGGCCGCGCGACGCGACGCACACTCGGTGGCGGACGGGCTACTACTACTCGAACCGCTACGGCATCACAACGAATGGCGACGCGGCGATCCTGCCACGCGAGCACGCGTTCCTCTTGTCCACCGTCCGCTGGCGGCCCGCGCCGGCGGATGGGATCGACGCGGGCATCTACTTCCTCCGCAACGTCCGCCCGTTCCACGTTCGGAAGCTGGCCATCCCGCCCTATCCAGAGCGCCCGACCGACATGGGCGAGGCGCTGGCGTCGTTCGAGACGGACGGCGCCGTGGCGGAGATCGAGCTGACGCGCGACCATGCTATCGCCCATGTGGTGACGGACCGGCACGTCGTCCACTCGCTCCGCACCGACACGCTCGCCGAGGTCGCGCCGCCCATCGCCATCCCACGCATCACCGGGCTGGTCACGGCCTACCTGAACACGACGATCGGCTACCTCCGCGCGGACCTTTCCCCAGATGACCGCTACCTCGTCGTGAATCAGGGCCGCACGGGCAAGCTGACGCTCGTCGACCTGGAGGCCCGCACGGCCCGGACGCTGGAGCTCGATCCGCCGTTGGCCATCACCGGCGGCGTGGCCATCAACGGGGGCTGGGAGAACCGCTGGCGGCTCGCGGTGCACGCCCACAGCCGGGTCGTCGTCTACGATCTCGACCCGCTGAGCACCGCGCCGTTGCGCGAGGTTGCCTCCGCCCCGATCAATCCCCCAACGCTCATCGAGCCCGGAGCCGTCTACATGGCGGTCTCTTGGAGCGGCAAGGGCGACAAGGTGATCGCCGCCGAGTCGGGCGGCGGCGCGGGCGAAGGCATCGAGGTCTTTGCGGTCGAAGGCAACCGGATGGAAAGGCTGGCGACCGACCTGGGCTGCGGATGGCACAACGCAGACATCTGGACGCGCAACGGGGAGCTCGAGCCCTCGCCGACCCCGACGGTGACCCCATCGCCTACCGCCACGCCGACCGTGACGCCCGTGCTCACGGAGACCCCAACGCCCACCTCGACGCCGCGCGCGTCGGCAACAGCTACGCCAAGCGCCACGCCTACGGCAACGAACACCCCATCGCCAACCGCCGAACCACGGCCGGTCTACATTCCGCTCGCGCTGCACGAGAGGTGCGACCCGACGCAGCAGCGCATCGACGTGGCCCTGGTCATCGACGCCTCGACGAGCATGAATGAGCCAACGCGGCTCGGCCGACCGAAGATCGTGGCGGCCCTCGAGGCAGCCCGTGCCTTCCTCGACCTTCTCTCGCTGGACGGGCCGTCTAGCGACCAGGCCGCAATCGTCGCGTTCAACGCCCAAGCGCAGCTGCTCGCGCCCTTGACGAACGACCGCGCCGCGCTCGAAGCCGCGCTCGACGCAATCACCCTCGCCCAACAGACGCGCCTCGACCTCGCCGTCGCGGCCGGTGCAGACGCGCTCGCGGACGGGACGCGTCGGCGTCCGACTAACCAGGAAGTGCTGGTGCTGCTGACCGACGGGCGAGCGAATCCGGTACCCGTCGAGGCAGCCGTTGAACAGGCGGCGCTGGCAAAGGCGGCGGGCATCACGCTGTTCACGATCGGTCTAGGCGAGGACATCGATGCGGAGGGCTTGGCGGCGATGGCCAGCAGGTCAGGTGGCTTCTTGCGGGCACCGGATGCAGAGGATCTGGCCGGAGCGTATGCGGAGGTTGCGCGCAGCATCCCGTGCCTGGCCAGCGCGTGGTGGGGCGGGCGGTGAAGAGCAGGCGGCGATGAGGCGGCTCGAAGCAGCCGACAGAACTGGTCGAACCCGGCTGCTCGTGACCGTGTCTAGAGGACAAGGGTCGGCGGCGAGAGTGTGCGCGTGGGCTCTACAATTGGTGGAACGTATAAAGAAGGTCAATTGAACTGGTTGTGGTCAAGTCACAACTGTAGTACTTGCGAAGTAAGGGGAGGCGACCGCCGAGCATGACGCGGTCGCCTGCCCTGCCCGCGCAACCTGGAGGCGTCATGGAATATCGCGTGCAATCCTTGGTGCTCGTGACACTGCTGGTGACCGGCGGAGTGGCGTTCTCGAGTGAAGAAGCGGAGCATGGAGAACAACCAGCGAGCGTGATCACTGAGCCCTTGGTGCGGAGCCCGGGACCCATAGGTTGCGTCGGAACCATACAGATCGACGACCTCTCCACGGGTCGCAATCTTGAGACAGGCGTCAAGTATTCATCGCCAGGTCGCCTTGCTGTCGACTGGGACCGCGGCTTGATCCTGAGCGTCCAAATTTGGGTCCTGTGGATGAATGAACGCGATCCGACGAAGCCGCCATGGTCCATCAATTACCCGATCGTCTACACGATGTGGCCACAAGAGAACACGCGTCGCGAGTGGAACACGGGCTACTACTATTCCAATAACTACGGCATCACAACGGCCGGGGCGATCGCCGTTCTGCATGACGACGATGCCATGCTCCTCTCGACGGTCAAGTGGCGGCCGGCGCCGAACTGGGATAACGCTCCCACCTCAGGCATAAATGTATTGGCGAATACGAGCCCCTTCCACGTACGCAAGCTGTCAATTCCCGCGTATCCGAGACGGCCGACGGATCTCGGCAAAGCGACTGATTCGTTCGAGACGGACGGTGCGGTAGCCGAGATCGAGTTGTCGCGCGATCAAACCGTTGCCCACATCGTGACCGAGGAGCACGTCGTCTACTCCCTAAGCACAGACACACTCACCGAGATTGCTCCCTCCATCGACATCCCGCCCATCACAGGTCTGGTCACGTCCTATCTCAACACGACGATCGCGTATCTTCGCGCCGACCTCTCGCCCGACGATCGGTATCTCGTCGTAAACCAAGGGCGAACCGGCAAGCTGACGCTCGTCGACCTACAGGCGCGGACCGCCCGGACCCTCGAGCTCGATCCACCGATGGCGATCACGGGAGGTGTGGCGATCAACGGCGGCTGGGAGAACCGCGGGCGGCTCGCGGTGCATGGGCACAACCGCGTCGCCCTCTACGACTTCGACCCGACGAGCAGTGGTCCGCTGCGCGAGATTGCCTCGGCACCTATCGCACCGCCATCCCTCAACTCCGGCAGCATCTATATGGCCATCGCGTGGAACGCCAAGGGCGACAAGCTGGTGGCCGCAACCGCCCAGGGCAGGGGCAACGAGGGCGTCGCTGTCTTCTCGGTCGAGGGCGACCAACTCAAGCGCTTGGACACCAGCCTCGGCTGCGGCTATCACAACGCCGACATCTGGGCCGGCAACCGCGAGATCGGGCCGTCGCCGACGACCACCCTGACGCCGAGCGTCACACCAACCCCCACCATCACGCCGACGCCGACCGACACGCCGACGCCGACCACGACCGCGAGCGCAACGGCCACGCCGACCGCCACCCCCTCATCGACGTCCACGCCCACCGCGACGCGCGTGCCCAAGCCGATCTATCTCCCCCTCGCCCTCCACGAACGCTGCGAGCCCGGCCAGCAGCGCATCGACATGGCCTTGGTCCTCGACGCCTCCACCTCGATGGCCGACGCCACGCGCGGCGGCCGACCCAAGATCGAGGCCGCCATCGAAGCGGCCAGCGCCTTCCTCGACCTCCTCGCGCTGGACGACGACGCCGTCTCAGGCACGCCTGGCGGCGGAACGCCGTCGCTAGGCGGCGACCAGGCCGCCATCGTGGCCTTCAACGCGGACGCCTGGGTCCTCGCGCCCCTCACCGACGACCGGACCGTGCTCGACGCCGCCCTTGAGGCCGTTGCGCTCGCACCGCAGACGCGGCTCGATCGCGCCGTGGCCGTGGGCGCCGAGGCGCTGGCCGACCTGGCCCGGCGTCGCAGCGGCAACCAACCGGTGCTCGTGCTGCTCACGGACGGCCGGGCGAACCCGGTGCCGATCGAGAGCGCAGTGGCCGAGGCCGACGCAGCCAAGGCGGCCGGCGTGACGGTGTTCACCATCGGGCTGGGCGAGGACCTGGATGCTGACGGCCTGGCCGCGATGGCCAGCACGGCCGAGCGGTTCCTGCGGGCGCCGGATGCGGAGGATCTGGCGGCGGCGTATGCGGAGGTCGCGCGCAGCATCCCGTGCCCGGCCAGCGCGTGGTGGGGCGGGCGGTGAAGAGCAGCCGGCGATGGGGCGGCCCGAAGCAGCCGACAGAACTGGTCGAACCCGGCTGCTCGTGACCGTGTCTATAGAACAAGGGTCGGCGGCGAGAGTGTGCGCGAGGGCTCTACAATTGGTGGTACGTATAGAGAAGGTCAACTGGGCAGGTTGTGGTCAAGTCACAACGGTAGTACTTGCGAAGTAAGGGCAGGCGACCGCTGAGCTTGATGCGGTCGCCTGCCCTGCCCGCGCGAACTGGAGGCGTCATGGAAATCCGCGTGCAGTCCTTGGTGCTCGTGACACTGCTGGTGATCGGCGGAGTGGCATTCTCGAGTGAAGAGGCGGTGCAGGGAGAACAGCCAGCGATCATGATCACAGAGCCCTTGGTGCGGAGCCCGGGATCGGTGGGCTGCGTCGGAACCATACAGATCGATGACCTCTCCAAGGGTCGCAATGTCGATACGGGCATCAAGTACATGTCACCTGGTCGCCTTGCCGTCGACTGGGACCGCGGCTTGATCCTCAGCGTCCAAATTTGGGTCATGTGGGCGTTTGAACGCAGCCCAACGAAGCCGCCGTGGTCGATCAATTACCCGATCATCTACACGATGTGGCCCCAAGAGGAATCGCGTCGTGAGTGGAACACGGGCTACTACTATTCGAATGAATACGGCATCACCACTGCCGGAGACGTTGCGATCTTACGCCATGAGGACGCCATGCTACTGTCGACGGTCAAATGGCGACCGGCGCCGAACTTGGATAACGCTCCCACCTCAGGCATAAATGTCTTGGCGAACACGCGCCCCTTTCACGTGCGAAAGCTGGCAGTCCCGCCGTATCCGAGACGACCGACAAATCTCGGCAAGGCCATTGCGTCGTTTGAGACGGAAGGTGCGGTAGCCGAGATCGTGCTGTCGCGCAATCAGTCCGTTGCTCACATCGTGACCGAGGAGCATATGGTCTACTCGATAAGCACCGACGCGCTGACTGAGGTGGCTCCTCCGATCGCCATCCCGCCGGTTACGGGCTTGGTCACTCCCTATCTCAACACGACGATCGCATACCTTCGCGCCGACCTCTCGCCCGACGATCGGTATCTAATTGTAAACCAGGGGCGAACGGGTAAGCTGACGCTCGTCGACCTGCAGGCGCGGACGGCCCGGACCATCGAGCTCGATCCGCCCATGGCGATCACGGGCGGAGTGGCGATCAACGGCGGCTGGGAGAACCGCTGGCGCCTGGCGGTGCATGGTTACAGCCGCGTCGCCATTTACGACCTCGATCCGGCGAGCAGCGGGCCGCTGCGCGAGATTGCGTCGGTATCTGTCGCACCGCCGGTTCTTGAGATGGGCGGCGGCGTCTACATGGCCATCGCGTGGAACGCCAAGGGCGACAAGCTGGTGGCCGCAACCGCCCAGGGCAGGGGCAACGAGGGCGTCGCTGTCTTCTCGGTCGAGGGCGACCAACTCGAGCGCTTGGACACCAGCCTCGGCTGCGGCTATCACAACGCCGACATCTGGGCCGGCAACCGCGAGATCGGGCCGTCGCCCACGCCTACGTTGACGCCGACGGTCACTCCAACGCCCACGATCACGCCGACGCCGTCCAACACGCCCACGCCGACCACGACCGCGAGCGCAACGGCCACGCCCACCGTCACGCCGTCGTCGACCGCCACCCCCTCATCGACGTCCACGCCCACCGCGACGCGCGTGCCCAAGCCGATCTACCTCCCCCTCGCCCTCCACGAGCGCTGCGAGCCCGGCCAGCAGCGCATCGACGTGGCCTTGGTCCTCGACGCCTCCACCTCGATGGCCGACCCCACCCGCGGCGGCCGTCCCAAGATCGAGGCCGCCATCGAAGCGGCCAGCGCCTTCCTCGACCTCCTCGCGCTGGACGACGACGCCGGCTCAGGCACGCCTGGCGGCGGAACGCCGTCGCTGGGCGGCGACCAAGCCGCCATCGTGGCCTTCAACGCCGACGCCTGGATCCTCGCGCCGCTTACCGACGACCGGACCGTGCTCGACGCCGCCCTTGAGGCCGTTGCGCTCGCACCGCAGACGCGGCTCGATCGCGCCGTGGCCGTGGGCGCCGAGGCGCTGGCCGACCCGGCCCGGCGTCGCAGCGGCAACCAACCGGTGCTCGTGCTGCTCACGGACGGCCGGGCGAACCCGGTGCCGATCGAGAGCGCAGTGGCCGAGGCCGAGGCAGCCAAGGCGGCCGGCGTGACGGTGTTCACCATCGGGCTGGGCGAAGACCTGGATGCCGACGGGCTGGCGGCGATGGCCAGCACGGCAGGCGGCTTCCTGCGGGCGCCGGATGCCGAGGACTTGGCGGGGGCGTACGCGCAGGTGGCGCGCAGCATACCGTGCCCGGCTAGTGCGTGGTGGGGCGGGCGGTAGGGCTGATCCACCCCATGCGATTGACCGTCCTAGCGATAAAGGACGCAAGCGTAGGCTCCCAGTAGGTGGGACGAAGCGGCGCGCGCCCAAGCCCCGACGGAGCTGGGGAGGACCTCCTGGCAACTGCTGAGTGAAGAGCTGGCTCCAGGCCATGGAGACCGTCCTCGTCCGATTGTGGACGGCAAAGTGACCGCCGGCCGTGGCGACTTTCTTCATGTGTCGCCTGGCGTATGTGACTTTCCGCCATATATTAACTATCTATCCGATCGCAGGTCGAGTATGTTGACCCCGCGGGCTCAGCGGATCCCTGAGCCAGCAGCCCAGCAAGAGCCGAGCGCGGTCCACGACGACCTTGTCACCGTTGTCGTGTCGCGCTGCCGAAAGCAAGGCCTTCGGGTGAGGCTTCTGGCCTTCAATCACGGACATGTCCAATAGAGCGTGACACGGCGACTTCCAACTCCAGCCAACCCCCAGGAGTTCATTCCAATGTTCCACCACCGCCTTCGAGCACTTGTCGTCTCTGCCGCACTCGGCATCTCTGCCGGACTACTCTATGGTCTTCTGCCGCTCGTTCCGAGCGGCCAAGATGGCGTCGGCGTGTTCACCTTGCTCCCGTCCGCTCCCGTCGCCTCGGCCCAGCCGTTTTACGGTCAGAACCCGACCTGTGGCGTTGACCTGACCGTCACCTCCGGTCTGGACGTGCACCACCGTGTGTCTCCCGGTGCCATCACGGACGACCCGGTGCAACTGAACAACGACGAGCTCGTGACGATCACTGTGTATTGGTTGACGCTCCCCAACATCGGACCATGCAGCTGCTCGCAGCAGGTCAGCCGGTCCGTGACCATTCAGCCGACGCTCAGCGGCTCCACATGGTCGGGGACCTGCACTGGGTGCAACGCAGGTGGGCCGATCTATGACGTGGTTATCTGCGACATCAACTCCGACAATTGCCTGAGTCTCGATGGGGACTACCGGCTCAACGTCGATATCGACGAAATCTTTGGGCTTGTCCCGGCTGGGCAGTGCATGGGCCTCCCTCTCCACATCAATCGCGTCGAGTACACGATTACCAACGTCAGCAACGGCGACGACTACGATGCAGCCCACTGCGTCGTCGGTTCAGCCGTTAGCCCGACGACGAACAGCTTTTCGGCGACCGACTTCGGCGCGTTCGAGTGCGCCTTCAACTGCGAGGCGGGACCCTCCCTCACGGTTACCTTCAACTAGTCACAGGGCAACTGAGCGTGTATGCGGACGGAGGATCGCAATCAGAGCGGTCCTCCGTCCGTTTCGGGCATGGGTCTGAGGAGGAAACGATGATTCGATTGTGGCGATGGGGAGGAGTGCTTGTCTTCTGTAGTTCCATCGGACTGCTCGTGGGGCAACCAGGCTATGCCCACCAATCGCTCCTTGCCAATGTTGACGATCCGGTCGTGAAGAGTGACGGTTCTAGTGCATGTGCTAGCGTGCAGATCGGCGATCTCGACACACTGCAGCACGTATCCTCTGGGAAGGAGTTTTTTACGCCAGGGAGAATTGATGCGGATTGGTCAAGCGGAATTGTATTGAGCGTTCAGTCGCACATGCTCTACTGGCCACCAGGATTACGAAATCCCCCGCGTGCTTCAACCGACACGCCCATCTTGTACGCCATGTGGCCGCGCGATGGGACGAGGACGCACTGGAACAGCGGTTACTATTATTCGGTGCAATATGGCATCGCAACGATGGGAGATGTAGCAATCTTGCCCGGCGGTGACACACTTCTGCTTTCGACTGTGAGGTGGCGCGCTCCGGTGGATGTTGACGATCATTGGCTTCCCAACGTGCAACCGTTCCACGTGCGCAAATTCACACTGCCCCCCAACCCGAACCGTCCGACCAGCCTGGGCGAGCCGCTCGCCTCCTTCGAGACCGACGGCGTCGCGGCTGAGATCGAATTGTCGGCAGACGGCTCGGTAGCGCACATCGTAACGGACCGGCACGTCGTTCACTCGATCCGCACCGATACGCTTGCCGAGATCGCGCCGCCGGTCGCTATTCCACCTCTCACAGGCAGCAAGACACTGCGCCTCGGCACGATGATCGCCTACCTGCGCACAGATCTTGCGCCGGACGACCGACACCTCGTTGTCAATCAAGGTCGCACTGGCAATCTGACGCTCGTCGACCTCGAGTCCCGCACCTCCCGGACGCTGACGCTCGATCCACCATTGGTGAAGACGGGTGGCGTGGCGATCAATGGCGGCTGGGAGAACCGATGGCGGTTGGCGGTCCACGGGCAGAGTCGGTTAGCCATCTACGATTTCGATCCAACGATCTCCGGGCCGCTCAAGGAGGTCGCCACGGGCAACGTAGCGCTGCAACCGGAGCACGCTGGCGCGCTCTTCTCGGCGCTGGCATGGAGCGGCCGGGGCGATAAGCTCGTTGCCGGGGACAATGGTCCGGGGGGCGTGCGCGTGTTCTCCGTCGAGGGAAATCAGCTGAAGCCGCTCGGGAGCTCCTTGGGTTGTGGTTGGATCAACGGGGACATCTGGACGCGCAACGGTGAGCTAGAGCCTTCGCCAACGCCGACGTTGACGGAAACGCCCACAGCCACGCCGACCGAGACGTCCGTGTCCACAGAGACTCCAACGCTCACTCCGACGGTGCGCGCGTCGGCAACAGCGACGCCAAGCGCCACCCCGACGGCAACAAACACCCCATCGCCAACCGCCGAACCACTGCCGGTCTACATTCCGCTCGCGCTTCACGAGCGGTGCGACCCGACGCAGCAGCGCATCGACGTGGCTCTGGTCATCGACGCCTCGACGAGCATGAACGAGCCGACGCGCCTCGGCCGACCCAAGATCGTGGCCGCCCTCGAGGCAGCTCGCTCGTTCCTCGACCTGCTCGCGCTCGACGGTGTGTCGGGCGACCAGGCTGCAATCATCGCCTTCAACGCCCAAGCGCAGCAGCTCGCGCCCTTGACGAACGACCGCGCCGCGCTCGAAGTCGCTCTCGACGCAATCACCCTCGCCCAACAGACGCGCCTCGATTTCGCCGTCGCGGCCGGCGCGGAGGCGCTGGCGGACGTGACGCGTCGGCGTCCGACCAACCAGCCGGTGTTGGTCCTGCTGACCGACGGCCGGTCGAACCCGGTGCCCATCGAGGTGGCCGTTGAACGGGCCACCTCAGCGAAGGCGTCCGGGATCACGGTGTTCACCATTGGCTTGGGTGAGGACATCGATGCTAAGGGCCTGGCGGCGATGGCCAGCACGGCAGGCGGCTTCCTGCGGGCGCCGGATGCGGAGGATCTGGCGGCGGCGTACGCGGAGGTGGCGCGCAGCATCCCGTGTCCCGCGAGCGCATGGTGGGGCGGGAGGTAGCGGTCGACGTAGGCCGTGGGATGGTTGACCCATTGGCAACAGGCCATAGTATCTCCTCATGAACGAGCAGCGCCCACGCGACGATTCATCACACGTCGCGATCTTCCAGTCCTTGTTGGCGCACCTCGAGGCGGCCTGCCACGCAGTGTACCGCGAACGGTTGGTCAGCGTGGTCGTGTTCGGCTCGGTTGGGCGCGGCGTTCCTCGACCCGACTCCGATATCGATGTCTTGGTCGTCGCCGAACGGCTCCCCGAAGGCCGCATGGCGCGCGTGGCGGAGTTCGCCGCGGTCGAGGCCGCGCTGGGCCCGGTCCTGGCGGACGCCAGCTCCGGCGGTGTCGACACGCGGCTCTCGCCCGTGTTCAAGACGCCGACCGAGGCTCGAACTGGCAGCCCGCTCTTCCTGGATATGATCGACGACGGCCGGCTGCTTGTCGATCGCGGCGGCGCGTTTCAGGCGGTGCTCGATGGGCTGCGCACCCGGTTGGCGGCGCTAGGTTCCGTTCGCGTATGGCAGGGCAGTGCCTGGTACTGGGATCTAAAGCCGGGATTCCAGCCGGGCGAGGTCATCGAGCTATGACGACCACGTCGCTGGCCCAGGCATACCTCCAGAAGGCGACGGTGCGCTTACAAATCCTCATCGTGCTCTTGCGCGAGGGCGCGTTTTCAGACGTAGTCCGGGAGGCGCAGGAGATCGTCGAGCTTGCATCCAAGGGCATCCTGCGCCAGGTCGGCATCGAGCCGCCCCGGTGGCACGACGTCAGCGGCATCATAGCGACCCATGCCGACCGGCTGCCGACACTTTCGGCCGACGCCATCGACCGGCTTGTGGAGGTCTCGAGCTGGCTGCGCAAGGAGCGCGAATTCTCGTTCTATGGGGAGATCGACTTCATCCCAACCGAGAGCTACGATCGCGCCACCGCCGAGCGGGCGATCGCCGATGCCCGGTGGGTCGTGGCGCTGGCGACGGAGATCATCCCGCCGCCCACCGCACGTGATCAGCCATGAACGGCGGTGGAGTTCAACAAGCGCACGATGGTGAAGCGTTATCGCAGGCGGTTGAGGCGTGCGAAGCGGCCGATGACGAAGCCGGCTGGAAGCCAGCTGTCCCAGCCCGAGACGAGGCGCCGACCCGATCTATGACGCGGTCAGGCGCCCGGGCTCACTCCCGTGACCGGCCCACGACGAGGATGCTCGCCATCCGCCACGGAACCGGCGCGGTCCCGACGAGCGCCGCAACCCGCGCGCGCGCCACGGCGACGGCCGCCGGGTCCAGCGCGCCGGCCAGCGCCGACGCGTACGCGCCGTCTTCGAACCAGCGCGCGACCATCGCCGGGTTGACGGCCAGCGCGTCGTCCTGGACCAGCGTCTCGGCCGACACGTCGCCCAGACCTGCCGCCGCGAGCGCGTCCGCCAGGCGGCCGGCGACCAGTGCCCCCCGCGGCTCCGCCGCCAGGAAGGCGTCCTCGGCGTCGCGCCAGGCCGGCCAGGTTCCTTCCGGGAGGGTGTCTGCCGGCACCAGATCGGACGGCCGGGACCCGGCTGCCGGCGGGGACTCCGCCAGCACCAGCCGGCCGCCGGGCGCCAACAAGCCCACGATAACGCCCAATGCCTCGCCCAACGCCCCGTCGTCGAGGTGCCCGAGCGCGTCACGGCCCACGATGGCCTCGAAGCGCACGTCGCCGTCGCCGTGCGCTTCCAGGGCTGTGCCCGCGGCCTCCGGCGCCCCGACGAGCACCGTCGGCGGCGCGGGGCCGCCGAGCTCAGCGGCCAGGCCGGTCAGCGCGGAGGCCGCCTGGCCATCCGCCACCAGCGCCCAGACGCCGCCCTCCGGCGCGCGCCGCGCGGCCTCCCAGGCCAGGAGGCCGGTGCCGGCGTGGAGGTCGAGCACGCGGTGGTGGCGGGCGATGGCCGCGGCATCCAGGACACGATCGCGCACGGCGGCCAGGCGGGCGCCGGCGCGGCCCGTGGCGCGCGCCAGCCAGCGCTCGCGGATGCCCTCGCCCGCGACCCGCGGCCCGGTCCACGACAGCGCCCCTCCGGAGTCGTCGCCCTCGAGCATCGCCGCCAGCTGGGCCTCGCGGCGGCGCGCGACGCCCGCGCCCAGCTCGGCCTCCGCGCCCTGGTCGGACGGGCGATAGAACACGCGGCCGCGCAGACCATCCGGCAGGTACTGCTGGGCCACCCAGTGGTCGCGGTAGGCGTGCGGGTAGAGGTAGCCCTGGCCATGGCCCAGCGCGGCGCCGTCGCGGCTGTCGTCCTTGAGCGACGCCGGGATATCGCCGCTGCGCTCGTCGCGGACGGCGGCCAGCGCGTCGAAGTAGCCGAGGGCGGTGTTGGACTTGGGGGCGGTGGCCAGGTAGAGCACCGCGTGGGTCAGGTGGAACTGGCCCTCCGGGAGGCCGACGTAGTCGAAGGCCCGGGCGCACGCCACCACCACCTCGATGGCGTGCGGATCGGCCAACCCGATGTCCTCCGAGGCCAGGATGAGCAGGCGGCGCAGGATGAAGCGCGGGTCCTCGCCGGCATACACCATGCGCGCCAGCCAGTAGAGGGCCGCGTCGGGGTCGCTGCCGCGGACGCTCTTGATGAACGCGCTCACCGTGTCGTAGTGCGCGTCGCCCTCCTTGTCGTACAGCACCGCGCGCCGCTGGATGGACTCCTCGGCCACGGTGAGGTCGACGCGGATGCGGCCCGCGTCGTCCGGTTCCGTCGTCTCCACGGCCAGCTCGAGCGCGTTGAGCAGCGCCCGGGCATCGCCGTTGGCTACGTTGACCAGATGGTCCAGCGCGTCGTCGTCCAGGGCGACGTCCAGGGCGCCGTAGCCGCGCTCGCGATCGGCCAGGGCCATCTGCGCCACGCGCACCAGGTCGGCGTCCGTAAGCGGCTGGAGCTGGAACACGCGCGAGCGCGACACCAGGGCCTTGTTGACCTCGAAAAAGGGGTTCTCGGTCGTCGCCCCGATGAGGACGACCACGCCGTTCTCGACCCACGGCAGGAGCGCGTCCTGCTGCGCCTTGTTGAAGCGGTGGACCTCGTCGACGAACAAGATGGTGCGCTGCTGGAACAGCTCGGCGCGCCGGCGCTCAGCCTCGGCCACGGCCTTGCGCAGGTCGGCCACGCCGGCGAGCACCGCGTTCAGGGCGACGAAGTGCGCCGACGTCGTGTTGGCCACGATGCGCGCCAGCGTGGTCTTGCCCGTGCCGGGCGGCCCGTGGAGGATGACGCTGCTGAGCTGGTCGGCCTGGATCGCACGCCGCAGCAACCGGCCCGGCCCGATGAGGTGGTCCTGGCCGGCAAACTCGTCCAGGGTGCGCGGCCGCATGCGGTCGGCGAGCGGCGCGCGGGGGGCACCGTGGGCCATGGCGTTTGCCTTCCTCGCGCGTGGTTGCGCCCGCGCCAGCGGCGCGGTCGGGCGGGTCGCGACGGTTGCCGGAGCGGCCGAGCGCCGCTATGGTGCCAGCGTGACCACCCGCGTGCCAAGCCCTCGCCCACCCGCCCGCCGCCTGCCGCCGCGCCCGGACGACGCGGCGCCGTTGGAGGCGTTGCGCTGGGCGGCGTTTGACGAGACGCCCGAGCACATGGCCACGTTTCCGGAGCAGAACCCCAACCTGGTCGTCGAGCTCGACCCGCGGGGCAGCGTGGCGTACTGCAACCCGGTGGCCCGCGCGCGCTTTCCCGACTTGACCGCACTGGGGGCCGACCACCCGATCCTGGCGGGCGCCTTGGCCATCGGCGAGGCGCTCCAGCGCGAGGGCCGCGACTTCTCCTCGCGCGAGGTCGACCTGGGCGATGCTGTCTTCGAGCAGAAGATCTGCCCGACGCCCAACGGCGACATCCGGGTCTATGCCCACGACGTCACCGCGCGCAAGCGGGCGGAGAAAGAGATCCAGGCGCTGGCCCAGCGCGTCGTCTCCGCCCAAGAAGAGGAGCGACAGCGGATCGCCCGGGAACTGCACGACGACGCGGGGCAGGCGTTGACCGCGCTGCGCATCAGCCTGGAGCTGATCCGCGCCGACGTCCCCGAGGCCCAGGCTGCGCTCCGCGCCGACCTGCTCCACGCCGCCCGGCTCGTGGGCGAGACGCACGAGCGGCTGCGCCTGTTGGCGCGGGGCCTCCGCCCGCCGTCGCTGGACCAGGTCGGCCTATCGGCGACGCTGGCGGCGCACTGCCGCGACTTCGCCAGCCGCACGCAGCTGGAGATTGCCTTCGCGTCGACGGGCGAGCCGCGGCTGTCCGGCGGCGCCGAGATCGCGCTATATCGCGCCGTCCAGGAGGCGCTCACCAACGTGGCCCGCCACGCCGAGGCCCGCGAGGTGACCGTGGAGCTGAGCGCCGCAGGCGGCGAGGCGTTCGTCCGCGTCGTCGACGATGGCCGCGGCTACGAGCCGGCGCAAGGGACACCAGGCGGCGTCGGGCTCCGCGGCATGCGCGAGCGCCTCGAGCTCCTGGGCGGGCGGCTCATCATCGCCTCTGCCTCGGGCGGCGGCACGGAGCTGACCGCCTGGGTCCCGCTGGAGCCACCCACATGATCCGCGTCGTCGTGGCGGACGACCACAACTTGGTGCGCGCCGGGATCATCGCGCTGCTCGCCAACGACGGCGGGCTCGAGGTCGTCGGCGAGGCCGTCGACGGCGACGAGGCGATAGCCTCTGTCCTGGCGACGCGGCCCGACGTCTTGATCGTGGACGTGACCATGCCAGGGCGCAACGGCATCGAGGTGACGCGGGAAATTGCCGAGCGCGGGCTGGCCACGGCCGTCGTCGTCCTCTCGATGCACGGCGACCGGGCGATGGCGCGGCAGGCCCTGCTGGCGGGCGCGCGCGCCTACGTCCAGAAGAGCGACGTGACCGACGAGCTGCTCTTGGCCATCCGCGCCGCGCAACAAGGCGGAACGTACATCAGCCCGGCGCTATCGCGCGCCATGGTGACCGGGCCGGAGCCCGAGGACGAGCCGCCCGCGATCGCACGGCCGCTGACCGAGCGCGAGGAGGAGGTGCTGGCGCTGGTCGCCACCGGGCTGACCAGCCGCGCCATCGCCAGCCGGCTCGGGATCCGGGCGAAGACCGTCGAGCGCCACCGCGCCAACGTGATGGGCAAGCTCGGTGTCGACAACGTCGTCGACCTCTTACGGCGCGCGCTGAAGCTCGGGCTGGTGAGGCTGGACGACGGCGACTGAGCGCGCGCCGGCCATCGCCTGGCCCGACCTTGGCGGAGCGACGTGCGCGTTTGCCCAAGGGCATGCTGGCCGGCGGTCCGCCGCTTATCGTTCGATCGGGTACACGTCGACGACGACCCGTGCGGGCGCCTCGAGCGTCGTGAGCGCGATCCGCGCCGGCCCGCGCAGCCCGACGACGAATGCCAGGAGCGCGTCGTCCCGGACGGGCAGGCTGCGCACGGACGTCACGATGCCGCCTGCCGGTCCCTCCTCGGGCTCCAGCGCTTGGGGCGCTTCCATCGCGTAGACATCGGCAAGCTCGACGATCACCTGCCAATGGCCGTCCACTTCGTCGACCTCGGCCACCACGTGCGGTGTGCCCTCCGCCTGCGCCAGCTCCCACACGACGCGCGTGAACCCCTCGTGAAGGCCGACGCGCACGGCGAGGAGGTCGTACTGACCGCCGACCGCACCGGCCGTCGCGCGCGCGACGCCGGGCGGGGGCGTGCCGATCGACTGGCCCCCGACGGCGGCGTCCGTCGCAGCCGGCGACGGCCGGCGCGCGGGCAGCGTTGGCGTCGGGGAGACCGCCGGCGGGGCAGACGGAGACCCGGACGGCAACGTCGGCTCGGTCGCTTGGCCGGGGGCGTTGGACCTCCTGGGCGAGGCCGTCGGGGACGGCCCGGCGCACGCACCCGCCGCGCCGAACGCGAGCACGGCGCACGAGAGCGCAAGGGCGTGGCATCGCGCTTGCAGCGGTCGCCAGGTCGACATGGGTGGGCTCCGATCGCGCGCCGCGGCGTAGACGCCGCACCGTCGCATTGTACGCGCGTCCGCGGCGCCCATGAACCGCGCCGCCCAGGCCACCGCACCGTGTATCATGGGTGCCTAGGGCCATCCGGCCAACACATGGAGGACGCCCGATGAGCTACCAGGTCCGCGCCGTCTCCGGCCTGATCCTGATCGCCGCCGCCTTTGCCGCCCTGTGGTGGGGCAGCCCCGACCACAAGCCCACGCTGGAGACCTATCCCCAATACGCCTTCCTGTTCGTCGGGCTGTTTGCCGTGGGCTTCATCCTGTTTGCCATGGCGGCGCTCGGCACGCAGGGCGCGTACCCCGCCCTCCTCAGCGGGTTCGTGCTGTACTTCATCGTCGGCGCCCTCCTCGCGGTCTTTGTGTACCTGCGCGGCAACGGCATCGGGGGCTACACGTTGGGCGAGGCCGGCAACCCGGCGTTCTGGCGCACCGCGTTGAGGTTCGCCGCGTTCTGGCCGTTGCACCTCGTCCAAGAGGCGGGGCTCTTCGGCTGGGACATGGTGCCGCTGTTCGACTGATCGGCCGAACGGCGGGTTGACTTGGAGAACAGACGTTCTATACTCGTCCCGGCGACCCAATCGCCGGGAGGCGCCCATGCCAACAGAGCAACAGGCGCGCGCGGTCGTTCGCGCGGCGCCGTGGCTGATCATCGCCCTGCTCGTCCTCACCGCCCTGCGGGCGCTCCTCGTGAGCGAACCGTACGCGCCTGAGCCGCGGGCCTGGCTGCCTTCGCCCACCCCGCCGCGCCCCAGGACGGCCGCCCTGGCCATCGTCGACGCGGAGCTCGTGCTCGGTCCGCCGGCCGTCGGGTTCGATGCGGCGGCGTTCGTCGCGGCGCGCGGCGGCGCCTTGGCAGCGCACGGTGAGCCGTTCGGAGGCGTGCGGCGATCGGGCGGTGACATCGTCAAGGCCGCTGCCGAGGATCACTCCGTCAACCCGCGCGTGCTCTTGGTCATGCTCCAGCTGGCTACCGGCGTCGTCGACGGCGGGGCAGAGGACGCCATGGACGCGCCGCTCGGGCCGATGGTGGCAGCCGCGCAAGGCACCGGTCTGCGCCCCGCGCTCGGATGGCTGGCCTCCACGCTCAACGCCGCCTACTACGGCATGCGCCTCGACGGCGTGGCGTCCATCACCACGCCCGAGGGCGGAGCGTGGACGGCCACTCCGCCGGCTGGCGCCGGCCAAGTGGCTGTGGCTTCCGCGCTCGCCCAGCTCGATGGCTCGTCGGACCTGACGGCCCGCCTGGCCGAGTTCGCGGCGCTCTACGCGCACTGGTTCGGACCGCTCCCTCCGGAGCCGGACCATCGCGCGGCAGGGTCCTTCCCACCGCTGCTCCTGCCCTGGATGGAGGGCCAGACCTGGCACTTCACCGGCGGTCCCCACGAGGCGTGGGGCCGAGGTACGCCGCTGGGCGCCGTCGACTTCGCGCCGCCCAGCCCAAACGGCTGCGGCGTCGCCGCGGAGCCGGCGGTCGCCGCGGCGCCCGGGGTGGTCGCGATCTCCCGCGACGGCTACGTCCTGCTCGACCTCGACGGCGACGGCCACGTCGCCACCGGGCCGGTCCTCCAGTACCTCCACATGGCGGAAGCCGGCAGAGCACCGGTCGGCGCGGTCCTCGAGGCTGGCGATCCCATCGGCCATCCGTCGTGCGAGGGGGGCTATGCGACGGGGAGCCACGTCCACTTCGCCCGGCGCCTGGACGGCGAGTGGCTGCCGATCGCCGGCGGCCGGGAGCCGCTCGCGCTCTCCGACTGGCGCTTCGAAGGCGGCGATCAGCCCTACGAGGGGCGTATGGTGCACCACGCCGAGGGCGTCCGCAGTGCGCTGAAGCGGCGCAACGGGGACGCCACGGGCGTGCGCTCCGACAACGGACCGGCGCGCCGGTCCGTGCTGGCCAGCGCGTGGAGCGCGGCAGCGGCGGCGGGAGCCCAGGCCGTCGCGCCGCCCCTAGAGGCAGCCGCTGGCGCCATGGCGCTGAGCGACCCGCCGCCCGCGGCCCCGCTCATGACCGTGCACGCGACGGAACGCCAGCCCACGGCGTCGGGCGGCATCGCGGATGCGCCGGCGGCCCTCGGCGACGCGCCGTCGCTGACCATCCGGCTGCGGCTCACCGGCCGCCAGCTCCATGACACGGCCTTTGTGCTGGCGCTCGAGGGTCCGGACGGGCTCACGGTGCCCCTGGTCGGCCACACCGATGCGCTCGGCGTCGGGTTTGCGCTGACCCTGCCGCCCGGCTTGCACGGCGCCTACGACCTGACGGTCCGCGTGCCGGGCTTCGTCGAAGCGCGGGCCCACGGCGTGCCGCTCGGCGACGGACCCGTCGACGTGGATTTTACGGCCGGCGGCGCCGTGGCCCTGCGCGCCGGCGACCTCGACGGCGATGGCGACGTCGGTCTCGGCGACGCCGTACAGTGGATCGGGGCGGCGCGTCGCGGCCTGCCCGAGGCCGACCTCGACGCCAGCGGAGAGGCCACGCTCAGCGACCTGTGGCGCGTCGTACGAGGCAGCGCGTCGCGGGGCTGAGCAACAGCCTGGCCCTCGATCCGCCCGGCGTGCGGCAGATGCTGGCCATGCCGCGCTGATCCCGACATCCTTGCGCCGGCAGCGGCGGCCCGCGCTATAATCCCGCCCCCATGGACGGCCTGTTGACGGTCGCCCCCGCCGTCTTCCTGGCGGCGGCGGCGCTGGTGTCGGCGATGCCGTCGGCTCGTCTCGGCCGCTGGCGCCATGTCGTGCCGGCGGTCTTTGCGCTTGGCGGCCTTCTTGCCGCCCTGGCCGCGGCCTGGCGGACGCTCCCCGGTCGCGGCGTGGCGCGCCTCCAGCTCACGCTCTCGCCTTGGTCGCACGCGCTCGCGCCCGGGAGCGATCCCATCTTTGGCGTGTCGCCCGGGCTCGATGTCGACTTCTTGGCGGCGCTCGGCCTGGTCGCCGTCGCGGTGCTCGGCTGCATCGTGGCCGCACGGGCCATCGGCGAGGCCGACGGTGAAGGGCGGCGGGCGCTCGCCGTGGCGGCGGCCAGCGCGCTGTTCGTGGCGGGCACGCGCAACCCGCTCGGGCTGGTGCTGGGCTGGCTCGTCCTCGACGTCGTGCTCGTGTGGCTGGGCGCGGGCCGCAAGTCCCTGGTCGTCGGGCAGCTCGGCCTGCTGCTGGCCATCGCGGGCGTCGCGGTGGTGGGGATGGCCGGCGGGAGCCTTGGCGATGGCGAGCTGCCGGTCACCGCGCGCCTCGCGCTCAGCGCCGCAGGCACCATCCGCGCCGGCGCCTACCCGCTCTGGTGGGCCATCCCGCGCACGTCCCCGAGCGATCCATGGGAGGCGATCGGGCTGCGCTTGGCGCCGACCATGGCCGGCCTCGGGTTGTTGCTGCGCGTCAGCCAGACCCTACCACCATCCGGCGGCATCGACTTCGTGCTCTTCGGGGCCGGGCTCGTGGCGTTCGGGTTCGGCGCGCTCTTGTCCTTCTATGCGCGCCATCGGGCGGCGTGCTTGGACTGGCGCGTGGCAGGTCATGTCGGCCTCGTGCTCATGGCGCTGGGCCTCGGCCATCCCGTCGGGCGGTCGATCGCACTCATCCTGATGCTGGACCTCGCGGCGACCTTCTCCGCGCGCTATGCGGCCGAAGGCCTCGGGGCCGGTCCGTTGGCCCGCGCGGCGCGCGCCGTGGCCGACTTCGGCGTCATGGGCCTGCCCCCGACGCTCGGCTTTGCCGGGCGCTGGCTGCTCTTCAACGAGATCCTCCTGCGCTTCAGCCCCAACGCCCAGCGCTTTCGCGGCCTCCACGGGCTCGAGTTGCTGGGCGACGCCGTGCTCCTGCGCCAGATCGTGCTGCAGGCGGGCATCGCCCTCGTGCTCCTCGTGGCCGGTGCGCTGGCCGCGGCGCCCATGCGCGCCGACTGGTTCCCGCCGCCGGCGCTGCCGCGCGGCGTGCGGCGGACCGGCGCGATCGTGCTCGGAGTGGCGTTGGGCGGTGTCGGGCTCGGGATCGCGCTCGAGAGCCTGGCGCCCGCCTTCGAGGCGCTGACCGGCGCGGCGCTGCCGTCGCCGCTCCGCTCCGCGGCGCGGTCCGCCTTCGCCCCGTCCCTCATCATCCTCATCGCGCCGCCGTTCGGCTGGTGGCTGCGCCGCGTGGCCAGCGGGCGGGCGCACGATCCCGGCGCGGCGTTCTGGCGTGGGCTTCGGCTCGTCGGCATCGTGGATCGCTTCGGGGCGGCGCTCGTCCGCGCGGGTGAGGCCGTCCAGGTCCGTTCTGGCCTGGTCGAGGGCCGGCGCTCGATGGCGCTCACCGCGCTCGGGGCGGTAGCCACGGGCGCGGCGCTGTTCGCTCGCATCGTTCCGGGCGAGCAGCTCGCGCCGTTGCCGGGGCTTGGCGCCGTGGCCGCGGTGAGTGCGGCCACGGCGAGCGGAGCGCTCGTCGTGCTGGCCAGGCCGGCCGCCGCGAAGCTGGCGGGCGTCCTCCTGGCGTATGGAACCTCGGCCGTGCTCCTCTTTGGCGGCGGCGTGCCGCCGGTCATCGTGCTCGTGAAGGCGCTCGTCGGGCTGTTGGTCGTTGGGATGTTGGCGCTCAGCGTGCTGCAGGCGCCCATCGATCGGCGGCTGGTCAATGCCGCACGGCGCCTGCGCGCCATCGGCGAGGCCGGCCCATCCGACCGACTGCGGTCGATCGCCGGCATCGCGCTGGTGATGTTTGCCGTCGGCGTGCTCGGCCTCGTGGGCGGCGAGATCCGCGGCGGGCCGTCCATCCCGCCCGTGTTGCTCCAGGTCGCGGTGATGCTCGTCATCGGTGGTTTGCTGGCGGTGACGCTTGCTGATGGGGTGCTGGAGCTGGCGTGCGGCGTGCTCTTGGCGCTGATCGGCTGCGAGATGGCGTATGCCAACTACGATGCCGGCCTGGTCGTCAGCGGTGCGCTGGCCGTCTTCCAGATGCTCTTCGCCATCATCGCCTCGTACTTCCTCGGCCTCGCCGCGACCGGCCCGCCAGCCAGCGACCTATCGGACGCCGAGCGCGACGCGCTCGCCGAGGCGCGCAGCGCCCTGCCCGAGATCCCATCGTGATCGATCGGGACCGGCTCGACCGGCCGGTCGAGGGCTAGCCGATGGACGTCGCGCTCCTCTCCGCCATCATCGTCCTGCCGTTCTTGGCGGCCCTTGCGTGCGCGCGCGCCATCGCGACCAACCCGCGACAAGCAATGGTCGTGTCCACCGCGGCCGCGTTCGTCCTGGCCGTCCTCGGCCTGCTCGCCACGGTCGACAGCGTGTTGCCGCTGCTGCTCACGGGGCGCGAGCTCCTCCTCACGCCCATCGCGCAGCTCGGCATCCAGCTCCAGGCGCTGGCCATCCTGGGCCTGTTTCGTCCCGCCGGGACGGTCCACGAGGCGCGCATGGCGCCCTGGCTCCCCGTCGCCTGGCTCTCCGTCGCCGGGATGACGCTCGCACTCCTGTTGAACTCGCTCTCCCTGGGGCTGCTCGCCTTCGTCGCCGCGGCCATGCTGTGGGCCTTTGGGCTGCCCGCATCCGAGCGCTCCGTGGCCGCCGGCCCGGTGCTGCGGTACGCGGCGCTGTTGTCTCTGGTGATGCCGCTGCTGCTCTTGGCCTTTGCGCTTGCCGAGCGGCGGACGGGCAGCGGGACGCCCGATCTCGAGATCGTCGCGCTCGCGCTGGCGGCACCGGGCTACGGGCTCATCCTCGGCATCGTGCCCATGCACGCGTGGACGCTGTCGTTGGCCGGCGGGGCGCCGCGCGAGATGCTCCTGGGCGTGCTCACGCTCGTCCAGGCGACGGCGCTGGTCATGCTGCTGCGCACGCTCGAGGCGTACCCGTGGATCTCGGAGGTGGCTAGCACGCCGCTGCTGGTGGGCGGCACGCTCTCAGTGCTCGTCGGCGGCTGGCTGGCGTTCTCTGCCCGCCTCGACGACCCGGACGACTGGCTGGTCCACGCCGCCGTGGCGCACAGCGGCATGCTGCTCATCGGGCTCGGGACGCAGTCGCACGCGGCGATGGTCGGCGTGCTGCTCCTCGTCTTCGTCCGCGTGCTCGCGCTGGTGACCCTGTCCAGCTCGAGGCGGGTGTCGGGGCACCTGCGGCGGCTCGGCTTCGGCACGGCCACGCTGGCGCTGGCCGGCACGCCAGGGCTGGCCGGTTTCCCGGGGCTGTGGCTCGTGTTGGGCCACGTGCCCACGACCTATGCCGCGGCCATCCGATTGGCCGTGCTCGCCGGCAGCGGGCTCCTCTTCGCCACCGCCATCCGCCACTGGCGCGCGCCGGCCACGCTGGCCGACGACACGCCTGCCGGAGCCGACGACCGGGGCGCGCGGGTGGCGGTTTGGGTGCTGATCGCTGTGCTCCTGTCCCTGGGCCTTGCGCCCCAGGTGGTGGTCGGCGCTTTCGAGCGCGCGCTGCGCGGGATGTTCATCGCTGCTCCGTAATCGCATCCGCCGCGGTCTCCGGGCAGCCGGTGAGGCCGCGGAGGATGCCCTCGTAGAGCCGCTGCAGGTCGTCGGGCGACGGCGCCACCAGCGCGTGGTCGTCCGACGTCGCCAGCGCGCGCAGGAGGTCGACGTCGGCATCCGCGCCGAGGCCGACGGTGAACACCTCGATGCCGCGCGCCCGCGCCGCGTCGCCGGCGGCGTGCGCCTCCGCCGTGGCCTCGACCTGGCGGCCGTCGGACAGGAGGACGATGACCGGGTGCGCGCCGCGCGCAGCGGCGTCGTCCAGAGCCCCTAGGGCCGCGAACAGCCCAAGGTCGATCCGCGTGCCCTCGCCGGGCTGGACGGCCATGAGGCCGGCCTCGAGTCGCGCGCGATCCGACGTCAGCGCCTGTGCCACGCGCGCCGCGCCGTCGAAGGCGATCAGCGCCACGCGGTCGTCGCCGGAGGAGAGCCGCGCGGCGTCTAGCACGCGCCGCATGGCGGCCTTGGCCGCCTCGAGCTTGTCGCCCGCCATGCTGCTCGACGCGTCCACGACCAGCACCAGGTCCAAGCGCGGGCTCTTGGGCGTGCAGTGCGCGTTGCCCAGCCATGGCAGGTACGCGATGCTCGGCGTGCTCGGCTGGGTGGGATCGGGCGGTGGGGTGGCCGTCGGTGCAGGCGTCGTGCCGGGCTCGGGCGTCGCGGACGGCTCGGGCGTCGGGCCGATGACCTCGACCTCGGGGACGGGGAAGGCCACGGTGCGCGTCGTGCCCCAGCCGTCGACGATTGTGGCCACGGCGCGGTCGTTGGTCGGCCAGCGCCCGGCCGCTAACGGCTCCAACCTGAAGCTGGCGCCAAACGCGCCAAAGCCGAGGTCGGCGCCCTGCCACGTCACGTCCGGAGCCGACCAGGTGCCGCCGCCGGCGATCGACCCGGGCACAACCCGCATGTTGGCGGGCACCGTGTCGACGAGCGTGAGCGATGCCATCAGCGCGCTGGGCAGGTGGTAGTCGACCATGCGGCGGTGCGCCTCGCCAAAGCTCATGACGACGTCCTCGTCTGAGGAGGCCAGGTTGGCTGCCGCGGGGCCGAACACAGCCAGGATGCGCGTCCCCGCGGCCCGGATTGCAGCCGCCGTCTCGTCGGCGGAAGGGTAGCCGGTGCAGTCGACCGGGCGGCGCTGGTTGTTGGGGTCACAGTACGCGGCGTTCATAAGCACCATGACCTGCCGGCGGCCGGCGGCGGGCTCGAACAGGCCGTTGGCCACCTCCATGGCGTCCTTCAGCCGCGGCTTGATGTCGGCGTTGGGGGCGTCCAAGCGGGTGAGGTCCTGAACCTTGGCGATGTACGCCTCCCGGTCGCTGCTGAGCGGCAGCTCGACGGTGGTCGTCTGGTAGTACGTCACGATGCCCACGCGGTGGATGGCGAAGTCCACGCGCCCGGCCAGGCTGAGAAGGTTGGCGATGACGAGCGCGGACGGGTCGCGGCCGCGCATGAGCTGGCCGATGTACGGCACGACGACGACGATGTCGGTGGGCTCTTCGCGCACGCCGCAGCTGCCGGAGAGCGCCAGCGTGACCGTGACGGCCTCGCCCAGCCGGATGCGCGCGGGCGAGGCGGCCTTTTGGCCGACGAAGCCGCACGTGCCGTCCTCGGGCACCGGCAGGGCGAGCGGGTCGTCGGTGGCCGCAAAGGCGCTGATCAGGCTGGCCTGGCCGTCGGCGACGTAGACGGTCCCGCGCGCGTCGACGACCATGTCGGTGATGAACGTTGGGTCGGAGTACGGCACGGCGCGGCCGTCCAGACGCGCCGTGACGGTCCCGTCGTCCGCGTAGCGCTCGATCGTGCCGTGCTCGCGCAGCGCGAACACCGAGCCGGCGGCCTCGGGCGGTCCGCCCGCGATGCCGCGCGCATCGCGCGCCACCGGGACGGCGGGCTCCTCGGATCCGTCGGGGCCGAAGACCAGCGCCTCGCCGCGCAGCATGTGCAGCAGGTAGACGCGGCCGTCGGGCCCCACCGACATGTCCAGGTACGGGTCGATCTGGCCGTCGTCCGGCACGTCCCACGGCGGGTCGAGCTTGCGGCCGTCGGCCGAGTAGCGTGCGACGACCACGTTGGTGGTGCGCTGCTGCGGGACGACCTCGGCCTGCATGACCAAGAGCTCGCCGGAGACCGGGTTGTACGCCATGCGCGTCACGTTGGTCTGCGTCGTGCCGCCGGCGCCCGCCGGCACCGTCCAGACAGGCTCGATGACGGCCTCGGTGCCCGTGCGCGTGCGCTCCTCGGCCCCGCGGAAGCGCCCGATGCCCTGCTCGACCTCGGTCTGGTCGTTCTGGCGCCGGATCTTGAAGTACGCCGCGTAGATCTCGCCCGGCACCTCGCTGCCCACGGCCGCGCGCAGCCGGGTCGTCTCGACCTCGGTGCCGAGGTCGCGGCCGGAGGTGTCGCGCGCGATGGTGGCCAGCAGCTCACCGGAGGTGCTGAAGAACCGCAGCTCGGGCGAGTTGTCGCGCACGTAGACCACGTCCGGGGCCGGCATGGTCAGCTCCTGCGGCGCGAACAGGCGCCGCGCCACGGAGTCGGTGTCCGCCGTGCTCCAGACCGTGCGCACGCCGCGCAGCGCCTCGTCGTTGTAGCGCGCCACCACCGTGGTCGTCTCCAGGTCCTGGCGCTTCTCGCCGCACTTGCCGGCGTTGGGGTCGCTGGTGGCCAGCGCGAAGTACTGGGACCCGCCGGGCCGTAAGCGCGGGAGGCGCACCGTCTGGCGGCAGATCGTGCCCTGGCTGGCCGAGGTGGCGATGGCCGCCGTCACCTGGTTGCCCTCGACCAGGCACGCCTGCTCGCCCTGGCCGATCAACAGCCGATCGCCTCCGAGCGCGTTGACGCGCTGCCCGCGGCACGTCGCGTCGGTCTTGTTGTACCGCGACTCGGTGAGGTCGTGCGCGTCGCGCAGCGTGGCAGGCGCGGCGCCTGACGCGATGCCGGCGGCATCGGCGAGGCCGAAGAGCCGGACGCGCAGGCCGCCCAGATCGGCCACCGCCAGCACCCGGCCGTCCTCGGTCACGTCCACGTCGACGAAGTTGGCGAACTGCCCTTCGCCCGTGCCGCGCTCGCCGAACCGGAACACCTCCGCCCCGGTGGCCGCGTCCAGCGCTCGGACGGCGCTGGCCTCGCGGTCGAGGACGAACACGCGCCCGTCGGGCGCCGCGGCGATGCTGGCCGCCGCGATCCCCTCCCAGTGGGCCAGGAACGCGCCGTCCAAGCTGTAGACCACGACGCGGTCGACGGCGGTGTCCAGCACGTAGACGCGCGGGGTGTCGTCCTCGGAGAGGCCGGGCCCGATGGCCAGCGGCCCGACCTGGCCGAGCTGGCCCGGGAAGCCGCCGCTGGTCCCGAACGGCGCGGTGAACGCGCCGCTGGGCAGGAGGCGGTGCACCCCGCCGATGCCGCGGTCAGCGACGAGCACGGTGCCGTCGGGCGCGACGTCCAGGTCGACCGGGCTCTGGAGCAGGCCGACGGCCGCGGCCGCGCGTTCGGGCCATTGGCCGGTCATCGCGTAGGCGATGAGCGATGGCTGGGCGGCGGCGGGCGCTGCGGCGCTCGACGCGGCGAACACGGCGCCGAAGAGGGCGAAGAGCGCGACCGCGGCGGGCAGCCGGTGGTTGCGGTCGAGCAGGCGGGGAGCAGGCGACATGGGTCACGCATCCTACGGCAGCCCGTCGAGGTGGGCGAGGGGTACTGGGCGTCTCCGGAGAAGAAACGCCCAGTGCATGGCACGGGATAGGTTGCCGAGCCACCCTAAGGGACGTGTCTGACCAGAGTCCAACGCGCGTGTAAACAATGTGTGCGCCCCTACGGCCCCGCCGTCGCCCGCCGCCACGGCGGCGGGCCGCGCCACCAGCGGGGCAAGGCCGGGGTGAGCCGCTCCAGGTCCTCATCGGCAAGGCCGACGAGGATGGGCTGGCCGCCCGCGTCGACCCGGAAGACGCCGTAGCGCGCCGACGTCTCAAACGGGATCCCGGTGCCCTCGGGCACGAACCACGCGTCCGGGGCAAAGGCCATCCGGCCACCGTCCTGGCGGTACGCCCACGGGATCTCGTCGGGCCCGAGCGGCTCGGCGCCCTCGCCGAACCAGCGGGCGGCCGTGCCGACGCGTCGTGCGTCCAGCTTGACGGCCAGCGTTCCGCGCTCCGGCCACGCGTACCAGACCGGCAGACCATCCTCCTGGAAGTTGTCCAGGTAGCCGTTCAGCGCGTAGCCCAGCGCCACATAGTCGCCCTGGAGCATAGACCGCGGGTCGACGGGCACGAGCTCCAGGTACACGGGTTCCGAGCGGCCGGCTAGCAGGCCCTCCCATTTGATGATCTGGGCGTTGACGACGACCAGCACGGCGAAGAGCCCGGCAGCGGCCCACAGCTGGCGCGCCCTCATGCGGCGTTCCTCGGCGCGCTCAGCGGCGCTTGCCTGTGCCACGCGCTCACGCAACCTCCTCGGCCGGCGACGGCTTCAGCGCGCGGTCGGCCGCGCGGAGCGCGCGCTCCAGCGCGCTCCGGCCCGCCAGCAGCACGAGCCCGCTGCCGGCGAGCACCAGCGCCTTGCTGAAGAAGTCCAGCTGGAGGTGGTAGTAGTAGAGCCAGACGAACAGGGCGACGGCCACGATGGCCAGCCCGCCGAGCCGTCGCGCCCGCACGTGGAACGCCAGCGCCAGCGCCCCGATCGCCGCCAGCAGCCCCGGCTCGGGCCACGCGGCGACGCCCAAGCCGACGACGAGCGCGGCGACGACGAGCGCAGCCGGCCCGATCGGCGAGCGCCCGAGGTCGCGGACGACGCGGTGCCAGAGGACGAGGAGGAGCGCCACCAGCACGGCGCTGAGCACCCGGGCGTCGACGAGCGGCTGAGCGTCCTCGGCAAACGAGGCGGCCAGCGAGTACACGCCGGGCACCGTGAGGGCGAACAGCGTCAGCCCGTAGCCGACCGGGCCGTGCCACGACCCTGCCCGCCCGCCCTCGAGCCGCGGGCGCCAGAGCCACAACCAACCGGCAAATGCGGTCAGCCCGGCGACCAACGCGGTGCGGAGCGGCAGCGCCGTGCCGAGCGGCAGCCACGGGCCGTCGGGCTCCATCAACGCGGCGAGCAGCCATGCGCCCGCCAGCCCGGCGGCCAGGAAGCGCTGGAGCCGGTCGGGCACCGTGACGCCAAACCAGACTTCGACCGCCGCGAGCGCGAGCAGGCTCTGGACGACCGAGTCGTCGAGGGAGTGGACGCCGACCGCGACCAGGATGCGGGCGGCCAGGCTGGCGACCAGGACCCACTGCGCCAGGAACTCCGCGCGGGCGCCGCGTGCCTCGTCGGCCGGCAGCCGGCGCGCCAGGAACGGCACGGCGACGGCAAAGAACAGCCCAAAGCCCAGGCTCACGTCCTCGACGAAGAAGATGGCCCCGATGGCGCCGAAGAGGGCCAGCGCGGCCAGCCATGCCACCCCGGCGACGAGCAGCCGCACGTACCACGGGCTGCTCTCCCCGCCCCGCTCGCCCAGCACCGCCGCCGCGCGTTCGAGCAGGGACGGCGCTGTGGCCGCGCCCTCGACTACGGTGCCTGTTGCATCGCCCGTTTGATTCGGCGCGCGCTCGATGCGCTCGGCTGAAACGGCCGCCAGCACCCCGGCAATCGGCGGCGGCGACGACACGATGCCGCCAGCCGCCGCGACCGCGGACGCGGCGCCGGTGACCGGCCCGGGACCTCCGTCATCGCCAACGGCACCAGCGCGCTCGAAATCGCCGTCGTCGTCCACCGCGAGCCCCAGCTGCAGCCGTCGCAGCCAGGTCGCCGCGATGCCTGCCGCGACCGTGAGGATGAGCGCGGTGAGCAGCAGCTCGGACGTCGCGCTGTCCGTGTCGATGCCATCGAACACGGCGCGCACCATCCTCACCGCCACGACCAAGATGAGCCCGACGACGGAAAGGGCCAGCACGAACAGGTCGGGCCGCCAGCGCGCGAAGAACCAGAGCGATGCAGCGGTGGCCATGACCCACGCGGCCAAGACCGCGGCCTGCCAGGCCAGCGGCCGGTTGGCGATCTGGAGCGCGCGGTCGTCGATCATGAGCCAGATGGCGCCGCCCGTCAGCGGCGCGAGGGTGCCGAGGGCCAGCAGCCGCGGCACCCAGCGGCCGGCCAGGCGGCGGATGTCGGGCACCCGCTCCCACGCCATCCACGCCAGCGCGTCGAGGCCGACCGACGTGAGGAGCAGCTTGTAGATGGCGACCTCGCCCTCCAACGGCCACCAGCGCACCAGCGAGATGTGGACGAGCACGAGCAGGAGCACGAACAGCGGGGCAAAGCGCGTGGCCACCAGCCAAGGAACGCCCAGGGCGGCGGTGATGGCGAACAGGCGCCACGGGTCGGCGCCCAGCTGGTAGCTCTGCCCGATGACCGCCAGCGCCACCCCGGCGAGCACGGCGACAGCCAGCCCGCCGACCTGGCCGGTCAGCCGATCCAGCCCCCCGCGCCACGCCACCAGCGCGGCGATCAGGATGGCCGCCTCGACGATGGTGAAGCGGCTGAAGCGGCCGAGCTCGGCCCAGTTGCGCGCAAAGAAGTAGAGGATGCCCGCCAGCACCAGCGCCGCGCCGGTGCCCAAGAGCGCGCGGTCTAGAAAGCGGTGCCAGGCGGCCAGCGGCGGCGTCCGGAGCGCCAGCGCAAGGGCGCGGCGCAGCTCGGCGGCGTCGAGGACGCCGGCGGCGCGGAGGCGGTGCAGCCTGGACGGCGTGGCGGGGCGGGCGAGGGGGTCGGACATGGGAGGGGAGGATAGCGGGAGAGGAGCGTGGGGAGTAGGCGCGCATCGGCTGGCCACGGCCTCAGATCGGAGGCGGCCCCACCACCTCGTCCACGTCGACCGTCACATCCGCCGCAGGACCTGGCCTGAGCACGTCCCCATACGCATAGCGCCGCGGTGGTGCGTAACGGCCGCCCACCAACGCGCGCACGTCGATCGCGCCCGCTTCGGCATCGACCACCTAGTACTCCACGATTCCTGCCGCCGCGTACTCTGCGAGCTTCTCGACCTCGTCGACCGCACGCGTCGATGGCGACAGCACCTCGACGACGAGGTCGGGTGGGTCGGCGAACTGCTCGTGGATGCGATCCACGTGCTCCGAGCGATAGAACACGACGTCGGGCACGCGCATCTTGTCGGCCCGCAGCCTGACCGGCATCGGCGCTGGGCAAACCAGGCCAGGATGCGACGCTCGAGCTCGGGGAGCGCGGGAGCGTTACCTGGGATCGAGGACATCGTCCACCTTCAAGGCGAGCCCCGGCATCAGGGTCGACGCCACCACCGTGCCGCGGGCGAAGACGCCAGCGTCGCGGTACACGCCGCCCTCCAGCGACAGCACCGTGATGCACGACGCATCGAGGTCGACGATCCAGTACTCCGGGATGCGCGCCTCCGCGTACTCGGCGCGCTTCGTGACGCGGTCGTGGTCGGCGTTGCTCGGGCTGATGATTTCGACCACGAGGTCGGCGCCCTGCCAGTAGTCGTTGCCACGGCGGGCGTCGGCGGCATCCACGAGCGCCAGCAGGTCGGGCTCGCGAAAGCGCCGTTCGGCAACGCGCAGGCGGAGCGGCGCGAAGTAGACGACGCCGCCCTGCGGCTCCAGCCACGCGTGGAGCCGCGTGACCAGGTTCAGCGCGACGCGTTGGTGGTCCTCGGTGGGCATCGGCAGTACCTCGATCCAGCCGTCCGCCAACTCGACGAGGTGGTTCGTGCCGCGCGTCAACCAGAGGTAGTCGTCAGCCGTCCACTCGCCCTGCGCTGGCAGGAGGTCGGCCAGGCGGCGCTGGTCGACGCGCAGCGACGAGGCGCGGCGGTGCGACCGGCGAGGCTTGGCGATCTGGGGTGGGCTGGCGACGGTCATGCGCGGCCTTCTCGAGGAGGACGGTGACGGCGCGGGGAGCGGGGTGGCTGCGGTCGACGACTGCTGCAAGGATACGGGACTGAAGGAGGGCCTCCAAGAGGTTTGGCGCCACGCCTGCGACGATCGCGCGTCGATTCGGCGCTGCGCGTCAACGGCAGACGATGCCGCTGGCGCCGAGAGACCCCACGTGAAAGGCTTGTGCTGAACGATGCGTCCTGCGTTACCATCGGCGGCAGCGCCCGTGAGAGCCAACAACGGAGATGGGGTGACACATGTGGGGTTTCATCGCAAGGGCGCGTGAACGGCTGATGCAGGGGCCCATGCGGCCACGGCTGGCGGCGCGAGCCATCACCATGCTGGTCCTCGTGGGATCGACGGGCATCGGTCCGGCACGGCGAGACGCGGCCCATGGCGCCGAGCGGACGATGGTCCCGAAGCAGGCTGCCGGTGCGGGCCCCATAGCTGCTGGTCAGATGACCGCGTCCCGCCTTCTCGACGATGCCGGCGCCGAGGGTCTCGTCCCCGACCTTCGAAAGGAGGCCCTCTCCGCGATGGCTCGGCGAGCCAAACTCGAGGGATCGAATCCGATCGACGGGCTGGCTCAGGCCCTGCTCGCTCCAGCCGGCACCGAGCTTGGCAGGACGCCCGGACGGCTCGCTGCCCCTGGTGCGGATGACGACGGCATCGTCGGGGTCTGGGACGGCTTCGCCTTCTCCGGCTGGCTGCCGGCCAGCCCCCATGTGGCGGCCGGACCTGACCAGGTGGTCATGACGGTCAACGCGCGAATCCGCGTGATGGACAAGCGCGGCAACACCGTGGTCAGCAACAGCTTGCGCCGATGGCTGGAGTCGGCCGTGCAGCCCCTGGGCACCAGCGGCGTCTTCGTCTTCTCGCCGTGGGTGGTCTACGACGCCACGGCGGCACGCTTCGTCCTGTCCGCGCTGGGCACGCGGATGGACGGCGAGACGGTCTACCTGGTCGGGGTCTCCAAGACCTCGCGCGCCGACGGCGATTGGTGCACGTATGGCATGAGCGCCGCCATCAACGGGGACGTGCGGGAGGACGTGATGGCCGCCGACCTCCGGTTGGGCCTGAACGACGACGTGCTCGTGCTGAGCGCCAACATGGCGTCGCGGACGACCGGGCGATTCGCCTATGCCAAGACCCGCCTGCTGCCCAAGTCCACCTTCTACGACACCACCTGCCCGGCGAGCGCGGATTGGGCCGACATCTGGAGCTTCCAGGAGCCCGAGCGCCCGGTCTCGGACCTGCGACCGGTCGTGGGCCGTGCCGGCGACCATGATGCGTATCTGGTCAACGCCCGCTTCGACGCGGGCGACGCGCTCTCGCTGTGGCGGGTGCGGACCGAGCCCGGTCCGGCGCCGCTCGGGCAACCCGCGCGCCGGTTCGAGCGCCTGGAGATCCTCGTGCCGCACTTCAGCATCGCGCCCGACGCCCTCCAGCCGGGCACCGACACGCGGGTTTCCACCGGCAGCGCCTCGCTCCACGCCGCGGTGCAGCACGGGCAGCACCTGTGGACATCGCACACCGTGGCGTGCAACTGGCCCGCCGACGCGGACCTTCGGGCCTGTGCTCGCTGGTATCAGCTGGACCTGGATGGGGCGAGCCTGCTGCAGAGCGGCACGTTCGGGCAACCCGGCGCGTTCGTGTTCGACCCGGAGGTGATGCCGGACCCGGACGGCAACGTGGCCATCGTCGTCAACCGCAGCTCCCCGCAGGTCGCGCTGGAAGGCGCCATGGTCTGCCGCCGCCGCGATGCCGAGCTCGGCCTGACGGACGGCCTGCTGAACACCCTGGTGCAGGGGGAGGGCTGCTACGTCCGTCTGGGCGGTACGGACTACAACCGCTGGGGCCTGCACAACGGCATCGCCCTGGACCCGATCTCCGGGCGAACGTGGATTCACACGGCCTATGCCTCCGGCAGCAGCGGCGACTGCACGGCCAACGCGTGGCGGACCGCGCTCGCGGACGTGAGCTGCGCGCCAATTGCCGCTCCGGTGGCGACAAGCCCGGCGGCCAAGCCGACCCAGCAGCCGCTCCAGCCGCGCGGCGGCGCGCCGACCCCGCGCCCCACGCTGGCGCCATCCTGCCGCGCGGCGGTGGACATCATGCTGGTCCTGGACAGCTCCGGAAGCATCGGCCCCAACGACTACGAGAAGGTCCGCGGCTTCGCCCGCGCGTTCGCGGCAAGCCTGAAGGTGGCCCCGGATGGCGCGCGGATCGGCATCGTGCAGTTCAGCTCGGAGAATCAGAACCGTCTGGAGATCGGTCTCTCGGACGACCCGACCGCCTTGAACGCCGCCATCCGAGACATGCGGTGGCTAGCCGGCGGCACCGACATGGACGATGGGCTCCGGATCGGTTGGGAGGAGCTGGAAGCAAACGGCCGTCCGGGTGTGCCGAGGGTGATCATCCTGATGAGCGACGGGCAACCGAACCGCGATCCGGCGCAGAGGGCGAACGCCATCAAGGCGGCGGGGACGCGCCTGCTGACCATCGGCGTGGGGTCCGGCATCAACGCGGATCTGATGCGTCGTCTGGCCTCGTCGCCCCCGGAGGACAACTTCGTGTTCGCCGAGGAGTTCGACACGCTGCTCGAGATCGTCGACGGGCTCGTGGTGGACCTATGCCCCCCCGACGCGCTTCCGACGCCGACCACGGCGCCGTCACCGGACCCGCGGTTGGCCCGGCGCATCTTCCTCCCGGCGACCATCAAGGATCCCGCCTGCCCGCCCGATGACATCTTCGTCGACGTCACCCTGGTCGTCGACGCGTCCACCAGCATGTTGGCGCCAGGACCCGACGGCCGGCCGAAGTACGCGGCGGCGCTGGATGCCACGCGCCTCTTCGCCTCGCGGCTTCGCCTTCTCCCGGGAGGCGATCAGCTGGCGCTGGTGGCGTTCAACCGGGAGGCGCGTCTTCTCCTGCCGCTCACGGACGACGCGGCCCTGGCCGACGCCGCGCTGCGCGCGTTCACGCCCATTCGCACCGGCAGCCGCCTGGATCTGGGCGTACGGCGAGCGGCCGACGAGTTGTCCGGGCCACGGGTCCGAGGGCGGGCTAGGGCCATGGTCGTGCTCAGCGACGGGCAGGCCAGCCATGCGCACGGGCTCGACGCCATCCTCGCGGCACAGGCCGCGCGAGCGCTGGGGGTCAAGGTCTACGTGATCGGTCTCGGCCACGACATGAACCGCGCCACGCTCGAGCCTCTGGCCGGCAGCCCCTCCCGGTTCTTCCATGCCATCACAGACGACCTGTTGCCTTCCGTTCTGGGCGACCTCGCGCCGATCGTGACCTGTCCGCCGGAGGCGTTCTGGCCGTTTGCAGCGCCGTGAACCATCGCGCGCCGACTCGGCGCAGCGGTCAACGGCAGACGATGCCGCTGGCGATGGCGCGGTAGATCGCGGCAAGCTCGCCCGAGCCCGGGGCGAGGTGGACGCGGGAACGGTCCGCGGTGATCTGTTCCAGGACGTCGACGAGCACGTCGCCGCCCAGGCCGACCGCCCACACCCCGCCGCCCGTGGCGCGCGCGGTCGCGGCGGCGGACAGCACCGCGGCCTCCGTTCCACCTTGGGGCCGTCCGTCCGTCAGCAGCACGATCGCGCGGTCCGCGCCGCCTCGAGCGCGCGGGCCGGTGAGCTCGGCCGCCGCCTCGACCAAGCCGAGGTCCAGCCGCGTGCCGACGGCCGTGGCCAGCCCGCCGACGGCCGCGGTCAGGGCGGCGCGGTCACCGGTCAGCGGTTGGGCAACGTCCGCGGTGGCGTCGAAGCCGATCAGCGCGGCACGGTCGCCGCCTGGGCGTAGGTCGAGCTGGCCCAGGAACGTCTCGGCCGCCAGCTTGGCCGCGGCGAGCTTGGCCCCTGCCATGGAGGACGAGGTGTCGACGAGGAGCACCACGTCCACCGGGCGCGGTACACGCCGGCAACCGGTACGCTGGGCAAACGGCAGGTAGATGTCGCGGAGCGCTGCGGGCGTCGGTCGTGCGGTAGGCGGCGGCGGCGCGCCGGTCGGCGTCGGCACGGCATCGGTCGGCGTCGGGGGCGGGTCCGGCGAGGGCGTCGGCTCGTCCGTGGGCGCGACGGTGGCCACCGGCGTGGGCGACGCGGACGGCGTCGCGGACGGCGTCGCGGACGACGGGGCGAGCACCTCGACCTCGGGCACCGGGAAGACGACGCGGGCGGCGCGGCCGAGCGTGTCGGTGAACGCGGCCGCGGCCTCCACGTTGGTCGGCCACCGTCCGGAAGCCAGCGGGCGCAGCGTGAAGACTAGGTCGGGAAAGGCGGAGCCACCCGGCAACGACCAGCGCAGCTCGCCGTCCGGCATGACGGTGGCCGGTGGGCGGACGCTGCCCTGCACCAGCGCCATGTTGGCGGGGATCCGGTCCGTGACGACGACGGACGCCATGGCCACGCGCTCGGAGAGCGACCCGCCGATCCGGGTGAGGACCGCCGTCAGGTCGGCGGGCGCCTGAGCCGGGGCATACCGGTCCGCGGGGCTGGCCAGCGCCGCCAGCAGGGCATCGTCGGGCGGGTGGCCGAAGCCGAACGCGTCGACCCCAATGCCCACCGCCCACACCTCGACGCCCGCGTCCCTCAAGCGCCACCCCTCGTGGAGCGCCAGCTCGCGGTCGCCCTGGGCTGGAATGGGGTACACCGCAGCGCGCTCGGCCTCCCAGGTGGCCTGCTCGTCGGGCGAAAACGGCGGGTCGAACGTGTCCGGGTTCTGCGCCAGGATGGCCAGCGTCCGCTGGGCGTCGAGCTGGCTGGACGATACCAGGACGAGGGCCTTGGGCGCCTCCGGCCGGCCCGCTGGTCCGACGAGCGCATCGCGCCCTGCACGCAGGCCGTCGGCGATCCGGCCCTCGGTGGTGCAGCCGTACGGCCAGAGGAACGTGCCCACGTGCAGCACCTGCTGCCTGGCCAGGACGCACGCTTGGTCCATGCGGCAGTCCGTGCGGAATGCGGCGGCGTAGCGTTCGACCGCGGCGCGATCCTCGGTGAGGGGGAGCGCGAGGCGGGCATCGCCTAGGTCCGCGTTGAAGGTGACCACGCCCACCCGGTCGCCTGGCTCGACCAACGCGCGGGCGAGCGCGGCCAGCGCCTCGCGCGCGTGGCGGAGGCGCTCGCCGCCCAGCTGGCAGCTGGCGTCCAGGACGACGACGATGTCGCGCGGGGCACGGTCGCAGCCGCCCTCGAGGCGGAGCGTGACGTCGGTGGTCTCGCCCAGCGTCAAGCGGCTGGGTGCGGCCACCTTGTCGGGCACCAGATGGCAGCCGCCGTTCGACGCTGGTGGTGGCGGCTGCGGCGTCGATGCCGACGGGCCGAACACCAGCACGCGGTCGCCGTCCGCGTCGGGCACCAGGACGCGCCCATCGGCGTCGACGGCCAGGTCGCGGTAACGGCCCGGGCCAGCCAGATCGGCCACCTTCCACGCCGCGCGCAGGACGGCGCGCGTGGGGAGCGTCGGGGTGGGGGTGGCGGTCCGCCGCGGCGTGATGCGCGGCGGCGGGCGGCGGGTCGGGTCGGTGGTGGGCGTGGCGCTCGGCGTCGGCGTCGGCACGCGCGCGACGAACGGCGCGAACTTCATCACCCAGCCGTCGCCGGTCAGGACGAAGAGGCTGCCGTCCGCGTCGATGCCCAGGGACTCCGCGGTCCGCGGCGCCAGCCCGTCCAGCACCAGCTCGCCCAGGCTCCGGCCGCGATCGTCGATGACCCGGAGGCTGCCCGAGCGTGCCAGGGCCCATAGCCGTCCGGCCGCGTCATAGGCCAGGTCGCTCCACGCTCTGAACGGCGCGGTCGTGGCGGCCAGGCGAACCTCGCCGGCGAGGAGGATCTGCTCGCCGACGTTCGGCTCGACCCAGAGCGTTCGGAGCACGGACCGCTGGCCGCCGGCGTCGAGCGCCGCGAACGTCAGCGCGTGAGGTGCGTTGATGTCGATGCCGTCGCGCGTTGTGCGCACGATGGTCCCGCCGGAGGCCGAGGCGGCCACGATCCACCAGCGCTCGTCGGGGATGCACGGTCCAGGGTCACTTGGGCGCCAGGGGATCGGTTGGGCGCGGCGGCACGCGCTGGTCCGGTCGCGGCGCAGGAGCTGCCGGGCGTCCAGGACGTCCAGGTGATCCGGCGGGCACACGTCGTCGCCGGTCCCGGAGTTGCAGCGCAGCGTGTACAGACGGATCTGGTTGCCCGTGACGATGCCGGTCACGGCGGGCAGCGCGCGGCTCACGGCCAGGTCCTCGCCGGTCGTCACCGGAAAGCCGCGCGCGGCATCGAACCAGCTCCCGTCGGCGTGCCAGACGTGCAGCTCGGCCGACGTGTCCAGCGTCCGAGCGCCGTAGTCGTCCGGCGCAGCCTCGATGCGCTCCGGGTCCGTGGTGTGGCGACGGCTCGGGCCCCCGACGTCGCGGCACAGGCGCGGCCAGACGATGACGTTCTGGTCGTCGGGTCGCGTGATGCCACCCGGCGCGCCGCCCCGAAGGGCGGGATACACCATGACGCGGTCGAACGCGCGCGTCTCGGGTGCAAACGTCGCGTAGAGCCCGACGTCCGGCCTCAAGTCGATCCGCTGCACGCCCTCGTGGCTGCCGGGCTCCGGCACGCGGCGGTAGCAGCCGAAGGCGACCGGGTTGCGCGGCACGCACGCCCCGGGGTCGCACGGCGGCCCGATGATCTCCGCCACGGGCGGGACGGCCGACCCGAACGCGAGGTCGGACGCCCGGCCGGTGCCACCGGCCTCGCCGGCGGCGCCGGAGCGGAAGCGGAGGATGGCGCGATCGACGGCGGCATACACGTCGCCGCCGAGGTCGACGCCCACGTCCAGGGGCGCGCCGCCCGGGCCCGCCGCGTTGTCGAGCGGCAGGATGCCCACGACCGCGCCGGCCGGACCTTCCGACCCATCTGCGTCGAGCCAGACCAGGCGTTGGTGCCCGTGATCGGCCAGCACCAGGTCGCCCTCGGGGTCGACGGTCAAGCCCAGCGGCGTGTCCAGTCCCGCCGCGCCGCCAGCGTCCCAGGCGGCCACCTGGGCGCCCTCGGCCGTGAGCACGCGCACGACGTTGTGCCGAGCGTCCGAGACGTAGACGCGGCCGTCGGCGACGGGCGACCCGCCGGGTTCGAGCGCGGGCCCGGGACCGAGCGCGATGCCGCGCGGGTGGCCCACGTCGTCCCATACCGCCAGCACGGCACCCGTCGGGCCGAACACTTGAACGCGCCGGTTGCCGGTATCGGCAACGTAGATCCGGTCGCCCTCGGCGGTGACGGCGATGTCCTCGGGCGCGGCAAGCTCGCCTTCGGCGCTGCCGGGTCGGCCGAAGCGAACCGGCGGCTCGTTGGGCACGAAGCCCAGCCCCGTGGTGCTCGCCCGCGTCACGCGCCCGTTCCCCGCCTCGACGACGACGACCCTCCCGTGGGCGTCGACCGCGATGCCGGTGGGATGGTAGAGCAGGGCGCCGGTCGAGACCTCGGGCGGCCAGACATCGACGAGGCCATAGGCTTCCGGCAGCGGTGCGGCGGATACGTTTGGCACGTCTGCCTGGGCGCCGACCGCGTTCGCGGCAAGCGACGCCGATGGCTGGCGGGCGGGCATCGCATGGCCCGCGCCGGCGGCCAGGAGCGCGGCGCCGAGGACGGGGAGCGTGATCGAGCGCATCAACGCCCATGACGTACCGCCGGCCGGAGCGATACGACGGGCCGGGGTCATCCGACGCGGACGACGTGGAGAGCGCGGACGGTGCGGGCAGGGTCGGGTACTCGTGATCCGGCCCCTCGCCCTCACCACTCGCCCGCGTACCCCGGATCGAACGGCGCCGCCACCCGCGCCCACCACCCGTGGTGCAGCTCGACGAGCTGGCGCAGGTGGTGGAGGTCGTGGTCGACCCATGCGGCCATCAGCTCGCCCGCCGACATCGACCCGAACGCGGGGTGGACGTGCTCCACATGCCAGTCGACCGAGCCCAGCGTCGCCAGCCAGCCCAGCGAGCGCGCGCGCTCGGCGCGGAAGATCTCGATGGACGCCGCCATCTGGCGGCTGGCGTAGTCGCGCTCCTTCACCCAGGCCGGCGGGTCGATCGGCGGCCAATCGGCCTCTGGCGCCGTCAGCGTGAGGCGGAGGCGCGTGCGGAAGTCCTCGGCCTCCTCGTCGGCCAGGTGGTTGACCACCTCGATGGCGCTCCAGGCCTCGGGCGCGGGCGACCAGCGCGCCGCGTCGCCGTCCAGCTGGCGGGCGAGGGCGGCGATGACCGCGCCGTTGGCGCGGAGGCGTGCAATGCACGACAGCAGGTCCATCTCGTGCTCCCATGCGCGACGACCAGGCGATTGCGGTCCGCCATTCTATATCGGGTGGTCAACCACGTGCGCCGGGGACGCCTGCCGTGCGGCGCCTGTTCGGCGTCGGCACCGTGGTCGACGTATGCTTGCGGCATGCCGTTCCGCCGTCGCCGCCTCACCGGCTCGCTCCGCGAGAGCGGGCCTAGCCTGCGCACCCGCGCTGCCGTCGTCGGCGCGGCCGTCGTGGCTTGCTGCCTGGCGCCGGCGCTGCCGCTTGCCGGCCGCGTGAAGGCCACCATCGCCGACGATCCGGAGCTGCCCCGTATCCAAGCCCGCGCGCGCTCCTTTCACGGACTGGTGCTAGGCGATGCCGGCGATCCGGTGGTGATTGCGCTGCATGACGGCCCTGGCGGCGACCACCGCGCGCTGGCGGCGCTTGGCCGGCTCACCGCCGCCCCGACCGAGACCGAGCGCACGGCCGCGGCCGCGCTGGGCATCGCGCCCGGCGAGCGCACCTACCGCGTGGCGCTCTACGACCAGCGCGGCTCTGGCCTATCCCCGCGCGACGAGGAGCCCGCCTCGTTCGAGGACGCGCTGGAGGACCTGGGCGCTGTGGCCGATGCCGTCGCCGGCGACGGCCCCGTACGGCTCGTCGGCCAGGGGTGGGGTGCCATGCTGGCCGCGGCCTACCTGGGCCGGAACCCGAGCCGCGTCGCGGGCGCCGTGCTCATCGAGCCGCTGTTCCTGAGCGCGGACGAAGGCGAGCGCTACTTGGCCAGCCTGGCGCCGCCGCGCGACACGACGGAGCGACTCCAGGCCGCCTGGCGGGCGTACCGAGCGCTGGCCATCTTTGGGCCGGACCGGGCGGCCCGTGCGGATTGGCGGGCGGCTGGCCGGATCGAGCGGGCCGCGTTGCGCGCCGAACCACGCCGCGGCTGCCCGCCGCCAGCGCCGTCGTTTGCGCGCGCCGGCGCCGCGGCGCCGGGGGCCATCTGGCGCTCGCTCTCGGGGGCGGACGGCCGTCTCGACCCCGGCCTGGCCGACCTTGCGGCCGGCGCGGACCGCTACGGCCGGTCCGTCCTGCTCCTGGCCGGCGCCTGCTCGCCCCTGCGCGACGCCGTGCACGACCGCCACGTCGCCCGCTTCCTGGACGCGCGCGCCCTGGACCTGCCCGCCGCCGGCCACGACGTGCTCTTGACCGCACCCGACGCCGCCGTGGCCGCCGTACGCGAGCACCTGGACGCGCTGGCGGCCATGGACGAGGAGGAGGCGGACGCGACGGGCGCGGGATCGTCCTAGGGCAATCCGGCCTCCCGGCCCGCCCACGGGAGGTACGCCGGCGCGCCGACCGGACCCATGGCCGTCCGCGTCGGGGAGGGCCTTGCGGTGGGCGGGGTGGCGGGCTGCGTGCGGGTCGGGCGCGGCGTGGGCGTGATGGTGCGCGTGGCCGTGGCCGTCACGGGCTCGGTCGGGGCGGGCGTCAGCGTCGGGGGCGGCGTCGGGAACGCCCACGGCAGGTCCGGCCGAAACGCCTCGAGGCCGCGAGCGCCGGACGCGATCAGGACGGTGCCGTCGATGGCGGCCACCGATGTCCGCCCCCCGGCGGCGCCCAGTCCGATGCGCGCCGCCTCGCGCATGCGCGCCGGGTCGCGGACGTCGACGGCGGTCACCGCGCAGGCTGCCGGCGATGCCGGGCAGTCCGGCGTGAGGAAGGCGATGCCGTCGGCGGCCACCAGCCCGCTGATCGGACCGGGCACGAGCAGGTTGCCCAAAGCACCGCCGGCGGCCTCGAGGTCGACGGCGTACAGCCGGTAGCGCGCGCTCGCCCCGATCCCGACCACGGTGGCGACGAACGCGTTGCGCCCGGCGACGGCGACCAGCGGAAGGTCGTAGGCGTCGCCCTCCGCGGCGCCGAAGCGCAGCGTGCGCACCAGGCGCGGCGCCAGCGGCGTGCTCACGTCGACCAGCGTCAGCACCGGCTCGCTGGGCGCGTCGGGCGTGGCCGGCGGCGCGTAGCCGACGACCGCCAAGCGGTCGCCGTCCAGGTCCATGTCCGTCACAGCGCCGGGCACCGCCACGTCGCCGCCGCGGCGAGGCGAAGCGGGGTTGGCCAGGTCCCAGGCGCTGACTCGCCAGACGCCATCCTCGTAAGCGCGCGCAAAGGCGGTGCCAGACGCCGGCTCAAGCATGATCTCGTAAACCCACTGAAGGGTCTGAAAGCGACCGACCTTCCGTGGCCGGTCCGGCAGCGCGATGTCGTAGACGTCGGCGTCCAGGCCGACCACGTCGCCGGAGCCGCCGTCGTTCACCACCGCGTGCGCGCCGGCAACGTCGAGCCAGCCATGGTAGTGGCCGTCGAACGCGTAGCCGAGCGGCTCGATGGCCTCAGGAGGGAGGCGTACCGCGCCAAGCCCGCCCTGGTCGGCGGCGACGAAGGCCACGTCGGGCCGCGACCGGTCGACCGCCACCGCGGTGGTCGTGCCGATGAGATCCAGCGCGCCGAGCGTCCGCCCAGCCTGCGCAGCTGGCGCCAGCAGCGCGGAGATCCGCCCGCCCGCCTCGCTCACGTACAGGTGCTCCCCGACGGCGGCCAGCCCACCCGCCGGAACGCCGGCGGTGGTGGCGGTGGTCGACCACTCCAGCGCCGCTGGCCCCTCGATCCCGCCGGCCACCACGCCAAACGCAAAGCCGCCGTTGAACGCGGCGTACGGCCGCCCGTCCGCGGTGGCGGTGACCGCGATGTCGCGCAGCCGCCCCCAGATGCGCGCCTCGGGGTAGCGGGCCAGGGTCCTGGGCTGGCCCGGGTTGCCGAGGTCCAGCACCAGGGCCCCGATCCCGACGCCGGCCACGATCGGCGGCCCGTCCGGATCCGGCGTGGCCAGCCGGCCCCATGCCGGGCCCACGACCTGCCCCAGCTGGCGGGGGACCGCGGGATCGGCCAGGTCGTAGACGACCAGCGCCCGCTGCTGGGCCTCGTCGCGCGCGTTGGCGTCGTCGGTGGTGGCGATGGCCAGCAGGCGGCCGGCGCGCACCACGTCCTGGACGTCGACGTTGGCCGGCAGCGCCACCGGCTCGAGGAAGCGCGGCGACGCGGGGTCCTCCAGGTCGACGACGGACACGACGGTCTGGATCACGCCCTCGCCGGCGCCCGGCAGCGCGCCCAGCCGCTGGTGGAACGCGTACGCGTAGCGCCCGCTTGCGACGACGCGCACGGCGGGCAGTTCGAGCGGCACGCTCCCGAGCGGCGGCCGCAGCGGCGCGCCGGCATCCAGGACGTACAGCGAGGCGGCGGTCACGACGACGAGATGCTCGCCGGCGCGCGCGATGCCCGCGACGACGCCGTCGAGCATTGCCCCGTGACCCACAAGTCGCGGCGCGGCGCGGTCGGACACGTCGACCTCGGCCACGCGGGTGCCGTGGCCGAGGAGGAGGCGCTCGCCGTCCGCCAGGATCGCGCGCGTGACGCCGCCGTGCTGGCCGACGGGTTCGACGACGGGGTCGGGGCTCTGGGATGTGCGGGCGGCTTGGGCGGCTGGCGCGGGGAGCACCACCAGGAGCCAGGCAAGCGCGACCAGCGTGCGGATGGGACCGTTCACGGGGGACCTCCGGGCACGTTTCCTGGGCAGGGGTCGCCTAGGATATACCGGATTGCCCGCCAGGACCTGTGCGGGCGGGTCAGCCCCGCGGGCTCAGCCTTCGGGTGGACCCGCCTGCTGGCGCCATTCGCGATAGATGCCCACCAACTGCGCGTGCGTCCCGGGCGATACGTCGACCTGCCCGAGGCGGCGCAGGGTCTTGCACGTGGCCTCGATCTGGTGGAAGTGCTGCTGGCAGCCCGTGCAGCGGGCCAGGTGCGCCTCGAACATGGCGCGCTCGGCCGGGTCGAGCGCTTGTTCGGTGTACTCGGTGATGAGGTCGACCAACTCATGGCAGGTCATGCCGCGACCGATCTCAGCTTTGCCGTCGATCATGGCGTTCTAATCCCCCGCGGCCGAACCGGCCAAGTACGCCTCTAGCGCTTGCCGCACCTTGACGCGAGCCCGGTGCAGCAGCACGCGCTGATTGGACGACGAGATATCCAGCGCGTTACACACGGCCTCCGCGTCCCACCCCTCGACGTCGCGCAGGACGATGACCTCGCGCTGCCGTTCGGGCAGCTCCGCGATGGCTGCGCTGACGACCTGGAGCGACTCGTCGGTGACCAGCCGATCGTCCAGGCTGGTCCAATCGTCCGAGGCGGTGCTGTGGAGGACGTGGGCGCTGCCGTCGTCGGCGAGGGCGCGCTCCAGCGCGGAGTCCTCGTCCTCGGGGCCGCCGAGGTCGGAGAAGGCCACGCTGCGGCTCTCGCGCTTGCCCCGGGTCTTGGCCTTGTTGGAGACGATGCGGAACAGCCACGTGGCGAGCGCGCTCCGGCCCTCGAAGCGGTCGATGCCCTTGAGCGCGCCGATCCACGCCTCTTGAGCGACCTCCTCCGCCACGGCGCGATCCTTGACGTACAGGAGCGCCGTGCGCACGAGGGCGCCATGGTACCGATCGACCAGCGTCATGAACGCGGCCTCGTCGCCGCGGCGCAGCGCCGCGACGAGGGCCGCTTCGTCCGCATGGCCGTTGCCGGACGCGTGGGCGGTGGTTGCGTTGCCGGGGTCGTTCAGCATGGGCATGACCGTTAGAGCGGGCGCCGCCTGCGATGGCCGGCGCCGCGGGGGTTGTCTCGGCGAGCAGGCCGAGACTGCGTTTGGGATTGTATCGCCTGGGGCAGCGCCCGCCAACGGCCGCTGCCCGCGGAGCGGCGTCGCATGCCGTGCCCGCGGCCCCTATCATCCGCGGTGTGAGTCGCATCCGCGCCGCGCGAGACGTCTTGCTTGGAGGAGCCTCGGTGGAGCCCGTTCGCGTCCTGATCGCCGCCGGCGACCGCCTGGCCCGTGCCGGGCTGGCCTCGCTGATCGAGGGCCACGACCTGATCGTGGCCGGCCGCCTGGCGCTCGACGAGGCGGACGAGGACGCCTGGGAGGCGGCCGTCACTGCCTTCCAACCCGACGTGGTGGTCCTGGACCTCGGCGGCCCGGCTGCCGCGGCCCTGGACGCGGTCACGGCCGCGGCGCACGCGTTGGGCGCGCCGGTGCAGGGCGAGGAACACGAATGGTCGGGCGCGCCGATCCTGGCCCTGGTCGAGGATGCCGTGGGCGCCGCGGCGGCGCGGGCGCGCGGAGCGTTGGGCGTTGTGCTTCGGACAGCCGACGCGGCCCAGCTGGCCGGCGCCGCGCGCGCGGTGGCCGCAGGGCTGGCCGTGGCCACGCCGGACCTCGTCGCGGTGGCGGGAGTGGTCCCGGACGTGGTGACCAGCCTCACGCCGCGCGAGGTCGAGGTGCTGGCGCTGTTCGCCGAGGGGCTGAGCAACCGCCAGATCGCGGCGGCGCTGGGCATCAGCGTGCACACGGCCAAGGACCACGTGGACCACGTCATGGCCAAGCTGGGCGCGAGCAGCCGGACGGGCGCTGCTATTCGGGCGGCGCGGTTGGGGTGGTTGCGGTTGTAGGGGGGCGCGGCTACCCAAGCGCGGGCCGGAAAGCGCCCTTCGTCTGTTGTCCAAGCGTTCTCCGCCGTCAATCGCCATCGGAGCTACTCATTGGCTGCGTGGTTGGCTCGGCGTAGAGGGCCGACCAGGCGCGCAACCGGATGCTGGGGCAGCAACCAGCCGGCACGCCGCGCGTACGGTCGTGCGCATCGATCTGGGCTGCTACAGAGGAGCTCCACCTTGTTTGCCCCGACGACCGGCCACTGCTTCGTCGAAGAGCGCGGTCCCGAAGGCGAGCTCGTCGTGCGGCTCAGCCCATCGTTCGTGCGGAACTGCGCCTTGGTCCACCTGTTCATGCTGGCAATCGTGGTGGCCGCGGTCTTTGGTATCCTCTTCTGGTCGAGCGTTGAGCGCACGTGGCCGCTGCTCGCGATGGCTGCCGTTGGGGCGGCCGTCGCGCTCTGGCATCTCCGCACCATGCTCTTTGGCAACGCTCGGTGGGTCGCTCGACGGGGGGAGTTGGCATTCATCGAGAACCGGCTGTTCGGCGAGCATCACACCGTGGAGACCGAGGGCACGCTGGTCTACTCGAAGTACCTCGACCGCTCGACGTTCTTCCTCGAACAGCCGGACGGCAAGCACCGCCCGTGGCGGCGCTTGCTGACGGCCAGCTTCCTCAACCGGGGAGGCCACCTCCGACACCTCGTCCAAGGGTTGGCGGCGGAGACCGGCTTCCCACTCGAGGAGCGGGGGTGGGGCTTCTAGCATGCGCTGCGAGGACGGATCGGTTGCCGAGCGGGTGGGGGAACTCGGCGGTGCGGATGGCCGGTTTGATGTAAGTGACGCCGGGGGGGGTAGACTGCCGGCTATGATCGAAACGCCTGTATTCGGCGGCGACGACCGGCAGCGCGACGTGAGATGGGGTTCGACGTGGCACTCACGAATGGTCGGTCGGCGTTCGCCGTGACGACCGCGCTGCTCAATCGGTGCTTCGATTCGGCTACTGGAGACGTTCTACGGCGGCAAGCGGGACGACAAGACCCTCCGGTTGTTGGGCATCGAACCAGACGCCACATGACGTGTCGCCCCCGCGTCGATCGGCTAGCGCCGCGATCCAACCCCCATCCACCACGCCCAGTCCACTCGTTGTCCGCCACCGTCCGTAAAGGGCGCGATCAGCTGGGCCTCGCCATCGGGCGCGTCGGCGTACCACAGCTCGTCGCCTGCGCCCCAGAAGAGGCCGCCCTCGTCGGGCCGGAAGGTGACGTCGGTGATCCCGCCCTGGGTGTGGTCGGCGTGGGCGCCGCCGGCAGGGTCGAAGAGCGTCCAACCGCGGTCGTCGAAGACGACGCGCCACGTGCCGGCCTCCGATACGCGGGTACGAGGAAATCGGCCGAACGGCCCAACCGGCACGTCCTCGACGCCCGCTCCGAACGCCGCTGTGTCACACCCCCCGACGCCACGACCCTCGAGTCGAACGAACGGCCGTTCGGGCGCGCCCCATCGGTCGACGCGGCATGCCTGCTCGCTCAGCCGCTCCAGCGACGCGTCGACGGCGCTGAGGAGGAACGTGCCCCACTCCGCGTTGCCGGATTGCTTCGATCCGTACAGCTCGCCGCTGACGGCGATCTGGCTCGTCTGTGTATCGACGACGAACGTCGCGCTCATCCCGTCCTGGAGCGTCCGGCTGATGCCGGTGCGCACGTCGATCCCGACGATGTCGCAGATGCCGCAGCCGTTGGCCTCGCGATGGACGATGGCTTCGTGATCACCGAGCCAGGCGTCAGGCCAAGCATCGAGCCAGCTCCCCGTGTGGCTGCCACCCCAAACGTGGCGTTGCGTCGCGCCGTCGACGCTCGAGACATCGGTCGATTCGGCCACGGCGGTGCCCGCAGCTCGTTTGCACCATTCCGAACCCTCGTGAAGGATCCACTGCCCATCCGGTGACCACGCCAATCGGAACGCGTGCGTCGGCTCGTCCGACACGCGTCGCACCTGCCAACCATCGATGTCGACGACGTAGACATCGCCGGACGGCCCGTCGAGCGCGCCGACGAACGCCAGGTGCGTGCCGGCCGGTGACCAAGCCACCACGCCGAGACCGGACCGGAAGGCGCAGACCACATCCTCCTCACCCCAGCCCGTTTGCCACGGCGTCGGGATCGAGGGCAGGGCGGTGGATGCGGCCGACGGCGTGGGCGTGCCGTCGAAGTAGCTGAGGATGACATCCTCGGCCTGCGCGCGCAGATCGCCCTCGATGCCCTCGTGCAGCAGCCGTGTTGCGAACGCCTCGCGGCCGTCGGCGAGATCCATGACGTGCAGCGTGAGCGGCATCGTCATCGGCGCCGTGAGCTGCCAGCCTGGCTCGTCGCCGGTGACGTACACCAGCCAGCGGCCGTCCGGTGAAAGCGCGCCGCTCACGTCGCGCAGCCGGCCGCCGTCGGGGATGCGCCACGTGGCGGCCAACGTGCCGTCGACACTGCGCACCGCCAGGTCCGTCGTCCCGCTCACGGCGGCGACGTGGGTGCTGGCGGCGTCCGGCGCGGCAGCGACGCGGTGGATCAAGTACGGTCCCGGCGCAGGCAGCTGGGCCGAGCTTGGGTATACAGCGGACGACGGGTCGTCGACGATGATCGGGGCTTCGGTCGCCGACGACAGCGCCGTGCCGTTAGGCGGTGGCAGTGCTCGGCAACCCTGGACGGTGGCGAGTATGGCGAGCGCGGCCGGCGCGATGAGCGCGACGATCGCTGCCCAACGGGTCGCGCGCGTCGAGCGGGTGGCGGGGATGGGGCGCCACGTCGGGAGCGACGTTTGACGCAGGGTCGATGCAGGCATGCGTGTCCTCCGGTCGTGGTGTGGTGCGCTCGGCTGCGGCCGATGATATCGCATCCCGACGGAGAGCTGACACGCAAGGGTCGTTGGCTCAGCGACGCCGACCCACTCGGTGAAAGCACTGCGCCCCCAGCGCCGTCCACCCCGCGAACGCTACCCGAGGCCGAGCTGAACCCGGATGGCTCCTTCCACTGCGCTCAGATCCTCGGTGGTAAGGCGCCCGAGCTGCTCGCCGACCCGCAGCTTGCTGACCGTTGCCAGCTGGTCGGCGAGCGCCTTGTGCTGTCTGCCCAGTAGGGTCACGTACGCTTCGCTGGGATAGAGCCGCTCGACGTTTGACGTCAAGGGCACCACCTGGAGGCGGTTCAGGTGCCGGTTCGAAGCATCGTTGCTCACGATGACCGCCGGCCGGCGCTTGCGGATCTCTCCGCCCACCGCGGGATCAAAGCCCACCCAAACCACGTCACCCCGCTGCATCGGACGCATCCCCGATGGTCGCCTCCGCCCACGCCAGCGCCTCGACCTCGCGCCCCTCGTCCGCGGCCATGGCACGATACGCCTCGTCCAGGTCGGCGTCCACGACGTGCGGCCGCACCAAGGCCTCGATGAACTGGCTGATCCGGCGCGGTCCGATCACACGGCGAAGGCCCTCGTAGACGTCCTCTTCGATCGTGATCGTGAGCTTCTTGTGCACTGCCGAGCCTCCTCTCCAGTCCAGTATGCACGTATTATACACGTATAGCGCCTTTGGGCAGCGTCAATGTCCCACCTCGCCCGGTGCACGATGACCCGCCCTGCTGGGTTTGGTGTAGTCCAGTACAGCTTTGGGTTACCGGTCATGCATACGCGGATGGGACCTTTCTCGCATTGAAGAGCGGACCGTGGTGCGCTGCTGCGACGGCGATGCTCGTTCAATGTGCCCCGCTCGACCGAGCCAGGAAGCGGCCCTCCGCCGCGACAGGACGGCACTGCGACGGCGGCCCGGAGACCCAGAAAAGGGACCGCAGCGGGAGCACCCAGGCGGCGTGAAGGCGTCCGATAACCCAAACCCCAATCCGAACCTCACCCTAGTTTTGGCCACACGCGCGTACCACCGCTCGCCGATGCAGCACGTCGTCAGCCCCCAAAGAGAGGCCCACCCCCCCCGCCATTCGGGGGATGCCGCGCCCTCGGCCGGCCCCTAGGCTTGCTCCGTTCTTCCACGCGGCGCGTTCGCCGCCGACCGATCAGGAGCCCTCAATGTCCACGTCCACGTCCACGTCCTCGTCCACTTCCACTTCCACCTCTCCCCTAGCCGACCTCTCCGACGCCCTCGCCGCCGCCGTCGCCTCCACGGCGCCCAGCCTGGTGCGCGTCGAGGCGCGCCGCCGCATGCCCGCCTCCGGGCTCGTCTGGTCCGCGGACGGGATCGTCGTCACGGCCCACCACGTCGTCCGCCGCGACGACAGCATTGCCGTTGGCCTGGACGGCGATAGCGTGCCCGCCACGCTCGTCGGGCGCGACCCGTCCACCGACATCGCCGTTCTTCGCGTGGAGGGCGGCCTGCCCGGTGCCGCCGCGACCGCCTGGGACGACGGCGACGCGCCGGCCGTCGGGCAGATGGCGCTTGCCGTCGGGCGGCCCGGGCGCTCGCCGCAGGCGGCCCTGGGCCTGGTGTCGGCGGTCGGGGGCGCGTGGCGCACCGGCGCCGGCGGCGCCATCGATCGCTGGCTGCGCGCCGACGTGGTCATGTACCCCGGGTTCTCGGGCGGCGCGCTCGTCTCGGCGCGCGGGACCGCCTTGGGCATGCTCACCAGCGGCCTCGCGCGCGACGCCGCGCTGGCCGTGCCGCCGGCGACCCTGCGGCGCGTCGTCGCCGATATCCTGGCCCACGGCAGCGTTCGCCGCGCGCGGCTGGGCGTCGGCGTCCAGCCCGTGCGGCTGCCCGCAGCGCTCGCCGCCACGCTGGGTCAGGAGACCGGCGTGCTCATCGTGAGCGTCGAGGACGACAGCGCGGCGGCCAGGGCCGGCCTGCACCTGGGCGACACGCTCACCGCCCTGGACGGCCAGCCGCTGCGCGACCTGGACGACCTCATGGACGCCCTCAGCGGCGACCGGATCGGCCGCGAGGTCAGCGCGTCGATCGTGCGCGGCGGCGCGGTCGAAACGGTCTTGGTGACGTTGGACGTGGCGGCGTAAGGACCGAAAGAGGGGGTGAGGACCGTTGTCGGCCCTCACCCCCTCGTGGCTCGCCGTGCTACGAGTCCGAACGTGGCCGCGCGCCGAGGCGCAGCGGAACCACCAGCTCCTGGCCGCCGCGCACGATCGTCAGCTCGACGGTATCGCCCGGCTGCGTCTCCAGCGCCACGTACGTGAGCAGGTCGTCGAACGAGCGCACCGGGGTGTCGTCGATGGCCACCACGACGTCGCCGCCCACCATGAGGTCGGACGCCGTGAGGCTGCCGCCTGCAACCGCGTTCGATCCGCGCAGGGCCTGGATGGAGGGACCGCCGGCCATCACCTCGTTGATGTACGCGCCACGCGCATCCGGGTCCAGACCGTTCCGCTCGGCCACATCGCGAACCACGTTCCCCCCGCTCACGCCTAGGTACGACCACTCGTAGCGCCCTTCGGCGATGAGCGTGGGCACCACCCTGGCCACGATCGACGACGGGATGGCAAAGCCGACGCCCGCGTTGGCCGCCATGCCCTGCGTCCGGATCTGCGCGTTGACGCCCACCACCTCGCCGCGCATGTTGACCAGCGGGCCGCCCGAGTTGCCCGGGTTGATGGCCGCGTCGGTCTGGATGGTCTGCGGGATGCTGAACGACGCCCTGCCGCTCGGCGCCTGGCCCTGCGGGCCGCCCTGGCCGAACGGGTTGGACGGGTCGAAGGGCATGGGCTGCCGGCTCTCGGGATCGGAGGGGATGGTGCGGCCCAGCGCGCTGATGATCCCGGCCGTCATCGTGTTCTGGTAGTCGCCGAACGGGTTGCCCATGGCCACCACGGCCTGGCCGGGCTTCAGCTCGTCGAAGTCCTCGACCAGCGGCAGCGCCCGCGCGTTACCAGGGATGTCGGCGACCTCGATGACCGCCAGGTCGCTGTACGCGTCCGTGCCGACCACGCGCCCGTCGCGCTCGGTGCCGTCGGCAAAGACGACGCGGACCGCGTCAGCCGCCTCGATCACGTGGTTGTTGGTGACGACGTGCCGGTCGTCCAGGACGAAACCGGAGCCGGTGCCGGCGCCCTGCATCATGCGCGTCCGGATGCTGACCACGCCCGGGTTGACCTGCTCGTAGAGCTGGGACAGGTCGTTGCCGGTGGCGGCGCTGTCGCGGAGCGGCAGCGGTTGGAGGGCGGCGCCGCTCGAGAGCGCCTCGCGCGCCGCGTCCAGCTCCGCGCGGCGATCGGGGTCGAGCGGCTGGACGGCGGCCTCTGCGACCGCGGCGCTGCCGGCGACCAGAGCCGGTGCCTCGTAGCGCACGGGCTGCGCGGCGGTGAGCGACTCCAGGCGGTCGGCCAAGCCGCCGTCCTTGTCGAACAGGAGGAGCGCGCCGCCGATGCCGACGAGCGCGGAGGTGAGCATGAGCACCAGCACCGCGATGGTGCCGACGAGGATCATGAACCGGCGTTCGCGATTGGACATGGGTTTTCCTTAGGAGCACAGCGCACGGGGCGCGGCGAGGGGTAAGGGGAGCCGGGATAAGGGTAGCCAATCTTGGTGAGCAAAGGGTAAGCGGCCGTTTAACGACTCCGAAGGAACGCCGAAAACGGGTGCTTTGGCACGCAAAGCGGTTCGGCACGGGCCAGCCGCGCGGCTATCGTGTGCGGCAGACCACGACGGGCTCCGGTCCTGCGGCCGGAGGTTGTCGTCGAGTTGATCACCGCCGCCCCGCACCAAGACCGACCGGAGGACTGCCATGAACGCGCACAACGCCCGCATGATCACCCCCGCCCGCGCCGCGGTTGCCGCCATCGCCTGCCTGGCGCTGCTCGGCGGCTGCCGGAAGCCAACGCCGGAGCCGCCCGCGACGCCGCCGCCGGCCTCGGGAACGCCGGGCGCGCAGGGGCCGGGCGGTCGCGGCGTCGCCGCCGAGGCGATGCCGGGCATCCGGCTGCGCCTCGCCGACGCCGATCCCGCCGCGGCGGCGGGCGACGCCGATTCCGTGCGCACGGTGGAGGGCGAGCCTCTGGACGAGGCGCGCCTGGCGGAGCTCCTCGAACGCGTGCCCGTGCTGCTGCCCGATGCGTCGGCGGCCGTCGACTTTGCGGTCCGGCCGGGTCCGCCGCCCCCCGCCATCGCCGGCGACACGTTGCCCGTGGCGTTCCCGCCGCCGGCGACGGCCGCGCCGCCGCCGGACATGGCGTCGGGCCCGCTCGAGGTCGCGCGCTACCAGCCCGAGGGCGATGTGGACATCGCCTCGCATGTGGCGGTGACGTTCTCCGGACCGTTTGCGCCGCTGGCATCCAACGCGCTCCTGGACGCGGTCGATGTTCCGGCGCGGCTCGAGCCGCAGCCGGCAGGGCGGTGGCGGTGGGTGGGGACGCAGACGCTGGTGTTCGAGCCGGAGGGCGGCCGGATGCCGTTTGCCACCGAGTTCGCGGTGGAGGTGCCCGCGGGCGCCGTGGCCTCCGACGGTCGCACGCTGGCCGAAGGGGCGTCCTGGACGTTCCGGACGCCGCCGCCGCGCGTCGCCGGCACCGTGCCGGACGACGGGGCGGTGGCGGTCGACAACCGGCCGGTCATCGCCATCGCCTTCGACCAGCCCGTCGATCCGGCGGCCGTGCTGCCGTTCGTCGCCGTCGAGGCCGACGAGCGACCGGTGGCCGTTCGCCTGGCCACGGCCGAGGAGGTCGCGGCGGACGAGAACGCGGCACGCTTCGCGGCGCGGTATGACGACGACCGGCTGGTCGCGCTGATCCCCGAGGCCGACATGCCGCGCGGCGCGACCATTCAGGGGATCGTTGGCCAGGGCGTGCCGGCCGTCGAGGGTCCGCGCACCGGCGACGAGGAGCGGCCATTCTGGTTCGCCACGTACGGCCCGTTCGAGATCGCGGAGCACGACTGCGAGCGGGAACGCGGCATCGGCCCGGCCGACTTGCTCCGCAGGGCGCGCGGCTGCGATCCGGGCAACCCGTTGTGGATCCGGTTCACCAACCCGCTCGACCCCGCGGCCTTCGACGGCGAGGCTTGGGCGATCGAGCCTGCCGTGCCGGGCGTGCGCTTCGAGTTCGGCGGCGGCGACCAGGTGATGGTCTTCGGCCTGTTCAAGGGGCGCTCCAAGTACCAGGTGACCGCGCCCGAGGGCCTCGTCGACGTCTTCGGCCAATCGCTGGAGGGCGAGCGCGCGGTGAGCTTCGAGACCGGCGACGCGCCGCCGGCGCTGCTGGTGCCGGGCTCGTCGTACGAGCCGCTGACCGTCGACCCGTTCGGCGCGCCCGCCCTGACGGTGCACGCGCGCAACATCCCGCGGCTGCGCGTCGCGCTGTACCGGACGACGCCCGAGGCGCATCGGACGTTCTCCAGGCTCGTGGAGGACCGCGACGACGATGGTTTCGTGCGGCGACCGCCCGGCGAGGTTGCCTGGGAGGGGGTCGTGGCAGTCGAGGGCGCCCGCGACGCGTTTGCCGCGGTGCCGATCGACCTCGCGCCGGCGCTGGATGACGGCGTCGGCCAAGTGCTCGCCTATGTCGAGCCCGCCGACGCGGTGCCCGAGCCGTATCGCTGGGCGGCGGCACCCGCGCTCCGCTGGGTCCAGGTCACCAAGTTGGGCGTCGACGTGTTGTCCGACGCGAGCGGGCTCACGGCCTGGGTGACCGACCTGACCGATGGCGCGCCGGTGCGCGGCGCATCGATCCAGACGCTGGGCGCCGCCGGAGTCCCCGCCGAGGCCTCGACGGACGGCGACGGGCTGGCGCGGATCGACGGCGCTGCGCTGCCCGAAGGGGCGGAGCTGCTAGTCGCCGCGCGCGGCGCGGACCGCGTTCTGGCCACGAGCTACTGGCGCTTCGACGACGATGAACTTCCGACGCTGTCTTGGCACGCGTTCGACGACCGCGGGCTGTACATGCCCGGCGAGATGGCGCGCATCAAGGGCACCATCCGGCGGCTCGGCCGTGGCGTCGGCGGCGATGTCGCGGCGTTCGACGGGGCGGCCGCGAGCCTGCGCTGGACGCTCCGCGCGTCCAACGGCGACGAGGCGGCTACCGGCGAGGCGCAGGTCTCGTCGACCGGGGCGTTCGACATAACGATCGAGGTGCCGGACGACATGGCCGTGGGCTTTGCCGAGCTGACCCTGGAGCTGGCGGCCGATGCGGCGGGCGACGTTCCGGGCAGCGCCCACTCGGTGGCGCTCAACATCGCCGAGTTCCGCCGCCCGGCATTCGAGGTGGCGGTATCACTGGAGAAGCCCGACGCGTTGGTGGGCGAACGCGCCGTGGTGGCGGTCGACGCGACGTACTTCGCGGGCGGCGCGCTGGCGGGCGCGGACGTCTCGTGGAACGCTCGCGCCAACCGGACGACGTACGCGCCGCCGGGATGGGACGGGTTCTCGTTCGGCGAGTGGACGCCGTGGTGGGGCGACTGGGGGATGCCGGTCGGCCGCTTCGGCAGCCCCGGGGGCGAGAGCGCATTCGAGAGCTGGGAGACGACGACGGACGGCGCCGGCAACCACCGGCTGGCCGTCGAGGTGAGCGGCGTCGAGCCGCCCGCGCCGGTCTCGGTGTTGGCCGAGGCGACGGTGAGCGACGTCGACCGGCAGGCGCAGTCCGACTCGGCGGCGGTGTTGGTCCACCCGGCCGAGCTGTACGTCGGGCTCCGTTCGGACGTGCTGTTCGTCGAGGCCGGCGATGCCATCGCCATCGATGCCATCTTGCCCGAGATCGGCGGCGACGCCGTCGGGGGCCGCGCGATCGAGATCGTGGCCGAGCGGCTGGAGGGGCGCTGGACGTCGGAGGGCTGGGAGGAGGAGGCCGTGCCGGCCGGCGGCTGCCCGGACCTGATCTCGGCGGCCGAGCCCGTGACGTGCCAGCTGACGCTGGACGAGGGCGGCGCCTACCGCCTCCGCGCCACGGTGCGCGACGACGCCGGGCGCGCCAACCAGAGCGCGCTGCGCATCTGGGTGGCCGGAGGCCCGCCCGAGCCGCGCGCGGCGATGGTCGAGGAGGGCCGCGTCGAGCTGATCCCGGACAAGGACGTCTACGCGCCGGGCGACACGGCCCGCATCCTGGTCCGTGCCCCGTTCGCGCCGACCGAGGCGCTGGTGTCGCTGCGGCGGCAGGGCCTGGTGGAGGTGCGGCGGCAGCGCATGACGGAGGCCACGACGACGATCGAGGTGCCCATCGAGGACGGCTACGTCCCGAATCTCACGGTGGCCGTCGAGCTGGTCGGCGTGGCGCGGCCCGTCCCGGCGGACGACGTCTATGCCCGCGGCGTCCGCGGCGTAGATTCGATCTTCGCGGCCTTTCCGCCCCTGCCCGCGTTCGCGTCGGGCTCGATCGATCTCCAGGTCCCACCCGACGCCCGGACGCTGGGCGTCGACGTGGCCCCGGCCGCACCGGCGCTTCGGCCGGGCGGCGAGACGACGGTGGAGGTCGCGGTGACCGGCGCGGATGGCGAGGCGCTGGCGGACGCGGAGGTGGCACTGGTCGTCGTCGACGAGGCCGTGCTGGCGCTCTCGGGCTGGCAGACGCCCGACCCCATCGCCGCGTTCTACGGCACGCGCTACACGGGGGTGGAGGTGTGGCGGAGCCGGTCGGGGATCGTCGTGGCGGACGACGCTGCGCTTGCCGGCGCTTCGCTCGATGGGGATGTCGGGATGGCCAGCGATGGCGCCCGGTCGTTGTCCCGCATGTTCGGTCTCGACGAGGCGGGAGCGGAGTCCGAGATGTTCGCCATGCCGGCGCCGCTGGCCGACATGGCGATGCTCCGGTCGCAGGTCCACATGCCGATCCTCAACTTCGAGGACGGGGCCGACGCGCCCAGGGTCCTGGAGCGCACCAACCTCGACCCGCTGGCCGCGTTCGTCCCGGACCTGCGCACGGACGCCACCGGCCACGTCACAGCCACCATCACGCTGCCCGACAACGTGACGCGCTACCGCATCACGGCCGTGGCCACGGACGGCGCCCAGCGTTTTGGCGTGGGCTCCAGCGCGCTCACGGCGGCGCTGCCGCTGGTCATCCGGCCGTCGGCGCCGCGCTTCCTCAACTTCGGCGATCGCTTCGAGCTGCCGCTGGTCGTGCAGAACCTGGCAGATGAGCCGCGCACGGTCGACGTGGTCGTGCGCGCGGGCAACCTGGCGGTCGGCGAGGGTCCGGCGACCCAAGCGACCTATGGGACCTATAGGTCCTATGCGACCGATACGACCGATGGAACCGCCGTCGCCGACACCACCGATGGAACCGCCTCCGCCTCCGCCGGCTACCGCATCACCGTCCCCGCGGACGACCGCGTCGAGCTGCGCATCCCGGCGGCGGCGGCGCAGCCGGGCACGGCGGCGTTCCAGGCCGCGGCGTTCGACGTGGACGACCCGACCGCCTCCGACGCGCAGCGCGTGACGCTGCCAGTGTGGACGCCGGCCACCACCGAGGCGTTTGCCACCTACGGCACGCTCGACGACGGCGCGGTGCGCCAACCAGTGATCCGGCCGGCGGACGTGGTGCCGGGCGTCGGCGGGCTAGAGGTGACGCTGTCGTCCACCGCGCTGGCCGAGCTGACGGACGCGTTCCTGTACCTCCACACCTACCCGTACGAGTGCGCGGAGCAGATCGCGTCGCGTGTCCTGGCGGTGGTGTCCATGCGCGACGTGCTGGCGGCGTTTGGCGCGGACGGGCTGCCGCCCGCGGCCGAGATCGACGCGTCGATGGCGGCAGACGTCGAGCGCCTGGCGCGCCTTCAGCGCGACGACGGCGGCTTTGGCTGGTGGCCCAACATGGAGCGGGAAGCCGACCCGTTCATCACGGCGCATGTGGCGCATGCCTTGGTGCGGGCGCGGGACGCCGAGTATGCCGTGGACGCGGAGCGCATCGAGCCCGCGCTAGCCTGGCTGCGCGACATCCGCGACCACATGAGCCGCCGCGACTGGTCCGAGGACGCGCGCTGGACGGCCGAGGCGCAGGCGCTGTACGTCCGGGCGCTGGCGGGCGACGTGAACGGCGAGCGGGCCGAGGCGCTGGTCGCCGACGGCGGCGAGGACGCGCCCATCGACCGGCTGGGCTGGCTGCTGAGCGTGCTCGCGCGCGACGAGAGCCGGGGCGAGGCTGCTGCTGCGCTGGCCGCGCGCCTCGAGAACCGCGTCGACGAGACGGCCTCGACGGCGCAGTTCACCACGAGCTACCACGAGTTCGACGGCGCGATGCTGCTGGCCAGCAACCGCCGGACGGACGCCATCATCCTGGACGCGTGGATGGTCCAGGACCCCGAGAGCGACCTGATCCCGAAGCTCGTACGCGGGCTCCTGGACGGTCGCGAGAAGGGCCGGTGGCACACGACCCAGGAGAGCATCTGGGCGCTGCTGGCGCTGAACGCGTACTTCCGGCGCTTCGAGGCCGTCGAGCCTGCGTTCACCGCGCGGGCGTGGCTGGACGAGGGGCTGGCGGGCGAGGCGCGCTTCGCGGGGCGCTCGCCGGACCGGGCGCAGCTGAAGGTGCCGCTGGACGCGCTGCCCGAGACGGGCGCGGTCGACCTGACGCTGGGCAAGGAGGGGCCGGGTCGGCTGTACTACCGCCTGGGCCTGCGCTACGCACCAAAGGACCTGACGCTGGACGCCGACGAGCGCGGCTTCTCGGCGACGCGCTCGTACGAGGGCGCGGACGACGCCGCCGACGTGCGGCGGACGGCGGATGGGACCATCGAGGTGAAGGCCGGGGCGCGGGTGCGCGTGCGGCTGACCATGGTGGCGCCAGCGCGGCGGTACCACGTGGCGCTGGTCGACCCGCTGCCGGCGGGCCTGGAGGCCGAGAACCCGGACCTGGCGACGACGGCGAAGCTGGCGCCGCCTGAGGTCGAGGACGACGACGCATCGAGCGGCGGCACGTCGTGGCTGTCGTGGTGGTGGGGCAGCTGGTACGACCACGCGGGCTTCCGGGACGACCGCGTCGAGATCTTCGGCGAGCGCGTCGAGGCGGGGGTGTGGACCTACACCTACTTCGCCCGCGCAACCGTGCCGGGGACGTACGTGGTGCCGCCGCTCAAGGCCGAGGAGATGTACCACCCGGAGACGTACGGGCGGAGCGCGACGGAGACGGTGAGGGTGGTGCCCTGACCGCGTGACCGGTAACCCAAAGCTGTACTGGACTTCACCAAACAGAGCAGGGCGGGTCACCGAGCACCGAGCGAGGTGGGACTGCGCTATCGCTGCTCTCTCCGTAGCGCGTCCGGACAACCCCATCCGTCCATGCCCACCCGCTCCTCTGACAACGTGACGACGTGACGGCATCCCGCCGCCACGCGCCACTCGCCCCGTTGCCCGCCCCCACCCGCCGGCCTAGAATCCCCCCATGGACTCGCCCTTCCCCGGCATGGATCCGTACCTCGAGCACCCGGCCCTCTGGCCGGACGTGCACAACCGCATCGTCGCGGCCACCGGCGACGTCCTCTCGCCCGTCGTCGCCCCGCGCTACCACGTGGCGCTCGAACGGCGGGCGTACGTTCTTGCGCCCGACGAGCTCGTCTTCATCGGCCGGCCTGACGTCGCGGTCGTCCATGGAGGAGGCGAGCAGGTGGCGGCCGACGTGGTTGCAACCGCCGCGCCGATGGCGTCCGGCGTCCTGACGGTCGACGTGCCGATGGCCGACGAGGTCGAGGAGAGCTACCTGGAGGTGCGCGAGGTGCGCACCGGCGTGCTCGTCACCGTCGTCGAGCTGCTCTCGCCGGCCAACAAGCTCCACGCGGAGGGCCGCCGGCAGTACGAGGCCAAGCGGCTGCGGGTGCTGGGGACGCTTACCAACCTCGTCGAGATCGACCTCCTTCGCGCCGGCGAGCCCATGCCGGTGTCCGGACCGGCCGTGCGCTCGGACTACCGCATCCTGGTCAGCCGCGGAACGCAGCGGCCGCGGGCCCTTCTTCACGCGTTCGGGCTTCGCGATCCCATCCCGACCATCCCGATCCCGCTGCTGGCGGGCGACCCCGAGCCGCCGCTCGACCTCGGGGCGGTGGTCCACGGTGTGTATCGCCGTGCGCGCCTCGACCTCCGGCTGGATTGCGACGCGCCGCCGGTGCCGCCGCTGGGCGAGGATGAGGCGGCGTGGGCGCGGGAGCGGGTGTCCGCCGGACGCGGGTGAGCCTGCTATCCCGACCCGCTCTTCACGGCGGTGAGTGGCCACCGTCCGGCCCCGAGGGTGATGCGCTCTTCCAGTCCGTGATGACCAGCATCGGTGGAGCGCTGGACGAGCTCGACGCGCTGGAGGGTCCCGCGGACATGGTCACCGAGATGGACGCCATCGCCGCCGAAGCACGAACGATCAGGACGGCGGTCGAGACGGAGGGCGCGGAGGCCTTCTTCGCCACCGATGAGGACCCGTGGGAGGCGATCAACCCGCGCTTCGAGGCCATGGGGCTGGCGTCCTGCGCAGAGGATCCCACCGAGTAGGTCGCGGCTGGGGCAAGCTGGCCGCAACGTGACGTGCTAACGCCAACGAGGGGCTGGGACGACCGGCCCCTCGCTGTGCCAACATGACCGGGCTGCAATGGTCACATCGGTCGGTGGCGGCTACCGAGAGCGCTCGGACGCCGGCCGACCGCTATGCGGTGCGTTGCGGAGGTGGGGCAATGACCATAGAACCAACGGCACACAACGCGGCCCGATCGCGACACGCCCGACAGCGACGACAGACGATCCGGCATGAGGCGCAGTGTCCGACTGCCGGGTACCGCCAGCGCATGCTACTGGGCATAGCGTTGGCGTGCTGGTTGGCGGGTTGCACGTCCCATGGCGAGACGCCCGCCACGCTGGAGACGGCCCACGAGGCGGCGCGGGCTCCCAATGCCATCGTCGGGGCGTCCCCCGTAGCCCTTTCGCCCTCAGCTCCTCCGACGTCCAGCGCCAGCGCGGCGCCGAACGTCGTCACTACGCCTACGCCGGCCGTCTTCCGTGGCGGACCGGTGACAGCGACGACGACGACGACGTCGATTGCGGGGACGCTGACGCCTTCGACCGACCCCGCGCCCGTGGCACCGCCCGGCCTGCCAATACCCTCACCCGAGTGGCACGACGTGCCTTCTCCCGATGGCACATGGCAGGTTCGGAGCTACTCTGGGCCCGAAGTGGCAGTCACGGATACGGACGGCGCGACCTCCGAGTGGTACTACGTCGCCCAGCACGTCGTGGCGGCGGATGGATCCGTCGTGCACCGCCTCGCCGACGAGTGGCGGCCGTTCGGGCTCGGGGCCCCATCGCCCGGGGTCCTCGGCTGGTCGCCCGACGGGGGGAGCGTCTTCGTGATGGAGAGCGGTTTCTCTGGCGACTGCGATATCTTCGGATGGGGCAGCAACCTCCGGCAGCTCGACGTCGCCTCGGGCATCGAGACGCCGCTGGAGCGGTTCCTCTACGGTCCGCGGCTCCTTGGCGACATGCGCCGTGTTGTGTTCTCCGAACGCGACCGCATCATCGTGCGCGACTTGGTCGACGGCCAGATCGTCACGGTGCCGCTGGCGGACGTCGCTGACCCTGACGCTGGCGACTCCGTCCGGATCGGCGGGTGGGTCGAATCGCCCTCCGGACAGCGCGTCGCGTTCTGGTTCGCGCCGCGCCCGTGCGTCCTCGAGGGGATCGGCGTGCTCGACCTCGACGCTGCCACGGCGACGCTGCTCGTCCCGGCGGCACGGGGTAGCCATCTCGTCGCGCGCTGGGACGACGAGGACGCGGTGATCGTGCGCTCCGAGCCAGAGGCGTACGTCGAGCAGCGCGGCTCGCCCCAGCCGCCGATCGAACGGCGCGTAGACGTACCACGCTGACGGCAAACCCTTGTCAGGTGGGATGCTATCATGCGCCCATCACGCCGATCGGCCGGGACTCAAGCCCTCGCTCCCGTCCGTGCTCGCCGTTGGATGGAGTGCCGCATGACGCTCAAGGCATACTTTGCAATCTACGAGGACGGCCGGCTCGTATGGGATTCAGAAGACCGTCCCGCCGCGCGCCGGGCACGCGTGATCGTGACCGTCGTCGAGGACCTCGAGGCTGGAGACGATGAACACGAAGCGTGGCAAGCGCTGTCCGCCGCAAGCCTAGATGAGGCCTACGGCGATGACGAGCCGGAGTACACGCTCGACGACATCCGGACCTGATGACGACGCCCGGCGACATTGTCCTGACGCGGTTGCCTCAAACCGGTGGTCGTCCGAGGCGGAGTCCGCACGCTTGATCCACATCGCCACGCGGCTTGGACGGCACATCCAATCCCTGCCGTAGTTCGGCGGTACGCCGCACCCGTGAGCTTCCATACGCGACGAGGGGGCTGGTAGCAGCCCAGCCCCCTCGTCAGCGCCGCCCCGTCGGGCGGCGACCGGCGCACCGTGACCTGCGCGGCTAGCGCGCGGCGGTCGGGAGGTAGACCCTTGACAGCGGGCGCTCGGGCGGCGAGATGACCGAGCCGTCATGCGTCACTTCGTAGCCGCGGCCGTCGGCCGTGGTGACCTCGGCGCCCGTGAGCGACACCTCGCCCGCCTCGCCGCTGCGCTGCAGCGTGAGGATGGCCAGCGCCTCGCCCGCGGTGCCGTCGGCCTGCGACCAGCCGCCCACGTGAACCGTGCCGGAGGCGTCGGTGACCACCGGGAGGAGCATCGCGTCCGCCAGGCGATTGCCCGCGCGGATGCCCGTCACCGTCACGCCGTCGGGGAGCGCCAGCGCGGCCTCCCAGGCACCGACCGGGTCGGCCCCGTCGAGCGTGATGGCGATCTCGAACGCGTCCGGTGCGGTCTCGGGCTCCTCGCGGAGGCCCATGGCCACCGTCGCGCCCGTCGGGGTGACCAGGCTGACGCCGTCGCCGCACGCCTGGCCCTGCCGGCCGCGGCCGGCGGCCAGCGCGATGTCGCCGATGCTGACCAGGCCGTCGCCCGTCAGGTCGCGGCCGCGGCCGCTCGACCAGGTCTCGGCGACCAGCGACGCGTCGAAGGCCGTCAGCCGGCAGTCGCGGTCGAAGTCGCCGGGCAGCGCCGGGCGACTGGCCACGCGGTCGGCCGCCACCAGGACCTGGTCCGAGGCGGAGCGGCCCCAGACCTCGGGCCGGTACATGGCGTAGGCCGTGGCCGGTCGCGCCGAGAACTCGCCCGGCGTCACCGCCCGCGCGGCGTACTCGAACGTGTGCGTGCCCGCCGGCAGCCACGTGGCGAAGAACGACACGCGGTCGTCGCGCACCTCCTTGCGCTCGTAGCCCCACCAGCGCCAGAACGGGCGCTCCCCGCCCGGCACGCGGCCGCTCTCGGTCTCCAGCGACTCGTTCAGGCCCTCGAGCCCGGCGGGCAGCATGTCCTCGGCAATCACGTACCAGAGGTCCTCGCGGGTCGTGAGGGTCAGGCGGACGTTCAGGACGTCGCCCACGTGCCAGCCGTTGGCATCGCTGCGGCCCGCGACCGGCACGTACTCGCGCTGCAGCGTGACGCCGTAGCCGGCCGCCGAGGCCGGCGCGAAGCCGTCGTAGTAGCGCGCCAGGTCGGCGATGGCGCTGTAGAACAGCGTGCCGCGGCCGGCCTTCTCGATGACCAGCTGGTGGCTGCCGGCCGGCAGGTTGATGCCTTCGATGACCACAGGCGGGATGCGCGTGGTGATGTTGGACCGGTCGACCGAGCCGCTGGCCACACGGCGTTCGTCCAGCCGGACGGTCCAGTCGAACTCGGCGTCCAGCTCGCCGCTGGTCAGCAGGTAGTCCGTGAGGCCCAGGATGGCGAACGCCGTGCCCTGGGTGGTGCGCCAGCCCGCGCCGTAGCGGTGCTCCAGCAGCCAGCGGGCGGCCTTGGGCGCCAGGGGGTCGCCCGGGCGGAGGGTGGTTAGCGCGTCCAGGGCCAGCGCCGTGTTCTTCTCGTCAGTGGCCATCGAGCGCCAGTGGTAGGGCTCCCAGCCGTCCTTTACGCGCATCGGCCAGAACGCCGTCGTCGGGCCGACGTCCGCCATGGCCACCAGGCGATCGAGCGCCTGGCCGGCCAGCGCGTCGTTGCCGGCGCGGTCCAGCGCCATGGCCAGCGCCGCCAGCGCCGACGCATCCAGCGTGCCCGCGGCCGCGAAGAGCGCCGTGGAGCGCCCATCGTCCGGGCGGCCGTCCAGCGCCAGGACGTAGGCGGCGTACGCCTGCATGCGCGCGTCCTTCTCCTCGGCAACGTGCGCCACAAGCCAGGCGGCCCCGCGGTCGAGCGCGGCCTGGTCGACGTCGAAGCCGGCGGCCTTGGAGAGGACCAGGCCGTGCATGACGTAGGCCGTCAGGTAGACCTGCGGGTCGCCGCTCCACCAGCCCCAGCCGCCGTCGGCGTTCTGGAAGCCGTACAGCTTCTGGAGGCCGATGGTCATGTACGCCGGCAGGTCGTCGGTGACCTCGGGGGCGTCCAGGCCGAGCTCGGCCACCAGGCGGCCGACGACGGCGTTGGGCAGCATCCGGCTCATCGTCTGCTCGACGCAGCCGTACGGGTAGCCGATCAGCTCCTCGATGCCGTCGATGACCGAGAGGGCCGCGCCCGGCGAGAGCCGGACCTCGAGCCGGGTGCCGTCCGGAACGGCGTTGAACGGGACGTCCAAGGTCTCGAACGCCTTGGCGTCCGTGCTGCCCGCCCGGACGACGCGGTCCGGCACGGTGAACGGCGCGACATCGAGCGGCAGCTCGATGGCGTCGCGGCCGGCCGGCGTGTCCAGCGACGCGGTCACCGGCGCCACGCCCAGGGTGGAGGCAACCACCGAATAGCGCGTGAACACCGTCTCGTTGAACGGGAGGTCGAGCGCGCGCGTGCCTGGGTCCAGCTGGACGAGGCCAGGGGACGTCAGCTCCACGGTGCCGTCCAGCGCCGCGTTTGGATCCGCGTAGTTGCGGCCCAGCACGTCGACCGCAAAGCGGTCGCCCTGGACGGAAAACCGCGGCAGGGCCAGGTCGGCGATGATGGGCTGGCTGACGACCAGCTCGCCCGAGCCCTGCCCGGCGCGCGCGCCGACGTCGACGGCGCGCGCCAACGCCACCCAGGTGGTCAGGCTGTCGGGCAGCGTCATGGGCACGACGACGGTGCCGTCGGTGCCGGTCTCGATGTCCGCGCGCCAGAAGGCCGTGTCCGGGAAGTCGCGTCGCGGGGTGGCCTGGCTGGCCTCGTCGTCGCGCGTCGGCGCGCCCTCCTGCGTCGGCGAGGGGCTGGCGACCGGCGGCTGGCCGCCACCACCCGGCCCGCCGGCGCGGTCCTCGGCAAAGCCGCTGTAGCCGTCCGCCGCGCGGTGGCTGTCGTACGTGCTCACTGAGCCGGGCCAGCTGGTCCAGAAGGCCTCGAAGATGTCGCCCGAGGTGTCGCTGGCCAGGGCCAGGACGGACTTGTCGACCACCGCCAGGGACAGCTGCGCACGCACGGGGTTGCCTTGGTCGTCGGTCACGCGGACTGTCCAGCTGGCCTCATCGCGCGGGGCGTGGGCCGCCGCGTCCGGCGCCACCGTGACGCGCAGGCGCTTGTCCTCGGCCGGGACGACCAGCGTGCGCTCCGCCGTGAGCAGCGAGCTCTTGATGGTGCGGTACGCGTCCACGTTGGGCTGCCATAGCGCCACGCGCACGGTAGCGTTGGGCGCGTACTCGGGGCGGATCGGGATCTCGACCGGCGTCGCGCCGCTCACCGGTACGACGAACTCGTCGTACACCTCGTCCCGCTCGATGGTCACCAGCGCCGTCGTGGTCACGGGCGACTTGATGAGCAGCCGCGCCGTCTCGCCGGGTGCGTAGGTGTCGTGGTCCAGGTCGACCTCCAGGCCGCCCCACCAATACCACGGGTAGCGCGTGTCGAAGATCCACGCGTATGAGTACGCCTGGACGGCATGGCCATCGGCGTCGCTGGCACTTGCGCGCAGGCTGAACCAGCCGGGTTCGAGGCCGACAAGGCGCAGCACGGCCGTGCCGTCGGCGCCCGTCGTAACGCGGCGCGTCTCCTTGACGACCTCGCCGCCCGGATAGCGGTACTGGATGACGTCGACGGAGACCTCCACGCCGGGGACGGCCTGGCCGTCGTGGTCGCGCGTGGCGGCGGTCAGCACGACGTCCTGCCCGGCCTCCACGCCGTAGCGCTCGCTCTCCAGCGTCAGGGCGAAGGCCGCCGGGTGGACGGTCACCTGGGCTTCGGACACCACGGGGCGCCGGCTGGCATCCACCACCTCGGCCTCGAACCACATTGGCTGAGAGCTGTTCTCGTTGCCGGCGAGCGCAACGCTGAACGCCAGCGTGCCGTCCGGCCCGAGCGTGCCCTGCAGCTCGCGCGTGGGCGACTGGCCGCTGCCGCGCCACCACCAGCCCTCGAAGACGCGCAGCACCACCTCGGCGCCTGCGGCGGGCTGGCCAAAGTAGTAGCGCGCCGCGACCTCGACCTGGGCGGTCTCGCCGCGCACGTACCAGGGGCGCTCCGGCGTCACCGTGACCTCGAAGTCGGGCTTGACGTACGACTCGACCTGGAAGCCGCCATAGACCTCGGACGTGCCGTCGGTGAGGGTGAGCGACCAGCGGCCGAGCGCGGCGTCCACGTCGAGCGGCAGGTCGCCGTCGACACTTCCGAACGCGTCGGGCGAAAGGGAGCCGCGCCAGACCAGGTTGTTGCCGGCATCGCGGATGGTCGCGGTGAGCGGCTGGCCGGGCGCCGGGAGCGCGTAGCCCTCGCGCGCAACGGTCCGCAGCGTCGCCTTCCAGTGGACCGTGTGGCCGGGTCGGTAGATGGGTCGATCCGTGTGCGCATGGCCTGCCAGGCGGTCGGCGCGCGCCGTGCTGGTCGCGTCGCCGCCGCGGCCGCCCCACCACCACCAGCCGGCCGACTGCCAGGCGCTGCCCAGCCCGGCCACGGTGGGCACGCCGTCGCGCGTGGCCACGACCAGCGCCGCGCCGCGAGCACCGTCGATCGTCGCAAGGCCGTCGGCATCGGTCACGGCGCTGCCGACGACGGTGCCGTCGGCGGCCAGGGCCTGGACGGCCGCGCCCCCGACGGGCTGGCCGTCCGGCGTGGTGCTGTCCCAAAGCGTGAGGCCGTCGGCGCCGGACTTGGCCACCAGCGCGTGGTCCGTGACCAGGACCAGCGCCTGCGCGGGCGTGATGCGCGGGCTGCGCACGTCGACGACGTAGAGGCCGGCGCCGACGCCGGCGGGCAGCTGGGCGCGCTGGGCCGGGTCGCCCTGCGCGACATGCTGCTGCCAGGTGGCGACGGCGGTGAGCCCGGCCGTCGGGATGTCGGGCTGGGGCCACTGCCACGCCGGCATAGCCGCCACCCGCGCGGCCATGCCGGCCGCGTCGAGCGCGTAGAGCGTGAAGTCGAGCGTTACGCGGCTGTACCCCGGCTCGAAGAGGAGCGGGCGGTCGCCGGCCAAGGGGATGAAGCGCAAGGGGAGGGCGCCGCTGAAATGAGGACGGGCGGCATCTTGGTTGGTGGTAAAGGCGCTGGTCAATGGCGCCGCGAGCAGCGGGTTGCCGCGCGCGTCGCGCGCGGTCGTCTCGAGGCGCGCGGTGTAGCGCGTGCCGGGCAGCAGCGGCTCGTCCGGCTCGAAGCTCATGGTGCGCGGGTCGGTGCGCCACGTGCCGGCCGTCGCCGGGACGATCGAGAACGCCTGCTTGACGCTCTCGACGTCGACCTCGCGATCGAAGCTCACCTGGATGGCGGTGCCCGCCCAAACGGCGGTCTCGCCGTCCGACGGGTAGATCTTGACCGGGTCATCGCGCTGCGCGGAGGCGGGGCCGGCCAGACCGAGCACCAGCGCGGCGCCGAAGATCGCGAAGGGCATGACCAAACGGGGGAACCGGGATGACATCGCTGTCTCCTTGGGGCGGCCGGAGCGCGCGCTCTCTGGTCCGGCCAACGGGGGCAAATGCGGTCGGGCGCATCCGGCGCCGGGCCAGGGGTCATTACGCCCGATCGCCCTCGGTCGTGACATGGTTCGCGGCGGATCCTCCTGGCAAGCCGCGTTGCAGTGGCCGGAGCGCCGTGGCCCTGCGACGTGACGCGCAGGCGCCCTCGCAGGATAATGCGCCCGCACCCAACGGAGGCGCCCATGATCACCGCGGCCCGATGGCGCATGATCCTCTTTGCCGTGCTCGCCGTGCTCCTGACCGCGCTGCTGCTCAGCGCCGGCAGCGCCGTGACGCCGTTCGTCCTCGGCCTCTCCGTGGCGTACCTGATCGTTCCGGTGGTCAACCGCGTCGAGCGCCTGCTGCGGCTGGCCGTGCGGCGCGTCCCGCGCGCCACCGCCTTCGTCCGGCCGTTGGCCATCGTGGTCACGTACGTCCTGGTCGGCCTGATGGTCGTCGGGGCCTTCCGCTTCTTGTCGCGCCCGATCCTCGACGAGCTCGTCGACCTGCAGGCCAACGCGCCGCACTACATCGCGCGCGGCAACTCGCTCGTGGAGGATGCCGTCGCCGAGTACCGCCAAGCGCTCCCGGAGACCGTGCGCGCGGCGCTCGAGGGCCTGGTGACGGCGGAGCGCCTGGAGGGCCTGGCGATCGAAGCCGTCGACATGGTGCGCGCCGCCGCGTTCCAGACCGCTGCCGCCGTGACGCGGACCATCGGGTTCCTGCTGGCCCTGCTCATCGTCCCGTTCTGGCTGTTCTACATCCTGCTCGACACGGGGCGCGTGGTCCGCGCGGCTGTTGGCTTGGTGCCGCCGGACATCCGCCCGGACGTCGAGGCGCTCCGGATCGTCTTCGATCGCATCCTGTCGGGCTACATCCGCGGCCAGCTCATCGTGGCCGTGGTGCTGGGTGCGCTGTTCTCGGCCACGCTCCTCTTCCTGGGCGTCCCGTACGCGCTGGTGCTCGGTCTGCTGGCCGGCGCGCTGGCCATCGTGCCGTTCGTCGGCACCATCGTCGGGGCGGTCCCGGCCCTGGCCATCGCCTTCCTCCAAAGCCCGGAGCTGGCGCTCCAGACGCTGGTCGCCTTTGCGCTGGTCCAGCAGGTGGACAACCTGTTCATCTCGCCGCGCGTCCAGGGAAAGGCCGTGGCGCTGCATCCGGGCGTGATCATGGTCGTCGTCGTGATCGGCCAGGCCATCCTGGGGCCGATTGGGCTGCTGGTGGCCGTGCCGCTGGCCGCCATGGTGCGGGATCTGTTCCGCTACCTCCATCTGCGCTTGGCCGAGGACGCGCTCGCGCCGTCGGAAGCCATGGCCCGGCTGGGGTACGGGGAGTGGGTGAACGCGGTCGTGTCGGTGGAACCGCCGCCGGCAGGGCGCGGATCGGCTGGCGAGCGAAGGACCTAGCCCGGCTTGACGCCGCGATGCACGGCCAGCGTACCGCCCATCAGCCGGAGCGCGGGCAGCGGCTCCAGCCCGGCTCGGCGCATCGTCTCCGACACGCCGTCGGGCGCCAAGAAGGCCGCCGCGGACGCGGGAAGGTAGCGGTAGGCACCGGCATCCCCGGATAGCAGCGCGCCCAGGCGCGGGACGACGTGGCGGAAGTAGGCGTTGAAGAGCGCGCTCCAGAGCGTCCCCGCGACCGGCGAGATCTCCAGCGCGACGACCCGCCCTCCGGGACGCGTGACCCGCGCCATCTCGGCGTACGCCGCCCCGAGGTCCGCGAGGTTGCGGAGCACGAAGGCGCTGGTCACCGCGTCGAACGAAGCATCCGCGAACGGCAGGCGGTGGCCGTCGCCGCGCGCGAACGCGGTGCGGCCCAGAAGGCCGTGCGCGGATGCCTTGCCCGGCGCGTGGGCCAGCATCCCGCCCGTGTAGTCGACGCCGATGACGCGTGCGCCCTCCGCGGAGCGCGCCAGCTCGAAGGCCAGGTCGCCCGTGCCGGTGCCGACGTCCAGCGCCCGTCCGCCGGCGGGCAGCGCGGCCTCGGCCGCGGCGACGCGGCGCCACCGGCCGTCCATGCCGCCGGTCATGACGCGGTTCATCAGGTCGTAGCGATCCGCGATGCGGTCGAACATGGTGCGCACGGCGGCGTGCTTGTCCGCGGCGTCGTACGGGACGACCCGGCTCATCCGCGCCGCCCGCTCATCGCCGCGCCACGGCGATGGGCTGGCCCATGGCGCGCGCCCGCGCGCGGCCGCCGAAGGCCGCGGCCAGGGCAAGGCCCGCCACGAAGCCGCCGATGTGCGCCCAGAAGGCCACGCCGCCCGCGTCGGCGGCGCTGGCGTTGGCCAGCTGGTTGGCGCCCGAGAAGAACTGGAGGGCAAACCACGCCCCGATGACCAGCATCGCGGGCATCTGCACCACCGAGCGCACGACCAGCACGTTGACGCGCGAACGGGGGTAGAGCAGGAGGTAGGCGCCGAGGACGCCGGCGATGGCCCCGGATGCGCCCAGGTTCCAGATCGTGGCGTCCGGGAAGAGCAGCACCTGGGCTGCGGTGGCGGCCACGCCTGAGACCAGGTAGAAGGCCAGGAAGCGGACGTGGCCGAACGCGTGCTCCACGTTGTCGCCGAAGATCCAGAGGTAGAGCATGTTGCCGAAGAGGTGCAGGATGCCGCCGTGCAGGAACATGGCCGACAGCACGCTCGTCAGGTTCTGGCCGCTGGCCACGACGGCCGGGATGATGGCAAAGCGGTCGTAGAAGGCGCGCACGTCGGGCGGGATCAACGCGATATCGGCCACGGCCGGGATGGCCGGCTGCACCAGGAAGAGGACCGCGACGTTGATGGCGATGAGCGCCCACGTAACGAACGGCGTGATCATCGGGAACTCGTCGACGTCGCCGATGGGCATCATGGGGCGCTCCTGGGGCGGCTTAGTCGAACGCCGGATAGGCTACCGCGAGGTGACGCCGAGCACAAGCCCGTCCTGCGTCAAGTGACGGACAGCAGCTCGATCTCCAGATGTTGGAAGTGGGCATCGAGCGACAGGACGTCCAACGACCGGCGCGTGGCGATGGCGGCGATGAGCGCGTCCGTCAACGGCACGGTCACGCCCTTGGACCTGAGCTGCCGAAGCCGTTCGCCTGCCGCCTCCCAGTCCGACCGGTCCACTTCGACGTACTGCAGGACAATCGCCACTCGGCGAAGGTTCGATGCCTCCTTCTCGGTGCGCACGCCATGCAATAACTCGGCAAGCACCGGCCCCACCAAGGTTGCGCGATCGCTACGGATCAGCCCGCTGACGACGTCCGCGACGGGGGAGTCACCGCTGCGAAAGAACGCGATCCAGGCGGACGTGTCGATGAGCACGTCGCGTTCAGCCATTGGCGAGCTCACGGACATCGAGGGCACGCAGCGACTGCCAATCGTCTGCAATATCGAGCTGTCCGCGGAGCGCAAGCAGCTGCTCCTTGCGCTTGAGGCGTACGAACTCGCGGAGCGAACAGCGCACGGCTTCGCTCTTCGTCTTGGCTCCGGTGAGCTTCACGATGTCAGCGAACAGGCCATCCTCGAGGAGGATCGTCATGCGCACGATGGGAACATCCTCCTTAGATGCGTCGTTCAGGTGATCTGTGTTGCACGCGCTCGATCGCAAATTATATGCGTTCGCGCTCGCCGTAACAAGCGTGCTCAGCCCTTCCACACGGCGCAGATCGCCCCTGCCGGATCGCGGACGATGACGATGCGGCCGGAGCCCATGCCGCGCGGGCCGTCCAGGACGGCGCCGCCCAGCGCGATGCAGCGCGCGGCGGCGCGGTCGGGTGCGGTGGTCATGGGTCGCTCCTAAAGGTCGAGGGCGTGCTCCAGGTCCGCCCAGAGGTCCTCCACGTCCTCGATGCCCACGCTGAGGCGCACCAGCTCAGCCGGCACCGCAAGCGCCGACTCGGCCACCGACAGGTGCGTCATCCCGGCCGGCACCTCGATGAGGCTCTCGACGCCGCCCAGGCTCTCGGCCAGCGTGAACAATCGCGTCCGCGCCACGATGGCGTGCGCGGCTGCGGCGTCGCGCGCCAGGAACGTGATCATGCCGCCCCCGCCGCCGGGCATCTGGCGCGTGGCCAGCGCATGCTGCGGGTGGCTGGGCAAGCCCGGGTAGGTCACGCCCGTGACCGCCGCGTGGCCCTCCAGCCGCCGGGCGATCTCGGCCGCGCTCGCGCAGTGGCGATCCATGCGGAGCGCCAGCGTCTTCAGGCCGCGCAGCATGAGCCAGCAGTCGAACGGTCCCGGCACGGCGCCGGCAGCGTTTTGGAGGAACGCGATGCGCTCGTGCAGTCCGGCGTCGCTGCCGGCGACGATTCCGCCCACGGCGTCGCTGTGGCCGCCCAGGTACTTGGTGGCCGAGTGGAGCACCAGGTCCGCCCCGAGGGCCAGCGGACGCTGGAGGTACGGCGTGGCGAACGTGTTGTCCACCACCACCTGGATGCTCGCGGCGTGCGCGCGCTCGGCGATGGCCGCGATGTCGCACAGCTTGAGCGTCGGGTTGGTCGGGGACTCGAGCCACACCAGGCGCGTCGCGGGCCGGAAGGCCGCCGCCACCGCGTCGGGATCGCGGGCGTCGACGAAGTCGAACGCCACGCCGAAGCGGCGCATGACCTTGTCGAAGAGCCGGAAGGTGCCGCCATAGAGGTCGTCGGCGGCCACGACGTGGTCGCCGGCGGAGAGGAGCTGCATGACGGTCGTCGTCGCGGCCATCCCGCTGGCGAACGCCCGCGCCCACGCCGCGCCCTCGAGCGACGCCAGGCACGCCTCGTACGCCGTCCGCGTGGGGTTGCCGGTGCGGGCGTACTCGTAGCCCTGGTGGTCCCCGACCCCGCGCTGGGCGAACGTGCTGGTCTGGTAGATCGGCACGATCACGGCGCCGGTGGCCGGATCGGGCGGCTGGCCGTCGTGGATGGCCCGCGTGGCGAAGCCGTGCGCGGGGACGGGCGGAGGTGCGGGCGCGTCGACGGTCACGGAGGGCTCCGGGGGTGCGGGGGCGGGGTGCGGGGCGCGGGCGGATTATACGGCGTGCCGGCCGCGCGCGCCGGTCGGCGTTGGGATCGGGCGCCCCGGCTGCTTTGACTCCGCGCCGTGGGCCTCCTAACCTCGGGCTTGTGCGCGCGCTTGGCTCGCATGACCTCAGGCGACGCCCTAAGGGGGCTCATGGATCAGGCCCGGACCCTTCAACGCGCCGGCCCGTCGCGCGCCGAGCCCCCTCCGCCGTTTGGGCCGGCATGCGCGGTCGTCGATGTCTACCGCTTGGCGCTGGACGGCGCGACCGGCGCATCGCTGGCGCGCGCCGCCTGCCTCTCCGCGGGCGAGATGGTGCGCGCCGCTCGCTTCCGGAGCCCCGTGGACGCGGACCGCTACATGGCCGCGCGCAGCGGTCTGCGTCACGTCCTGGGTCGCGCGCTCGGGCGGGCGCCCGGCGCGCTGGCCTTCGTCGAAGGGCCGTACGGCAAGCCGGCGCTGGCCGCTCCGGACGATGCGTGCGGCATCACGTTCAACGTGGCCCACTCGGGCGGCATGGCGCTGATCGCCGTCGCGCGCGGCGCCGACGTCGGCGTCGACGTCGAGCGCATCCGGCCCGGCGTCGAGGCCGTGCGGCTGGCGGAGCGGCTGTTCACGCCGGCGGAGCGCGCGCGGCTGGCCGCGCTGCCGCCCGAGGCCGGCTACACGGCGTTCTTTGCGCTCTGGGCGGCGAAGGAGGCCGTGGTCAAGGGGCTGGGGCGCGGGCTGTTCGCGCGTCTGGATGGCTTCAAGGTCCGGCTGGACGAGGCGGGCAACCTGGTGCCACAACGGCTCGTGTCCCATGACGACCGCGATCCGGGACCGGCGAGCGGCGCGCCGGGCGCATGGTGGCTGGCGCCGCTGGACGTGGGCGAGGTCTACCGGGCCGCCGTGGCAATCGCGACGCCGCATGATGGGCGCCCACCGCAGATCGCGCTGCGCGCGCTGCGCGCACCCGATCGCCTCACGGCTGCCGACCGCTCATGAGCAGCTCGATGCGAGTGCATTTCCTGGGCGGCGCGGACGAGGTCGGCGCCAGCTGCACGCTGCTCGAGGTCGCCGGCCGGCGCGTGCTCGTCGACGCCGGCGTGCGCATCTCGCCCAAGACCAGGCTGGGGCTGGCGGGCGACCAGCTACCCGACCTCAGCGTCATCGATCGCGCGGGCGGATTGGACGTCATCCTCCTCACGCACGCCCACACCGACCACACTGGCGCGCTGCCGTTGGTGCTGGAGCGCTACGGCTGCCCCGTCCTGGCCACGCCCGTCACGGCCGAGCTGACGCGCGTGCTGCTGGGCGACGCGCGACGGATCATGCAGGGTCGGCTGGAGCAGGACGGCGAGCTGCCGCTGTTCGATGCCGTCGCCGTCGAGCAGCTGCTCGCCGCGTTCCATCCGGTGCCGTTCGCCACGCGCGTCCCGCTCGCCGACGGCCTGGTGGCCACATTCTACCCCGCGGGGCACATCGCCGGGGCGGCCATGATCGGCATCGAGAGCGAGGAGGGGCGCATCCTGTTCTCCGGCGACATCTCGATCTCGCCGCAGCGCACCGTGGACGCCTGCCGGGTCCCACCCTTCCGGCCCGATGCCCTGGTCCTGGAGAGCACGTACGGCGGGCGGCTGCACGCCAACCGGGCCGTCGAGGAGGCGCGGCTAGTCGCGACCATCGCCGAGGTCGTGGCCGGCGGAGGCAAGGTGCTCATCCCCGCCTTCGCGCTGGGCCGCGCTCAGGAAGTGCTGCTGGTGCTGCACGCGTTTCGGCAGCGCGGGCTGCTGCCCGACGTCCCGGTGTGGGTGGACGGCATGGTGCGCGCGATGTGCGGCGCGTACAGCCGCTTCCCCGAGGCGCTCCCGCTGGCGCTGCGCGAGCGCATCGAGGCCGGGCGCGACCCGTTTGGCGACGAGCAGACCCGTTTCGTCCAGAACGCGGCGCAGCGCAACGCCGTCGCGTGGTCGCCCGGTCCGGCGATCATCGTCTCCAGCTCCGGCATGCTCACCGGCGGCCCGTCGCCGCAGTACGCTCGCGTGCTGGCCCGCGATCCAGCGAGCGCCATCCTCCTCACGGGCTACCAGGACGAGGAGTCGCCCGGGCGGCGCCTCCAGGCCATCGCCGAGCGCGGTGAAGGTCAGCTCCAGCTCGGCCAGGAGCGCGTCAAGGTGCTGTGCCGCATTGCCACCTATGCCCTGTCCGCCCACGCCGACGAGGGCCAGCTGGTCAACCTGGCCGAGGCGCTCGACCCGCGCGAAGTGTTCCTGGTGCACGGCGACGGCGACGCGCGGGCGAGCATCGCCGGCCGGCTCAGAGCGCGCCAGCGCGTGGTCCGCGAGCCGCGCGCCGGCCAGTCGTTCGAGCTGCATTACCGCGCCCGCCCCGTCGCTGCCAGCCACGGCGGCATCGGCCGGAACCAACCGCTGAACGTGGCGCGCTTGTGGGCGGTCCTCGATCGCTCCGGCGGCGGCTACTTCACGGCCCCTGAGCTGGCGCACGCCTGGTGGGGCGACCGGGACCGGGCGGACGACGTGGCGGCGGCGCTGGCCGCGGACGATGGCCACTTCGTGCCCGACGGCCACCGCGAGGGCCTGTACCGCGCCCAGAGCGCCGCGCACGTCCAGACCTCCGCGCGCCGCCGCGCGGCCGCCGCCGCTCTTGCCGATGCGGCCGGTCACCTCCTGCTGGTCCGCCCGCTGGAGGGCAGCCCGGTCCCGGCGCTGTGCATGGCCGTCGCGCGCGAGCACCTGGCCGTGCGGCTGGCGGCAGGGCTTGAACCCGGAGCCGAGCCCGAACCCCTCTGGCCCGAGGCCGTGATCGAGGACCTCGGCCCGGCCGAGGCGCTGCCCGACGAGGCAGAGCTCGCCGCGCTCGCGGAGGCCATCGATCCGGATGCAGTTGTCGCGCTGCTGACGCCGGACGCCCCGCGGGCGCTCGACGCGCTGGAGGCTGCTGCCGACGGACGCGGGCTGCTGGCGGGCATCCCGAACCGAGCCAAGCGCCGCCTTGCGCTCTGCCAGGCGCTCTTGACGGCCGGTGCCGAGCCCGCCGACGGCGGCTGGTCGCTGCCGCGGCCCACGCCACCCGCGCGGATGGAGCCGAACCAGGCGCTGGCGGTCGCGCGTGCCACGTTCGGGGCCGACGCGCGGCTGCGCAAGGCCGGCTACCGGCTGGACGACGGCGTGCTGGCCCTGGCCTTCGACTTCCCGGACGCCGTCCTGGCCGCGGCGGCCGACCGCATCACCGCGCTGAGCGCCGAGACGGGCTGGCAGGTCGAGGTGGCGCCGGAGGCAAACCACATGGCGCTGGCAGCTGCGGTCCGCGAGGTGCTACCACCCGGCTGGTGCGTGGTCAAGGCGCCGTCGATCCACCGCGAGGACAAGCGCGTGGCCGCGGCGTGCCAAGGCGATCGCGTGGAACGGGCCGCGGTCCAGGCGGCGTTCGCTGCGCTGACGGGCTACGCGCTCGAGGTCACCATGGTCGACAGCCCGCGTGACGCGGGGGCTGCTGGGCCGATCGCGACCGGGCCGGACGGAGCGCCGATGGAGATCAACGCCGCCTACGCGGCGATCCGCCAGGCGCTTTCCGGCACGCCGCTCTATCGGGCCAGCCTGAAGGACGGCCGGATCGTGCTGTCGTTCATCTCGCCGGAGGTCGGGAAGCGGTACCAAGAAGCCCTCGAGGACCTGTCGGGACGCGTCGGCTGGCCGCTAGCCATCAACGCGACGCCAAACCAGGGCGAGATCATGACCATCGCGCGAAGCCTGCTCGCCGAGGCGGGTCTTGCGCCGCTGCGTGGGCCTGGCCTCTACGCAGCCAGCGCCGAGGTCCGAGTCGGCGTGGCGGTGCCAGCGCCAGCGGACGACCCGGCGCGCACTGCGCTCGCCGACGCGTTCTTGGAGCGCACCGGCTACCGGCTGGTCCTCGAGCCGGTGGCGGTGGCCGTCCCCGCCCAAGCCGGCGCAGCACGGCCCGGCCTACCGGGCGCAGTCGGGCCCGCGCCGGCGATCGTCCAGATCCCCCTCCGGCGCATCCAGCTCACGGACCGCCAGCGTGCCCAAGCGCTCGATGCGGAGAAGACGCGCCGCGCCGTCGAGCGTGCCCGGCGGCAAGGGGGGGCCATCGAGCCGATCGTCGTCCGCCGCCTGCGCGACGGTTACCGCCTGGTGGACGGGCTGCGACGCGTCCAGGTGGCTGAGGCGCTCGGGTTGGAGGATGTGCCGGCGGTCGTCGAGGAGTGACGGGCGGCAGGGACGCCGTTGGCGGGCTGGGTACCCGATCGACGCCCACGACAAAGCGGCCGGGGTGATCGCTCACCCCGACCGCCTTTTCGCGCACCGCACGACCAATCGACGATGGTCGCGCGGACCTCGTCCGGACGCGCCGCCTGACCGCACGGGCCAGTCAGGCTCGGCACACCGCTAGCGTTAGGCGCGCACCATCCCCTCGTGAACGCGGTCGGCGTTGGCGCTGCGCAGGACGTCGCGCGCCTCGTCCTTGCGGTGGGTGTGCACCGTCACCAGCACGCCGCCGGCCTCCACGCCCTCGGCGTAGATCCGCGCGTCGTCGTCGCCGATGCCCATGTCGACGAGCGCGGAGTGCAGCCCGCCGGCCACCGCGCCCGCCGCCGCGCCCGCGACCGTCGAGGTGAGGACCGAGGCCAGCGGCCCGGCAACGAACAGCGGCCCGACGCCCGGAATGGCCAGCGCCGCGGCGCCGATGACCAGGCCCGCGATCGCGCCCTTGACCGCGCCGTCGCCCGCACCATCGACCGGGTCGGGCAGGTGGTTGGTCGCGCCGACGACCTCGCCGTGCCGATCCACCGTGGACTCCGCGGCGACCACGCCGATCTCGCTGCGCTCAAAACCCTTCTCGGTGAGCATCGCGACCGCGCGATCCGCGTTGCTGTAATCGCGGAACAAACCGACGACCGTTCCCATGATCTGGACTCCTGCAGGTTGCGCCGCACCACCCGAGGGAGACGGCGGCCCCGGAACGTCGAGCACGGCGGGGTGGGCACAGAGCGCCGGGCACGACGATGTCGTAGCGGGGGGATGGAGCAGCCGTTCAACCCGTCATGACGATCCGACAAGGTCCGAGGTAACCGACCCGCGTTGCGCCCGGAGATGACGAAAGGGCGGGCGACCCGATGGTCGCCCGCCCTCTTGTTCTTGCCTTGAATCCCCCGGCGCTACGGCGTCGGCAGCGGTGGGATGGGCACGGGCGGCGTTGGGAACCCAGGACCCGGGACGATCGGCGTGACGTTGCCGGCCGGCCCGGAGCCGCCCTGGACCGCCACGCGCTCTTGGCCGACAGCGTAGCCGCTGCGGTTGACCTCCACCGTCATGATGGAGTGGTCGCCCGCCGGGTTGCGGTCGAGCCAGACGACGAGCGTCTTGAAGAAGCTCGAGTCCGAGATGTTGGGCGCGAAGCTGAACGCCGGGCCGCCTGCCAGCGCGTACTGCGGGCGGTACGGGTAGCCGTTGCGGTTGAGCTGGCGGGTCTTGATGTCCGGCGGGTTGGCGCCGTCGCGCTCCTCCCAGGCAATGATGTAGCCGCCGTTGCTGCCCAGGGACGCGACGGCTGGGTAGACCTGGTCCGGTGCGCCGCCGACGACGGTGAACGCGTTGCGGTATGGCGCGGCGTTGACGTTCAGCAGCCGGCCGTAGATGTCGCGCGCGACCTCGGTGGCGGGCGTCTCGGCCCAAACCACCAGGTACTGCCCGGTCGTCGGGTCGGCCGCGACCGAGGCTCGGCTCACTTCCGGGCCCTGCGCGATCGTGCGCTTGAAGTCGAGGACCAGGTAGCGGCCGATGCCGCGCATGCGCATCGAGCTGAGCGTGACGTCCACACCGTTCACCTCGCGCCACAACAGGACGTACTGATCCGTGGATGCCGTTTCGAGGAGCGCCAGGTCGGGGAACGTGTCGTCTGACGGGGCGGAGACCAGCGCGAAGGAGTTGCTGATGCGGAAGCCGTACGTGGACAGGAAGATGCCGTGGATGTCGCGCGAGCCCGAGGCCACGGGCGGCACCGGCACGCCGGGTCCACCGGGCGTCGGCGTGGCGGCCGGCCCGCCCGGCGTGGCGCCCGGCGTTCCCGGGATCGGCGGCTGGTCGGGTGCGAAGTCGGCGGCACTGCCGTCCACCGCCGAGAGTGGCGCATCGACCGACATCCCGCCTGAACCGTCGAGCGTGATCGCCGGCCGGCCCATGCGGGCGTCTTCGATGAGCTCCTGGCCCTCGACGCGCCCGATCACGCCGCCGGAGAGGCCGGCCGCGCGCGCACGCAGGGCCGCCGCATCGATCTGTGCGTCGATGCCGGCAGCGCTGATGAACGGCACGGGCGGCAGGCCCGGCGTCACCGTCGGACCCGGCGTCGCAGTCGGGCCGAGCGTCGGGAGCGGGATGGTCGTCGGCCCAGGGATGGGCGGGATCGGGGGCGTCGCGCCGCCGGGGCCGCCTGGGGTCGGGCCGGGCTGGGCCGCGCCCGCATCGTCCGTGTAGACCATGAGGAACTCGTTCAGGCGGTTGCTGAACACCAGCGACGGGTCGCTCTGGTTGCCGGGCGCGACGATCACCGGCACCTCGGCGCCCGCGCGCAGGCCGCTCGCGGCCAGGCGCAGCGCGTAGATGTCCAGGCCGGTGCCGGTGCCGCGGTCCTCAGCCCACACGAGCAAGTGGGTGTTGTTGCGCTGCGCGAACGACACGGCGGGCGCCACGGGCAGGCCCGGAACCAGGATGGGGTTGGACGCCGCGGACACCAGGGTGGGCGCCAACAGGGCGAGCCCGCCGAGCACCAGCACGCTGGCGAGGCGGGAGGGGGTCAAGGACGACATCGTTCTCTCCTTATTTCCTGTACGGCGAGGGCACCGGATCGCCTCGATCGGTTCGTTGGGCACGGCGCCGGCGCGATAGCCGCTCGCCTCCGGCAATCAACAGTGTGGACACGCAACGGTGACGCTTGAGCGGCAGCGTGGTTACCGCTCAAGGGTAGATCGTCTCGAGCATGCGCGGGAACGCGATGGTCTCGCGGACGTGGCCGAGGCCGCATAGCCAGGCGACCGTCCGCTCGACGCCCAACCCGAAGCCCGAGTGCGGCACCGAGCCGTAGCGCCGGAGGTCTAGGTACCACTCGTAGTCGGCGCGCGCAAGCCCGTGCTCCTCGATCCGGCGTTCGAGGAGCGCAACGCTCGTCGCGCGCTGCCCGCCGCCGATGATCTCGCCGTAGCCCTCGGGCGCGAGCAGGTCGACCGAGCGGCAAACCTCGGGCCGACCGGCGACCTCCTCCATGTAGAACGCTTTGACGGCCGTGGGGTAGTGGTACACGAAGACCGGGCGGTCGAACTGCTCGGCCAAGAACGTCTCGTGCGGTGCGCCGAAGTCGCCGCCCCACGCGAAGTCAGGGAACTCCGACGCGATCCGCTCCACCGCTTCATCGTAGCTTATGCGCGGGAACGGTGCGGCGATGGCGTCCAGGCGGGTCACGTCGCGCTCGAGCACCGTCACCAGCTCGTCCCGATGGCGCGCGAGCACCGTCTGGGCCACGTGGACGACGAGCTGCTCCTCGATGTCCATGACATCCTCGAGCGTCGCGTACGCGATCTCCGGCTCGAGCATCCAGAACTCCGTGAGGTGGCGGCGCGTCTTGGACTTCTCGGCGCGGAACGTAGGGCCAAAGCAGTACACGCGTCCGAGCGCGGCGGCCGTCGCCTCGTTGTAAAGCTGGCCGCTCTGGGCCAGGAAGGCCGGTGCGCCAAAGTAGTCCGTGGTGAACAAGGTGCTGGTGCCCTCGCAGGCCGAAGGCGTGAGGATGGGGGTGTCGACGCCGACGAAGCCGTGGTCGTCCAGCCAGTCGCGCAGCGCCTTGATGATGGTGGCGCGGATCCGCAGGATGGTGGCCTGGCGCGGGCTGCGGATCCAGAGGTGACGGTTCTCCATGAGGAACCCGGTCCCGTGCTCCTTCGGCTGGATGGGGTAGTCCGGCTCCGCCAGCGACACGACCTCAAGGCCGTCCAGGGCGAGCTCGAAGCCGCCCGGGGCCCGCGGCTCGGCCCGCAGCTCCCCCGTGACATGCACGGCGGATTCCTGGGTCAGGCTGGTGACGGCGCCAAAGACCTCGGGGGTCAGCGCCTTCTCGAACGCCACGGCCTGGATCGTCCCGCTGCCATCGCGCAGCTGGACGAACTGCAGGCGGCCCTTGTCGGTCCGGTTCTGCACCCAGCCTTGGATCGTCACGCGCCGGCCTGCGTGATCGGCGGCGTCTTTGATGCGGATCGTCGGCGCATGGTCCATCCTCGCCCCTCCCCTGGAAGATGCTTGAGGGGAGGCCGCCCGCGTTAACGCTGCAGCCCCCCGTGGCGTTTGGCTCAATTGGGCGCCGGTGCGCGGCCGGGTGCGGTGGAAGGGCGCAATTATAGGGGATGGCTGAGGATCGAGGCGCACGGCCGGGGTGGGGACCTGCAACCTTGGATGGCCACGGCGCGTAGGCGCTCGACTGGAACGGGGCGCAGCCCCTCGTCCAATCCGCAACAACAGTGAGGTGGCTCGATGCGTCCGTCCCTGCCCGCGAACGTCGTTCCGGCCCTGCTCCTGGCCGCCATCCTCGCCGGCGCCGCGCCGCTCGGCCGCTCGCCGCTGGCCGTCGCGCAGCCCGTCGCGCCGCCGGATCTCGAGGTCACGCTCTACAGCAACACGGTGATCCTCCGCACGCTGCCGTACGCGCCCATCACGGCGTTGTTGGACAACGGCGCCGGCGGCCGCGCGGAGGGCTTTGGCTTCAGCGGCCCCGACGGCGCCGCCTCGGTCATGTTCTTCGACCCAGCATCGGGCTTCGATGGCAGCCAGGTCGTGCGGCCCGGCAGCCGTCTCTCGTTCGCCCGCCCGGGCCAGAGCGCCCTGGTGGTGACCGTGCCCGAGCTGGCCGCCGACGTCGACGTTTTGGGCGACCGCATCGTCGGCCGGGCATCGGCAGGCCTCGTTGTCGACGTCGTGGTCCTCGTCGGGGACGGCGCGGCGGCCGAACGCATCGAACGCCGCGTTGAAGCCGGTGGCGACGGGGCGTTCCAGGTCGACCTGAGCGGCGAGCACGACCTGCGCCCGGGCGCAGCATCCGGCACGGCCAGCGTCACGCTGCCCGACAGCGTCCAGGTCGTCGCCGCGATGGCGGCCTCGTCGGCCGACCTCACCCTCGGGGCGACGTCGCTGCGCGGTCGGTCGACCCCGGGCACCACGGTGGCCGTGGCGATTCGCCGTGCCGATGGGACGACGACGACGCACGGGCCGCTGGTGAACGTCGAGGATGCATCGTTTGCCATCGGCACGCCGGCGTCCTTCCTCCCACCGCTGCCTCCGCTGGCGGCTGGCGACGCCGTGACCGTCACCGTGACGGGCGGCGTCCTCACCGCCCCAAGGATGGTTACCGGAACCCTCGGTGCCATCGCCGTGGTGCTGCACCCGAGCGACGAGGCGGTCACCGGCACGGCACCCGCCGGCGCCCCGGTGGCGCTGACGGCCGACGCCTTGGACGGGCAGCGGCACGACGCCGCGGCGGTGGCCGGCGCCGACGGCGCGTTTGCGGCCGATTGGCTCGGCGCGGTGGACCTCCGCGCCGGCTGGCGCGTCCGCGCCTCGTATGCGGCCGCGCCTGGGCTGACCGTCGGCGCGCTCGCGGTCATCCCGGCCATCCACGTCGGCGTGGGGCTTGCGGAGAGCCGAGGGCTGGCCGATCCGGGCCAAGTCGTCACCGTGACGTTGGAGGCCGCGGCTGGCGGCCGACGAACGACCCGCGCGACGGCCGACGACCGTGGCGACTACACGATCGCCTTCGGCAGCCCGTTCTCGCCGATGCCGTCGGGGCCGCAGCCCGGCGACCGCATCGAGGTCGCGGTGGTCCAGGACGACCCGCTGGTGCTTGAGGTGCCCGTGCTGACGGCGTTGAGCGATGTCGCGGCCGACGCCGTGCGCGGCGAGGCGCCGCCTGGCGCCGCGGTGCGCGTCCGCGTCGACTCGGCGGAAGGGGTACCGACGGCGGACGCCGTGGCGGATGCCGGCGGCGCGTACCGCGCGGGCTTCGCCGGCGTCCTCGACCTGGCCCGGCCGGCGAACGGGATCGTGACGCTCACCCGCGGCGACGGCAACGCGTTCTTCACAACATGGGCCGCTATCCAGATCAACGCCACCGTCGGCAACGAGCTGCAGTCCAGCTTCGTCGCCGGCAACGGGCCGGTCGGACGCTGGGTAAGCGTCGAGCTGCGCTCGCCGTCGGGCGCCGTGGTGGCCACCGGCGGTAGCCCGGTCTTCGGCGGCGACATCACCGGGCTGCCGGGCTTGACGGCCACCGGCGCGGCCTTCTTCACGTCGCTGACCGACATCGCCGGCACGCCGGTGGTTATGGAATCAGGCGACACGCTGCGCGTTGCGGCCGGCGACGAGGTCACCGAGCTCCTCATCCCGCAGAGCGAGGCGGTCATCCTAATCCCGGCTGACACGGTGGCCGGGCGGACCGCGCCGAACGCCGACGTGACCGTCTGGATCTCCAAGACGCCGCCCGCGATCGACGTGGAGGGCATGGCCACGGCCGACGCCGCCGGCAACTACGTGGTCAACTTCACGGGTCAGCACGACATCCTGTACGGCGATCAGGTGCTCGTCGGCGCCAAGGTCGACGGCCACCAGGTGCTCGACCTATTCATCGCGCCGGGCCTGTTGCTCGAGGCGGACCAGGGCGTGCTGCTCGGGTCGCTGGCGCCCGATATGGCCGTGGACGTCACCGTCCGGCGCGGTGCGGCGGTCGTGGCGCGCGCGACCGCGCGGACGGATTCGTCCGGTACCATGACCGCCGTCCTGGCCGGCGTCGCCGGCGTCCCGCTGGTCATCCAACCCGGCGATGTCGTCCGCGTGGTCGGCAGCGACCCGTCCATCGAGGCTCTCTCGCTCACGGTGCCCGAGCTGACCATCGCCTGGGACGTCGAGGCCGACACGGTCACCGGGACGGCCACGACGGGCGGCTCCTTGACCATGCTGGCGACGGTGGCGTACCCGCGGCCCGGGACGTTCGGCATCGCGCAGTCGTGGCCGGCGCTGTCGGCGTCCGGCGGCTACGCCACGGACTTCGTCCCAGCGCCGGACATCGCGCCGGGCAGCCGGATCACCGCGCTGTACCGCCCGGCCAGCGGCAACTACGTCATCCGCTCGCGCACGGTGTCCATCCTGAACGCCGAGCACGGCGGCCCGAACGCCTGCGGCTTTGGCGTGCCGCGCGCGACCGCCGACCTCGCGCTGCGCGATGGCGCGACGACGCGCTCGAGCGCCAGCCCCGCGACGCGCTTCGACGGCTACTTCAGCAGCGTCTGGCGCGGCGCAGACGACGAGCCCGTGGCCTCGGCCGCCGGCCAGCACATCGCGGCCGATCTCGGCGATGCCGCGGCCGATCTCGCGCTCCCGCCGTTGGAGCTGGTGGTGGACTGGGCGACCGGGCAGGTGAGCGGTAGCGGGCCGGCATCGGCAGCGTTCACCGTCCAGCCGGCCGTCCCTTGCCCCATGCAACAGCCGCCCGGCCTCCTCAACTTCGGCCCCACGTTCGCCCTACCGGGTGAGACGGAGCCGGACGGCACGTTCTCTACGTTCAACCCGGCTGGGACCGCTCCTGGCGCCGGCTTCGAGATCGCGTTCTACGGCGAGGGCGGGCACCGCTGGTTCCGCCACGCGTACCGAGCCAGCGCGACCGTGTACATCGACGAGGATCGCGTCGGCGGCGTGGCCACGGCGCTCTCCCCGGTGTCGGTCGTCCTGCGCTCCTCGGCCGGCGATGAGCGCGCCCAGGGCGCTGCAACGGCCGGACCATCGGCCAACTACCAGGTTCGCCTTGCCGGAGCCTCCGGCGAACCGGTCATCATCCGCGCCAGCGACGTGATCGAGCTCCGGGCGACCGGCATGACGGAGACCATCGCCGTGGAGCCGTTGTCGTTCGACTGGTCGCCGGGCGCCGCAGCCATCGCGGGCTCGGCACCAGCTGGGCGGGCGGTCCAGCTCCAGCTGCGGCTGGAGAGCGGCGCAATCATGACCATCCCGCTCCAGGCCGACGCCGCCGGAGCCCTGGGCTTTGCGGCTGCGGACGTGCCGCCGCGCGCCGCATGGTCGCTGGCAGACGTGGTGGGCGTCCGGCTGACGCTGGGCACGCCGAACGGCCACGCCATCGTGGCGCAGACGGTCTCGTTCGAGCCCGGCCCGGCCGGGCCGCGCGGCCCAGAGCCCGTGTACTTCCCGGTCGCCCACAGCGGTCGACGGGCCGTCGCCGACCTGGCCGGCGACGAAGGTCCTTCGGGGACGGGCGCCAAGGTCCGGCTTGGAACGGCAGCTCGTGCAGCCGTACCCGCGGGGGCGTATGGCTTCACGGCCCCCCACGACATCGCCGTGCGGACGGTCATCGGCCCCGCTTACCTGGGCTGGCTGCAACTGCTGGTGCACACGGGTCATGCCGACCGGACCGGGGGATACGACGCGGCGAGCGGGGCCTCCCTCGCGGCGGGTTGGTCGCGCTGGACAGCGCCCGTGCGCTGACCAACCAAAGGCCATGACCTTCCGGCTCAGCGCCACCCGCACGCCTCCCCACTCGGATGGGGCGACGACGGTCGTTGGCCCGTAGCCTGCGCGTGGAGACGCGATGGACCAACTGGCAAGCGAGGAGCAGTAGGGTGGCGCGCACGATCATCGAGCCGTTCCGGATCAAGAGCGTCGAGCCGATTCGCCGCACCACGCGCGAGGAGCGCTTGGCGTTCCTCCGGGCAGCGCACTGGAACCTCTTCCAGGTGCCTGCGGACGCTGTGCTCATCGACCTGCTCACGGACTCTGGCACCGGGGCGATGAGCGTCCATCAATGGGCAGGGATGATGGTCGGCGACGAGAGCTATGCGTGCAGCCGCAGCTGGACGGTGTTCCGCGACGCGGTCCAGGGCATCTTCGGCTACCGCCACGTCATCCCGACGCATCAGGGCCGGGCGGCGGAGCGCATCCTCTTCAGCGTGATGTGCCGCCCCGGCGACGTGGTGCCCAACAACACGCACTTCGACACGACCCGCGCCAACGTCGAGTACACCGGCGCGCGCGCCGTCGACCTGCCCTGCGCCGAGGGCCGCGACCGCGCGGCGCCGCACCCGTTCAAGGGCAACATGGACGTCGAGGCCCTGGAGCAGCTGCTCGTCGCCGAGCAAGGCCATGTGCCGCTGGTCATGCTCACCATCACCAACAACTCGGGCGGCGGCCAACCGGTCAGCATGGCCAACGCGCGGGCCGTGGCCGCGGTCTGCCGCAAGCACGGCGTCCCCTTCTACTTCGACGCCTGCCGGTTCGCGGAGAACGCCTGGTTCATCAAGCAGCGCGAGGAGGGCTACGGCCACCTCACCCCGCGCCAGATCGCGCAGGAGCTTCTTGCTCTGGGCGACGGCTGCACGATGAGCGCGAAGAAGGACGGCATGGCCAACATCGGCGGGTTCCTGTGCACCAACGACGACGCCATCGCGCGCCAGGAGGAGAACCTCCTCATCCTCACCGAGGGCTATCCCACGTATGGCGGCATGGCGGGGCGCGACCTCGAGGCCATCGCCGTCGGGCTGGAGGAGGCGCTGGACCCGGACTACCTGGAGTACCGCGCGGCCAGCATCGCCTACCTGGGCGAGCACGTCAGCCGCGAGGGCGTGCCCATCGTCCAGCCGCCCGGCGGGCACGCCATGTACCTGGACGCCCAGGTGTTCCTCCCGCACATCCCGCCCGCGGAGCTGCCGGGCGTGGCCCTGGCCAACGCGTTGTACCTCCAGGGCGGGATCCGCAGCGTCGAGATCGGCACGCTGATGTTCGAGGCGGCCGCCCAGATGGAGCTGGTGCGCCTGGCCATCCCGCGGCGGGTGTATACGCAGAGCCACATCGACTATACGGTGGAGATCATCCTGGAGGTCTGGGCCGAGCGCGAGCGCCTGCGCGGCCTGCGCATCGTAGAGGCCGCGCCGTTCCTGCGCCACTTCACGGCGCGGCTGGCGCCGATCGACGGCGACGTCATGTGAGCGGGGCGCGCGGGTGCGGGCGGGTGGCCCACATGGCCCGTCCTCGAGGGATGGCCCGTCGGCTACCCGAGCCCTAGGCTCACGCGAAGGCACGCGTCGAGCGCGGCAAGCTGCGCGTCGTCGAGCCGGCCGAGCGTCCGAAGGATGGCGGCCTTTGGGAGCGTGAGGATCGTGCCGCCGAGGACGACCCCGTCGCGATCGAGCCCCGCCGTGCCACGCGGGAGACGGACGTTGGTCGGATAGTCCCGATCGGGGACCTGACTCGTGATCACGGCGACGATGACGTTGGCGCTGAACCGATTGCCCACGTCGTTCTGGACCACGACCGCCGGCCGGACCTTCTGCGACGCCGGGTCGGTGACGAGGGGCATGGGCACGAGCACGACGTCGCCGCGCCGGATGCGCGGCTCAGGGCTCATCCCACGTCCAGGGCTTGAGCGCCATGGCCTGCAACGGCCCGAGCTCCGCCACGACCTCGGCGCTGGCGTCGTTCATCGCCATATACCCTTCGGCCAGGAGGGCGTCGAAGGCTTCGCGCTCCAACGCTTCCATGCGAACGGACAATGCCTCGCGCACGAAGCCGCTGCGGCTCTGCCCCAGATGCTCTGCGGCAGCGTCGACTTGGGCGAGCAGCTCGGGTGGTATGGTGATCATGATGCGCTCCATATGGATGCTCCCTGGGAGTATGGCGCGATCGACGTGCTCAGTATAGACTTCCGGCGCCATGATGGCGACACGTTGCGGTCACGTATCGCTTGTCGCTGGCGCGAGCTCGCGTCGCGAGGCTGAGTCGACGCAGGCGACGGATGCAATCGCGAGGGGGTAGCAACCGTCCAACACCCTGTGGACCCGATGCCGTTTGTCGAGAGGACCGAGACGATGCGATCTACAGCCTGGCTCCTCGTGACGCTCCTTCTCGTGACTGGTCGACCTGCGCCGCTCGCCAGCCCCGGCGTTCCTCCCGGCGCGTCGCATGCCGCGGTCGTTGCGGGGGTCACGCCGTACGTCTCGTTTGGCGGCAGCATCGCTCGGCTGCGGCCGGGCGCAAGCGGACGCTACGTGATCGACGAGGCCGCCTCGGTGGAGGCGGTCGTGACCGCGCTCGCCGCGACCCAGGAGCGGTTGTGGACGGGCGATGCCGGTGGCGTGCTTCACGCGTTCTCGGTCGCGAGCGACGGCTTGCTGCACGACGAGGGCCGCATCGACCTGAGCCAGGGTGTGGCCGATAGGGCGATCACGCGCATCGTGCCGCACAGCGACGGCAAGCTGGTCGTCGTGGTGAGCGGCTCTGGGCTGGTGTTCGCCGAGGACCGCTACGGGGTGCTGCGGGAACGCGGTCGCTACGCCAAGTGGGATCAGTCGCCTTCGATCGGCGTGTACGGCGACCTGGTCTACATCCTGGGCGCGGGCACCACGACCAGGTTGCTCGCGATCGACACGGCCGTCCCGGAGTCGCCGACGGCTATCGAACTGCCGCTCTCGCTGCCATCGGGGTCGGGTCCCGGGTGGTACATGCTGGTCGAGGTCGATGCGGCGAAGCACCGATTGTACGTCGCGGGCGGGCTTGTCGCCTGGGCGGGCCGTCCGTGCACGCCCTGCTACGTCGAGACGTATGACCTTGCCGAACCGCGGGCGCCGGCCTTCCTTGGGCGGACGATCGTCTCTTTCACCAAGGCGATGCACCTGCTCGTGGCAGAGGATCGCGCCTACCTGCTCGAGGAAGCCTCGCTGTTGCGATGGTCCATGCATTGGAGCCCGTTCCGTGCGACGGTCCACGCCTACGGGTTGTCGGACGAGGGATTGACGACCATCGGAGGTTGGAGCAGTCATGCCGCGTATGGAAGACCGGCACGCTTGCCCTTCGGAGAGCTCCTGGTCCCCTTGCTGGAGGGGGGCTGCCTCGTTCTCGACGCGGCCGAATCGGGGGCGTCTCTCGTGCCTGTCGGAGGATGCTCGGACATCGGCCGCCTCGCATTGCCTGCGCTCGGCCTTCCCGACCGCGCTCGCTAGCCGCGTATAATCGCGCCATGCTCCGCCAGCCCGTACCAACCCGCAGCACGCCTTCCGGCCCGGTCCCATACTTCCTGTGGGATCGCGACATCACGGTCGATGCCATGCGCGCGATCCTCGCCGACAAAGACCATCCCGAGCGTGTGCCGCTCCTGGCGCTTGTGCTCCGCGAGGCGCGGCCCGACGAGGTGTGGGAGTACGTGACGCCATACGAGGTGGCCGACGATTGGCACCTGCTGGAGCCCAGACTGGGGAGGAAGCGCGCGTTCTGGGCTTGGTTGCTGGCTTCGTGGAGGGAGCTTGGATACCTCCGCTAGCGCGCTCACACCGCTCCAGCGCGACATCCTGGAAGGACTGGCGGGCGAAGACAGCGTGTACCTGTCCGGCGCCGCGGCGCTGTCCGCGTTCTATCTGCGGCACCGGCAATCACTGGATCTGGACTTCTTCACCGCGGACCTACCAGCGCTCGAGCGGCTTGCGCGGCGGCTCGAGGCGTTTGCTCTTGATCGCGAGCTAGACCTGGAAGCGGTTCAAACCACGCCGATGTTCCGGCGCTACAGGGTCAGTCGCGGCGACGAGCATACGCTTGTCGATCTGGTGTTCGAGCCGGTGCAGCAACTCGTGGCCGTTGCGGACAAGCCAACGGCCGACGGCGTGCGCTATGACGCGCTGCCCGACCTGGTGGCCAACAAGCTGACGGCGCTGCTCGGGCGCGGCGACGTCAAGGACCTGGTCGATCTCTACTGGCTCGCGGACAGCGGGGTCGACGTGCTCGCGAGCATGGCGGACGCCCGCCTCAAGGACGGCGGCATCGAACCGGGCACGCTGGCGTGGGTCATGCGCTCCGTTGCGTTGAACCCGGAGCGGCTGTTGCTCATGCGATCCGTCTCGGCCGAGGAGTTGGGCGCCTTCCGCGATCGCCTGGTCGAGCGCCTGCTCTCGATGGCGTGGCCGCCCGAGGCGCCCCGTTGACACCGCCGCCCCCGCCCCGTATACTCGTCGGCCACAACTTAGCGCCATCACAGGCACACAGGCGTCGACGGAGAGAGTAGGCCGGCGGAAGCCGCCAGGGATCGGGGGTCATGGACTGCAAGCCCCCGTCGGTGGAGACCGGCCGAAGTTCACTCCCGAGCCGGATGGGGGAAAGGCAGCCCGAGCAGCAGGCGCGGGCGCCCGGTAGTTCGTCCCGGAGGCCCACCGTTACAGGGGCAGCCGATCGCGCGAGCGTCCACCAGAGCGTGGGCCGAGCGCCGCCGGCGTGAGCGGGCCGCAGCGCGCGGCCAAGAAGGGTGGTACCGCGGACCACGTCCGTCCCTTTGCGGGATGGGCGTTTTTCGTTGCCCGGCGCCGGCGCGCGAGCCGAGCGGGGAGCACGAGAGAGCCCGTCCAGGACCTGGACATGGCCGATGAGCGAAGGAGCTGGACATGGCCGATGACATGAAGGGCGAAGAGACGACCGCCACTGCAGGCGAGTCCACGGGTGTCGTCGCCGACGTGCGGGCGGAGGCGCTGGCGGCGCTCGACGCGGCCGCCGATGCCGACGGGCTGGCGGCGTGGCGGCACGCGTACCTGGGCAAGGACGGCAAGGCCAGCGCGCTGGTCAAGCGCATCGGCGCGCTGCCCGCCGAGGAGCGCCCGGCGTTCGGGGCGGCGGTCAACCAGGTCAAGGACGCGCTCGAGGCCGCCTTCGCCGATCGGCGCGACGCGCTACGGCGGGCGGAGCTGGCCAGCAACCTGGCGGGCGAGGCCATCGACGTCACGCTGCCCGGCACGCCGCCGCCGCGCGGGCGGCTGCACCCGGTCACCCTGGGCATGCGCCGGATCGTGGCCATCTTCGCCGACATGGGCTTCCAGGTCTGGCTCAGCCGCGAGGTCGAGACCGACGACCTCAACTTCGGCCTGCTCAACATGCCGCCGCACCATCCGGCGCGCGACATGCAGGACACGTTCTACGTGAATGGTGCGGGCGACCTGGTGCTTCGCACCCACACGTCGCCGGGCCAGATCCACGCCATGCGCGCCACGGCGCCCGAGCCGCTGCGCATCGTCCTGCCCGGCATGGTCTACCGCAACGAGCAGATCACGCCGCGCCACGAGATCCAGTTAACGCAGCTCGAGGGGCTGGCCGTCGGCCCGGGCATCACCATGGCGGACCTCAAGGGCACCATCATGGAGTTCGCCAAGCGCTACTATGGCCCCGAGCGTGCGTGGCGCTTCCGCGCCAGCTACTTCCCGTTCACCGAGCCGTCGGCGGAGGTCGACGTGCAGTGCGGGCTGTGCGGCGGCGCCGGCTGTAGATTGTGCAAGCACAGCGGGTGGCTGGAGATCATGGGCTGCGGGATGGTCCACCCAGTCGTCCTTGCGAACGGCGGCTACGACCCCGACGAGGTCAGCGGCTTCGCCTTTGGCATAGGCACGATGCGCGGCCAGATGCTGGCCCGCGGCATCGACGACATCCGCCACTACTGGGCCAACGACCTGCGCTTCCTGGAGCAGTTCGACGATGCGTAACAGCGACGCGAGGCCCCACCGAAACGACACAGCGCGCCGTGTTACGACGCATCGCGACGTACCGTGCGCTGCCGAACGTACGGGCGACGCATGCGTCGCCCCTACACCGCGCGCCGACACTGGAGACCGCCGATGAAAGCCGTATGGAGCTGGCTGAAGGACTACGTCGACCTCGAAGGCGTCCCCGTCGAGGACCTGGCCGAGCGCTGGACGTTGGCCGGGCTGGAGGTGGACGGGATCGACCGAATCGGCGGCTGGTGGGACCGCGAGCGCCTGCTGGTTGGCGCCGTGACGCGCGTCGAGCCGCATCCCGATGCCGACCGCTTGGTCCTGGCCTGGGTGGACTACGGCGCGGGCGCGCCGCATCGCGTGGTCACGGGCGCGCCAAACCTCCTGCACCTGCGAGGTAAGGGCGACCTGCCGCGGCCGCTCAAGGTGGTCTTCGCCCGCGAGGGCTGCGAGCTGTTCGACGGCCACGCCGACGGCTGGCGCAAGATCACGCTGAAGGGCAAGCCGGTCCGCGGGATCATGAGCGACGCCATGGTGTGCTCGGAGAAGGAGATCGGCCTCAGCGAGGAGCACGAGGGCATCCTAATCCTGGACGACGACGCGCCGATCGGCGCGCCGCTCGTCGACGTCCTTGGCGACGCCGTGATCGACCTCGACCTGACCGCCAACTACGCCTACGCCGCCAACATGGTGGGCCTGGCGCGCGAGACCGCGGCGCTGCTGGATCGGCCGTTCGCCGAGCCCATCCCCGAGCTGCCGTCGGGGCCGGCGGACGCCCGGGACTACGTTTCGGTCGACATAACCGACCCGGACCTCTGCGCGCGCTATACGGCCCGGATCATCCGGGACATCGCGGTCGGGCCGTCGCCGGACTGGCTCCAGCGCCGGCTGACGCGGGCCGGGATGCGGCCGATCAACAACGTGGTGGACATCACCAACTACACCATGCTGGAGTGGGGCGAGCCGCTCCACGCCTTCGACTACGACCGGCTGGCCGAGCGGGCGCGCGCGGCGGGCGGCGGTGAGCCCGTGATCACGGTGCGCACGGCGCGGCCCGGCGAGCGGCTGGTCACGCTGGACGGCCAGGACCGAGCGCTCGACCCGGACATGCTGCTGATCACGGACGCCGCCGGGCCCATCGCCATCGCCGGCGTGATGGGCGGCCTGGACACCGAGGTGACCGACGCGACGACGACCGTACTCCTGGAAGGCGCCACGTTCGACTTCACCAGCGTCCGGCGCACCAGCGGCCGCCTGAAGCTGCCCAGCGAGAGCTCCTGGCGCTTCGGCCGCGACGTCCCGCCGCACCTGGCCGACACGGGCTCGGCGCGCGCCGCCGGGCTGCTGGCCGAGCTGGCCGGCGGCACCTTGGTCGGCGGGCTGGTCGACGTCTACGCCCGCGTCCCGGACTTGTTGGAGATCCCGCTCCCGCTCGAGGAGATCGAGCGCCAGCTGGGCGTGGCCATCCCACGCGACGAGGTCGAGGCGATTCTCCGACGCCTGGAGTTCCGCGTGACGTGGGAGGACGAGCCGGCCGGGGAGGACGGGGAAGTCGACGGAGATGGCCAGCTCGGCGTCGGTGGTGCGGGCGCTGAGAGCAGCGGCCTCTACTGGGTCGAGCCCCCGCCCCACCGCGTCGACCAGACGATCACCGCCGACGTGATCGAGGAGATCGCGCGCGTCTGGGGCTACGACCGGCTGCCGGCCACGCGCATGGCCGACCCGCTGCCGGCGCAGGCCGACAACGCCGCTTGGCGCCTGGAGGAAGCGGCGCGCGACGCGCTGGCCGGCGCGGGGCTGCAGGAGATCATCCCGTATCGCCTGGTCGCCCCGACCCACGAGGCGCGCCTGGTCGCGGGCATGGCCGACGCGGCGGATGCGGCCGACGCGCTCGATGAGGCCGATGCGACGCCCGGGACCGCGGCCGAGAGACCCGCTGCGGACGGCTACGTGGTGCTAGCCAACCCGGTCAGCCCCGAGCGCGCCGCGCTGCGCCGGTCGATCCTCACGGGCCTCTTGGACGCGGCCCATGCCAACCTGCGCCACGCCGACGGCGCCGCCCTGTTCGAGGTCGGCGCGACGTACCACGCGGAACCCACCGCCGACGACGGGCTGCCGCGCGAGACGCGCCGCGTCGGCCTGCTGCTGGTCGGCCCCACGCTGGCGCGGACGTGGCGCGAGCCCGCCGGCCGCCCGCGCGATTTCTACGACGCCAAGGGCGCCGTGGAGGTGCTGTTGGCACGCCTAGGCGTCCCGAACGTCGCCTGGTCGCCCGCCACCGGACCCAGCGCGCACCCGTCGCTGCACCCGGGCCGCGCGGCCGTCGTCCGGTCCGCCGGGGGCGCCGTGCTCGGCCACGTCGGCGAGCTCCACCCGCTGGTGGCCGAGCGATGGCACCTGGCCGAGCACGCCGTCGCCGTGGCCGACCTCGACCTGGATGCCCTAGCCGCCGCGGGCGGAGTGGTCCCGCCGTTCGCGGCGTTCTCGCACTACCCGCCGGTGGCCCGCGACTTGGCGGTTGTCGTCGACGAGGACGTGCCGGTCGGGCACGTGGAGAGCGTGATCCGCGTCGCGGGTGGACCGCTGCTGGTCGGCTGCGCGCTGTTCGACGTGTACCGCGGGCCGCAGGCGGGCGAGGGCAAGAAGAGCCTGGCGTTCGCGCTGTCGTTCCAGTCGCCGGGCAAGACGCTGGAGGGCAAGAGCGTGGACGGGCTGCGCGAGAAGATCGTGCGGGCGCTTGGGCGCGAGGTGAGGGGGGAGGTGAGGGGATGACCCACGCGATCAGGCCCATGGACCGGCAGCGCACGAGGGCGCTCCGCGGCCTCATGCTCATGGCGCTGGTCGCGCTCGGCGCGTGCGCGCCGCCCATGGAGGCAACTATATCAACTCGAACGACCCGACGCTTCCGTTGGCCGAGCTTAGCGTGACGCTGATGACAGGCTCCGGTCCCGAGTAGTCCGCGGCGACCACCATATGGCTCCGCTGTCGCGGCCTGGCCTCTCGGCGGGGACTCCTTCCTTTCCGCCAGGCAAGGTCGTGCTATCGAATGGGAGGTTGCAGCTCCGAACCGTGGACGCCATCGGCGACTCGTCCGGCATCGACGACCAGCGGCAGATAGATCTCCGTCGCTGGCGACGAAGGCCGGGTCGGCGCGGGGGTCTCCGCGGGCGATGAAGCTGTGGGCGGGGGGGCACTGGGCGATGGAGCCGTGGCCAACGGGACCGTAGGCACCGCACCTACAACACCGCCCTCTATCCCGTAGCGCAGCACGACCGACCCCTCGTACACCTCGTCGAACACCAGGTTCCGCGTCGTCCCCCAGTACGACGTCATGTACAGGAACCCGTCCGCGCCCTCGTTGATGGCGCTATGGATCTTGCCGTGCCCCCAGTGTCCCGCCACGTGCCCCACAGCGGTCTGCACGTCGCCGACGGCCATGATCACGCGCGCTTCGGGATCGTACCGATAGACGTAGGCGTTGCCGTCCCTGCCCAGGTGGTCGCCGATGGCGGCGTAGAACCGACCATCGGACGCGACCAGCCCGGCGCCCCACTGCGACCAGGGGTTGCCTGCGTGCGCAGGCCGTGGGAACGCCACGAAGTCGACGGTCGGCGGTTCGGCAGCAACCGCGTGGGGCGGGAGCATGGCCGCGGCTGGCGCCTCGAGGAGCATGGCGGAGCGGTCCCGCACCGCGGTCGCCCTGAGGCCCAGGTGCGGCTCCGGCTCCGCTTGCCCGCCAGGCAGGGTCAGGCGCTGGTTCGCGCTTACGCTCCGCGCCTCGAAGCGAGCGCCTCCAAATGGCAGCTGCGCGACGACGTCGACGGCGTCCTCGTCGCCCAGACCGAAGTGCGCCAGCGCCTGCCCCGAGCCCGAAAACCCGTCGCCCACGCCGATCTCGTCCATGCCGAGGAGCGCGGCCGGGACGTCGACGCCGCCCGCACGGTAGACGCGAACCTGCGCGCCGATGCCCATCGGCAGGCGCCCGTCATCGACCGCTACCGCAAGCCAGTTTCCGGCCGGGCCCGCGTTGGCCATCAGCCGCGAGCCGATGAACTCAGGCTCGTCCTCAGTGCCAACGAGCACCGCGCGCCAGTCCGCAAGGAAGACGTCCAGCCGCCCGTCCCGATTGTAGTCGGCGACCGGACCACCGGCGTAGTACGTCGGCTCCGCCAGCGCCGGCCCCTTGAACGTGGGCCGCCCGTTCGTAAGGCCCATGCCGTAGAACACCAGCGGCTGGGGACTGCTCACCCCATCCTTCCCTCCGACTGCCACCGAGGCATAGAGGTCCGGCCAACCATCGTTGTCGAAGTCCTGGATCTCAACGTGCGGCGCCTTGGACACGATCGGCGGCAGGCCGGCGATAGCCGTTACGTCCTCGAACACGGGGTCTCCGGCCGGATCGAGCCCGCGGTTGAGGTAGAGGCGCAGCGCAGCGCCGCCGCCGCGCTCCGCTGCGCTGCCGAAGTGATGCCCCACCAACAGGTCCAGCCGCCCGTCGCGGTCGACGTCGCCGAACGCGGCGCCCGACACCCAGTCTTCGTCGCCGACCACGTAGGGCGCCCAGTCGAGGACGGCATCGCTCGCGCGCCGGTAGCGCCCGTCTGTCTGCTGGACGAACAAGTAGTTGCGGTGTGCTGCCCCGCGCGGCCCGCCCGCGACGAACAGATCGGGCCGCCCATCGCCCGTCACGTCGCCGATGGCGAGGCCAAGGCCCTGGATGTCCGGCGGCAGGCCGAGGGCCGCGGTGGCGTCGCTGAAGCGCAGGCCGCCGTCGTTGCGGAGGAGGACGGTCGGGCCGCGCCCGCGGAGGGCGTCCGCGACGACGAAGAGGTCCAGGTCGCCGTCGTCGTCGACGTCCAACACGCCCGCCTGCCGCCCGTTGGTGGACTGGGCGTCGATGCCGCTGCCCGCGGTGACGTCGACGAGCTGACCACCGTCGTTACGGAACAGGCTTGACGCTTGATCCAACGGGCCCGCCATGCCGGTGATCCGGTTGTGCGACACGAAGAGGTCCAGGTCCCGGTCGCCGTCGAAGTCGGCAAGCACGGAGCCGGACGCGCGGCCCCGCTGGGTGACGGCCGCCTGCCCCGAGTCCACGAACGCGCCGCGCCGGTTGAGCAGCAGCTTGCCGGGCACCTGCGCGCTGCCCTGCACGAACGTCCCGGCGTAGAGGTCGGGCCAGCCATCGCCGTCGACGTCGCCCCAGGACGAGGTGTGGAGGTACGCGCCGGCCAGGGTCGCGGAGATCCCGCTCGCCGCCGAAACGTCGACGAACCGCGCTCCCGCCCCACCGCCCCCGGGCTCGGGGACCTCCGGCAGGTGGACGACGAACACCGCCGGGTCGCCGAAGCCGCTCCGCGCGGCCGGGTCGCGGGCCAGGTCGACGGCGTTCATGTTGATGAACAGCCGGCGGCCCTCGCGGTCCAGGTCCAGGGCGTACGTGCCGCCCAGTCGGAACCCGTACGTGTTCTCGTAGAAGTCGTTCAGGAACGCGACGACCGTCGGCTCCCGCGTCGCCACGTCGAAGCGGACGACCGGCGTGCCCATGCGGAAGCTGTTCCCGTGCGCTCCTGGCACGAAGTAGACGTAGCGCTCGGTGGGGTCGAGGACCATGCTGGTGGTGTAGCCCCACGCCGTCCCGATGTCCTCGAGCTCGTTCGTCTGCGGCCGGAAGCGGAAGAGCCGGTTGTCCGGTGTGTTCGTTGCCCCGTAGATCCAGCCATCGGCCGCCTGGCGCGTCGCCGCGCGCAGCGACGCGGAGAGCCTCACCGGCAGGACGGTCACCGTGTTCGCCCGCGGGTCGTACTTGGCAAGGCCCGTCTCGTTGACGGAGAAGTACGCGTTGCCGTCGCGGTCTACGGCGATGCACCTGAAGCCCGTGTGGATGTCCTCGTTGCCCGAGTAGACCACCCGGCGCTGGGCGACGTCGTAGGCGACGAAGGGTCCGCGCTTGGTCTCCGCCTGCGGGTCGACGGCCTCGATGTACAGCAGCCCGCCGTCGGACCACATGTTCGTGGTGGGGATCCCGGCCCGCGGCACGGCCGTGCCAAGGCTCTCCAGGACGTGGGCGCCGCCATGGGTTCTCTCGGCGACGGCGGTGACGAGGCTCAGCGTGCTTATGGCTGCGGCCAGGCCGACGAGCGTCGACCGCCGTTGCGGGTTCGGACGATGCATGATCGTACCCCCTCTCGAAGCACGCCTCGCGCCGCGATCGCCGCCGCGCTGCCTAACGCTTGCCAATATAGCACCGGGTCTCGGGTGCACCGCCCGGCATCCTGGCTCGGTGTCTCGTGGCGTGCACGTCGCCGAAGGACGCCGCTCGGCCGCGGCCACCTCGATCAACCCCGCGTTCAGCGGCGCCTTGCGGCTGGCCACCACGGCCACCGCCCCGAAGTGGAACACGTGCTCGCTGCGCGCCGTGGCGATGCGTTCGAGGGTCAGCGCCGCGAATTCCGTCCAGGCCGGGTGATCGATCAGCATGTCCAGGAGCCCCATGCCGATCGCGGCGTCCTCGCTCTACCCGCCGGTAGCCTGTGACCCGGCGGTGGTCGTCGACGAGGATGGGCCGGTTGGACAGGTGGAGGGCGTCATCCGCGCCGACGGCGGCCCGCTCCTTATCGGCTGTGCGTTGTTCGACGTGTACCGTGGGCCGCAAGCGGGCGAGAGCAAGAAGAGCCTGGCATTCGCCCTGTCGTTCCCGAGGTTGGGCAGCTCAAGACGCGCCTTGATCCCGAGACGGGAGCATGCTACGCTTCCGCCATGCGCATAATCGCCAAGCGCCGGCTGCGCGCGTTCTGGGAGCAACACCCGGAAGCCGAGTCAGCGCTCAAGGCTTGGCATCGCGATGTGGTCGCAGCGCGATGGACATCGCCTGCCGATGTGAAGCGCTCCTACGTGACGGCGAGCATCATCGGCGCCAACCGCGTGGTCTTCAACGTGCGCGGCAATCGTTACCGCATCGTCGTCGCGTTGAACTACGCGTATGGGATCATCTACGTTCGCTTCGTCGGGACGCGCGCAGAGTATGACGCTGTCGATGCGGTGAGCGTGTGACACCGGAGGATACCCATGGAAATCCGAACCATCCGCGATGAGAGCGACTACGACGGGATGCTCGGGGAGATCGAGCGCGTGTTCGATGCGCAGCCAGGAACGCCCGAGGGCGACCGATTGGATTTGTTGACAACGCTCGTGGAGGCCTACGAGGGTCGCCAGCATCCCGTTGCGTTACCTGATCCGATCGAGGCGATCGTCCACCATCTGGAAAGCCGTGGGCTCACACGCCGCGATCTCGAACCGTTCATCGGCGGGCGTGCCCGCGTGTCCGAGGTGCTCAACCGTAAGCGGCCGCTGACGCTGCCCATGATCCGGCGGCTTGCAGCCGGTTTGGGCATTGCGGCGGAGGTTCTCATCCAACCGTATGCGCTGGAATCAGCGGCTTGAAACGCTTGCCGGTAGGGCGTCTGGTCCCACGCTTCGGGCTGGCGCGTTCGAGGTCAGCTCGTTTGTGGAAGGGGCCGGAGAGTGCCCGCATTACCGCGTCGGCTGGTGGCTGAGCTCGACCGATCCGGCGTTTGGAGCGCGATACGCTCTTGCACCCCGCCGCCGTCCGGTCGACCGAGCCCGACGCCGTTGCCAACACCGACGCGTCAGGCGTGCGTCACGCCCCGGCCTAGCCGACAACGGCGTCGTGGTCCATCCACGTTCCGGTCTGTCTTGGGAGAGCGGCGCTACGGTAGGCCTGGAAATTGCCATGTGCCTGCTACGGAACCCTGACATGATCGGAGGTCGAAATGAGCTCGTGGTATGGCGGACAGTGCCTGCGCCTCGCAGCCATCATGGCCTTGCTAGCGGCCGCCGCGAGCGCCGCTGGCTGCCAAGAAGTGGACCAAAGCCAGGTCGCGAGCGAACCGGAGGCCACCAATGCGTCGAGTAGTCACGACCCAGCCAGGCCCACAGCGCCGCTCAGCGGCCCGCGCATCGCGTTCGCCAACCTCGTCCCGCGCAGCGTGCCGTTCGGCGACACGACGATCGAGGGCGATATGCTCGACCTCGGGACGCTCGGGAGCACCTTGGCGTTGACCGACGTGCTGTCGGTGCGCAACATCGGTGACGCGCCCCTGATCATCGGCGACATCACGGCGCCCTGCCCCTGCATTGCGGTCGATCCTCCCGTCGATCCGGTCGTCGCACCCGGCGACGAGATCGCGCTGACGGTGTGGTACAACGCGACGGGAGTTGAGTACGGGCCTACGAACGGTCCTTTGCACCACATCGTGCGCATCGGCTCGAACGATCCGACGTCACCGGTGACCGAGGTGAGCGTGACGGTCTCCATGCCGTGAGGACGCAGGTGGGGGTCGTCTTGGTTATCTTTGACGGTGAGATCCCTCTTGTTGCGGGTCAGCGGCCCAGGTAGAGCCCGTCCAAGCCTTCGAATCGCGCAAAATCCCGATCAAAGGTTACCAACCGAAAGCGACCCTGGATCGCAAAGGCTGCGAGATAGGCGTCGGTCCAGAGGCGCGGCGTCAACTGTCCGTCGCCAGCCCAAGTCGCCAGCAGCGCGTCGCATCCCTCCGGCTCCTGCGCGAACGTAACGGCCTCGACGCGGCGCCACGCGCTGTACGCGGTCCACGCCTCTATTGTGCTCAGCGGTTGTCCACCCATCACCGTAGGGTTGCCGACCAAGCGAACGAACCCGAGCATGGTGACCCTGCAGAATGCCATGGGCTCCCGGGCCGAACGGCGCCAGTACTCAAGCGCGGGTTGATGGAAGGCGTGCTCATTGGTACTGAGGGCAAGCCACACGTTGATGTCGAGGAGATCAGGACGTTCAGGCACGTTTCACGTCTGCATCCTCCGCATCGAGAATGGCCTCCAGTTCCTCATTGGATAGGGCCGGCATCGTCCGCCCGCGCGGCGCAATGATCTCCGGTAGCGCTCGCTCGCTCCCGGACGTGGTCGCGGGCACGACGTCTCCGCCCTGGAGCCCTCGCTCGATCCAGCGCGTGATGAGCACCTTGAGGGAAACGCCCGACAGCGCCGCACGTGCCTTGGCCTGTCGGAAGAGGTCATCTGGAATCTCGATCGTAGTTCGCATAAAAGCAGTTTAGTGCGTTCGCACTCATGGGTCAACAGCCGTACTTCGATCCGGCGCCGAGAGCGACTCTACCGCCCCAACCGCCTCTCGATCCCCTCCATGGCCTCCCGCACCACCGGGTCGTGCTCCCGGAGCACCAGCGCGTCGCGCAGGATGCGCAGCCGCGCCGGACGCCTCTCGCTGGCGGCCACCTCGATCAGGCCCGCGATGAGCGCCGCCTTCCGGCTGGCCACCACCGCCACCGCCCCGAAGTGGTACACGTGCTCGCTGCGCGCCGTGGCGATGCGCTCGAGGACGAGGGGCGCGAAGTCAGCCCAGGCCGGGTGGTCGATCAGCATGTCCAGGAGCCCCACGCCGATCGCGTCGTCCAGCTTGCCGTCGTGGCGCGCGACCACGCTCGGGACCAGCGATACCGGTAGCGCCGACAGCTGCCGGAGGCACTCCGCGATGACCGCCGGGTGTCCTTCGCCCTGGAGCACGTACAGGTACAGCGGCCGGAACTCGGCGCGCTCGCCGAGCAGGCGGATGGCGGTGACGATCGAGTCGGGCGTCGGGTTGAGGCCGCCGGCGTCCAGCAGCAGCCTGGTGGCGTGCGAGAGGGCCAGCGCCTCGTCCAGGTCGTCCATAGCCGCCAGGCACTCGGCCCGGAGCGAGGACGCCGTCTCGACGCCGCGCACCGCCTCGTAGAAGAGGGCGCCGCGCTCCAGCAGCGGCAGGTCGGCCGCATGCAAGCGCCCACGCAGCGCGCGGACGATGGCGGCGCGGATGAGGCAGCCCGGATCGCGCCGGGGGCCGTTCTCCGAGAGGTGGGCGAAGCGCGCCAGGAGCGCCGCGCGGAAGGCCGCCGGGTCGCCGTCCAGCGCGCGGAGGCGCTCCAGGGCGGCCAGGACCGACCGGATGTCGCCGGGATGGGTGGCGATGGCCAGGTCGTCGCGCGCGTCGTCCGCGGTGTCGGTTGGCATCCAGACCTCCTCCGGTTGCACTGCGCTGGATCGGCGCGACGACCCGATCGTCGCATCCAGGGTGCGCTCATGTCCGCGGCCCGCGGCCTACATTGGCCGATTGGTCGATTGGCCGATCGGCCGCTGGATTGTACGATGCCGCCCGCAGAGCACGCCGGCCGACGTTGCCCGACGTTGAACGACAGCACCTTGCGAGGAGGATCCACGATGCGCCACAGCCCACCGTCGATGACCCGGCGGCGCCCGATTCCCGTGGCGCCCTTGACCCTGGCCGTCGTCTTGGGGCTCGCGATCGTCCTCGCCGCGGCGACGCGACCGCTCGTCGCTCGGGTCGACGCGCCGGAGCCGCTCGCGCCCAACCCGCTCGTCCAAGCCCTGGTCGACGAGGTCTCGCCAGCGCGCCTCGAGGCCGACCTGACGCGGATCGTCGGCTTCCACACGCGCCACACCAGCTCGTCGACCACGTCGGCGACCATCGGCATCGGCGCCGCGCGATTCTGGATGCACCAGTCGTTCGGATCCGCCGCGCCCAGGGTCGAGGCCGGCACCTTCGATTTCCAGGCCACCGTCTGCGGCGAGCGCGGCCCGCACCGCAACGTCACCGCGCGGTTGCCCGGCGCCATCGCCCCGGAGCGCCACATCTGGGTCACCGCGCACCTGGACAGCCGCACGCGCGATCGCTGCGACGCCCGGTCGTTCGCTCCCGGCGCCAACGATGACGGCAGCGGCACCGTGCTGCTCCTGGAGCTGGCGCGTCTTCTGGGCCGCGAGCCCATGGACAGCACCGTGATGCTGGCCGCCTTCACCGGCGAGGAGCAGGGCCTCTTCGGGTCCACCGCCCAAGCAGCCGCGGCCCAAGGCGCCGGCATGCGCATCGACGCGCTGATCAACAACGATATCGTCGGGAGCCCCGAGGGCTGCGCCGACCCGGCTTGCCCCCCGGGTGCCGAGCGCGAGAGCGACCCGGACAGCGTCCGGCACTTCGCCGACGGGCCATCGACCTCGCGCCACCGGCAGGTGGCCCGCGCCGTCAAGCTCAACGCCGAGCGATACGTGCCGGGCTTTACCATCGCCCTGATCGCCGCCCGGGATCGACCGGGCCGGGGCGGCGACCACACGCCGTTTGCCGCGCTCGGCTTCCCGGCCACGCGCCTGACGGCCTCCTACGAGGACGGCGACGGGAGCGGTCGAAACGGGCGGCAGCACAACGAGCGGGACACGCTGGACGGCATCGACTTCGCCTACCTGGCGCGCATCACGCGGGCCAACGTGGCCGCGGTGGCCAACCTGGCCATGGCGCCGGAGTCGCCCATGACGCCAACGGTTACCACGGTGGGCGGCGCGCTGCACGTCACCTGGCCGAGCCTGCCCGACCCATCCGTCGCCGGCTACCGCGTCGCGGTGCGGGATGCCGACCCGGACGCGCTGTTCTATGCCGCAATCCGCGACGCGGGGCTTACGGGCGGGATGGTCCAATCGCTCGACGTGACCGGGCTCCCGGCCAGCATCCCGGTGTACCTCAGCGTCTCGGCCCATGATGCCGAGGGCAACGAGAGCGTGTTTTCCGCCGAGGTGCGCGCCGTGCCGCCCGACTCGCCGTCGCCCAGCCCGCCGTCGCCCAGCCCGAGCTTGACCCCGACGACCGCCCCGAGGGTGACGATGGTGCCCACACGCTCGGCGACACCGTTGGCGCCCACGACGCGAACACCGTCACCGACGCCGCAAGCGACCCTGACGGCCCGCCTCTTCGTTCCGCACGCGCTGCAGATCGGCGACCCGATACTGGACGCGGGCAGCGGCTCGCGCGCTTCGTGCTGGCACCAGCCAGCTGAGGTGATCGCCGACGCGACCGCTCGTGGTCGCTGGCGAAGACGGAGGGCTTGCTCGTGACGGACACACCGGTCGTCCTCTTCCTGTGCGTGCACAACGCCGGGCGCTCCCAGATGGCCGCGGGCTGGCTCGGCCATCTCGCCGGGGAGCGCGTCAAGGTCATGTCGGGCGGCTCGGTACCGGCAGGCGAAGTGAACGCCAACGCCATCGCGGCCATGCAGGAGCGCGGCATCGATATCAGCAAGCAGTTCCCCAAGCCGTGGACCGATGAGATGGTGGAGGTCGCCGACGTCGTCATCGCCATGGGCTGCGGCGACGCGTGCCCGATCTTCCCGGGCAAGCGCTACGAGGACTGGGACGTCGCGGATCCGGCCGGCGCCGACCTGGACGCCGTCCGCGCGGTCCGCGACGACATCGAAGCGCGCGTGAAGACGCTGATGGCCAGCCTAGGCGTTCGATGACGCATCGTCGAGCCGCCGCGCCCCGTCACCACACCCGCCACCGCCCTCCCGGGTCGTCGTACGCACCGCACCCGGCGAACGGCAGCCGCCAGTCGCCGGTCCACAGCGCGTCCGCCTTGGCCACGCGCTCCAGGTGCAGGTGGGGCACGGGCGCGTAGCCTTCGCCGCCCACCTCCGCGATCACCTGACCGCGCGCCACGCGCTCGCCGACGACGACGTTGGCCACCCGGTTGTGGCCGTACGTCGTGTAGTACGTGCCGTGGTCCAGGATGATGGCGTTGGGCCCGCGCCCCTGGCCCGGCCCGTCCAGCCACATCGGCCCGACGTGGACCACCTCGCCGGCCTCCACCGCGTACACCGGCGTCCCCTCGGGCGCGAACCAGTCCTGGCCCGTGTGGATGCCGCAGCTCTGGTAGCTCACCGGCACGCCGAACGCATGGGCCATCACGCCGTGGGTCGGGACGTGCGGCCAGCCGGCCGTGGCGTGGGCGTAGGCCAGCGTGCTGCCCACCAGGAGCGCGATGCACCACAGCAGCGCCGGGGCGCGCCGGCGCGGGCCGGCGTGACCGGCAGTCGGAGCGAAATCCTTGGTACCGAGGGACATGCGCATGCCCTTCCAGCTACCCTATTCGTCGTGCTGCCATTTGACGAGCCCCTTCGACGAGCTCAACCGACTCCCATCGACGCGACTCGTTGCGCGCGGCTCTAACCAACATAATGCCCGTGCGTTGTTCCCAACGACCACTCGAACGCGAAACCACTGGAGCTCCGCGATGCGCCGCCCCGTCCTCCTGCCCTCCCCGATGCCCGCATTGCGCCCCGCCCTCGCCGTCGTGGCCGCCTGTGCCGTCCTGGCGCTGGCCGCGCGCCCCGAAGCACCGCCGAGCGGCGCGGCCCGGCGTGCGCTTGCCCAGGGTTCGGCGGGCCCCTGGCCGGCCCTGGCGTTCTCCGACCAATGGGGCGAGCGCGGCGTGCCTTGGTTCCGCAGCGCGGCGCAGCTGAACCAACCGTGGGGCGTGGCCGGGGACGGCGACAGCGTCTGGATCGCCGACTCCGCCGGCCGCCGCCTGCTGCGCTTCAGCTCCAACGGCCGCTACCAGGACGAGCTCGGCCGCGCCGGCAGCCTGGACGGCTTCGGCCCCGTGCCGGCGCGCTTCCTCGCCGACGTGGCCGTCTCCTACCGGCCGCGGCCGCCCGAGGCGGGCATCCCCGCCGACCCGGCCGATCCCGGCATCCGCTGGGCGTGGTGGGTCGACCGCGACGCGCACTATGCCGCCGGCTGGGCGCAGGAAACCGGCGAGCGGATCGTGCTGGGCACCCCTGACGCACCCGGCAACGATGCCGACCACCTCCGCGCGCCCACCGGCATCGCCGTGGCGCCCGACGGCCGCGTCTATGTCGCCGACACAGGCAACGACCGCGTGCTCGCCTTCGACGACCGCGGCGTCTACCTGGGCGCCATCGGGCCGGGCGGCCCGGCCGACCTCCGCCTGAGCGCCCCCGCGCGCCTGGCCGTGGACACCGACGGGCTCCTCTACGTCGCCGACGCCGGCCGCCACCGCGTCGTGGCCATCGATGCGTCCGACGTGACCGGTCCGGCCCTGGTCAAGGCGTACGGCGCCGCCGATGCCGCCGGCACCGCCCCCGACCGCCTCTCCGGCCCGCTCGGCGTCGGGCTCGATGCCAGCTTCGTGTACGTGGCCGACAGCGGCAACTGCCGCGTCCAGATCTGGCGCAAGCGCCAAGGGACGTTCTGGCAGAGCCTGGGCAGCGCCGGCGGCTGCACGGGCAGCGACGCCATGCTGCGGCCCAGCGACGTGGCCCTGGACGTGCGCGCGCACATCTACGTGGCCGATCCCGGCGCGCTGGTCGTCCACCAGTTCCTGCCCGACCGGACGCCCGTGCGCACGTTCGGCAGCCGCGGCGTGCCCTACGTCACCGACGCCGACCACCTGAACGAGCCGGCCGGCGTGGCCATCGCGGCCGACGGCACGCTGCTGGCCGTCGAGCGGGCGGGCCAGCGCCTGCTCGTCCGCGCGCCGAACGGCAAGGCGTCGGCGCGCATCGGGACGGCCGGCGTTGCCGGGACGGCCGCTGGCCAGCTCGCCGACCCGTCCGACCTCGACCTTGACGGCGCCGGCCGCGCCGTCGTCGCCGAGCGCGGCGCGGACCGGGTGCGCGTCTTCGAGGCCGACGGCGGCGTGGCGCGGACGCTCGGCGGCACGGGCAGCGGCCCCGGCCAGCTGCGCGCGCCAGAGGGCGTGGGCGTTGGCGCCAGCGGGCGCATCGGGGTCGCGGACACCGGCAACCAGCGCGTGGTCGTGTTCAACGCCGATGGCAGCGTGGCCGGCACGCTCGGGACGACCGGCCAGGCCGGCGGCGGCAACGACCGCTTCGACGGCCCCGCGGACGTCGCCTTCGACGCGGCCGGGCGCGTGTACGTCGCGGATGCCGGCAACCACCGGGTGCAGGTCTTCACCGCGGCCCTCGCCTACCAGCGGACGATCGGCACCAGCGCGCCGGGCGACGCGTTCGACCAGCTGGACCGGCCCATGCGCCTGGCCGTCGGCCCGGACGACCGCTTGTACGTCGCCGACACCGGCAACCACCGCGTCCAGGTCTTCGACGACGCCGGCGCTTGGCTCATGACCATCGGCGGGCGCCGCGGCGACGGCAGCGGCGGCCTGATCGAGCCGCTGGGCGTGGCCGTCGACGCCGACGGCCGCCTGGCCGTGGCCGACAGCGGCAACCACCGCGTGGTGCGCTACGACCCGGCCGCCGAGCCCTGGCTGGCCGCGGCCCCGAGCGGGTTCGCACAGCGCGAGGCCATCGGCGCGAGCGCGCTCGCGCCGCACGGCGATGACCTTTACGCCGGCACGTGGACGCCCGGCAGCGGCGCCGGCATCTGGCGGCGGCCGGGCAGCGGCGCGGGCGGCGGCGCGTGGGCCAACGTGGCCGACGGCGGCCTCGGCGACGCCGAGAACGTGGCCGTGGGCGCGCTGCGCAGCCACGGCGGCCACCTCTATGCCGGCCTGGTCAACCGCCGCGACGAGCTGGACCCCGACACCGGCACCGTCCGCCGCTCGACCAGCCGCGGCGCGTCGCTGTACCGGAGCGCCGGCGGCACGGGCGCGTGGGCGCCCGTGGCTGAGGGCGGGCTGGGCGAGCCGCGCATCGCCGGCGTCTCCGCGCTCATGGACTTCCGCGGCGCGCTGTACGCCGGGACGCAGAGCATCACCAGCACCCGCGCGGCCGACCTGTGGAAGAGCGCGGACGGCGCGCCCGGCAGCTGGTCGACCATCGCCCAGGCCCCGTGGGCCGCGGACGGCGGCACGGCCATGATCGCGTCGCTGGCCGTCATGACCGACACGCTCTACCTGGCCACCTGCCACCTCACCGCGCGCCCAGAGGTCTGGAAGAGCACCGACGGCACCCGCTTCGTCCCTGCCGGCGACGCCGGCGCGCCGGAGCTCGGCGCCGCCTCCCGCACATGCATCTCGGCCCTCCAGCCGTTCAACGACTACCTCTACGCCGCCACCGGCGGCGACGCGCGCCTGGGGCTGCGCGGCGCGCCCAGCGAGGTCTGGCGCTGTGCCAAGTGCAACGGCGACGACTGGGACCTGGTGGCGGCCTCCGGCCTGGGCGGCACCGGCAACCGCGGGCGCGTGGCCCTCATGCCGCTGGACGTCCCCCCCTTGCGCTTCCTCTACCTGGCCGTCGGCAACGACGACGGCGCCGAGGTCTGGCGCGCCACGGACGGCATCACGTGGGAGCAGGCGGCGTTCGGCGGCTTCGGCGACGACAACAACGTCGACCTGTTCGGATCCGGCGCCGTGGCGCGCTTCGAGGGACGGCTGCACGTGGGCACCATCAACCGCGCGCACGGCGGCGAGCTCTGGTCGACCGACGGCGCCCGGCCGGCCAACATCCCGGCCACGCCGGGCGGCCGCCCGGCGCCCACGCCCACGCCGCGCCCGCGCGTCGACCCCCCCACCGGCCGCGCGCGCTACGCCTTCACCGACCAATGGCCCGCCGGGCGGGCGATCCCGCCGGACGCCATCGGCACCATCGTCGAGATGGCGCCGGCGGACGACGGCACCGTGTTCCTGCTGGACGGCTCGAACCACCGCGTGATGCGGCTCGAGCCCGGCGGCACGTGGGGCGCGCCCTTCGGCAACACCGGCCGCGGCCCTGAGCGCATCGGCCAGGCCGGGGCGCTGGCCGTGGACGCGGCGCGCGACCGCGTCTACGTCGGCGACCACGCCTCGGACCGGCTGCTGGTCTACACCCTTGGCGGCGACTTCGTGGCGATGTGGGAGAACCTCTTCCCGGCAGGCATCGAGGTCCAGCCCGACGGCACGCTCTGGATTGCCGACCGGATGGCCGGCGCGGCGCGCCATCTGGCCATGGACGGCACCGAGATCGCGCGCTTCGGCTCCTTCGGCGACGACGACGGCCTGGCCGACCGCTTCCGCACGCTCCAGGACATCACCGTCGATCCCCACGGCCGCGTCTACGTCGTGGACATGGGCGGCGACCGGATCCGCGCCTTCCGCGACGACGGCGGCGGCGTGTGGACGCGGCTGCGCACCATCGACCTCACGGACGCGCAGCGCTTCCCGGGCTGCGACGGCACCCGCGTGACGGCGCTCGGCCCGGAGCTGATCCTGGCCGAGGGCTGCACCATCGAGCGCGGCCAGTTCCTGGAGGGCTTCCCGGCCAACCACCGTGGCAGCGACCTGTACGGGGTCACCACGCGCTCCGCCAACGTGGCCGCCGGCCACTACGTGGCCCTGGCCACCTACGACACGGACCGCAACGACGCCTTCAACGACACGTGGCCCGCCATCGTGCGCTACACCGACGCCGGCTTCGACGTGGTCGCCCGCTCCGACCGCGGGCGTGCGTTCACCGCCGCCGTGGCTGCCGACGGCGCCATCGGGGGGCCGCTGCGCCTCTCCACGGCGCCGGACGGCTCGCTGGTGCTCACCGACAACCTGGCCGGCCTCCGCCGCCGCGCGCCGGACGGCCGGATGGTCGAGGAGCTGCCGCTGGTCCCGTACCCCAGCCGGCGCAACCCGCTGCGCCTCGACCCGCCGTTTGCCATCGCCGAGGGGCAGCAGGGGCGCGTCATGGGCATCGGCCTGCGGCGCGAGGAGCGGCTGCGGCGCGAGCGGCGCGTGGTCGTCTACGCCGACACCGAGATCCGCCGCTACTGCCAGGCCGGGCGCTGCGAGGTGAACCCCTACCTGGTCGAGCGCTGGGAGGCCACGCTGCCCCAGCTGACCGAGGGCCTGGCGGCAGTGGCGCACGAGCCCACCCGCGGCCAGTTCGTCATCATCGCGCGGCGCCACACCTCGCCGCCCACGGGCGGCATCGAGTCCATCGAGCAGCTCCTCTACGTCTACGCGCTGAACGGCGCCGGCCGCCGCGACGAGTGGCCACTGCCTGGCGACGACCGCGAGGCCATCTGGGCCGACGTCGACGCCGGCCGCGACGGCCGCGTCCTGGTGCTGGACACGCTGAACGACCGCGTCCAGGTCTTCGGCCCCGATGGCGCGGACCGCGGGATGGTCCCGACGCCCAAGGACGCCTGGCGGGTGGCCGCCGGACCCAACGGTGAGCTGTTCGTGCTCACCGTCTACGGCCACGTCGTCCGCCTGGCCGCCGACGGCACCGTGCTCGCGCGCTTCGTCGCCCGCCCGCACGACGGCGTGCCGCCCACGTCGCTGATCGACCTGGCCGTGGACGAGTCGGGCTGGGTGTACACGATCGACGAGCTGGCCAACCAAGTCACCGTGTTCGCGCCCGAAGGGACCGAGGACGAGATCCTCCAGGGCGACGAGTGCTACCTGGCGGGCGAGAAGTGGGTGGCGCCCAAGGACATCCTGCTCGACGACACGGCCGAGCTGTTCCTCACGCTGGCCGGCGGCTGCGGCTTCGTCGAGAAGCCCGCCGACCTGGTGGTGGCCGTCAACACGCGCGGCCTCACGCTGGGCACCGACCGCGGCCGGGCGCTGGCCAACAACCTGCGCATCGCGCGCCAGATCATCGCCCTGACCGACCTGGACCGCCACCGCGCCGGCATCGTGTCGTACGCGGCCAGCGGCGTCATCGAGGCGCCGCTCACCGACCGGAGCTACGACCTGGTGCGGGCCATGTGGGGCGTCGGCGCGGACCGCGCGCAGCCGTCCCGCAACTACGCCGCGCTGCGCACGGCCATGGACGTCTTCGACGCCCGCAGCCTCAGCCGCACGCGCGCCATCGTCCTGGTCGACCCGGTCGAGGACGACGACGCCAACACGCTGGCCTACGCCGATTCGCTCAAGGCGCAGGGCATCCTGATCCTCACCGTCAACGCGGACAGCGCCGTGGCCAACAGCGACCTGCACAACGACCTGCCCGTCCCGCCGCGCGCCATGGGCGCCGCCCGCCCGGTCCATCGCCGCATGCTCCAGCGCGAGCGCCCCGACGTCCTCGCACGCGCCGGCACGCTGGTCGACGTGCTGCCGGCCAACATCGACTACGTCCCCAATAGCGCCCAGCCTCCCGCCGTGTGGGACCCGGCGGCGCGCACGCTCACCTGGCAGACCGTCGACCTTCCCCTGGGCACGTCCACCTTCCGCTTCCGCATCCGCCCGCGGGCCGAAGGCGAGTGGCCCACCAACGTGCGCGCCTTCGCCGACATAACGGACGGCTGGAACCACGCGGCCCGCGTGGACTACCCCATCCCGCGCATCCGCGTCTACGGCGAGCTGCCCACAGCCACGCCCACGCGCACGCCGTCGCCCACCGCCACCCACACGCCCGAGCCCACCGCGACGCCGCGCCCAACGGGCATTCCCGTCCCGATCTACCTTCCCCTGGCGCTCAACCGCCCGGCCTGCGACATCCAGACGCGCTACGCCGACTTGGTCCTGGCCCTGGATACCTCGGGCAGCATGAGCGAGGTCACCAGCCCCGGCGGCCCGACCAAGCTCGAGGCCGCGCGCGAGGCCGCCCGCGCCTTCGCCCTGCAGCTGACGGCCGGCAGCGACCAGGTGGCGGTCGTCCAGTTCAACACCACCGTCGAGACCCTCGCCTCCCTGACCGACGACCCGACCGTCGCCTCGGCCGCCCTGGACCGCCTGACCCAAGCCGGAGGCACCCGGCTCGACCTCGCCCTCGAGCGCGGTCGCCAGATCCTGACCGGCCCGGACCGCCGCCCGACCAACAACCCGGTGCTCATCCTCCTGACCGACGGCGAACCGACCGGCACGACGCCGGACGAGGTACGCGCCCAAGCGCTCCTGGCGCACGCGGCCAACATCTCCGTCTACACGATCGGCCTGGGGGCGTCCATCGACGCGGCCCTCATGCGCGACGTGGCCAGCCGGCCGGAGTGGTACTTCGCGGCACCGGACACGGCCGACCTGGCGCGGATCTACGCTCAGATCGTGGTCGAGCTGCCGTGCGACCCGGAGTGGCCCTAGCGCGGGCCGGAACAGGGGGCCAGCCGCCCGCGCGGCTGGCCCCTACGGGCCAAACGAGTCGACCGCCTCCAACCCCGCGGCCCGCCACGTCTCGACGAGCCTGTCGACGTCCGCGCCGCCCAGCTGCACCAGCGGCGCTCGCACCTCGGCCCACGCCGGATCGCCCAGCCGGTGCGCGACGAGCGCCTTGAGCGCTGGCACCATCGGAAAGCCAAGCTCTGCCACCAGCCGCCGCGCTGCATCCGCCCGCACCTGGCTTCCGCCCGGGCCCTCCGTCCCGCTACCCTCATCGACCACGGCCTGCAACCGACCCGGCACGACGTTCGCCATGGCCGATATCGTCCCGGCCCCCCCCACCGCGAGCAGCTCCGACAGGTGCCGCTCGGAGCCCGCGAACACGGCCAATCGCGGTTCCATTCGCACCAGCGCCTCCAGCCGCCCCCAGTCGCCGCTGCTGTCCTTGATGCCCACCACCACCCCCGCGTGACGGGCCGCCAGCGCCTCGACCAGCTCCAGCGACCATCCGATGCCCGCCGTCCCGGGGATGTGGTAGAGCACAACCCGCAGCCGCGCGTCCGCGACGCCGTCGACCAGCTCGTCCACAAAGCGGGCCAGCCCGGCATCCGTCGCATCGCGATGATAGTAAGGGGGCAGCAGCAGGACCCCCGCGCAGCCCAGCCCCACGGCCGCCCGCGCGATGCGGACGACGTCGGGCAGCGCCGGCAGCCCGACGCCCGGCACCAGCCGCTCGGCCGGCACGCCGCCGCCCACGAGCGCCTCGAGCAACCGCATGCGCTCGTCGACGCCCAGCGCCGTGCCCTCGCCCGTCGTTCCGAAGGGACAGAGCCCGTCGCAGCCCGCCGCGAGCAGTCGCCCAGCCAGGTCGACGAGCCGCGCGCCGTCCGCGACGCCGCCTACGAACGGCGTCGGCGGCGGCGCCCAGACACCGGCCAGCCGTGCGACGCGCCCAGGAGGGGCGTACGGCCGTTCGCTCCTACCCGTGTCCGACGGCAATGCGCCCATCAGACTGCCCCAGGGGGTCTCGAAGCGCCTTCTTCCTCGCCGCTCCATCGTCACGGTGCGACGCGGGGTGGGCGTGGCCGGAGTGTCAACGACTACCGGCTGAAAGCCGGTAGCTTGCCCATGGCGCTGGCGGCGCCGACTGAAAGTCAGCTTTGCCAGCCCGGACGTTCGGCCGGTTGACAGCGGCCCGGCCGGGACAAGCCCGACCGCGAAGGTGCATGTGCGCATGCACACGACTCTGGAGATTTTACGTTGACAAAGGTTACTGCCAACAACCCCATATCACCAGTTGGTAATGGCGCCGTAGTAGCAGTTAGCCCTCGGAAGGGTGTCTTTGGCGCAGAACAATTGTACTACCCGCGCCGAAAGGAGTCGAGGCTGAAGCCGAGCGTCACCCGACCATGGGCTAGAACAAGCCCGCCTGAAGGCGGAGCTTCCGCAGGCCCGCGCCCGCCGCTGCCGCTGCGACGCCGCGATCTCGACACTACGCGAACCCTTCGACACACCCCATCCGCACGACGAACGAAACCGGGGCGACGTTCCGCACGAACGTCGCCCCGGATTGGTCAGTGCGCCTGGAAGTAGGGCGAGGCATGCCTCGCCCCTACCGGACGGTTACGGCGTGGGCGGAACCGTCGGCTCCGCCGTCGGGCACGGGCGCGGGTGCCGGCGCGGGTGCCGGCCGTGGTCGACGATGTCGCCCAGCGCCTCCGGATCCTCCGGCGCCTCAGGCGCGTCGCACCGCTTGCGCTCCGGGCAGACGAATCCTGGCTCGCCGATCTGCGAGGCCGTCGCGCGCTCCAGGATCTTCGTCGCGCACTCCGCCGCCTTCGGGTTCTCGTTGCCCGCCAGCGCCGCGTCCAGGGCCTGGCTCACGCACTCGACGTAGCCCTCGTGCCCGTTCTCGTAGCCTGAGCCTTCGGGGCCGTTGCAGGGGCACGCCTTCTTCACCGCGTGTGCCAGCCGCAGGCAGGCGGCCGCCGCGCGCGCCGGACCGCGGCCGCCCGGACCGCGCCCGGCCTGGTCGACGACGACCCCGCCGTCAGCCGCCGTTGCGGACGCGGCGAGCTCGGCCAGCGACCCGTCGTCCGCCGGGCTCGCGGCCACCGGGCTGACCTGGGCGACGGCGAACGCTGCGGCAAACACGACTCCAAATCCGACGATCGACTTCAACGAACGCATGGGAGACTCCTTTGGTCGAGGTTCCGATCCGGGTGTCCCGCAAGCCGCGGTGCCCGAGTCGGGGGATCTGACCGGTGCAACGCACGGTCTGCACGACGCGGTAGGCGGTGCGGCCCGTCCTTACAGATTCTTTACAACCCAGACATGCGCGTCCCGTAAAGGAGGCCCAGGTGTTAACCGGATGCTACGCGCCGCCGTCACACTGGGTGTGCCCAGCGCCGGCCATCCCGCGGCTCCGAAGCCGCGGCCGGCACGACCAAAGGAGTATCTCACCATGGCCATCGAGCTCGCCCCAAGCGCGCGCTCTCTGCCCCTCGCTCGCCTCGCTCGCCTTGCCCTCCTCGTGCTCGGCGCCCCGCTGCTCGGCGCGTGCAACACGTTCGAGATGCTGGACGGCGCCAGCCGGATCGAGGGCAGCGGCACCGTGATCGAGGAAGCGCGCCAGGTGGGCGACTTCACGCGCATCGACGTCGGTGGCGCGATCACGGCCGACGTCACGGTCGGTCCGGACCGGGCGCTCACCATCCGCTCCGACGACAACATCCTGGCGCTCTACGAGACCGTCGTCCAGGGCGAGACGTTGCACATCCGTCCCAAGGCAGGCAGCTACGCCTTCCAACCAACCGACGGCATCCACGTCACCATCGCGATGCCCGAGCTGCAAGGCGTCGTCGCCAGCGGGGCCTCGACGGTGGCGGTCGACCGGGTCACCGTGGACGACTTCGATGTCGAGGCCAGCGGTGCCGCACACGTCACCATCGGAACCTCGACGGCCACCGACCTCAGCTTGAACGCCAGCGGCGCGGCGGAGATCTCCGTTGCCGGCGGCACCGCCGACGCCGTGGTGGCCAACCTCAGCGGCGCGTCATCGCTCGACGCCCTCGACCTCAAGGCGGAGCGCGTCACGCTGGACTTTTCCGGCACCTCGCACGGCCAGGTGAACGCGATCGACGCGCTGGACGTATCCCTCAGCGGCGGCTCGTCGGCCTGCTATGCCGGCAAGCCGGCGGACATCGAGTCTGAGGTCAGCGGCGGCGCATCGTTGGACCCGTGCCCGTAGGCGATCCGCAGTCGGCTGAGCAACACCAAAGCGACCCCTTCCGCGCCGGGCCCATCCCCGACCCTTCCCCGGGGGTGGGCCCGGCGCTCCTGTTCGTAGCCGATCGTCTTGATCCAGCAGGTCACGGCCCGCTGTGGTTGCGCCCTGGCCCAACTTGTAACCACCGGGCCGTATCCGAGGCAACCTCTTGACGTTTTGACCCACGGCGCACCGTGGGCTTGAGACGTTGCGCCACCCTGACCCCAGGGACAACGCACATTTCTCGGCGCTCCAGCACCCGTTGAACGCAACCGCTGTGCCCGCGACAGGAGACCCCACGATATGCGCTCACGCCACGTGCCCATGATCTCGACGGAGCGCAACGCGCTCGCGCGGATCGTCCACCTGCTCGCTCCGGCGCTCATGGCCTCCGCCGCCCTCCTCGTCTTCACGGGCTCCGGGGAAGGACCCATGGCCGCGAGGCCGATCGACGAGGACGGCTCTCAGTCGGCCACGTCGACCGAGGGGATCCACGCCGAGGCGGCGCTCCTCAACCGCACCGTCGGCCCCGATGCGTACGGCTACGTGCTCGACGACAACGAGTCGGACCCGTTTCACGGCGTCGATTTCATTGACATCTCTGGCACGGGCACGGCCCTGGCCCAGAGCGGGGTCGACTTCGGGGGGCTGTCCGGCGGCAACCTCGACGATGGCTTCTGGGACATCCCCTTCTCGATCCCGTTCGCCTTCTACGGGGTGGAGCGCAACGGCGACGACCTCTTTGTGAGCACGAACGGCTTCGCGACGTTCGATTCGGCGGGCGCGACGAACTTCGTCAACACCACCATCCCGGATAGCAGCTCGCCGAACGACGGCGTCTTCCCGTTCTGGGACGACCTGCAGCTCAATGCTGCCCCCGGGTTCCTCGGCGTCGACTGCGGCACGGACATCGACTGTGGCCTGTACCACCAAACCGTGGGCGTGGCCCCCAATCGGCGGTTCATCATCCAGTGGAACGAGGTGCCGTTCTTAGGCGATCCCGACGAGGGCTACGTCACCTTCCAGGTCCAGTTCGTCGAGGCGACGCGTGAGATCCGCTTCGAGTACGAAGAGCCCAGCTGCGAGGTGTGCGCCCGAGCGGTGGGCAACAGCGCCACGATCGGCATCGAGAGCGCCGACCCGGCGAACGCCTTCACGCCGTTCACGGGCGTCGAGTACAGCAACGACGAGGCCGTTCTCGCCCCGGTGACCGACGTCGTCTCGATCGTCGCCCATCTGCCAGATCTCATCCTCCAGAAGAACTGCGCGGCCGTCGACGGCAACCCGGAGGTGGTCATCGCCGGGGAGCAGTGGGTCTGTCGGCTGGAGGTGATCAACATCACGCCGTTCGCGATCGGCAACGTCGTCGTGACCGACACCATCCCCGCGGACGCCATCCTGGTCGAGACGACCGCGCCGGGCACGGTCACACCGGTGCCGCCCGTCGTCGGCGCGGCCGAGGTCACCTTTGCCATCGGCACCGTGCCCGCCTTTGGCAGCGTGGCTTGGGAGCTGGGGATCCTCGTCCCTGCCGACTACGTGGCGCTGACGCCCTTCGGCGAGCGCGCCATCTGCAACGAGGCGCGCATCGTGAACCCGGGCTTGGCCCTGGACGCGACGGCCCGGGACTGCGACCTGGTCAAGGAACAGGCCGACCTGCGGCTCACCAAGATCTCCGAGCCCCATGACACGGTGCAAGCCGGCCAGGTCTTCACCTACACGATCTTCGTCGACAACCTCGGTCCAAGCGTCGCCCGCAACGTGGTCATCAGCGACACGCTGCTGAACAGCGGCCGCGTGAGCATCCAGTCGTGCGCCTTCAGCGTCTCGCAGGGCGGCGGCGCCATCACGCAGTTCACCTGCACCACCGGACCCGTCGTCAGCACCCAGTTCGGCTCGGACATCGGCACCTTCAGCACCAACGTCCTGGAACCGCTCTCGCCGTCCACCCAGGGCCGCCTGCGCGCCTCGTTCCGCCTGGTGGCCAACGAGGCCATCGACCTCTCCAACACCACCCGCGTCACGTCCGACACGCCCGACCCGGACCAGAGCAACAACTTCGTGGTGGACACGATCTCGGTCGAAGCCACCGCGGACCTCACGCTGACCAAGGACGCCGACCTCACGGCCGTGGCCGGCACGTCGATCTTCTACACCATCACGGTGACCAACGCCGGCCCCTCGACGGCCGAGAACGTCACCATCGTCGACCTGGTCGACTTCGGCATCGTGCCCGGCTCGTTCGGGCTCACGCCCGGCACTACCGTCACCGGCTGCACCGCCGGCTCCGAGGGCGACCCGCTCGACCCGCTCATCTGCCAGGCGGGCGACGTCGCCGCGGGCGAGACCATCACGCTGACCTTCGCCTACGACGTCGACCCGTCGTTTGTGGCCAACCAGCCCGACACGCCCTTCGCTGACGCGCTGATCAACGATGCCTACGTCTTCTCCGACACCTTCGACCCGGACACATCGCTCAACCGCGCCAACGTCTTCACCGAGATCCTCGTCGTGGCCCCGCTGTCGATCGACAAGACCGACGCCGAGGACCCCGTCGTCGCGGGCGAGATCGTCAGCTACCGCATCCGGGTGACCAACGCCGGCCCCTCGACGGCCGAGACCGTCGTCGTGGTCGACGACCTGCCCGACGAGGTCGCGTTCCAGAACGCCACCGTCGTTGGGGCGCCGGGCACCTGCACGTTCCTACCAGGCTCGCCCAACCAGGTGCGCTGCGACCTCGGCGACGTCGAGCCGGGCTTCGTCGACATCGTCATCAACGCGCTGGTCGACCCGGCGACGCCGGACTTCACGGTGATCACCAACAGCGTGACGGTCACGTCGGACACTGCGCCCGACGCGGACGACGACGAGGACACGCTTATCTTGGCCGAGGCGGATCTTTCGATCACCAAGTCGGCCTCGGACCTGACGCCGGTCGCCGGCCAGCAGCTGACCTACCACATCGCGGTGACCAACCACGGCCCCTCCTTGGCCAACTCGGTGACGGTGACCGACACGCTGCCGGCGGGCGTAACGTACCTGGTGGACGACGATGCGTGCGTCGAGGGTCCGCCCGGCACGCTGGTCTGCGACCTTGGCGACATCGCTCCAGGACAGACCGTCGAGTTCGACATCGTCGTTCGGGTCGACGAGGAGACCGCCTGCGGCACCACGCTGACGAACACGGCGGAGGTCTCGTCGGCCGACGTCGTCGGTCCCCTGGTTCACGTAGGCGTGCAAGCCGCTGGCGACGCCCTGCGCCCCGACGGCGCGGACGGCATCGACGCGGAGGATCCCGACCCGTCGAACAACGTCGCAACCTTGGACGTCTTCATCGACTGCGCGGTCGACCTGCGCATCCTCAAGTTCGGCAAGCCCGACGGCGCCGTGCGCGCCGGCGACCTGCTGACCTACACCCTCATCGTCGACAACCTGGGCCCCAGCTGGGCGCACAGCGTGGTGATCACCGACGAGCTGACCAGCAACTGGCCGTTCACGCTCGTGAGCGTCGACGCCGACGTGCTGGGCAACCGGCCCACCGCCATCTGCACGCCCGCCGCGCCGATCGGCAGCACCGGCGGCCGGCTCGAGGTGACCTGCGGCTTGGGCGCGCCGCTCGAGACCTTCGGGCCTGGCAACGGCACCGGCCGCTGGATGGTCGAGATGGTCGTCACTGCCAACGAGACGGCGTCGATCAACAACACCGCGGCGGTCTCAAGCGCCGATGACGAGCTGGACGTGTCCAACAACCTGGCCCACGTCGAGCACGAGATCACCGATGTCGCCGACCTGGCCATCACCAAGACCGCCATCGGCGAGGTCACCACGCCGGGCTGCCCGCCAGGCACCGCGCTCGTGGCCAACTCGGTCACGGCCGGCCGCACGATTACCTATACCGTGGCCGTGACCAACAACGGTCCGTCGATCGCCGAGAACGTCGTGGTCCTGGACCGGCTGCCGGCCGGCATCGTGGTCACCTCGGCCACGGTCGCCGGCGGCCCCGGCGCCTGCACCACCGGCGCGCCCGGCAGCGCCCTGGACCGGCTGACCTGCGGCCTGGGCACCCTGGCTCCCGCCGCCTCGCGCACCGTCACCATCGTCGCCGAGGTCGACTCGAGCGTGCCCGACGGCACCATCCTCGAGAACGACGCGTTCGTCCTGGCCGACGAGTTCGACGACGACAACGCCAACAACTTCGCCCACAACCTCACCACCGTGAACGCCCAGGCGGATCTGGCCGTGTCCAAGACCGACCAGCCCGACCCGGTCGTCGCCGGCACGCTGCTCGAGTACACCATCACCGTCGAGAACCTCGGGCCGTCGGACGCGCTCGGCGTGGTCGTCACCGACACGCTCGACCCGGACGTGACCTTTGTCGGGGTCCGGGACAAGTTCGGCCACGGCGTGGTCTGCAGCGTGAACCCGATCGACCTGGTCACCCTCACCTGCACGCTCCCGGACATCGCGGCTGGCGACTCCGTCACCTTTGCCATCGACGTCCTCGTTGCCCCCGACGCCACCACGCCGCTGTCCAACACGGTCGTCGTCGGCAGCGACGTAGCCGACCCGTGCCTGGCCAACAACGCCGATACCGAGGACACGGGCGTCGACCGCGAGGAGGAGCTCTTCGTCGAGAAGACCGACTCGCCCGACCCGGTCCTGGCCGGGGAAGCCGTCTTCTACACGGTCACGTTCGGCAACAACGGGCCGTCCACGGCCACCAACGTGCACGTTGTGGATACGCTGCCCCTCGGCTTCATCTTCAACCGCTGCGAATCGCTCGATCCCAACGACCTGGTCACCTGCACCGTCGTCAGCGGCAACGGGGAGACGACCCAACAGGTGGTGCGCGTCGACGAGATCCGTGAAAGCAACGTCATCGTTTACAGCGACGGGGGCACGATCGACCCGGGCGAAAGCTTCACGTTCCGGCTGATCGCCGACGTCCAGCCGGGCTACATCCTGGACGGGCGGCGCGACACGGATCCCGGCGAGCTGTGCCGGCCACTGTTCCTGGCCACCGGTTACCCGTACTACGCGCACAACCGGATCGACATCACGTCCAACGAGGACGCCGACCGCGACGACGAGTGCACGCGGGTGGAAGCGGCGGCGGACCTGTCCATCGACAAGGCCGACGACGCGGGTGGCTTCCTGAGCTGCGATCCGGTGGCTCCGGGCGGGTTCGCGACCTACACGCTGACGGTCGACAACCTAGGACCATCGGACGCCGCGCAGGTGGTCGTCGTCGACCAGCTGCCGCTGGCGGGCGTGGTCCTCGACCCGGCGCAGGTCGACGTGGTCTTCTCCGATGGTCGGGGGGCGGTCGTCGAGATCCGGGACGACGGGCGGGTGGAGCTGCTCGTGGGCAACGACCCGACCACGCCGACGCCCGAGCGGCCGGTGCCGGTCAACCAGCTGGGGCGCCTGAACGCGCGGCTGGGGCCGGTCGTGATCACCATCACCGTGCGCGTGGCGCTGACGGCGGCCTGCGGCTCGTTGCTGGAGAACAGCGCGTTCGTCGAGACGCGGCGCAACGACGTCCTCTGGCCGCTGGTGCCGGGCGCCTTGGTGGCCCCGACGCCGACCCGGGACCCCAACCCGTCCAACAACGCGGACCTCGAGGCCACGCAGGTCGACTGCGCGGCGCTGACGGTCAACAAGACCGTGAGCTTTGACGGCACGTGCCCGGGCCGGGACGTGACGCAGATCAACCAGACGGGTCAACCCGTGACGTTCTGCTACGAGATCCGGAACTCGGGGACGACGTTCCTCGACACGGTGCAGATCACCGACACCATCCGCACGCGCACCGGCGGGGTGCGCGTGATCTTCACCGACACGGTGACCGCCGGCCCGCTCGACGTGCTGGTGCCTCTGGCGCCGGGCGAGATCGTGCGGCGGCAGGTGACGATCCCGCAGCTCCTGGCCATGTGGGACTGCGGCCTGGTCACCGATGTGGTCACCGTGTCGGGCACGGCCACGAACTCGGGGCGCACGCTGCTGCCGTGCCTGCCGGTGGCCACCGCCAGCGACGATGCGACGATCGAGGTGCCGTGCGCCGGCGTGGACTTCCGGCTGCAGCTGCCGGTGATCGACCAGGACATGTGCCAGACGTGGATCCAGGTGCAGAACGTCGGCAACCTGGACACCAAGGCCCTGATCATCGCATGGGGCGAACCCGGGTTCTGCCCGCCGCAGGCCGCGGGGCCGCTCAAGGTGGAGTGCACCGGGCTCCTGCGGCCCGGCTCGGCGTGGAGCTTCGCGGCGGGCCAGATCCCGGTCGGGGCCAAGAGCGCCGTGGTGTACAGCATGAACGCCGTCGACTACGTCCAGGACTTCGACGACAACCAGCGGCCGTTCGCCGACGTGGCATGCGGGGCGCTGTTCGACTACGTCATCGGCGACTGGCAGCGCTGGCAGTCGTTTGACATCGCCTATCGGCTGCGGGGAACGTGGCGCGGTCCACGGGACCCGAGCGGCTTCCAGCTGGTGATGGACTTCGGGGCGCATCCGGGAGAGCCGCTGGCCGTGACGGTGAACCGCACGTGCCCAGACGCGGCCGATCCGAACGTGTCCAGCAGCGCCGCGTATACCGGCATCTCCAGCGACATGGAAGGGGCGCGCGACCCGTTCGCGGGCGCCTTCATGTTCTACGCGCCGCTGGTGTTCGCCAACCATGGCGGCCTCACCAGCTGGCTGAACATCCAGAACTCGGGGATCGAGTGCACGAGCCTGGAGATCTGGTTCAAGGGGCAGGACAACTGCCTCCGGCCCATCCTGGGCGACCTGCTGAGCCTGGCGCCGGGCGAGACCATCCGCTTCGACCCGACCGCGGTGGTGGGGCTCGACTTCTTGGGCTCGGCGTGGATCCGGGCGACGCAGCCGATGGGCATCGTGGTGGACACCACGGGGCCGAACCACTTCACCAGCTACAACGGGCTCGCGGCGGACGTGCACGAGCTCGACCTCAGCCTGGGCAACCAAGTGAACTACGCGCCGCTGATCTACAGCGAGTACCAGGGCTGGGACACGGCGCTTCAGGTGCAGAACCTGTCCGGGACGCTGGCGGCCAAGGTGAAGGTGTACTTCCTGGACCGGTCGGGGGGGATCATCACGACGCTGGTCGACTGGATCTGCCCGCGGGGGAGCCAGACCTTCTTCCTGCCGGTGATCGCGGCCCTGCCGGGCAACTGGGTGGGCAGCGCGCGGGCGGAGAGCCAGGAGTGGTGGTCGCCGGGTAGCCCGGTGGTGGACCCGCCGCGGATCAGCACGGTGGTGCTCTTGGAGAAGTGGGCGGACCCGGCGCGGACGAGCCGGCGAGAGGCCGTGGCGTACAACGGACAGAGCGAGTGCCTGCTGTACGACTGGCAGATCGCCACGGGCGGGCTCGGGGGGACGGCATCGGGGAGCGCGGTGTTTGCGATCCCGCTGGTGGCCAAGGGGTACAACGGGATCACAAGCGAGATCGGGATCACGAACCTGGTGCCCAAGCCGGGCTTCACGGACTTCGCGATCTACTTGTACGACCAGAACGGGCTGCTGGACCACTACTGCCAGAAGCTGAACGAGAAGCAGGTGGAGTACATCGACCTGGCCAGCTGGGGGGTGGTGCCGCAGCGCTTCCTGGGCAGCATGGTGGTGAGCGCGGTGTTCTGGGAGCACGACGTGTTCGACGGCAACGGGGTGTTCCAGCGGAACCTGGTGGGCTTGGGCGGCGTGGCCGTCGAGCGGATCGGGGGCACCTTGGGCGGCCCGGACGTGCCGGGAGACGAGAGCAAGGCGTTCGAGACGTTCCCGGTGTTCGACCACTTCGGGCCGGAGAGCGCGGCGGCTTGCCCGGGCGTGCGAGGGCTGTAGCAAAGCGAGGACCGACCGAGGCCGGCCATCGAAGGTGGCCGGCCTCGTCATGCCTAGGCTGTGGATAGACGGCTGAGTTCCTGCTGTTGCACTCACGTGTACGTTCTGTTACTCTCACCGTCCCCAAGTGCCCAGCCTTGATGGTCGAGGCCGGTAGATCGTCATAGGGAGCCGTGCTATGCCCACCTCACGCCATCGCTTTGTGCGCGCCGTGCAGCGCTTCGGGACGCAGCGCTCGGCGGTCATGGCGGTTGTGGTCGGGCTGAGCCTGATCGCCGCCCTGGCCAGTTCGCCGGCGACGGCGCGCGGCTTCGAGCGCTTCCGCGCGGAGGTGAGCGGCGCCCCCGCGCGCGTGATGGCCATGGTGTCCGCCGCCCTGAACTCTGGGCCGCTCCCGGCGACCAAGGTCGACACCTTGATCGTCGACACCGACGGCGACGGCAAGGCGGACCCGGGCGACACGATCCGCTACGAGGTCCAGGTCTTCAGCACGCCGGGCCACTCCGGCGTTGATTTCTCGGACACCCTCGACCCGAACACCACGCTGGTGGGCGGCTCGGTCAACGCCTCGCCGCTGGCCTTCGACGATGCCTACGACACCATCGGCAACACGCTGCTGAAGGTCGGGGTGGCCGCCACCACCGACCCGGAGGTGGTGGTGCCGGGTGGCAGCCTGTTCAACAACGACGCGGAGTTCCTCGGCGACGCGTTCACGCTGAAGTCGGTCGAAGGGGTCAACTTCGTCGCCGTGTCGGTGACCGCTGCGACCGAGCAGGGCGGCTCGGTGACCGTGAACGCCAGCGGCAGCTTCACCTACTTGCCGCCGGTCGGTTTCAGCGGCGTCGACAACTTCGACTACCTCGTCACTGACGACGGCGTGGGCGGCCTCAATCCCCTAACCGGCCCGGGCCGGGTGACGCTCAACGTCCTCAGCATGGTGTGGTATGTGAAGAACAACGCGGTGGCCGGCGGCCTGGGCCGCTCGACCGATCCGTTCGACTCCCTGAACGAGGCCGAGGTGGCCTCGTCGGCCAATCACACGATCTACGTCTTCGAGGGCGACGGCACGACGGGCGGCCAGAGCACGGGCATCGCCCTGAAGGACGGCCAGCGGCTGGTGGGCGAAGGCGTGGCGCTGACGATGCCGGTGAGCGTGAACGGCGGCCCGAACCCGACGACGCTGCGGGCCGCGGGCAGCCAGCCGCTGCTCGACAACACCACAGCCGGCGGCAGCGGCGTCTCGGCGCCCAACGTGATCCCCATCGAGATCGTGGGCCTGAGCCTGCAGGGCAACGGCAACGCCATCGACATGACGCTGACCGGAAACGCGAGCGGCTCGACGGCGATCAAGAACAACACGATCCGCGGGGCGGGCCAGGAAGGCGTCGACATCAACAAGGCCGGCACAGGCACGCTGACGACGGACGTGCAGACGAACACCTGGAACACCGGCGGCACGCACGGCGGCAATGCCTTCGACGCGCGGACGACGGCCGGACAGCTGAACCTCACGTTCAGCAACAACACCAACATCCTCTCGAGCGCCAACGGCGTGCTCCTGGACGGCAGTGGCGGCGGCACGCTGATGGTCACCGGCTTCGCCAACAACTCGGTGCACAGCAACACGCTCGGTACCGGCGTCAGCGGCACCACGCTGCGCTTCGACGCCTCGGCGGCGGCCGGCTACCAGCAGGTGAGCGGCGGAGCCACGGCGATCGGCAGCCCCGGCAACGGCGTCGGAGTGGCTGGCATGGTCCTCACCAGCGCCACCGGCGACCTCGCCTTCACCGATCTGGACATTTACGCTGACAGTGGCGCCGGCCTCCAGGTCACCGGAAGCGGCGCCGTGAACATCGGCGCTGGCACGGGCACGCGGGTGACCGTGGCCGGCGGCGTGGCCAACGTCGAGGCGACCAACGGCCCGGCGGTGAGCATCACCAACGTCACGATCGGCCTGCCGTTCGTGGTCGTCAAGAGCACGAACAGCACGACGACCGGTGTATCGCTCGTCGGCGCCAACGACGGCACGAGCGCGGCGACCTTCTCGGCTGGATCCGGCAGCGCCATCGTGAACGCAACCGGCATCGACTTCGCGAGCACCGTCAACAACGCGACGGTGACCTACGACGGCACCATCACCGACGACGTCGGCACGCTGGTGAGCCTCAATGCGAATACCGGCGACACCAAGACCTTCCGTGGCGCCATCACCGACGGCGACGACGGCGACGGCAGCGGCGTCTCCATGACCGGCAACGTCGGCACGACGATGCGGTTCGAGGGCGGTCTGGTGCTCTCCACCGGCGCCAACCCGGCCTTTGCGGCGACGGGCGGTGGAACGGTCGAGGTCTGCGACGAGAGCCCCTGCAACCCTGCGGCGACCGGTGCGCTGATCAACAAGATCACGACGACGAGCGGGACGGCGCTGAACGTGGCGAGCACGACGATTGGGGCGAACGATCTCGAGTTCAGGAGCATTTCGGCCGGAACGGGGTCCGGCAGCGCGGGCAACGGCATCGTCCTGGACACGACGGGCAGCTCGGGCGGCCTCATCGTGAAGGGCACCGGCACGGCCGGCTCTGGCGGCACGATCCAGCACAAGACCGGTGCCGACGGCTCGCTCACGAACGGCATCGGCATCTACCTCAACAGCACGACCGGTCCATCGTTCAGCTGGATGCAGCTCAACGACTTCGACAACTCGGCGATCACCGGCCGGAGCGTAACCGGCTTCACCCTGAACAGCAGCGTATTGAACGGCGTCATCGGGACGACCAACGTCGGTCCTGAAGGGCCCATCAACTTCGGCGTGTCCAACCCTGGCGGGAGCAACGGCCTCCAGGGGACTGGCCTCATCCACAACACCAAGGTGAGCGGCGGGGTCGAGCACAACCTGGAGTTCTACAACCAGATCGGCAACATGAACCTCACCATCGACGGGACGGTGGCGGTCAACGAGGGCGCGAACCCGCTCAGCGGTGCGGACGATGTCGCCGACTGCATCATCGAGGAGAACTCCGTCGCGCTCGGCTCTGACGGCATCCAGGTGGAGATGCAGAACACCTCTACGGCGACCGTCGTCATCGACCGTTGCCTCTTCCGCGACAACAAGTCCCAGGCGGTGCAGGTCTCGGCCCTCAACACCACGAATGTCACCCTCACCATCGATGAGTCCGTTGCGCGGAAGTTCGACCAAGGCAACGAGGGCTTCATCCTCTCCAACGGTGGGGACTCGGACTTTACGCTCATGGTCAGCAACAACCGGCTCAACAACTATGGCGGCACAGCCATCTTCGTCGGCCAGGTCCCGGGCAACGCGACGGCCGCCTCCTCGCTCCACGCGTCCGTCATCGGCAACATCGTCAATCAGCCGACGACGGCCACGAATCATGGCATCAGCGCGCTCCTCACCAGCACGGTGGGCCAACTGGCCCCGGTGAGGGTGAGGATCGACGGCAACAACGTGACGAACAACTCCACGAGCGGCACCACGCGCGGCATCATCGTCGACACGCCGGACGCGAGCACCAGCCCCGTCTACCACGCCACCGTGACCAACAACACCGTGTCGGTGGGGGACAACGTCGCCGGCGTGGCCGGTCTCATCGTCCAGGCGCGGCAGTCGTCGGATGGCTGCGCCAATATCGGCAGCAACACGGTAACCTTCCCCAACGGGACGCCTGGAGGGGTATTCGGGCTGCGTGCGCGTCAGGTAGCCCCGGCCACCTACGACCTCGAACAGAGCGTGGCGTGCACCGGCACGCCGGCGGCTGTGCTGGCGTGCCGCAACCCCGCCTCGACGACGGAAGTCCTGGGCACGCTGACCGTAGTGCCCGCCGGGAGCTGCCTCCTGCCCAGCACGCCTTAACGCAACGCTTGCCCGAGCCCATTCCACCGCGCCTGACCACCATCTTGAAAGGAGACCAATGTGGCAGAACCGTTCCTCAGTGAGATCCGGATCATGTCGTTCGAGTTCGCCCCTAAAGGGTGGGCACTATGCAATGGCCAATTGCTGCCCATCAACCAGAATCAGGCACTGTTCTCGCTTCTGGGGACGACGTTCGGCGGCGACGGCCGAGTCAACTTTGCCTTGCCGGACCAGCGCGGCCGTGCGCCGATCCACGTGGGGAGTGGCCACACGCTGGGCGAAATGGGGGGTGAGCAGGCGCACACTTTGTCGGTGGCGGAGATCACCCAGCACACTCACGTCGCCCAGGCGACAAGTGCGAACGGTACCACCGCGATCCCTGGCACCGGCGTGCTGCTCGCGACCTCGACCAACTATGAGGCCTATCGGCCGCCAACCGCATTGGTCTCGCTGGAGCCAGGTACGGTGCCCCCGGTTGGAGGCAGCCAAGCCCATCTGAACATGCAGCCCTTCCTGACCCTGAGCTTCTGCATCGCCCTTCAGGGCATCTTCCCGAGCCCGAACTAGGAGACCACCATGGCCCAACCCTACGTCGGTGAGATCCGCATGTTTGCCGGTAACTTCGCCCCGGCTGGCTGGATGTTCTGTGAAGGGCAGCTCCTGCCGATATCCGAGAACGAGACGCTGTTCCAGCTGATTGGGACCACTTACGGTGGCGACGGGGAATCGACCTTTGGGCTGCCCGATCTGCGCGGCCGACTACCCATCCATCAGGGCAATGGGTTCATCCTCGCCGAGACCGGTGGCGCCGAAGAGATCACGTTGACCGTGAACCAGATCGCCGCCCATACCCACCCGCTGCTGGCCTCGAGTGACCCTGCGAACACGCTCAACCCGGGCAGCAACCTGCTCGGGACGCCCTTGACGGCGACACCCTTCTTCGCGGCCCCGCCCAGCGTCAACCTGGCGCCCCAGGCCATCGCGCCGGTCGGCGGCAGCCAACCACACACGAACTTCCAGCCGTACCTGTGCATCGACTTCATCATCTCGCTCTTCGGGATCTTCCCGTCGCCCACGTAGGAGACAGCAATGGCTGACCCGTTCGTTGCCGAGATCCGCATCTTCCCGTTCAACTTCGCGCCCAAGGGTTGGGCGTGGTGCAATGGGCAAATCCTGCCGATCTCCCAGAACACGGCGCTCTTCTCGCTCCTTGGGACGACCTACGGAGGAGACGGCAAGTCGACCTTCGCCCTTCCTGACTTGGAGGGGCGAGCCCCGATGCATCCGGGCCAAGGGCCAGGTCTCTCGCTGCACGATCTTGGCGAGACCGGAGGCTCGGAGACCGTCACCTTGATCGAGTCGGAGATGCCGTCCCACACCCACGCGATGCGCACCTTCAACGATGTCGGCGAGGACCGCATTCCTGGCCCGACCGAGTCGATGGCGCGGTCCACGGGCGGGTTGCTCTATGCCGCTCCCGGGGCCCTCGTCGCCATGGCACCGGAGGCCCTTCCCCCAGCCGGCGGCGACCAACCCCACAACAACCTCCAGCCCTACCTGACCTTCTTCTTCAACATCGCCCTCCAAGGCGTCTTCCCGCCGCGAACCTAGGCGAAGAGGCGACTCAGCGGAATGCTCCAGCGCAGCGCTCTGAACGCTCCCCAGCCGGCACCCGTGCCGGTCCTGGTGCGCGCCCCCGGCACGTCCGACGCCCGTCGGCCCGAGCCGGCCATCGCCCTGCGCCCGATCCGGGACGAGGACGCGGACTTCCTGTGCCGCGTGTACGCCTCGACCCGCACTGAGGAGCTGGCACCGGTGCCATGGTCCGACGTGCAGAAGGCCGCCTTCCTGCGCCAGCAATTCGAGGCTCAGCACCAGCACTACCAGAGCTACTACCACGACACCCGCTTCGACACCATCCTCGCCGACGGCGAGCCGGTCGGACGCCTGTACGTCGCCCGCTGGCCGGAGGAGATCCGGTTGGTCGACATCGCGCTGCTGCCCGAGCATCGGGGACGAGGCATTGGGACGCGCCTCATTCGCGAGCTGTTCGCCGAGGCGGCCCCGGAAGGCAAGCGCGTGACCATCCATGTGGAGATGAACAGCCCGGCCCTCAGCCTCTACGAACGGCTCGGTTTCGAGCGCCAATACGACGACGGCGCGCTCTACTGCTTTATGGAGTGGACCCCGTGAGCCGCCGGGTGAACAGCGCTAGTCGACGCGCTAGTAGAAGATCGCCTGGTAGCGCATGCCCTTCGCGTCCGGCCCAAGCGGCACGACGAAGATCTCCAGCTGCCCCAACTCGGGGTGGTCGAGCGGGTAGATGCGCTGAGGCAGAATGGGCGTCGGCGGGCCGTGGAACAGCAGCGAGAACGCTGGGCTTCCCGGCACGGCGTCTCCGGAAGGCCGGCGCCTCAAATCCGACAGGGCCTGGACCTCGGACAGCACCAGCTCCATCTCCAGCTCCGCTTCCGGGGCCAACGAGATGCGAAACGTCGAGTCCTTGTGCACAGCGAAGTCGTCGATCGTGAGCTGGTCGAGCACGTGGAGCCTCCTACGGGGAGTGCCGGACCGGAACGGCCTGACGGGTGCGGGTGCCGCGCTCGGACGAACCGAGTATATCAGCGGACGCAGTGGCTGGTCCTTCAGCCAGCAAGAGGGTTGAGCCCATGATGTCCTTCATCCGATCCCACGCCCGAAGCCGACTCCTGAGCCGCATCGACCACAGCCGCCCAGCTGGCCACGTGCCCACGCGCTGGCTCGGCCGCGCCGGCATCGTAGGCCTCGCTGCGGCCGTGTCGCTCGCCTCGGCGCTGGCCGTCGACGCGCCGGTGCAGGGGGGGAGTGCATCACCGGTCGCCGCCTGGCTCCAGCAGCTCTCGGCCGGCAGCGCGCAAGCTCCGATCGAGGCGCGCGGCGCGTTGGTGCGCACCGCGGTCGCGGCGGAGGAAGGATCACAACCCAACACGGCGAAGGAAATCGGCGACGGTCAGACGGGCAATGACTCGGTGAGCAGCACGCTGGCCGACGTCATGGTCACCATCGGCACGCTGCCGGCCGGCAAGCAGGTCACCATCGTGTTCGACGCGGACGTGAACAGCCCGCTCACCGGCACGGCGACACAGGCTTGCAACCAGGGCACCTTCACGGCCACCAGCCCGGCCGCCACCTCCCTGACCGACGATCCGGCCACCGTGGCCGTAGACGACCCCACCTGCACCGACCTCGGCCGGCCGGACCTGACCGCCGTCAAGACCAACACGGTCGGCGGTAGCATCTCCCTCCCGGGCTCGTGGGACTGGCGGATCGACGTCACCAACGCAGCGAACACCGGCGCGGCTACCTTCGCCAGCGGCCAGGTGATCCTGAAGGACGACCTGCCCAACACCAACATCGGCTACTCGGCGCCCATCGTCTCCAACCAGGTCGGCATAGGCGGAACGGGCAGCATCGGCTGTTCCATCACGACCTTCACGCTCACCTGCACCGCCACGGGCGGCACCGTTACCATCGCCGAGCCCGGCGGCTTCCGCGTGACGACCACCGCCACGCCTACCGCGCCCGGCACCTACGCCAACCCGCGCGCCGCGGGCGTCTGCGCCGTCGACCCCGACGCGAGCGTGGTCGAGAGCAACGACGGCAACAACGACTGCTCCGACAGCGTCGTCGTCACCGCCCCGGACCTCACGGCCACCAAGACCAACACGGTGGGCGGCGGCACCACGCTGGGCAACACCTGGGACTGGCGCGTCGACGTGGCCAACATCGGCAACGGCAGCGCCACCTTCGCCAGCGGCCAGGTGATCCTGAAGGACGACCTGCCCGACACGAACGTCAGCTACTCAGCCGCCGTGGTCTCCAACCAGGTCGGCATTTCCGGCGCAGGCACCATCGGCTGCTCTATCACGACCTTCACGCTCACCTGCACCGCCTCCGGCGGCACGGTGACCATGGCCGCAACCACCGGCTCGTTCCGCGTGACCACCACCGCTACGCCCACCGCCATCGGCACCTTCGACAACCCTCGCGCCGCGGGCGTCTGCGCGGCCGACCCCAACCTCAGCGTGTTCGAGAGCAACGAGGCTAACAACAGCTGCTCCGACAGTGTCGTCGTCACCGTCCCGGACCTCACCGCCACCAAGACCAACACGGTAGGCGGCGGCACGACGCTGGGCAACACGTGGGACTGGCGGATCGATGTGGCCAACGGCGGTAGCGGCCCGGCCACCTTCACCACCGGACAGACCATCCTCAAGGACGACCTGCCCAACACCAACGTCAGCTACAGCGCGCCGACGGTGTCGCTACCGGTCGGCATCGGCGGCACGGGCACCATCAGCTGCAGCATAGTCACCTTCACCCTCTCCTGCACCGCCTCCGGCGGCACGGTGACCATTGCCGCCGCGGGCGGCTTCCGGGTGACGACCACCGCCACGCCCACCGCCACGGGCACCTTCGGCAACCCGCGCGCCGCCGGCGTCTGCGCGACCGACCCCAACCTCAACATCATCGAGGCCGACGACGGCAACAACGCCTGCTCGGACAGCGTCGTCGTGACGGTCCCGGACCTTACCGCCACCAAGACCAACAGCGTCGGCGGCACCGCGACGGTCGGCCTCACCTTCGACTGGCGGATCGATCTGGACAACGGCGGCAGCGGCCCGGCCACCTTCACCACCGGCCAGACCATCCTCAAGGACGATCTGCCCAACACCAACGTCACCTACGCGGCCCCGGTGCTGTCCAACCAGGTCGGTCTGTCCGGCGGCGGTACCGTCAGCTGCAGCATCGCCAGCTTCACCCTCACCTGCACCGCCTCCGGCGGCAGCGTGACCATCGCCGCCGCGGGCGGCTTCCGGGTGACGACCACCGCCACGCCCACCGCCGTCGGCGTCCTGGACAACCCGCGCGCCCTCGGCGTCTGCGCGGCCGATCCCAACCTCAACATCGTCGAGAGCAGCGACGCTAACAACGCCTGCTCCGATTCCGTCACCGTCACCAACGGCGCCGACCTCAAGGTCACCAAGACCGAGTCGGCCGACCCGGCCGTTGCGGGGACAAACCTCACCTATGTCGTGACCGTGGAGAACCTCGGCGGGCTCGACGCGACGGGCGTCACCCTGAGCGAGGCGATCACCTTCCCGCCGGGCGTCAGCATCGTCTCGATCACCCCGAGCGGGACCACCACCTACAGCCCGCCCAACGGCGCCAACGGCACGTGGACGGTCGGGAACCTGGCCAACGGCGCCAGCGCCACGCTGACCGTCGTGCTGGCCATCGATCCCATCGCCGGCGCGGGCGGCAACCTCATCTCCGACACGGCCACCGTCACCAACAGCGACCAGATCGACCCGGTGTCGGGCAACAACTCCGCCACCGAGGCTACCTCCATCGTCCGCCAGATCGACCTGGCGGTGACCAAGACCGAGTCCGCCGACCCGGTGACCGCCGGCTCCGGACCCAACAACCTGACCTACGTGGTCACCGTCCAGAACAACGGCCCGTCCACAGCCAACGGCATCACGCTCTCTGAGGTCCTGACCCTGCCCGCGGGCGTGACGGTCAGCTCGATCACGCCGTCGGGCGGTACGACGTACGCGCCGCCGAACGCCAGCGGCACGTGGACGGTCGGCGGCCTCACCGTGGGCCAGAGCCAAACGCTGATGGTCGTCCTAACCGTCGGGCCGTCCGCGGCCGATGGTACCAACACGGTCGGCGACACGGTGACGGTGACCGGCTCCAACGAGACGCGCATCAACACCGGCAACGACAGCCAGACCGTCTTGACGTCCATCCAACGCCGCATCGACCTCAAGGTGACCAAGACCGAGTCCTCGGAGTCGGTCGTCGCGGGCTCGGGCCCCGGCAACCTCACCTATGTGGTCACGGTGCAGAACCTTGGCCCATCGGACGCGAGCGGCGTCGTGCTCAGCGAAGTGCTGACGGTGCCCTCGGGCGTCACCATCGACTCGATCACGCCGTCCGGCACCACGACCTACGCGCCGCCAAACGCGGCCAACGGGACATGGACGGTCGGTGCCCTGGCCCCGGGCGCCAGCCGGACGCTGACCGTCGTCCTTACGGTGGGTGTGGCGGCAGCACCGGGCACCGACGTCGTGGGCGACACGGCCACCGTGACGGCGTCGAACGAGGTCCGCATCAACACCGGCGACGACTCGGACACCGAGTTCACGTCCATCGTCGTGGTCCACATCATCGCCACCAAGACGGACACGCCCGATCCCGTGGCGGCCGGCTCGCTCTTGACGTACGTCCTGGGCATCGAGAACGACAGCCCGATTGCGGTCGACAACGTCACCGTGACGGACGTGTTGCCGCTGTACACCACCTTCCACAGCATCACCCCGCCCTCCGGCTGGACCTGCTCGGGCACGACCACCGTGACCTGCACCAAGCCCAGCATGGCGGCCCACGAGGTTGCGCTGATCACCTTGAAGGTAACCGTTGCGGCCGGTACGCCGGCTAATACGGTGATCAACAACACGATGAACGTGACCACCGGGATAGGCGTGGGGGCCTCGGCCAACGCGACCACGATCGTCTACCGATCGCGGCGCTGAGGAGACGGCGGCCCTTACCCCCCACCCCCTTTGTCGCGTCAAGGAGGCGTAAGATGGCGGGACGACCTGGAACGCAATCGACCTCCGCGACACGTAAGTTCACCCGGCGGCAAGTGCTCGCCTCAGGCTCGCTCGCCGCGGCGGCCGGCTTTGTGCCGCGGTTGACGTGGAGCCAAACGCTCGGCGAGCCGGTGCGGGCGTCCGGCGACGGCGCCATGGCGGTCGCGTACCTCGAGGGCTCGGACGTGGCCCCTGATCTCAGGCGCTTCGCGTCCAGCCTAGGACGCGACGTTTTCGCTGCGGCCGACGAGGCCCCGGTGCCGTACCGCATCGTGTCCGCCGACTCCGTCGCGGCCGATGCCTCGTTGTGGGGGCAGCCGCTGCGCGTTAGGGTTCATGGCCTTGGCGCCGTCGAGCGCAACGGGCTTCCTCTCTTCGTCGACCTGGACGTCCTGGTGCCGTCGCCGGATCCGGCGGTGGCCGAGGGACCGCTGCCCTTCCATGCCTGGAGCTGCCAGGGGCACGGCCTCCACGCCAGCCCGCCGGTGTCGTTCGTGCTGCCGCCCTGCCGCGAAAGCCTGCCGGAGCTCCGGCTGACCATGCGCGACGAGCGCGGCGAGGCCGTGTCGGTCCGCACTCGGTTTACCATGGGCCACGAACCCGGTCTACCCAGGCTGCGGCGCGGGACCTACCTGCTGTCGGCGACCGGCGGCAGGGCGAGCGCGCGTGGGCTCTTTGCACGGTGGGGCGTCGCCCCGCCGGCGCTGGCATCCTCGATCTGCATCTCGTTCGACGCGGAGCCGAACGCGACGGTGTAGACCCGCTGGTCGCAGGCCATCGCGCCACATCGTGCGACGGGAGGCAATCACGTCGCGCGGTAACGACCTCCAAGGCTTGCCTAACCAAGCCCCGCCGCCAGCCACGCGATGCCCTCGGCGGGCGAACCGACCAGCCGCAGCCCCAAGACGGCGCGCCCGGCGTCTGCGAGCGCCGCCAGGTCGCCCGCTGCTTGCGCGCGCATCAGCCTTCCGAACGTCTCGCCCTCGGCGCCTCCGGGAGCGGCGACGTCCGCCTCGGAGGCGTCGATCAGCGCCAGGAAGCGCCCGCGGCCCGCGTCGCCCTTGTGCAGCTGGCCCGTGCTGTGCAGGTAGCGCGGCCCGTAGCCCACCGTCACCGGCCGCCCGGTGCGCGCCCCGATCGCGCGGCGCAGAGCCGCAAGCGCTTCGTCGGTCGCCGGCGTCCGCGCGAGCCATGCCAGGACCGCCACGTAGTCGCAGGGGCCATCGAGGAAGGCCGCCAGGCGCGCGGGCTCAGCGGGCTGCCACGGCCCGCCAGGTCCATCGCCGCGCCGGCCGACGCGCGACGGCGCCCCGCCGCCCGCGTCCCGCCCGCCTTCGTACGACGGCGCCCCGCCGCCCGCGTCGCCCGCGCCATCGCCCTCGGCCGCCAGCAGCTGGCGTGCGCGCCGCTTTGCCGCCTCGACGTCGGGCTGGTCGAACGGCTGGACGCCCAGCAGGTGCCCAGCGACGGCCGTGGCCAGCATCCACAGGATGAACTGGCCGCCCAGGTCGGCGGCATCGGCCACGTCGAGGGTCGCGACCGGATGGCCGCTTGCCTCCAAGCGGGCCAGCGCGGCGTCTGCGCTCCCGTCTCCGGCCATGCGAACGTGGACGAAGAACCGGTCGGTGCCGCAAGCGCCCGGCTCCGCCACCGGCTCGCCGACGACCGGGAGGATCCCCAGGCCGCCCTTGCCCGTGCTCTCGGCCACCAGCTGCTCGATCCAGTCGCCCAGCGGCTGGAGCGGCTGGGCGACGACCAGCGTCAGCGCGCTCCGGCCGACCGCGGCCATGCCCGCCAGCGCCGCGCCGAGCAGCGCGGCCGGGTTGCGCTCGTTGGCTGCTGCACGCGCGGCTGACTCGGGTGCGTCCGTCCGCGCTGCCGGGCTGTCCTCGGCCACCGCCGCCTCCGCCGCCCTCATGTCCATCGGCCGCCCGCACGCTTGGGCCATGCGCGATGCCGCATCGAGGACGGGCGCAAGGTCGACGCCGAACAGCGCCGCTGGCACCAGCCCAAACGGGGTGAGCGCGGAGAACCGACCGCCCACATCGGCCGGCCCGTCGAAGACCGCGCAGAAGCCCTCGCGCTGCGCCCAGGCGGACAGCGCACTGCCCGGGTCGGTGATGGCCACGAACCGCCCGCCAGGCGGCTCGTCGCTCCCCGCCGCCTCGAGCGCCGCCGCAACGCGCGCCAGGCAATGGCGGGCCAGCCAGGTCGTCTCGATCGTCGTGCCGGACTTGCTCGAAACGACGAACAGCGTGCGCAGCGGGTCCAGCGCCGCGTCGGCAGCCCGGACGGCGTCCGGATGGGTGCTGTCCAGGATCGTCGGCGCAAGGCCCGCCGCGGTGCCCAGCGCGCGGCCGTACACCTCGGGCGCAAGGCTGGAGCCGCCCATGCCGATGACCGCCGCGCTGACCAGGCCGCGCCCTCGAGCCGATCGGGCGAGCTCGACCAAGGTCGGGATCGTGCGGCGTGCGGCGTCTGAGTCGCGCAGCCACCCCAGCCAGCCCAGCCAGCCGAGGCGGTTCGCGATCTCGGCGCGGTCGCCCGGCCATAGGGTCGGGTCGCGCGCCCAAAGGCGTGGGATGACGTTGCTCGCCGCCAGGCGCTCTAACGCGGCGTCGAAGGCGGCGATCAGGGCAGCGTCCGGCGGAGCGTCCAGGGCAGCGTCTGGCGAAGCCTGTCGTGCGGCAGCCGACACGGCATCTGGCGCGGCACCTTGTGCGGCGCGGTGCTGGGGTCGCCCCAGCGCAAGTGTGATGCCGTGTGCCCGCTCGTAGGTCTGTTCGATCGCCATCGCGACTTCCTTCCGGCGCTTGGATTGAGGGAAGTGCATGCTACCACCTCGAACAGCACTGGGGATGGTGAGGCTCCATGCGGTGTGCGGTGGAGGGGACAACGCGGCCCTGTCCGGTCAGCGGTGTGCTGGATGACCCGGCCCTGGGCGGTCGCGTAGGGGCGCACGGCCGTGCGCCCTCTTCGGCGTCGTGCCGCACGGTGGCGTTCTAGGTCCCACCTGCCGAGGTCTGAACGCCGTTGCGCCCACCCGCCGCGGAGGAGGGGCAAGGCAAACCGGGCAAAGGTGCAGAGCAAACCACCCAAAGGCTTAGCTCAAACGAGGTGTTTGCCGTAGTCCCTTTGAACTGCCTCTCGCCGGTCGCTTTGCCGCCGATGCCCTCTGCGGGCGTCGGTCACAACGCGAGACACGCTCCAGGCCGATTGCGGCCAGGCGAGTGCCAAATCCAGTACGTGGCAGATCGCTCGGCGACAAGTACCAGGGCGGGGCGTGCTCGATCCCGGCGATGCGCTCTCGTCCTCCAACGGTGCACGGGGAGGGCGGGTTAGCCGCGCGATTGGGACACGCTGGGCGAACCAGGTTCAAACCCGCCCCTACCATTGCACATCGCGCTGCCGGGCCTTTGCCCGGGATGGATGGCATACACGGTGACGCCGGCCGTGCGTCAACCGCCTGTAGGGGCGGGTTTGTATCACGTTGTCCTTCCAGGATCGGTTCGGCGGGTCAACCCGCCCTCCCGCGCACGTTTCGACCAGCAACAGCGGTGGGCTGGAAACCGCAATCGCCTGCGCACGCGTCTCACGTTGTGAGGGTGGCCCCCTCTGCGGACCGTCTGGGTCACGGCGTCGCTCGATCAGGTGCTGCAGGCGCTCGAGTAGCCAGCGGCACGGTTTGCGTGCTGCAGCTCCGGTGCCCTAGTTCCGCACGCGCGGCACCATCCCCAGCGGCAGGAACAGGCGCTCGGAACCCGCGGTGGCGGTGGGCGAGGGCGGCCGCGTGGGCGACGGCGTGCGCTGGCCCGTGGCGGTCGGCGTCGCGGTCCGGAGGGCGCCGGTCGGCGTCGGGCTGGGCGTCCGCGAGGCCGTGGCCGTGGCGCTGGCGCGCGGGGTCGGGGTCGGCTCGTCCGTCGGCGTCCTGGCCACCGTGGCGGTGGGTGAGGGAACGCGCGGGTCGGTGACCTCCACGAGCGGCACCGGGAAGCGCACGCGCGCGGTGATGCCAAGGCCGTCCCTGAGGTCGCCGGTGGCCTCCGCGTTGGTCGGCCAGAGGCCGGCCGTCTGGGGCACGACGCGGAACGCCACCGTCACACCCGGCTCGGCGACGTCCTCGAGGCGCCAGCGGAGCGTCCGGCCGTCCGGGGCGACCTCGGGTTCGACGGGCGTGCCCGAGCCCGGCACGAGCCGCATGTTGGCGGGCAGCGTGTCGACGAGCAGCGCCCACTCCAGCAGCCGGTCGGCCGTGAGCACGTGGGCAATCCGCGTGTAGATGGCGGCAAGGTCGCGCGTGGACGGGCTGGCGTAGGCGCGCGCCGGGTCGCCGGCCATCCGGCGCAGCGTTTCGCGGTCCGGGCTGCCTCCCAGCCCGATCGTGTAGGTGTCGACCGACGCCGCCGAGGCTTCGGCCAGGGCGGTCGCCAGCTCCTCGAGCGGCGGCGTCGTGGCCGTGTGGTGGCCGTCCGTGAGCAGGACGACGACGCGGCGCGCCTCGCCCGGCGGGCGGGCATCGGGTCCGCTGACCGCCTGGACGCCGGCGCGCAGCGCGCCGACGAGATCCGTGGACGCGCCGCCGGGCGACAGGCCGATCAGGCGCGTGGCCACGTCGGCGCGGTCGCTGGTGAGCGGGCGGATGACGGCGGCCGCGTCGGCAAACGCCACCAGGGCCAGCCGCACGGCCAGCGGGTTGGCCCGCGCGGTGAAGCCCAGGGCGGCCTCGATGGCCGCGGCCAGCCGGCCTTCCGCCGCCATCGACTGGGAGCGGTCGACGACGAGGGCGATGTCGAGCTGGGCGGGCGCCTCGGCGCATGCGCCGTCCAGGGTCAGCTGCACCGTGACCGCCTCGCCGAGCAGGATGCGCCGCGGCACCGCGCGCTTGTCCACGCCGATGGCGCACGTGCCCGGCGAGGGGCGCGCCGGCACCGTGGCCATGGCCTCGTCGTCGTCCGGCGCGTAGACGCGCACGGCCCCGCGCGCGTCGGCGACGAACAGCTGGCCGTAGACGCCGACGGCGATGTCGGAGGGTTGGTCGCCCGGCACCCCGACCGGGAACGCATCGGCGACCAACCCATCGGCGTCGATGCGCACCGCGCGCCCGCCGGGCGTGAGGGCCAGGAAGCCGCCGCCCACGGCCGCCGTCACGCGCTCGATCCCGCCCGGTACCACCACGGTCCGAAACGGCGTGCCGACCAGGTTGCGGATGTCCAGGAGGCCGTCGCCCGGCCGCGCCAACGCCACGTTTGCCTCGGAGAGGGCGATGTCCAGCGCGCCCACAAAGTCGTCGGAGTCGTCCGACAGCGCCCAGCTCTCGATCTCTTGGAGGCGCCCGTCGAGCAGCACCACCTCCTGGCGCATGAGGTCGAGCGCGGCAACGCGCTGCCCGTACGCCGCCACCGCGACGAGGTGGCGGCCGCTCGATGCGCGGGGCTCGTAGAAGCGCGTGTAGCGGCCGTTCTCGATCAGGTGGAGGGCCCCGTCGGCGCGCAAGACGACCCGAAGATCGCCGTCCTGCGCGAGGTCGGCCACCGGCAGCGGCACCGGCAGCAGCGGGCCCGTCGGGGCCGGCAGGACGGCGATGGGCGCCCCGTCGATGGTCCAGAGGCTGGTCCGGGGCAGGGCGTCGCCGAGCATCACGTCGACGCCGGCGGCGATGAAGCGTGGGCCGAACATCCGCCCGGACGTGTCGCCGCGCAGGCGGGTAAAGAGCGTCTCGGCGCTGTCGCCCAGCCAGACCAAGCCCTCCGGCGCCACCGTCGCCACCAGGGAGCCGCCGCGCGTGCGCCCGAGGTCGCCGACGGCGTCGAACGGCAGGACGGCTGCCGGTCCGCCGGTCGCCCCGCTCGAGGCGACCGCGAAGATCCCTAGCCCGTCGGCGCCGAGGAGCACGGCGGCATCGTCCGACGGGGGCGCCGGGCTGGTCGACGGTGCCCGGAGCGAGAGCGCGGCGGCCAGGCCCGGCCAGCGAACGCGCACGAACGGTGCCCCGGTGGCGGGCACGTGCCACGCGTCGCCGAGCCGTCGGCTCTCTCCGGCCAGGATCGGCCCGGCGTCGCGCTCGACCACGCTGAGGTCCGCCGCGAGCGGCCCGCCGGGCGCGCCGCCGATATCCCCGATCTCCAGCGCGTCCAGCGTCCCGGCGGCCGCGGCCAGCGTGGGCCCGTCGCGCTCGGTGCCGTCCGGCCCAAAGGCGCGCACCCGCCCGTCGCCCGCCGCGACGACGAAGACGGCGGCGTCCTCGTCCGGGAACCCCTGCCCTCGGACGGCCACCGCGATCCCGCGCGGCTCGGCCACCGGCCAGGAGCTCACCGCGGTGCCGTCGGCGGCCAAGCGCTGGACCCGGTCGTTGCCCGTGTCGCTCACCACCCAGCCGCCGTCCGGTAGCGGCGCCACATCGCGCGGTTCGTCGAAGCGTCCGAGGGCGCTGCCCGGCCCGCCCCACGTCGTCAGGTACCGCCCGTCCTGCGCGTAGACCCGCACCGTGTCCGCCGTGAGGTCGGTGGCGGCCATGCGCTCGGCGTGCCGCGCCGCGCCGACGCCGCCGGCCTCGTGCCCCGGCGGCCAGTCCAAGGTGTCGTACAGCGTCGTGGGCCGGCGGCTCAGCCACGTGGCCACCAGCGTCCATCCGCCGCCCGGCGCCTGGGCGCTCGCCCCCAGCGGGGCGATGGCCAGGAACGCCGCCACGCAGGCGGCGAGGGCAATGCGCCGGACAGCGGCGACAGGGCGGCGGGCGGTAGCGGGCAAGCGAACCTCGGTCCGGTGGGGGCGGCGGGACCGAGGTAGAGGACGTCGGGAGGGCGGGTGCGTTACGCTGGGGTGGGGTGGGGGCGGGGTCGGGGGGTCGTAGGGGCGCACGGCCGTGCGCCCCTACCGGAGCAGGCAGCGTCCGCACCTGA